>Ga0207868_1000005_pt1 | contig 425336 bp, 416 predicted proteins | sample Passage237B_FD_187370 | JGI IMG/M metagenome (GOLD analysis project Ga0207868, IMG submission 187370) | Cellulose adapted compost microbial communities from Newby Island Compost Facility, Milpitas, CA, USA - Passage2 37B (SPAdes) (version 3) ...
AAATGAGCCCCCGCCGAAGCGAGTTGCCGAGCGTCAGGCCGAAGCCGCGCTCCAGCGGCTCGGCGACGAACGTCGCCTTGCGCTTGGCGTCGCCCGCGGCGCGCTTTTCGAGGGCGTTGGGCTTCTTCATTTCCTGCCAGTTCTTTGCGTTGACGGCCATGTTTTCCCTCTGGCGGTTGGGGAAGCGGGGGGCGGCTTCCCGAGTATCTTTCGAACCTCCTGCGCCCGGCGTTTCCGGCCAGCGGCCGCGCGCCGGGCTCCGGCGGTTAAACGCGGCGACGCTTGGACGGGCGCACGCCGTTGTGCGGGATCGGGGTCACGTCACGGATCGAGGTGATCGTGAAGCCGACCGCCTGAAGCGCGCGAAGCGCCGATTCGCGACCCGAGCCCGGGCCCTTCACCTCGACCTCGAGGGTGCGCACGCCATGTTCGGCGGCCTTCTTGCCCGCGTCCTCGGCGGCGACCTGGGCGGCATAGGGCGTCGACTTGCGGCTGCCCTTGAAGCCCATCATGCCGGCCGAGCTCCACGCAATGGCATTGCCCTGGGCGTCGGTGATGGTGATCATCGTGTTGTTGAAGCTGGCGTTCACATGGGCGACGCCGGCGGTGATGTTCTTGCGCTCGCGACGGCGGAGGCGCTGCGGTTCACGTGCCATGTCTTGTCTGACCTAACCTTGAAATCTGTGCTTGGCGGAGGCGAGCCTCCGGCGGAGTAATCCGTGCGTGGCGGATTACTTCTTCTTGCCGGCGATCGGCTTGGCCTTGCCCTTGCGGGTGCGCGCATTGGTGTGCGTGCGCTGGCCGCGGACCGGCAGGCCCTTGCGATGGCGAAGCCCGCGATAGCAGGCGAGGTCCATCAGCCGCTTGATGTTCATCGCCGTCTCGCGCCTGAGATCGCCCTCGACGGTATGATCGGCGTCGATCGTCTCGCGCAGGTGCAGGACTTCCTGGTCGGTCAGGTCCTGGACGCGGCGCTCGGCGGGGATGCCCAGCTTGGCGGTGATTTCCTTGGCCTTGGTGCGGCCGATGCCGTGAATGTAGGTCAGCGCGATTTCGACGCGCTTGTTGGTCGGGATGTTGACCCCAGCGATACGTGCCATATGCTTGCTTTTCTCCTGCTCCACGGGCGGGCTGGCGACCTGCCCATCTCAAAGCGTCGTGGCCCGAAACAGGCATAGCCGACGCGCGCACGAAAGCGCCGCCGGAGGACCGGTTAACGGGATGAGCGCGATGTAGGATTTGAGTCGGGGCGAGTCAAGCGCCGCGACTCTCTGGGTTGCAGCGCAGCAAAGAGAGAGGAAAAGCGCCGCCACTTCTGCTAGCCACGACCGATCCGATGGAGGCTGATCGATGAGCGGAACGGGGGATGCACAGGCGGCGCCGGCGATCGGGCAGAATCCCGACATACGCTATCTGGGCCGGCTGCTCGGCGACGTGATCCGCGAGGCGGACGGCGAGGCGCTTTTCCGCCGGATCGAATATATCCGCGCAAGCTCGGTCGATCGCTATCGCGGCGTCACCCGGGGCGACGCGGTGGACCCGGGCCTCGACGCGCTGAGCCTCGACGACACGCTCGCCTTCGTCCACGGCTTCATGCTGTTCACCCTGCTCGCCAATCTCGCCGAGGACCGGCAGGGCTTCACGTCCGAACCGGGCGGCACGATGGCGGAGGCGCTGGCGCGGCTCGCGCGCGAGGGAATCGGCGCCGATGCGGCGGCAGAGCTGCTCGACGGCGCGCTCATCGCTCCGGTGCTGACCGCGCACCCGACCGAGGTGCGCCGCAAGAGCATCATCGATCACCGCAACCGGATCGCCGAGCTGATGAAGCTGCGCGATCGCGGCGCCCTCGAGACGGCGGAGGGCGACGAGGTGGAGGTCGCGCTCAAGCGCCAGATCGCCCTGCTGTGGCAGACGCGGGCGCTGCGGCGCGAGCGATTGTTCGTCGCCGATGAGGTGGAGACCGCCATTTCCTACCTGCGCGACACGTTCCTTCCCGTCCTTCCCGCCATGTATGCGCGCTGGGAGCGGGCGCTCGGCCGAAGGCCGGCGAGCTTCCTGAGGCCGGGGAGCTGGATCGGCGGCGACCGCGACGGCAATCCCTTCGTCGGCGCGGAGTCGCTCCGCCTTGCCCTCTCCCGGGCGGCGGAGACGGCGATCGGCCATTATCTGGACCAGGTCCACGCGCTGGGGGCCGAGCTGTCGATTTCATCCGAACATGCCCATGTGCCCGAAGCGGTGCTGGCCATCGCCGAGCGTTCGGGCGATCTCGGCCTCGCGCGGCGCGACGAGCCCTATCGGCGCGCGCTCACCGCCATTTACGGCCGGCTCGCCGCGACCTTCGAAAGGGTCGTCGGCCGGCCGCCGGAGCGCCGCGCCTCGGTCGCTGGCGAGCCTTATGACGCGCCGGGGGACTTCAGGGCGGAGCTCGAGGCGATCGCGGACGGGCTCGGCGAGATCGGGCGCACCGGCCCGCTCGGCCGGCTGGTCCGCGCGGTCGAGACCTTCGGCTTCCATCTCGCGACGCTCGACCTCAGGCAGAATTCCGATGTCCATGAGCGCGTCGTCGCCGAGCTGCTCCGGGTTGCCGAGGTCGCGCCGGATTATGCGGCGCTCGACGAGGCGGCACGCGTTGCTTTGCTTCGCGCCGAGCTCGCGACCGTCCGTCCGCTCGCCAGCCCTTTCGCGGACTATTCGGACGAGACGAAATCCGAGCTCGCGATCCTCCACGCCGCCGCCGAGGCCCATGCCGCCTACGGCCCGGCCGCGATCACGACCTACATCATCTCCAAGGCCGCCAGCGTCTCCGATCTGCTGGAAGTCCATGTGATGCTGAAGGAAGCGGGCCTGTGGCGCCCCGGCGATCCGCCGCACGCGGCGATCATGGTCGTGCCGCTGTTCGAGACGATCGAGGATCTCGAGGCGGCGCCGGCGATCATGCGCGCCTTCTTCGCGCTTCCGGAAATGGCGGCCATCACGAAGGCGCGCGGGCACCAGGAGGTGATGCTCGGCTATTCCGACAGCAACAAGGATGGCGGCTATCTCACCTCGGTCTGGAGCCTCCAGAAGGCGAGCCGCGCGCTTGCCGAGGTCTTCGCCGAGGCGGGGACCCGGCTCCAGCTTTTCCATGGCCGGGGCGGCGCCGTCGGCCGCGGCGGCGGATCGAGCTTCTCCGCGATCCTCGCCCAGCCGTCCGGCACCGTCCAGGGCCGCATCCGCATTACCGAGCAGGGCGAGGTGATCGCCGCCAAATATGGGACGCCGGAAAGCGCCGCGGCCAATCTCGACGCGATGGCCTCCGCCACCTTGCTCGCCAGCCTCGAGCCGCGATCGGGGCGGCGGCGCGAGCGCTTCTACGCCGCGATGGCGCGCATTTCCGAGACCGCCTTCGCGGCCTATCGCGATCTCGTCTACGGCACCGAAGGCTTCCGCACCTTCTTCCGCCAGATGACGCCGATCGCCGAGATATCGGGGCTCAAGATCGGATCGCGGCCGGCCAGCCGGAACCAGTCCGGCCGGATCGAGGATCTGCGCGCCATTCCCTGGGTCTTCTCGTGGAGCCAGGCGCGGGTGATGCTGCCGGGCTGGTACGGCGTCGGCCACGGGCTCGCCGCGTTCGGCGACATCGAAGAGCTCCGGGAGATGCGGGAGGCCTGGCCCTTCTTCCGGACCACGCTCGACAATCTGGAGATGGTGCTCGCCAAATCGGACATGGGGATCGCCGCCCATTATGCCGGGCTGGTCGAGGACGAGGCGCTGCGCGACACCCTGTTCGGCCGCATCCGCGACGATTGGATGAAGACGCGCGATTGCCTGCTGGCGATCACCGGCGAGTCTCGATTGCTCGAAAGCCAGCCGGCGCTCGACGCCTCGATCCGCCTCCGCCTCCCCTATATCGAGCCGCTGAACCTGCTGCAGATCGAGCTGATGAAGCGCCACCGCGCCGGCGAGGACGACCCAAGGATCGCCGAGGGCATCCAGCTTTCGATCAACGCCATCGCGACCGCGCTGAGGAATTCGGGGTAGCGGGCCCGCCGATACTCGGTCACATCGGCGTCGGCGGGCACGTTCCGACCGGAAGGGGACGGGTACGGCCCGCCCCCTCGCCTCTTACAGTCCGTCGACGGCCTTGCTGACCAGCACGCTGACCTGGACCCGGCGGTTCTGCGTCCGGCCGTCGGGGGTGTCGTTGCTCGCCACCGGATTCGATTCGGACATGCCGGTCGGGGTCAGCATCCGATAGGGCTGCCAGCCGCAGGCCTGCTGGAGATAGTTGACGACGTTGCCCGCGCGGCGTTCGCTGAGCGCCTGGTTGACCTCCGGGCTGCCGACCGAATCGGTGTAGCCGACGACGAGCAGAAGCGCGTTCTCCGTCTGCCCGGCCGACTGGGCCGTGGCGCACAGATCGGCCTTCGCCTGTTCGGACAGGTTGGCCCGGCCGAAGGCGAAGTTCACCGTGGTCGTGCTGCGGACATTATATTGATCGATGCTGCCGAGGCGGCCGCGAAGCGCCTCCGTCGCCTCGGCATTGTGCTGGATCGCGGAACCCTGCTCCGCGAATTGCTGAGCGGTGCCGCCGTGGATCATCGAGGCGGTCCTGAGATCCCGGTTCTTGAGATCGATCCGCCGCGCGACGAGGCCACCGCCCGATTGCCAGGTCTGGACGCTGACCGGCAGGCCGTTGAGCAGCGAATCCTCGGCAAGCCGGGTGCGCCCCAGGCCAAGGAAGCCGCCGCGCGCCGTGATCCTTGTGTCGCCACTGACCGCGACGGACGTCGTGGCGCCGTCGGCGGTCGAGACTTGCAGCTCATCGCCACTGCGCGCGGTGATGATCCCGTCGATGTCGGGCCCTTCGGTCATCTCGCCCGTTTCCGCGGGAGACGGGCCGCTGACGCTCGTTGAAATATCGGCCTCCGGCGGGTCCTGGGGCTGCGCCGCGAGCGCGACCGGGGCCGCCGCGGCGACGCTGGCGAGAAGGATGAGAAGGCCTGGATTTCTGGACATGACGCGCATGGATTGTTCCTTCGAACTCGGCCGTCGGGCCGGCGAAACGTAACTTCCTCCCATCGATGCCCACGCGGATCTGCGGCTCGCCGCTGCGCCCGGACGCCGATGACGAGGCGTTCCGTGTTCGGGGCAACCTTTCTCCCAGATGAACGAACCCAGCATCACCGGCAATTCCGACGATCATTCGAGCGCATCGCGCGACGAAACGACGAAGCGTCTTGGTTAACTGCGGCTTTCCCTGTTAGTATAATTACGGTATCACAATAGATGTTGAAATAATTACGTCTGCTATTCGTGACATAACCTGTAGATTCATTTTTTCGGTTCCGTTTTGTCGAGAATGGACTGGCTACGACTGAACCTCGTATTTGCGCCTTAGTTTCGTCGTGGCCAATTCATTTTGCTTCAGAGAGGCCGCCGCTCCCGTGGCAATGGGCAGGCGCTCCGTCTTGCCAACCGCGCCGTCGAAAGCGACAACAGGCGGATGCGGCCCCGAACCGCGCGGAGGGGGATATGCGACGACTGGCGGGCGCCCTTGCGGCGGCGCTGATCCTGGCGACGGCTTCGTCCGCCGAGGCCGCGGACGGAGACGGGCATTTCGTCCGCACGGCGCATGGAATCGCCGTCGTTCCGGCGCATGGGCCGCGCGTGTCTCTCGAAGTCTATGGCCCCCGGATCGTGCGGGTTACCGCGCTGCCGGCGCCCGATGCGCGCGTCATGCCGAGCCTGATGGTGACCGCGCGCCCCAATGGCCGCTTCACCGTCTCTGAGGAGAGCGGACGCGCGGTGATTTCGACGGGTGAGATCCACGCCGAGGTCGATCTTGCCGACGGGAGGGTGCGCTTCCGAAACGCGGCCGGCGAGACCGTGCTTGCCGAAACCGCGCCGCCCAGCTTCACGCCGGTGACGGTTCAGGGCGAGCCCTATGTCTCGATCCGCCAGCAGTTCAACCGCGGCACCGATGAGGGCCTCTTCGGTCTCGGCCAGCACCAGAACCGGCAGATGAACTATAATGGCGAGGACGTCGAACTCGCCCAGCACAATATCGACATCGCCATCCCCTTCATCGTCTCGACCCGCAATTACGGCCTGCTGTGGGACAATGATTCGATCACCCGCTTCGGCAATCCCAGGCCCTATGGCCTTGCCGGCGCGGCGGACGACGGCCTCGCCGTCACCGGGGACAACGGGGCGAACGGCTGGACCGCGCATTATTATGTCGGCGACCGCCTGGTCGCGACCCGGCAGGAAGCGACGATCGACTATCAATATCTCGATCGCGGCAATGACTGGCCGACCGGCACGCGCACCCCCGACGGCGCGGGCACGGTGCCCGGCCTGCGCGTCGTGTGGACCGGCCGCGCGACGGCGCGCAGCGGCGGGCTGCACCGTTTCCGTCTCTACGCGTCGAGCTATTTCAGCATGTCGATCGACGGCCGCGAGGCGATCGATGCGTGGCGGCAGAACTGGAACCCCTGGTATCACAATGCCGATCTGCCGATCGCGGCGGGCGGCCATGCCGATATCCGCATCGAATGGCGGCCGGAGGGCGGCTATCTCGCCTTGCTCCACAACGATCCGCAGGACGAGGCCGATCGGCACAGCCTCTCCTTCGCTTCCGAGGTGGGCCGCGCAGAGGATTATTATTTCATCGCCGGCGACGACATGGACGGCGTCATCGCGGGCTACCGCGCGCTGACCGGCAAGGCCGAGCTGCTGCCGCGCTGGGCCTACGGCTTCTGGCAGAGCCGCGAACGCTATGAGACGCAGGACCAGCTCGTCGGGGTCGTCGAGGAATATCGGCGTCGCGGCCTGCCGCTCGACAATATCGTGCAGGACTGGTTCTACTGGCCGGAGGATGCGTGGGGCAGCCACCGTTTCGATCCCGCGCGCTACCCAGATCCGCAGGCGATGATCGATCGCATCCACGCGCTCGATGCCCATTTCATGATCTCGGTCTGGCCCAAATTCTATCCGACGACCGACAATTACCGCGCGCTCGACGCGGTCGGCGCCATCTATCGCCGCAACGTCGCGCTCGGCACCCGGGACTGGGTCGGCCAAGGCTATCTCAACAGCTTCTACGATCCCTACAACGCACGCGGCCGGCGGCTTTACTGGACGCAGATCCGCGATCGGCTCGCGCGGCTCAGCGTGGATGGCTGGTGGCTCGACGCGAGCGAGCCGGACATCCATTCCAATCTTTCGATCGAGGAGCGCGCGCTGAGGATGGGCCCGACGGCGCTCGGGACCGGCGCGGCCTTCTTCAACTCCTATCCGATCGCCCATGTCGGCGGCCTTGCCGGCAATCTGGTGCGCTGGAACCCGGCCGTGCGGCCCTTCATCCTCACCCGCTCGGCCTTCGGCGGCATCCAGCGCGCCTCTGCGGCGGTCTGGTCCGGCGACGTGCCCTCGCGCTGGGAGGCGCTGCGCGATCAGATTTCGGCCGGGATCAACTATTCGATGTCGGGCGCGCCCAACTGGACCCACGATATCGGCGGCTTCGCGGTCGAGGCCCGCTATGCCAGCCAGGATCCGGCCGCGCAGGAAGAATGGCGCGAGCTCAACACGCGCTGGTTCCAGTTCGGCGCCTTCTCGCCATTGTTCCGCAGCCACGGCCAGTTCCCGCACCGCGAAATCTACGAAATGGCACCCGAGGGCAGCCCGACCTACGAGACGATGGCCTGGTACGACCGGCTTCGTTACCGCCTGTTCCCCTATATCTACACCCTCGCCGCCGACACCTACTGGCGCGACGGCACGATCATGCGCGGGCTCGTGATGGATTTCCCGCAGGATCGGCGCGGCTGGGGGGTCGACGACGAATATATGTTCGGGCCGGCCTTCCTGGTCGCGCCGGTCAGCGAGTTTCGCGCCCGCGCCCGCGACGTCTATCTGCCCGCCGGGGCGCGCTGGATCGATTTCTATTCGGGCGAGGCGCATGAGGGCGGCCGAACGATCCGCGCGGCCGCGCCCTATGAGCGGATGCCGCTCTTCGTCCGGGCGGGAGCGATCGTCCCCACCGGGCCCGCCATGCAGCAGACCGGCGATGCGTCGGCCTCGCCGATCACCCTGCTCGTCTATCCGGGCGCCGACGGCAGCTTCTCGCTCTACGAGGATGACGGCGCGAGCTTTGCCTATCGCCGCAATGTCTATGCCCGGATTCCGATCCGCTGGGACGATCGCAGCGGCACGCTCACCATCGGCCCGCGCCAGGGCGGCTATCCCGGCATGGCGCCGAGGCGGGAGATCCGGGTGCGCTGGATGATCCCGGGGCGTGCGCTCGATCTCGACGGGACCGTGGACTCCAGCCTTACTTATAGCGGCGAGGCGGTCACCGTGCGGCCGGGCGCCTGAGCCTGATGCTCCTCCCCTCGGGGCTTCGTCCCGCCGGGAGGATTTCGAGGGAGCCGCTACCGATCCAGATATCGCGGCGGGCCGTCCGACTGGCGGCGGATCAGTTCGAAATCGAGCAGCCGGTGCGGGACCGACGCCGCGGTGCCGGCGCGCTTTGCGGCGATCAGATCGGCGAGGATGGTGACGGCGCCGTCGGCCATGGCGGCCACCGGCTGGCGGATCGTCGTCAATTCCGGCCAGATCGTCGTCGCGACCGGCGTGTCATCGAAGCCGCAGACCGACAGGTCCGCCGGCACGTCGAGCCGATGGCGGTGCGCGGTCGCCACCGCCGCGGCCGCCATGTCGTCATTGGAGGCGAAGATGGCGGTCGGTCGCTTGTCGAGCAGCAGCAGATGCTCCGCCGCGGTGAGCCCCGACTGATAGCCGTAGGTGCCGTGTGCGATCATCGATTCATCGACCGGCAGCCCCGCCTCCTCCAGCGCATCGCGATAACCGGCGAGGCGAAGTCCGGTCGAGGCATGGTTGGGGAGGCCCGAGATGAAGGCGATCCGGCGGTGGCCGAGCTTGATCAGGTGGCGCGTCATCTCGCGCGCTGCGCCGCGATCGTCGATGCCGATCGAGGCCATGTCCGATGCGGATCGGACGGAGCCGGTGGCGACCAGCGCGATGCCGGCGTCGATGAGGCGCTCGATCAGCCGGGGGGCGTCGGCGAGCGGCGGCGGCAGGATGACGCCATCGAGCCGCGCGCCGATCAGCATCTCGGCCGCCTCCTCCTCGTCCGCCCCCGGCTCGTTGCGGCGGACGATAAGCTGGCTGTTGATCTGGCTGCACCGGTCGAGCGCGCCGATCAGGAACTCGCCCAGATAGGCGGCGCTCGGAATTCGCGAGAGCAGCCCGATCCTCAGCACCGACGCACCGGCGAGCGAGCGAGCGGCCGGATTGGGCGCATAATTGAGCGCCCGTATCGCGGCGTCGACCAGGCGGCGGGTTTCGGGCTTCACCCGGTCCTCGCCATTGATCACGCGCGACACCGTCATGCGCGATACGCCGGCATAGGTCGCGACATCGTGGATCGTCGGCGCGCCGCGCCGGCGGGAAGGCGGGCTCTTGTTCAAGCGGATCTCCGCGACATGCGCGTCAGGCTGCGCTTTTGGCGCGGGCTGTCAAGCGGGAGGAAAGGAGCGCCGGGCCGGGCGAGAGGGCGGCGAACGCCTCCCCGCCCGGCCCGTCGGAATCAGACGACGCCGAACGCCAGCATCGCATCGGCGACCTTCTTGAAGCCGGCGATGTTCGCGCCCTTCACATAATCGGTATAGCCGCCGCCGCGGTCGCCATATTCGAGGCAGCGCTCATGGATGCCGTCCATGATGTCGCGGAGCATCTGCTGAAGCTCGCTCTCGCGCCACGAGCGGCGCTCGCTGTTCTGGCTCATCTCGAGGCCCGAGACGGCCACGCCGCCGGCATTGGAGGCCTTGCCCGGCGCGTAGAGAAGGTGCGCTTCCTTGAAGACATGGACGCCGTCGAGATCGGTCGGCATGTTCGCGCCTTCCGACACCGCGATGCAGCCATTGCGCACCAGCGTCCGCGCATCCTCGCCCAGCAGCTCGTTCTGGGTGGCGCAGGGCAGCGCCACGTCGCATTCGACGCCCCAGGGCCGCTGGCCGGCGTGGAAGGTCGCGTTCTTGAACTCGTCGGCATATTCGGAAATGCGACCGCGCCGGCGCGTCTTGTGCGCCTTCACCCAGTTGATCTTCTCCTGATCGATGCCGTCGGGATCGTGGACGAAGCCCTCGCTGTCCGACAGCGTCAGCACCTTGCCGCCGAGCTGGTTGATCTTTTCCGCCGCATGGGTCGCGACATTGCCGGAGCCGGAGATCACGGCGCGCTTGCCGGCGAGATCCTGCCCCTTGGTCTTGAGCATGTTCTCGAGGAAATAGACCGCGCCATAGCCGGTCGCCTCGGGGCGGATCAGCGAGCCGCCATATTCCATGCCCTTGCCGGTGAGGACGCCGGTGAACTGGCCGGTGATGCGCTTGTACTGGCCGTACATATAGCCGATCTCGCGCCCGCCGACGCCGATGTCGCCGGCCGGAACGTCCACGTCGGCGCCGATGTGCCGATAGAGCTCCGTCATGAAGCTCTGGCAGAAGCGCATGATCTCCCCGTCGCTCTTGCCCTTCGGGTTGAAGTTGGAGCCGCCCTTGCCGCCGCCCATGGGCAGGCCGGTCAGCGCGTTCTTGAACGTCTGTTCGAAGGCGAGGAACTTCAGGATCGATTCGTTGACGCTCGGGTGGAACCGCAGGCCGCCCTTATAGGGCCCGATCGCATTGTTGTTCTGGACGCGATAGCCGCGCTGGACGCGGATATTGTGATTGTCGTCCTCCCAGCACACGCGGAAGGAGACGATCCGGTCCGGCTCGGCGATGCGGCGCAGGATCTGCCAGCGGTGATAATCCTCCTTGCCCTCGATGAACTCGAAAATGTCCTCGGCCACTTCCTGGACGGCCTGGATGAACTCCGTCTGGCCCGGATTGCGGCGCCTGACACCCTCCATGAAGCCGGCCAGGTCGACATGCTCGGATTCGCGCGAATCCGTGTGAATCGGCTCGATAATCAGGCTGTCGCCCCCGTTCATATCCCGTCTCCCATCTCTGACCGCCCGCCCGGCGGAGTCGCGAACGGCGTGGCATAGCATGTTTTCGCGGCGGCGGAGCGCCACATGTGCAGCTCGGTCGCGCCGATCGACGCTTTGGTCGCTGGGTTCGGGAGGGAGCCGCGCCGGCCCCGACGCGGGGTCAGCCGGCGGAATCGAGGATCGCGTCGATCGCGCCGCCGACCTCGGCGATGCCGGCCATGCCGTCGACCCGGCGGACCAGCCCGCGCGCCTCGTAAAGCGGCAGGATCGGCGCGGTCTTGGCGCGATATTCGACGAGCCGGGTGCGAACCGTCGCCTCGTTATCGTCGGGCCGCCGCTTGAACTCGGTCGAGCCGCAGACATCGCAGACGCCGTCGATCGCCGGGCGCTTGTGGCGATCGTGATACCCCTCGCCGCAGCGCGCGCAGGTGAAGCGGCCGGAGATGCGGTCGACCAGGGCCTCCTCGTCGACCTCCAGTTCGATCACGACATCGAGCTTGCGATCGTGCGCCGCGAGCAGCCTGTCGAGCGATTCCGCCTGGTTGCTCGTGCGCGGATAGCCGTCGAAGATCACGCCCTGATCGTGGGTCAGCCCCGAAAGCTTCTCGTCGATCAGCGCGTCGACGATCTCGTCGGACACGAGCTCACCGGCGTCCATGACCGCCTTCGCCTTGAGACCGATTTCGGTCCCGGCCGAAACCGCGGCGCGCAGCATGTCGCCAGTCGACAGCTGGACCATGTTGCGTTCTTCGACCAGCCGGCTGGCCTGCGTGCCCTTGCCGGCCCCCGGCGGGCCGAGCAGGATGATGTTCATGTCGGCGTTCCCCTCTTCGTCGGCCTGAACGGCCTAGCGCCGCAGCCCCCCGCCCTTCAACTTCGCCTTCTTGATGAGGTCGCCATATTGATGGGCCATGAGATGGCTCTGGATCTGGGTCACCGTGTCCATCGTCACGTTGACGACGATGAGCAGGCTGGTGCCGCCCAGATAGAAGGGGATGCCGAGCTTCGAGATCAGGAATTCCGGGATGAGGCAGATCGCGGTGAGATAGGCCGCGCCGACCACGGTCACGCGCGTCAGCACGTAATCCAGATATTCCTCGGTGCGCTTGCCGGGCCGGATGCCGGGGATGAAGCCGCCATATTTCTTGAGGTTTTCCGCCGTCTCCTCGGGATTGAACACGACCGAGGTGTAGAAGAAGCAGAAGAAGATGATGCCCGCGCCATAGAGCAGCATGTAGAGCGGCGAGCCGTGCTGGAGCCAGGTGCTCACCGTGATGATGAGCTCGCTCCACCAGCTGCCGCCCGTCTGGTTCTGCCCGGCGAACTGGGCGACGGTGAGCGGCATCAGCAGCAGCGACGATGCGAAGATCGGCGGGATCACGCCCGACGTGTTGACCTTCAGCGGCAGGTGCGAGCGCTCCTGCTGGATCTGGCCGCGCGCCGTCTGGCGCTTCGGATACTGGATCAGCACGCGGCGCTGGGCCAGCTCCATGAAGCAGATGAACAGGACCAGCACGACCGCGACGACGATGATCGACACGATCACGAACGGATCCATGCTGCCGGTGCGGCCACCTTCGAACAGCTGGCTCAGCACCTGCGGCATGTTGGCGACGATGCCGGCCATGATGATGAGCGAGACGCCGTTGCCGATGCCCCGGCTGGTGATCTGCTCGCCCAGCCACATCAGGAACATGGTGCCGCCGACCATCGAGATGACGGTGGTGATGCGGAACATCATGCCGGGATCGAGCACGGCCGACTGGCCCTCGCCGGCGCCCCAGCTTTCCAGGCCGACGGCGAGGAAATAACCCTGGATGACGCACAGGATGACCGTGCCGTAGCGGGTATATTGGTTGATCTTCTTGCGCCCGCTCTCGCCTTCCTTCTTCAGCGCGGCGAGCTGCGGCGACATCGTCGTGGCGAGCTGCATCACGATGGAGGCGGTGATATAGGGCATCACGCCGAGCGCGATCAGGCTCATCCGCTTCAGGCTGCCGCCCGAGAACATGTTGAAGAAATCGAGCACGCCGCCGCGCGTCGTATCGAACAGGGCGCCAAGGGCGCGCGGATCGATGCCGGGCAGCGGCACGAAGGACAGCAGCCGGAACACGACGAGCGCGCCGACCGTGAACCACAGCCTTTTCTTGAGATCGGTCGCCTTGGCGAAGTTCGCCAGATTGAGCGAAGCGGCCATCTGGTCGGCTGCGGTTGCCATGTGTCTCTAGACCTTGCGAATAACGAAGCGGCGGGCGGACCCGAAAGCCCCCCGCCGCCTTCATATAGTGACCGGTTCAGGCTTGTCAGCCTCTCTCCGGGAAAAGGCAGGGGTCAGGCGCTCGCCTTGGCCTTGCGCTGCCCCTTGCCCTTCTTGGCGGCGGCCTTCTCGGCGGCCGGGACGATTTCGATCAGCTCGATCGAACCGCCGGCCTTCTCGATCGCGGCGCGGGCGCCGGCCGAAACGCCGGCGACCTTCAGGTTGAGCTTCGCCTTGAGCTCGCCCTTGCCGAGCACGCGAACGCCGTCCTTGCCGCCGCGGGCGAGGTTCGCCGCCTTGAGCGCGGCATGATCGAGCGTGCCCTTGGCATCGAGCGTCTTGGCGTCGATCGCCTTCTGGATCGCGCCGATATTCACTTCGGCATAATCCTTGGCGAAGATGTTGTTGAAGCCGCGCTTCGGCAGCCGCATGTGGAGCGGCATCTGGCCGCCCTCGAAGCCGTTGATCGAGACGCCCTCGCGGCTCTTCTGGCCCTTCTGGCCGCGCCCGGCGGTCTTGCCGAGCCCGGAGCCGATGCCCCGGCCGACGCGCACCCGGCTCTTGCGGGCGCCCTTGTTGTCGCGGATGTCGTTGAGTTTCATCTTGTTTGCACTCGCTTTCGCTTTTGTCGCGCTGGGAGAAAACCGTCGGAGGGCCGCACGACGAACCGGACACCCTCTTTACCGGCAGGCGGACTACCCTGCCGCGACGGCTCGATGCCTATAGCCTTAGCCGACCACCTCGACCATATGCTGCACCTTGCGGATCATGCCGCGCACCTCGGGGGTGTCCTCCAGCTCGACCGTCTTGTGCATCTTGTTGAGGCCCAGGCCGATCAGCGTCCGGCGCTGATCCGGCGTGCGGCGGATGGGCGAGCCCGTCTGGGTGATCTTCAGCTTCGCCATTGCGCTTACTCCGTCACCGCTTCGGCCTGCGCGTCGGCTTCGGCGGCGGAAAGGCCCTCGCGACGCGCCATCAGGTCGGCGATCTTCTTGCCGCGGCGCTGGGCGACGCTCTTCGGCGAGGTCTGCTCGCCGAGCGCCTCGAAGGTCGCGCGGATCATGTTGTAGGGATTGGAGGTGCCGACCGACTTGGTCACCACGTCCGCAACGCCCAGGCTCTCGAACACGGCGCGCATCGGGCCGCCGGCGATGATGCCGGTGCCGGCCGGGGCCGAACGGACATGGACGCGTCCCGCGCCGAAATGGCCGAGCCCGTCATGGTGAAGCGTGCGACCCTCGCGCAGCGGCACGCGGACCATCGCCTTCTTGGCCGCCGCGGTCGCCTTGGAGATCGCCTCGGGCACCTCGCGGGCCTTGCCGTGGCCGAAGCCGGCCCGGCCCTTGCCGTCGCCGACGACGACGAGCGCCGCGAAGCCGAAGCGCTTGCCGCCCTTCACCGTCTTGGAGACGCGGTTGATGTGGACGAGCTTCTCGATCAGCTCCTCGCCGCCGTCCTCGTCGCGGCCGGGGCCGCCACGCCGGTCGTCACGACGGCCGCGGCCGCCGCGATCGCCGCCGCCACGGCCGCGCCCGCCGCGCGGGCCGCGCTCGCGCCGATCCTCGGGGGCGGCTGCGGCTGCTTCGGGAGCGGCCTGGGCCTCGGCGCCCTGGATTTCGGTTTCGTCAGCCATTTAGAACTCCAGTCCGCCTTCGCGGGCGGCATCGGCGAGCGCCTTCACGCGCCCGTGGAAAAGGAAGCCGCCGCGATCGAAGACCACGCGGGTGATGCCGGCGGCCTTGGCGCGCTCGGCGATCTTGCGGCCCACATCCTGCGCGGAGGCGACGGTCGCCCCGGTCTTGGCCCGGGCTTCCTTCTCCAGCGTGGATGCGGCGGCGACGGTCTTGCCCTCGCCGTCGAGGATGACCTGGGCATAGATGTGCCGGCCGGAGCGATGCACCGAAAGGCGCGCGCGATCGCCGGCGCGGGCGCGCAGGCTGGCGCGGACACGCTGCCGGCGCTTCTCGAAGGGGTTGAATCTCGCCATGGCTTACTTCTTCTTGCCTTCTTTGCGGAAGATATACTCGCCGCGATACTTGATGCCCTTGCCCTTGTAGGGCTCCGGCTTGCGCCAGCGGCGGATTTCGGCGGCGAGCTGACCGACCTTCTGGCGATCGATGCCGCTGATCTCGACCGTGGTGGGATCCGGCGTCTTCACCTCCAGCCCGTCGGGGACCGCGATGTTGACGTCGTGGCTGTAGCCGAGCTGGAGCCGCAGGTTCTTGCCCTGCGCGGCGGCGCGATAGCCGACACCGGTGATCTCGAGCGTCTTGGTGAAGCCCTCCGACACGCCGGTGACCAGGTTCTGCACCAGCGTGCGCTGCATGCCCCAGAAAGCGCGGGCGCGCTTGCTGTCATTGGCCGGCTTCACCGAAATGGCGCCATCCTCGAGGCCATAGGCGATCTCGTCGGCGGTCTGCAGCGAAAGCGTGCCCTTGGGCCCCTTCACCGCGAGCACGCCGCCTTCGATCGTCGCGGTGACGCCCGACGGGAGCGGAACCGGCCGTTTACCGATGCGGGACATCAGAACACCTCCGCGAGCACTTCGCCGCCGACATTCTGCGACCGGGCTTCCGCATCCGAAAGCACGCCGCGCGGCGTCGAGACGATGGTGATGCCGAGGCCGTTGCGCACGCGCGGCAGGTCCTGCGAGCCCGAATAGACGCGGCGGCCCGGCTTCGACACGCGGGCCAGGTGCTGGATCGCCGGCTGGCCCTCGAAATATTTGAGCTCGATGCGAAGGCCGTTATGGCCGCCGATCTGCTCTTCGGAATAACCGCGGATATAGCCTTCGCGCTGGAGCACGTCGAGCACGCGGGCGCGCAGCTTCGATGCCGGCGAAAGGACGCTGTCCTTCTTCGCCTGCTGGCCGTTGCGGATGCGGGTGAGCATATCACCCAAGGGATCGGTCAATGGCATATCTATACCTTACCAGCTCGACTTGGTGAGGCCCGGGATCAGGCCCTTGTTGCCCAGTTCGCGCAGCATCACGCGCGACAGCCGGAACTTGCGATAATAAGCGCGCGAACGCCCGGTCAGCTCGCAGCGGTTGCGAACGCGCGTCGGATTGCCGTTGCGCGGGATCTCGGCCATCTTCAGCCGCGCGATCAGGCGCTCCGTCTCGTCCTTGGACTCGTCGTTCGCGATCGCCTTCAGCTTCGCATATTGGCCGGCATATTTCTTCGCCAGCTTCTTGCGACGCTCGTTCTTGTTGATCGAACTCAGTTTCGCCATGACTTAAGTTCTCTTCCTTCTTGCGGGAGCAGGCGCTTACGCGGCCTGCTTCTGATCCTGGTCCTGCGGGAACGGGAAGTTGAACAGGCGCAGCAGCTCGCGCGCCTCCTCGTCCGTCTTCGCGGTGGTGGTGACGATGATGTCCATGCCGCGGACCTTGTCGATCCGGTCATAGTTGATCTCCGGGAACACGATCTGCTCCTTGAGACCCATCGCGTAATTGCCGCGCCCGTCGAACGACTTGGCGCTGACGCCGCGGAAGTCGCGGACGCGCGGCAGCGCGATCGTGATCAGCCGGTCCAGGAATTCGTACATGCGCTCGCGGCGCAGCGTGACCTTGACGCCGATCGGCATGCCCTCGCGCAGCTTGAACTGCGCGATCGACTTCTTCGCCCTGGTGACGACCGGCTTCTGACCGGCGATCAGCTCCATCTCGGCGGCCGCGGTCTCGACTCGCTTCTTGTCCTGGGTCGCCTCGCCGACGCCCATGTTGAGCACGATCTTGTCGAGGCGCGGGACCTCCATGCGGTTCTTGTAGCCGAACCGCTCGATCATCGCCGGGACGATGCGCTCGTCATAGTCGCGCTTCAGGCGCGCAGTATATTTGGCGTCAGCCATCGATCAGCTCCCCGGACCGGACCGCGACCCGGACCTTCTTCCCATCGCGCTCCTCGAAGCGCACCCGCGTCGGCTTGCCCGTCTTGGGATCCTCGAGCGCGACGTTCGAAATGTGCAGCGGCGCCTCGGCGCGAACGATGCCGCCCTGCGGCCGCGCCTGGCTCGGCTTGGTGTGGCGGGCGTGGACATTGATGCCCTCGACCACGACCTTGCCTTCCTTCGGCAGCGCCTTGGTGACGGTGCCGTGGCGGCCCTTGTCCTTGCCACTCAGGACGACGACCTTGTCGCCCTTCTTGATCTTCGCGGCGGCCATTACAGCACCTCCGGCGCGAGGCTGATGATCTTCATATGCTTCTTCGCGCGCAATTCGCGGACGACCGGCCCGAAGATACGGGTGCCGATCGGCTCCTGGTTGTTGTTGACGAGGACGGCCGCGTTGGAATCGAAGCGGATCGTCGATCCGTCGGCGCGGTGGATGTCCTTGGCGGTGCGGACGATGACGGCCTTGTGGACGTCGCCCTTCTTCACGCGGCCGCGCGGGCTGGCTTCCTTGACGGAGACGACGATGATGTCGCCGACGCCGGCAAAGCGCCGCTTGGAGCCGCCCAGCACCTTGATGCACTGGACGCGCTTCGCGCCGCTATTGTCGGCGACGTCCAGGTTCGACTGCATCTGGATCATCGATCCAATTCCTTCTCTTCACTTCAACCGGGACACGCCCGGCGATCAGTTGAAATTCTTAAGCCTCGGCGCCTTCGGCCGGAGCCTCGGCACCGGCCTCGGCGGCCTTCGCCTTGCCCTTCTTGGGCGCGGCCTTGGTCGGCGTCGCATGGGTGTCGATCCGGCCGAGCACGGCCCAGGTCTTCAGCTTCGAAATCGGCCGCGTCTCTTCGATGCGAACGGTCTCGCCCTGCTTGTACTCATTGCCCTCGTCGTGAGCGTGATACTTCTTCGAGAGCTTGATGATCTTGCCGTAGAGCGGGTGCTTCACCCGCCGCTCGACGCGGACCACCACGGTCTTGTCGGTCTTGTCGGACACCACGGTGCCGGTCAGGACGCGCTTTGGCATGTTCTTGACTCCTTACGCCTTGGCGGCCTGAGCGGCGCGGGCGCGCTCGGTCTGCAGCGTTTTGATGCGGGCGATGTCGCGACGCACTTCACGAACGCGCGACGGCTTCTCGATCTGGTTGGTCGCGGCCTGGAAGCGCAGGTTGAACTGCTCGCGCTTCAGCTCGCTCAGCCGATCGGTCAGCTGGTCGTCGGTGTTGTTCCGGAAATCGTCGATAGTGGCCATCTCAGGCGTCCTCAAACAGGGATTCGCCAAGGCGGGCGACCACCTTGGTCTTGATCGGCAGCTTCTCGGCCGCGCGCTCGAACGCGGTCTTGGCGAGCGGGCCGGGCACGCCGTCCAGCTCGAACAGGATGCGGCCGGGCTTCACCCGCGCGACCCAATATTCGGGCGCGCCCTTGCCCGAGCCCATGCGGACTTCGGCCGGCTTTGACGAGACCGGCACGTCCGGGAAGATGCGGATCCACAAGCGCCCCTGGCGCTTGATGTGACGCGTGATCGCGCGGCGGGCCGCCTCGATCTGGCGCGCGGTGATCCGCTCCGGCTCCAGGGCCTTGAGGCCGAAGGCGCCGAAATTGAGCGCGGTGCCGCCCTTGGCGTCGCCGTGAATCCGGCCCTTGTGCGCCTTGCGGAACTTCGTGCGTTTGGGTTGCAGCATTTTTCTTTATCCCAGCAAGGCGTTAGCGGCGATCGTCGCGGGCCGGGCGGACGCCGGAGGTCTGGGCCTCCATCATCAGCCGGTCCTGCGAAAGCGGGTCATGGCCGAGGATCTCGCCCTTGAAGATCCACACCTTGACGCCGCAGACGCCATAAGCGGTGTGCGCCGTGGCTTCGGCATAATCGACATTGGCGCGCAGCGTGTGCAGCGGCACGCGGCCCTCGCGATACCATTCGGTGCGCGCGATCTCGGCGCCGCCGAGACGGCCCGAGCAGGTGATGCGGATGCCCTCGGCGCCGAGCCGGAGCGCGGACTGGACGGCCCGCTTCATCGCCCGGCGGAACGCGACACGGCGCTCCAGCTGATCGGCGACGCCCTGCGCGACGAGCTTGGAGTCGATCTCCGGCTTGCGGATCTCGACGATGTTGAGGCTCACGTCCGAGCCGGTCATCTCGCCCAGCTTCTTGCGCAGCTTCTCGATGTCCGCACCCTTCTTGCCGATGATCACGCCGGGGCGCGCGGCATAGATGGAGACGCGGCACAGCTTGGCCGGACGCTCGATCACCACCTTCGAGATCGCCGCCTGGGGCAGCGTCTTCAGGATGTACTTGCGGATCTTGAGGTCCTCGAGGAGCAGGCGGCCGTAATCGCCACCGTCCGCATACCAGCGGCTGTCCCAGGTCCGGTTGATCTGGAGGCGAAGGCCGATCGGGGAGGATTTCTGACCCATTATGCTTCTTCCTGCTCGCGCACGACGACGCGGATGCGGCTGAACGGTTTGACGATGCGCGTCGAACGGCCGCGGGCGCGGGTCGCGAAGCGCTTCATCGACAGGCTCTTGCCGACGCTCGCCTCGGCGACGACCAGGCTGTCGACGTCGAGATTGTGGTTGTTCTCCGCATTGGCGATCGCGCTGGCGAGCACCTTGCGGACGTCGCGCGCCATCGCCTTGGGCGAGAAAGCGAGGATGTTCATCGCCTCGCCCGCCTTCTTGCCGCGGATCAGGCCCGCGACGAGATTGAGCTTCTGCGCGGAACCGCGGATCTGCGTTCCGACCGACAGCGCCTCGTTCTCGGCGACGCGGCGGGGAGCTTTGGGCTTGCCCATGACTTACCTCTTGCCCTTCTTGTCGGCGGCGTGGCCCGGGAAGAAGCGGGTCGGCGCGAACTCGCCGAGCTTCATGCCGACCATGTCCTCGTTGACGCTGACCGGCACGAACTTGCGGCCATTGTAGACGTTGAACGTGAGGCCCACGAACTGCGGGAGGATCGTGGAGCGGCGCGACCAGGTCTTGATCGGCGCGCGGCCACCGGCCTCCTGCGCCGCCTCTGCCTTCTTCAGCAGCGACAGCTCGACGAACGGACCTTTCCAGATGGAGCGGGCCATTTTTACCTCTTCTTCTTCGCGTGACGCGACCGGATGATCATCTTGTCGGTCTGCTTGTTGTTGCGCGTGCGCGCGCCCTTGGTCGACTTGCCCCACGGGGTGACCGGATGACGGCCGCCCGAGGTCCGGCCTTCACCACCGCCGTGCGGGTGATCGACCGGGTTCTTGGCGACGCCGCGGGTGAGCGGGCGACGGCCCATCCAGCGCGAACGGCCCGCCTTGGCGAAATTCTGGTTCTGGTTGTCGGGGTTCGAAACCGCGCCGACCGTCCCCATGCAATCCGACCGGATGTAACGCTGCTCGCCCGAATTCAACCGGACGATCACCATTCCCTTGTCGCGGCCGACGACCTGGACATAGGTGCCGGCGGCGCGGGCGATCTGGCCGCCCTTGCCCGGCTTCATCTCGACATTGTGGACGATGGTGCCGACCGGCATCTGGCCGAGCTCCATCGCATTGCCCGGCTTCACGTCGGTCTTCTTGCCGGCGACGACGGTGTCGCCAGCCGCGAGCCGCTGCGGGGCCAGGATATAGGCGAGCTCGCCGTCCTGATACTTGACCAGCGCCAGGAAGGCGGTGCGGTTGGGATCATATTCCAGCCGCTCGACGGTGGCCGGCATGTCCCACTTGCGCCGCTTGAAATCGACGATGCGGTACTTCTGCTTGTGGCCGCCGGCGATGCCGCGCGAGGTCACATGGCCCTTGTTGTTGCGCCCGCCGGTCTTGCGCTTGCCCTCGGTCAAAGCCTTGACTGGCTTGCCCTTCCACAGCGCCGATTTGTCGACGAGGATCAGGCCGCGCTGCGACGAGGTCGTCGGATTGTAGCTCTTGAGTGCCATCTTGTCCTAGCCTCAGATACCGGTGGTGACGTCGATCGACTGGCCCTCGGCCAGCGTCACGATCGCCTTCTTGACGTCCGAGCGCGTGTAGGGACGGCCCTTCCAGCGCTTCGTCTTGCCCTTGGACGTGATCGTGTTGACGCCGGTCACGCTGACGTTGAACAGCGCCTCGACCGCCGCCTTGATCTGCGGCTTGGTGGCGTCGTTCGCGACCTTGAACACGACCGCATTATGCTCGGAGAGCAGGGTCGTCTTCTCGGTGATGTGCGGGGCGAGGATGACGTCGAAATGACCGACTTCCACGCTCGGCGTCGCCTTCTGCTTCGCCTTAGCCATTGAACCGGGCCTCCAGCTTCTCGACCGCGGCGCGGGTCAGCACCAGGGTGTCGTGTTTCAGAATGTCGTAGACGTTCGCGCCAATCGCCGGGAGCAGATTGATCTCGCGGAGATTGGCCGACGCCTTGGCGAAGCCGACGTTCAGCGCCTCGCCGTCGATGACCAGCGCGCTCTTGCCGAGGCCGAGGCCGGCAAGCTGCGCCTTCAGCGCCGCGGTCTTCGCCTCGCCGAGGTCGAGATTGTCGACCACGATCAGGCTGCCGCCCTTCGCCTTGGCGGAGAGCGCCATCTTGAGGCCGAGCGCGCGGACCTTCTTGTTGAGCGACGGATTGAACTCGCGCGCCCGCTGGCCGTGCGCCTTGCCGCCGCCGATGAAGATCGGGGCGCGGCGATCGCCGTGACGGGCGGTGCCGCCGCCCTTCTGGCGGCCGAACTTCTTGCCGGTGCGGGCGACGTCGGCGCGCTCGCGGGTCGCGGCCGCGGGGGCGCGGCGCTTCTCGAGCTGCCAGGTGACGACGCGGTGGAGGATGTCGGCGCGCGGCTCGATGCCGAACACGGCATCGTTGAGCTCCAGGTCGGAGCCCTTGCCCTTGCCGTCGAGGGTCTGAACCTTGACCTTCACTGTTTAGCCCTCCTGGCCTTCGGTGGCCTCGGGCGCGGCCGCGTCTTCGGCGGGCGTCTCGGCAGGCGCATTGTTGCTGTTGGCGGCGGCCCGGAGGCCGGCCGGATAGGGCAGGTCCGCCGGACGGGCGACCTTCACGGCGTCGCGCACGAGCAGCCAGCTGCCCTTGTGGCCGGGCACCGAGCCCTTGACGAAGATCAGCCCGCGCTCGACGTCGGTGCGGACCACTTCGAGGTTCTGCTGGGTGCGGTTGCGCGCGCCCATATGGCCGGCCATCTTCTTGTTCTTGAAGACCTTGCCCGGATCCTGGCGGTTGCCGGTCGAACCGTGCGAGCGGTGGGAGACGGAGACGCCGTGGGTGGCGCGAAGGCCGCCGAAGCCCCAGCGCTTCATCGCGCCGGCAAAGCCCTTGCCCTGGGTGACGCCGGAGACGTCGACCAGCTGGCCGGCGACGAAATGATCGGCGGAAAGCTCCGCGCCGACGTCGAGGAGCGCGTCCTCGGCGACCCGGAACTCGACCAGCTTCGCCTTGGGCGCCACCTCGGCCTTGCCGAAATGGCCGCGCTCCGGCTTGGTCAGATTCTTCGCCTTGGCGCTGCCCGCGCCAAGCTGGACGGCGGTATAGCCGTCACGGTCCGCCTCGCGGCGCGAGACGACCTGCACATTGTCCAACGCCAGGACCGTGACCGGCACGTGCCGACCATCGTCCTGGAACAGGCGGGTCATCCCGACTTTCTTCGCGATCACGCCAGTGCGCATGATCCACACTCCCTAACAGAGGCCCCCGATGCCTGACGCGCCGGGGGCGTGCGACCCATTGAAACGATGCGTGCCCCGCCTGGGCCAATGCTTCGCCCGAAGGCGAAACGGCGGGGACGCAGACCCGGGGCGAGCCCCGGCGGTATCCCTGTCTCGGGCCGGCGTTACGCCAGCTTGATCTCGACGTCGACGCCGGCGGCCAGATCGAGCTTCATCAGCGCGTCGACCGTCTGCGGCGTGGGCTGCACGATGTCGAGCAGCCGCTTGTACGTCCTCACCTCGAACTGCTCGCGCGACTTCTTGTCGATGTGCGGCGAACGGTTGACGGTGAACTTCTCGATGCGCGTCGGCAGCGGAATCGGACCGCGAATGAGGGCGCCCGTGCGGCGCGCCGTGTCTGCAATATCGCCCGTGGCCTGATCGAGCACACGATGATCGAACGCCTTCAGGCGAATGCGGATATTCTGCGTTTCCATGTCCACTACCGATGCGAAAGAGCCGCCCCGAAGGGCAAATCAAATCGGCCTTTCCGGAACCCGAAAGCCCGGATCGGCCGCTACAAGAACCTTGAAAGCCTGAGCCGCCCGACTCCGAAGAGAATCGGGCGGCTCGCGGCCTATATTACTTCGTGATCGTCGCGACAACCCCCGCGCCGACGGTCCGGCCGCCTTCGCGGATCGCGAAGCGCAGGCCCTGGTCCATGGCGATCGGCGCGATCAGCTTCACGGCGAGCTGAACGTTGTCGCCCGGCATGACCATCTCGGTGCCCTCGGGGAGGACGACCTCGCCGGTCACGTCCGTCGTCCGGAAGTAGAACTGCGGACGATAGTTGGCGAAGAACGGCGTGTGACGGCCGCCCTCGTCCTTCGACAGGACGTAGACCTCCGAGGTGAACTCGGTGTGCGGCGTGATCGAGCCGGGCTTGGCCAGAACCTGGCCGCGCTCGACTTCCTCACGGCCGACGCCGCGAAGCAGCGCGCCGATATTGTCGCCCGCCTGGCCCTGGTCGAGCAGCTTGCGGAACATCTCGACGCCGGTGACGACGGTCTTCTTGGTGTCGGAGATGCCGACGATCTCGACTTCCTCGCCCACCTTGACGACGCCGGTCTCGACGCGGCCGGTCACGACGGTGCCGCGGCCGGAGATCGAGAACACGTCCTCGATCGGCATCAGGAACGGCTTGTCGAGCGGACGCTCCGGCTGGGGAATCCACTCGTCGACGGCGGCCATCAGCTTCAGGATCGCCTGCTTGCCGATCTCGTCATTGCTGTCCTCGAGCGCGGCGAGCGCCGAGCCGGCGATGATCGGAATGTTGTCGCCGTCGAAGTCACGCTTGGAAAGCTCCTCGCGGATTTCGAGCTCGACGAGCTCCAGCAGCTCGGGATCGTCGACCTGGTCGACCTTGTTGAGGAAGACCACCATGGTCGGCACGCCGACCTGCTTGGCGAGCAGGATGTGCTCCTTGGTCTGCGGCATCGGGCCGTCGGCGGCGGACACGACCAGGATCGCGCCGTCCATCTGGGCGGCGCCGGTGATCATGTTCTTCACATAGTCGGCGTGGCCCGGGCAATCGACGTGCGCATAGTGGCGCTTGTCGGTCTCATACTCGACGTGCGCCGTCGAGATGGTGATGCCGCGCTCGCGCTCCTCGGGCGCCTTGTCGATGTTCGCATAGTCGACGAACGTCGCGCCGCCGGTCTCGGCGAGGACCTTCGTGATCGCCGCGGTCAGCGACGTCTTGCCATGGTCGACGTGACCGATGGTGCCGATGTTGCAGTGCGGCTTCGTCCGCTCGAACTTAGCTTTCGCCATTTTCTCTAACCCTCGTCTTTCTGTTCACTTCTGTTCCGGCAGCCGCTCAGGCGAGCTTCGCCTTGACCTCTTCGGCGACGTTCGCCGGGACCTCGTCGTAATGCGAGAACTGCATCGTGTACTGAGCGCGTCCCTGCGTGAAGGAGCGAAGCTCATTAACGTAGCCGAACATATTCGCAAGCGGCACCATCGCCTCGACGACCTGTGCGTTGCCGCGGCTGTCCGTACCCTGGATCTGGCCACGGCGGCTGTTCAGGTCGCCGATCACGTCGCCCAGATAGTCTTCCGGGGTCACGACCTCAACCTTCATGATCGGCTCGAGCAGCTTGATGCCGGCCTTCTGCGCGGCTTCGCGCATCGCGCCGCGGCCGGTGATCTCGAACGCGAGCGCCGAGGAGTCGACGTCGTGATACTTGCCGTCCGTCAGGCGGATCTCGAAATCGATGATCGGAAAGCCGATCAGCGATCCGGTCTCGGCCGTCTCGCGCATGCCCTTCTCGACCGACGGGATATATTCGCGCGGGATGTTGCCGCCCTTGACCTCGTCGATGAAGGTGATGCCCGAACCGCGCTCGCCCGGCGAAAGCGACACCCGCACCTCGCCGAACTGGCCGGAGCCGCCCGACTGCTTCTTGTGGGTGTAGGTGAGCTCGACCGGCTTCGCGAGCGACTCGCGATAGGCGACCTGCGGCGCACCGACATTGGCCTCGACCTTGAACTCGCGCTTCATGCGGTCGACCAGGATCTCGAGGTGGAGCTCGCCCATCCCCTTGATGATGGTCTGGCCCGATTCGGCGTCGGAGGAGACGCGGAAGCTCGGGTCCTCGGCGGCCAGGCGCGACAGGGCGATGCCCATCTTCTCCTGGTCGGCCTTGGTCTTCGGCTCGACGGCGACCTCGATGACCGGATCCGGGAACTCCATGCGCTCCAGGATGATCGGCGCGTTCGGCGCACAGAGCGTGTCGCCGGTGGTCGTGTCCTTGAGGCCGACGAGCGCGACGATGTCGCCCGCATAGGCTTCCTTGATGTCCTCGCGGTCGTTGGCGTGCATGAGCAGCATGCGGCCGACCTTCTCGCGCTTGTCCTTGACCGAGTTCATCACGGTCGAGGCGCTCTCGAGCTTGCCCGAATAGATGCGGGCGAAGGTCAGCGTGCCGACGAACGGGTCGGTCATGATCTTGAACGCGAGCGCGGCGAACGGCGCATTGTCGTCGGCGGGACGCGAATCCTCGGTCTCGCCGTCGAGCTTCACGCCCTTGATCGCCGGGACGTCGAGCGGCCCGGGCAGATAGTCGATCACCGCGTCCAGCATCGGCTGCACGCCCTTGTTCTTGAAGGCCGAGCCGGTCAGCACCGGCACGAACGCGAATTCGAGCGTGCCCTTGCGGATCAGCTTCTTCAGCGTCGCGACGTCCGGCTCATTGCCTTCGAGATAGGCCTCCATGGCGGAGTCGTCCTGCTCGACGGCCATCTCGATCAGCTCGGTGCGCGCCGCGGCGGCGGCGTCCTTCATGTCGTCCGGGATCTCGCGGATCTCGAACTTCGCGCCGAGGCTCTCCTCGAGCCAGACGATCGCGTTGTTGTTGACCAGGTCGACGACGCCGGTGAAGTCGCTCTCGAGGCCGATCGGCAGCTGGAGGACGGCCGGGCGGGCGCCGAGCCGGTCCTTGATCATCTGCACGCAGCGATCGAAGCTCGCGCCCATGCGGTCGAGCTTGTTGACGAAGCACATGCGCGGCACTTTGTACTTGTCGGCCTGGCGCCACACCGTCTCGGACTGCGGCTCGACGCCGGCGACGCCGTCGAACACCGCGACCGCGCCGTCGAGCACGCGCAGGCTGCGCTCGACCTCGATCGTGAAGTCGACGTGGCCGGGCGTGTCGATGATGTTGATCCGGTGATCGTTCCAGAAACAGGTCGTCGCGGCCGACGTGATCGTGATGCCGCGCTCCTGCTCCTGCTCCATCCAGTCCATCGTGGCGGTGCCCTCATGGACCTCGCCGATCTTGTAGGACTTGCCGGTGTAATAGAGGATTCGCTCGGTCGTCGTCGTCTTGCCGGCGTCGATATGCGCCATGATGCCGATGTTGCGATATTTCTCGAGCGGATGGCTGCGGGCCATTTTCTGGGTTTCCTTGGCGATGTGGGGAGCCGGAGCGTCCGGCTCCCCACAATATAGGTGTGCTTTTTACCAGCGGTAGTGGCTGAAGGCGCGATTGGCCTCGGCCATGCGGTGCGTGTCCTCGCGCTTCTTCACCGCGTTGCCGCGGTTGGTCGACGCATCCAGCAACTCGCCCGACAGACGGGCGGCCATGGTCTTCTCGCTGCGCGCGCGCGCGGCGGAGATCAGCCAGCGGATGGCGAGCGCCTGGGCGCGCTCGGGACGCACCTCCACCGGAACCTGGTAGGTCGCACCGCCGACGCGGCGGCTGCGGACCTCGATGCCCGGCTTCACATTGTTCAGCGCATCATGGAACACGCCGAGCGGGTCCTTCTTGGCGCGAGCCTCGATCGTGTCGAGCGCGCCATAGACGATGCCTTCGGCGGTGGATTTCTTGCCGTCGAGCATGATGTTGTTCATGAACTTCGACAGGACGACATCCCCGAACTTCGGATCGGGGAGGATTTCGCGCTTCTCGGGGCGACGACGACGTGACATGCTTCCGGTCTCCCCTTACTTCGGCCGCTTGGCGCCGTACTTCGAACGGCTCTGCTTGCGGTCCTTGACGCCCTGCGTGTCGAGCACGCCGCGCAGCACGTGGTAGCGCACGCCCGGAAGGTCGCGCACACGGCCGCCGCGAATCAGGACGACGCTGTGCTCCTGAAGGTTGTGGCCCTCGCCCGGAATGTAGCTGATGACCTCGCGCTGGTTGGTGAGGCGCACCTTGGCGACCTTGCGCAGCGCCGAGTTCGGCTTCTTGGGCGTGGTGGTGTAGACACGGGTGCAAACGCCGCGCTTCTGCGGATTCTGCTCCATCGCAGGGACCTTGGATTTGGCCTTCTGCGGCTCGCGACCCTTGCGGATCAACTGGTTGATCGTCGGCATGAAGCCCTTCACTTCCTTCAAGTTACTCTACCGCCACGCCAAATAAGCAAAGAGCCTTGGGGGCCTATCCGGCCTCCAGGCCTTTGCTTCACATGGCAGCAGTGTTCAGCTCAAATTGCCCCGTCAGACATCGTCCGGCCCTTGGGCCAGACGGTCCCGAAGCGGAGCGGCCTATAGCGGCCGCCCCTATGTGGGTCAACAGGGGCGATTTTGGAAGGGACGCGAGCGCCTTATCCGAGTTCCGGGGCGAGACAGCCGGCGGCCTTCGCTTCGGCCGCGCGGTGCAGCGCCCAAAAGTCGGGTACCGCGCGCCCGGCCAGCCGCGTCTCCAGAACCGCCAGATGCGCATGCCACCCGCCGCCGAAATTGCGCGCGTCCTCCGGCCCGCGCAGGCCGCGATGGGTGAGGACGAGGAGGGTCCGATTCCCTATGGCGGTCAGCTCGATCGTCACCTCGCCCGCCTTGCCTTCGTCCCAGGTGAAGGCAATGAGGTGCGGCGGCTCAGCCCGCACGATCGTCTCGTGCCAGCGCGATCCGACATTGCCGCGATAGCGCTCGGGCGTCGGCACGTCGCCGTCGGAGAGTCGGGCATGATCGAAGACGAGCTCCATCTTGCCGCCCGGCCGCGCGTCGGTTTCGCCTCCCATGAACCAGCGCGCGCGCAGCTCGGACTCGACCAGATAGCGCCACACGGTCTCGACCGGCGCGTCGAGCAGCCGTTCGAAGCGCAGCTCCTGCGCGGTGATGATGTCCTGGTCAGCCACTGTCCTTCTCCTTGTTCATGGGGGCGTTCGCGGCGGCCGAGTCGGCTGCGATGACCGCCTCCAGCGCGTCCAGCCGTTCGGTCCAGAATTTCTCCCATTGCGCCAGCCAGCCCTGCGCCTCGGCGAGCGGCGCCGCGTTCAGCGCGCACATCTGCCGCCGCCCCTCGCGGCGGCGCCGGACGAGGCCCGCGCGTTCCAGCGCGCGGACATGCTTGGAGGCGCCGGCGAAGGTCATTGCGTGCGGCGCGGCAAGCTCGCCCACCGTGCGCTCGCCGAGCGCGAGGCTGGCGAGCATGGCGCGGCGCGTGGGATCGGCGAGGGCCTGAAACGTGGCGTCGAGTCGTTCAACCATGTGGTTTAATAATCGCACATAGGCGAGATTGTCAACCGATTGGTTTAATGACGCGCACGCAGCCGATGATGCGGTGAACCGCCAGTCGCTCGCAGGAAGGGCGGCGGCGATCGGCGCGACGGCGGGCAGGCGCGGATCGGGCCGATTGGCCGGGCGTGTCAGGCCGCCGGCGGCCGCGCGCCCTGTTGCGGCCGGATGTAGAGCCGCTTCACGGCGGGCCAGCGAACCGCGACCTCCCGTTCGATCGCCGCCACGATCCGCTCGACATCGCCGGCGGAGATGCCGTCGTCGAAGTCCGCGCTCATCGCCACCGTGATCTGGTCCGGAGCGGAATGGACGGTGCGCACCTCGCCGACGCCGACGATGCCCGGCTGCGCGCCGGCGGCTGCGCGGATGCCCTCGACCAGAGCGGGGTCCGCCGCCTCGCCGATCAGCAGCGCTTTCGATTCGACCGCGAGCAGCCAGGCCGTCGCGCCGAGGATCAGGCCGATCACGATCGACGCGGCGCCGTCGAAGAACGGATTGCCGGTGAGCTGCGACAGCGCGAGGCCGATCGCCGCCGCGCCGATCCCGGCCATCGCCGCGCCGTTTTCGAGCAGCACGATGAAGGTCGGCGGATCCTTTGATTCGCGCACCGCCTCGAACCAGCCGAGCGCCCCCTTCGCGGCCCGGAATTCCCGGAAGGCGGCCACCGTCGATCCGCCCTCCAGCAGGAAGGAGATCAGCAGCACGCCATAGGCGACGAGCGGCGAGACCGCCGGCTCGGGCTCGATGATGTGGATCACGCCCTCATAGACAGAGACGCCGGCGCCAAGCGCGAACACCAGGACGGCGACGACGAAGCTCCAGAAATAGAGCTCGCGCCCATGGCCGAACGGGTGACGATGGTCCGCCGGCCTGCGCGCCGCATGGCGGCCCCACATCAACAAGAGCTGGTTCGCCGAATCGACGACGCTGTGCACGCCTTCGGTCAGCATGGCGGAGGAACCGGTGATGGCGGCGGCGACGAACTTGGCCGCCGCGATGCCGAGATTGGCGGCGAGCGCGATGATCAGGGTCCGATTGCTTTCGGCGGGCGCGCTCATCGGCGCCGGCTTAGCCGGGCCGCCGCCCCGCTGTCGAGCGGCTTGCCGCTGGCGGACGGCGCCCGCTTGTCCCGCAAAATCGTTACGTATACGGTTTTATGGTCTGATTCGATCCAAAAAGGGGGGGGGGGAAATGCCTAGGTTTGCAATGGCTTTGATTCTTTCCGCGTTCGCATCGTCCGGGGCGCTGGCGCAGCAGCCCGGTGACTGGGTCCTCGGCCAATGGCGCGGGGGCAGCGCCTGGTATCCGGGCGTTGTCGAGCGGGTGTCCGGCAACCAGGTCACCATCCGCTATGACGACGGCACCCGCGAAACCCGTCCGGCCAATCAGGTGCGGCCCTATGACTGGGGGGTGGGCACCCATGTCTCCTGCCTGTGGACGGACGGCAACTGGTATCGCGCGACGATCACCGCGATGGATCCCGGCGGCCTGGAAATCGACGTGCTCTACGAGGACGGCGACCGCCAGCGCACCCAGACCGGACGCTGCCGCGTCGATTGAAGCCAGGTGACGGGTCGCCGCGGCGCGGCGGCCCGTTCGCGCGCCTGGGCCACGGCTCAGATGTGGAGCGTGCGCCCGTATGCGGCCAGCACGCTTTCGTGCATCATCTCGCTGAGCGTCGGGTGCGGGAAGGTCGTGCCGATCAGCTCGGCCTCCGTCGTCTCCAACTCGCGCGCCACCGTATAGCCCTGGATCAGCTCGGTGACTTCCGCGCCGACCATATGAGCGCCGAGCAGCTCGCCGGTCGCATCGTCGAACACGGTCTTGATGAAACCCTCGGCCTCGCCGAGCGCGATCGCCTTGCCGTTGCCGATGAAGGGGAATTTACCGGCGCGGACCTTGTAGCCCGCTTCCTTTGCCTTCGCCTCGGTCAGGCCGACGCTCGCGACCTGCGGGCGTGAATAGGTGCAGCCGGGAATGTTGCCGTTGGTGAAGGCGTGGACGTCCTTCACGCCGGCCAGTTTCTCGACGCAAACGACCGCCTCGTGCATCGCCTTGTGGGCGAGCCAGGGCGGGCCGGTGACGTCGCCGAACGCCAGGATGCCCTCGACATTGGTGCGCCCGTAGCCGTCGACGACGATATGCCCCCGGTCGGTCTTCACGCCGAGCGCCTCGAGGCCGATATTCTCGGTGTTCGGCACGATGCCGATGGCGACGATGGCGTGGCTGAACTCGGCCTGCGTAACCTTGCCGTCCTTGTCCTTGATCGCCGCCTTCACGCCGGCACCGGTGGCCGCGAGCTTTTCGACGCTGGCGCCGACCTCGATCTTCATCCCCTGCTTTTCAAACGCCTTGTGGACAAAGGCGGAAACCTCCTCGTCCTCGACCGGCAGGATGCGCGGCAGCATCTCGACGATGGTGACATCGGCGCCGAGGTCCGAATAGAAGCTGGCGAACTCGACCCCGATCGCCCCGGAGCCGATGACCAGCAACTTGGTCGGCATTTCCTTGGGCGTCAGCGCATGGCGGTAGGTCCAGATTCGTTCTCCATCCGCCTTGGCGAACGGCAGGTCGCGCGCCCGCGCGCCGGTTGCGACGATGATATTGCGGGCGGCGAGCTCGGTCGTCTTGCCGTCCTTGGTCACCGTCAGCCTTCCCTTGCCGGCGAGCGCGCCATCGCCCTCGTAGACGGTGATCTTGTTCTTCTTCATCAGCCCCTTGACGCCGGCATTGAGCTGATCGGCGACCTTGCGGCTGCGCTGGACGACGGCGGGGAGATCGAACCCCGGCTTCTCGACAGTCAGGCCATAGGCGGCGGCATGAGTCATGTAGTGATAGATTTCCGACGTGCGCAGCAGCGCCTTGGTCGGGATGCACCCCCAGTTGAGGCAGATGCCGCCCAGCCGCTCCCGCTCCACGATCGCGACCTTGAGCCCCAGTTGCGCGGCCCGGATGGCGCCCACATAGCCACCCGGACCGGACCCGAGGACGATGAGGTCGAACTGGTCAGCCATGTCTGTCTCCTGCCGTGCGGCGATATCGATGGGCCCTGACGAGCCAGCGCCCGGTTCGGGCGCGATGAAGGATGGAGGCTAAGTAATCAAGCGCCGCGCGCCCGCCAAGGCGCCCGGCCGATCCCCGGCCACGCGTTCAGGCCGGCTCGGTCCCGGTCGGCGCCGAAGCGGCCTGGTCGACCGCCTGTTTGCGCCGATCGATCCATCGCAGCGCCGCGATCCAGACCAGCCCGGCGACAGCGGCGTAGATTGGAAAGATCCAGCCCTCGCCCTGGTACCAGTCCAGCGAAACCGGATAGAGCAACGCGCTCGCGCCCGCGACGATCGCGAGCAGCGCAAGATCGCGGGGGAGCGGCGACGCGCCGATCTTGTCGAGCGCCACGGTGAGCGGGAGCGCGAGCACGACCAGCGCGGCGAGCACGAACAGCACCGACACGAGCGTCGCCATGAACGCAATGACAAGCCCGGCGGTCACCATCGCGGCGAGGCCGCCGCCGTCCACCGCGGCCTGGGCCGACAGAATCCCGGACGTGGCGAGTGACGCACCGCAGCTGGAGATCGGCGAGACAATGAGGGCGGCGACGAGCAGGGTGCCGATCCTCATCGGTCACCTCCCCCCAGCGCAATCGCGCGCGAGGAACGACAGCCGGGACGTTCGCGGCCGAAGCGCTGCGCCATGCACGATCTCCCCCCTTGGATCCATGCGCCGTTCGAAGCGAGAGGCCTATCCTATCCTCACCGGTCGCATTCGCAAGCGGGATGTTGCGTCGCCGTCACGACCTCAGGCCAGCATCCCCAGCGGGTTTTCGACGAGCTCCTTGAAGGCCTTCATCAGCCGCGCGCCGTCCGCCCCGTCGATGGCGCGGTGGTCGAAGCTGCCGGTGGCGGTCATGATCGTCGCGATCTGCAGGGAATCGTCGATCACATAGGGTCGCTTCTCGCCCGCGCCGATCGCCATGATCATGGCCTGGGGCGGATTGATGACGGCCTCGAACTGCTTGATCCCGTACATGCCCATGTTGGAGAGGCTGGCGGTGCCGCCCACATATTCCTCGGGCTGGAGCTTGCCGTCGCGGGCGCGGCCGGCGAGGTCCTTCATCTCGGTCGCGATCGCGGCGACGCCCTTGGACGCCGCGTCCTTCACGATCGGCGTGATGAGGCCCGCGGGGATCGACACGGCGACCGAGACATCGGCGCGGCTGAACTTGATGAGCTGGTCCGGCGTATACTGGACATTGCACTCCGGCACTTCGAGCAATGCGACGCCGAGCGCCTTCACCATCATGTCGTTGACCGACACCTTGATGCCGCGCGCCTCCAGGCTGGCGTTGATCTCGCCGCGCAGCTTCAGCAGCGCGTCGAGCCGGATATCGACCGTGAGATAGATATGCGGGATCTGCTGCTTCGATTCGGTGAGCCGGCGTGCGATCGTCTTGCGGACATTCGAAAGCTTGATCGCCTCGTGCGGCACGTCGGGGATCGCGAAGTCGCCGGCATGGGCCACGGGCGCGGCCGCCGGCGCCGGCGCCGCGGCGGGGGCCGCGGGCTTCGCCGGTGCCTTGCCGGCGGCGCCTTCGATATCCGCCTTGACGATGCGGCCGCCGGGGCCGCTGCCGGCGACGCCGGACAGGTCGATTCCCTGCGCGGCGGCGAGGCGGCGGGCAAGCGGGCTCGCCTTCACGCGATCCCCGTCGGACGCCGTCGGAGCGGCGGCCGGGGCCGGGACGGGCGCCGGCGCGGCCTTGGCTTCCGGAGCGGGCGGCGGCGGCGCTGCCGGAGCGGGTGCGGGCGCGGGCGCAGCGGCCTTCGCGGGCGCGCCGCCGCCCGACGCGGCCACGCTGCCGACATCCTCGCCCTCCTCGGCCATGATCGCGATCACCGCGCCGACCTTCACTTCGTCGGTGCCTTCGGGGACGAGGATCTTCGCGATCACGCCCTCGTCGACGGCCTCGAACTCCATCGTCGCCTTGTCGGTCTCGATCTCGGCCAGGATGTCACCCGACGAAATCTTGTCGCCCTCCTTCACCAGCCATTTGGCGAGCGTCCCTTCCTCCATGGTTGGAGAGAGAGCGGGCATTTTCAGTTCGATCGACATGGGGCGTCCTGTTCGCTTGCGGCCGAGCCGCCCCGTCCAAACAGCAGAGCACCGGCCGGGTCAAGGCCTGTCCTGAGCCGTGCATCGGCCGGGGCGCCGGCCGGAGGCTTGTACGTTCGGCGTTTCTGGCGCACCTCGCTCGCAAGGAGACGGCTGATGCGATCCTATCTGGTCGTGATGGACGAGACGGAAGAGGCGCAGACCGCGCTTCGCTATGCGGCGCGGCGGGCGGCGCTTTCAGGCGGCGGCGTCGAGATGCTCGGTTTCATCGCGCCGCAGGAGTTCGTGCAGTGGGGCGCGGTCCAGGAGGCGATGGAGGAGGAGGCGCGGCTGCGGGCCGAGGCGATGCTCGTCCAGGCCGCCGGCGCCGTCGCGGAGGATGCCGGCATCACCCCCTCGATCACGGTGCGTACCGGCGATCCCGTGAAGGCGATCGCCGATTTCCTGAAGGAACGGGACGATATCGCCGCGCTCGTGCTGGCCGCGGCCGAAGGGGCGCCCGGGCCGCTCGTCTCGCACTTCGCGGGTCCGGCGGCCGGGAGCCTGCCCTGCCCGCTGATCATCGTTCCGGCCGGGCTGGACGAAGAGGCGCTCGGCCGGGTCGGATAGGCCGTTCCGGATCAGCCCCGCTCGCCGGCCGGCGGACGCGGGGCCGCGCGGCGAGGCGCGGGGCGCGGACGAGGCGCGACGCGCGGCGCCGGCGTCCGGCAGATGCAGCGCGGAGCGCGGCGCGCGCGATGCGGCGTGCGGACGCGCACCAGCTCTTCGGTCACCTCTTCGGTATAGCCGGCGCCACCGCCGCTCACCGTCGTCTCGACGATGATCGGATAGGCGTAGCCATAGCCGTAACCATAGGCGCCATAGGCGCCGTAACCGGCATAATAGCCGGGAGGCGGCGGCGGTGCCGGATAGCCCGGCGCGCCATAGACATAGGTCCGCACGCGGGCGTCCTCGCCATGGCCATCGCCATAATAAGGGACGTCCCCGTCCATCGCCCAGTGCTCGCCATAGCGATCCCAGTCGAGCCCCTCGCGAACGTCGACGATGCGGCCATCGCCGTCGAGCAGATAGGCATCGTCATAATAGCGGATCCAGCGCTGCCCCGCCCCCGGCGCGGCGAAGCCGTAGAGCTGCCAATTGCCGATCGTGAATTGCGGCGAGAAGAAGAAGGGCGGCACGAACACACCGCGCTGCAACCGGTGCGGGAAGGCTCCGTGGCCGTGGCCGGGCCCGTGCATCGCCATCGGCCCATGCGCCATCGGGCCCGGCATCGGCGGATGATGCCAGGTCACGCCCGGTCGCGGCGGCAGCGGCGGCGCGGGCGGCGGCGCCGGCGGCTGGGCGATCGCCCCGGTTGCGGCGAGCGCGGCGCCGGCGACAAGCGCGAATGCGGCGAATTTGGTCATGCCTGATCCCCTGACGCGAAAACGCGGTTCAAGGGATTTTTAACCGTCCAGGGAGGCCATTGCCATGCCGCCAAGCCGCGCGCCGATGCGCTGTATCAGACTGACACAACCCGCCGCATCTTCCTCATCGAAGCGCCGCGGGCTCGGGCTGTCGAGATCGAGCACGCCGATCAGCGCGCCATCGACGAGGATCGGCACGACGAGCTCCGAGCGCGAGGCGGAATCGCAGGCGATATGGCCGGGAAAGGCATCGACGTCGTCGACCCGCTGCACCTCGCCCGTCGCGGCCGCGGTCCCGCAAACCCCCTTGCCGAAGGGGATGCGGATGCAGGCCGGGCGGCCCTGGAACGGCCCCAGCACCAGCTCGCCGCCGACATTGCGGTAGAACCCGGCCCAGTTGAGGTCCGGCAGCGCCTCCCACAGCAGGGCCGCGACATTGGCCATGTTGGCGATCGCATCCGGCTCGCCGGCGGTCAGCGCGTCGGCCGCCTGCGCGAGCTCGCGATAGAGAGAAGGCTTGTCCGCCGCATCGATCCTGAAATCGTACATCAGTCCAGCCTCACCTTCCCGCGTCCTTCCTTCACCGATCCGCGCTGCTTCTTCGCATCGACCCGCTTCGCCTTTGCGGCGCGGCTCGGCTTCGTCCTGACGCGCTTCACGGGCCGGACATGGGCACGCGCGATCAAATCCGCCAGTCTTTCGCGCGCCGCCTCGCGGTTCGCCTCCTGCGTACGATGCTGGCGCGCGGTGATGACGATCTTGCCGCCAGCGGTCATCCGGCTGCCGGCCAGCTGCTTCAGCCGCTGATAGACGTCGGGCGCGAGGCCGAGCCGGAAGACATCGCAGCGCAGCTGGCACGCGGTCGCGACCTTGTTGACGTTCTGCCCGCCCGGCCCGGACGCGGCGAGGAAGGTGAAGGACAGCGCGTCCTCGGGAAGCTCAAAGGACATCGCCGAAGCCCGCGTTGACGAAGGTCGGCGGCAGCGGCGCCGTCGCCTCGACCGGCGGCTTGTCGCCGCGATCGACGCGCAGCGAGAGGGCGTGGAGCAGCATCGGCCCCCGGCCGTTCCCATAGACCGGGTCGCCGGCGATCGGGATGCCGATGCCGCTCGCCGCGTGGACGCGGATCTGGTGGGTGCGGCCGGTCTGCGGCGTGAACAGGACCACGGCCCGCCCATCCCGCTGCGCGACGACGCGCCATTCGGTGCGCGACGGCTTGCCGCGCGCGTCCTCGATCATCCGCCAGCCCGCCTCGGCGCTCGAAACCTTGCCGAGCGGCATGTCGACGACACCCTCCCCCGCCTCGGGCACCGCATCGAGCACCGCGAGATAGGTCTTGCCCACCTTCTTGTCCTCGAAGGCGCGCTGGAAACGCTTGTGCGCCTTCGGATTGCGCGCCAGCAGCAGGCAGCCCGACGTGTCGCGGTCGAGCCGGTGGACCGGCAGCGGCCGGCGCTGGAAGCCGAAGCGAAGGTCGACGAGATAGTCTTCGAGGCTCTCGCGCGTGCGGGTGCCGGGATGGACGGCGAGCCCCGCCGGCTTGTCGATCACCAGCGCCTCGCCGTCGATGAAGAGGATGCGTTCGGGCGGAAACATGCCCTGCCCTGCCACCGCCGCGTTAAGCGTGCAACGATCTTAGCTTACTCACGGATTCTACGGTATTAATACGAAATTAACCTTTTGCGTTCAGATCGGTAAACATTCATGTACGTGGCAGGCCGCGCGATCCGAGGAGGCCGGCTGCGACAGGAGGGCGGAACAATATGCGCGTGCTGCTGATCGAAGACGAGCCGACGACGGCCAAGGCCATCGAGCTGATGCTCACGACCGAGGGCTTCAACGTCTACACGACCGATCTTGGCGAGGAAGGCCTCGATCTGGGCAAGCTCTATGATTACGACATCATTTGCCTGGATCTCAACCTGCCCGACATGCACGGCTATGACGTGCTGAAGAAGCTCCGGACCGCCAAGGTGGGGACCCCGGTGCTGATCCTGACCGGCGTCGCCGAGCTCGATTCCAAGGTGCGGGCGCTCGGCTTCGGGGCCGACGATTATGTCACCAAGCCGTTCCATCGCGACGAGCTCATCGCTCGAATCCACGCCATCGTGCGCCGCTCGAAGGGGCACAGCCAGTCGGTCATCCGCACCGGCAAGCTGTCGGTCAATCTCGATGCCAAGACGGTCGAGGTCGACGGCGCCAGGGTGCATCTGACCGGCAAGGAATATGCGATGCTGGAGCTGCTTTCGCTCCGCAAGGGCACCACGCTCACCAAGGAAATGTTCCTGAACCACCTCTACGGCGGGATGGACGAGCCCGAGCTCAAGATCATCGACGTCTTCATCTGCAAACTGCGCAAGAAGCTCAGCCTTGCCTGCGGCGGGGACAATTATATCGAGACCGTCTGGGGCCGCGGCTATGTGCTGCGCGAGCCCGAGGAAGGCGAAGCCGCCCAGGTCGCCTGAACCCGATTCCGGTCAATCCCGCGGGGGCCGGCGTCCGAAAGGGTGCCGGCCCCTTTTCTATAAGGCCGCGGCGATCGCCGGCTTGAGCAGCATGACGATCCCGACCACGCTCGCGCCCCAGACGAGCGTGCGCACCACCGGCACGCCCAGCGCGTAGAGCGGCAGGTAGATCACCCGCGCCACGATCCACACGATCGCGCCGATCTGCGTCCATCGATCGAACAGGTTCGCCGCGGCATCGACCAGGATCGCACCGACCACGATCGGGAAGGTTTCGAAGAAATTCGCCTGGGCTCGGATCATCCGCCCGACGATCGGCTGGGGCGGCGGCAGCGTCTCGTCGCGCGCGCCCATGTTCCAGGTCACGCCATATTGGCGGGTTTTCACCTGCGCCGCCGCGAAGATATGGACGAAGGCGAGGACGCAGCCCCAAGCGAGCACGGCGAGTTCGGTCGTCATGGCCGTGACGATAGCCCAGCAGGGCACCGTCGTCACGCGCACGACATGCTGCATCGCAAAAAATGGTTGCGCCCGGCCATCTTTGGGTCATGTTCCGGAGTGCGGCGCCGGCCGCGGCGGGACTGCGAGGTGGATGGCGGGACGTTCGACCTTCGACGAGCTGTGGGGAACGAGCCGGGGCAGGACAGCGCGGCCGGGCTTCGAGCCGCTTGCCGAATGGATCGAGAACGCGCCCGCCGGCGATCTCGAACGGCGGCAGCAGGCCGCGGAGGCCCTGTTCCGCAATCTCGGCATCACCTTCGCGGTCTATGGCGAGCAGGAGGCGGCGGAGCGCATCATCCCGTTCGACATCATCCCGCGCATCTTCTCGGCCGCCGAATGGGCGAGGCTTTCCGCCGGGCTGGAACAGCGGGTCAACGCGATCAACGCCTTCATCGACGACGTCTACGGCCGCCGTCAGATCCTCGCCGACGGCATCGTCCCGCAGGACATCGTGCTCGGCAACGACCAGTTCTGCATCCACTGCGCCGGCGCGAAGCCACCGCACGGCGTCTATGCCCATATCTGCGGCATCGACCTCATCCGCACCGGGCCGACCGACTTCTTCGTCCTGGAGGACAATGCGCGCACGCCCTCCGGCGTCTCCTACATGCTCGAAAATCGCGAGGCGATGCTGCGGCTGTGCCCGGAGCTGTTCGAGGCCTTCCCGGTCCGTCCGGTCGATTCCTATCCGGAGCTGCTTCGCGACATGCTCTATTCGGTCGCGCCGCGCGGGACACGCGAGCCGACCTGCGTGCTGCTGACGCCGGGCCATTTCAATTCGGCCTATTACGAACACAGCTTCCTCGCCGACAATATGGGGATCGAGCTGGTCGAGGGCCGCGACCTCGAGGTCGATGACGACATCGTGTGGATGCGCACGATCGACGGGCGGGTGCGCGTCGACGTCATCTACCGACGGATCGACGACGCCTTTCTCGATCCCCTTGTCTTCCGGCCCGACAGCGCGCTCGGCGTGCCGGGCCTGATGGCCGCCTATCTCGCGGGCAACGTGACGCTGGTGAACGCGCCCGGCACCGGGATCGCCGACGACAAGGCGATCTATTCCTACATGCCGGAGATCGTGCGTTACTATTCGGGCGAGGATCCGATCCTTCCCAATGTCGAGACCTGGCGGTGCCGGGAGCCGGAGGCGCTGCAATATACGCTCGACCATCTCGACGAGCTGGTCGTGAAGCTGGTCGACGGATCGGGCGGCTACGGGATGCTGATCGGCCCGACCGCTTCGAGGCGGGAGATCGACGCGTTCCGCGCCGCGCTGGAAGCGCAGCCGCACCGCTATATCGCCCAGCCGACGCTCGCCCTTTCGACCGTGCCGACCCTGGTCGATCAGGGGATCGCGCCTCGCCATGTCGATTTCCGTCCCTATGTCCTGACCGGATCGGACGGGGTCCGGCTCGTTCCGGGCGGCCTCACCCGGGTCGCGCTCCGCGAGGGCTCGCTGGTGGTCAATTCGAGCCAGGGGGGCGGGACCAAGGACAGTTTCGTCCTCGCCGATCGCGGCGGCGGCGATGAGGGGGCGGACTGATGCTCGCGCGCACCGCCGCCCACCTCTACTGGATCGGCCGCTACATGGAGCGCGCGGAGTTCACCTGCCGGCTCATCGAGGCGACGATCCGCCTGACCGCGCTCGGCGATCATGCGAGCGGCGATCGCGCGTGGCGCAGCGCGCTCAGCGTCGTCGGCGTGCAGAGCGAGTTCGACGCCGGCGGCGAGCCGTTCAGCGCCGCCGCGGTCCGCCGCTATCTGACGCTGTCGGAAGACACGCCGAGCTCGATCCGCGCCTGCCTCGCCGCCGCGCGCGACAATGCGCGGGCGGCGCGCACCGCGCTCACCGTGGAAGCCTGGCAGGCGATCAACCGCGCCTGGCTCATCATCCGCGACCGCAGCCGCCCCGGCGGCCCGCAGGCGACGCTGAACATGATCGAGGAGCTGAAGGCGGAGATACGCGGCTTCGAGGGCGCGATCGGGCGGATGCTGCGATCCGAGGGCTGCTGGTTCATCGAGCTCGGCGCGGTCGTGGAGCGCGGCGACAACACGGCGCGGCTGCTCGACGTCAAATATTATCTTCTGCTTCCCCCCGGGCAGGAGGTGGGCGGCGCGCTCGATCGGGACCAGTGGACGACGATCCTGCAGATCGTCTCGGCCAGGACCGCCTACCGCCACATCTATCGCGGCCCGCTCCAGCCGTGGCTGGTCGCCGATTTCCTGATCTTCCGATCGGAGATGCCGCGCTCGCTCGCCGCTTCGGCCGGGGAGGCGGTGGAGCTGCTCGGCCATTTCGCCGCCTTGTCGGGGCGCCAGGGCGCGGCCGACCGGTTGGCGCGGCAGCGGCTCGACCGGATCGAGGACCTCGATATCGTCACCATCTTCCAGGGCGGCCTGCACGAATGGCTCCACGCCTATATCGGCGAGAATGCCGCGCTCGATGCGGCGATCGCCCGGCAGTTCAGGTTCGGCTGATGCGGCTCGATGTCCACTATCGCACCGCCTATCGCTATGACGAGGCACCGCAGCGCGTCATCCAGCTCCTGCGCGTCACCCCGCCCAGCTTTTCGGGGCAGAGCGTGATCGACTGGCGGATCGACATGGATTGCGACGCGCGTCTCCGCGAGGCGCGCGACGGCTACGGCAATATCGTCCATATGCTTTACCTCGACCGGCCGGCGAAGGAGCTGCGGATCACCGTGTGCGGTCGTGTCGTGACCGAGGACCGCGCGGGCATCGTCCAGGGCGTTCCCCACGATCTGCCGCCGCCGATCTTCCTGCGCGATACGCCGCTGACCGCGCCGGGCCCGGCGATCCGGGCGCTCGCGCAGTCGGCCGGCGGCGGCGCGCCGCTCGATCGGGTCCACGCCCTTTCGGCCCGCCTCCACGCGACGATGCGGTTCGATGCCGGAGCGACGGAGGCCGATACCAGCGCCGAACATGCCTGCGCCGAAGGCCACGGCGTCTGCCAGGATTTCGCGCAGGTCCTCGCCAGCGCGGCGCGCCTCAACGGCATTCCGGCGCGCTACGTCTCCGGTCACCTCTTCCGCCGGGACGGCGCGCACGACCAGAGCGCCGCCCATGCCTGGACCGAAGCCTGGATCGAGGAGCTCGGCTGGGTCGGCTTCGATCCTGTCAACGGCATCTGCCCCGACGATGCCTATATCCGCGTCGCGAGCGGCCTCGATTATCGCGACGCGGCGCCGGTCGCCGGCGCACGATCCGGTGGCGGGACCGAACATCTCTCGGTAGAAGTCGCGGTCACTGGCGTGCAGGCGCAGACGCAACATCAATCCTGATCGAAACGGGAAGCCTATGACCTATTGCCTCGGCATGCTGCTGGATTCGGGCCTCATCATGATCGCCGACACCCGCACCAATGCCGGCGTCGACGACATCTCTTCCTATCGCAAGCTCCACGTCCTCGCCGACACGCCCGAACGCAGCATCTTCGCCGCGTCCGCCGGCAATCTTTCGACCACGCAGATGGCGATCAGCCTGCTGCGCGAGGGCGTTCCGCCGGCGGACGGCGAAGCCATCGGCCCGGACGAGCTGCTGCCGACCATCGCCGAGCCGACGACGATGTTCCGCGCGGCCCAGCTGGTCGGCGACGCCGTCAAGTTCGCCAACGACACGGTCGGCCGGGCGCTCGCGCCGCTGAAGATCAGCGCGTCCTCGTCGATCATCCTCGGCGGCCGGATCGGCAATCAGCCGCCGTCGCTCTACCTCATCTATTCCGCCGGCAACTTCATCGAATGCAAGCCGGACGTTCCCTTCTTCCAGATCGGCGAGACCAAATATGGCCGGCCGATCCTCGACCGGGTGGTGAGCGGGCACACGCCGCTCGCGGAGGCGGTGAAGATCGCCTTCCTCTCCTTCGACGCCTCGATCCGGTCGAACCTCGCGGTCGGCCTGCCGCTCGACATGGTGGTGCTGCCCAGCCATGTCGGATCGCGGCCGTTCCAGCGGCGGATCGAGGTCAACGATCCCTATTACAACGATCTGTCGATGCGCTGGGGCGATCTTCTGAACGATGCGGCGCAGGCCATTCCCGACCCGCCGTTCATGCCCGATCTGATCTGAACGCCGGACCGCCGCGGACCGGACGCGCCGGCGCGGCTATCCCAGCGCCAGCTCGCGCTGCTCGGGATCGAAGCGCCGCCAGCCGCCGGGACCGAGCTTTTCGAGCGGGCGGAAGCGCGACTTGTAGGCCATGCGCTTCGAATCCTCGACCCAGTAGCCCAGATAGACATAGGGCAGGCCGGCATTCCCCGCGCGCACGATATGATCGAGGATGATATAGGTGCCGAGCCCCGCGCGCCGCTCGTCATCGGGCTCGAAGAAGCTGTAGATCATCGACAGCCCGTCCGCCTGCTGATCGGTCAGGCATGCGCCGACCAGCCGGCCGGGCCGCCCGTCCTGGGATGGCTCGCGATATTCGACGATGTAGGTCTTCACCGGGCTCTGCTCGACCATGTCGGCGAAATCATGCTCGTCCATCTCGACCATCCCGCCCTCGGGATGGCGCCGCTTCAGGTAGCGGCGGAGCAGCTCATATTGCTCCTCGGTCGCCCAGGCCTTGCACGCGCTGACCTCGAGATCGGCGTTGCGGCGAAGCGTCTTGCGCTGGGTCGCGCTCGGCTGGAACTCCCCGGTGACGACCCGCACCGAAACGCATGCCGTGCAGTCCACGCAGGAGGGCCGATAGGCCACGTTCTGGCTGCGGCGGAAGCCGATCCGGCCGAGCGCGTCATTGAGCTCGCCCGCATGGGGCCCGCTCAGCTCGGTGAACACCTTCCGCTCGATCCTGCCGGCGAGATAGGGACACGGCGCGGGCGTCGTCACGAAAAAACGTGGAAAGCGGAACGGGGCGCTCAATTCGACTCCACCGGCAAGCAGGTTGGGAGCCCGTTTATGATCCCTGCCGACCCCCTTGAAAAGCAGCCGTGCGGTGAATGACCGCCATCTTCGACAGGGCGTGCCGGCTTGGGACGACGGCTCACTCGATCGTCACCGGATGGACCCGATAGCCCTCGTTCCCCAGCGTTTCGACGAGCCGCTGGATCTGGTGCGCGTCGCGCGCCTCGCACTCCACCTCGATCGCCGCATCCTTGGCGGGGAGGCTGGTGAAGATGCGCTGATGGAGCACTTCGACCACATTGACCTGGTGAGCGGAGAAGAGCTTCATCACCGCGACCAGCGCGCCGGGGCGGTCCTGAAGCTCGATGCGCAGCCGTGTCATCCGGCCGGACCGCGCGAGATCGCGAAGCAGCACGTTGGCCAGCAGGTGCGTGTCGATATTGCCGCCGGAGACGACGAGGCCGATCCGGCGCCCGCGATAGCGTTCCGGAGCGCCGAGCATCGCCGCCAGCGCCGCGGCGCCGGCCCCTTCCGCCACCGTCTTTTCGGCGGCGACCAGCATCGCCACCGCCGCCTCGATGTCGCGCTCTGGGGCGAGGACGATATCGTCGACCAGCGCCTCGATGATCGGCGCAGTCTGCTCGCCCGGCGCCTTGACCGCGATCCCCTCGGCGATCGTGTCGCCGGCGCAGGCGAGGCCCGGCTTGCCGGCGAAGCGCCCGTACATGCTCGGGTAGAGCTCCGCTTCGACGCCGACGATCCCGATCTCCGGCTTCAGGGCATGGGCGGCGACCGCGATGCCCGAAATGAGCCCGCCGCCGCCGATCGGCACGATCAGCACATCGACATCCGGCGCATCGGCGAGCAGTTCCAGCGCGACCGTCCCCTGCCCCGCCATCACGTCGGGATCGTCGAAAGGATGGACGAAGGTCAGCCCGCGCTCGTCGGCCAGCCGCCGCGCCTCGGCATAGGCTTCCTCGAACACCGCCCCGTGCAGCACCACCTCCGCGCCATGTCCCTCCGTCTGGCTCACCTTCACGATCGGGGTCGGCGTGGGCATCACGATCACCGCCGGGACGCCGAGCCGGCGGGCATGATAAGCGAGCGCCTGGGCATGATTGCCGGCCGACGCCGCGATCACGCCGCGCGCGCGCATCGCCTCGTCCATCAGCAGCAATTTGTTGAGCGCGCCGCGCTCCTTGTAGGCGCCGGTATGCTGGAGATTCTCGAACTTCACCCAGATGTCGGCGCCGAACCGCTCCGAGAGCACGCGGCTGTAGAGCGTCGGCGTGCGCACGACCGCTCCGTCGATCCGCCGGGCCGCCGCCTCGATCTCCGCAAGTCCGAAGGGAAGGTTGGTCGAGGATGCAGGGGTCGCCATGCGCCAGCCGTCTAGACCATCTGGCGCACAGGGCAAACAGGCCTTATCGGCTGACCCATGCTGCGCTTCCTGATCGCCCTCGCCGCATTGCTCGGCGCCAGCCCCGCCCTCGCCGATCTTCTGGTCGACCATGTCAACGGCTACACGATGGAGGACGGGCGGCTGACGCGCTTCACCGGCCTCCTTGTCGGCGACGACGGCCGGGTCGAGCGCCTTCTCCACGAGGGGGAGCGAAGGCCGGAGCGCCCGCGCTACCTGCTCGACGGCCATGGCCGCACGATGCTGCCCGGCCTGATCGACGCGCACGGCCATGTCATGGAGCTCGGCCTCGGCGCGCTCGCGGTCGACCTGTCCGACACCAATTCGCTCGAGGAGGCGCAGCAGCGCATCCGCCAATATGCCGCCGCCAATCCAAGCCCGCGCTGGATCGTCGGCTTCGGCTGGAACCAGGAACGCTGGCATCTCGGCCGCTTCCCGACCGCCGCCGATCTCGACGCCGCGGTCGCCGATCGCCCGGTCTGGCTGGTTCGCGTGGACGGCCATGCCGGCTGGGCGAACAGCCTGGCGATGCGCGAGGCGGGGGTCACGGCGGCCACCCAGGCGCCGACGGGCGGCCGGATCGAGCGGACGGGCCGCAACCCTTCGGGCGTCTTCGTCGATGCCGCCCGCCAGCTCATCGAACATGCGGTGCCGCCGCCATTGCCGATCGTGCGCGATCGCGCCTTTCAGCGCGCGCAGGACATCCTGCTCGGCTTCGGCGTCACCGCGACCGCGGACATGGGCACCGATCAGGAAGCCTGGAACACGATGCGCCGCGCCGGCGATGCCGGGCATCTGAACGTACGCATCTTTTCCTATGCGCTCGGCGTCGACAATCTGCTCGCCATCGCCGGCACCGGGCCGACTCCGTGGCTCTATGACGGCCACCTCAGGATGGGCGGCGTGAAGCTCTACATGGATGGCGCGCTCGGATCGCGCGGCGCCTGGCTGAAGCAGGATTATGCCGACGCGCCCGGCCAGCGCGGCTACCCCTTGATGACCGACACGGTGCTGAAGAACCTGATGAGCCGCGCCGCGATGGATCATTTCCAGATCGCGGTCCACGCCATCGGCGATGCCGCCAATGCCGAGCTTCTCGATGCGATCGATGAGCTTTCCGGCACCTATACGGGCGATCGGCGCTGGCGGATCGAACATGCGCAGATCGTCGATCCCGCGGACCTGCCGCGCTTCGCGGCGCACGGCATCGTCGCATCGATGCAGCCGACCCACGAGACCTCCGACTGGCGCATGGCCGAGGCGCGCATGGGCGTCGATCGCCTGCGCGGTTCCTATGCCTGGCACACCATGCTGGACGAGCATGTGCCGCTCGCCTTCGGCTCCGATTATCCGGTCGAAAGCCCGAACCCCTTCCCGGGCATGGCCGCCGCGATCAGCCGGGAGGATGCCGGCGGGCAGCCGCCGGGGGGCTGGTTCCCCGATCAGCGGCTGACGCTGGAGCAGGCCTTCGCGGCCTTCACGACCGGCGGCGCCTATGCCGGCTTTGCCGAGGACCGGCTCGGATCGCTGACGCCGGGCCATATGGCCGATTTCATCTTCATCGACCGCGACATCTTCGCCGATCGCGATCCCGCCAGCATCCGCGCGACGCAGGTCATGGAAACCTGGGTCGGCGGCCGGAAGGCGTGGGAACGGCGGAGCGCGAACTGATCCTCCCTGTGAAGCGAAGCTTCATGGGGAGCGGGGTCGTCCTCAGGACGGTGGAGGGGATTGCGGCGCCGGAGAGCCCCTCCACCAGCCTCCGGCTTGTCCCGCTCCCCATCGCCTGCGGCGACAGGGCGATTACGTGACGAGCGCGGTCAGCATCGACGGGGTGAGCAGCTGCGGCAGCTCCCGCGCCTCGCGGCCGGGCGCGTAGAAGAGGTAATAAGGCACGCCCGAGCGTCCGTGCGCCGCGAGGAAGCGGCCGATCGCCGGATCGCCGCGCGTCCAATCGCCGACCAGCACCTTCACCCCGCGCGCGCGGAAGGCCTGCGCGACCTCGGCGCGGTCGATCGCCGCCCGCTCGTTGACCTTGCAGCTGAGGCACCAGTCGGCGGTGAAATAGACGAAGACGGGCCTGTTCGCGGCGCGCAGCTCGGCGAGTCGCGATTCGCTGAACGGCTCGGATCCGAGCGCGTCGGCTTCATGCGCGGCAGCCGGCGGGGCGAGCTGGACGAAGGGCAGCGGCGCGGCCACCGCGACCGCGACGAAAGCGAGGGGGAGCCAGGTCCGGCCCCGGCCCTGCCGCGCGCCGAACCACCACAGAGCGAGGCCGAGCGCGATCGCCGCGCCAAGGCCGAGCGCCATGCCGTCCACGCCGCTTTCCTTGCCGAGCACCCAGGCGAGGCCGAGCGCGGTCAGGAACATCGGCACGGAAAGGATGCGCTGGAAGGTCCGCATCCACGTCCCCGGCTTGGGCAGCCAGCGGCGCAGGGCGGGGATGAAGCCAAGCAGCAGGAAGGGCAGCGCGAGGCCGAGGCCGAGGCCGACGAACACCGCGAGCGCGGCCCAGATCGGCAGCACCAGCGCCGCGCCGAGCGCGACGCCGAGGAAGGGCCCGGCGCAGGGGGTCGCGACGAAGGCCGCGAGCGCGCCGGTGAAGAAGGCGCCGCGCGCCCCGCCGGCGCGGGTGAGCGAGTCGCCGCCGCCGAGGACGGGTAGCTCGAACAGGCCGGCGAGGTTGAGCGCGATCGCCGTCACCAGCAGGAGAAGGAACAGGATCACCCGCGGGTCCTGAAGCTGGAAGGCCCAGCCGGCGGCCGATCCGCCGGCCCGAAGCGCGAGCAGGACGAGGCCGAGCGCGAGGCAGGTCGCGACCACCCCGGCGGCATAGGCCAGCGCCTCGCGACGGGCATGGACGCCGTCGCCGGCGCGCGCGAGGCTCAACGCCTTGAGGCTGAGGATCGGGAAGACGCAGGGCATGACGTTGAGGATCAGCCCGCCGACCAGCGCGCCGAGCAGCGCCAGGAGGATCGATCCGCCCTCGGCCGCCGCCGGCCCGGCGACCGGCGCCCCCGCCGCCGGCACTGGCCCCGGCGTCGCGGTAAAGGAAAGGCCCGCGCCCCCGCCGGTCGCGAGCACGCCGTCGAAGGACGTCAGCCGCGCGGCGCCGGTCCCTGCCTCGGTCTCGATCACCAGCGTGTCGCCGTTTCGCGACACCGCCTGCGCCGCAGAATAACGCAGCGCGTCGTCGGTGGCCGGATAGACATAGGGATCGGCGAGCGCCGCGCTTGCCGGGAAAGGGATCGCGAACCGCAGCTTGCCGTTCGCCACCGCGAAATGCGCCGGACTGGCGAGCGGTCGCGGCAGCGCCTGGCGGTAGCGATCGAACGAAGGATCGCGCCGGCCGGGTGCGCCGACATTGAGCTCGGTCGAGACGCTGGCGGTTTCCGGGACGCACAACTGCTCGGTGCAGACGAGATAATCGAGCCGCGCATCGACCGGCACGACCACGCCCGGCTCCGCGTCGGCCGGCACGTGGATCGCCGCGAGCAACGCATAATCGCGCTCGAACACATAATTCATCAGCCCCGCCACGCTGAGCCGCTGCGGCACCGGATATTGCAGCGGATCGGCGCGCCACTGCTCGCCGAGCCGCCATTCGACCCGCGGCTCGGTTCCGGCGTCGCCGGGATTGCGCCAATAGCCGTGCCAGCCCGCCTGCGGCCGCATCACGAAGGCGAGCGTCACCGTGCCGCCCGGCGCCACGCCCTGCGTTTCGGGGACGAGCGAGACGCTCATATGGTTGGCGGCCTCGGCCGGCGCGGACGCGATCAGTGCGAAAAGGGTGGCGAGGAGCGCCGCGAGCCGAGTCATGACGCGGCTATAGCCGGTAGCTTTCGCCCCCGGAAAGGCTCAGCGGACAGCCGGCTGGCAATCGCGCGCGGCGACGAGCGGGTGCGCCGGCCCGGGCGCCGCCGCCACCACCAGGCAACCGAGAATCGTCAGGAGCACGAGCCGTCCCATGCGGCGCAAATCGGTTATCGGCCCGCCGCTGTCGACGCCGGAACAGGGTTAACATTTTCCTGCCCCGGAACGGGACGAAATCAGTCGAGATTCGGCCGGAGCCAGCGGGTCGCCTGATCGAGATCGACGCCGCGACGGGCCGCATAATCGGCAAGCTGGTCCTCGCCGATCCGCGCGACCCCGAAATACTGGCTGTCGCGATGGCCGAAATAGAAGCCGGAGACCGCGGAGGCCGGCAGCATCGCGAAATTGTCGGTGAGCCGGACCTCGGCCGGCGCCCCGCCGAGCATCGCGAAGAGCAACGGCTTCAGGCTGTGATCCGGGCAGGCCGGATAACCGGGCGCGGGGCGGATGCCGACATAGGTTTCGCGGATCAGCTCGGCATTGGTGAAATGCTCGTCCGGCGCATAGCCCCAGATCGAGTTGCGGACATGGGCGTGGAGCGTCTCGGCGAAGCTCTCCGCAAGGCGATCGGCGAGCGCCTTCAACAGGATGTCCGAATAATCGTCGGTCTCGGCCCGGAACCGCTCGAGATGCGGCTCGATGCCGTGGATGCCGACGGCGAAGCCGCCGATCCAGTCCTCGCCGTCGGGATCGATGAAGTCGGCAAGGCACATGTTCGCGCGCCCCTCGCGCTTCTTCATCTGCTGGCGAAGGAAGGGGAGCCTGGTCTCCTCGTTGCTGGCGAGGACGTGGACGTCGTCGCCCTCGCGGCGGCAGCGCCACAGGCCGACCGTCGCGCGCGGCGTGAGCCATTTTTCGGCGATGATCCGGTCGAGCATCGCCTGGGCATCCTTGAACAGGCTGCGCGCGCTCTCGCCGACCACCGGGTCGTCGAGGATCGTGGGGTAGGTGCCGGCCAGCTCCCAGGCGCGGAAGAAGGGCGTCCAGTCGATCGAATCGCGAAGCTCGCGAAGCGGCCAGTCGTTGAAATGATGCAGGCCCGGGCGGGCCGGCGCCGGCGCCTTGCCGGCGGGATCCCAGGGGAAGTGGTTGGCGCGCGCCTCGGCGAGCGTCGCGAGCTCGTTCTGGCCCTTGTTCGCCCGCGCCTCGCGCACCGCTTGATATTCCTGCGCGGTCTTTTCGACGAACGGCGCCTTCAACGTCTGCGAGACGAGGTTCGAGGCGACCCCGACCGCGCGGCTCGCGTCGAGCACGTGGATCACCGGGCCTTCATAGGCCGGGTCGATCTTGAGCGCGGTGTGGACGCGGCTGGTGGTCGCGCCGCCGATCAGCAGCGGCAGCGTCATCGCCTCGCGCTGCATCTCGCTCGCCACCGTCACCATCTCGTCGAGCGACGGGGTGATGAGCCCCGAAAGACCGATCATGTCGGCCTGGTTGTCGTTCGCGGCCTTCAGGATGTCCTGCCACGGCACCATGACGCCGAGATCGATCACCTCGAACCCGTTGCACTGAAGCACGACGCCGACGATGTTCTTGCCGATATCGTGGACGTCGCCCTTCACGGTCGCCATCACGATCCGGCCCTTGCCCTTGGCGCTCTCGTCCTTCTCGGCCTCGATGAAGGGGAGAAGATGCGCCACCGCCTTCTTCATCACCCGGGCGGACTTCACCACCTGCGGAAGGAACATCTTGCCCGATCCGAACAGGTCGCCGACGACGTTCATGCCGTCCATCAGCGGGCCTTCGATCACCTCGATCGGGCGGGCGGCGGCCTGCCGCGCCTCCTCTGTGTCCTCGACGACATGGGCGTCGATGCCCTTGACCAGCGCATGTTCGAGCCGCCGTGCGACCGGCCAGCCGCGCCATTCGGCGGCCTCCTTCTCGCGCGCCGGATCGGTGCCGAGATAGTTTTCCGCGAGCGTCACCAGCCGTTCGGTCGCGTCGTCGCGGCGATCGAGGATCACATCCTCGCACGCCTCGCGGAGCACCGGATCGATCGTGTCGTAGACGTCGAGCTGGCCGGCGTTGACGATCGCCATGTCGAGCCCGGCCGGGATCGCGTGATAGAGGAAGACCGAGTGCATCGCCCGGCGCACCGGCTCGTTGCCGCGGAACGAGAAGCTGAGGTTGGAAAGGCCGCCCGAAATATGGGCGTGGGGGCAGCGCTGGCGGATTTCGCGGCACGCCTCGATGAAATCGAGCGCGTAGCGGCGATGCTCCTCGATCCCCGTCGCCACCGCGAAGATGTTGGGATCGAAGATGATGTCCTCCGGCGGGAAACCGTCGCCGACGAGCAGGTCGTAGGCGCGCGCGCAGATCTCCACCTTGCGCGCCTTCGTGTCCGCCTGGCCGGTTTCGTCGAACGCCATGACGACGACCGCCGCGCCATAATCGCGGACCTTGCGCGCGAGCCGCAGGAACTCCTCCTCGCCCTCCTTCATGCTGATCGAATTGACGATCGGCTTTCCCGAAACGCATTTCAGGCCGGCTTCGATCACCGCCCATTTCGAGCTGTCGACCATCACCGGCACGCGCGCGATGTCCGGCTCGGCGGCAAGGAGCTTCAGATAGGTGGTCATCGCCGCCTCGGCGTCGAGCAGGCCTTCGTCCATGTTGACGTCGATCACCTGCGCGCCATTTTCGACCTGCTGGCGAGCGACCTCGACCGCGGCGGCATAATCGCCCGCCATGATCAGCTTCTTGAACCTGGCGGAGCCGGTGACGTTGGTGCGCTCGCCGATATTGACGAAGCTGGAGCTGGCAATGTCTGTCATGTCGTTCAGGCGGCGAGGATCATCGGTTCGAGCCCGGCGAGGCGGGTGCGTACCGGCGGGCTTGGAAGCTGTCGCGGCGCAAGGCCGGCGACCGCCTTCGCCATCGCCGCGATATGGGCGGGCGTCGATCCGCAGCAGCCGCCGATGATGTTGACCCAGCCGGCCTTCGCCCACTCCTCGAGCAAGGCCGCGGTTTCGGCCGGAAGCTCGTCATATTCGCCCAGCTCGTTGGGCAGGCCCGCATTGGGATAGGTCATGATCAGCGTGTCGGCGATGGCAGCGAGCGCCTGGACGTGGGGGCGCAGCTGCTTCGCGCCGAACGAGCAATTGAGGCCGATCGTCACCGGCGCGGCATGGCGCACCGCGTGCCAGAAGGCCTCGACCGTGTGGCCGGAGAGATTGCGCCCGGACAGATCGGTGAGCGTCATCGAGATCATCAGCGGGATGTCGCGATCGAGCGCCGCGGCGGCCTCCTTGACCGCCATGATCCCTGCCTTTGCGTTAAGCGTATCGAAGATCGTCTCGATCAGGATGAAATCCGCGCCGCCCTCGATCAGCGCGTCGGCCTGTTCGCGGTAGACGGCCTTGAGGCCATCGAAATCGATCTCGCGATAGCCCGGATCGTTGACGTCGGGGGACAGCGACAGCGTCTTGTTGGTCGGCCCGATCGCCCCGGCGACGAAGCGGGGGCGGCCATCCTTCGCCGCGAAATCGTCGGCGGCCTTGCGGGCGATGCGGGCGGAGGCGCGGTTGATCTCGGCGACCAAAGCCTCGGCGCCATAATCGGCCTGGCTGATCGCGTTGGCGCTGAACGTGTTGGTCGAGACGATGTCCGAACCGGCGGCGAGATAGGCGCGCGTGATCGAGTCGACCACGTCCGGCCGGGTCAGCGCGAGAATGTCGTTATTGCCCTTCTGGTCGCGGGCGAGATCGAGCGCGCCGCGATAATCCGCCTCGGTCAGCCGGCGATTCTGGATCTCGGTCCCGAACGCGCCGTCGGTCAGCAGGATTCGCTTCGCCGCTTCGGCCTTCAAAGTCTCGCGCGCGCTCATGCCGCCTGCTCCTGGCTTTTGCCACCGGGTCGCACGCCGAGCAGGTGGCAGATCGCATAAGCGAGCTCGGCGCGGTTGAGGGTGTAGAAGTGAAAATGCCGGACGCCGCCGGCATAAAGCTGGGCGCACAGCTCGGCCGCCACGGTCGCGGCGACCAGCTTGCGGGCGTCGGGAAGATCGTCGAGCCCTTCGAACAGCCGGTCCATCCACTGCGGGATGGTCGCGCCGCAAAGAGCGGCAAACTTGCGCGTCTGGGCGACGTTGGAAACGGGCAGGATTCCGGGCACGATCTCCGCATCGATGCCGGCCGCCGCCGCCTCGTCGCGGAAGCGCAGGAAACATTCGGCGGAGAAGAAGAATTGCGTGATCGCCCGGTCGGCGCCGGCATCGATCTTGCGCTTCAGATTGTCGAGGTCCGCCGCGCGGCTCGCCGAATCGGGATGGCATTCGGGATAGGCCGCGACCGAAATGTCGAACGGCGCGACCTTCTTCAGCCCCTCGACCAGCGCGGCGGCATCGGCATAGCCGCCCGGATGGGTCGCATAGGCCTGGCCCGCCTCGGGCGGGTCGCCGCGCAGCGCGACGATGTGGCGCACCCCGGCCGCCCAATATTCGCGGGCGATGTCGTCAATCTCCCCCTTCGTCGCGGCGACGCAGGTGAGGTGCGCGGCGGGGGTCAGGGCGGTCTCGCGCACGATCCGCGCCACCGTTGCGTGGGTGCGCTCGCGGGTCGATCCGCCGGCGCCGTAGGTGACCGACACGAAACGAGGCGCGAGCGGTTCGAGCGTCTTGATCGACTCCCAAAGCTGGGCCTCCATCTTCTCCGTCTTCGGCGGGAAGAATTCGAAGCTGAGCGCGATGTCGCCGGCGGCGTCGGCGAAAAGCGGGGGTCCGGGGGAAAACCTGCTCATGCAACCACCTTCAGGCGTGATTCGGGCTGGATGCCCAGCCAGATGGTGACGGTCAGTTCGCCCCCTTCGAGATGCGCTGCGACTTCGCCCGCAAGCCCGGCATCGGCAAGATAGCGAAGGACCGAATCGTCCGCGAAACCGAGCCGCACATGGGCGTCGCGGCTGCGCAGCTCCTCGCGCTCGTGAGGCGCGAAATCGACGATCAGCAGGCGTCCGCCGGGCGCGAGCAGTCGCGCCGCCTCGGCCACCGCGGCGGCGGGATTCTGCGCATAATGCAGCACCTGGTGGATGATGACCGTGTCGGCGGCCGCGGATGGGAGCGGCAACGAATACATGTCGCCTTGCCGAAGCTCGGCCGAATCAAGCCCCGCCTCGGCAAGCTTGACCCGCGCGAGGCGGAGCATCTCCGGCGAGCGATCGACGCCGAGGGCGTGATCGGCCGCCGGCGCGAACAGCTCAAGCATCCGCCCGGTGCCCGTGCCGACATCGACGAGCCGGCCGACGGGCGCGTCGCCGAGCGCCCGCGCGATCGCCGCCTCGACCTCGCTTTCGGCGACGTGGAGCGAGCGAAGCGCGTCCCAATGTTCGGCCTGGCCGGCAAAATAGCGCTCGGCCGCCGCGGCGCGATCGGCGCGCACCGCCGCGAGTCGCGCCGCATCCGCCGCGATCCAGGGATTTTCGCCGTCGATCTCGGCCCAGCGCTCCAGCAGGTGGAAAAGCGGCTCGATCCGCTCGCGGCGGCCGAGCCCGACGAAAACCCAGCTTCCTTCCTTGCGCCGTTCGGCAAGCCCCGCCTCGACCATGATCCGCACATGTCGCGACACGCGCGGCTGGCTTTGCCCCAGCACCTGCGCGATCTCGCCGACCGACAGCTCCATCGCGCGCAGCAGCGTCAGGATCCGAAGCCGGGTCGGATCGGCGAGCGCGGCGAAAATACGGGGCTCGGCAAGCATATATTCGGATATAAAGATATCTTTATATCGGTCAAGCAGGGCATTGCCAACTGCATCGGTAGAGAAACTATGGACTTGGTTGATGGCATCCCTTAAAAGGATTGCTTCGCCGGATGCCGGGGGAGGGGCAGTTTTGCCCTTCGGCGGAGGGCGAAGAATGAACTGCTTTCCTCGCAACTGATCGAAGGAATCAACCAGTGAAGAAGATCGCTCTCTCGCTCGTGGCGGTTGCCGCGCTCGGCCTCGCCGCTTGCCACAACAATGCCGACTCGGCCGCGCAGAACGCCGCCGACGCCGCCAACCAGGCGAGCGCGGACATCCAGAACGCTGCCAACAGCGCGATGGAAGCTTCGCAGAACGCCATGGACGCGACCACGGCCGCTGCCGCGAACATGACCGACAGCGCCCAGGCCGCGACCGCGAACCTCACGGACGCCGCTGCCGACGCGAACAACGCCGCGGCCGACGCGAACAAGTAAGCTTTCGCTTCTTGCGTGATCGAGGGGCCGTGCAGCCAAGGCTGCGCGGCCCCTTTTTCTTCGCCTGGATTTCGCGCTAGGCTGCGGCGATCGACCCCGCCTTAAGGACGCAAAGCGATGCGGAAATCCGCCCTGTTCGCCGGCCTTGCCGCCCTCGCCCTCTCCGCCGCTGCCTGTCATCGCCAGGAAGGGCGCGGCGGCCTCAGCGCCGACCAAGACCAGCGGCTCGACAATGCCGCGGCCATGCTCGACGCCAATGTGATCGATACCTCGCCGGACGATCTCACCGTCAACGCCTCCGATCTCGAAGGCAATCAGGACGCGAACGCGCTCGACGTCGATTGAAACCGCACGGCGCGGCGACAAAAAAGGGCCGGGTTTCCCCGACCCTTTTCCGTGAGGCTCGATTGGCCTGGACTTAGAAGTCCATGCCGCCCATGCCGCCGCCCGGCATCGCGGGAGCCGGCTTGTCCTCCGGCAGCTCGGAGACGGCGGCTTCCGTCGTTATGAGCAGGCCGGCGACCGAGGCCGCATCCTGGAGCGCGGTGCGAACGACCTTGGTCGGATCGATGACGCCCGCGGCGGTCAGGTTCTCGTAGGTCTCGGTCTGAGCGTTGAAGCCCAGGCTCTCGTCCTGGCCGTCGATCAGCTTGCCGGCGACGACGGCGCCGTCGACGCCCGCATTCTCGGCGATCTGGCGGACCGGCGCCTGCAGCGCGCGGCGAACGATGTCGACGCCGCGCGTCTGATCGTCATTCTGGCCGGTGAGGCCGTTGAGCGCCTTCGTCGCGTAGAGCAGGGCGGTGCCGCCGCCCGGAACGATGCCTTCCTCGACCGCGGCGCGGGTCGCGTGGAGGGCGTCGTCGACGCGGTCCTTGCGCTCCTTCACCTCGACCTCGGACGAACCGCCGACCTTGATCACGGCGACGCCGCCGGCCAGCTTCGCCAGCCGCTCCTGCAGCTTCTCGCGGTCATAGTCGGACGTGGTGATCTCGATCTGCTGGCGGATCGATTCGATCCGGCCCTTGATCTGATCGCTCGCGCCGGCGCCATCGACGATGGTCGTGTTGTCCTTGTCGATGGTGACGCGCTTGGCCTGGCCGAGCATGGTCAGCGTGACGTTCTCGAGCTTGATGCCGAGATCCTCGCTGATCATCTCGCCGCCGGTCAGGATCGCGATGTCCTGCAGCATCGCCTTGCGGCGATCGCCGAAGCCGGGCGCCTTGACGGCGGCGACCTTGAGGCCGCCACGCAGCTTGTTGACGACGAGCGTGGCGAGCGCCTCGCCCTCGATATCCTCGGCGATGATGAGCAGCGGACGGCTGGTCTGCACCACGGCCTCCAGGATCGGAAGCATCGCCTGGAGGTTGGAGAGCTTCTTCTCATGGATCAGGATGTAGGGGTCGGAAAGCTCGACCGTCATCTTCTCCGGGTTGGTGATGAAATAGGGGCTGAGATAGCCGCGGTCGAACTGCATGCCCTCGACCACGTCGAGCTCGAACTCGAGGCCCTTGGCCTCCTCGACGGTGATCACGCCTTCCTTGCCGACCTTCTCCATCGCCTCGGCGATCTTCTCGCCGACGACGGTGTCGCCATTGGCCGAAATGACGCCGACCTGGGCGATCTCGTTGGAGCCGGCGACCGGCTTCGAACGCGCCTTGAGGTCCTCGACGACCTTGCCGACGGCGAGATCGATGCCGCGCTTCAGGTCCATCGGGTTCATGCCGGCGGCGACCGACTTCATGCCCTCGCGAACGATCGCCTGGGCGAGCACGGTCGCGGTGGTGGTGCCGTCACCGGCGAGATCGTTGGTCTTCGACGCGACCTCGCGCAGCATCTGCGCGCCCATATTCTCGAACTTGTCCTTGAGCTCGATTTCCTTGGCGACGGTGACGCCGTCCTTGGTGATGCGCGGCGCCCCGAAGCTCTTGTCGATGACGACATTGCGGCCCTTGGGGCCCAGGGTCACCTTCACCGCATCGGCGAGGGTGTCGACGCCGCGCAGGATGCGCTCACGGGCGTCACGCGAGAAGCGTACGTCTTTGGCTGCCATGTGGCTTACCTTTCAGTTTGAATGTTCCGGATGTTCACGGGAGCGATCGGCCCCCGCACTGGCGTTCGATCAGCCGACGATCCCGAGGATGTCGCTTTCCTTCATGATCAGCAGATCCTCGCCGTCGATCTTGACCTCGGTGCCCGACCACTTGCCGAACAGGATGCGATCGCCGGCCTTGACGTCGAGCGGGGTCACCTTGCCGTCCTCGGCCTTGGCGCCGGCGCCGGCGGCGACGACCTCGCCCTCCTGCGGCTTTTCCTTGGCGGTGTCGGGGATGATGATGCCGCCGGCCGTCTTTTCTTCGGCCTCGACGCGGCGGACCAGCACGCGATCGTGCAACGGACGAAATTTCATGCGTTCACCTTTCCTGTTTCACGCGGATGTGCGACCCCCCCAACGCGGCGGCCGCGACGAAAAGCTGTTAGCACTCAACCGAGGCGAGTGCTAATGGCCGCGATTTAAGCGAGGTGGCGCGAGCGTCAAGGGGCTGGGCCGGGCTTTTTCGCCGCTCAGGGCCGGATCGACACCCGCCAGCCGATCGAAACCCGCCAATCGGACGGATAGCCAGGATAGGGCCGATCGACAGTCCGCGCATATTCGAGCTCGATCATCGCCCGGTTGGTCCAGGCGAACCGGATGCCGGCGCCGGCGGAGGCAAGATCGAAATCCTGCCTTTCGGAGCCGCCGCGCGGCAACAGCCAGGCCTGCGACCAATCGCCGAATCCATAGAGCTCGCTGGCGGCGAAGCGGCCGGAGGCGAGCGGACGCCAGGCGAGCTCGCCAAGCGTCGCATAGCCGCGATCGGCATTGATGAGGCCGGTTTCGAACGCCCGCCCGAAATCCGCGCCGCCGACCGAAAAGCGCTCCACCGCCGGCAGTGGATCGTCGGTCCACTGGCCGGCGGCGCGGAGCCGCAGCGCCGCGCGCCGCCCGATCGCCTGATCGAACGAGATACGGCCGTTCAGCTTGGTGAAGTCCTCGGCGCCGACAGCGTCGGGCACCTCGGCGCCGAACAGGCCGAGGCCCCGGCTCGCGCTTGCGATCGCGGTGATGATCCGGTGCTGCCCCACATCGGTGAAGGATTCGGCGGCCCGGATCGCGCGGCTGTGCTCGCTCGCGATGATCGATCCGAAGGCGGCGTTGTCGCTGTCGATTCCGTCGAGCGCGAGGCTGAGCGTCAGGTTGCGCCGATAGCCGCGGATCAACGGGTGGGTGAGCGTGAGGCCGAGCGTGCGCGCCTCGCCGCTGATCCCGGTGCCCTCGGCATGGGTGGAGAGATAGCCGCCGTTGACGCCGAGCCGGGTGCCTTCGGTGCCCATCGGCGTCGAATGGCTGATGCCGAGATAGATCTGATCGTGAAAATCGACCGAGGCGGCGCCGGTCAGCTCGGTCGTGTCGCCCTCGCGGATCAGGCCGTAGCCGCGCGCCACGGCCTGGAACTGGCCGTCGCGGACCAGCCGGGTCGTCCGGTTGTCGAAGCTCACCGCCAAGGTCGGCCGCTTGTAGTCGAGCGCGAGGATGAGGCGCACGCCGCCCGGCCCCTCGCCCATCGCCAGGCTGGCGCGCACGGTGAGCCCCGGAATGTCCTGGATCAGCGAGAGATAGCGTTCGAGCGTCGCGCGCCGCGTCGGCCGCTCGTGGGTCAACCGGTCGGCATAGGCGCGCACCAGCCCGAGATGCCGGTTTTCGACCTCGCCGGTGATCAGCACCGCCTCGACATGGCCCTCACCGACGCGGACGGTGACGGTGCCGGTGGTGAGGTCCTGCTGCGGAATCACGATGGTGAAGAGCGCGATCGGGGAGCGGCCGTAAGCTGCGGTCATCGCGGCGACGAGCGCCTGGAGATTAGCGCGGCTCGCCGGGCGGCCGATGAAGGGACGCGCCGCCGCGGCCACCACGGCGGGCACCTCGGTCCCTTCGAAGGCGATGCCGCGGATCGGCGTCGCGGAATCCTCGGCGGCATCGACGCTGGTCGCGCCGGACGGGATTTCCGGGGCCTGCGCGGGCGGCGGCGTCGCGGGCTGCTGCCGATCGATCCGGTCACGGTCGATCGGGCTCACCGCCTGGCCATTGGCCGCCGCCGGCAAGGCGCAGAGCAGGGCAGCGGTGGCGAGGGCCGTCGCCTCCCGCCACCGCCGCGCCCACGGGCGCATTCCCGTCGTGACGCGGGTCGCGCCTCTCACCGGATCAACCGCCCCTCCGGCCGCCGAGCAGCCCGCCAAGACCGTTGGTCACGCTCTGGACGACGCCGCCCACCGGACTGGCCGGGGTCGAGGCCGGGGCCGCGCCCTGCCCGGAGAGCAGGCCAGTGACCGTGCCGAGGACTCCGGCGACCACGCCGCCATCGGCGCCCTGCCCGCTTTGGCCGCCCTGCGCGCCGAGCGCTCCCGTTACCGTGCCGAGCACGCCGGCGAGCGCTCCGTCGCCGCTTCCCTGGCCGCCAGCCGCCCCTGTCACCGGGCCCAGCACCGCGCCGAGCGCGCCCTGGCCGCCATTGTTGCCGCCCGGCAGCGCTCCGGTGACGAGGCCGAGCGCCGCGCCGACCGGATTGGAGGACCCGCCACCGCCGGTCACGCCCGAGACCAGCCCGGTCGCGGTCTGCACGACTCCCTGAACCGGGGTCTGCCCGCTACCGAGGCCGCCGGTCACGCCGGAGACAAGGCCGGTCGCGGTCTGGACCACGCCCTGGACGACGCCGCCGGTGGCCAGACCCTGTTCGAGCGTCACCGGCCGGCCGCCGGAGAGCGCGCCGAGGGTGACCGCATCGCCATGCGCCTGGCCGGCCGAAGCCAGGCTGACGCCGAGCAGAGGCGACTGGTTCCCGCCGCCCAGGACATTGGCGCCGCCGACCGTGAGGTTGACGAGCGCCCCGGGCGCCGCGGTCAAGCCGTCGATCAGATAATCCTGTCCGTTGCCGGCGCGCACCAGCGCCTGGCCGGCGGCATTGGCGGCCTCGATGACGCGGCCGACGAGCCTCGTGCCTTCGGGAAGCCGCGGATCGACGATGTCGGCGAGGATGGCGCCGCGATCGGCGACGCCCTGGACGCTGTTGCCGGATGCCACCAGCACGCCGGAAACGACCGGCAGCGGCTGGGCCGGATCGCCCGTATTGGCGAGCAGGCCGGTGCCGGCGATGCCGCCCGGGCCGATCAACCCGCCGATCGCGAGCGCCCCGGTCGCCCCGGGCGCCCCTATCGCGCCCCCCGGACCTGCCGGACCTGCGGGACCTGCCGGGCCGGCGGGACCGGCCGGGCCTGCGGGGCCCGCGGGTCCGGTCGCGCCGGTGGGGCCGGGCGGTCCTGCCGGGCCTGTGCCGCCAGTATTGCCGGGGTTACCCGCCTGGCCTGGCGCGCCGATGCTTCCGAACCTGGTCGTGCCGCTCGATTCGCAGCCGCCGAGGGTGAGAATAAATGCCGTGGACGCAAACAGTGCGAGTGCGGACCGCTGAACGCTGTTGGTCATCGCTACATCCTCTTCTGCTGCCCCCGCGTCGTTCCTATCAGCTTCCTTCTGCATTTGTTCCGGATACTGTTCCGAAATGGATACAGTTCTCGGCCATTCCTTAACGGCCATTAACTTTTTCTGTTAAGGAGTGAGATTCCGGCCCGCGCGCCCGCCGAGTCGCGCCGGCGGATTTACAGCCCCTCCGCTCTGGTCTAGCCGATCGGCGAAGGAGCATTTCGGGCATGAGCTTCGCAGGCAGGGTCTGGCGGCTGCTGGTCGGCATCAAGGACGCGCTCGTCCTCATCCTGCTGCTCGCCTTCTTCGCCGGCCTCTACGGGCTGCTGTCCGCCAGCCCTTATCGCAACAGCGCGGCGCGCGGCGCGCTGCTGCTCGATCTTGACGGCCCGATCGTCGAGCAGCCGGCGCAGGCGAGCCCGCTCGGCGCCCTGGGCGGCGGCGGGCCGGGGCGGCAATATCGCCTCGCCGAGCTCGTCCACGCCCTCGACGCAGCGGCGCACGACGATCGGATCAAGGTCGTCGCGCTCGATCTCGACATCTTCGCCGGCGGCGGCCAGGCCGCGATCACCGACGTCGGCGCCGCGCTCGATCGCGTACGCCGCGCCGGCAAGCCGGTGATCGCTTATTCCACCGGCTATTCCGACGACGGCTACCAGCTCGCCGCCCATGCGAGCGAGGTCTGGCTCGATCCGATGGGCGCGGTGGTCGTGGCCGGGCCGGGCGGCACCGGCCTTTATTATGCCGGCCTGATGCAGCGGCTTGGCGTGACCGCCAACGTCTATCGGGTCGGCGCCTATAAATCGGCGGTCGAGCCGTTCACGCGCAGCGACATGTCGCCCGAGGCGCGAGCCGCGAGCCAGGCGCTCGCCGATGCGCTGTGGGAGACGTGGCAGCAGGACGTGCGCCAGGCCCGGCCGCGCGCGCAGATCGCCGCCTGGACGCGGAATCCGGAGCAGTTCGTCGCCGCGGCCGGCGGCAATTTGGCCGAGGCCGCGCGCCGTGCCGGCCTCATCGACCGGATCGGCGATCGCATCGCCTTCGGCCAGCGCGTCGCGCAGATCGCCGGCTCGGACCGTCCGCAGGTTCCGGGCGACTTCAGGGCCGTACGCTACGCCGCCTGGGTGGACGATCATCCGGTCAGCGATTCGGGCGGTCGCATCGGCATCCTCACCATCGCCGGCGACATCGTCGACGGCCGGGCCGGGCCGGGCACCGCCGGCGCGGAGACGATCGTCGCCAATCTCCAGCGCGGGCTTCGCGACAACGACCTGAAGGCGCTCGTCGTGCGCGTCGATTCGCCGGGCGGTTCAACCTTCGCCTCCGAACGGATCCGCAGCGCGCTCGCCGCCGTCCGCGCGCGCGGCATCCCGATCGTCGTCTCGATGGGTTCGGTCGCGGCGAGCGGCGGCTATTGGGTGTCGACGGCCAGCGACGCCATCTATGCCGAGCCATCGACGATCACCGGCTCGATCGGCGTGTTCGGAATCATCCCCAGCTTCCAGGGCGCGCTCCAGAAGCTGGGCGTCGGCGCCGACGGGGTTTCGACGACGCCGCTTTCCGGCCAGCCGGACATCCTGCGCGGCCCGTCGCCCGAAGCCAGCCGGATGATCCAGGCCGGGATCGACAGCACCTATCGCCAGTTCCTGACCCTCGTCTCCGGCGCGCGCCGGATGCCGGTCGCGCGGGTGAACGAGATCGCCCAGGGGCGCGTGTGGGCCGGCGGCGCGGCGCATCAGCTCGGCCTCGTCGACCGGTTCGGCACGCTCCAGGACGCGGTGGCCGATGCCGCACGCCGCGCCCGTCTCGATCCAGCGTCGGCGCGGACCGTCTATCTGGAGCGCCAGCCGGGCTGGCTCGATCGGTCGCTCGCCGCGCTCGCCAGCAATGACGACGACGCCCAGGCCCGCGACGCCTTCTCGCGTCTCGCCGCGCGGCCGCAGCTGATGCTCGCCCGCGCGATCGGCGATGCCCGTTCGGTGCTGAACGGCCCCGCGATCCAGGCCCGCTGCCTCGAATGCCCCTCGGCCGCGCCGCCGCCGCGCCTCGCCCCGCCCGGCACGCTGCTGACCCGGCTCGCCGGCCTCCTGCTGGGCCGATGATCCTCCGGCGGGCGCGCCCGGCAGACGCCCCCGCCATCGCGGCGATCTACGCGCCCTATGTGGCCGACAGCGCCGTCTCGTTCGAGATGGAGGCGCCCGATGCGGACGAGATCCGCGCGCGGATCCACGCCTGCCAGGACACCTACCCCTGGCTGGTCGCCGAAGAGAATGCCGGCGCCATCGCAGGCTATGCCTATGCCAGCCAGTTTCGCGCGCGCCGCGCCTATCGCTTCACGGTCGAGACCACCGTCTATGTCGCCGAGGGCCATCATGGCCGGGGCGTCGGCGGCTGGCTTTACGATGCGCTGATCGAGACCCTCGCCGCCCAAGGCTTCACCCAGGCGATCGCCGCGATCACCCTGCCGAACGAGGCGAGCCGGCGGCTGCACGAGGCGCGCGGCTTCGTCGACGCAGGCGTCTATCGCGACGTCGGCTACAAGCTCGGCGCCTGGCGCAGCGTCGGCTTGTGGCAGCGCGCGCTGGCCCCGATGCGCGACGCGCCGGCGGAGACGCTGCCAGTGACCGGGATCTGGCGCGATCAGCGCCGGTAGGCCGGCAGCGAGAGCCCGCGCGCGATCGCATAGCCGCGCAGCACGAAGCCCGCGGTCGCCGCCGCCACCGCGGCGACATCGCCGGCCACGCCGAAATGGACGAGCCCGACGAGCAGCGCGGCCGACAATGCCGCCGCCGTCACATAAAGCTCCGGCCGCATGAGGATCGACGGCTCGCCGGCCAGCACATCGCGGATGATGCCGCCGAGGCATCCGGTCAGCACGCCCATCGAGAAAGCGGGCAGCGGCGCAAGGCCATAGGCGAGTCCCTTGGCGGCCCCATAGGTCGCATAAGCGGCGAGGCCGACGGCGTCGCACCACAGCAGCGCCCGCCCCTTCCACAGGCCGGCCGGAAGCATCCAGGCCGCGATCGCCGCGGCAAGGCAGATCAGCAGGGTCGCATTCTCATGCACCCAGAAGACCGGCGCGCCGATCAAGAGGTCGCGCACCGTGCCGCCGCCGATGCCGGTCACCACGGCGAAGAAGGCGAAGGTGACGAGCGTCTGCCGCCGTTCGGCCGCGAGCAGCGCGCCGGAGATCGCGAAGACCGCGATGCCGGCGAGGTCGAGAAAGCCGAGCGCGGGGCCGATCAGCGTCGGAAGCGGAGTGGCGGACATGGGCGGGCCATATCATGCGGCCGCGCGCGACGCGAAATCGGGCCTTGCGCGCCCTTGCAACGCGTCGCTTTCGGCCTAAAAGCGGGCCGGCGAAGGGGAGCTCCGCAATGGCCGACACCGCCTACCAGATTATCGATCACCAATATGACGTCGTCGTCGTCGGCGCCGGCGGGTCGGGCCTGCGCGCGACGATGGGCGCGGCGCAGGGGGGGCTGAAGACCGCCTGCATCACCAAGGTCTTCCCGACCCGCAGCCACACGGTCGCCGCGCAGGGCGGCATCGCCGCGAGCCTCGGCAACATGGGCCCGGATCACTGGACCTGGCACATGTACGACACGGTGAAAGGGTCCGACTGGCTCGGCGATCAGGACGCGATCGAATATATGGTCCGCGAGGCCCCGGCGGCGGTCTATGAGCTCGAACATGCGGGCGTGCCGTTCAGCCGCACCGACAAGGGGCTGATCTACCAGCGGCCGTTCGGCGGCATGATGCAGAATATGGGCGAAGGCCCGCCCGCCCAGCGCACCTGCGCCGCCGCCGACCGCACCGGCCATGCGATGCTGCACGCGCTCTATCAGCAGTCGCTTCGCTACGATGCCGACTTCTTCATCGAATATTTCGCGCTCGACCTGATCATGGAGAACGGGGCGTGCCGCGGCGTCGTCGCCTTGTGCCTCGAAGATGGGTCGCTGCACCGCTTTTCCGCCCATGCCGTCGTGCTGGCGACCGGCGGCTACGGCCGCGCCTACTACACCGCGACCAGCGCCCACACCTGCACCGGTGACGGTGGCGGCATGGTGCTGCGCGCCGGCCTGCCCTTGCAGGACATGGAGTTCGTCCAGTTCCACCCGACCGGCATCTACGGCGCCGGCGTGCTCATCACCGAGGGCGCGCGCGGCGAGGGCGGTTATCTCACCAATTCCGAGGGCGAGCGCTTCATGGAGCGCTACGCGCCGAGCGCGAAGGATCTCGCATCGCGCGATGTCGTCTCACGCTCGATGGCGATGGAGATCCGCGAGGGCCGCGGCGTCGGCCCGCACAAGGACCATATCTGGCTGCACCTCGATCATATCGATCCGAAGATCCTGGCCGAACGGCTGCCCGGCATCACCGAATCGGGCAAGATTTTCGCCGGCGTCGATCTGACCCGCGAGCCGCTGCCGGTCGCGCCGACGGTGCACTACAATATGGGCGGCATCCCCACCAACTTCCACGGCGAGGTGGTGACGCTGAAGGACGGCGATCCGGACGCGGTCGTGCCCGGCCTCTTCGCGGTCGGCGAGGCCGCCTGCGTTTCCGTCCACGGCGCGAACCGGCTTGGCTCCAACAGCCTGATCGACCTCGTCGTCTTCGGCCGCGCCACCGGGATGCGGGTCGCCGAGACGGTGAAGCCGAACAGCAAGCACGCGCCGCTTCCCAAGGGCGGCTCCGATCTCGCCATCGAGCGGCTCGATCATTTCCGTCATGCGGCGGGCGGCTCCCCCACCGCCGAGGTCCGCGTCGAGATGCAGCGCAACATGCAGACGCATTGCGCCGTCTTCCGCACCGACGAGCTGATGACCCAGGGCGTCGCCGAGCTCGCCAAGACCTATGAGCGGATGAAGGACATCCACGTCACCGATCGCTCGCTGATCTGGAACAGCGATCTGGTCGAGACGCTGGAGCTCGACAATCTCATCTCCCAGGCCAGCGTTACCATCGCCGGCGCGGTCAACCGCAAGGAAAGCCGCGGCGCCCACGCGCACGAGGACTATCCCGAGCGCGACGACAAGAACTGGATGAAGCACACCATCGCCTGGTTCGATGGCTGGGGCGGCAATGGCGGTGGCGTGAAGATCGATTACCGCCCGGTCCACGAATATACGCTCACCGACGAGGCGGAATATATCAAGCCGAAGAAGCGGGTCTACTAGCGGCCGCACCCGAGGTCTTGATCTTGCAGCGCCATCCCGACGAAAGTCGAGGCTTACGGGCAAAGCCCCATATCGCCGCGCTCCGCGCCGGTCGTTGCCATTTTGTCGCGGGGCCGCGCGACGACGGGGCGCCGCCTGGCGTGCCCGGCCGGTGCCGTTAGCCCAGGCCGATGGACACCTACGCCCTCGTCAAGACCATCCACATCCTCTCCGCGACGATCCTGTTCGGGACCGGGATCGGCACCGCCTTCTTCTTCTGGTCGGCGCGCCATGGCGACGATTCGGCACGGCTCTATGCCGCGCGAACGACGGTGCGGGCGGATTTCCTGTTCACGCTGCCCGCGGTCATCATCCAGCCGGCGAGCGGGGCGTGGATGATCGCACGCGCCGGCTACGATCCGGGCGCCCTGTGGCTGAGCGCGACCGTCCTTCTTTACCTCCTGGTCGGCGCTTGCTGGATTCCCGTCGTGTGGATTCAGGCGCGCATGGCGCGGATGCTGGGTGAGAAGGTGGCCGGCGGCGCGTTCGACGCCGCGCGCTACGAACGGCTTCGGCGGATCTGGTTCGCGCTCGGCTGGCCTGCTTTTACGGCGATGATCGCGATCTTCGCCCTGATGGTGGCCAAACCCGCCGGATGAGGCGCATCCTCCTCCTCGGCGGCACCGGCAATTTCGGCACGCATATCGCGCGGCGCCTGGCGGGCGATCCGAACATCCAGCTGCTCATCGCCGGCCGCTCGCGTGCCAGGGCCGAGTCCGCGGCGGCGCGGCTCAAGGCGGTGAATCCAGCGGAAGGGCACGAGATGGACATGGCCGGCGACCTCGCCGCCGCCTTCGCTGCCGCCCGGCCGGATCTCGTCATCCACACGGTCGGGCCGTTCCAGGGGCAGCCCTATCGCGTCGCCGAAGCCGCGATCGCGGCGGGCGCCCACTATCTCGACCTTGCCGATGCGCGCGCCTTCGTGACCGGCATCGACGCGCTCGACGAACGCGCGAGGGCGGCCGGCGTGGCGGTGATTTCGGGCGCGAGCTCGGTGCCGTGCCTCTCCGCCGCGATCATCGATGCCTTCCGTCCCCGGTTCGGGGCGTTGAGCTCGGTCGATTACGGCATCAGCACCGCGGCGCAGGGGATTAGCGGGCTCGCGACGGCGACGGCGATCCTGTCCTATGTCGGCCGTCCCATCCGGCAGTGGCGTGCGGGCGCCTGGCGGGTGACCCATGGCTGGCAGGGTCTGCACGGGGAAACCTATCCCGAGCTCGGTCGGCGGCTGTTCGGCGATTGCGACATTCCTGATCTCGACCTGTTTCCGGGGCGCTACGAAGGGCTGCAGACGGTTCGCTTCGGCGCCGGCCACGAACTGGCCTTGATCCACCTCGGCACCTGGGCCTTGAGCTGGCCGGTGCGGGCGCATCTCTTTCCCGGGCTCGACCGCATCGCCCGCTTTCTCCTCGCCGCCGCACGCCTCCTCGATCCGATCGGTACCGGGCGAAGCGGCCTTCACATGATCCTCGGCGGCACGGATGAAGCGGGAGCGCCGAAGACGATCCGTTTCTATCTGATCGCGCGGCAGGGGCACGGGCCCTATATTCCCTGCGTTCCCGCGATCCTGCTCGCCAGCCGGTTTGCGGCGGGCCGCGCCTTCACCCCCGGCGCTCGGCCCTGCCTCGATCTCATCACGCTGGATGAGTATCTCGCGGCGCTTGCCGACCTGGACGTCTCGACATTCGTCCTCGAAAACGAGGACCGTCGGCACTAGTCGAGGTCGGGCAGCGCCCCGCGCGCCGCGGCGAGCGCGGCGGCCTTCACCTGCGCGTAGGGGCGCGTCGCGTCCAGATCGACGATCGGCGCGCCGTTGAAGGCGAGCTTCGGCACGACCGCGATCTTGCGCTCGATCAGCGCACGGGCGTGATCGGGCTTGCGCCGGAGCGCCGTATCGACATCGACGTTGAGGCGGATGACGAGATCGGGGACGTAGGAGGCCATCCATTCGTAAAGCGCCCGCTCGCGCGCCGCGAGCCGGCGGATCGCGCGCCCTTCGGCCCGCGCCGCCGACAAGCCGGGGCCTTCGAACAGCGCCGGCACCTCGGTCTGCGGATAGCGGTCGGTGAGCACGGTCACCCCCGCGCGGCGCAACGCCAGGACGCGGCGAAAGCGCCGGGCGCGGATGCGCGAGAGCCGGGCGATGACGAGCGCGGTGGCGAGGCCGGGAATCTTCGCATCCCGATCCCGCGCCTGGTCCGCCTTGCGGGTCAGGATTCGCTCGAGCAGCGGGCCGATCAGCGGCCAGGCCTTGATCCGGTTGCCGAGATCGCCGGTGCCAAGGCCGAGATAGCACAGCTCGACCCGCCGGCCGTCCGCGCGCAGCGTCTCCAACAGGTCCGCGGCGAGGGTCGATTTGCCCGATCCGTCCGCGCCGACGATTGCGATGAGCGGCGCCAGCCCGGCATTGGCCATCAGGACAGTTCCTTGAAGAACCCACCCATCTTCAGCCCGCCGATGGCGAAGCGGATCACGACCAGTGCGCCATAGGCATAATACCACGGCACCTGCCACGCCGGCACCGCGGCGGGATCGAAACCGGCCCGGGCAAAGGCATAAAGCGCGACCGCGGTGGCGAGCAGGAACAATTTGTTCTGCTCGCGCCAGATCATCCGTTTCCACCAGAAGGGATATTTGGGCTTCACCCAGCCGTGGAGGCGGGGCAGCAGCGCCGGCACGTCCTTCGCCCAGGCGGCGTGGGCTTCGCCGAACTTCGAGCGAAGATAGTCTTCCTCATAGACCGAGATCCGCTCGTAGACGAGGATCGCCAGCAGGAAGACGAGCGCGCCATAGACCCACGATCCGGTCAGCATCGCGAGGCCGGTGAAGTTGAGGATTCGCCCGACATAGAGCGGGTTGCGGACGAGCGAATAGGGGCCGGTCGTGTTGAGCTCGGCCGCTTCCGCGGCAACCTTCGCGCGGCCCGACGTCCCCAGGGCGGCGAAGCCCGAGGTGATGACGCGCACCAGCGCCCCGGCGGAGGCGACGCCGAGCGACAGCCAGAACCAGCCGCAATTCGCCGCAGGATCGGCGAACGGCCCCCGGATGCCCGTGCGCCAGACGATCAGCGTGCCGATCGCGATGACGGTGTAGATGTAAAGGCCGCGAATGAAGAACAGGCGCTTTCCGCTGAGCGCCATTTCGTGCTGGTACATGGAGATGCGGCCGGTCCCTGTTCGGTTGAAAGCGCGCACCTAGCCGATCGCGACCGGCCGCGCCACAGGGCATTTCGATGTCCGTGCGGGACGGCGCCCCGCCCGCCGGCCGGGCCTTCCGGCGAATTACGCAAAGCACGCAGGCAGGCATTGAGCCGGCGCGCCTGACCCGCTATCCCCCGCCCGGGGAGACCGGCATGGCAGAGTTCACGCTTCCGAAGAACAGCAAGATCAACGGCAAGGGCCGCGTCCACAGGGCGCCGGAGGGCGCGAAGCGCACGCGTACCTTCAAGGTCTACCGCTACGATCCGGACAGCGGTGAAAATCCGCGCTACGACCGCTATGAGGTCGATCTCGACAGCTGCGGGCCGATGGTCCTCGACGCGCTGATCAAGATCAAGAGCGAGCAGGATTCGACGCTGACCTTCCGCCGCTCCTGCCGCGAGGGGATTTGCGGATCCTGCGCGATGAATCTCGACGGCAAGAACGGCCTCGCCTGCACCACCGCGATCGAGGACATCAAGGGCGGCGAAATCCGTATCACGCCGCTGCCGCACATGGACGTCATCAAGGATCTCGTCCCCGATTTCACCCATTTCTACGCGCAATATGCCTCGATCCAGCCCTGGCTCCAGACGGTGACGCCGGCGCCGGCGGGCAAGGAAAGACTGCAGAGCCCCGAGGACCGGGCGAAGCTCGATGGCCTCTATGAGTGCATCCTGTGCGCCTGCTGCTCCACCTCCTGCCCAAGCTATTGGTGGAATGCCGACAAGTTCCTCGGGCCCGCGATCCTGCTTCAGGCCTATCGCTGGCTCGCGGACAGCCGCGACGAGAAGACCGGCGAGCGGCTCGACGATCTTGAAGACCCGTTCCGGCTCTATCGCTGCCACACGATCATGAACTGCGCGAACGTCTGTCCCAAGGGGCTCAACCCCGCCAAGGCGATCGCCGAAACCAAGAAGATGCTCGCCGAACGCGCCGTCTGACCTGCCCGCTCCCTTGAACGGGCCTTTGCGTTAGGGATGCCGGATGGCGGAGAGGGGCGGCAGCACGGAACTCGAGCAGCGCTACCAGGCCCTCGTCGACGCCGGCGAGCTTCGGCCCGATCCCGATCAGGCCCGCGCGGTCGCGGTGCTGGCGCGACTGGCGGAGAAGCTTGAGCAGCAGCCGCGTCGCGGCAGCCTGATCTGGCGGCTGGCGGGGCGGTTCGAGCGGCCGCCGGGCGGCGTCTACATGTGGGGCGGCGTCGGGCGCGGCAAATCCATGCTGATGGACCTCGCCTACGAGACGATCCATTACGCGCCCAAGCGCCGCGTCCATTTCAGCGAGTTCATGCTGGAGGTCCACGACCGGCTTCGCGCGATCCGCGGCCGGCATGAGGGCGATCCGATCCCGCCGCTCGCCAGGGACATCGCGGCCGAGGCGAAACTGCTCTGCTTCGACGAGATGATCGTCAACAACAGCGCCGACGCGATGATCCTCTCGCGCCTGTTCACGCACCTCCTCGATGCGAGCGTCACCCTCGTCACGACATCGAACCGGCCGCCGACCGATCTCTACAAGGACGGGCTCAATCGCGAGCTCTTCCTCCCCTTCATCGCGCTGATCGAGCGCGCGCTGGACGTGGTGCCGTTGAATGGCCCGACCGACTATCGGCTCGACCGGCTCGGCGGCATCCCCACCTGGTACGTGCCGAACGGGCCGGTGGCGACGAAGGCGCTTTCCGACGCCTTCTTTCGCCTCACCGACTATCCGGTCGAGGATCGCGCAAGGGTGCCGAGCGAGGAGCTGGCGGTGCCCGGCGGGCGCACGCTCCACGTCCCCAAGAGCCTGAAGGGCGTCGCCGTCTTCTCGTTCAGGCGGCTATGCGGCGAGGCGCGCGGATCGGCGGATTATCTGGCGGTCGCGCGCCATTTCCACACGGTCATCATCGTCGGCATCCCGAAGCTCGGGCCGGAAAACCGCAACGAGGCGGCGCGCTTCGTGAGCCTGATCGACGCGCTTTACGAGCATAAGGTGAAGCTGCTCGCCGCCGCCGATGCCGCGCCGGAGCAGCTCTACACGGCCGGCGACGGCGCCTTCGAGTTCGAACGCACCGCCTCGCGCCTGATGGAGATGCAGAGCGAGGCCTATCTCGCCGCCGGCCACGGCGCGGAGGCCTGATCAGCCCCGGCGGGCGCGAAGGATCGCCTCGACCTCGGCATGGTCGCTGACCTTGTCGACGTCGATCCCGGCCTCTGCATCGGGAAGCTCGACGAGCCGCACCGTCACGCCGATCCGGCGGCCGACCCGGTCGAGCGCCTGCTGGAGAGGGATGGTGCGGGTCGCGACGCGCAGCGCGAGACCCAGCCCGAAATGGCGCAGGAGCTTCAGCGGATGCTTCCGGTCCGCCTCGATCCGCCGGTAGAGATCGAGCGCCGCCAGCGACCGCTCCCCGGTGAGCGCGAACAGGTTGGCGCCGGTATAGGCCGCGCCCTTGAACTCCTGCCACGTCCGCCGGTTCTCGGGATAGGCGGCCAGCATCACCCTCCGCTCGACCGCGCCGAAGGCGACGTCGGCGCCGGCGCTGCCGCGCAGGAACGCTTCGACCATCGGGACGGTGAGCAGCGGATGATCCGCGGTCGTCACAAGGATCGGGAAGGGCGCGGCGTCACTGCCTGCGACGGCATCGATCGCGTCGGCGAGCCCGCCCGCGCTCGCATGGGCCGAAACGCGCGGATCGGCGGCCATCCAGGCGAGCTCGCCGGCCATCAGCCGGTCCGGCTGCTGCGCCAGGATCAGCACGCGATCGGCGGACGGGCAATCGAGGAGGGTGCGAACGACCCGCCCGATCATCGGGACGCCAAGGACCGGCAGCAGCGCCTTGGCCGGCACGCCGAAATGCGCCGCCAGCGGATCGCCGCCCGGTCGCTCGCCGGCCATGACGATCGCCGTCCATGATTGAGTGTCCGTCACACGCCGCGATCCGCCCGGGTCATCATTTCGCCACGCCGCCCTTGCACCGGCGCAGCCGCGCGGGCAAGCCGCGCGGATCGAGGAGACGAGCATGATCGAGGGGCGGGCCATCCGTCGCGCCGTGATCCTGAGCGCCGGCAAGGGCTCCCGCCTCTTGCCGCTCACCGAGGACCGGCCGAAATGCCTCATCGACTTTTCGGGGCGCACCCTTCTGGAATGGCAGCTCGACGCGCTCGAAGCGGCGGGCGTGGCCCGGGTCGATATCGTCACCGGCTTCAAGCCGGACATGGTCGATGAGGTGATCGCGGGGCGATCCGGGGTCTCCACGATCTTCAACCCCTTCTATCACGTCGCCGACAATCTGGGTTCGGTCTGGATGGCGCGCCGGAGCTTCGACGAGGACCTTCTGCTGCTCAACGGCGACACGCTGGTGCCGCCCGATCTCGTCGCGCGCGTCATCGCCGCGCCGGCCGCGCCGATCCGCGTCACGATCGACGAGAAGGAGGATTATGACGACGACGACATGAAGGTCCTGCGCGACGGCGACCGGCTGGTCCGGATCGGCAAGAAGCTCCCCACGGGCGGCTACAACGCCGAATCGATCGGCGTGCTTCGCTTCCAGGGCGAGGGGCGCCGCGCCTTCATCGATGCGGTGGAGGCGATCATGCGGACCCCGGCCGGAACCGCGGATTTCTACCTGCGCGTGATCGACCTGCTGGCGGATACGGGGATCGTCCACACGACGTCGATCCGTGGAATTGCGTGGCAGGAGGTGGATTTTCCGCCCGATGTCGAGGCGGCGCGCGCGCTCACCGCGGGCTGGGCGAGGGATCTAGCGCCCGGCGGCGGGCCATTTCGCGCGCAGCCACGCGCCTAGCTGCGCGATCTGGCCGGGCGACAGCGTCGTCGCCGCACCGAGCTGCGGCGCCTTCGGCCAGCCGGCGTCGGCGATGGTCAGCGCGCCGACGGTCCTTCCCCCCTCGTAGCGCGGCAGGACGTGCCAGTGGACGTGGGGATCGACCATCATCAGCATCAGATAGTTGATCTTCGCATAGTCGACGGCGTCCTTCAGCGCCGTCTCGATATCGCCGACGACCCGCTTCAGTTCGGCGAACGCCTCGGGCGCGAGGTCGGCCAAGGCGGTCGCTTCCCCGGTCGCTGCGAGGACGAGCGAGCCGAGCGTCGGCTGATCGGGCCGCAGCAGCACGACCCAATGGTCATAGGCCGCGATCAGCGTGTCCGGATAGCCGAAGCGGCGGATCGTCGCGTTCATTCGAGCCAGCTCCTGACGGCGCCGCCACGCCAGCGCAGCGCATAGGCCTGGGCGAGTCGGACGAGATGAAAAAGGCAGGACAGGACCGTCCAGACGGCGACCGCGACAAGGCCGATATCGGGGCGCATGGCGAGCGTCGCCATAAACAGGATCACCATGTTCGGATTGCGCCGCGCGGTGATCAGCCGAAAATCCGAATCCACCTTGCGCCAGACGTGAATGTGCATCCCGAACGAGGCGATGAAGGCGCCCTCGATCAGCCGCTGGACGATATAGCCCGCCGCGAGCGCGATCATCACCGTCCAGAAGGTCGGCGGATCGAGCGGGCGGCCGTAGGACTCCAGCCCGACGCCCCAGGCGTACCACCAGATCAGCGGGTGGACGAGATCGATGCCGTGATCGAACGCCTCCCCCCATTTCGACGAGGTGATCGTGCAGCGGGCGAGCTTTCCGTCCACCGTGTCGAGCACCATGAAGACGAGCCCGCTCGCCATCCCGGCCCAATAATGGCCGAACCAGAAGCAGGCGGTCGCGACCGCGCACAGGACCGCGCCGATGCTCGTCACCATGTTCGGCGACAGGCCGATCCGCGCCGCCAGCCGGGTCAGGTGAAAGGCCCATCGCGGCCACAGATATTTGGTCAGGAGATCGGTGACGCCCTTGTAGGAGGCGCGATAGCTGGTCTCCTCGAGCCCGGCGACGCTGTCCGGCGTCAGCCGTTCCATGAACGGCTGCTCGCGCTTGCGAAGCTCGTCGTTGACGATGTCGCCGAACGTCTCCTGCGCGATGATCTCGGCATCGGCGGGGAGCGCGCCTTTCCCCTCCATCGCCGCGCGCGCATCGACGCCGTTGGCAAGCACGCTCACCCCGTCCTTCGTCACCACCGCCCCCGGCCGCGCCGCGATCAGCCGGAGCCACGCGGGATCGAAGGCGTAGGCGAGATTGACCTGGATCTCGCCCCCTTCGCCGAGGCGCGCGCCCATCCTTGCGGCGATCCGCTCCAGCCGGCGGCGCGCGGTCAGGCCCCACATGCGCGTTGGATTGTCGCCGATCGGGGTCACGACGAGGCTCATGCCAGCGCTCCCGCGATATCGTCCCCGGACCTCAGCGCGAGCGCGGCGATGGTGAGGGTGGGATTGGCCCAGCCGCCGGTCGGGAACAGCGACGATCCAGCGACATAGAGATTGGGCAGGCCGTGGACCCGGCCGCGGCCGTCGGTCACGCCCTCGCGCGCGCTGTCCGCCATGCGCGTCGTCCCCATATGATGATAGCCGCCGATGGGATGGGCGGAGATCAGCGGATCGGTCCTCCAGCCGCCGGACGGATCGGCCAGCCATTCGGCCGGTTCGACCCTGCCGAGCCCGAGCCGCTCAAGCTCCTCGCCGAGCGTCCGCGCGAGCACGTCGACGCTGTGCACGTCGAGCGCGTTCAACCGCCAGTCGAGCCTGACCCGGGGCACGCCGAGCGCGTCGCGATCGTCCGAGAGGGTGAGGCGGCTGTCCGGCGAGGGCGCCTGTTCGGCGCGAACGAGCAGCGCGACCTCCAGCTGCCCCGCCTTGGTCAGCAGCCAGGGCCGGAGCGGATCGATCCGGCGCTGCGCCCAGCCGGCGAGGCGCTTGGTCGTGATCCACAGGCGCCGGCCGCTCTTCGTCGGCGCCATGTCATGCTTCAGCTTCGAATAGGCCCTCATGCCCCAGAACTGGCTCGATCGCGCCGGTTGCCGCGCGACGATGGTGAGCGAGGTGTTGAGGATGCCGCGCTCGGCCTGGAGCGCGGGCGCCGGTGCGATCAGCGCGGCGAGATCCTGCCCCTTCACCCGGTGACGGCGCGCGAACGCCTTCAGCAGCGTCCATGGCGCCCCGCCGATGATCCGGCCGCCACGGGCATGGGGATGCTCCATGAAGAAGCGGCCGACCAAGTCATGCTCATTGCCCAGCCCGGAGGCGAGCAGCAGCCGCGGATTTTCGATTCCCCCGGCGGCGAGGACGAAGATTGTCGCGGCGACGGCGAGCCGCCGCCCGTTGAGCGCCTTCGCCTCGACCCCGACGACGCCGCGGCCCGACGGCGCCGCGACGATCCGGGTCACGCTCGCATGAACGACGATCTCGCAACGCGGATGGCGGGCCAGATCCTCGCAATTGCCGCGCGAGAAGCGGTCGAAGCGCATGTCGAACGTCCAGACCGGCGTCGCCAGCCTGTCCGCGTCGAAGGCGGGAATCGGAACGCCGGCGCGGCGCAACGTATCGGCATTCTCCGTCTCGGCCCCGAGCCCGAACAGCGGCCGCGCCTCGCGATAATAGCGAGCGAGCTCCTCATAGGCGATCGGCCAGCCCGAATGCGGCACCCACGGCCGCCGCTCCAGATCGATCGGATCGAGCATCGCGCAGCGGCCGCCCCAGATCGCCGTGGTCCCGCCGAAGAACCGAAGGCGCGCATGATCGAGCGGATAATAATCCTCGCCGACATTCTCGCCGGCATTGAGATCGGCGACATCGGCTTCGTAATCGAGCCCGCCGCTTTCCAGCAGGATCACCGAATGGCCGCTGGCGAGCAGCCGGCGCGCGACGATCTGCCCAGCGGCGCCGGCGCCGATCACGCAGACCTGGGCATCGCGCGAAAGATCGTCCGCCGCGGTGGAAAGATCGATCAGCATTGCCGGACGATGTCGGCCAGGCGCGCGCCCATCGCAACCGCCTCAATCGAAAAAATGATCGAAGACGAGCAGGACGCCCGCCGACCAGGCGCCGCCCGCGAGCCAGCCGGCAAGGATGTCGCTCGGCCAGTGGACCCTCAGATAGACCCGCGCCGATCCGATCGCGATGCTGACCAGCACAGCGACGATCAGCATGAAATTCTGCATCGCCAGCGTGTCGTCGGGCGTCAGCAGCACCGCGGCGGCGACGAGCATCACGGTGGACATCAACGTGTGGCCGCTTGGAAAGCTGGTCGTGTAGGTCGCGACGCCCCGGTCGCGAGCGGGCGGCCGCTGGCGCTGGATCATCTTCTTGAGGAGGACGACGAGCAGCCGCGCGCCGAGCACCATGCCGAGGAACCGCACCGCGGTCGCCGGATCGTCCTCGACGAACAGGCCGGAGGCGACGACGATGACGAACGCGCCGTGCACCGTATCGCCGCCCATCGCCGAAAGATCGCGCATCGCCGAGTCGATCCGCGGCGGACGGCCCTCATGCCCGTTGGTCAACGGCATCCGGGCGATCACCGCCCGATCGAGGCGATCGGACCAGCCCCGCGCCACCGCCAGGGTGACGGCTGCGAACGCGGCGAGCAGCGCGCCGAACGCCCAGCCGAGCGTATGGGCGTTCAGATCCACGCGACGGCCCGCCCTTGCCAGGCCGCCCGCGCCACGGCGCGATCCATCAGGCTTCCCCCTCGAAGCTTCATGCCGCCACTACCGTGCTATTCATGGCCTATTCAATGCTTTCTGCTATTTCGCTTGCGAACGTGAGAGATTTTGCAGAGTTCATAAAGTGATGCGTTTCATTTTGCCGCTGGCCGCGATGGCCCTGCTCGTGTCCGCGCTTCCCGCAGAGGGGCAGCGCCGCGCCCGCCTGCCGGTGACTCGCGGCGAGCAGGCGGAGGCCTATCGCCAGACCCAGCAGGGCGAAATCCTGCCGCTGCCCGAGATCAGGGCGCGCGTCAGGCTCCCCGGCGCGGAGTTCATCGGGGCCGATTTCGACGGGCGGGTCTATCGACTGAAATTCATGCGCGGCTCGGAGGTCATCTGGATCGACGTCGACGCGCGGACCGGCCAGGTGCTCGGGCGCCAATAGGCGACGTGGCCTTGGCGCGCCGCCGTTGCTATTCCCATATCCGCGTGACATTTGACGGGACGGATGCCGCCGCGCGGCCGCCGCGAAACGAAGGGACAAGACCATGCGGGTGCTGATCGTCGAGGACGAGCCGAATCTCGGCCGGCAGCTCAGGGCCACTCTCGAGGGCGCGGGCTATGCGATCGATCTCGCCACCGATGGCGAGGACGGCCATTATCTCGGCTCCACCGAGACCTATGACGCGATCATCCTCGATCTCGGCCTGCCCGAGGTGGACGGGCTGACCGTGCTCGATCGCTGGCGCAAGGAGGGGATCAAGGTTCCCGTCCTGGTCCTCACCGCGCGCGACAGCTGGTCGGACAAGGTGGCCGGGCTCGATGCGGGCGCCGACGATTATCTCGCCAAGCCATTCCAGACGGAGGAGCTGATCGCGCGGCTGCGCGCGCTCATCCGCCGCGCCTCCGGCAATGCGTCGAGCGAGCTGACCGCCGGCGACGTGAGGCTCGACACCCGATCGGGAAAGGTGACGCTCGACGGCGAGCCGGTGAAGCTCACCGCGCAGGAATATAAGCTGCTCTCCTATCTCATGCACCACAAGGGCAAGGTGGTGAGCCGCACCGAGCTGATCGAACATATTTACGATCAGGATTTCGACCGCGATTCGAACACGATCGAGGTGTTCGTGACTCGCATCCGCAAGAAGCTCGGGCCCGACGTGATCACCACGATCCGCGGCCTCGGCTACAGCCTCGAAGAGCCGCGCGCCTGAGCGATCCCGCGCCCCTCCCGGGGGCCGCCCCGCCGCGCCGCGCCCGCGTGGTCGCGATCGTCGCGACGCTTCTCGTCTCGATCGGCCTGTGCATCGCCGGAATAATGTTGCGCGACACGGCCTCGCCGTGGATCGGCCGCGGCCTCTTCATCCTCGGCCTTCTCCTGTTCGCCGGCGGGCTCGGCGTGGCGGCCCTGGGGCGGCGCGCGGCGACGGACGGCGCACCCTCGCGCACCGGCTCGCTCACGAGGCGGATGATCGGCATTTCCGCGTTGTGGATCGTCCTCCTGCTCGGGCTCGGCGGCTATACGCTCGATCGCGTGCTGACCTCGGCGGTGACCGCCAATTTCGACGCCCAGCTCGATTATGTGCTGACCCAGATGATCGGATCGTCGGACATCGGCCCGGATGGCGAGGTGCTGTTCACCCGCCAGCCCGCCGACCAGCGCTTTCTGGAGCCCTATTCGGGCCTTTACTACCAGATCAGCGGCGCCGGCTTCGATCCGTTCAAGTCGCGCTCGCTGTGGGATCGGCAGCTCACGGTCGAGCCCGGCCATGTCGATGCCGACGCGCACGCTTATGACAGCGGCGAGTTCGCCGACGAGAAGCTCAGGATCGTCGAGCGCGACGTGCGTCTGCCCGGATCGCCGGTGCGCTGGCGCTTCCAGATCGCGCAGAGCCGCGACGCGCTCGACGCGCAGATCGGGGTGCTGCGGCGGATCCTGGTCCGCTCCTTCGGCCTGCTCGGCCTCGGCCTGATCGCGCTCGCCGCGATCCAGGCGATCTACGGCCTGTGGCCGCTGCGCCGCGTCCGCCGCTCGATCGTCGCGATCCGATCGGGCGAGAAGGCGCGGATCGACGAGCGGCTCCCGCGCGAGATCGCCCCGCTTGTCGAGGAGCTCAATGCGCTGCTCGAACATAACGAGACCCAGGCGGAGGAGGCGCGGCGCCATGCCGGCAACCTTGCCCATGCGCTGAAGACCCCGCTCACCGTCATCAACAACGAGGCGATGGCGCGCAGCCCCGATCTGCCCGACACCGTGATCCGCGAGGCGCGCACGATGCGCCGGCAGGTCGATCACCACCTCGCCCGCGCCCGCGCCATCGGCCGGCGCTCCTCCGCCCAGGCGCGCGCCGTCGTGTGGGAATCGCTGGAGGCGGTGGAGCGCGCCGTGTCGCGCATGTACGAGAACGTGACCGTCGATCTCACGGGGGATCGGAGCGCCGTGGTCCGGGCCGAGCGACAGGACCTCGACGAAATGCTTGGCAATCTCATCGAAAACGCCGCCAAATATGGCAATGGCCGCGTCTTCGTGACGGTGAAGGGCGGCGGCGCGTGGGTCGAGATCGAGGTCGAGGATGACGGACCGGGCATTCCGGAGGCCGAGCGCGAGGCGATCTTCGGGCGCGGCAAGCGGCTGGATACCGGCAAGCCGGGCACCGGACTCGGCCTCGGCATCGTTCGCGACGTCGCCGAAATCTATGGCGGCGAGGTCCGGCTCGAGGAGAGCGAGGATCTGGGCGGCCTGCTCGTCCGGCTGAAGCTGCCGCCGGCGGAGATGACCGCGCTGATGCTGCCGTCCGGGCGGACCGGGCTGGTCCTCCCGGCACAGCGCACCGGACTCTCGCTTCCGGTCGGCCGCCGCAAGCCGCCGAGAAGCTGAGCCGGCCGCCTCTTGCCTTTGCCACGGCCGGGGCGCAGAGCGCAACCGATGACTGCCACCGTCCATCCCATCGGCGCCGTGCGCGCGGCCTCGCTCGACCCGATCGTGCAGCTCGTGGCGGCCGATCTCAACCATGTAAACGCGGTGATCCTCGATCGCATGCAGAGCGAGGTCGCGCTGATCCCCGAGCTTGCCGGGCACCTGATCGCCGGCGGCGGCAAGAGGATGCGGCCGATGCTGACGCTCGCCTGCGCGCGGTTGCTCGACTATCAGGGGTCGCGCCACCACAAGCTCGCCGCGGCGGTCGAGTTCATCCACACCGCCACCTTGCTCCACGACGACGTGGTCGATGGATCGGGCCTGCGGCGCGGGCGGCGGACGGCCAACATCATCTGGGGCAATCCCGCGAGCGTCCTCGTCGGCGATTTCCTCTTTTCGCGCAGCTTCGAGCTGATGGTGGAGGACGGCAGCCTCAAGGTGCTGAAGATTCTCTCCCGCGCCTCCAGCGTGATCGCGGAGGGCGAGGTCGATCAGCTGACCGCCCAGCGCCGGATCGAGACGGGCGAAGACCATTATCTCGAGATCATCGCCGCAAAGACCGCCGCGCTCTTCGCCGCCGCCTGCCGGATCGCGGCGGTGGTCGCCGAGCGCGAGGAAGCGGTGGAGGAGGCGCTGGACGCCTATGGCCGCAATCTCGGCGTCGCCTTCCAGCTCGTCGACGACGCGATCGACTATGCCTCCGACGCGAAGACGATGGGCAAGGGCGTGGGCGACGATTTCCGCGACGGCAAGGTCACGCTCCCCGTCATCCTCGCTTACGCGCGCGGCACCGGGGAGGAGCGCGAGTTCTGGCGCGAGGCGATCGCCGGCCGCCGCGCGGGCGACGAGGATCTGGCCCACGCCATCCGCCTGATCGAGCGGCACGACGCCATTTCCGACACGCTTGAGCGGGCGCGCCATTATGGCCGCCGCGCGATCGACGCGCTCGGTCCCTTCCCCGCCGGGCGCGCCCGATCGGCGCTGGTCGAAGCGGTCGAATTCGCGATCGCGCGCGCCTACTGACATGCTCCGCCGGCCGTTGAGGAGCGGGCTCGACCGGATCGGCCCCTTCCATCCCTATCTCGTCTTCGCCGCCGTCCTGCTGCTCGATCTCGCCGCGGCGCTCGCCATTCTGGCCGGCATCCTGTGGGCGTGCGACAAGACCGAGGACGTGATCTCCCCGGGCGGCACGGAATGGCTGCCCTTCTAGAGCCGTCGACGCCCGAGACCGGATTCCGAAGCGAGCTCGGCGCAACCGCCCGGCTCGCGCTGCCGCTGATCCTCGGCGGCTTCGCGCAGATGGCGATCAACACGGTCGATGTGCTGATCCTCGGCCGCTACGACGTCGCCGCGCTCGCCGCCTCGGCGCTGGCGCTCAACCTTCTGTGGGCGATGGCGATCTTCGGGATCGGCGTGGTCACCGCCGCCTCGCCGCTGATCGCCGCCGAACGCGGGCGGCGGCCTTATTCGGTGCGCGAGGTGCGCCGCACCGTCCGCCAGGCCTGGTGGGCATCGGCCCTGCTGTGCGTGCCGATCTGGCTGGTCGCCTGGCATGCCGAGGCGGTGTTCGCCCTGCTCGGCCAGGAGCCCGCCCTGTCCCGGGCCGCCGCCGGCTTCCTCAGGATCGCGATGTGGGGCACGCTGCCCTTCCTCCTCTATGTCGTGCTGCGGCTCTACGTGACGTCGCTCGAACGGCCGGTCTGGGGCCTGGTGGTCACCGCCGGGGGAGTCGCCTTCAACGCACTCTCCTGCTGGACGCTCGTCTTCGGCCATTTCGGCTTTCCCGAGCTCGGCCTCACCGGCGCGGCGATCGCCAATTTCCTCGCCAACCTGTTTCTCTTCCTTGGCATGGCGACGGTCGTCTCGAGCGTCCGCCGCTTCCGGCGCTACCGCCTGTTCGGGCGCTTCTGGCGATCCGATTGGCCGCGCTTTCGCGAGTTGCTGCGGCTCGGTCTGCCGATCGGCGTCACGCTGGCGCTGGAAATCACGATCTTCAACGCGGCGGTGTTCCTCATGGGCCTGATCGACCGCGCCTCGCTCGCCGCCCATGCGATCGCGATCCAGATCGCCGCGCTCGCCTTCCAGCTGCCGTTCGGCATCGCCCAGGCGGCGACGGTCCGCGTCGGCCTGTTCCACGGCCGCGGCGACCGCGCCGGCATCGCCCGCGCCGGCCATGCCGCGCTGTCGCTCGGGCTCGGCGCGGCGATCCTGCTTTCGCTCGGCATCGCGCTCGGCAGCGAGGGGCTGACCGGCCTCTTCCTCGGCCGCGAGACGCAAGCCGATCGCCAGGTCTTCGATCTCACGATCAGCTTCCTGTGGGTCGCCGCCTGGTTCCAGCTTTTCGACGGCGCGCAGACGATCGGCGCGGGGATGCTTCGCGGCATCCAGGACACGCGCTGGCCGATGGCCTATGCCGCCTTCGGCTATTGGGTGGTCGGGATCGTCGTCGCGGTCTGGCTCGGCTTCCACACCCATTTGCGCGGCGTCGGCATCTGGATCGGGCTTGCCAGCGGGCTCGCGGCCGTCGCCGCGCTGATGCTCGGCCGCTGGGCGCTGCGCGACCGGCTGAGGCTCGGCGCGGCGGGATGACGGGCCTTCCGATCCACGCGGTCCTGCCCGATCTTCTCGCCACGCTGCGGGATCGCCCCAATGCGGTGCTCGTCGCCCCGCCCGGCGCCGGCAAGACCACCGCCGTCGCCCCGGCCCTGCTCGCCGAGCCCTGGTGCGAGGGCGAAATCCTGCTCCTTTCCCCGCGCCGCCTCGCCGCCCGCGCCGCCGCCGAGCGGATGGCCGAGCTTGCGGGGGAGCCGGCGGGCAAAACCATCGGCTATGCGACGCGCCTCGACAGCAAGCGATCGGCGGCGACCCGGGTCACCGTCCTCACCGAGGGCATTTTCCTGAAGCGGATCCAGGCCGATCCCGAGCTGACGGGCGTCTCGGCGGTGCTGTTCGACGAGATTCACGAGCGCAGCCTCGACAGCGATTTCGGCCTCGCCCTCGCGCTCGACGCGCAGGGCGCGCTGCGGCCCGACCTCAGGCTCGTCGCCATGTCGGCGACGCTCGACGGGGCGCGCGTCTCCGCGCTGATGGGCGACGCCCCGGTGGTCGAGAGCGAGGGCCGCGGCTTCCCGCTCAGCATCACCCATCTCGGCCGGCGGGCCGAGGCGCGGATCGAGGATGAAATGGCGAGCGCGATCCGCCGCGCGCTGGCCGAGGCCGAAGGCGGCCTGCTGGCCTTCCTCCCCGGCGTCGCGGAGATCGAGCGCACAGCCGAGCGGCTGGACCCGCTGCCCGCCGGCGTCGTGCTCCACCGTCTCCACGGCAGCCTCGATCCGGCCGCCCAGCGCGCCGCGATCGCGCCGTCGCCGCCGGGCGTCCGCAAGCTCGTCCTCGCCACCTCGATCGCCGAGACCAGCCTGACGCTCGATGGCGTGCGGATCGTCGTCGATTCCGGCCTCGCGCGTCGCCCCCGCTACGATCGCGCGGCGGGCCTCACCCGGCTCGTCACCGAGCGGGCGAGCCAGGCCGCCGTCGCGCAGCGCGCGGGCCGCGCCGGGCGGCAGGGGCCGGGCCAGGTCTACCGCCTGTGGGAAGAGGCGGCGACGGCGGCGCTGCCGCGCTTCGATCCGCCGGAGATATTGGAGGCCGATCTGTCCGCGCTGCTGCTCGATTGCGCGCTGTGGGGCGTCGCCGATCCGCGCACGCTGCGCTGGCTCGATCCACCCCCGCGCGCCGCGATCGACGAGGCGCGGACGCGGCTGGCGGCGCTCGGTGCGCTCGACGAAGGCGGCCGTCCGACGCCGCACGGCCAGGCGATCGCCGATCTGCCGCTGCCGCCGCGCCTCGCCCATATGCTGATCGAGGCGGACGCGCGGGGATGGGGCGAGACGGCGGCCGACGTCGCCGTGCTGCTCTCCGAGCGCGGGCTTGGCGGCAATGACGCCGACCTGGAGCTCCGCCTGAGGCGCTGGCGCGGCGAGAAGGGCAAGCGCGCGCAAGCCGCCCGGGGGCTTGCGCGCAACTGGCTTGCGCTGGCCCGCTCGTCCCGGGCGACGTCGCGGGACGCCGGCGCCGGGGCCGGGGAAGGCCCTTCGAGGGCTCTCGGGCAAGGCGAGATTGGCGGATGCGTCGCGCTCGCCTTTCCCGACCGCGTGTCGAAGCGACGCGACTCCTCCGGCGCCGACTGGATCAGCGTCGGCGGGCGCGGCTTCCGTCTCGATCCCGCCTCGCCGCTGGCCCGCGAAGACTGGCTGGCGGTGGCGGAGGTCGGCGGCGCCGCGTCGGGCGCGCGCATCCTCGCCGCCGCGCCGATCGATCAGGCGGGCGTCGAGGCACTGTTCTCGGACCGGATCCGCGAAGGCACGGATGTCCGCTTCGATCCCGCCACCGGCGGCGTGCGCGCCAGCCACGGGCGGCGGCTCGGCGCGATCCTCCTGTCCGGCGGCCAGGACAGCCGCGCCGATCCGGCCATGATCGAGGCGGCTCTGTTGGAGGGGGTGCGCGTCCATGGCCTCGATCGGCTGCCGTGGAGCGAGGGGGCACGCGCGCTGCGCCGCCGCGCCGCCTTTGCGCGCCAGGCCGATGCGTCGATTCCCGATCTGTCGGACGAGGCGTTGCTCGCCACGCTCGACGACTGGCTTCCCCCCGCGCTCGCCGGCCGCCGACGGCTCGCCGAGATCGATCCCGCCGCCTTGTCCGGTGCGCTGGACGGCCTGCTCGGCTGGGACGCCCGCCAGGCGATCGACCGCCTCGCCCCGAGCCATTTCACGACCCCGGCGGGCAGCACCCATGCGATCGATTATGATGCCGAGGCGGGCCCGACCGTCACCGCGCGCGTCCAGGCCTTTTTCGGCCTTGCCGAGCATCCCCGGGCCGGCGGGACGCCGCTCGTCCTCGCACTGACCTCGCCCGCCGGGCGGCCGATCCAGACGACGCGAGACCTGCCCGGCTTCTGGCGCGGCAGCTGGGCCGCCGTCGCGAAGGAGATGCGCGGGCGCTATCCAAAGCACCCCTGGCCCGACGATCCCGCGGCCGCCGATCCGACCTTGCGGACCAAGCGCGCCTCCTCGCGCGCCTGACACGCGTCCGCTTTCGAACGCGCGGGCGTCCGTATCCGGACGGCACGTTGCCGCCGCCCGGTTCCGCGACCGCCCAATGCTTGGCGCAGACCACCGCAATTCGGCGATTTTTCAAGGGCTTTTCGCGCGTTCGTAAAGCTAAGTCACTGAAATCCAAGTGCGCCACTGTTTGGCATGACTAATGCAGCAACACAGGTGCGGGCGACGTCCGCCCGCATGACCGAAACGTTGAACAAGAGGGACTCCCAATGATCAAGATCCGCCACCTGAGCCGCCACGCCGCCGTCGCAGCCGCCGGCCTCATGCTTGTCGGCCTCGCCGTTCCGGCGTCCGCCAACGAAGCCGCTCCCGCCCAGGGACAGGCACAGCACCAGTCCGCCCAACGCAACGATCGGGACCAGCGTGAGATCTGCGTGCGCACCACGATCACCGGCTCGCGCATGGTGAAGCGCATCTGCAAGACCGCCGCGGAATGGGAAGCCGAGGGCGGTCTTCCGACCGACGAATAATCCTCCGGTTCTTCAGGGGGCGATCGACTTCCTCCGCAGCGGCGGAGGCCATGGGGCGGCGCAGCGGCGTCGCCCCTTTTTGCTCGCCGCCCGCGCCCCATATGGGGGCATGACAGACAGGCAGGGTTCAGGAAAAATGGCGCACGCCGCATCGATGGCCGGCCGCAAGTCGCTCCTCTGGTTGGGATTGTTCGTCGCGGCCGGCGCATTCGTGCAAGGCCCGGCCTTCGCCGGCGATCCGCCCCCCGACCGCGAGATCAGCCTTGTCGTCTACGGCAATGATGCCTGTCCCCCGCCCCGTGACGAGGATGAGGTGGTGGTCTGTGCCCGCCGTCCCGAGGAAGAGCGCTATCGAATTCCGCCAGCGCTTCGCCATAGCGACGATCGCCGCACCGAGGTTGCCTGGGGCACCGCCAACGCCCAGCTCGAGCAGGAACAGGCCTATACCCGGCCGAACAGCTGCTCACCCGTGGGCAGCTTCGGCCAGAGCGGCTGCGCGCAGCAGATGATCAACCAATGGTTTGCGGACCGCGCCGCCCGCCGGCGCTGAGCCTGGCTGAGCGTCGGGATCAGGCGCGCAGCCGCCGCTGCATCGTCCCCTGAACGAGCGCCGTCGCGCGTTCGAAGTCCATCGGCCGCCCGAACAGATAGCCCTGGATCTGGTGGCAGCCGAGATCACGCATCCGCGTGAAATCGTCGGCGGTCTCGACGCCCTCGGCGGTGATCGTCATGCGGAAGCTGCGCGCGAGCTGGACGATCGACTGGATGATCGCCACCGTCTCCCGATTGGCGCCCGCCTCGCGCACGAAGCTCCCGTCGATCTTGAGCTTGTGGAAGACCGCCTTGTTCAGATAGCCGAGCGAGGAATAGCCGGTGCCGAAATCGTCGAGCGCGATGCCGACGCCGAGCGCACGCAGCCGCTTCAGCACATCGAGCGCATGCGGCGAATCGGACATGAAGATCGATTCGGTCACCTCCAGCTCGAGCCGGTTCGGCGGCATCCGGTGGCGGCCCAGCGCGTCGGCGATCATGTTGGGCAGCGCCGCCGACGTCAGCTGCTTGGCGGAGATGTTGACCGCGACGGTGATGGTGTCGGGCCAGCAGGCTGCGGCGCGGCACGCCTCCTCGATCACCCATTCGCCGAGCTCGACGATCAGGCCCGATTCCTCGGCAAGCGGGATGAAGGCGTTGGGCGGGATCATCCCGCGCACCGGATGATGCCAGCGGACCAGCGCCTCGAACCCCATCAGGCTCTGGTCGGCGGCATTGATCAGCGGCTGATAGAGCAGGCGCAGCTGCCCGGCGCCGATGCCGGCCTTCAGATCCTGTTCGAGCCGCAGCCGATCCTCCATCTCGTTCTGCAGCGCCGCGCTGAAGAAGCAGCATGTCCCGCGTCCCTGCGCCTTCGCCTGATAGAGCGCGAGATCGGCCTTCTGGATGAGATCGTCGACGCTGCGCCCGTCGGCGGGGCCGAACGCGCAGCCGATCGACACGCCGATCCGGATTTCCGCCTTGTCGAGATTATAGGGCTCGGCGACCGCCTCGATCACCCGCCCGGCAAGCGCCTCCACCATCTGGCGGCTCGACGCATCCTTGATGACGATGGCGAATTCGTCGCCGCCCATGCGGCCGACATGGCCGCCGCCGCCGACCACCTTGCGCAGTCGCTTCGCCACCGATTTCAGCACGGCGTCGCCCTTGGGATGGCCGAACGTGTCGTTGACCGGCTTGAAGCCGTCGAGATCGAGGAACATGATCGCGCAGGCCGTTTCCACCCCGGCCGCGCCCGACAGAGCCTCGGCGAGGAGCTGGCGCACCCGGCCGCGATTGGGCAGGCCCGACAGAAGATCGTGATTGGCGAGGTTGGTGAGCCTCTCCTGGTTCTTCTTCACCTCGGTCACGTCCTGGCCGACGCCGCGATAGCCCTGGAAGCGGCCGGCCGCGTCGACGATCGGATCGCCGGCAAGGCTGATCCAGCGTGTGCCGCTGCGCGTCTTGAGCTCCATTTCGAGATTGGCGAAGGGCTGGCGGGAGAGCAGCGCCCGGCCGAGCGCGCTGCTGCCGCCAAGCGCCGCCGGAAGCGAATGGCCGACGAGCTGGCTGGCCGAGCGGCCGAGCAGCGCCGGCATCCGCGACGAGATGTAGACGACGCGATTTTCGGAATCGAGCTGCCACAGCCAGCCGACCCCGCGTTGCTCATATTCGTCGAGCAGGCTGCGGACCGATTCTGCCTCGGTCGCCGCGGTCGCGACCGCCTTCAGCTGGGCATAGGTCCAGCGCGTGAGGCGCGCGACGCTGAAGGCGCTGGCGCCCGAGATGAGGACGAAGGTGGCGGCGATCTTGGGATCGAGATGGGCGCTCCCGAAATAGAAGGCGACGCAGAAGAAAGCGGTCAGCGTCCCGATCCAGGCGATCGCCGCAGCCGGCGTCGCGGCAAGCGCGATCGCCGCGCCGGTCATCGCCGCCATCGCCCCGCCGATCACGACCTGGACCTCGGCCGGCTCGGTCGCGAAGGCGTAGCAGGGGAGCGCCGACCAGAGCGCGGCGAGGCCCATCGCCTCGACCACCGCAAGCCAGGTCGCGCGGGCGCCCGCCGATCGCCCGGCGCCGTGCGCCGGCGCGGCCATCGCCCGCTGGCAGGACACGAAATTGGCGATCGTGACGAGCGCCGCCCAGCCGAACACGACATTGTGGGGCACCGATCCGATCATGGCCCAGGCGGTGATCAGGGCGGCGAGGCTCGCGGTGACGGCGAGCGGCCCCGCGAACAGGGCGCGGCCCTCGATCTGCCGCCTGTGGAGGTGCGCCGCGCGCAGGCGATCGCCCGCTTCGTACGGGAGCGCTCCCGCCGGGGCCTCCGCCGTCTCCCCGAATTGATCGACGTCGGGTGAAAGTACGGCGTTCGGCATCGCGTTCCGCTGGCTGGAGAACAGTGGCCGGCTCCTACGCGCCAGACCTTTGACGGAAGGTTAAGTTCGGCGCACCCGACGGCTTGTCCGGGCGCTGCGGAAAGGCGTATTCCGGCGCGCGCGGCGGGGATGAGCATCCGAGTCCCGAAGGGTCCGCGCAAGGGAGGAACGGCGGCTCGCGGCCAGGGCCGGAGCGCGCCGTCGCGTGGACCCGACGACCCCGTACGCATGTTTGGCGCCAGGGGGCCTTATCGAAGGGAGAAGATGCGATGAAGATGCTCAAACTGGCTCTTGCCGCCGCGATCGCCGTCGGCAGCATCAGCATGCCGGCCGCCCCGGCCGCGGCGCAGCACAATCGCGAATGGCAGAACCGCCATCATGGCTGGCATAATCGCCGCCACCGGCGCGTTCGCGTCTGCCGCACGGTGTGGCGCCACCATCATCGGCGGCAGGTGTGCCGCTGGGTCTGGCGCTAGGATCGCATCGCCGCCTTCCGGCCCGCGCCGGGAGGCGGCCTGCCGGCGTGGCATGACGGGCCCACGCAACCGGCGTGACGGCGATCAGCTGTAGAAGATATGGAGCCCGATCTGCGTGGTCCGGGCCAACCGCCGGCCCCAGGACGGGCGGACATAATCGGCGTGATACCACAAGACGCTGGGCGGCAGGGCGCGGGGCGCCGCGCCCTTTTCGGCGATCCGGGCGATGCCGACCGCCTTGCGCCAGGGCTCCGATCGCCGGTCCGCCTGCGGGATCCGGCCCCGCACCACGAACGAAAATTGCGCCGGCTGGCGAACGACGCCGCAGATCGTCGCCGGATAGCGGCCGGATCGCGCGCGGTTCAACACCACCTCCGCCACCGCGAGCTGGCCCTCGAGCGGCTCGCCCTGCGCCTCGAAATAGACGGCGCTCGCGAGGCAGCCCTGCTCGGCATCGTCCGGTTGTGCGCCCGCATAGGTTTCGACCAGCTCGCCGAGCGGCGGCGGCGGCGCGACGACCGGCACCGGATCGGGCGCGGCGGCGGCAGCGTCCGGCGCCGCATCGACGTTGAGCCCAAGCGTGCCCGGATCGAACCGGGCGGTTTCGTGATCCGACCAGGCCGTCGGCTGCGGCGCCGCGGCGCCCTGCCAGGCGCGCAGCGGCCCGCCCCAGCCGAGCGTCGCGATCATGAGCGCAAGCGCAGGCAAGCCCGCCGCGCGAACCCATCGATACATGAATGACCGTTATCCACTGCGGTGAGGCGGCCCCTGGGACCGCCCCCGCGATCCGCCAGCCTCCCCGACTTGCTCGGTCGCGCAAGGAATGCGCGACGCCCGCTCTTGTTCAGGTGACAGGCGACTTACGGGAGAAATGGCGCCGGACAAGGCTTATGCTGCACTGCAGCGACGAATCGGGCCATGTTCGGGACGAACGCCGGGAACTTCGGCGGCGGCGCTGCATCCAAGAGGGAGCTGCCAGGGAACACCACGCGGCCGCGGCCGTTGCTCACCGAACTGCAGGAGGGGTTATGCTCACCGTTCCCGACGTGAGGCCGCAGCGCGACGAGATCCTGCGCTATGGCAATGGCGCCGTGGTCCTCCACTGGGTGACGGCGGCGCTGGTGATCGCGCAGGTCATCGTCGGCTTCACCTTCAAGCTGCTGCCGCGCGGGCCGGCGCACGGCGAATGGTTCGCCTGGCACAAGACGCTTGGCGCAACCATCCTGCTGCTCGCGCTCGTCCGCCTCGCCTGGCGCCTCGCGCACAAGCCGCCGCCCTTCCCCGAAACCCTCGGCCGGTGGGAGCGGATCGCCGCGACCTGGAACCACCGCGCTTTCTATGCCCTGCTCATCCTCCTCCCGCTGACCGGCCTCGTCGCGGTGTCCGATGGGGCGCGAAGCGGCTTCGTCGCGCTGGTCGGCGGCCTCAAGGTGCCCGCGGTCCCGGGCGTGAGCGAGGCGACCGGCGAGCTTTCGGGCGACGTGCATGTGGTGCTGGTCTTCACCACCCTCGCCCTCCTCGTCCTCCATGTCGGGGCGGCGCTGAAGCACCAGTTCTTCGACTCCAGTCGCGCGGCGGGGCGAATGCCGCCCTTCCGCGAGCGCGGCGGCGCGGCTAGTTTACCGGGCCTGTACTGAGGGCGCCCGCCATCCGGCGCGCCCGCCGCCGGGAGAAAGCGTGCATGGCCAAGTGGCTGATGAAGTCCGAACCCCACGTCTACAGCTGGGACGATCTGGTGCGCGACGGGGAGACCGACTGGGACGGCGTCCGCAACAACGCCGCGCGCCTGCACCTGCGCGCGATGCGCGAAGGGGACGAGGCCTTTTTCTACCACAGCAATGCGGACAAGGCGGTGGTCGGCATCATGCGGATCGCCGGCGCGCAGAAGCCGGACGGCCCCGATGGCGCGTGGGTGAAGGTGCCGGTCCAGCCGGTCCGCAAGCTCCCCCGCCCCGTCACCCTCGCCGAGATCAAGGCCGAGCCGAAGCTGGCGGCGATGGAGCTCGTCCGCCAGTCGCGGCTGTCGGTGAGCCCGGTCCGGGAGGAGGAATGGGCGTTGATTCTGGAGATGAGCGCCGGGGCGTAGCGACCGGCCCTCGCACCCGCCCGCGCGGCGCGCAGAGGGCGCGAGTGGCGGCTCAGGCCGCCTCCGCCTTCCGCGACTGCCGCTTGCGCTCATGCGGATCGAGATAGCGCTTGCGGATCCGCACCACCTTGGGCGTCACTTCGACCAGCTCGTCGTCCTGGATATAGGCGATCGCCTGTTCCAGCGTCATGCGGCGGGGCGGGGTGAGGCGGATGCCTTCGTCCTTGCCGCTGGCGCGGAAGTTGGTGAGCTGCTTGCTCTTGAGCGGGTTCACCTCGAGGTCCTGGGGCTTGGCGTTCTCGCCGATCACCATGCCTTCGTAGAGCTTGTCGCCCGGCGAGATGAACAGGACGCCGCGCTCCTCGAGCGCGTTGAGCGCATAGGCGACGGCCTCGCCCTGCTCCATCGAGATGAGGACGCCGTTCTGCCGGCCGGAAATCGGGCCCTTGTACGGCCCGTATTTCTCGAACAGCCGGTTCATGATGCCGGTGCCGCGCGTGTCGGACAGGAACTCGCCATGATAGCCGATCAGGCCGCGCGACGGGGCGCTGAAGGTGAGGCGGGTCTTGCCGCCGCCTGAGGGGCGCATGTCGGTCATCTCGGCCTTGCGCTGCGCCATCTTCTCGACGACCGTGCCCGAATGCTCGTCGTCGACGTCGATGACGACCGTCTCATAGGGCTCCTCGCGGCCATTGGGGCCGTCGCGGAAGAGGACCCGGGGGCGGGAGATCGAAAGCTCGAAGCCCTCGCGCCGCATCGTCTCGATGAGCACGCCGAGCTGAAGCTCGCCGCGGCCCGCGACCTCGAACGCGTCATTGTCGTGCGCGGCGGTGACGCGGATCGCGACATTGGTCTCCGCCTCGCGCTCCAGCCGGTCGCGGATGACGCGGCTCTGCACCTTGTCGCCGTCCTTGCCGGCATAGGGGCTGTCGTTGACCGCGAAGCTCATCGCGAGCGTCGGCGGATCGATCGGGCGCGCGGCGACCGGCGTGGTGACGCCGGGCGCGGCGATGGTGTTGGAAACGGTCGCCTTGGTCAGGCCGGCAATGGCGATGATGTCGCCCGCCTGCGCGGTCTCGACGGGCACGCGATCGAGCCCGCGAAAGGCGAACATCTTGGTCGCGCGGCCGGCCTCGACCGGATTGCCCTCGACGTCGATCGCCTGGATCGGCGCGTTGACCTCGAGCCGGCCGCTCTCGATCCGGCCGGTCAGGATGCGGCCGAGGAAGGGATCGCGATCGAGCAGGGTCGCGAGCATCTTGAACTCGCCTTCGGTGTCGAGGCCGGGCTCCGGGATGTGGCTGACGATCGTCTCGAACAAGGGCGTGAGATCGCCGGAGCGGACATCGTCGGTGCGGCCGGCATAGCCGGCGCGGCCCGACGCGTAGAGCGTCGGGAAATCGAGCTGCTCGTCATTGGCGTCGAGGCTGAGGAACAGCTCGAAACATTCGTCGAGCACCTCGGCCGGGCGCGCATCGGGCCGGTCGATCTTGTTGACCACGACGATCGGCTTGAGGCCGAGCGCGAGCGCCTTGCCGGTGACGAACTTGGTCTGCGGCATCGGCCCTTCCGCCGCATCGACGAGCAGGATGACGCCATCGACCATCGACAGGATGCGTTCCACCTCGGCGCCGAAATCGGCGTGGCCGGGCGTGTCGACGATGTTGATGCGCACGGCCTCGCCCCCTGCGGGCGGCGTCCATTCGACCGACGTGCACTTGGCGAGGATGGTGATTCCGCGCTCCTTTTCGAGGTCGTTCGAATCCATCGCCCGCTCCTCCACGCGCTGATTGTCGCGGAAGGTGCCGGATTGGCGGAACAGCTGGTCGACAAGGGTCGTCTTGCCGTGATCGACGTGGGCGATGATCGCCACGTTGCGAAGGCTCATCTTGTTGGCTCTCGAATAGCGGGGAATGTCGGCGCGCATATAGCCGCGATGGTGCATCGCAACAAGTGCGCGCCTGCGCGGGGAATCGGTTGAACTGTCGCAAGCGGCTGATTAGGCCAAATCCTGACAAAAGACAGGGAGGACAAGGACATGCTCGATCGCCGCGCGTTTCTCGCCAGCTCATCCGCCGCAATCGCGGTTGCCGCGGTCGGCGGATTCGCACCGCTCGTCGCCCACGACGGCGCCGAGACGCGCGATGCCGCGCTCGATCGGCTGCTCACCGGCTGGTTCAACGAGGATATCCGCGAAAACCCGACCTATGCGACCGCGCTCGGGCTCGACACGGGCGCGCTTGCGCCGCTGCGCGGACAGCTCGGCGATTCCTCGCAGGCGAGGGCCGACAGCGATCGGGCGAAGGCGGTGCGGCGGCACCGCGAGCTCCGGCAGTTCGGCCGCGAGGGCCTCAGCGGCGCGGGCCAGATCAACTATGACATCGCCGACTTCCGCGGCGCGGCCGCCGAGATGGGCGCGGCCTTCCACTTCGGCGGCGGCGGGCGGCCCTCGCCTTATGTGGTGAGCCAGCTCGGCGGCGCCTATTATCAGGTGCCCGACTTCCTCGACACGCAGCATCCGATCCGCGACGCGCAGGATTGCGACCATTATCTCTCGCGGCTCGAGGATTTCGCGCGCAACCTCGATCAGGAGACCGAGCGGGTCCGCCACGATGCGGGGCTCGGCGTCACGCCGCCCGATTTCATCCTCGACAAGACGATCGGCAATCTTCGCCAGCTGCGCGGCCAGCCGGCCGGCGAGACGACATTGGTGCGCTCGATCGCGCGCCGTGCCGCCGCGGCCAATGTCCAGGGCGATTATGAAGCGCGCGCCGCCGCGCTCGTCTCCGGCCCGATCGCGCAGGCGCTCGACCGGCAGATCGCCGCGCTCCAGGCGCTGAGGCCGAATGCGACCCACGAGGCGGGCTGCGGACGCCTTCCGGACCCGGAGGCCTATTATGCCTGGGGCATCCGCGCCAACACGACGACGGAGATGACCGGCGAGGAAATCCACCAGATGGGCCTCCAGCAGGTCGCCGAAATTCAGGGCGAGCTCGATCCGCTGCTGCGCGCGCGGGGAATGTCGCAGGGGACGGTCGGCGCGCGGATGAACGCGCTCGCGCAGGAAGCGGACAATCTCTACCCGAACACGGACGAAGGCCGCGCCGCGCTCCTCGCCTCGCTCAACGACATCCTTGCCGACATTCGCCCGCGTTTGCCGCGCGCCTTCAACCACATTCCACGCGCGAACCTCGAAATCCACCGCGTTCCCCCCGCCATCCAGGACGGCGCGCCGGGCGGCTATTATCAGGGCGGCCCGCTCGATGGCTCGCGGCCCGGCATCTACTACATCAACCTCAAGGACACGCACGAATGGCCCAAGATGGGCCTCAAGACGCTGACCTATCACGAAGGCATTCCCGGCCACCATTTCCAGATCAGCCTCTCGCGCGAGCAGGGGGCGCTGCCGCTCTATCGCCGCGCCGGCGGCTTTTCCGCCTATGCCGAGGGCTGGGGCCTTTATGCCGAGCACCTCGCCGGCGAGCTCGGCGTCTATGACGACGATCCGCTGGGCCGGATCGGCTATCTCCAGTCCTACCTCTTCCGAGCGACCCGGCTGGTCGTCGATTCAGGGCTCCACCACAAGGGCTGGAGCCGCGAACAGGCGATCCGCTACATGATCGACAATGCCGCCGAGCCGGAAGGCTTCGCGGTGCGCGAGATCGAGCGCTACTGCGTGTGGCCGGGCCAGGCGTGCAGCTACAAGGTCGGCCAGACGGTGATCATGGACCTGCGCAACGAAGCGCAACAGCGCATGGGCCAGCGCTTCGACCTCAAGGCGTTTCACGACATCGTGCTGCTGAACGGCGCCCTGCCGCTCACCGTGCTTCAGCAGCATGTCCGCGCCTGGTCCTCCGCCTAGCAACCCGGCGCGCGAATGCGCGTTGGGCAGCCGTGGGGCGCGAAGGAGAGGATCATGCCACGCGGCGACAAGAGCAGCTATACCGACAAGCAGAAGCGCAAGGCCGAACATATCGAGGAAGGCTATGAGGATCGCGGCGTCAGCCACAAGGAGGCCGAACGGCGCGCCTGGGCGACGGTGAATGCGGAAAGCGGCGGCGGCAAGAAATCGGGATCCGGCCGCGGCAAGAAGGAAAATCACGCCTCGTCGCGCAAGGGCGGCCGGATCGGCGGCTCCTCGCAAAGCCACGCCAGCCGCAGCGCCGCGGCGAAAAAGGGCTGGGAGACGCGGCGCCGCAAGGGCAACGGCTGAGCCTTCAGGGCTTCAACCAGAGCCGGATCACCCAGGCGACCGCGCCGAAGGCCGCGACGCTCGCGACCCACAGCGCGGCGAACCAGGCGAGGCGCTTCCAGAGCGGCGCGGGGGCGGGCGTGGGCATCGCCACCTTCTAGGCGCTCGTCGCCGTGCCCGGCCAGCCGTCGCGAGCCGGGCGGAAGATCAAAAGGCGAAGCCCATCGCGATGCCGCCGCCGTGCGTGTCGCCCCAGGGCAGGACGCGCACGTCGCGGTCGTGGCGGCGGGTGATGAGGAAGCCGGACGCCTCTCCGATCGCGGCGCCGGCGACCACATCGTACCAATGGTGCCGATCCGCCCGCACCCGCGCATAGCCGACAAAGGCGGCCAGCACCGTCGCGGGCAGGCCGACCCGCCAGCCATAGCGGTTCTGCATCGTCGCCGCCGCGGCGAAGGAGAGCGAGGTGTGGCCCGACGGGAAGCTGCGCCGGTCGCTGCCGTCCGGGCGGGTTTCGGGAAAGGTTCGCTTCAGCCCCTCGGTCACCAGCCAGGCGGCGCCGACGCTGCCGCCGGCCTGGAGCGTCCCGTTCCAGTCGCCCTGGACCGAGGGCAGGCCGAGCGCGGTGCCGACCAGGACGACCTCGCCGACCCGGCTGGCGTCGCTCCAGCCCTGATCGCTGGCGGCGGCCGGGGACGAAATCGCGGCGGCGACGGCTGCGCCGGCCAACAAAATCCTTCGCATGGGCCTCTCCTCCCGGATCGTCATTACGCCTCCGCGCGGCGCGAGCGAAGCGATATCCGCGCGCCGGAAATTTGTAATGTTGCGCGCGGCCGCGCGCGGCCGGCGCGTCATTCGCACAATCGCCTCTGAAACGGTTGCTCCCCGCGTCCGAGGGGACTAAGCGAAGCCGCGTCTTGCTGCATCGCAGCGCCTTCGCTTTGTCACCTTGGTCAGGATCGGGAGGGCTTCATGGCTCGGAAGAAGATCGCGCTTATCGGCGCCGGCAATATCGGCGGCACGCTTGCCCACCTCGCGGCGTCGAAGGAGCTGGGCGACATCGTCCTGTTCGACGTGATCGAGGGCGTGCCGCAGGGCAAGGCGCTCGATCTCTCGCAATGCGGCCCGATCGAGGGCTTCGACGCCAAGATCATCGGCTCCAACGACTACAGGGACATCCAGGGCGCCGACGTGATCATCGTCACCGCCGGCGTCGCCCGCAAGCCGGGCATGAGCCGCGACGACCTGCTCGGCATCAACCTCAAGGTGATGAAGGCGGTCGGCGAGGGCATCAAGGCCAACGCGCCCGACGCGTTCGTCATCTGCATCACCAATCCGCTCGACGCGATGGTCTGGGCGCTGCGCGAATTTTCGGGCCTGCCGCACAACAAGGTGGTCGGCATGGCCGGCGTGCTCGACAGCGCGCGGTTCAGCACCTTCCTCGCCGAGGAATTCGACGTGTCGGTGCGCGACGTGAACACCTTCGTGCTCGGCGGCCATGGCGACACGATGGTGCCGGTCGTTCAATATTCGACCGTCGCCGGCATCCCGGTCCCCGATCTCATCAAGCAGGGCCGTTCGACCAAGGAGCGGATCGACGCGATCGTGAAGCGCACCCGCGGCGGCGGCGGCGAGATCGTCGCGCTCCTGAAGACCGGCTCCGCCTATTACGCCCCGGCGACCAGCGGCATCGCGATGGCCGAAGCCTATCTGGGCGACCAGAAGCGGCTCCTCCCCTGCGCCGCCTTTGTCGAGGGCAAATACGGGCTGGACGGCCTCTATGTCGGCGTTCCGGTGATCATCGGCGCCGGCGGCGTCGAGCAGGTCGTCGAGATCGACCTGGACGAGGAGGCGAAGGCCAATTTCCAGGTCAGCGTCGATGCGGTGAAGGAGCTGCTCGAGGCGTGCAAGGCGATCGACGGCTCGCTCGCCTGATTTGACCTGTTCCCCGGCGAAGGCCGGGGCCCAGGCGGCGCGCCCGCGCCGTTCTTTGTAGAGCAGGACCCCGGCCTCCGCGGGGAACGTGAAGGACAAGAATGAGCATCCTCGTCAATTCGAACACCAAGGTCATCACCCAGGGGATGACCGGCGAAACCGGCACCTTCCACACCGAGCAGGCGCTCGCCTACGGGACGAAGATGGTTGCCGGCGTGACGCCGGGCAAAGGCGGGACGACGCATATCGGGCTGCCGGTCTATGATACGGTCGCCGAGGCCGTGGCCGAGACCGGCGCCACCGCGAGCGTGATCTACGTGCCGCCGCCCTTCGCCGCGGATTCGATCCTGGAGGCGATCGACGCCGAGGTGCCTTTGATCGTCGCGATCACCGAGGGCATTCCGGTGCTCGACATGGTGAAGGTGAAGCGCGCGCTTTCGGGATCGAAGTCGCGGCTGATCGGGCCGAACTGCCCGGGCGTGCTGACGCCGGGCGAATGCAAGATCGGCATCATGCCGGGCAATATCTTCAAGAAGGGTTCGGTCGGCATCGTCAGCCGTTCGGGCACGCTGACCTATGAGGCGGTGTTCCAGACGACCAATGCGGGGCTCGGCCAGACGACCGCGGTCGGGATCGGCGGCGATCCGGTGAACGGCACCAACTTCATCGACGTGCTCGAGCTGTTCCTCGCCGACGAGGCGACCACGTCGATCATCATGATCGGCGAGATCGGCGGATCGGCCGAGGAAGAGGCCGCGCAGTTCCTGGCGGACGAGGCGAAGAAGGGGCGGTCCAAGCCGGTCGTCGGCTTCATCGCCGGCCGCACCGCGCCCCCGGGCCGGCGCATGGGCCATGCCGGCGCGATCGTCTCCGGCGGCAAGGGCGGCGCCGAGGACAAGATCGCGGCGATGGAGGCGGCTGGAATTACGGTCTCGCCGAGCCCATCTGAACTGGGCAACACCCTCGCCGCGCTTTTGAAGGCTTAGCTCCCGCAACGGGCCAGGACACAATGACCGACCAAGGCATCTTTTCCGAACCGCGCGAACCGGGGCCGAGCTGGGCGCGGACCGGCTGGCCGCTCGATACGCTGGACGACGTCAATGCCGGGCTGGACCCGACCCGCCAGACGATCGAGAAGCTCGCCGCGGGCGCGAAGGCGGCGGCGCAGGCCGCCGGCGCCTCGGCTGCCGAGGTCGAGCAGGCGGCCAAGGATTCGATCAATGCGATGATGCTGATCCGCACCTATCGGGTGCGCGGGCATCTTGCCGCCGATCTCGATCCGCTTGGCCTCTCCAAGCGCGAGCTGCCATCCGATCTGACGCCGGAATTTCACGGCTTTTCGGGCGCCGCGCTGGACCGGCCGGTCTGGCTCGGCGGGACGCTCGGCCTCGAAAAAGCGACGGTCCGCGAGATCGTGGCGATCCTTCGGCGCAATTACTGCGGCAAGGTCGGCCTCGAATATATGCACATCAACGATCTCGAGGAGCGCCGCTTCCTCCAGGATCGGATGGAAGGCAAGGATGCCGCCATCAGCTTCACGCCCGAAGGCAAGAAGGCGATCCTGACCAAGGTCGTGCAGGCCGAGCAGTGGGAGCAGTTCCTCGCCAGGAAATATGTCGGCACGAAGCGCTTCGGGCTCGACGGCGGCGAATCGATGATCCCGGCGATGGAGGCCGTGATCAAATATGGCGGCCAATATGGCGTGAAGGAGATCGTGTTCGGCATGCCGCACCGCGGCCGGCTCAACATGCTCTCCAACGTGATGGGCAAGCCCTATCGCGCGATCTTCTCCGAATTCGCCGGCGGTTCGGCCAATCCCGACGATGTCGGTGGATCGGGCGACGTCAAATATCACCTCGGCACCTCTTCGGACCGCAGCTTCGACGGGATCAGCGTCCATCTCTCGCTGGTCGCCAATCCGAGCCATCTGGAGGCGGTTGATCCCGTCGTCCTCGGCAAGACGCACGCGACCCAGGTCCTGCGCGGCGATCGTGAGGGCAAGGAGGTGCTCCCCGTCCTGCTGCACGGCGACGCGGCCTTTGCTGGCCAGGGGATCGTCGCCGAATGCCTCGGCTTCTCCGGCATTCCGGGCTATGCGACCGGCGGCTGCCTCCATTTCATCGTCAACAACCAGATCGGCTTCACGACGAGCCCGCAATTCGCGCGCTCGTCGCCCTATCCGTCGGATGTGGCGAAGATGGTCCAGGCGCCGATCCTCCACGTCAACGGCGACGATCCCGAGGCGGTGACCTTCGCCTGCAAGCTCGCGATGGATTTCCGCCACGCCTTCAAGCGCGACATCGTGATCGACATGTGGTGCTATCGCCGCTTCGGCCATAACGAGGGCGACGAGCCGAGCTTCACCCAGCCGCTCATGTATCGCGAGATCCGCAAGCATCCGGCGGTGTCCAAGCTCTATGCGGCGCGGCTCGAGGCGGAGGGCGTGATCCCGACCGGCTGGACCGCCGGCGAGGAGGCGGCGTTCACCTCCCTGCTCGAAGCCGAGTTCGAGGCGGCCAATTCCTACCTGCCCAACAAGGCGGACTGGTTCGAAGGGCGGTGGAGCGGCCTTGGCCGGCCATCGACGCCGGAAAGCGAGCGCCGCAACGTCGTCACCGCGGTCGACGACGCGCTGGTGGGAGAGATCGGCGAGATCCTGACCAGGGTTCCGGACAGCTGCGCCATCCACAGGACCCTGGTCCGCGTCGTCGATGCCCGCCGCCAGATGTTCGAGACCGGCGAAGGGTTCGATTGGGCAACCGGCGAGGCGCTCGCCTTCGGCACGCTGCTGCGCGAGGGCTATCCGGTGCGCCTGTCCGGCCAGGATTCCGGGCGCGGCACGTTCAGCCAGCGCCACGCCGTGTGGGTCGATCAGAACAACGGGTCGAAATATATCCCGCTGACCGAGGTCGGCCCCGCCCGGTTCGAGGTGCGCGACAGCCCGCTGTCCGAATATGGCGTCCTCGGCTTCGAATATGGCTATGCGCTCGCCGACCCGAAAACCCTGGTGCTCTGGGAGGCGCAGTTCGGCGATTTCGCCAACGGCGCGCAGATCATGATCGACCAGTTCATCGCCGCCGGCGAGGCCAAATGGCTGCGCGCCAACGGCCTGGTGATGCTGTTGCCGCACGGCTATGAGGGCCAGGGGCCGGAGCACAGTTCCGCCCGCCCGGAGCGCTTCCTGCAATTGTGCGCCGAGGACAATATCCAGGTCGCCAACTGCACGACGCCGGCCAATTATTTCCACCTGCTTCGCCGCCAGATGCACCGCGATTTCAGGAAGCCGCTGGTGGTGCTGACGCCCAAGTCGCTGCTGCGGAGCAAGCACGCCGTCTCGTCGCGCGCCGACTTCACCGGCGACAGCCACTTCCGCCGCCTGCTCTCCGATCCCGCGGCGCCCGCCGACAAGGATGTGAAGCGGCTGATCCTGTGCACCGGCAAGGTCGCCTACGATCTTATCGAGGCCCGCGACGAAGCCGGGCTTGCCGACACGGCGATCGTGCGTATCGAGCAGCTCTATCCGTTCCCCGGCGATCCGCTGGTCGCGCGTCTCAAACGCATGACCAATGTCGAGGATGTGGTGTGGTGCCAGGAGGAGCCCAAGAATCAGGGCTATTGGTATTTCATCGAGGATCGGCTGGAGGCCTGCCTGGCCAAGGCGGGCGCGAAGCCGGCGCGCGCGCGCTATGCCGGCCGCGCCGAGGCGGCCTCTCCCGCCACCGGCCTTGCCAGGCGCCATGCCGCGGAGCAGCAGGCGCTGGTCCATGACGCGCTCGGCCTCGCCGCCGCCGCCGCGCAACCGCAACGCAAAAAAGCCAGTTAGAGGGAAAACAGGATGGCGACCGAGGTCAAGGTTCCGACGCTTGGGGAGTCGATCACGGAGGCGACGCTTGGCGCATGGCTGAAGCAGCCCGGCGATCCGGTCGCCGTGGACGAGCCGATCGCGAGCCTGGAGACGGACAAGGTCGCGCTCGACGTGCCCTCTCCGGTCGCCGGCGTGATGGGCGAGCAGCGCGTCAAGGAGGGCGACAATGTCTCCGTCGGCGCGGTCATCGCGACGATCGAGGCGGGGGGCGGCGCAGCGGCGACCCCTCCGGTCGCCGACGCCAACCCGCCGGGCCCGGGCGAAACGCCGACCCTCAAGGGCGACGAGACGGCCCCGGTCGCCGCGGACGCAGGTGGGGAAGAGAGCGGGGAATCGAATCTCACCTTGTCGCCGGCGGTCCGCCGTGCGGTGCTCGAAAACCATGTCGATCCGTCGAAGATCAAGGGCACCGGCAAGGACGGCCGGGTCACCAAGGATGACGTGCTGACCGCCGCCAAGGCCCAGAAGGCCGAGGCTCCGGCGCCGAGCGTCGCCGCCCCGGCCCCGCCGCCAGCGCCGTCACCCGCCCCCGCCGCGCCGCCGCGCAGCGCCGCGGCCGGCGAACGGCGCGAGGAGCGGGTGCGGATGACGCGCCTGCGCCAGACCGTCGCCCGCCGCCTCAAGGAGGCGCAGAACACCGCGGCGATGCTGACCACCTTCAACGACGTCGACATGACGGCGGTGATGGAGGCGCGCGCCCGCTACAAGGACCTGTTCGAAAAGAAGCACGGCATCCGGCTCGGCTTCATGGCTTTCTTCGTGAAGGCCGCGGCGCTCGCCGCGCGCGACGTCCCGTCGGTGAACGCCTCGATCGACGGCGACGAGATCGTCTATCACGACTATCTCGACGTCTCGGTCGCCGTGTCGGCGCCGCAGGGCCTGGTGGTTCCGGTCATCCGCGACGCGCAGGCGCTCTCCTTCGCCGAGATCGAGACGACGATCGCCGATTTCGGAAATCGCGCGAAGGCGGGCACGCTCACCATCGAGGAGATGCAGGGCGGCACCTTCACCATCTCCAATGGCGGCGTGTTCGGCTCGCTGCTCTCGACCCCGATCATCAACCCGCCGCAATCGGCCGTGCTCGGCATGCACCGGATCGAGGAGCGCCCGGTGGTGAAGGGCGGCCAGATCGTCGCGCGGCCGATGATGTATCTGGCGCTCAGCTACGATCACCGCCTGATCGACGGCCGCGAAGCGGTCACCTTCCTCGTGCGCATGAAGGAAGCGCTGGAGGATCCGACGCGACTCTTGATCGATCTGTAAGGCGAGGCGCTGGCTCCCTGCTTTCGGGGAGCACGACTGAGGAACGAAAATGGCAGACACCGAATTCGACGTCATCGTGATCGGCTCCGGGCCGGGCGGCTATGTGGCCGCGATCCGGGCCGCGCAGCTCGGCCTCAAGACGGCGTGCGTCGAAAGCCGCGACACGCTCGGCGGCACCTGCCTCAACGTCGGCTGCATCCCGTCCAAGGCGCTGCTCCACGCCTCCGAGCTTTATGAGGAGGCGCATTCGGGCGCGCTCGCCAAATGGGGGGTGAAGACGTCGGGCCTGGAGCTCGATCTGGACGCGATGCACGCGTCGCGGCTGGAGGCGATCAAGAGCCTCACCAGCGGCATCGCCTTCCTGTTCAAGAAGAACAAGGTCGAATGGCTGAAGGGCCATGGCCGCTTCATCGACGCGAACACGATCGACGTGGGCGGCACCGCCTACAAGGCGAAGAACGTCATCATCGCGACCGGCTCCAGCGTGATGCCGCTGCCGGGCGTCACGATCGACAATGAGGTCGTCCTCGATTCGACCAGCGCGCTCGAGCTCGCCAAGGTGCCCGAGACCATGGTGGTGGTCGGCGGCGGCGTGATCGGGCTGGAGCTCGGCTCGGTCTGGCGGCGGCTCGGCGCGAAGGTCACGGTCGTCGAATTCCTCGACCAGATCCTGCCCGGCATGGACGGTGAGGTCCGCAAGGAGGCGGCGAAGATCCTCAAGAAGCAGGGTTTCGAAATCCGCACCTCGACCAAGGTCGCCAGGATCGAGCGCAAGGGCGAGAAGGCGGTCCTTGCCGTCGAGCCGGCCGCGGGCGGGGCCGCCGAGACGATCGAGGCGGATGCCGTGATGGTCTGCATCGGGCGGCGGCCCAATACCGACGGGCTCGATCTCGACAAGGCCGGCCTCGCCACGAACAAGCGCGGCCAGATCGAGGTCGATCACGATTTCCGCACCGGCGTGCCGCACATCTATGCGATCGGCGATGTCGTCCCCGGCCCGATGCTCGCCCACAAGGCCGAGGACGAGGGCATCGCCGCGGCCGAGATCATCGCCGGCCAGGTCGGCATCGTGAATCACGACGTGATCCCGAGCGTGGTCTATACGATGCCGGAGATCGCCGGCGTCGGCCTGACCGAGGAAGATGCCAAGGCGCGCGGCCATGAGGTGAAGATCGGCAAGTTCCCGATGCTCGCCAATTCGCGCGCCAAGACCAACAAGGAGCCGGACGGCTTCGTCAAGGTGATCGCCGACGCGAAGTCGGATCGGGTGCTCGGCGTGTGGATGATCGCCTCCGTCGCCGGGACGATGATCGCCGAGGCCGCGCTGGCGATGGAATTCGGCGCGACGAGCGAGGATATCGCCTATACCTGCCACGCCCATCCGACGCACAGCGAGGCGGTGAAGGAAGCGGCGATGGCGGTGCAGGGCAAGCCGATCCACATCTGATGCGCCCGCGGCTGCTCCTCGCCGCACTCCCCCTGCTCGCCGCCGCCGCGCCGGTCGCGGACAATTACCGGGTCGACGCGCCGATGGCGCGCCCCGCCGACGTGCGCCTCGTCTGGTCCGACGAGTTCGACGGCGACCGGCTCGATCCGGCGAAGTGGCGCTACGACACCAGCCGCAACCGCGACGGCTGGTATAATGGCGAGCAGCAATATTATGCCGCCGATCGGCCCGAGAACGTCCGCGTCGAAAATGGTCGGCTGATCATCGAGGCGCGACGCGAGGCGCTCGATCGCGCCCGCCATCCCGATTGGGGCGGCCAGCATTACACGTCGGGCCGCATCGACACGCGCGGCCATGCGAGCTGGACCTATGGCTTCTACGAAATCCGCGCGAAGCTGCCCTGCGCGCGCGGCACCTGGCCGGCGATCTGGATGCTGCCCGACACCGGCACATGGCCGGACGGCGGCGAGATCGACATCATGGAACATGTCGGATCGCAGCCCGAGGTCGTCCATGCCACCGTGCACAGCGCGCTCTTCGTCCACACGCGCGGCACCCAGCGCGGCGCCGAGCGGCCGCTTCCCGGCGCCTGCGGCGCGTTCCACGATTATCAGCTCGACTGGCGACCCGATTCGATCGCCATCGGAGTCGACGGCCGCGCTTATATGCGGGTGACGAACGACCGGCCCGGCGGCCGCGCCGCCTGGCCCTTCGACGCGCCATTCCACCTCATCCTCAATCTCGCGATTGGTGGATCATGGGCGGCCGCGCAGGGCATGGACGATGCCGCTTTGCCCCAGCGGATGGAGATCGACTACATACGGGTCTGGCAGCGCCCCTGACGCTCAGGCGGCCGCCACGCTGAACGCGATCTTGAGCACCGCGAAGGCGGCCAGCGCGCCGCCGAAGATCGACGCGAAGTTGATCACCAGCAGCCAGAAGAACCTGTCGCCCTCCTCGTGGACATAATCCTCGATCACCACCTGAAGGCCCATTTTCAGGTGCCAGAAGGTCGCGACGATCAGCAGCAGCATCGGCACCGCAGCGAGCGTGCCGTGGAGCCATTCGTTGATCGTGGCATAGCCGAGGTCCGGCAGCCGCCACAGCGAGACGGCGAGCCAGACGAAAAGGACCAAAGTCGCGACCGAGACGAGACGCTCGATCCACCAATGATGCCCGCCTTGCTTGGCGGAGCCGAGCCCGCGGACCTGTCCGAGCGGCGTTTCCATGTCAGGCGCTCCTCACAAGGATGATCCATGCCCAAAGCAGCGCCGTGAGCAGCACCGATCCGACCATTGTCGCGATCGCCCAGGTCCTGTTGGTCCTGAGCTCGAAGCCGGCGCCGATGTCCATGACGAAGTGGCGCAGCCCCGAAAAGAGGTGCTGGAAGAAGGCCCAGGTGAGGCCGATCGGCACGATCAGCGTCCATTTCCACGTCGCCCAGCCGACGAAGCTCGCATAGGCTTCGGGTCCCGAGGCCGCCGCGAGCAGCCACCAGACGAACAGGACGCCGCCGACCACCGACAGGCCCACGCCGGTGATCCGGTGCAGGATCGAGACCGCCATGTGCGGCCCCCATTTCCAGATGGTGAGATGAGGCGACAGAGGCCTGGACGGATTTCGAGTCATGAAAGCGACGCTCCCCTTCGCTGCGCGCCCCGCTTTAGGGCCTGCACCGAGCATCGGCAATGGGCGTGATCGCGCGCGCCCGCCCGCCGGCGAGAAGACGCGCCCTGCCCAAACCGCGCGCGCAAACGGGGTTAAGTAAAGTGTCAACCCTAGCCCGAAGTGTCACCGCAGCGCGCTGTCCTGCGCCAGCGAGGTCAGCCAAAAGTAGGCGATATCGGCATAGCCTCCGCCCGCCGGGTCTTCTTCCGCGGCGCGGAACGCCGCCTCGGCCTCGGCTCGCCGTCCGGCAAGAAGCCGCGACAGGCCCAAACGGACCTGTGCGCCCGCCCTGTTCGTCGGCGCCGATCTCTGCGTCGACCCACTCCGCGGGTTGGCGACCGCCCGGTCCATTTCGGCGATGATCTCGCGCGTCGGCGACGTTCCGGCGTCGAGCAGGCCGCGCGCTATCCCTTCGTCGAGCACCGCCTTTGCTTCGATCGGCTCGCCCAACCGCCCGAGAAGTTGAGCCATGCGCTGATATTCAGCCGCCTGAGCGAGCGCGCCGACATGGCGCATCAGGCGGAAAAAATCGATCTCCATCGCCCCTTCGGGCAAGGCCAGCTGTCGGTAGACGCTCAATGCCGCGCGCCAATTTGCCGGGCTTGGATAGGCGCTGACAAGCGCCCGTGCGGCGTCGATGCCCGGTGCGACGAGATGACCTTGCTGGGCAATGCCAAGCCGTTGCCGATACCATCCTTCCGGCACCGGCTGATGAGCCGCCCCACGGGCGGCGATGGCGCGCATCAGCAAATCCATTGCACCAGGCGCGTCGCCCTGCGCCAATCGGGCTTGCGCCAGGTTGGCGAACACGTCGGGATCGGACGGCGTCAGTTCGGCCAATCGCCCCCAGAATTCTCCCGCCGCCGCAAAATCTCCCATCCGATAGGCGATCTGCCCGCGAATCCCCAGATAACCCGGCAATCTGTCACGCCTGGTGAGAGGGTTGGCGATCAATACGTCCAGCGCCCGCGCACGCATTGTATCGTCATCGCGCTGCGTACCGATCTCTACCTCATAGAGCGCCAGCGCATAGCGAGCATCGCTCCCGTTCGAGACGCGCCGCGCCTCCGCCAACGCGCGATCCTGAGCGCCCCTCTGCCCGCTGCGAACCAAGTTGCCGAGTTCAGAGAGGGCTCTCATTTCCTGCGGCGAGACCGCGAGCCTGCTCCCGTCGAGCTCCATGATCGTGCCCACCGGCTGTTGCGCATTGGTGGACGAGGCCGCGCAGCCGAGCCCGGACAGGAACATGGGGGCGGCAGCAAGACGCAATGCCACCGTCCCCATCGGCGCCCTTGATCCACCGATCTTCCTGAGTTGTCGCATTGCCTCGCAACTTACCCGCTTGCGGCTTCCAGCTTACCACCGCTGCGGGTGCCTAGACTATCTCAACTCACTCTTCGAATGCACTTCACTGAATGATCGGCGCCGACTCCTTAAAGCGCTCGATCACCGTGAGTTTATCGCGTTTAAGGCTCACAATAGCATCGTTGAGTGATTTCATCAAAAGAGCAGCCCGGCAGACAAAATTTCGGACCATCCAGCTGAGCTGAGGTGGCAAGACGCGACGTGGCTGCCTGACCGGAGGCGGTCAAGGATCCGAACAGCATCAGTCCAATGAGTTTTCTGATCATGTTATTATCCCCCCATTCGGTTCAGAATCAATTTCTGAGAAGTGGAATTTACCATATGATGAGTTAGGTGAAAAGCAGAATTTAAGACTACGGTGCCAGTTTAGATTACACCGAAATCACGGGAATTACGGTGACGGTACAATAATTTGAAACAGCCGTTCCGGGACGCAATTCCATGGGGCGCATGTCTGATTTACCTCTGCCCCGTAGAGCCAAATATGGCGTCGTCCCGCAATTCGGAAATGCGCGCCGTCACTGCGGTTGCCAGTCCCGGACGCAAGCCCTGGGCGCGGTCCGTTGCAAGGGCGCCCGCCGGCGTGGCGGAAAAGTGGCGTAGGGCGGGGGATGACTAAGACCATCTTAACCATTGGCGCCTAGAGCCGGGGCGACGTGAACAAGGAAGGCGAAATGGCGCGCACGACGAAGGATTTGGACGCGGCTGCACTGGAAAGCCGGATCGCGACCTATGACCCGGACGGCACCATGCGCGCCGGCGTGCGCGAGATCTGGGCGCTGATCGAGCCGGAAAAGCGCGATATCGCCCGCCAGTTCTGGATCGAATATGGCCGCGCGCCCGATCTTCCCGTGGACTTCGATCCGGGCCGGATCGAAGAGCTGACGGACCGGCTGCTCGGCTATGTCGAGGCGCGCTACAGCGACATCGGCAATCCCGCCTGGGTTTCGATGGTCGGCCAGCATGTCGGCGCGGCGGCGGCGGCGAAGGTGCCGCTCACCGTCCTTTATGCCGGCATCGCGGCGGCGGCCGATCTTGCGATCGACATCCTCGCGCGCAAGCTGCCCGACGATCCGGCGCGCCAGCTTCGGCTGGCCCGAATCGCCACCCGGGCGGCGCTGCTCGAGGTCGACATTCACGGCGATCATTTCGAACGGCTCCGGGCCGAGGGCGAGCGCGCGCGGCGCGGCGCGCTCGGCGCCGATTTCAGCAAGGAGATCCTCTCCGTCGTCGACAATGCCGCGGGCGGCAGCCGCAAGGTCCGCGATCAGGCGGCCGAGGCGAGCCAGGCGGCGCGCGGGATGCTCGGCAAGACCAGCGAGGTCGCCGCGGCCGCCGAGCAATCCGCCGTCGCGATGCGCGAGGCAGCGCAGACCGCCGCCGGGCTCATCATGGCGATCGACGAGGCACGCAACGAGGTGGAGGTCGCCGCCGGCGTCGCGACCCGCGCCGGCGATCAGTCCGCCAAGGCGGTCGAGGTCAGCAAGATGCTGTCCGATCATGTCGAGGCGATCGAATCGATCCTTGGCCTCATCCGCGACATTGCCGGCCAGACCAATTTGCTCGCGCTCAACGCGACGATCGAGGCGGCCCGCGCTGGCGATGCCGGCCGCGGCTTCGCGGTGGTCGCCAACGAGGTGAAGAGCCTCGCCAACCAGACGGCGCGCGCCACCGACGATATCGCCGCCAAGATCGCCGCGATCCAGTCGGCCACGCGCCAGACGGTCGAGGCCAATGATTCGATCCAGCACACGGTCGAGGAAGTCCAGGTCAGCGCCGATCGCATCCGCAAGGCGATGGAAATGCAGGCGCAGACGGTGACGATGATCACCGCCGCGGTCGACGAAACCGCGCTCGCTGCGGATTCCATGTCCTCGACCATCGCCGCGATCCGGGCCGACACCGAAAGCGTCGCCGCGGAGATCGACGAGGTCGAGCAGAGCTTCGCCGAGGTCGACGAGCAGATGACGCGGTTCAAGGCGACGGCCGGCAAGTTCGTCCAGACGCTCGCCGCCTGATCCACCTTTCCACGCCGGGCCGTGGCGCGTAACGACGCGCCATGACCGAGCCACGCAACATCCTTGTCACCGGCGCCAGCCGCGGCATCGGCGCTGCCATCGTCGAAGCCTTCGCCGGCCACCGGGTCGCCGGCCATTCCAGCGCCGGCGGCGACGGCCGCATTGCGGCCGACCTCGCTCTGCCCGGTGCCGCCGAGGCGCTCTGGGCCGAAGCGCTGGGCCGTCTCGACGGGCGGATCGACGTCCTCGTCAACAATGCCGGCATCTTCGAGGCGGCGCCGATCTCTCTCCCCCATGACGAATGGGTCGCCGAGTGGGAGCGCACGCAGCGCGTGAACCTCACCGCCAGCGCGGAGCTGTGCCGCCTTGCCGTCCGCCATTTCCAGGACCGCGGCGGGGGCGGGCGGATCGTCAACGTCGCCAGCCGCGCCGCCTATCGCGGCGACAGCCCCGATCACTGGCATTATGCCGCGTCGAAGGCGGGCATGATCGGCATGACCAAATCGATCGCGCGCGGCTATGCGGGCGAGAACATCCTCGCCTTCGCCGTCTGCCCCGGCTTCACCGTCACCGGCATGGTCGAGGACTATCTGGAAAGCCGGGGCGGGCCGAAGCTGCTGGCCGACATCCCGCTCGGCCGCCCGGCGGAGACGGAGGAGATCGGCGAGATCGTCCGCTGGCTCGCGACGTCGGCGCCCGCTTCGGCGACCGGCGCGGTGATCGACGCCAACGGGGCGAGCTATGTTCGCTGAGACGTTCCGCAGGGAAGGCGGGCCGGAATGAGCTGGAAGGTCACCCTGCCCTGCACGCGCGCGGAGGCCGAGGCGCTGAAGGGCGACATCGTCGCCTTCGCAGCGCTCGATTTTCCGCCCGCGTTGATGACGAGCGAGCCCGATCCGGCGCAGCCCGACGCCTGGCGGCTCGATGCCTATTTCGAGGCCGAGCCGTCCCCGGCCGACATCGCGACGCTTCGCGCCCTGGTGCCGAGCGCCGGTCGGGCGAAGGCGGCGGTCGAACGGCTCCCCGACGAGGACTGGCTGACGCTGTCCCAGGCCGGGCTCGAGCCGATCCGGGCCGGCCGCTTCTTCGTCCACACGCCGGCGCACCGCGACGAGGTGCCGGCCGGCGCGATCGCGTTCGAGATCGACGCCGGCCGCGCCTTCGGCACCGGACAGCATGAAACCACCACCGGCTGCCTCGTCGCGCTGGACCGGCTGAAGCGCGAGGGCGCGGTATTCGCGAACGTCGCCGATATCGGCACCGGGACGGGCCTGCTCGCCTTCGCGGCGATGCGGCTGTGGCCGGCCGCCCGCGCCATCGCATCGGACATCGATCCGGTCGCGATCGAGGTGGCGGCTGAAAATGCGGCGATCAACCGCGTGCCGATCGGTCGCGGACCCGGCCGGCTGGCGCTCGCGGTCGCCGCGGGGCTCGATCATCGCGCGCTGGCTGCGCGCGCCCCTTACGACCTGATCGTCGCCAACATCCTCGCCGGCCCGCTGATCGATCTCGCCCCCGCTTTCGCGGCCGCGCTCGCGCCGGGCGGACGGCTGATCCTCGCCGGGCTGCTCGAGAGCCAGAAGGCGCGCGTGCTCGCCGCCTGCCGGCGCCGCGGCTTCGATCCGTCCTTCGAGATAATGCGCGGCGACTGGCCGACCCTGGTGCTCCGCCGCCGGGCGCGCCGCTGACGAAGCCGGCGCGCCGGTTCAGCCGACCCGGCCCGCAAGCCAGCCGTAGAGGAACGCCTCATTGGCCGGGCGCGATTCGGCGAGCGCGATATAGCGTTCGCCCTGGAGCGCGTTCAGCGCCTTCAGCAGCACCGCCTCGCCCGATCGGCCGCGCACCTGCACGAAGGCCGCGAGTGCCGCCAGCGTCTTCGGGCCGATCCGCCGATCGACTGCGACATCGGCATAATCGCTGCCGTTGCGGTTGAGCGCGTTGAGCGCGCGCTGGAAAAAGCCGGTCGCGGTCTCCGGCCCCATGTTGACCGCCGTGTCGAACAGCTCGGCCGCGATGTCGGGCGCAAGCGCCGCAACCCGGTCATAGCCCGGCCGCAACCAGTAGAGCCGGCGATAGATCGCCGCCGCCGTCTCCCTCGGCATTGCCTTCATCGCGCCGCCATAACCCTGGGCGCGGGCCACCTGTTCGGTGATCCCCCAGCATGTCGGTCCGCCCCGATCCGCGGGATGGTTCACATAGCCGCCTTCGCGCGCGATCAGATCGTCGATCAGCTCTTCCACATCCATGTTTCGCACCATTGGTTCAGTTTGTGATGACTAAATGAACCATATAGGATCGCTGTAGGAAAACGGTTTTTGCGCTGACAGCAACGCCGTGGCCCGCTAGCTAGAAAGGATGGCGGTTCTGGTCGCCCTGTTGCTCGCGGGCATGGTGGCCCTGTGGGTGTCCAATCGCAGCCTCGCGCAGCGGCTGGAGACGCTTGAGCGGCGCCTGGACGCGCCCGGGCGGGCGGCGTCGGGCGATCCGTCGCCCGGCGCGCCGCCGACACTCCGGCCCACCTCGCCGCCGCCGCAACCGCGCGAGACGCTCGGCACGCTCTTCGAGCGATTCGTCGCCGGCCGTCTCCTGATCTGGGCGGGCGGCGTCGCGCTCGTCGCGGCGGCCGGCTTCCTGATCCGCTATTCGATCGAGATCGGGCTGATCACGCCGGCGGCGCGGATGATCGCCGCCGCGCTCTTTGGTCTGGCATTGATGGCAGCCAGCGAATTCGCGCGCGCGGGACGCGGCCTGGCCGAAGACCCGCGCGTCTCGCAGGCGCTGGCCGGCGCCGGCCTCGCGATCCTCTTCGCCACCGCTTATGGCAGCTACATCCTCTATGCGCTGATCGGCCCCGGCCAGGCGGCTGCGGCGATGGTCGCGATCACGCTCGCCGCGCTCGTCCTGTCGCTTCGCCATGGCGAGCCGACGGCGGCGCTCGGCCTGATCGGCGGCTTCGCGACGCCATTGCTCGTCGGAGACCACGCGCCGGGCGCGCTCATTCTCCTCGCCTGCTTCGCCTTGCTCGATCTCGCGGCCTTCGCGCTGGCCTGGCGGCGCGGCTGGAGCCGGATCGCGGGCCTCGCGGTGCTGCTGAGCTTCGCCTGGGCCGGCTGGTTCCTGCTCGGCGCGCCCGCGGACGCCGCGGCGGCGGGGCTGTTCGTCCTCATCCTCGCCCTCGCCGGCGCCGCCGCTCCCGCCGAGGCGGCGCGTGAGGCGGCGCCGGCGGCGGCGGTGATCGGCGCCGCACAGCTTGCGATGCTCGCCGTCCGATCGGATGTCGGCGCGACCGGGCTCGCCCTCTATGGCCTGCTGTCGGCGGCGCTGCTTGCGCTCGCCGCGATCCGGCCGGCGATGCGGATCGCGCCGGGGGCCGCGCTGGCCTTCGCGCTGGTGGTGCTGGTCGCGCGCGCCGCGATGGCGACCCATCCCTTCACCCCTCAGGCCGCGATCGGCGCGACATTGCTCTTCGGGCTCGGCGGCGCGGCGCTGGCGATCCGGATGCGCGCCGCCGGCCTCGCGATCGGCGCCGCGGCGCTCGCCGGGCCGTTCCTGATCCTGCGGCTGATCCAGCCGGCGCTGCTGGCACGACCCGATTGGGGGCTCGTCGCCATGCCGCTCGCGATCGCCGCACTCGCGCTGACCTGGCTCGGCCAGCGTGGCGCAGCCCCCGACGCGCGCGGCCCCGCCTTTTTCGCCGGGGCCGTCGCCGCGCTTCTGCTCGCCGTCGCCGCCGCCGATCTCGCCCCGGCCCGCGCCGTCTCGATCGCCTGGCTGCTGCTCGCGGCCGCGCTGCTGTCGGCCGGCATCATTCTTCGCGACCGCGCCTTCCGCCTGGCCGGCCTCGCGCTGCTGACCGTGACCGCGTTCAAGGTCTTCCTGATCGATGCGGCGCGGCTGGAGGGCGTGTGGCGGATTCTCTCCTTCCTCGGGCTCGGCATCGCGCTGATCGGGATCGGCAGGCTCTACGGGCCGCTGCTGCGGGCGGAGAAAGGCGCGGTCGAAGATTGATCGTCGGCCCGGGCGGCGACCCCGCCGCGGCGGGCGATCGATGGTCGGGGCGACTGGATTCGAACCAGCGACCCCCACACCCCCAGTGTGATGCGCTACCAGGCTGCGCTACGCCCCGACCAGGGATCGGGCCTTTAGGCGGGCTGTCGCGGCAAGGCAAGCCGTGCCAGGCCAGCGGCTTCTTCGGCGCACCCCATGCGCGCGGCCACAGCGTTGCCGAACGGCAACAGCCGCCCTCATGCCCGCGCCTTGGCAAGCCCGCATCCGCATGTTAGGCGCCTGCGGTTTCAGGGCCCGCATCCGTGCGCCGGCCGACTTTCCAGGTAGGATCCATGTTCGAATCTCCAGCCTACGCCGCGAGCGCCGGCACCGCCGCCACAGGCGCGGCGGGTCTCATCGTCAACGTCCTTCCCTTCATCGCCATCCTGGTGATCTTCTACGTGCTGATGATCCGGCCGCAGCAGCGCCAGATGAAGGCGCATCGCGAGATGATCGCCGGCGTGAAGCCGCGCGACGTTGCGGTGACAACCGGCGGCCTGATCGGCAAGGTCACCAAGGTCGACGAGAACGAGATCGAGCTCGAGATCGCGCAGAATGTGCGCGTGCGCGTCGTCAAGTCGATGCTGAGCGACGTGAAGCCTTACGGCTCCAAGCCCGCGAACGACTGAGGCCGCCATGCTCGATTTTCCCCGCTGGAAGGTGATCGGCATCTGGGCGCTGCTCGCGCTCGGCGTCCTGCTGTCCGTCCCCAGCCTGCTGCCGCGCGACATCGCGCACCGGATGCCGGCCTGGGTCCAGAAGATCCACGTCAACCTGGGCCTCGACCTCGCCGGCGGGAGCCACCTGCTGCTCGAGGCGCAGACCGGCGATGTCGCCCGCCAGCGGGTCGAGATGATGGAGGACAATATCCGCCGCGCGATGCGGACGGCCTCTCCGCAGATCGAGATCGGCGACGTCTCCACCCAGAATGGCCAGCTCGCCTTCGCCGTGCGCGATCCGGCGCGCGTCAACGACGCCCTCGGCCTCGCCCGCCAGCAGGCGCAGCCCTCCAGCTTCGGCGGCACCCGCGAATGGGATGTGAGCGCGAACGGCGCCACCATCGTGATGCGGCCGACCCAGGCCGGGCTCGATTCGGCCGTGAGCTCCGCGATGGAAAGCGCGCGGGACGTCATCGATCGGCGCATCAACGCGCTCGGCACGCTCGAGCCGACGATCATCCGCCAGGGATCGAACCGGATCCTCGTCCAGGTGCCGGGCCTCCAGAACCCGGAGGCGCTGAAGCAGCTGATCGGCCGCACCGCCCGTCTCGAATTCCGCATGGTCGACGAGAATGCGACGCCGCAGCAGATCCAGTCTGGCCGCGCCCCGATCGGCAGCCAGATCCTGCCGCTCGCCCAGGGCGGCCGGATCGCCGTGCAACGCCGGGCGATCATCACCGGCGACATGATCTCCGATGCCCGCCAGGCTTTCGATCAGCAGGATGGCAGCCCCAATGTGGTCCTGACCTTCGACAGCAACGGCGCGCGGCGATTCGCGCACACCACGCAGGAGAATGTCGGCAAGCCCTTCGCCATCATCCTCGACAATGTGGTCCTGTCCTACCCAGTGATCCGCGAGCCGATCCTTGGCGGCACCGCGTCGATCAGCGGCGGCGGCTTCACCGTCGAGACCGCGAACCAGCTTGCGATCTCGCTTCGCTCGGGCCGCCTTCCGGTCGAGCTGAACGTCATCGAGGAGCGGACGGTCGGGCCCGACCTCGGCGCCGATTCGATCCGCGCCGGCATCATCGCCTGCATCGTCGCGACGGTCGCGGTGCTCATCTTCATGTTCCTGAGCTACGGCCGGTTCGGTCTCTATGCGGACCTCGCCGTCATCATCAACCTGTTCGTGATCGTCGGGATCATGGCGCTGCTCAATGCGACGCTGACGCTGCCCGGCATCGCGGGCTTCGTCTTGACCGTCGGCACCGCGGTCGACGCCAACGTTCTGATCGACGAGCGCATCCGCGAGGAGCGAAGGCGCGGCCGATCCGTTCTGATGGCCGTGGAAAACGGCTATAAGGAAGCGAGCCGGACGATCTTCGAGGCGAACGTCGTGCACACGATCGCCGGGCTCATCATGCTCGTGCTCGGGACCGGGCCGATCAAGGGCTTCGCGATCGTGCTGCTGATCGGCATCGCCACCTCGGTGTTCACCGCGGTCGTCTTCACCCGCATGCTCGTCGCCGGCTGGATCCGCAGGAACCGCCCGACCGAGATCAACATCTGACGGGATGAATTGAAATGCGTCTGCTGAAGCTCATTCCCGAAGATACCAATATCGGCTTCGTGCGCCTGCGCCACTGGGCGTTCGGCATCACCGCCCTGCTGACCGTGCTCGCGGTCGGCGCCGTGGCCTGGAAAGGGCTCAATCTCGGCGTCGACTTCGTCGGCGGCCTGATGATCGAGGCCCATTTCCAGGAGCCGCCGCACCTCGACGAGCTGCGCGCCAATGTCGACCGGATCGGCGCCGGCCAGGGCGCGCTCCAGGCCTATGGCGATCCGCGCGTGGTCGCGATCCGCCTGCCCCCGCCCGAAGGCGGCCCGGGCGCCGCGAGCCAGGTGGTGGATCGGGTGAACAACGCGCTGCGTGCGGATTATCCGGGCGTCACCATCGCGCGTTACGACACCGTGTCGGGCAAGGTTTCGGGCGAACTCATCCGGAACGGCATCCTCGCCGTCTTCCTCGCCATCCTCGGCATCGCCGTCTTCTCGTGGATCCGCTACGAATGGCAGTTCGGCGTGTCGACCTTCGTCGCCGTCCTCCACGACGTGCTGATGACATTGGGCTTCTTCGCGATCAGCCGGTTCGAATTCGATCTTTCGACCGTGGCGGCGGTGCTCACCATCATCGGCTATTCGATCAACGACAAGATCGTCGTCGACGACCGCATCCGCGAGAATATGCGCAAATATCGCAAGATGGAGATGGGGCCGCTGATCGATCTTTCGGTCAACGAGGTGCTGCCACGCACCGTGATGACCTCGATCACCGTGCTGCTCGCGCTCGGCGCGCTGCTGATCTTCGGCGGCCATGTGCTGCGCGGGTTCACCGCTGCGATGATGCTCGGCATCATCATCGGCACCTATTCGTCGATCTACGTCTCGGCCTCGATGCTGATCACGCTCGGGCTCAACGCGAACGCGCCGGGCAAGAGCGGTCCGACGCCCCGCGAGAAGGGCGGCACGCGCAACGAGGGCTATGACGGGGCGCAGGTGTGAAGCCGACGCCGCCAGCCGCGGGGCCTGTCGTCCAGCGGCTGACGGCCAGCGGCTTCGCGATCGACGGCGCGGTCCATCGCGCCGCGCTGCTGACGCCCGATCGCGTTCTTTCATGGTCGCCGCCGCCGCTCGCTGAGCTGAGTGAGGAGGATCTCGCGCCGCTGCTCGCGCTCGATCCGGCACCTGAATTCGTGCTGATCGGCGCCGGGCCGCGCCACGCCTTCGCGCCTCCCGCGCTCATCGCCGCGCTCGATGCGCGAGGGATCGGGGTCGAGGCGATGGACAGCCGCGCCGCCGCCCGCGCCTGGGGCCTGCTCCGCGCCGAGGGACGCTGGATCGCCGCCGCGCTGATGCCGCTCTAGCGTCCGGCCAGGCCGGCGAGATGGGCTTCGAGCGCCGCGGCGTTCGCATCCCAGCTGAAGCCCTCCGCCGCGGCGCGCGTCTCGGCCTGGGAGGGAGGGCTGGCGAGCACCTCCGCAATGCCCGCCGCCACCGCGGCGCTCGTGCGCTCGACCAGCCGGCCAGCCGCCGGGCGGTCGACGATCTCGCGGGCGCCGCCGACGTCGCAGGTCACCACCGGCGTGCCGCAGGCAAGCGATTCGACCCAGGCGTTGGCGAGGCCTTCCGACGCGGTCGGCAGGACCATGACGCGGGCCGAGGCGAGCAGCGCGGGCAGCTCTTCATGCGGACGGCTGCCGAGGAAGCGGACCCGGTCCGCGACCCCCAGCGCACGGGCCTTCGCTTCGAGCGCGGCGCGATCCGGGCCATCGCCGACCAGCACCAGTTCGGCGTCAGCGACCGCCAGCCTCGCCAATGCCTCGATCGCGATCCCCTGCCCCTTGCGCTCGATCAACGCGCCGACGCAGACCAAAGTCACGCCGGGGCCCCGCTCGATCGGCCGGAAGCGATCGAGGTCGACGCCGGTATGATGAACGCGGATCGAGCGCTCCGGCATTCCCATCGCGACCATGTCCCGCTTAAGCGCGGCGCTGACTGCGAGCAGGCCGCCGGCACGCCGCCCGGCCTCGACGATCTGCGCGCTTATGCCCGGCCGCTTGCCCCACAGATGAATGTCGCTGCCCCGCGCCTTGACCGAGAACGGGACGCCGAGCTGCCCTGAGAGCCGCATCGCCGCCGGCCCGTCCGGCCAGAAGAATTCGGCATCGATCACGTCGAAGGGGAAGCGTTCGCGAATCTCCCGAAGCAGGGGGAGCAGCGCATCGGCCATGTCCCGCGCCGTGCGCGCATGGCCGATGCGCGGCCACACACGGTAATGCGGGCGATGGACTGCGAGGCCTTTCCACCTCTCCTCGCGCGGCAGGGCGGCGAGCGGCGCATAATGCGGATGGCGCGACAGCGGCCACACCGGAAGCCCGATCGGGGCGACGACTTCCACTTCGACGCCCGGCCGCGCGGCGAGCCCGAGCGTCTGGCGCTCGACGAACACGCCGAGCACCGGCCGATGCGCGTTCGGGAACAAGGTGGCGAGGGTCAGCACGCGAAGCATGGCGGGGCCCTAGCAATTCCCGCCTAGCGGGACGTTAAGGACAGCATTAAAGCCCGGTTCATCGCGCCCGGTCCTTCTGGCGCGGCAAGGCCGCTTGGCCTTGTCCGAACCCTTCGCTAAGAAGTCCTCCATGCATCGTCTTTCCCGCCCGCTTGCCCTGGCCGCAATCGCCCTCGCACTGCTGCCGCTGGGCGCGTGCAACACGCTCGGCCGCAACCGCAACAGCCTGCGCGCTGACACGCGTTACGTCGCACGCGATGTCAACTCGCTCTACAATGCGGGCCTCGCCCGGCTGCAGCAGCGCAATTACGCGCTCGCCGGCGCGCTGTTCGACGAGACCGAGCGGCAGCATCCCTATTCGGTGTGGGCGCGCCGGGCGCAGCTGATGAGCGCCTTTTCCTATTATGCGGCGGGCGATCACCAGAAATCGATCGATGCGGCGCGCCGCTTCCTGTCGATCCATCCGGGCAATCGCGACGCGCCCTATGCGCTCTACCTGATCGGCATCAACTATTACGAGCAGATCACCGACATCACCCGGGATCAGGCGAGCTCGCGGCAGGCGCTGACGGCGTTCGGCGAGCTGATTCGGCGTTATCCGGGGACGCCCTATGCGGACGATGCCCAGCTCAAGATCGATCTGGTCCGCGACCATCTTGCCGGCAAGGAGATGGAGATCGGCCGCTTCTACCAGCGCCGGCACCAGTGGCTGGCCTCGGTGGTCCGTTTCCGCACCGTGATCGACCAGTATCAGACGACCGCGCACGCGCCCGAGGCGCTGATGCGGCTCACCGAATCCTATCTGGCGCTCGGCATCCCGGTCGAGGCGCGCCGCGCCGCCGCCGTGCTCGGCGCCAATTATCCCGAGACGCGCTGGTATCGCCGCGCGCACGACCTGATCGAGCGCGATGCCCCCAATGTTGAAGCCGGCACCGCCGATCCGGGCCCGCCCGAGGCGACCCCGCCCGAGCATATCCATGTGCCGCAACCGCAGCAGCCGCAGCAGCAACCCGACGACGACGGCGGCAACTGATATTGATCCTCCGCCCCCCGGGGTGGCAGACAGGGCCATGCTAACCCGCCTCTCGATCCGCGATGTCGTCCTGATCGAGACGCTCGACCTCGATTTCGCGCCCGGGCTTGGCGTGCTCACCGGCGAGACCGGGGCGGGCAAATCGATCCTGCTGGACGCGCTGGGCCTCGCGCTGGGGGCGCGGGCCGATTCGGGGCTGGTGCGCGCCGGCCAGGCGCAGGCCTCGGTCTCGACCAGCTTCGATCTTGCGGGCGGCCACCCCGCCTTCGCCTTGCTCGAGGAGAACGGCCTGGCCAGCGAACCGGGCGAGCCGCTCGTGATCCGCCGCGTCGTCCGCGCCGACGGGGGCAGCCGCGCCTTCGTCAACGATCAGTCCGTTTCCGCCGGCCTGCTGCGCGAGCTTGGCGGCCTGCTCGTGGAAATCCACGGCCAGCATGACGATCGCGGCCTCCTCAATCCGCGCGGCCACCGCGCGCTGCTCGACGCCTATGGCCGGATCGACACCGCGGGCATCGCCGCCGCCTGGCTGCGACTCGGCGCGGCGCGCGAGGCGCTCGACGAGGCGCGGCGGACCTTCGAGGAGGCGGAGCGCGACCGCGACTGGCTTGCCCATTCCGTGGCCGAGCTCGACGCGCTCGATCCCCAGCCGGGCGAGGAGGAGAGCCTCGCCAACCTGCGCGCGACGATGCAGGCCGGAGCGCGGCTCGGCGAGGAACTGGCGGGCGTTTCCGCGTTGCTCGGCGGCTCGGAGGGCGGCCTCGCGGCGCTGCGCCAGGCGGCGCGGCGGCTCGACAGGATCGCCGCCGAGCATCCGCTGCTCACCGATGCCCTCGCCGCGCTCGACCGGGCCGTGATCGAGGCGTCGGAGGGCGAGGACGCGCTGGAGCGGGCGAGCGCGGCGCTTGCTTTCGATCCGGCGCGGCTGGAGGCGGCCGAGGCGCGGCTCTTCGATATCCGCGCGCTCGCCCGCAAGCACCGGATCGATCCCGAAGGCCTGCCCGGGCTGCGCGAGGAGCTGGCGGCGAAGCTCGGCGCGATCGAGGCGGGCGGCGAGCGGCTTGCCGAACTGGAGGCACAGGTGGAAGCGGCCCAGGCCGATTATGACGCGGCCGCGAGCCGGCTCAGCGACGCGCGGCGCGAAGCGGCGGCCCGGCTCGACGCGGCGGTCGCCGCCGAGCTCGCGCCGCTGAAGCTCGACGCCGCCCGCCTGCGAACCGCGATCGGCGAGGCCGAACCATCTGCCTCGGGCCGCGATCGCGTCGAGTTCGAAGTCTCGACCAATCCCGGCGCGCCGTTCGGGTCGCTGACGAAGATCGCGTCGGGCGGCGAGCTGTCGCGCTTCATCCTGGCGCTCAAGGTCGCGCTCGCACAGGAAAGCGAGGCGACGACGATGATCTTTGACGAGATCGACCGCGGCGTCGGCGGCGCGGTGGCGAGCGCGATCGGCGATCGTCTGCACCGGCTGGCGACGGGCGGCCAGGTGCTCGTCGTCACCCACAGCCCCCAGGTCGCCGCCCGCGGCGCGCGCCATTTGCTCATCGAAAAGAGCCATGACGGCCTCGTCACCCGCACCAGCGTCCACGCGCTGGATGCCGCGAAGCGTCGCGAGGAGATCGCGCGGATGCTCTCCGGCGCGGAGGTGACGGACGAGGCGCGCGCGCAGGCGGCAAGGCTGCTGGAGGCGGCATGATGTCGATTGTCTCCCGGACCACGACGATGGCAATTGGCCCGCGATGACCGAAGCCGAAGCCGCCGCCGCGCTGGAGCGCCTCGCCCGCGAGATCGCCCACCATTCGCGCCTCTACCATACCGACGACGCGCCGGAGATTTCGGACGCCGCCTATGACGCGCTGGTGCGCGAAAATGCGGCGATCGAGGCGGAATTCCCGCACCTGATCCGCGCCGACAGCCCCTCGCGCCAGGTCGGCGCGGCGCCGGCGGCCTATCTTGCCAAGGTCCGCCATGCGGTGCCGATGCTCAGCCTCGACAACGCCTTTTCGGATGAGGAGGTGGCGGAGTTCCTCGGCCGGGTGCGGCGCTATCTGGCGCTCGGCGAGGAGGCCGAGCTTGCGATCGTCGCCGAGCCGAAGATCGACGGCCTGTCCTGCTCGCTGCGGTACGAGAAAGGGGCGCTGGTCCTCGCGGCGACGCGCGGCGACGGGACGACCGGCGAGGATGTGACGCCCAATGCGCGCACAATCGCCGACATCCCGCGTCAGCTTCCGAAGGGCGTGCCCGACATCTTCGAGGTGCGGGGCGAAGTCTATATGTCGAAGGCGGACTTCGCGGCCCTGAACGCGCGGCTGCTCGCCGAGGCGGAGGATCCCGAAAAGGCCCGCCAGTTCGCCAATCCGCGCAACGCCGCCGCGGGCTCGCTGCGCCAGAAGGATGCGGCGGTCACCGCGGCCCGCCCGCTTCGCTTCTACGCCCATGGCTGGGGCGAGGCTTCGTCGGTGCCGGCCGAAACGCAGCTCGAGATGATGCGGATCATCCAGAGCTGGGGAATCCCGATCGCGCGCGACATCGCCTTGTGCGCGAGCCTTGAGGACATGCTCGCCCATTATCGCAGGATCGGCGCCGAGCGGGCGGACCTGCCGTTCGACATCGACGGCGTCGTCTACAAGGTGAACCGGCTCGACTGGCAGGCGCGGCTCGGCCAGGTCGCGCGCGCGCCGCGCTGGGCGCTGGCGCACAAATTCCCGGCGGAGAAGGCGGAGACGGAGCTGCTGGCGATCGACATCCAGGTCGGCCGCACCGGCAAGCTCACGCCGGTCGCGCGGCTGAAGCCGGTCGGCGTCGGCGGCGTCACCGTCACCAATGCGACGCTCCACAATGCGGACGAGATCGCGCGATTGGGCGTGCGCGTCGGCGATCGCGTGCTGATCCAGCGCGCCGGCGACGTCATTCCGCAGGTGCTGGAGAATCTGACGCCGGATCGCGCGGCGCCGCCCTATGTCTTCCCGGACAAATGCCCGATCTGCAATTCCGATGCGGTGCGCGAGGAGGGCGAGGTCGACGTGCGCTGCACGGGCGGCCTCATCTGCCCGGCGCAGCGCGTCGAGCGGCTCAGGCATTTCGTCAGCCGCCATGCGCTCGATATCGAGGGGCTGGGCATCACCCATATCGAGAATTTCTTCGCCGACGGCCTGATCCGCTCGCCGGCCGACATCTTCACGCTGAAGAAGGAGGATCTGCTCGCCCGCGAGCGCTGGGCGGAGCTTTCGGCGCGGAACCTGATCGACGCGATCGACGCGAAGCGCAATCCGCCGCTCGATCGCTTCCTCTTCGCGCTCGGCATCCGCCATGTCGGTGAGGTGACGGCGCGCGATCTCGCCCGGCGCTACCGGAGCTGGGCGGCCTTCGAGGCGATGATCGACGCCGCGCTGGCGCTCCGGCGCGAGATGGCGCCGGTGATCGGCGAGGAGGAGCGAAAGTTCCTTGCCCGGCGCGACAAGGCGGTGGTCGAGGCGGTGGCGACGCCGAATATCGGCCCCGAGGTCGCCAACGCGCTGCTCGATTTCTTCGAGGAGCCCCATAATCGCGAGGTGCTCGCCGCGATCTTTGCCGCCGGCGTCACCATCGCCGACGTGATCCACGAGGTCAGGCAATCGCCGGTCACCGGCAAGACCGTGGTGTTCACCGGCAGCCTTGAAAGCCTTTCGCGCGACGAGGCGAAGGCGCAGGCCGAGGCGCTGGGCGCGAAGGCGGCGGGCGACGTTTCGAAGAAGACCGACCTGGTCGTCGCCGGCCCGGGCGCCGGATCGAAGCTCAAGAAAGCCGCCGATCTCGGCATCGAGGTGATCGACGAGGCCGCCTGGCTCGCCATCGTCGCAGCGGCAAGGGCCTGATTTTTCACGGCAAAGATGGTAGAAGGCGGGGCGAAGGAGTCGATGCCATGCGCCTTGCCCTCGCCGCCATCCTCGCCCTTTACCCGCTCGCCGCCTCCGCGGGCCCGCCCGCCGGTGCGGCTCCGGCCTCGAAGGACGATGCAGGCGCCGCCGTCCGCTCGGAGCCGCGTTCCGCCGACCGGATGAACCTGTTCGGCCAGCCCGGCCATTGCCGGTCGTTCCAGGCGCAGATCGCGCAGGCGAACAAGCGCCTCGGCGGCACCCGGCTCGACCGCGAGCCGCCGGGCCACGCCTTCCTCGCCGTGGACCGCAATGTCAGCGGCTGCCACGAACTGACCTTCGTCAGCGAGGAGCGGGGCGGAGGGCCGCGTCCCTAGGGCGGCCAATTCGGCTGGCACTTTTTGCTGTCCTACAATGTGCCAGATCGGTTAGTCCGCGCGGATGACGGATTCGCCCCCTCCCCTCCCGCCGGACCGGCGCGACGGCGGCCCCTATCGCGTCGTGCTCGGCCTTGTTGCCCTGATCGGCGGCCTCGCCGGGCTTGCCGGCCTCTATTTCATCCCGATCCCCGAAGGAAATCGCGAGCCGCTGCTGCTGGCATTGGGCCTCGTGCTCGGCTGGGGATCGACGGTGATCGGCTTCGAATTCGGCTCCTCGCCGGCCGGACGCAAGGCCGCCGCCGCGGGCGTTCGCAACGAAGGTTCGCCGCAGCCCTGAATCGTTGCGCCGGCGGCGCGCGCTCCCCACATTCGCGGCCAAGCGAATGCAAGCGGGAGTTTCTCACCAATGGAAGTGTGGCACGGCACGACGATCATCGGCGTGCGCAAGAACGGCAAGGTCGTGGTCGCCGGAGACGGGCAGGTCTCGCTCCAGTCCACCGTCATCAAGCCCAATGCGAAGAAGGTGCGGCGGCTAGGCGGCGGCACCGGGTCCGGACAGTCCGGCGTGATCGGCGGCTTCGCCGGCGCGACCGCCGACGCCTTCACCCTCTTCGAACGGCTGGAGCGCAAGCTGGAGCAGCATAACGGCCAGTTGCTGCGCGCCGCGGTCGAGCTCGCCAAGGATTGGCGCACCGACAAATATCTTCGCAACCTCGAGGCGATGATGATCGTCGCCGACAGGGACGTGACGTTGATCCTCACCGGCAATGGCGATGTGCTGGAGCCGGCGAACGGCGTCGCGGCGATCGGGTCCGGCGGCAATTTCGCCCTCGCCGCCGCCAATGCGCTCTACGATTATGAGGAGGATGCGGAGGTCATCGCGCGCAAGGCGATGAAGATCGCCGCCGACATCTGCGTCTACACCAACGAAAATCTCACCGTGGAGACGATCGAAGCGAAGTGAGGGCGGATCGCGCGGCGGCGCGGACGAAAACGGCCTTTCGCCCGCGCGACGAAGGCGGTTACGGTGTCCCCATGCACCGCCGCGCCTTTCTCGGGTCCGCCGCCGCCACGCTTGCGCTTCCCGCCTGCGCGACCGTGCAGCCACGAATGGCGGCGCGCGGCTGCCTGCCGGCGGTGGACGTCTCGCCCGATCGCGTGATCCGAACGCTCGCCGGGCTGCGTCCCTTCCGGCCGGCGGGCTTCCGGGTCGAGGCGGCGACGCTCGGCGACAAGCGCATCGTCCACAATTACGGCCATGGCGGCGCTGGGATCACGCTGTCCTGGGGCACGTCGAAGCTCGCCTGCGACATCGGCCTTCAGGGGCATGAGGGCCCCGTCGCGGTGATCGGCGCCGGCGTGATTGGCCTCTCGACCGCGCGGCTCGCGCAGGAAGCGGGTTTCGACGTCACGATCTACACGAAGGCGCTGCCGCCCGAGACGACCTCGAACATCGCTGGCGGCCAGTGGCATCCCTTCGGCCATTTCGACCGCAACGCCGTGACGGACGAGTGGCGCGCCCGCTACCTCGCGGCGGCCGCCTATAGCTGGCGGCGGTTCCAGATCATGGTCGGCGACGATTATGGCGTCCGCTGGCTGCCGACCTACAGCCAGGGCGGCGCCGAGGAGCCGCTCTTCCCCTATTTCCCGCCGAACAGCCGCGCGCTCCGCCCGGAGGAGCACCCCTTCCCGCTCGATCGCGTCTCGCGCTTCGACACCATCTATGTCGAGGTCGGCCGCTATCTCCGCCAGATGATCCGCGACGTGCAGGTCGCCGGCGGCGCGGTCCATGTCCGCGATTTCGCGTCCCCGGCCGATGTCGCGGCGCTCCCTGAGCGGCTGATCTTCAATTGCGCCGGGCTCGGCGCGCGGGCGCTCTTCGGCGACGAGACCCTGATCCCGATCCGGGGTCAGCTCGCCATCCTGGAGCCGCAGCCGGAGATCGCCTACGCCTTCACCGGCGACGCGGGCTATATGTTCCCCCGGCCCGACGGCATCCTGCTTGGCGGCACGTTCGAGCGGAATGTCTGGGACGCGACGCCGCAGCCCGACGCCATCGCCCGTATCGTCGCTTCGCATCAACGCCTGTTCGCCGGCTTCCGCTGCACCGCTTGAACTCGATTGCCGCGCGCCCAATCTTGTCGCCCAAGATGGATTACGAACCCCGCGTGCCGGACGCGTCCGGCGTCCCCGAACCCCAGATCGACACCGCAACCCCGAGGAAAGCCGGCCGGATGAACGACGCCCTCACCCCCAAGGCCGTGGTCGCCGCGCTGGACCAGCACATCATCGGCCAGGACGAGGCCAAGCGCGCCGTCGCGGTGGCGCTTCGCAACCGCTGGCGCCGCCAGCAGCTCCCCGACGGGCTGCGCGACGAGGTGACGCCCAAGAACATCCTGATGATCGGCCCCACCGGCTGCGGCAAGACCGAGATCAGCCGGCGGCTGGCCAAGCTCGCCGATGCGCCGTTCGTGAAGGTCGAGGCGACCAAGTTCACCGAAGTCGGCTATGTCGGCCGCGACGTCGAGCAGATCGCCCGCGATCTCGTCGAGGAAGCGGTGCGGCTCGAGCGCGAGCGCCGGCGCGAGGCGGTGAAGGGCGCGGCCGAGGCGGCGGCGATCGAGCGGCTGCTCGACGCGCTGACGGGCAAGGACGCGTCGGCCGCCACCCGCGAGAGCTTCCGCCGGATGCTCGGCGAAGGCCACCTCAACGATCGCGAGGTCGAGATCGACGTCGCCGATCAGCCGCAGACCCCGTTCGAGATCCCGGGCCTCGGCGGCCAGGTCGGCATGATCAACCTGTCCGACATGATGAGCAAGGCGATGGGCCAGCAGCCCAGGAAGAAGCGCAAGATGCCGGTGCGCGAGGCGCTCGCCAAGCTGGTCGAGGAGGAACAGGACAAGAGGCTCGATCCCGATGACCTCAACCGCACCGCGCTTCGCGATGCCGAGGCGAACGGGATCGTCTTCATCGACGAGATCGACAAGATCGCCGTCTCCGACGTGCGCGGCGGATCGGTGAGCCGCGAAGGCGTGCAGCGCGACCTGCTGCCGCTGATCGAGGGCACCACGGTCGCCACCAAATACGGGCCGATGAAGACCGATCACATCCTCTTCATCGCCTCGGGCGCGTTCCACGTCGCCAAGCCGAGCGACCTGCTTCCCGAGCTCCAGGGCCGCCTGCCGATCCGGGTGGAGCTCAAGGCGCTGACCGAGGCCGATTTCATCCGCATCCTCTCCGACACGCGCGCGAGCCTGACCGAGCAATATCGCGCCCTGCTCGGCACCGAGGGGGTCAGCGTCGAATTCGCCGAAGACGGGATCGCCGCGCTCGCCCGCATCGCCGCCGAGGTCAACGAGAGCCTCGAGAATATCGGCGCGCGCCGGCTCCAGACGGTCATGGAAAAGCTGCTCGAGGGCGTGAGCTTCGAGGCGGAGGATCGGCGCGGCGAGACGATTACCGTCGATGCCGCCTATGTCGAGGCGCAGCTCCAGAGCATCGCCCGCAACGCCGATCTCAGCAAATACGTGCTTTGACGAACCGGCGGAAAACCTGCGGTTTTCCGTTGGTTCGGGCAGATCGTTACGCCTCCCGTCGTCAACGGCGAACGATTCATCGCGCGGGATGCACCCCGAAGGGGTGGCGCCGCATTGGTCCTTCAAACCCCCCTGTCCATGTATCGGAGGACCAGATGAAGACCCTCAAGATCGCACTTGTCGCCGGCGCCGCGCTGCTCCCGGCCTCGCTCGCCGCCCAGGCCACGGGGACGCCCGGAAGCGAGATGCAGCCGCCCACCGGAACGCTGACGCCGCCGCCGACCCAGACGCCGGATACCCCGCCGACCCAGACGCCCGATACCTCGCTGCCGACGCCGACGCCGGACACCGGCCAGGCCGCCGACCAGATGACGCCGGGCACCCAGGCGACCACGCCGGGGGCACAGGCCAATGCCCAGGCGGGCGCGACGACCCCGGCCACGGCGGCCGATCTCCAGACCGGCGCGACCGTCCATGACACCCAGGGCGGCACGGTCGGGACGATCGAATCGGCCGACGCCAGCGGCGCGGTGGTGAACACCGGGACGGCGCGCGCGCGCCTTCCCCTGACGAGCTTCGCACGCAACGATTCGGGCCTCGTCATCTCGTTGACCAAGGCGCAGCTCGAAGCCGCGGCGAGCCCGCAGGCGAATCCGTCCAATCCGTCCTGATCCGGATCGCCGGACCTTGAAGAGACCGCGCCGGACCCCGTGTCCGGCGCGGTCTTTTGTGTTTGATCACAATAGATTGTGAGCCGGGATAGTCGAACGTCCCGGAAAGGGACGGAATACAGTAAAAACCCTTTGTTCTTGGTTAATCTTGGCTTAGCCTTGCGGTAGGAGTTGGGGGGCGACTCGATTTGGCGCGGGATCATCCCCCTTCTTCAAGCTCAGCTTTGAGGGGGTGTAGCCATGAATCATAAGTCGTTATTTATGTCGGCCGCGGCAGTCATTGCCCTGGCGGCGCCGTCGGTGGCGGCGGCGGAATCACTCGACGATTTCAGCATCTCGCCCAACACGTCCAGCCAGGCGCTTGCGACCCGCAGCCTGGTGAGCGCCCAATCGGCGGTCATTTCGACGCCGAACGGCCCCGAGCAGATGGTGAACGATCCGCAGATCGTCGTCCGCAGCGATCATAATGCCAACCAGCCGCCCCCCACTGGCCCGCTCAGCACGGGCATCAACGGAATCGGCCAGATCGTCACCGACCAGGGCGGCGGCTTCGTCGGCCTGTGCACCGGCACCCTCATCAACCCGCGCACCGTGATCTTCGCGGCGCACTGCGTGAACGAGGAAGCGGCCTCGGCCTATGGCGCCGCCAGCGGCGGCACCGCGATCATGGTCGATTTCAACGACAACACGCTGGCGACGCTTCGCCAGTGGCTCGGCCTGGATGGCGGAACGCTCTATGCGAGCAATCCGAACGCCCATTACTTCAACATCAACCAGGTCTGGTACGATCCGCGCTCGCTGGCGGATAATTCGTGCACCGCGCCCGGTTCCTGCTTCCTGCAGGCCGACGTTGCGCTCGGCACGCTCGACACGCCGGCCACCGGCATCCCGACCTGGGCGCTGCTCTTCTCGCCGCTCAGCGGGCCGACCCACGGGGTCATCACCGGCTACGGCAACAGCGGAACCTCCGCGTCGCGCTCGCTCGCCAACGACTGGCGCCGCCGCGCGGCCGAGAACATCATTTCGCTGCTCGGCTCGCTCGATGATGTCGACAACTGGCTGTTCTCGGGCGGCCCGTTCACCGACAATCCGCAAAACCTGTACCAGCTGGACTTCAACGATCCGGCCGGCACCGGCGGTTTCAACGGCACCCGGAACTTCGATTTCGGCATCTTCAACGATTCGGCGCTGCCGAACGAGGGGATCACCGCGCCGGGCGATTCGGGCGGCCCGCTGATCGCCGACCAGGCTTATAACCGCAGCGTCGTCGTCGGCGTCCTGTCGGGCGGCTCGCGCTATTTCTCGGCGCAGCTGAACAACAATTACGGGGCGACCAGCTTCTATCAGCCGCTCTATCTGTTCTGGGACGTCATCGTCGCCAACAATCCCTACGCCTACACCGCCGCGAAGGCCGGCGACGGCGCCTGGGAGGATCCCAATCACTGGGTCCAGCTGATGGATCCGAACTATTTCGTCGATATCGGCGGCAGCCTGGTCAACGCGCTGCCGACGACGCCGGCGAACGGAACCGCCGGCGGCGGCCCGAAGTTCGGTTCGGTCTGCTTCCTCGGCGACTGCATCGATCTCACCCAGTTCGGCACCTCGCTCGGTGCCAACCAGACGATCGTCATTCCCGGCGGCCCCGGCTCGACCAACTTCGTGCCGAACAATGTCGATCCGGATCCGGCCCACGGGGTTCGCGCGCATTATTATGACGTGACCCTGTCGAAGGTCGGCACGACGACGCTGAGCTCGGCCGTGACGGTCGACCGCTTCTCGATCCAGGGAACGGTGCTGACGCTGCTCAACGTCCGTCCGAACGGCACGCTGACGTCGCTGGTCGATTACACGCAGCTCGGCGGCCAGACCAATGTCGACGGTCGGATCAACGTCGGCGGCGATTATCTGCTTGCCGCCGGCCTGCTCACCGGCCTCGGCACGATCCGCACGCCGTTCCTGACCTCGGCCGCGGGCCGGATCGCGCCGGCGCAGGTCGGCCCGATCGGCACGCTGACCGTCGAAGGCAATGTCATCCTGGCCTCCGGATCCCGGCTCCAGATCGACCTGACCCGCACGGGTTCGGACGTCCTGCGCGTCGTCGCCGGCGCCGGCAGCCCCGGCCAGGCCTCGCTCGGGGGCATCGTGCAGTTCCAGACCGGCCTCGGCACCGCGCCGCGCGCCGGCCAGAGCTACACGTTCCTGACCGCGGCCGGCGGCGTCGACCTCACCTTCGATTCGGTGCAGTCGAACCTCGGCACGCTCCAGCCCACCGTCACCTACGGTCCGAACAGCGTCACCGTGTCGCTCGCGGCCGGCAGCCTCGCTGCGACGGCGGCGGCCGGTGGCGGCGGCGGCGGGATCGCCGACACGATCGCCAACCTGCTCGACCAGATCCGCAACGGATCCTATGACGCCCTGTACGGCCTCTACGGCGCGATCGACGTCATGAATCCGCAGATGCTGGCGGCGACGCTGCGCGGGCTCGCGCCCGATCTCGCGGCGGACGGGGTCGTGATGCAGGATCGCCAGAGCCGGATGATGATGAACAACATCACCGACCGTCTCGGCATGCTCGGCACGATCGCTGACGGCACGATGAGCTTCAGCGCCGACAGCGGCCTGTTCTCGGTGATGGCGGGCAACAGCGCGCCGTCGACGCTCGGCGTCGCAAGCGTCGTCCCCGCAAGCACGGCGATGCACGCCCTTCCGCGCGGCGTCACCGGCTTCGCGGCGAGCGGCTTCACCAACTCGGCGTCGACGATCGGCAGCAGCCAGGCCGGCGTCTATGGCGGCCAGCGCAACTGGTATGCGAGCATGGGCCTTGAAACCCAGGTCGCGGATCACGTCACCTTCGGTACCGCGTTCGGCTACTCGCACGGCATTACCCAGCCGGGCGCGGCGCTGTCGCAGAACCAGTCGACGATCAGCCAGGTCGCGGCCTATGGCAGCTATCGCCTCGGCCACGGCGCCTATGTGGCCGGCGTCGCCTCGGCGGAAATCAGCCGGTTCGACGTCAACCGCGCGTTCAGCGCCGGCAACTTCGCCCAGTATTTCGGCGGGGCGACCTCGGCCAGCCGCTATACCGCGATGGCCGAGACCGGCATGAACCTGCCGTTCCACGGCCTGACCGTCACGCCGCGGGCCTCGCTCACTTATTCGAACTACCATCTGAGCGGGTTCCAGGAGCAGGGCGGCGAAGACGCGCTGAAGTTCGACAGCCTGAACATCCAGCGTCTCGAAAGCCGGATCGGCGCGAGCGTCGGTGGCGAAATGCGGATCGGCCGCAGCGGCTGGCGGTTCCAGCCGCAGCTGCGGGCCGATTTCGTCAGTGCGCTGTCGGGCGCCAATAACGGCCTCAGCGTCCGCTTCGCGGCGGCGCCGGATGCGGCCTTCATGCTCCCGATCGCCGGCGGCGACCGGGCGTGGGGCGAAGTCCGCGGTGGCCTGCATATCGGCAACGGCCGGATGAACTTCGGCGCCGGTGTCGAAAGCAGCCTCGGCCGGTCCGATTATCGGGACGACCGTGCGGTGGCCGACTTCACCGTCAACTTCTAACCCACGGGGGGGAAGGGACCCGCGGGCGGCGATGTCGCCCGCGGGTTTTTTCTTGCCCGCCGCCCGCCGCGATCAGCGCAGGCAGCGCTCCATCCACTCGGTGCCGAACGCGACCAGGTCGGCCGCATCGATCAGTTCGGCCCGCGCCGCGCCAACCGGGCCCTCGCGATGCCGTCCGAGCGCGAGATAGGCCTTCAGGATTCGCGCGAAATAATCCTCGCCCGGCAGCCGCACGATCCCCTCGGCATCGTCGAGGCATTCGATCCAGACATGTTCCGGCCCCTCCGGCCCGGCGATGAGATAATCCCACCGCGTCCGCCGCTTGGCCGGAATCTCGGCCAGATATTCGGCATAATGGAGGGCCGTCGCGGTATCGGGCGACGCGCCGAGCCGAAGCAGCCGGCCGCCGGATTCGCACAGCTTCTGAAGCGGCGATCCCGGCCCGTAATAATCGTGCCAGGGCTGGTCGGCCATGAGCCACCGGGCCCGCGCGCCGCGGGCCCCGAACCGGCCGCTCGGATTATCGCTTTCGACCGTGCCCGCGCGCCGCCGGAACGCTTCGCCAAGCCAGCCGACATCGGGCTGCGCCGGCGCCTTGCGCCAGTCGAAGGCCGCGCTGCCGGCAAGCAGCGCCCCGCGCTCCGCCTCCGGGCGAAGGTTCACCCAGTCCATCGGATAGAAGGCGCCGAGCGTCGCCATCAGCGTGCCGCCCGGCCCGACCGCGGCGTCGAGCACGTCCAGAAGCAGTTCGGCCCCGCCCGCCCCATGACAGGAGCGGGCGAGGCCGAGCCGACGCAGCGACGCATGGATCATCAGCATGTCGCCGGAGCAGACCCCCAGCGCGCCAAGCTGCTCCAGCAGCGTCCCGCGGGTGAGGCCGGAGGTCGCCTCCGGCCGGATGGGTCTAGCTGAGATGCTTCGACAGATGCTTGTTCATCTCGAACATGGTGACGCGATCCTTGCCGAAGATCTTCTTCAGCTTGTCGTCGGCGACGATCTCGCGCTTGTTCTGCGGATTTTGCAGATTGTTCTTCTTGATATGGTCCCAGACCTTGCTGACCACCTGGCTGCGCGGCAGCGCCGCCGAACCGGTGATCTCGGCGAGTTCTTTCGAGGGCGTGACCGGCCGCTGCAATCCGCTCTGCCTGCCTTGTGCCATACTTTCCTCCCTTTGAAGCACTGCCCCGTGGATAGAGCGCAATTCCCGGGCCTTGGCAATGGTCGAGCCCGGCAAATCGGGCCCCTGCGAGCGTCAAACCGCGCTTTTCTGTGGATAGAGCGGTCCTAGGGCGCGCCGAACGGCACCACCTTGTTCCCAGCGTCATGGCCGATATCGGCGCGGCCAAGCCATGCAATGCCGGACCGGGCGCACCAGAAGCGCGCGATCTCCTCCTCGCTCTCACCGAAGTCCGGATCGTTCGGCGGCACGTCGCTGACCCGGCCGAGGCGCAGGCCGGCAACGGCGCGGATGCCTCGCTGCGCGGTCAGGTGGCCAAGCGCGCGATCGGTGCGATAGGCATATTCGGAGACGTCCTCGAGCAAGAGGACATGGCCGGCGAGGTCGGGCTCGAGCGGGGTTCCGACGATCGCGCCAAGAACGGCGATATTGAAGGCCGCGTGACGCTCGCCCGGCTCAAGCCCGCCTTCGAGGGAGGCGGGATCGCGCCGCGTCAGCCAGGCAAGGGCGCGCTCCACCGCCGCCTCGCCGCCGTCGCGAAGCGCATCCTGCGGCATTGGCCCGTGGGCGACATCGGGAAAGCCGGCGCGATAAAGGCCGGCGAGCAGGAAGCCGGCGTCGCTATAGCCGAGATAGGCCTTGTCCCGCGCCGCCGGGCCGAGCGCGGCGATCGCCGCCTCGGCGATCCGCCCCGCGCCATAGCCGCCCCGCGCGAACCAGACCGCGTCGAAGCCCGGATCGTTCGCGACCGTGACCAGCGCGTGGGCGCGCGCCTCGTCGGTCCCCGCGAAATGATTGTGGCGGAAGAAGCATTGCGGATGGAAGACGATCTCAACGCCCGCAAAGCGCTCGGCCGCGATCGCCTCGACGCGTGCGGCGGCCTCCTCGCTGAAGCGGGAGCTCGGCGCGACCACCGCGATCTTCATAGGCTTCACCTCGCCGGCGTTGAAATGCCCCGCGCTTCCAATAAAGCGGCGCGATGGACGCAGCCAAATCCTATTTCTTCGTCGGCATCGGCGGCAGCGGGATGCTGCCGCTCGCGCTGATCGTGCAGGGGCGCGGCGCTGCCGTCGCCGGATCGGACCGGACGCTCGACCAGGGCCGGCTCGCGCCGAAGTTCGAGTTCCTGCGACAACGCGGAATCGATCTCTTCCCCCAAGACGGCAGCGGCCTCACCGGCGCCGACCAGATCGTCGTCGCCTCCGCCGCGGTCGAGGAGACCGTGCCCGACATCGTCCGGGCGAAGGCGATCGGCGCGCAGCGCCTGTCGCGTCCCCAATTGCTCGCGGACCTGTTCAACGGCGCGGCGCTTCCAATCGCGGTCGGCGGCACCAGCGGCAAATCGACCGTCACCGGGATGATCGGCTGGATCCTCCACAGCTGTGGGCGCGATCCCACCGTGATGAACGGCGCGGTGATGAAGAATTTCGTTTCCGCGCAGGCTCCGTTCGCAAGCGCGCTGGTCGGCAACGGCGATGCCTTCGTCAGCGAAGTGGACGAAAGCGACGGATCGATCGCGCTCTATCGCCCGAAGATCGCGGTCCTCAACAATATCACGCTCGATCACAAGAGCCTGGACGAGCTTCGCCGCCTGTTCGGCGACTTCGCGATGAAGGCGGAAACGGTCGTGCTCAATCTCGACGATGACGAGACCCGGCTGCTCGCGGCGGCGTTGCCGGCGCAGAAGCTCGCCACCTATTCGTTCGAGGACGAGAGCGCGGGCCTGGTCGGATCGGACGTCGCCGAGGAGCCCTGGGCCATTTCGTTCAAGGCCAATGGAGTCCCCGTCCGCCTTCGGATACCCGGCCGCCACAATGCCGAAAATGCGCTCGCCGCGCTCGCCGCCGCCCGCGCCGCCGGTATCACTCTGGAGGAGGCCGCGGCGGCGCTGGCCGGCTTCACCGGTCTCAGGCGCCGCTTCGAGAAGGTCGGCGAGGCGGATGGCGTCACCGTGATCGACGATTTCGGGCACAATCCAGACAAGATCGCCGCCACGTTGCGGACGCTCCACGCCTTTCCCGGGCGGCTGCTCGTCCTCTTCCAGCCGCACGGCTACGGGCCGCTGAAGACGATGAAGGACGAGCTGATCGCGACCTTCGCGGCCGGACTCGCGCCGGGCGACCTGCTCGTCCTCACCGCTCCGGTCTATTATGGGGGCACGACCGATCGAAGCGTGGGGAGCGCCGACATCGTCGCCGGCGTCAGCGAACGCGGCCGCGATGCCGAGCATATTCCCGATCGCGCTGAGGCCGCACGCCGCCTGACCGCCCTCGCCCGCCCCGGCGACCGCATCGTCGTCATGGGCGCGCGCGACGATACGCTGACCCAGCTCGCGGAGGAGATGGTGGCCGCGCTCGGCTAGAGCGCGGCGCCACCTGGCCTGGCGGCCAGATCAGCCGGCGACCGTCATATCCACCTTCTCCACCCATTCGGGGAAGAAGGCCGGCTCGCGGTTCGACCAGCCGGGGGCGGTCGCCGCGGCCTCGCTGATCGATTGCAGCAGGATGCGGCGGCGATCGGGATGGAGGTGCGGAAGCGCCGCCGCGGCGCAGAAGGCGCCCGGAAGCCACGGGCGCACGCTGGCGCCGATCAGCCGTTCATAGAGGAACCGATAGGAGGCGAAGCAGGGAAGCCGATCCTGGCCCAGATCGAACGCCGTCATCGTGATGAGCGGCGTCATCAGCGGCTCCATCGCGTCGAGACCGCTGTCGTCGGGGATGAAGGCGCGGATCTGGTCGAGCCGGCCATAGACGCGCTGCTGGGCACGGATCCCCGCCGCCTCGCCCGGATCGCGCGACCAGCGCTTCACCGGATCGCGCCGGCCGAGCCCGATATCGAGCGCCCGACGGATGTAGCGCTGCGTGCCTTTGGAAAAGCCCGCAAATTCCTTCATCTCGGCCAGAGCCGCCGCTCCGCTGGCGGGCCGAGTCCTCGTACTCATGGTCCCACACTCCTTTTGCCCAAGCGTGGGATTACGCCCCAACGGCTGAAAAAGCCGTTAACCAAATCCCCGCCTCCCGTTCAGAAATGAATCACGGTTCGAATCCGCCTGCAACGGCAAAACCGGGTCGTTCGTCGCAGCAAGGCGGGGGTGTCGCCGCGCGGCCACAGCGCGCCGCGCCGCTTTCGGCGGAAAAGGCCGGCGCTTGCGGCCGCGAAACGAGCCGGCGCCTTCCAAAAGAGTTGTGGAAAAAGCGCTGGCGGCGATGGCGCGGACCCGTGCTAGACCTGTGCGGGTGAGCGAATCCGGGGACAAGGGCCGCCACGCGGGGGGCAAGATGCCGGCACTGGGGGCCGCCGATTCGCTCGGCTATCGCCGCGCCCTGTCCGGATTTTCGACCAAGGCGGACAAGTCTTCGGCGAATGATCCGCCCGTGCGGGTTTTTTTCGAAGCGACCGGGCTAACAGGGGGCATGGACGAAAGCGCGCATCCCGACGGCGCCGGCCGGCGGCTGCCGGATCTCGGCATCGCGATCAAATCCAGCATCGCCTTCTGGCTTGTCTACCTGGTCCTCATCACCACGCGCGCGTTCATCCTCCAATTTCCCGATTTCTGGGCCATGTTCGGGCGGCGGCTGTTCCTGATCGTCATCGGCGCCGCGATCACCCTGCTCGTCTATCTCGCCCTCGCCCCGTTCCGAAGCTCCAGCCTCAATGTGAAGTCGATCGTCGCTGGCCTCTTGTGCCTGCCCGCCTCGATCCTGTTCGCGGCGTGCAATTATGCGGTCTTCTATCTCTATGCACCGCTCGGCGCGGCCCGGCACGACACCTCGATGGACGGCATGGGCTGGGGCCCGGTCGAAATGGCGGTCCGATCGATCCTCGATACGTCGCTCAGCTGGTATTTCCTCTATGCCGCCTGGGCCGCTTTCTATGTCGCCAACAGCTATGCCCGGCAGCTGCGAGAGGCCGATCGCCGTGCCGGCGCGCTCGCCCGCGAGACGCAGGAGGCGCAGCTGCGCGCGCTTCGCTACCAGATCAATCCGCACTTCCTCTTCAACACGCTGAACTCGCTGTCCTCGCTGATCCTCGCCCAGAAGACCGACGTCGCCGAGCGCATGCTGATGAACCTTTCCACCTTCTTCCGCGCCACCTTGTCGGCCGATCCGACCGCCGACGTGCCCCTGGAAGAGGAGATCAAGCTCCAGCGCCTCTATCTCGATATCGAGCAGATCCGCTTTCCCAAGCGGCTCCACGTCGAAGTCGACGTGCCGGAGCCGCTGATGGGCGCTCATGTTCCGATCCTGATCCTCCAGCCCGTCGTCGAGAACGCCGTCAAATATGGCGTCGCCAGGTCCCGCAAGCCGGTGACGGTTCGGATCTCGGCTTACGAAGATGCCGGCCGGCTGCACATCAAGGTCAAGGATGACGGCGAGGCTGCCCGAGCGGCCGGAGATGAGGAGGATGACGGCGAAGGAGGCGCGGAGGCAGGCGGCACCGGGGTCGGCCTGCGCAACGTGACCGAACGACTGAAGACCCGCTTCGGGACGCGCGCCGGCGTGATGCACGGCCCCGATCCGGAAGGCGGTTATACCGTTCACCTCTCGATGCCGGCGGTGCGCGATGACTGATCCGCTCAATATCCTGATCGTCGACGACGAGCCGCTCGCGATCGATCGCCTGCGGCTCCTGCTGGAGCCGATGGCGGGCGTCGCCATTTCCGGGGAGGCGGGCGACGGCGAGACCGCGCTGGATCTCGCCGGACGGCTGTCACCCGATCTCGTCCTGCTCGATATCGCAATGCCGGGGATGGACGGGATCGACGTCGCCCGAGCGCTCGCCGAATCGGGCGCCGATACGGCGATCGTCTTCGTCACCGCGTTCGACAATTTCGCGGTGGCGGCCTTCGACGTCGCGGCGGTCGATTATCTGATGAAGCCCGTCCAGGGCGATCGGCTGGAGCGGGCGCTCGCCCGGGCGCGGCTCCACCTCGCCGGCGAGCGCCGCGCCGCCGCGCCCCGCCCGCCGAGCGCGCATGTCGAGGAATTCTGGGTGCCCGATCTCACCGGGCTGGTGCGGATCAGCGCCGCCGATATCGAACGGGTGACGGCCGAGCGGGACTATATGCGGCTCCACGTCGGGCGGCGCTCCTGGCTTATCCATCGAACCATCGCCAAGCTCGAGCAAGAGCTCGATCCGAAGCGCTTCATCCGCGTCCATCGCTCGGTGATCCTGCGTCGCGACACGATTGCCGGCCTGAGCCGCGATGAGGCAGGCCATTGGTGCGCGCGCCTCGCCGATGGCGCCGAACAGCGTATCGGCCGCTCCTATGTCGAGGAAATCAAGCGCTTCGCCGGACGCTAGGGGGGCCGGAAGCGGGAGGCGACGGCGGGGCACCATCGCCTCCCGACGGACGAGCCGGCCACGCGGTGGGCTTGTTGGCGGCCGGGCTCGAACTGCGTGAGCGAAACTGCCGCAACATTCGCCTCCATGGGTGCGCCGTTCGACGAAGCGCGGCCACGCCTCGACAAGGGACGCGCGGCGGCAAGGGACGCGCGGCGGCAAGGATCGCGGCGATGGCTGTCCCTGATCGGGACGCGCCGAAATCCGGGCGCGCACGCGCCCGCGGATCGGCCTATCGGGCGGGTTCGGAGCCTTTCGGGCGGGGACAGGACGCATGGCCAAGGGCCGCATCGGCGAGGCATTGGGAGGCAGGCTGGCGCGCCCGGGCGCGTTGCTCGCGCTCGCCCTCTCCAGCGTGTCGTGCGTGCCGATGGCGGCGCAGTCCCCTCTCTCGATGACGGCCGCGCCGCCGGCTCCGGCCGGGGCGGCTCCACGGGCGGATCTGCCGCCGCCAGTGCCCTTCACGCCCGTCGCCGCGGCGCTGCACCCCGCCGCCGCCTACACCTTCGAGGCCGACAGCCCGATCGATGCGCTGCGCGCCCGCGACTGCCTTGCCCAGGCGGTCTATTATGAAGCGCGCTCGGAGAGCGAGGACGGGCAGCGCGCGGTCGCGCAGGTGGTGCTGAACCGCGTCCGCCATCCGGCCTTTCCGAACAGCGTCTGCGGCGTCGTCTATCAGGGGCCGATGCGCGTCGGGGGCGGCTGCCAGTTCACCTTCACCTGCGACGGATCGCTGGCGACGGCGCCGGCGGGAGAGGCGTGGATCCGGGCGCGCCGCATCGCCGACGAGGCGCTCGCCGGCCGCGTCTTCGCTCCGGTCGGCCTCGCCACCCATTATCACGCCAATTACGTCTATCCCGCCTGGGCGCCGCGCATGATCCCGCTCGCCGCGATCGGCTTGCACGATTTCTATCGGCTGCCCGGCCCGACGGGGGACGCGCGCGCCTTCACCGTCGCCTATGTCGGCCACGAGCCGATGCCGCGCCCCGCCGCCTTCACGCCGAGGCAGAGCGCCGCCTCGGACGGACTGGCGCCGCTCTTCGCTTCCGCCGCCGCGCCCGCCCCCGTCCGATCGATCCCTGCCGCGGTCGCCGACGCCGCGCCGGCGCCGGTCTCCACGATCCGGCCCGAATATCAGAACAGCGGCCAGTGGCGCGCCGACGCGCCGCCCGCGATCACCGGGGCGCGCTAGCCGATCCGGGTCAACCGCGCGGCTGTCGCGGCAACCCCCGGCACCGCCGCAAGCGTCATCATCGGCCCTCGCCCGAACCTGTGCTCGGCCAGGTGCCGGAGCAGCTCGGCAACGCGAACCGGCCGTGCGGCACGGCGTGCGAAGCCGGCCTGAAAATCGGCCTCGCCGCGAAGGAACGAGTCGGCGGCGGCCATCCCGCTGGTCAGCGCGATCGCGATCCCGTCGCCGGCAAGGCTGGCGATCACGGCGGCCTGGTCGCCGACGCGATAACGGTCCGCTTCGCCGGTCTTCGCGCGCCAGCCATAGGGCACGCCGGCGATCGCGTCCCATCTCCCGGGAAGCGTATCGCCGATGCGGTCGATCAGCAGCGGCGCTTCGCGCGCCAGCGAGCGGATCAGCGCCGCCGGGCCGCCGGACGCGCTCATCCGCCCGCGCGCGACGCTGAGGCAGAGATTCGCCGTCCCGTCCTCCTGCAGCAGCAGCCCGCAATAGCCACCATCGAACAAATGCAGCTCGATCGTGCCATCGAGCGCCATCGCCAGCCCGGCGCGGCCCGGAAGGGCGGCGCGCAGGCCGACCGAGACGGGCCGATCGCCGATATCGCGTTCGGCGCCGCGCAACTCGTGCTTTCCGGTCGCGAGGAACAGGGCATCGCCGGCCAGCTCCTCGTTGCCGTCGAGCCGGACCCGATTGCCGGAGACCGCCCGCGCGGTGCGCCCGCGCAGCACCGATGCGCCGGCGGCCTCGGCGAGGCCGAGCAAGGCGGCATCGAGCGTGCGGCGCGACAGGCCGGCCGCTTCATGGGGCAGCCGCGCCTCGACGATCCGCCTGCCCGCCACCAGCCGCAGCCGGTGGATCGGGCGGGCGCCGAGGCTGTGCGGATCGAGGCCCAGCTTGCCGAGCGCCGCGATCGCGTCCCAGCCGAGGAAGCCGCCGCAGACCGGATCGTGCGGGCCGCGGCTGCGCTCGATCACCACCGGCATGGCGCCGGCGCGGGCGAGCACGGTCGCGGTGGCCGCGCCCGCCGGCCCGCCGCCGACGATCAGCGCCGACGTTCGATGCACAGTCGAAAGGGGAATCGGCGCACGATTTTCGCCGTGCCCTCGGAAAGCCCCGCGGCGTCCAGGATCGCGCGCCAGTCGTCCGGGCGGAAGGAGCGTGCGATCGACGTCTGCCCGTCTTCGCGGACGATCCGATGCGCGCCGATCACCCGCGCGAGCAGGCCGAAGCCGTAATAGGAAAAGCGCAGCCGGTGCAGGTCGTTGACCTGCCACCCCTGTTCCGCCTCCGCCTCCATGAAGCGAAGGAAGGCGTCCAGCTCGCCGTCGCTCATATGATGGGCGACGAGGCTGGAAATGACGAAATCGAACGGCCCCGGCACGTCGCGATAGTCGCCGGTGCGATAGTCGATCGGCATTCCCGGAGGCGTCGCCGATCGCGCCACCGCCGCGCTGTTGGGATTGAGATCGACGCCGACGAGATCGACCGCGATATTGCGACGCCACGCCCATTTCGCGATCGCGCGCAGCATGTCGCCCTGGCCGAAGCCGACATCCAGCAAGCGGAAGGCCGGCAGCGTCCCGGCGACCTCGTCGAGCCAGGCGATCGTCGCATGATGGGTGAAGGTCCAGGCGTTGACCCGGGCGAGGTCGCTGAGCACCGCCGCGTAGATCGCCGGATCGAGGTCCGGATCGTCCATCTGCTCGTCCCGGCGGATTCGCCGGGAAAGGTCGATCATTGCGCCCTCTGGAAGTGGAAGCCCTCCGCGGCCAGGCCCGGTCCGAAGGCGATGGCGACGCCCTTGTCGACGCCGGGCCGCGCCATCAGCTCGTCGAGCACGAACATCAGCGTCGCCGACGACATGTTGCCGCAGCGCGCCAGGATATCGCGCGATGCGGACAGCGCGCCCTGCGGCAGCTCCAGCCCCTTCTCGACCGCATCGAGGATCGAGCGGCCGCCGGCATGGACGGCCCAGCTGTCGATCTCCTCGGGCGCCCAGCCATTGTGGAGCAAAGCGCGCACGCCCGGATTTTCGAGCGCGTGCTGGATGCGGTGCGGCACCTCGCCGGACAAGGTCATCTCGAACCCGGTGTCGCCGATCTTCCACTGAATGAGCTCGGCCGATTCCTCCAGCGCGCGCGAGAAGAGGTGGCTCATCTCGAACCCGCGCGGCTCGGCGGTGACGAGTGCCGCGGCCGCGCCATCGCTGAACTGGAGCATGGCAAGGAGCTGTTCGAGCGCCTGCGTCTTCTGGAGATGAAGCGTGCACAATTCGATCGCGACGGTCAGCACTCGCGCGTCCGGATCGGATCGGACGATGTGGAAGGCGGTCCTCAGCGCGCAGACGGCGGCGTAGCACCCCATGAAGCCGACCACCGTCCGCTCGACATTGTCGAGCCCGAGCGCGCGGGCGATGATCTGGTCGATTCCCGGGGCGACGAAGCCGGTGCAGCTCGCCACCACAAGATGGGTCACCCCGTCGAGCGCGATCTTCTCGCGGAGCCCCTCGATCGCCCCGAGCGCGAGCTTCGGCGCTTCCTCGGCATAGCAGCGCATCCGCGTCGCAGTGCTTGGCCACGCGTGATAGAAGCCGCCCGGCCGATCATGTGGCTGTCCCTCCGGAGGCGCCAGCACCGACCAGCGATGATCGATCCCCGAGCGGTCCGCCATGCGAATGAAGAGCTTTCGCATCCGCGGATCCTCGACCTGGCTCTCGGCCCAGTCGATGAAGAGGCGATGGACGTCATGCCCCGGGGTCCTGCCGGCGAGGGCATTGATGTAGGCGCGCCGCTCGACCACTTGGGTCTCCTTCCCGGTTCCGTTGGAAACGGCCTCGGCCGCGCAACGCCCTTGTTGAACACGCCCAGCTTTACCGGAGCTGACCGGGCGGCACCAGCGGCGTCAGGCGGCCACGGCTTCGTGAGGCTGCAAACGCGCGGACCGGGCGGCGGGTGCCGGGCAGCGATTCCAGCCGGGCCCATGAACGAACCGCCCCGGCGTCGCGCCGGTATGCGCGCCGTCGCGAAGCACCTGGACCCCGTTGATGAAGACGTTTCGCATCCCCACGGCATATTGGTGCGGGCTCGCATAGGTCGCCGGCGCATCGATCCGCGCGGGATCGAACATCACCACGTCGGCGAACCAGCCCGGCCGCAACGCCCCGCGTTCGGAAATGCCGAGATTGGTCGCCGGGAACAGCGTCAGCCGGCGGATCGCCTCGCGCAGCGGGATCACATGCTCGTCGCGCACATAATGGCCGAGCAGCCGCGCGAAATTGCCGTAGGTGCGCGGATGCGGATGGCTGTTCAGGAACAGGCCCTCATTGGCGATGCTCGCCGCATCCGATCCGAAGCTCATCCATGGCAGCGCCACTTCCCGCCGGACATTGTCCTCGCTCATCAGGAAATAGGTCGCGCCGACCCGGCTCTCGTCCTCGACCACGAGGTCCATCGCGGTTTCCTCCGGGCTCTTGCCACGCTCCCGCGCCACCTCCGCCAGCGTCTTGCCGGCATAGCGGCGGAGCGCGGGATTGCGGAAGTCGCTGAGGATGACGCCTTCGGCCCCCGCACCATGATAGAGGTTTTCCCAGCCCTGGCCCGGTGCCAGCATCTCCCGCGCGACGCGGGCGCGGATCGCGGGATCGCGCAGACGCGCGACCCATTGCTCCAGCCCGCCGTCCTGCACCCAGAGCGGCATCGCGGCATCAAGCCCGGTCGCCCCGGCCGTATAGGTGTACATGTCGGCGGTGATGCGAAGGCCCTGCGCGCGCGCGCGTTCGACCCGGGCGATCACGTCGCCGAGCTTGCCCCAATTGTCGCGGCCCGACGCCTTGAGGTGATAGATTTCCGCCGGCGCGCCGGATCGGCGGGAAATGTCGATCAGCTCGTCGACCGCCTCGATCAGGCGGTCGCCCTCGGACCGCATATGGCTGATATACATGCCGCCGCACCGCGCCGCCTCGCTCGCCAGCGCGACCAGCTCGTCGGTGCCGGCGAAATTGTCCGGCGCGTAGATGAGCGAGCTGCCGACGCCGAGCGCGCCCTCGTTCATCGCCTGGCGCACCAGCGCGCGCATCCGATCGAGCTGCTCGGGCGTCGGATCGACGTCCCGCTCGCCAAGCTCGTGCACCCGCACGGTGCCCGCGCCGACGAAGCTCGCGAGGTTGGGCGTGACGCCGCGCCGCTGCATGAATTCCAGATAGTCGCCGAGGCTCGTCCAGCTCACCGGATAATGGATGTCCCCCTGCCGCTGGACCATCAGCCGCTTCATCTCGGGGTTGAGCGGGCCCATGGAGCTGCCCTCGCCCATCACCTCCAGCGTGATTCCCTGGCGCGTCTCGCTCTGGCCGTGCGGGTCGTGGATCAGCGATTCGTTCGACCAGCTCAGCATGTTGATGAAGCCGGGCGCGACCGCGAGACCGCGGGCGTCGATCTCGCGGCGGGCGCGGCCGGGCGCGTGCGGGCCGACATAGGCGATGCGATCGCCGCTGATCGCGACATCGCCGGCGAAGGGCGCGCCGCCGCTGCCGTCGTAGATCGTGCCGCCGCGGATGAGGACGTCGTAATCGGCGGCTTCGGGCGCCGGCGCCGCCGCGCCGATGGACAACGCCGCAAATACGATCGTCAGCGCCCGGAACGCCATGTCTTCCTCCCTGCCGCTATTCTGGCAGGATGGAACCCCAGAACCGATGGCTCAACCCCCTTGTTGTCATTCCGCGCGAAAGCGCCGCCGCTTAAGCCAGGGGTGTGGCGGCGGCGATGCCTACTGGCCTCCGTGCATTGATGCCTGGCGTTCGGTGTCCGAAAGGACATGATCGTGATTGGTGTCGGCCGCATCGAATTGCGCCATCAAACTCGTCACGACCTCGTCGCGCGACGCTTTGCCGTCATGATCGGTGTCAAGCTGGGTCAGCACAGCGGAATTGGAGGGGCCGAATTCGTCCGCCGTTAGGAAGCCATCGTGGTTTGTATCATGCGAACGGAATTGCGCACGCGCCTGCGCCTCTGCCGCTGATCGGGTCAGGCCCGTGGGATTCGAGTGATTTGGTCCCTGCGTAATTTCAGGATGACTGGCATACCCACCCTGAGGATAAGACTGTGTAGAAGCAATAAAGCTCGCTACGGCCGCAATCAACATGGTATTCATGCAAACTCTCCTGAAGTTCGCTCCCGAGGGCATGCGCCTTCTTGAATATTCTCGTCCGCGGGCGCGATTTAGTACAATCGTCCTGTTGCCCATTCGGCACCCAGTCGAGATTGGAGGATGCGACGATGCCGCTACGGATTCAAGCGAAATCAGATCGTGCACGACCGCGATGGAGCGGCAACGCGCGATGACCTCCGCCAAATGATAGGGGGGTAGAGCTAGTTGCCCTGCGGCTGCTCGGGCTGCGGCTGGGCCGGCGGCTGATCCATGCGGGCCATCGCCGCCTCGCGCTCGGCCTCGGTCAGCGTGCCGTCATGATCGGTGTCGGCGGCATCGAAATGCGACAAGGCGACCGTCGAGACCTCTTCGAGCGAAAGCTTGCCGTCATGATCGGTGTCGAGCCGCTCCAGCGCCTCGTCGGCGTCGTCGCCAAGTTCCTGGCGGTCGATGAAATTGTCATGATTGGCGTCATGCGCCGCGAATTGTTCCTGAATGCGCTGCTGGATCGCGGCACGAGTCATCGGCGCATCGCCGCCGGCCTGCGCGAAAGCGGGCGCGGCGGCGAGGGCGGCAAGCGCCGCGCCGGCAATGAGATAAGCCTTCATCGGATCGTCTCCTAAACCGGGCGCGAAGCAGTGCGCCACCCGCCGGCCGCGCCCCATGCGTCGACGCGCACGATCAGGCAAGCGGAATCTTCGGTGGCGACGACGAACCGAAAATGGCGGGCGCCGTCACGCCCGCCATTCCCCCTTCGGCCCTCTCCGGGCTCTCTTGTCTCAGTCGTCGAGATCGCGGCCGTCACGCATCCGCCGCGCCGCTTCGCGCATTTCGCGGGCGCCGTCACGCATGCCGCGGGCGCCCTCCTCGAGCCCGTCCGCGGCCTCGAGCAGATCCTGGTCGGTGACGGAATCGCCACGCTGGCGGGCCCGCTCGATCGCCTGGGCGCGCCACGCCGGATCGCGCATCTGCGCCGCCTGCTGTTCCATGCGGCGAGCGCCGGCTTCCATGCTGTCGGCGCCGCGCATCATCCCCGTCCCGCTGCTGGCCATGGCCAGCCGGACGGACTGCATCGCCTGCGCCTGGATCGCGGGCAGCTGGGCCTCCACGGCCGCGGCCTGACGCGCCGCGGCCTCGATCTGCGCGCGCGGGACCCGGATATTGCGCGCCTGCGCGATCGAGGCGTGGATCCGGGCCCGGTCCGCGGCGGAAAGACGGGTCTGGACCCGCGCCGCGCGGACCGCGCGATCGATCTCATGGGGATCGACCGATGCAAGGGCGCTGCGGACGATCGCATCGACATCGGGGATCTCGATAGCCTGGCCGGCGACGACGACCCTCGACGCATGGGGCGCGTGCGGCGCATGGGGCGCGCGCGGCGCAGCGGCAGCCTGGGGCGCCGCGGGTGCATCCGGCGCCTCCGGCGCGACATCGGCCTCGGGCGCGGCCGGCGCTTCCGGCGCTGGCGGCGGCGCGGCGACGAGCTGCATCGCCGCGACCGGCGCCGCAAGGCCGATGCACGCGAGCACCGCGACCGCCGTCCAGACCGAATCCTGCGGCCGATCCGAACGATCGAGGATGGCGCGGATCCGGCGCGCGAGGGCGCGGGCGGACGGCGCGATGTTGTTCGCCGGCACCAGCGCATTGATCTGCGCGAGGCCGAGCAGCGTCTCTGCATAGCGCGTCGGCTCGACCCGCTCGGCGGCTTCGCGATCGGCGGCCTCCTCGGCCTGCTGGACGACTTCACGTTCCAGCATCCACACCAGCGGATTGAACCAGAAGAGCGTGGCCGCGACCCGCGAGAGCATCAGCGCCGGCCAGTCGCACCGTGCGATATGCGCAACCTCATGCGCCAGGATCGCCTCGGCATCCTCGGCATCGGCCAGGGTATCGGGATCGATCAGGATCACCGGGCGCCGCCAGCCCCAGCTCAATGGCGAGCGGATGCCGTCGGCGGCGAGCAGCCGGATCGAGTCCGGATTCGGCGCGGTCCAGCGCACCCGATCAAGCGCCGCGACCCAGGCGGCATCGGTGACCGGCCTTGCCGCGCGCGTCCAGCGGCGAAGCGTGACCAGCCCCGCCAGCAGCCGCGCACCGACCATCGCCAATCCGCCCAGATAGGCGAGGATCACGAGCGGGGTTGGATCATCCCAGATGGTCGGCGCGGGCGCCGGGGAAGAGGCGGGCGCGCTCGCGAGCAACGCCGCGATCTGCGCGTCGCTGAGGTGCGGAAGCGTCGGGCCGGGCACCGGGGCGGGCGCGCTGAACGCGACGACCTGCAGCGCCGGCAGGAACAGCGCGATGAGCGGCAAGGCGAGCAGCATCGCGACGCCGATGCGGAGCACCAGCGCGCGATCCGCGGCCGCCCGCGAACGCAGCGCGAAGGCGAAGGCCAGGGCGGCGCCGGCGATCAGCGCCGATTTCCACGCCATGGCGACAAAGAAACCCATGTCCATCACGCCCGCTCCCTTGCTTCGTCGATCGCGCGCTTCAGCGCGGCTGCTTCATCCGGCGACAGGCTGCGCGTCAGGCCCAGCAAAGCGGTCGCCGCGCTTGCCGCCGAGCCGTCGAAAAAGGTCCGCACCATCTGCTTCAATGCGGAATCGCGCACCTTCGAGACCTGTGGCACGCTCTTGTAGATATAGGTCTGGTCGACGCTGCGGTGGCTCACCAGCCCGCGCGCCTCGAGCCGCGCGAGCAGGGTGCGGACCGCCGAATAGCTCGGCGGATCGGCCATCGCGGCGCGCACTTCGGCGGCCGACGCCTCGCCGGCGCAGAGGATTTCGAAGATTTCGCGCTCTCGGCGCGGCAGAGAATCGATCATGGCTTTTCCTTGCTACATTTGTAGCATGCCACATCTGTAGCAGGATGCAAGCTCGTTTCGTCGCCGGCCTGTCTCATTTCGGCGTCCCAAGCTGAAGCGCCGATGAACCCCGGCGTCCGATTGGCCCTTGCGCCGGGGCCGGGAGGCGCTTCAATGGGTCGATTTCACCAGGGAGCCGACATGATCCGCATCGCCGTACCGCTGCTCGTCGCCGCCCTGGCCGCCGCCGCTCCGGCGCAGCCGCCAGCGCCCCAGGCGAGCGAGATCGCGATCGGGCCCGAGGGGCATCAGCTGCGCGGCACGCTGCTGACCGCTCCCGCGCCGGCGGCGAACGCCCGGCCGGTGCTCATCCTTGCCGGGTCCGGCCCGACCGATCGCGACGGCAACAGTCCGATGGGCATCCGCGCGGCCCCCTATCGCCTGGTCGCGGAAGCGCTTGCCCAGCGCGGCATCACCAGCCTTCGCGTCGACAAGCGCGGCATCGCCGCCAGCGCGGCCGCCGCCCCGCGCGAGGAGGATCTGCGAATCCGGACTTATGCCGACGATGCCCGCGCCTGGGCGCGCGAGCTCAAGGCGCGGACGGGCGCGCGCTGCGTGTGGATGCTCGGCCATAGCGAGGGCGCACTCCACGCGCTGATGGCGGCGCAGGACAATCCGGACATATGCGGGCTCGTCCTCGTCTCGCCCGCCGGGCGCCGCTTCGGCGACATCATCCGCGCCCAGCTCACCGCCAATCCCAACGCGGCCGGCATCAGGCCGGAGGCCTTCCGGATCCTCGCGGAACTCGAGGCTGGCCGCACCGTGCCGGAGGCTGGGATGAACCCGGAGCTCCTGCCGCTCTTCCGCGCCAGCGTGCAGCCTTATGTGATCTCGATGCTCGCGGTCGATCCGCCGGCGCTGGCGCGAAGCTTCGCCGGCCCGATCGAGATCGTCCAGGGCACGACCGATCTCCAGACCAGCGTCGCCGACGCCCAGGCGATCCAGTCGGCGCGGCCCGGCATCACGCTCCGCCTGATCGACGGGATGAACCATGTCCTCAAGGTCGCGACCAGCGACCGGCAGGAGAATTTCGGCACCTATGCCAATCCCGATCTGCCGCTCGCCCCCGGCGTGGTCGATGCCATCGCCGGGTTCATGTTGAGCCGCTGACCTCCGCTCCTCCCGTGAGGGGCGGCGGTGGTCAGCGCGCCGGCTTGCGGAAGCGATAGACGACGCGGTCGGTATGGCCGCGGATGGCGGGGTCGAACACGCCTTTCGTGTGATCGTCCTGCGGGTTCCTGAGGATGTTCGATTCGCCCTCGAAGACGAAGCCCGCCCGCTCGAAATCGGCGCGGATCGTCGCCGGATCGATCCGGTGCAGCGCCTGCACCACCGCGCGCGTGTCGCCGCCCGGATTGGCCACGTGATCGACCACCGCGAACGTCCCGCCCGGCTTCAGCGCCTGGAACACCGCGGCGAGGAACGGGGCCGGCTCCATCCGGAAATGCGCGCGCTCCGACGTGTAATAGGTGTCGTGATAATTGAGGTGGATCATCGCGAAATCGAAGCTGTCGGCGGGCAGCGCGATTGCGTCCGGCGCGCTGTCGATCGCGGTGAAATTCGGGCTGCGCTGGTGGACGGCGGCGAGCGCCTGGCGATCCTCGTCGCCGACGAATGGCGTCGGATTCCACGCCGTGACCGCGCCCTGCGGCCCGACCGCGCGCGCCATGATCTCACCATAATAGCCGCCGCCGGTGAACAGATCGAGCGCATGATCGCCGCGCTTCAGCCCTTCGAAGGCGAGCACCTCGGCCGGCATCCGCCCGGCATCGAGCGCGACCGCATCGGCGGGCCGGCCAGGCGCGGCGACGGCGGCGGCGACATCGGCTGCGGACAGGGCCTGCGCCGACGCCTGGGGCGCGACGGCGACGGACAGGGCAAGGGCAAAGAGCGCGCGCTTCAGCATGGCATCCCCCGGTTCGTGAGGTGAACGAGCGACGCGAGCCCTACCACGTCCCCGCCGCGCCCGCCCCGCCTTTCGATCAAACCGCCCGTCGCATCGACCAACGATCACAGCCCCTCCGTTTCGGCGCGGACAGGGACCGCATCGGACCGGACTCCAGCTTGCGTCGCCGGTCGCAATTGGGCCCGATCGCGCGGGGGCCGGGATGACCAATCGACTCTATTATGATTATGCCGACAATCTGGTCGCGCTGCGCGAGCATGTCGCCGATGCGAGCGTCGACCTCGTCTATCTCGATCCGCCGTTCAATTCGAACGCCAATTACAACATCCTCTTCCGTTCCCCCGCCGGCCACGCGGCGCAGAGCCAGATCGAGGCGTTCGAGGATACGTGGCATTGGAACGACGCGGCGGAGGATGCTTTCGAGCAGGTGATGCGCTCGGGCCAGACCCGCGCCTTCGATCTGCTGCGCGCGATGCGGACCTTCCTCGGCGAGAACGACATGATGGCCTATCTCTCGATGATGGCGATCCGCCTGATCGAGCTCCATCGCGTTCTCAAGCCGACCGGGAGCCTCTACCTCCACTGCGATCCCACCGCCTCGCACTATCTCAAGATGCTACTGGATGGGGTATTCGGTGCCGATCGCTTCCTCAGCGAGATCGTCTGGAAGCGCACGAGTTCGCACAACAGCGCCCGGCGCTGGGGGCCGATCCACGACACGATCCTTGCCTACACGCGCGGGCCGAACTTCTGCTGGAACCGGCTCTTCACACCCTACGATGCCGATTATGTCCGGCGTTTCTACCGTCACGCAGATGCGGCCGGTCGCCTTTATCGCCTGAGCGATCTCACCGCGAGCGGCCTGCGCGGCGGCGAGAGTGGCCTTCCATGGGGCGGCTTCGATCCGAGCGCACACGGACGGCACTGGGCGATCCCGTCGGTCGTAAAGCAGGAATTCCCAACACACGAAGGATTGCGGACGCACGATTGGCTCACGCTGTTCGCGGACGGTGGGCTTATCGAAATGGCGGGGGACGGCGGCTGGCCGCACGTCCGCAGATTTCTCGACCGAATGCCGGGCCAGCCGCTTCAGGACATCATCGACGACATTCCCCCACTCACGCAGCGCCACGCCGAGCGGCTCGGCTACCCGACCCAGAAGCCTCTCGCCTTGCTCGAGCGGATCATCGCCGCTTCTTCGAACGACGGAGATGTCGTGCTCGATCCCTTCTGCGGCTGCGGCACCGCGATCCTTGCCGCCGAAAAGCTCGGCCGACGCTGGATCGGCATCGACGTCACCCATCTCGCCATTTCGCTGATCGAGCGGCGGATGAAGGATGCCTTCCCCGGGACCCACTTCAGCGTCGAGGGCACACCCAAGGATCTCGCCTCCGCGCTCGATCTCGCCGCCCGCGACAAATATCAATTCCAGTGGTGGGCCGTTTCGATGGTCGAAGGTGTCCCGGTCGACGGCAAGAAGAAGGGCGCCGACGGCGGCATCGACGGGGTCATCTATTTCAAGCCCGACGGCAAGCGGACCGAAAAGGCGCTGATCTCGGTCAAGGGCGGCGCCCATGTCGGGGTCCAGATGATCCGCGATCTCCACAGCGCGATGGAGCGCGAGAAGGCGCCGATCGGAATCTTCGTCACCGCCGCCCTCCCGACCGGCCCGATGCTTCGCGAGGCGGCGGCGGTCGGTCGCTTCACCGACGAATTCGGGCGCGGATTCGCGCGCCTCCAGATCCTGACGCTCGCCGAGCTGTTTCGCGGCAAGAGGCCCGAAATCCCGTTCGTCGATCCGCTCGCCGCCATCCGCCGCGCCCGGCGGGAGGAGAGCGCCAGGCAGGGCGAGCTGCTCTGATCGCAGGCCCCGTCCGCAGGCCCCGCGCCGTCCGGCGGCGGCCTTAGCGAGCGGCGCCGTTCACGATCCGGTCGACGGCCCCGCTGGTCACGCTGTGATAGGATTCGCGGGTGCGGGCGTAGATGCGCCGGGCGATCGGCTGGCCCCATTCGCCCTGGCCCATCAGCGCGCGGAACAGCGGCACGACGAACTTCGCCCGCCCCTGCCCGGCGAGGAACCGCTCGGCAGCCGGGACGGCCGGATCGTAGCGATTGGCGAGCGCGAGCTTCAGCCAGGCGAAGAGCGTCTCGCTGTTCGTGCTGTCGGACAGGTGAAAGGCCTCGTCCATCGCCGCGAGCCGCGCCGCATCCATCTGGCGCGGCAGGTTCTGGAGGAAGCGCACGCGTTCGGCCCAGTTCCAGTCCGCGTAGGGCACCGCCGAAACCGGCCCGCCGGCCGCGATCGCGCGGGTCGCCGCGTCGACCGCCGCGAAGGCCTGCGGATCGGGATGCGCCGCATTGTCGGGAAGCCCGGGCGCGAACACCCAGCGATCGAGCTGCAGCCGCCGGTCGAGCTCGGTATCGCCACGGATCAGGTTCGCGCGCAGATCCGACAGGAAACGCTGCGAGGTCATCGGCTGGAAGGCATGGCGATCGAAATAGCCGCGCAGATAGGCATCGAAGGCCGGCCGGCCGACGGTGCGCTCGATCGTCCGCAGGAAGGTCGCGCCCTTGTCGTAGGCGATGCCGCTGCCCGCGCCGCCTTCTTCGGGCGCGTGGAGCGCGGTGCCCGGCGCGTCCATCCCGGCCTCGGCAAGCCCCGCCTGCATCTCGTCCCACGACAGCGCCTCTTCCTCGGCCGCGCGCTGGTGGCCGTAGAGCGCCTCCATGATCCGGTTTTCGATATAGGAGGTGACGCCTTCGTTCAGCCAGCCGTCCGGCCACACGGCATTGGTGACGAGATTGCCCGACCAGCTGTGCGCGAGTTCGTGCGCCATCACGCCGACCAGGCTCTTGTCGCCGGCGATGATCGTCGGCGTGAGGAATGTGAGCGTCGGATTTTCCATGCCGCCGAACGGGAAGCTCGGCGGCAGCACGATCATGTCGTAACGGCCCCAGCGATAGGGCCCGTAAAGCCGCTCCGCCGCGTCGACCATCCGTTCGGCGGCGTCGAGCTCGCGCGCGTCGGCATCGACCGTTTCCGGCTCGCTCCACACGCCGGTGCGCGGGCCAAGCTCGCGAAAGGCGAGATTCCCGGCCGCGATCGCGATCAGATAGGGCGCGACCGGATGGGTCATGCGGAAGCGATAGGCGCGCCGCCCGGCCCCCGCCGGCTCGCCCTCCGGCGTCAGCCGCTCGCCCGACATCACGACCTTCAGCGGCTCCGGCGCGGTGATCCGCGCTTCCCAGGTCTGGCGGATGCCCGGGCTGTCCTGGGTCGGGATCCATGACCGGTTGAGGATCGCCTCGCCCTGGCTGAACAGATAGGGATAATGGCCGCCGGCGGTCTGATCGGGCCGAAGCCATTGCAGCGACACCGCGTCGGCGCCGGTATGATAATGAATCACGATCCGGCGCGCGTCGCCGATCTGCACGGTGAGCGGCCGGCCGCGCCGCGCATCGCCCTCGCCGAATGCGAAGGCAAGGGCGTGGCCCTGCGGATCGGTGATCGATTCGACCTCATAGCCGTTCGAATCGAGCACGATCTCGTGCGCGCCGGGCGCCGCCTGGATGTCGAGCGTCGCCGTGCCGGACACGCGCTTCGCATCGAAATCGAGCGCGAGATCGAGCGCGACATGGGTGACGCGCGCCACTTGCGGCCGGGCGAAGGTGGAATTGTCGAGCGCGTCCGCGCCGGTCAGGATCGGCGCCACCTCATCCGCCCGCGCCGCCGCCGGGATCGTCATTGCGAACGAGGCGGCAAGGGCGAGAGCGAGAGCGGCAGTCGGGCGCATGTGGGGGCATCCTTTGGTGGAAGATGCCCCCGACTAGAGGAGGAGAGCGCCCGCTGTCGAGAGCGGGCCCGGCTCAATTCGGCCGCCGACGCTCCTGCGCCTCCTGGCTGTTGGCCGGCGCGGCATGGCGGGCGTGGCCCTGAGGCTGCGGCTGCTGCCGTTGCGGCCGCGCCGCCTGCTGGCGGGCCTGGGCGGCACGCTGGCGCGCCTGGGCCTGTTCGGCGCGATGCCGCGCCTGGGCCTGAGCCTGCTCGTTATGCTGGCGCGCCTGGGCCTGCTCGGCGCGCTGGCGTGCCTGCCGCTGCTGCGCCTCGTGCTGCTGGGCCTGACGCTGCTGAGCTTCGCGCTGGTGCGCCTGCCGCTGCTGCGCCTCGCGCTGCTGGGCCTGCCGGTGCTGGGCCTCGCGCTGCTGGGCCTGACGCTGCTGAGCTTCGCGCTGGTGTGCCTGCCGCTGCTGGGCCTCGCGCTGCTGCGCTTGTCTTTGTTCAGCCTGGCGTTGCTGAGCCTCGCGCTGCTGAGCCTGGCGTTGCTGAGCCTCGCGCTGCTGAGCCTGGCGTTGCTGCGCCTCGCGCTGCGCGTCCCGCTGCTGCGCCTGGCGCTGCTGCTGAGCATCGCGCTGACGGGCATCGCGCTGACGCTCGGCCTGCTGCCGGGCATCATGGTCCCGCGCCTGCTGGCCGCGGCGCGCGCGCTCGTCGGCCTGACGGCGCTGCGCCTCCGCGCGGCGCTGGGCCGAGGCCCGACGCGCCGCATCCTCGCGCTCGGCGAGCGCGCGGGCCGCCCGCGAGCTGTTCGGCTCGTAAAGGCGCGGCGGCGCCCCGCGGAAGCTGTTCTGGCGCCATTGCTGGAACCGCTGCGCCGCCTCCGCGCGGGCGCGGCGCTCCTCGTTCCGGCGGGCCTGTTCGGCCGCATCCGCGCGCTGCCGCGCCTGCGCCGCCTGCCATTCGACCTGCCTCGCGCGGGCACGATCCCAATCCCGCCGCGCGTCGGCCACCCGACGCTGCTGGCGCGCCCAGCGTGACGCCTCGATCGCGTGGCGATTGTCGCGGGCCGAGGCAGCGCGCAGGGCGCGGGCCCGCGCATAATAACGCGAGGCCACCTCGGCCCGGCGCCGTGCCGCATCGCCGGAGATATAGCGGCCGCCTGAATCGTAGACGGCGATCAGCCGCCCGCCTTCATAGCCGTAGCTGTAGCCGGGATCGCGGACCAGGAACGGCGCGTCGGCATCGGGCGCGTAATAATAATAGCGATAACCGTCGTCGATCGGCTCGGCATAGACGCGATAATCGTCCGCCGTCTGCCAGCCATAGGGCGCGACGCCGTCATAATCGAAGACATAATCGGGCGGCGCATCGCCGATCGTCTCAAGGAGCGTGTCCGCGCGGGCGATCGGGGCATAGCCGGCGGCCGTCGCCGGCGCAGCCTGATAGGCGATCGGCGCCGCCGCCGGCAGCGCATCCGCGCCGGGCGCGACCGCGTCCGCGGTTTCGTTCTCCAGAGGCGGCAGGGCCGCGCCCTCGGCCAGGGCCTGGTTGTCCAGCCCGGCGCCATTGTCCTGCGGCTGCTGGCAGGCCGTGAGCGCCAGCAGGCCGAGCGCCGTGGTGAGCTTCAGGGTGAATATCGTGCGCATGAGCAAATTCCTTCGAGCGATCAACGCCATCGGACCAAGAGTGTTGCAAATGGAATGAACAGGCCCTGCGCGCATCGTTCATCTTGGGGAATAAAAAGCTGAACGGGTTCGAACCCACGACGACCCGCAAGGCGGAACGCTTTCGCGCGCGGCTCGTCTTGCGGCAGGTTCGATGCGACTGGAAGGATTGTGATGACCCGATGGCCGAACCTGCTGCCGACGCTCCTGCCGCTTGCGATCGCCGCCTGCGGGCCCGCCGCAACGCACGACAACCTGGCTGCGGCGCCGGCGACCGACAGCGTTTCCCGGCCGGCCGCGCCTCCCGTCGATGCGCCGCCGCGGCCGCCCGCGGCCTCCGATCCCGGCGAGGACAAGGCAAGCGCGGCCGCTGCCGTCGAGGTCGTGCGCCTCTATTATCGCGCCCTTGCCGCGCGTGACTATGCGACCGCTTACGCGCAATGGAGGGACGAAGGCCGGGCGAGCGGCAAGAGCCAGGCCGCTTTCGCCGCCGGCTTCGCCCACACCCGGTCGACGCGCGTGACGCCCGGCGCGCCCGTCGATCCGGAGGGCGCCGCCGGGTCCTCCTACGTTTCGGTCCCGGTCACCGTCGAGGCCGAGCTCGACGACGGGACGGTGCAGCATTTCGCGGGCGCCTATCTGATGCGGCGCGTCAACGATGTCCCCGGCGCGACGCCGGAGGAGCTGCGCTGGCACATCCAGTCGGCGAGCCTGCACCGCACGCGCTGACCCTCAGGGTTCGAGATAGTCGGCGCATTCCGGCAGTGGCGCGTCGGCGATATAGCCCTCGGCCGCCGCGTCGAACCTGAAGACGCGGCGAAAGGAACAGGCCGGATCGCGCCACCAGGCGAGATCGCGCGCCCTCAGCGGCGGCGCAGTCGTGGAATCGGAATCGAGGGTCCGGCGCCCGGGATAGGTCCGCGCGTTCGTCGTCAGGATGAAGCGGGGCGGGCCGCTCGTCGTGTCGGGATCGAGCGCCAACGTCGCCGAGAATTCATACTGATCCGCGCAGGCGTCGCGGCGTGCGCGCCGGTCGCGATCGCCGAAGCAGGCCCGGATGTCCTTGCTCGCGGCGATCGGCACCTCCAGCATCGGTGCCGGATCGCCCGAGGGTTCGACGCGGACGAGCTGCATCGTCGTCGCCGACGCGCCGCCGCCCGAATAGCCCGCGCTGCGCCGCCACTCGATTCCGATCAGCAGCGCGCCATCCGCCTGCTCCACCGCATGGTCGCGGATCGCGAAATCGCTCGCGTCCTCGTCCGCCGGCTGGTCGAGCGTGCGGGCGGGAGCGGCGCCGGGGCCGGTCACCTCCAGCGTCCAGCCGCCATTGTCGCCGCCGGCGCGCAGCCGCGCGCACCAACGCCGGTCGGGCGTGCAATGGCGCGCATCGGCGCCAGCTTCCCCCACCGCCGCGAAGGAGACGAGATGGTTTCCCGCCCGGTCCGCCTCGACGGCGGGCGCCGCCGGAACCAGCATCGCCGCAAGCCACCACATCGCCCGTCTCCCAGCCGTCCGCCTTGCCTTATCGCGCCCGCGGCCCCATCTCCAGCGGGTCCGCGTTGACGCCCCGGACCTGCTCCATTATCGCTAGAACAAATCTGGAACGACAGCCCCTTATGCTGACTCATCTCTCCGTCCGCGGCGCGCGCGAACACAATCTCAAGGACGTCGATGTCGATATCCCGCGCGAGACGCTGACCGTCATCACGGGCCTTTCGGGCTCGGGCAAATCCAGCCTCGCCTTCGACACCATCTATGCCGAGGGGCAGCGGCGCTATGTCGAGTCGCTCTCCGCTTATGCGCGCCAGTTCCTCGAGATGATGCAGAAGCCCGACGTCGATCATATCGAGGGCCTCTCCCCCGCCATCTCGATCGAGCAGAAGACGACGAGCCGCAACCCGCGCTCGACCGTCGCGACCGTCACCGAAATCTACGATTACATGCGCCTGCTCTGGGCGCGCGTCGGCATCCCCTATTCGCCCGCCACCGGCGAGCCGATCGCCGCGCAGACCGTCAGCCAGATGGTCGATCGCACCATGGCGCTCCCCGAAGGCACGCGCCTCTACCTGCTCGCCCCGGTCGTCCGGGGGCGCAAGGGCGAGTATCGCAAGGAGCTCGCCGAATGGCAGAAGGCGGGCTTCACCCGCGTACGCATCGACGGCGTCTTCCATGACATCGACGAGGCTCCCGCGCTCGACAAGAAATACAAGCATGACATCGAGGTGGTGGTCGATCGCCTCGTCGTGCGCGAAGGCATCGAGACCCGCCTCGCGGACTCGCTCGAAACCGCGCTCAAGCTCGCCGACGGCCTCGTCTATCTCGACCCGGCCGATCCGGCGCCGAAGGACCCGCCCGGCGCCGAGCGCACCGGGGTCGCCGAGGCGCTGGAGGAAGCCGCCGAACGCAATGTGCTCGCGACCCACGCGCCGCCGGGCCGCATCACCTTTTCCGAGAAATTCGCCTGCCCCGTCTCCGGCTTCACCATAGCGGAGATCGAGCCCAGGCTGTTCAGCTTCAACGCGCCGCAGGGCGCCTGCCCCGGCTGCGACGGGCTTGGCGAAAAGCAGCTCTTCGATCCCGAGCTCATCGTCCCCAACGAGCATCTCAGCATCAAGAAGGGCGCGATCGTGCCCTGGGCGCGCTCCAACCCGCCCAGCCCTTATTACATGCAGGTGCTGGGCAGCCTCGCGCGCGAATTCGATTTCAGCATGGAGACGCCGTGGAAGGATCTCCCGGCGGAGATCCACGACATCATCCTCAACGGCACGCACGGCCGCCCCGTCACGCTGCGCTTCATCGACGGGCGCAAATCCTATGAGGTGGTGAAGCCGTTCGACGGGGTCATCGCCAACCTCAACCGCCGCCTGCTCCAGACCGAGAGCGCGTGGATGCGCGAGGAGCTCGCCAAATATCAGACGCCGCAGCCCTGCGAGGTCTGCCACGGCGCGCGCCTCAGGCCCGAGCCGCTGGCCGTGAAGATCGCCGGCGAGCATATCAGCCAGGCGACCGCCCGCTCGGTCCGCCATGCGCTCGAATGGTTCGAGACGCTGCACGAGAAGCTGACCGATACCCAGAACGAGATCGCCCGCGCGATCCTGAAGGAGATCAACGAGCGGCTTGGCTTCCTCAACAATGTCGGGCTCGATTATCTCAACCTCGATCGCACCTCGGGCACGCTGTCCGGCGGCGAATCGCAGCGCATCCGCCTCGCCAGCCAGATCGGCTCGGGCCTTTCCGGCGTGCTCTACGTCCTCGACGAGCCCTCGATCGGCCTCCACCAGCGCGACAATGATCGCCTGCTCGTCACCCTCAAGCGCCTGCGCGATCTCGGCAACACCGTGCTCGTCGTCGAGCATGACGAGGATGCGATCCGCCAGGCCGATTATGTCATCGACATGGGCCCCGGCGCCGGCGTCCATGGCGGCAGCGTCGTCGCGGCCGGAACGCTGGCGGACGTGCTCGCCAGCAAGGACAGCCTGACCGCCGATTATCTCGCCGGCCGCCGCGCCGTGCCGCTCCCCGAAAGGCGCCGCAAGGGGACGGGAAAGAAGCTCACCCTCGCCGGCGCCACCGCGAACAACCTCAAGAGCGTGACCGCCTCGATCCCGCTCGGCACCTTCACCTGCATCACCGGCGTGTCGGGCTCGGGCAAGTCGAGCTTCACGATCGACACGCTCTATGCCGCGGCCGCGCGCCACCTCAACGGCGCCCGCCTCACCGCCGGCCGATATGAGAAGATCGAGGGCCTCCAATATCTCGACAAGGTGATCGACATCGATCAGTCGCCGATCGGCCGCACCCCGCGGTCCAACCCGGCCACCTATACCGGCGCCTTCACCAATATCCGCGACTGGTTCGCCGGCCTGCCGGAGGCGCAGGCGCGCGGCTACAAGCCCGGCCGCTTCTCCTTCAACGTCAAGGGCGGCCGCTGCGAAGCGTGCAGCGGCGACGGCCTGATCAAGATCGAGATGCACTTCCTGCCCGACGTCTACGTCACCTGCGACGTCTGCCACGGCCAGCGCTACAATCGCGAGACGCTGGAGGTGAAGTTCAAGGGCAAGAGCATCGCCGACGTGCTCGACATGACGGTCGAGGACGCGGTCGAATTCTTCAAGGCCGTCCCCCCGATCCGCGACAAGATGGCGATGCTCGCCGAAGTGGGCCTCGGCTATATCAAGGTCGGCCAGCAGGCGACCACCTTGAGCGGCGGCGAGGCCCAGCGCGTGAAGCTCGCCAAGGAACTCTCCCGCCGCGCCACCGGCCAGACCCTCTACATCCTCGACGAGCCCACCACCGGCCTGCATTTCGAGGACGTGCGCAAACTCCTGGAGGTCCTCCACGCGCTGGTGGAGCAGGGCAATACCGTGGTGGTGATCGAGCACAACCTCGAAGTCATCAAGACCGCCGACTGGATCATCGACCTTGGCCCCGAAGGCGGCGACAAGGGCGGGGAGATTGTCGCGGTCGGGACGCCGGAGGATGTGGCGGCGGAGACGCGCTCTTATACGGGGCAGTATCTGAAGGACATATTGGCGCGGTCGGAGCGGGTTGAGGCGGCGCCGGCGATAAAGCTGGGGAAGGGGAAGGCCAAGGCACTTAAGCGTGAGAAAGAGGCGGCGGAGTAGGAAACACGTCACACGGGAATATCACCTACCTCCGATGCTTCAGAGCTAGCTGGTTCGGCCACAACGATTCTTGGTCCTGCCTTGGGCTACGGTATTTCACACAAATCCGCTGCGACCTTTGTAAGTAGGGTTGCACGATCGTCGTGGAATTTAGCTAAATTATCATCAAACAGTGACTTTGGGACGAGAGCGTGCGCCAACGTGCTGTCTATATCGCCTCGCATCTTCGCCTTATATACTGAAGGCGCATCACCCCCGAGCTCTCGGTTATCAGCGCGCGATAGAAATGCGAAATTCGCAAGTGTGCTGAGCAGAAATTCACTCTGTCCCGTATCCTTCACAAATTTACGGGGCATCAGATGGTGGAACTCAGTTCTATTTGCCTCCTTTAATTTTTCATGAAGGTCAACAGGGGCACCGGAAACAAATGAAAGCGGTTCGTATTGCGCCAGCATCAAAATAAACGTCTTGGTGTTTACGCTAGTTATACCGAAATTGCTATATTTGAAGAAGAAGTCGCTGAGTCCGACTTCAAATTCACCAAGAGCGCACGCCGCTCCTTCCCTCAACTTTCGCATCTCTTGGATGTCGGTGTTTAAGTTTCTGATAACGCCGGAACTGTACCGCCGAGAAAATGCTGATCGCCAGAACCATCTATTGATAATCTTGCTTTGGTCGGCCGTGTAGCTCGCCTCCTTCGATCCATGAACGGCAAAAAAGGCCGACAGCGGCACGATCATCGTGGAGAATGGTAGATTCGCAAGCTTTGCAATTTTAAAATGAGTCTTAAGGTAATCTATGCTATATTTAATGCCGTTTGTAATCTTGTCAAAGTTATTCCTAACTTCTTCTCCGTTAAGCGACATGAGTGCCTCGGGAGATGCATCATTGGCCAAAACGGCAGAGCAGCAGCGCAGCAATAGGTTAGTATCTGCGCCGATTTCTTCGAATCCAAAGCTAGCTATATCATCAGAAAGTTCAGAAAACTGAGCTTGAAGTTGGAAATCTTCTGACCATGTCCATGCTGTAAGGAGTTGGAATGTGTTGAGTTCAACGCCTTGTCGGTTAACGCGCTCAAAGATAATGGCGACCGTAGCGCGATCCTCTGTCCTTGTTATTTGAGCAGGAATCATAACCGTCTGAAATTTTTCCCTCATCTTGTCGACCCGCTCCGCGGTCGCATCGTCGAGTGAGCGGACGAGTTTCCCGTAATGGGCGACATTGAATAGAGATCGGAGAGGGAAATACCGGGATGGGTCTATCTCTCCCGATAGAGCGACGAATTGATTGTCTTGGGGTGATTTGTTTGCTTCGAGGTCAAAATAGACGTCCAGCCAATCCGCGTCTGCAACTGGGGTAAGTTCATTTTGGAAAACTCCGAAGAGAGACGTGATTCGTTGTTGTCCGTCTAAGACATAATAGACTGGGTAGTCGTCTGGCGCGGGCGGAAGCTTAAATGGACCCAAGTCGTTTTCCGTCTTAAGTCGTTCTTTCGTCTGCCAAAGAAGAAGCGATCCGAATGGGAAGCCCTTATAAATGGAATCCATAAGATAGGTAACGCGATCAGCGTCCCATACGAAGCCGCGCTGGAACGATGGGATTCTGATCTGGCCCTTCACGACTTGCGAGAGAATGTCTCTAATTGGAATCGAAGTCACACAGCCCTCCGACGGGTTGCACGCTTAGCGTCGATGATTACGGCTACTGAGTTGCCCCCGGCAGATTACGAGAGGATGCGACTTTAGTCGAGCCTTTCGGTTGTCGTGATAGGTGCTAGTTTCCGTGTTTATCGCTTACATCCCCAACCACCTCAAAATCACCCCCCCCGGCAGCCAATAGAGCGACAGTATCACCCCCAGCAGCGCCCCGCTCAGCCACTTCTAGATTACGGTGCCGGTGAACTAATTTCCTGAGTCCCGCCTCGGCCCGCTCGAAAAACCCAACTCCCAGAATAAATTAGGCCCCAACCCCATTCCGTGCTACATCCTCCCCATCGCCGGCCTCCACCTCAAGTGAGCCCGCCGGCGCCTGAGAGACGGCGGGGCATGCCCCGCTCCGACCGGCGGCTTCTGACGCAGGCGCGCTTTCTGTTGGCTCACGAAGTATCGGAATTCCGGGGACACTCACCAAATTCGGGACGCGCACGGATTCGGGCAGCGGCGCTCCAGGCTCTTCCTCCCTAAGCATCTGGACTCGCGCGGATTCCTGCATGGATCGTTCGCCACGCCTGCTCGTTGGGCCGGGCGAAAGGAGCATCCTCATGGCCGAACGCGAGCTTATCTCTCCCAATGGCGACAAGCGCTATGTGCGGCGCGACGATGAGGGGCGGTTCGGCGAATCGGACGATGTCGGCCGCTCGCTCGCCGCCGATCGCCGCCGGCACGCCGCGACCAGCAAGCCACGCAACCAGGGCGACAAGGGCGATTGACGCCGCCGCCCGGATCGCGGCGACGGGCCTTCGCCCGCCTGCCTCGATCCGGGCGCGCTTGGGCCGCACCCCGCGCCCCGCCGTCGCGCCTTCGCGGCCGGGCCGAAGGCTTGCCCCTTCCCCCGCCGCGCCCCCCATTCCCCCGCCGCGCCTCCGCGCGCACCGCGGGGCCCTCGCCGGATCCCCGCGAAAGCACGCGCAATCCTCCCGAAACCACGCGCCGCCCCGCCGTCGCACCATCGCGGCCGGGTTTCGCGGCCGGGCCGGGGGTCTGCCCCTTTCCCCGCCGCGCCTCGCTTTCCCCCGCCGCGCCTCCGCGCGCACCGCGGGACCCTCGCCGGATCCCCGCGAAAGCACGCGCAATCCTCGAAAAACCACGCACCGCCACGCCACCGCGCCTCGCGGCCGGGCCTTCGCGGCCGGGCCGGGGGTCTGCCCCTTTCCCCGCCGTGCCTCGCTTTTCCCCGCCGCGCCTCCGCGGGCCCCTTGCCGGATCCCCGCGAAAGCACGCGCGATCCTCGCAAAACCACGCGCCGCCACGCCACCGCGCCTCGCGCCGCCCGGTTTTCCGCCGGATTAGGCGCCTCGCCCGATCCGTGCTACAAGGCTTGCACCGCCGGCTTCACTAAGTCGTGAGCCTGCCGGCGGCTGAGAGACCTGCGGGGTTCGCCCCGCTCCGATCGGCGGTTCGTCCGCTCTTCCCGCGCTCCCGCTTGCACAAGAAGGGAGCCCGACATGGACCTCGATTATCTGAGCCGCCGCGAGCGCGAGGAGCGGCAGCGCGCCGCCCAGGCCGAGTGCGAACAATCACGCCGCGCGCACGAATTGCTCGCCGATCACTATCGCGAACGGATCCAAGCCTTCGCCCCCGTCGCCGCCTCCGCCGGCCGCGCGCGGGCGGCTGGCTGACCGCCTCGTCATTTCAACGAACACGAAAAGCGGCCCGCCAATCCAGGCGTGCCCGACCAGAAAGGAACGTGTGATCATGCCCATCGGCAAAGTGAAATTCTTCAACACCCAGAAAGGCTACGGCTTCATCACCAACGAAGAAGGCGGCAACGACGCCTTCGTCCATATCAGCGCGGTCGAGCGCGCGGGGATGGACACGCTCGTCCAGGACCAGCGCGTCTCCTATGAGCTCGAGGAGGACCGGCGCGGCAAGACCAGCGCCGTCAACCTGCAGAACGCCTGACCGGAAGCGGCCTCTCCCCCGCTTCGGGGGAGCGCCGCCGCCCGGCCGACCGGGCCGGAGCCAAGGAGACAAGATGTCGACGCATGAGGATTTCTGCCGCACCCGCGCCGCCGAGGCCCGGGCCGATGCCGATGCGGCGGCGCTCGCCAATGTGCGCGATCGCTGCCTGCGCGCCGCCGCGGCCTGGGACGTGATGGCCGATCGCGCCCACCGCACCGATCGCCTGCGCGCCGATCAGGAGCTGAGAAAGGCCGCGCTGGCCGATCACTGATCCGGCGCCGCCGCCGAAGGGCGGTTCCGGCGTTTTCGACACACGCAAAAAGGACCGCCCGGTCGCCCGGACGGCCCTCTCTCCTCGCACGGCAAGGCGTGATCGTCAGCGTTGCTGCTGGCCGCTGTCGCCCTGGCCCATCTGGCCGCCGCGATCGCGCTCGAGATCGTCCTGGCCCTGGCCCTGCTGACGGTTGCGATCGCCGTCCTGCTGCTGTTGCTGCTGGCGGTCGCGGTTCTGGTCCTGCTGGCCGCCCTGCTGCTGCTGGCGGTTCGAGTCCTGATACTGGCCGCCCTGCTGGCCACCCTGCTGCTGCTGACCTTGCTGGCCCTGGCCGCCCTGGCCACCTTGCTGTTGCTGGCGCTCGCGGTCGTTATTCTGTTCGTTCATCGGATCTCTCCATCGATTCATGCCCTGAACGGCACTGCCGAATCGAACGCCCCTCGCGCTCGGCCGGTTCCGCAAATCATTGGTTTCACAGGCGTTTCGATCCGCCGAGGGGCGCCATTCCGCCCGCCCTTAGCGGAATATCAACCAGGCTCCGTCAGGATGATCGGCCTCGCGCCCCTGAAGGGAGGGCCGGACCATGGGCAATTTCTTCAAGGCCGCCTTCGCGCTGTTCATCGTGGCCTTCGTCGTCGATGCGAGCATGTGGCACGGCTATTATCGCGAACGATACGGCCACCGCATCCATGCCTTCGCGACCGACGTCACCGACGGGAGCTGGGCCAATCCGGGCTGAACCGCCCCGTGCCGCGCGCGCCGACGCCGATCCGCTTTGGCGGGCTTCGCGGGTCTGCTATGACGGCACGCTCACAAGAGGGGGTTCCATCATGCGCATCGCCACGGCCCTGATCGCCGTCCTGCCCGTCGCGCTGGCCGGCTGCGGCCAGGGCAGCGCCTTTGACGAGGCGTTCCGCAACTCATTCCGCGAGAGCGCGGTGTCGAGCTGCGTCGCCGCCAGCCGGGCGACGCCGGCCGCGCCCCAGGGCGTCGACTGGCAACGGCTTTGCTCCTGCTCCGTCGACCGGATGATGGAGGGCAAATCGGCCGCTGAGCTGCGCCGGCTGCAGGGCGACTCGCCCGAGCAGATGGAGGCGGTGCGGCAGTGCGCGACGCAGATGGGCATTGTCCCCGGCGGCGGCGCCCCCGCTGCCCCCGCTGCCCCCGGCGGAAAATGAAGAAGGCCGCGCGGCCGAGCCGGCTTATCCCCGATATCCCCGTTATCCACAGGCCGGGCGGTCAAGATTCCGCTTGGGGCGACTCGGCGGATGGAGTCATAAGAAAGGTCCGCCGCCAGTAGGCGGACCTCCTCCGGAAACGGATGGCGTCCACCGAGGCAGCGGCCAAAGCAGAAGACAAGAGGAACCGCAAGGGAAATCTGGTCCGATGCGATGGAAGGGCGACCTTCGAGGAAGAAGCGCGAGGCTTTCGGGCCGAACCCACTTTCCAAGACAGGAGTCCGGCACGTTCGACATCTTCGGATGACGATCTTGCGAAAGGAAGTCAGGCGGACCGAAAGGCGAGCGTGGCATCCGATGGGGACCCGAAACCGGCAGCAATGCCGCGAGACGGGGTACCCGAGAGGAAGGCGACCGAACGCCGCAAGGCGATCGATCGATTTCCGATCCGCCGGAGGAAGGGCATCGGGTCTTCGGACCTATGTTCCGACCGACGGAAAGTGGGGCCGGCAGCGATGCCGGCCCCATTACTTTTTGGGCCCGACCGGCGGCCTTCCCGGGGCCTGCAAGGCCCCCCAATCCGCCGCCACCGCTCCAGCGCTTCCACAGCCCCGCCTTCGCGCTGCCGCCACGCCGGCGACGCCGTTAGAGGCCCGTCGCGGCGCGATGCGCGGCCTCTTCCTGTCGCTCGCTCGCGCGGGCCGCGCCGGCGTGCCGAGCCCTTTCCCGGGGTGATAGGACGATCGGTGACAACGCCGCGTGCCACCGGATGCCCGCTGCGCCATCGCGTCCGGATTCGGCGGCGCCACCGATCCGTGCTATGGATGACGCACCGGGACTCGACTCGCGAGCAGCACTCCCGACCGGGAAAGGGAGAGCCATGGACGTGAATTATTATCTCCACCGGGAGCAGGTGGAACGGATGCGGGCATCGACCGCATCGACCATCGAGGCGGAGCAGGCCCATCGCCGCCTGGCCGATCTCTACCGCGCCCGCCTTGTCGCTTATCGGACCCCGCCGGGCGCGATCGAACTGGCGGTGCGCTGACCGTCGCGACCTTGCGATGGGACGGGCCGCGGGCCACGCCAACCTTTCGGTAAGCCTTCTCTGTCATACGCACCATGTTCGTGAGAGAGGCGAAACGAATGGGGCGGCTGTCCGGCAACATGATCACGCGGCGCGAAGCGCGGACGATCGACCAGCGTCTTGAATCGCGGCACGAGGGGCTCGTGGACTGCGCGACGCTCTTCTTCCGCGGCGGCGTGCATATGGTCCAGGTCGTGAACATCTCGGCGCGGGGCGCGATGGTCGAAAGCGAGCTCGAACCCCGGCTCGGCGAGAATGTGATCGTCCGCTTCAACGGATGCAGCCCGATCCACGCCTTCGTGCGCTGGATCCGCGACGGCCGGCTCGGCCTCAATTTCGGATGCGAGTTGACCATCGGCTGATCCCCCGGATCAGCCGGCCCGATGCGCGGGGCGCATCGGGAAGGTTCAACTGACCATCGGCTGATCCCCCGGATCAGCCGCCCGATGCGCGACCGAAACCCAGTTGAAACGGCGGCGATAAGTCTTACTTCGCAACCATTCGCGAAGGAGGCCTCCCGTGATCGATCTCTACACGTCGCCAACCCCCAACGGTTACAAGGTCTCGATCACGCTCGAAGAGCTCGGCCTCCCTTACGAGGTCCATCCGATCGACCTGTCCTCGGGCGCCCAGAAGGAGCCGTGGTTCACCGCGATCAATCCCAATGGCCGCATCCCGGCGATCGTCGATCGCGACAATGGCGGCTTCGCGGTGTTCGAAAGCGGCGCGATCATGCTCTATCTGGCCGAGCAGGCGGGCGCCCTCATCCCCCCGGATCGCGAGGGACGCAGCCGCGTCGTCCAGTGGCTGATGTTCCAGATGGGCGGGCTCGGGCCGATGATGGGCCAGGCCAACGTCTTCACCCGCTACTTCCCCGAACATCTTCCATCCGCGATCGACCGCTACCGGCGCGAGAGCCGGCGGCTGCTGGAGGTGCTCGACGGCCGGCTCGCCGACAATGAGTATCTCGCGGGCGACTATTCGATTGCCGACATCGCCAATTTCTGCTGGGCGCGGGTGCATGAATGGCCGGGCGTCGCGATCGACGGGCTCGACCATCTCAAGCGATGGATGGACGCGATCGCCGCCCGCCCCGCCGTGCAGCGCGGGCTCGCCGTCCCGCCGCGGCCGGAGGCGAGCGACGAAAGCAGGATCGAATCGGCCCGCAAGATGCTGGCCTGACGCAAGGAAGAGACATGAACGAGATGACCCGGATTTCCGCCCAGCCCGACTATAGCGAGGCTGTGCAGGCCTTTCTGCAGCGCGCGCCCAAGCTGTTCATCGACGGCGAATGGGTGGATTCCAGCCATGATCGGACGATCGCCGTCTTCGATCCGTCGACCGGTCGGGAAATCGCGCGGGTCGCCGATGCGTCCGATGCCGATGTCGACCGCGCCGTCGCCGCCGCGCGCCGCGCCTTCGACGACGGGCGCTGGTCCGGCCTCGCCCCTTATGCCCGCCAGCGCATCATCGAGAAGCTCGCCGACCTGATCGAGGCGAACATCCCCGAGCTCGCCGAGCTTGAATCGATCGACAACGGCAAGCCGCGCAGCGCCAGCCAGGGCTATGATCTGCCGCGCTCGGTCCAGACGCTCCGCTACATGGCCGGCTGGGCGACCAAGCTCAGCGGCGAGCATATCGAGCCGTCGGGCCTGCCGACCGGATCGGTCCACGCCTATGTCCGCCGCGAGCCGATCGGGGTGTGCGCGCAGATCGTCCCGTGGAATTTCCCGCTGATGATGGCGGTGCAGAAGATCGCGCCCGCGCTCGCCGCCGGCTGCACGATCGTGCTGAAGCCGGCCGAGCAGACGCCGCTCACCGCGCTGCGGCTCGCCGATCTGGTCGCCGAAGCGGGCATCCCCGCCGGCGTGCTCAACATCATCACCGGCAATGGCGAGACGGCGGGCGATCGAATGGTCCGTCATCCCGAGGTCGACAAGGTCGCCTTCACCGGATCGACCGAGGTCGGCAAGATCATCAATCGCAACGCGACCGAGACGCTGAAGCGCGTGACGCTTGAGCTTGGCGGCAAATCGCCGGTCATCGTGCTCCCCGACATCGACATCGCGAAGACCGCGGCGGGCGCAGCGCGATCGATCTTCTCCAATGCCGGCCAGGTCTGCATCGCGGGGTCGCGCCTGTTCGCGCATCGCGACATTTTCGACGATCTGCTCGAGGCGGTAGCGGAGAATGCCCGCAAGCTGAAGGTTGGCCCCAGCCTTGCCGCGGACACGACGATGGGCCCGCTCGTTTCCACCGAGCAGCACGATCGCGTGCTTTCCTATATCGAGGCGGGCCGCAAGGAGGGTGCGAGCGTCCTGACCGGCGGCGATACGCCGGGGGGTGACGGCTATTTCGTCAACCCGACCGTGCTCGTCGACGTGAACCCGAACATGAAGGTGGTGCGCGAGGAGATTTTCGGCCCGGTGCTCGCGGCGCAGCGCTACGACGATCTCGACGAGGTCGCGAAGGCGGCCAACGACACGCCCTATGGCCTCGCCGCGTCGATCTGGACCCGCGACGTCTCCGCGATGCACAAGCTCGCCGCCAAGCTCAAGGCGGGCATGGTGTGGGGCAACACCTCCTCGGCAGCCGACACGTCCCTGCCCTTCGGCGGCTTCAAGCAATCCGGCTTCGGCCGCGAGAGCGGGCGCTACGGCATCGAAGCCTATACCGAGCTCAAGACGGTCGCCATCGCGCTTTGAATGCGGCTCGGCGGGCGGCGGCTTGATCGCGGCCGCCCGCCGGTCCATGCCGCACGGACCGATTGACGAGGTCCGTGCCATGCGTCTCACGATCCTGCTTCTTGCCGCCGCTGCCGCGGCTTCCGCCAGCGCCCAGGATGCGCCGCCCGATCCGGCGCCTGCGACCGCCGGCCAGTCCGGCACGACGTCCGGTTTGACCGATCTCAACCAGACGGTGAACGACCTCCAGGACGCGCAGGATCCGCCTGCCGGCGACGAGGCCGCGCCGGCGCCGCCGGCGGCCCCCGCGGCCGGCGACCAGCCGCCCGCGCCCGATCCTTCCGCAGCGGACGAGGCGGCGCCGGTTGCGGGGGAGCCCGCGCCCGCACCGGAACCGGCCGAGGCCGCCGCGGCGACGCCGCCCGAGGCGCATCCGCCGATCCTTCCGACCTATCTGCGCCATCCCGGCGCCGAGCTCGATCCTGAACAGAATCAGCAGATCGCGCGCACCGTTGCGCGCGGACAGGCGATGATCGCGATCGCCCGCGCCGGCCTGGTCGGCAGCCAGGACATGCTGGCCCATTTGCCCGATCCGGACGGGGCCGGCATCGCCGGCTGGATCGCGGAGCCGCAGGGCAACGCAATGCTCGTCACCTTCTATGCCGCCGCTGAAGCCGGCCCGAAGGCGGTCTATCGCGTCAGCGTTCTCGGCGCGCGCGCCGTCTCGCGCGAGACGTTCCTCGATCCAGCCGAGCGCCCTGCGCTAACGGCGCTCCAGGCCCGCATGGCCGCCGCGCGGGCCGCAACCGACGGATTGAGCAACCATCCCTGCACCGGCCAGGACTTCAACGTCCTCGTGATCCCGCCCGAAGCGCCCGACGCGCCGATCGACGTCTATCAGATGAGCCCGGCTGTGCCGCGCGGCCATTTCCCGCTCGGCGGCCACTTCCGGTCGCGCGTCGACCGCGACGGCCACATCGCGGAGGTGCAAAGCTACGGCGCCTGCGTCGCCCTGGTTCCGCCGGCGACCCCTGCGGGCACGGCGCCTTCGCCGCTTCCGGCCAGCGGCCCGGACGATCAGCTGCCGAACGAGATTCACGTCTTCCTCGCCGCCTGGACGGGGCATCCGCTGCTGGTGACCTCCGGCGGGCGGACCTGGCGGGTGAGCCCGGATTCGATCGCCGAAGCGCAATAGGCGGCCGCCCGGCGGGCACCGAACCCCGCCTTCACGCTTTCTTTGTCAATTTCTCCGACACTCCCCGATGTGTCGGAGGCTTTGACATTCCTGGGAACGGCCGGAGGCGCTGAAGCGTGATCCGGCTGTTCAAACATTATGTGCCCTATGCGGTGCTGCTGCTGGGGACGATGGACCTTGTGCTGCTGCTCGCCGGCGCCGAGGCGGGCTGGACGCTGCGCCTCTGGCAGGTCGGCCTCGCGCGCGGCTCGGTGGTCGATCGCATTCCGAACATGATCGCTTTCGCGGCGGCCCTGCAGGGCGCGATGGTGGCGGTCGGCGTCTATGGCGCGCAGGCGCTCCATTCGGTCCGCTTCGCCACCGCGCGGATCATCGTCGCGACGGCGTTCGGGATCCTGCTGCTCAGCCTCGTCTTCTTCGCCTTCCCGCCGGTCGCCTTCTGGCGATCCAGCCTGCTCTACGCCACCGGCCTTGCGCTCACGGCGATGATCGGGGCGCGCGCCGCGCTTCGCGACTGGCTGGGTGGGCCCCGCTTCCGGCGCGGGGTGCTGGTGCTCGGCGCCGGGCCGCGCGCGGCGCGGATCCAGGAGCTTGCGCGCCGGCCTGGCGCCGGCTTCACCGTCGTCGGCTTCGTCGGCATGAACGACGGCCCAAGCGCGGTGGAGGGGGCCGTCAACCGCGCCGCGATCGAGAGCCTTCCGCGCCATCTCGAGCGGGTCGGCGCGAGCGAAGTGGTGCTGGCGCTCGAGGAGCGGCGCAATGCCCTCCCGCTCGCCGATCTGCTGAGGGTCAAGACGACGGGCGTCGAAGTCAACGATTTCTCGACCTTCCTCGAACGCGAGACCGGGCGCGTCGATCTCGACAGCCTCAATCCCTCCTGGCTGATCTTCTCCGACGGATTTTCGGCCGGGCGGCGCCTCTCCGGGATGGCGAAGCGATTGTTCGACATCACGGTGAGCGTGATGATCCTCGCGCTGACCTGGCCGGTCATCACCGCGACGGCGATCGCGGTGAAGCTGGAGAGCAGGGGCCCGGCCTTTTACCGGCAGCGCCGGGTCGGCCTCTATGGCGAGACGTTCGAGGTCATCAAGCTGCGCTCCATGCGGACCGATGCCGAAGTGGGCGGCAAGGCGGTGTGGGCGCAGAAGGACGATCCCCGGGTGACCCGCGTCGGCCGCTTCATCCGCAAGGTCCGCATCGACGAGCTGCCCCAGGCGTGGAGCGTGCTCAAGGGCGAGATGAGCTTCGTCGGCCCGCGGCCCGAGCGCCCCCAGTTCGTCGCCGATCTCGAGGCGCGCCTGCCTTATTATGCCGAGCGCCATGTCGTGAAGCCCGGGATCACCGGCTGGGCGCAGATCAACTATCCCTATGGCGCATCGATCGAGGATGCGCGCGAGAAGCTGGAATATGATCTCTATTACGCCAAGAACTACACGCCTTTCCTCGACCTGCTGATCCTGCTGCAGACCGCGCGCGTGATCCTGTGGCCGGAGGGCGCGCGCTGATGACGGCGCTGCTCGGCCTGTGGAGCCACATGCTCGCCGCGCTGCTCTACGGCGCGCTCGCGATCGTCCAGCTGCGCCGCTGGACCGGCGATGCGGCGAGCCGGCCGCTGATCACGGCGTTCGCGGTGCTCGCGGTCTGGGCGATCTTCGCCGGCCTGCTCGGTCCCTACGATCTCCTGTCCCGGCTCGCGGAAAGCGGCCGCAATCTCGCCTTCCTCGCCTTCATGTACGGCCTGATGCCGGCCGAGGAGGGCGAGGAGAGCCGCGGAGGGGTCAAGGCCGTCTATGCGGCGGTGGCGGCCGTCATCGGGCTCCAGATCGTCGTCGGCGGCATCATTCCCGGATTCCGCAATCTTCCGACGGCTTTTGCGGCGCTGACCGCGACGGCCCAGGTGCTCGGCCTCACCATCGCGTCGGGCGCGCTGATCCTGGTCCACAACCTCTACGGCCAGGCGGCCCCGGCCTCGCGCGGGCAGCTTCGCTATCCGATGCTCGCGCTTGCCGCGATGTGGGCCTTCGACCTTCATCTCTACACCGTCGCCTATTTCATGCATGGCGAGACCGCCGGCCTGTTCGCCCTGCGAGGGCTGATCGCGGCGCTGCTCGCCCCGCTGTTCGCGCTGGGGCTGCGCGACAATCCGCGCTGGAAGGTGCAGCTGTCGCGCGCCGCGACGTTCCAGTCGGTCTCGGTGGTGGCGATCCTCTCCTACCTCATCGTGATGATGTCGGCGGCGCGCGCGCTGGAGATCGTCGGCGGCGATTGGGCGCGGGCCGCCCAGATCGGGCTGGTCGCGGCGATGACGCTTGCAGCGCTGATCCTTCTCCCATCGGCGCGGGCCCGCGGATGGCTCGGCGTGATGCTGGCCAAGCACGTCTTCGAACATCGCTACGACTATCGTGAGGAATGGCTTCGTTTCACCGACACGGTCGGCCGGCAGGGGGACGGCGATGCGACGCTCGAGGAGCGGGTGGTGAAGGCGATTGCCGACATCGGCGGCGCGCCCGGCGGCGTCATGCTGCTCACCGACGGCCGGCGGCTGACCCCGGGGCCGCGCTGGAACTCCGCCCTTCGCCTTGCGCCGGTGGGCGACGACGGCGCCGACCTCATCCGTCATGTCGAAGCCGACGCCTATGTGATCGATTTCAGCGCGCCGCGCGGACGCGAGAACGATCCGCCGGTGCCCGCCTGGCTCGCCGAAGCCGGTGCCTGGGCGGGCGTTCCGCTGATCCATTCCGGGCGGCTCCTCGGCCTCGTCCTCCTCGAACATCCGCCGCACCGGCGCCCGCTCGACTGGGAGGATTTCGATCTCTTTCGCACCGCCGGTATCCAGGCGGCGAGCTATATCGCCGAAGCGCGCGGGCAGCAGGCGCTGGCCGACGCGCGGCGATTCGACGAATTCAACCGGCGCTTCGCCTTCATCATGCACGACATCAAGAATCTGGTCAGCCAGCTCTCCCTCGTCGCCCGCAATGCCGAGCGACATGCCGACAATCCGGACTTCCGCGCCGACATGATCGCGACGCTCCAGGCTTCGGTCCGCAAGATGAACGATCTGCTCGCCCGCCTCTCCCCAGGCGCCGCGCGCGAGGCCGATCCGGCGCGGGCGATCCGGGTGATGGACGTGATCGAGACGGTGGCTGGCCCGCGCCGCCGGACCCGCGCGTTCCGAATCGAGGGCGATGTCCATCTCGCGGCGATGGCGGGGCCGGCGGGGCTGGAGCAGGCGTTGTCCCACCTCGTCCAGAACGCGATCGACGCGAGCGGGCCGGACCAGCCGATCGAGCTTCGCGCCTATGAAAGCGGCGGCGACGTCGCGATCGAGGTGGCCGATCACGGCTGCGGGATGGCGCCGGATTTCGTCGCCCATCGGCTGTTCCAGCCCTTCGCCTCGACCAAGGAGACCGGCTTCGGAATCGGCGCCTATGAGGCCCGCGAGCTCATCCACGCCATGGGCGGCCGGATCGAGGTCGACAGCGTCGTCGGCGAAGGAACGAGGTTCACCCTGATCCTGCCCGGCGCCGCCAGCCAATCCCCGCTTTATTATGAACGGATGCGCGCATGAACATGCCCGTCAAGCCAAAGCTCCTGATCGTCGAGGACGATGAAGGCCTCCAGCGCCAGCTGCGCTGGGCCTATGACGATTATGAGGTGCTGGTCGCGGCCGACCGCGCCGGCGCGCTCGATATCGTCCGCGCGGCCGAACCTGCCGTCGTCACGCTCGATCTTGGCCTGCCGCCCGATCCCGACGGCGTGAGTGAAGGCTTCGCCGCGCTCGAGACGATCCTGTCGCTGAAGCCCGAGACCAAGGTGATCGTCGCCTCCGGCCACGGCGCGCGGGAAAGCGCGCTTCGGGCGATCGCGTCGGGCGCCTATGATTTCTACCAGAAGCCGGTCGACATCGATCAGCTCGGCCTCATCGTCCGCCGCGCATTCCAGCTTCACGGCATCGAGAGCGAGAACCGGCGTCTGGAAAGCCGGGTCGGCGAGGACCGCACCGTGCTCGGCACGATGGTGACGGCGGCGCCGGAGATGCTGAAGGTCGCCCGCACGATCGAGCGCGTCGCCAATACCGACGTTTCGGTCATGCTGCTCGGCGCGAGCGGGACCGGCAAGGAACTGCTCGCCCGCGGCCTCCACGAGGCGAGCCGGCGGCGCGGCGGCGGCTTCGTCGCGATCAATTGCGCGGCGATCCCCGAAAACCTGCTCGAGGCCGAGTTGTTCGGCTATGAAAAGGGCGCTTTCACCGGCGCGATCAAGACGACCGAGGGCAAGATCGAGCTCGCCCATGGCGGGACATTGTTCCTCGACGAGGTCGGCGACATTCCGCTGCCGCTTCAGGTCAAGCTGCTGCGATTCCTGCAGGAACGGGTGATCGAGCGGATCGGCGGTCGCAAGCCGATCGCGGTCGACACCCGCATCGTATGCGCGACCCATCAGGATCTCGACGCGATGATCGCGGCGGGCACGTTCCGCGACGATCTCTATTATCGCCTCGCGGAGATCGTCGTCAGGATTCCGAGCCTTGCCGAGCGCCACGGCGACGCCGCCTTGCTCGCCAAGCATTTCCTCGGCCGCTTCGCGCGCGAGATGAACCCGGCGGTGAAGGGATTCGCGCCGGGCGCGCTGGCGGCGATCGAGGCGTGGGGCTGGCCCGGCAACATCCGCGAACTCGAAAACCGCCTCAAGCGCGCGGTGATCATGGCCGACGGCAAGCTCGTCACCGCCGAGGATCTCGATCTGCCGGCCGAGGCGATGGACGCCCTGCCGGTCAACCTGAAGACGGCTCGCGAGGAGGCGGATCGCCGCGCGATCCGCAAGGCGCTCGCCCAGACCGAGGGCAATATCTCCGGCGCAGCGAAGCTGCTCGGGATCAGCCGGCCGACCCTCTACGACCTGCTCAAGCAATACGGACTCCAGCCTTGAGGCAGCGCGCCCTCCTTGCGCTGCTGATCCTGCTGGCCGCCTGCTCCGGGCGGGCGGGGACGCCGTATCAGCGCGGGCTGGCGGCGTTCGAATCCGGCGACATGTCGACCGCGAAGGTGGAGATCATGAACGCGCTCCAGCTCGATCCGGGCGATCGCGCGGCCCGGATCGTGCTCGCCCGGATCGATCTTGCCGCCGGCGACGGTGTCGGCGCGGAGGCCGAGATCGCCCGAGCCCGGCAGAACGGCGCGCCGGCGGCCGACACCGCGCATCTGCTCGCGGAGGCGAAGCTGCTTCAGGGCGATCCCCGCGCTGCGATCGGCGAGGCCGCCGGCGCGGCCCCGGCCTTCGGCGCGGCGGCGGCGCGGATCATGGGCCGCGCCTATCAGGCGCTCGGCGACGGTGCGAACGCCCTCATCCAGTTCAACCGCGCGCTTGCCCTCGCTCCCGAGGACAGCGCCGTTTGGACCGATCTCGCGCGTTTTCGCCGCGCCAACGGAGACCTTGGCGGCGCGCTCCAGGCGGCGGACCGCGCCGTCGCGCTGAAACCGCGCAACACCGATGCCCTGGTGCTTCGCGGCGAGCTGACCCGAAGCCAGTACGGGCTCGCCGCCGCCTTGCCCTGGTTCGACCGTACGCTCGAGATCGATCGCAACAATCTCGCCGCCCTGCTGGATCGCGCGGCGACCTATGGCGACATGGGGCGGATGCGCGACATGCTGGCCGACGCACGCCAGGCGCACCAGCTGACCGGCGGCAACGCCACCGCTTATTATCTCCAGGCCGTGCTCGCCGCGCGCGCCCGCGATTGGACATTGGCGCGCGATCTTTACGCGCGCACCAACGGTGCGTTCGAAGGCGCGCCGGCGGGCCAGCTGCTCGCCAGCGTGATCGATCTCGGCCTCGGCAATGACAGCCAGGCCGCCGACCGGCTCGGCCAGCTCATCAGCAATCAGCCCGGCAACCGCAAGGCCCGGCGCCTGCTCGCGCTGGCACGGTGGCGCTCCGGCGATGCGGCGGGGACCATCGCCGCCCTGCGGCCGATCGCCGACCTCGCCGACGCGGACAGCTATAGCCTGACCCTGATCGGCCAGGCGCTCGCGCGATCCGGCGACGCGGCGGGCGCGGCGCGTTACCTCGCCCGGGCGGCGATGCCGCAGCAGGGCTCCCTCGCCGCGCTGCAGCCGCTGAGCGACGAGGAGTTCGCGGCCGTCCGCGCGGCGGCAGAACACGATCCCGACAATGGCCCCACGCAGGTCCGGCTGGTGTCGGCGCTGCTCGCCCGAGGGCTTGGCGGGGAGGCGCTGGCGCGCGCGCGGCGGCTCGCCGCCGCCAATCCGGGCGCGCCGGAACCTGCCATCCTGCTCGGCGACGCGCTTGGAACGCAGGGCGACTTCGCGGGCGCCGCCGAGCAATATCGCCGCGCAGCCAATCTCGAATTCACCGAGCCGGTCGCGTTGCGCCTGATCGAGGCGCTGCAGCGGTCCGGCCAGGCTGCCGCCGCCGATCAGGTGCTTGCGCTGTTCCTGCGCGAAAATCCGCAGAACATTCCCGCACTGACGCTGCGCGCCGGCCGGTTGATGCAGGCCGGGGACTGGGCCAACGCGGCGCGCGTTTATGAGACGCTGCGCGTCCGGATCGGCAACAACGACGCGACCATCCTCAACAATCTCGCCTGGGCCTATTCCGAGCAGGGCGATTATGGGCGCGCAATCCCGCTCGCTCGGCGGGCGTGGTCGCTCGACCGCGACAATCCCGCGACGGCGGACACGCTCGGCTGGATCCTGTTCAAGAGCGGCGTGGACCGCGCCCGCGGCCTCGTCCTGTTGCAGCAGGCGGCGCGCGGCGCCCCTTCGGACGCCGCGATCCGCAGCCGGCTGGAACAGGCCCGCCGGGGCTAGCGTCCGGACGAGAAGAGGCCGGATCGATCCTCGCGATTCGATCCGACCCCGATCTGCCTCAGCGCAGCGTCGCTGAATCCAGGTTCAGCTCGCCAAGCGGGATCACCGTCACGTTGGGATGATCGCGCTGCAGGGCGGGCAGGAACTGCGACGCCTCGCCGACGATGACGATCGTCGCGCCGGCGGGCGAGAGCAGGTCCCTCGCCGCCGCCTGCGCGTCCGCCGGCGTGATCGCGAGCACGGCCTGCTGGTAGCGACCGATTTCCTCGGGGCTGACATCGCGCAGGACATAGGAGGCGATGGTGCTGGCGATGCCCGAGGTTGTTTCGGCGTCGCGGCCGAAATCGCCCAGCAGCGAGGCCCGGCGGGCATCGAGCTCGGCGGCCGGGACCGGCTGGGCGCCGAGCCGCTGCATTTCGGCGAGCGTCAGCCCGAGCACCTCGGCGGCCGCATCGTTGCGAGTCTGCGTCAGGGCCGAGAATGGCCCCGGCGCGCGGCGCGCATCGATCGAGCTTCCGGAGCCGTAGGAGAGGCCCCTGCGGATGCGGATCTCCTGGTTCAACCGCGCGCTGTAACCGCCGCCGAGCACCGCATTGGCGACGAGGGCGCGATAGAAACCTGGATCGTTGCGGGCGATGGTGTTGCGGGTCACCGCGACCGCCGCCTGGCCCGATCCCGGCATGTCGATGACGACGATGTTCGCCGCGTCGCTCGCTGCCGGCGCGGGCGCGGCCGGGGCGGGCGAAGGCGCTGCCCCGGTCCAGCTTCCGAAATAGCGTTCGGCAAGCGCGCGGGCCTGCGCCGGCTCGATGCCGCCGCTGAGAATCAGGGTCGTGCCGGCGGGAGTCCAGGCGTTGCGATAGGCGTTCTGGATGTCTTCCCGGGTGATCGCCGCCAGCGAGCGCGCCGTGCCGCCGGCGGGGTGGCCGTAGGGCGCCGCGCCATAGACGAGACGGGCCGACGCCATGCGCGCCACCGCCGCCGGGCTGTGCATGGCGACATTGACGCTGTCGATGGCGAGCGCGCGCTGACGGTCCAGCTCGTCGGCCGCGAGCGCCGGATGCTGGGCAACGTCCGCCATGAGGCCGAGCGCCGGATCAAGCTCGCCGGTCTGCACCGTGACCGACAGCGTGGCGCCATCCCACCCGGCAGCGCTCGAAAGCGAGGAGCCGAGCGATTCCGCGGCGCGATGGACTTCGGTCGCCGAACGAGTCGCGGTTCCTTCGGTCAGCAGCGAGGCGGTGAGCCCGGCGGTTCCGGCGCGATCGGCGGCGTCAGCAGACGAGCCGCCTCCCCGCGCAATCAGCGCGGCCGTAACCAGCGGCACCTCATGGCGCGGCACCGTCACCACCTGCAGGCCATTGGCGAGCCGGCTGGTGACCGGCACCGGCATCGCCTGCACGACCGCGGGGGCCGGCGCGGGCGGCTGGACGCGCTCTGCCTCGGGCGCAGGCTCGACGACGTCGAGATGCGCCGGCGGCGTCAGCACTGCGGTCTGCACCGTTGCAGGAACGGCGATCTGGTCGGCGGCGGCGCCCTCAGGGCGCGCTTCGGCCGCCAGATAGTGGATCGCGGCCGATGCGTTGTCGTTCAGCCAGCGCCGCGCAACCCGCTGGATGTCCGCAGGCGTCACCGCGGCGATCCGGGCGAGCCGCCGGTCGGCCGCGCCCGCATCGCCGGCGACGACAACCGCTTCGGCAAGGGTCGAGGCCTGGCCCTCGGCGGTCTCGCGCTCGCGAAGCGCGGCATTGATGAGCTCGTTCTTGGCTTCGCTCAGTTCTGCCGCCGTCACCGGCTCGTCGCGCATCCGAGCGATCTCGCGCCGAAGCCCGGCCTCCCCCGCATCGGGCGACTGGCCCTGGGCCAGGATCGCATAGACCGCGAAGACGCCGCGTCCCTGCTTGGTATCGAGCGACGAGCTCGCCTGCGCCGCGATCCGGTCGCGATAGACGAGCGTGTCGTGCAGGCGCGAGCTGTCGCCGGTCGAGACGATCCCGTCGAGCACCTCCATCGCCGCGGAATCGGGATCGTTCGCGGCGGGCGCCGGATAGGTGATGGCGACCGCCGGCAACGGCGTGTTGGGTTCGTAGACGGTGTAGTGGCGCGGCGTGGTTCGCGGAGGTTCCTGCACGGTCACGCGGGGGATTTGCGTGGTCGGGCGCGCGATCGGGCCGAAATATTGGTCGATCCAGCGGTCGAGCTGGGCATCGTCGAAATTGCCGGCGACGAACAGCACCGCATTGTCGGGCCGGTAATAGACCTGGTGGAAGGCGCGCACATCGTCGATCGTCGCCGAATCGAGATCCTCGATGCTGCCGATGCCCGAACGGGCATAGGGATGCACGTCATAGGAGACCATCGGCAGATAGAGATAGAAGAGCCGGCCGTAGGGCTGGGCGAGGACGCGGCTGCGCAATTCCTCCTTCACCACGTCCCGCTCGGACGCGAAGCTCGCCGGATCGATGACGAGCCCGCTCATGCGCTCGGCCTCCGCCCACAGCAGGGTCTGGAGATGGTTGGCGGGGACGACCTCGTAATAATTGGTGTAATCGTCATTGGTCGACGCGTTGTTGTAGCCGCCGACATCCTCGGTCATCCGATCGAAGCTCTCCGCCGGCAGGTTGCGGGTCGCCTTGAACATCAGATGCTCGAAGAGGTGGGCGAAGCCGGAACGTCCGCGCGGATCGTCCTTCGATCCGACATCGTACCAGACCTGCACCGACACGTTCGACGTGTTCGCGTCGCGAATCGAATAGACCCGAAGGCCGTTGGCGAGCGTGCGCGTGCGATAGACGATCGGGGCGACCTGCGATGCGGACGCGGCCGGCGCGGCGGGGGCCGGCGTCTGCGCCGAGGCGACGCCGCCGAGAAAGGCGATGGCCAGTGCGGCCGGCGCCGCACGCGTAAGCAATCCAATCATCGATGAAACCCTCCCAGGAACCGGCACGCTAGCTGCGCCGCCGGTCCGCGCGCGTCAACCCGCCAGGGCCTCGGCCTGCTCCGCCAGCTCCAGCCAGCGCGTCTCGGCCTCGTCGCGTTCGGCGCGGGCGGCGGCGATCGAATCGGTCAGCGCTTCGAACAGCTTGGGATCACGCGCGTAAAGCGTCGGATCGGACAGCGCCGCCTCATCGCGCGCGATCGCCGCCTCCAGTTCCTCGATCCGTCCGGGCAGGAGATCGAGATCGCGCTGATCCTTGTAGGACAGCTTTTTTCGCGCCGGCGGTCGCTGGTCCCGAGCGACGTCAGGGGACGCCGGCACGGGTTCATCGCGAACGCCCCTCGACTGTGCTCGGGGCGAGCGAGACTGGCCGGGCCGCTTCCTTTTCCGTTCCCAATCCTCATAGCCGCCGGCGACGATGTCGACCTTGCCCGATCCATCGAGGCCGAGCGTGATCGTCACCGTCCGGTCGAGAAAGTCGCGATCGTGGCTGACGATGAGGACGGTGCCTTCATAATCGGCGATCACCTCCTGCAGCAGATCGAGCGTCTCCATGTCGAGATCGTTGGTCGGCTCGTCGAGCACCAGCAGGTTCGATCGCCGCGCGAACTCGCGCGCGAGCAGCAGGCGCGATCGCTCGCCGCCCGACAGGCTGCCGACCTTTGCATCCACCAGGTTCGGATCGAACAGGAACTCCTTGAGATAGCCCTGCACATGCTTCTTGTGGCCGCGCACCTCGATCCAGTCGCCGCCGTCGGCGAGAATGTCGCGAACGCGCTTGTCGGGATCGAGCAGCTTCCTTTGCTGGTCGATCATCACGCCGGACAGGGTCCTGGCGCGCGTGACCGTGCCTTCGTCCGGCGCGATCTCGCCGGTCAGCAGCTTGAGCAGGGTCGTCTTTCCCGTGCCGTTGGCGCCGACGACGCCGATCCGGTCGCCGCGCTGGATCCGCAGCGTGAAATCCCGGATGATCGTGCGGTCACCAAATCTCTTGGTCACCTGATCCGCCTCGATCACCATCTTGGTGCGCACGTCGTCATTCTCGACCGCGAGCTTGGCCGTCCCGGCAGGGCCGAGCATCGCGGCGCGGGCCGCGCGCATTTCGTGCAGTTTCGCGAGCCGCCCCTGGTTGCGCCGGCGCCGCGCGGTCACGCCGCGCTGGAGCCAGTGCAGTTCCAGCTTCAGCTTCGCGTCGAGCTTTTCGGCGGCGCGCGCCTCTTCTTCATAGACCCGCTCGGTCCATGCCTCGAACCCGCCATAGCCGACCTCGGCGCGCCGCAGCTGCCCGCGATCGAGCCAGAAGGTCGAGCGGGTGAGGCGGGTGAGAAAGGTGCGATCGTGGCTGATGACGATGAACGCGCCGGTATAGCGGCCGAGCCAGTCCTCCAGCCAATCGATGCCGGCGAGATCGAGATGGTTGGTCGGCTCGTCGAGCAGAAGCACGTCCGGCTCTGCCGCCAGCGCGCGCGCGATCGCCGCGCGGCGGCGTTCGCCGCCCGACGCGGTCTTCGCCTCACGCGAGAGATCGAGCCCGATCTGATCGGCGATCGCCTCGACTTCGTGCGCCGCCGCCGGCCCCGACAGGGCGAAATCGCGAAGCGTCGCAAAGCGCGTCACGTCCGGATCCTGTTCCAGGAGCACGACCTTGGTGCCGGGCTGGATCGTGCGCCGCCCCTCATCGGTTTCGATGAGGTCGGCGAGGCATTTGAGCAAGGTCGTCTTGCCCGCGCCGTTGCGCCCGATCAGCGCGAGCCGGTCGCGCGCGCCGACGAACAGGTCGAGATGGCGGAAGAGCCAGCCGGCCCCCTGGACGAGGCCGAGATTTTCATAAGCGAGAACAGGTGCTGCCATGGCGGCCAGATAGGGCGTCGCTGCGGAGCCGTCACCCCGGGACTAGAAATCGCTGCTGCCGAACCGGCCAACGCCCTTGTTGAAGCCGGGCGGATCGAGGACCGAGATGTCGAGTTCCAGCGGCGCGCCGATCCAGCGCGCCAATGTCGTGTGATCGGCGACATCGTCGTCGGTGAGCGGGTGGATCAGCGCGCGAAGCCCGCTCGCCTCGATCGCGTCGATCACCGGCGCGAGCGTGCGCTGCGGGAAGTGAATCTCGAACTGCGGGATCGGATGGGGTCCGACGGGGCGATCGACCATGCGCCCGACGAAGAGGATGCGGCGCTCCCCGTCGTTCCCGGCAAGGCGCTGGAACGACTCGCGCAGACTGGCCGCCGCCGCGCGCTCCCCGGCGGAAAAATAGACATGGGCGTGGAAAGGCGCATCGCCATCGCTCATCGGCCGGGTCCTCTCTGGTCGCGCCTATCGAAGGCGGCGGGTGGCGGCAAGGCCGTCCACCGGGCCGCAGGCCGCGAAGGCGATAGGCCAGGCGGACGATTCAGGATAGACTGGCGTGGTTCGAAAGGGGGGCGACATGCCAGTCATCGGAATGGGCGGATATTTCTTCCGCGCGAAGGACCCGCCCGCGCTCAAGGCCTGGTACAAGGCGCATCTCGGCGTCGGCGGCGGCTGCGGGACGGATGAGTCGGGCCGGTCGAACGAATGGGTGTGGTTCACTGCCGGCGGCCCGATGGTGTTCGAACCGTTCAAGCACGACACCGACTATTTCCCCGCCGACCGCACGGCGATGGTCAATCTGCGCGTCGATGGCCTTGACGCCCTCGTCGCCGATCTTCGCGCCGCCGGCATCGAGATCACCCGCGAGGAAGATATGGACGGCGTCGGCCGTTTTGCCCACATCCACGATCCGGAGGGCAATTTGATCGAATTGTGGGAGCCGGAACCGCGCGGCTGAGGTGCGGGACGACGCGCCGCCCGGCCCCTAGTGATACCCATCCTCGCCGACCTTGCCGCGAAACACCCAGTAGGACCAGGCGGTGTAGGCGAGGATGAGCGGGATCAGCACCACCGCGCCGATCAGCATGAATATCTGGCTGGCCGGCGGCGCGGCGGCTTCCCAGATGGTGACGCGGCCCGGGATCACGTCCGGCCAGATCGAGATGCCGAGCCCGACCAGGGTCAGCGCGAACAGGACCAGCGTGCAGACGAAAGCGAGGAAGTCCCGTCCGCGCCGCACGCCCTCCCAGCCGACCAGCGCGACGCCGCCGAACAGGAACGGCATGAGCGCCGTCACCATCAACCCCGGCATCTCGAACCAGCGCGCATAATATTGCTGCTCGAGATAGGGGGTCGCGAGGCTGACCGCGCCGACCAGGATCAGGAACGCCGGGAAGAGCCACGAGGCCATCCGGCGCACCCGATCGTGCAACGCCCCTTCCGTTTTCCAGATCAGCCAGGTCGCACCGAGCAGCGCATAAGCAACGGTGAGGCTGAGTCCGGTCAGCAGGCTGAACGGAGTCAGCCAGTCCCACCAGCCGCCGGCATAAGCCCGGCCTTCGATATGGATGCCCTGCAGGAGCGCGCCGAGCGTGATCCCCTGCGCCAGCGTCGCGACGAGAGAGCCGAAAAAGAAGCCGGCGTCCCAAAATTTGCGATGGCCCTCGTCGCGCCAGCGGAATTCGAAGGCGACGCCGCGGAAGACGAGGCCGAGCAGCATCGCGATCAGCGGCGCGTAAAGCGCCGGCAGCACGATCGCATAAGCCAATGGAAAGGCCGCCAGCAGCCCGCCGCCGCCCATCACCAGCCAGGTCTCGTTGCCGTCCCACACCGGGGCGATCGCGTTCATCGCCTGGTCGCGTTCGCGTCCGACCGGGAATTGAGGGAAGAGGATGCCGATGCCGAGATCGAAGCCGTCCATGAAGACGTACATCGCGACCGCGACGGCGATGATGATCGCCCAGATCACAGTGAGATCCATCAGCGTGCCTCCTCGTCTGGCCGCTCGAGCGCCGGCGCGGGGGTGATGCCGGCCGTGCGGACCGGGATCTCCGCGACCCCGGGCTCCAGCGCCGCCGGCGGATGCGCCATCAGCCGCAGGAGGTAGAAAATACCCATGGAGAACACGGCGCAATAGACGAGCACGAAGGCGATCAGCGATCCGGTGACGCCGGGCGCCGCGATCGGCGAGACGGCGTCTTCCGTCCTCAGCAGGTGATAGACGACGAAGGGCTGGCGGCCGACCTCGGTCGTCACCCAGCCGGCGATGACCGCGACGAAGCCCGAGGGTCCCATCAGCAGCGCGAAGAGATGCAGCCAGCGCCATTCGTAGAGCCGGCGCCGCCAGCGGGCGATGAAGCTCCAGATTCCGAGCGCGAGCATCAGCACGCCGAGCCCGACCATCAGCCGGAAGGACCAGAAAAGAATGCCGACCGAGGGCCGGTCGCGCGGCGGGAAGGCATCGAGGCCGACGATCGGCGCGTTCGCATCGTGCCGCAGGATCAGCGAGCCGAGCCGCGGAATCTCGACCGCGGCGCGCATCTGCTGGTCGCGGTCGTCGGGGATTCCGAACAGGATCAACGGCGCGCCCGACAGGTGGCTTTGATAATGCCCCTCCATCGCGGCGATCTTGGCGGGCTGGTGCTCGAGCGTGTTGAGCCCCTGCTGGTCGCCGGCGAGAATCTGGATCGGGGTGACGATCGCGGCCATCCACATGGCCATCGAGAACATCGTCTTCACCTCCGCCGTCGCGCGGCCCCTCAGCAGGTGCCAGGCAGCCACGCCGCCGACCGCCAGGGCGGTGGTGAGATAGGCGGCGATCACCGTGTGGACGAGCCGATAGGGGAAGCTGGGATTGAAGATCACGGCGAGCCAGTCGACCGGGACGAACTGGCCCTCACCGTTCATCGCCCAGCCCGCCGGCGTCTGCATCCAGCTGTTGGCCGAGAGGATCCAGAAGGCGGAAATGCAGGTGCCGACCGCGACCAGGCAGGTCGCGGCGAAATGCAGGCCGCGTCCCACCTTGTCCATGCCGAACAGCATGACGCCCAGGAACCCGGCCTCGAGGAAGAAGGCGGTCAGCACCTCATAGGCCATGAGCGGGCCGATCACCGGGCCGGCGCGGTCGGAGAAGACCGACCAGTTGGTGCCGAACTGGTAGGAGAGGACGATTCCGGAGACCACGCCCATCGCGAAGACGACCGAAAAGATCTTCAGCCAGTATCTGAACAGGTTCAGGTAGCGGTCCTGCCCCGTCTTCAGCCACAGCCCTTCGAGCACGGCGAGATAGGAGGCCAGCCCGATGGTGAAGGCGGGAAACAGGAAATGGAAGCTGACGGTGAAGGCGAACTGCCATCGCGCAAGCAGCAATGCGGCATCGGATACGGTCATCGAGCTCCCCTTGCCTTCGGCCGGAGGTCTGTCGCATTTGCGTGCATGAGGCAGACGGAGCCTACGCAATGATAGGTGGGACGGAGACGAGCGGCCTATAACATTTTTGCCCGGGAGGTACCAATGCGCGTGTTGCTGGCGCTGATTCTGCTCTGCCTGGGCGCGACCCAGGCGGTCGCCGATCCGCCGATCCTGCTTCGTCCGGCGCGGGTGTTCGACGGCGTCGATCCGGCGCCCCATGCCGGCTGGCAAGTGCTTGTCGAGGGAGACCATATCGTTGCCGCTGGCCCGGACCTGCGCGCGCCCGCCGACGCCCGCGTGATCGACCTTCCCGGGATGACGCTGATGCCCGGCATGATCGAGGGCCACGGGCACATCTTCCTTCATCCCTATAACGAGACGAGCTGGGACGATCAGGTGCTTCGCGAGCCGCTCGCGATGCGGGTGGCGCGGGCGACCGTCTCGGCGCGCGACACGCTGATGGCCGGTTTCACCACCGAGCGCGATCTCGGCACGGAAGGCGCCGGCTATGCCGACGTCGGACTTCGCGACGCGATCGACCGGGGCATCGTCCCCGGCCCGCGGATGATCGTCGCGACCCGGGCGATCGTCGCTACCGGCGCCTATGGGCCGAAGCTTGCCGATCCCGAGCTGGCCGCGCTCGGCGCCGAGGAATCGGACGGCGATCATCTCGTCGCCACCGTCCGTCACCAGATCGGCGCCGGCGCCGACGTGGTGAAATTCTACACCGACTATCGCTGGCGGCCCGGCGAGCCGAGCCGTCCGACCTTCCTTGCCGAGGAGCTGAGGCCCGCGATCGAGGCAGCCCATTCGGCCGGACGCACCACCGCCGCCCATGCCGGCACGGCCGAAGGGATGCGCCGCGCGATCCTGGCCGGGATCGACACGATCGAACATGGCGACGGCGGGACGCCGGAAGTGTTCCGCCTGATGCGCGAGCATGATGTCGGCTATTGCCCGACGCTGGCCGCGACCGACGCGATCGCCCGCTATCGCGGCTGGAACGGCGAGGCGCCTGAGCCGGAGTCGATCCGCGCCAAGCGGGCGAGCTTCGCCGCGGCGCTCGCGGCCGGGGTGCGGATGTGCGTCGGCGGCGATGTCGGCGTCTTCCCGCACGGGGAGAATGCGCGCGAGATGGAGTTGATGGCCGCCTGGGGGATGCGCCCCGCCGCCGTGCTGGTCGCCGCGACATCGGGCAATGCCGCGATCTTCCACCTCGCCGATCGCGGCGCGATCCGGCCGGGCCTGCTGGCCGATCTGGTCGCGGTTGCCGGCGATCCCACCGCCGACATCCATGCGGTGCGGCAGGTGCGGATGGTGATGAAGGGCGGCGTGCTCTACCGCGAACCCTGAACGCCAGCTTACAAATTCGTCGCAGCGGCTTTCGCATTCGTCACGCCGGGCTTGGCCCTTGCGAGCGCCCCGGGCAGCCGGGAAGGATGACGACGATCGCCCGTGACAGACCGCGCTTTCGAGGGCAGAATCACTCCCTGTTTCAGAGGATCGCGCGGCGCATGGAAGAATCGCTCGCTTATTCGCGCTGGTGGGAAGCCCTGCGCTCGACGATCGCGCTGTGGTTCTTCGTCCTTTTGATGTTCCTGCCGCTGATCATCCGCCGGCACGAGGGCGAGGATTGGACCGGAGTCGCGATCGATTGTTCGACGTTTCTCTATTCGATCGCGCTCGCGATGCTGATGTACCTCGCCTCACGCGTGACGATGACGATGCCGGCCTGGATGCGATTGCCGCTGCGCGCTGGCGCCGTGATCGCGACCGCCGCCGTCAACACGGTGCTCGACCTGCTTTTCCAGGGCTGGATCGGCGATCATGTCGCGACCGCCTGGCAGACGCTTCCAACCGATTTCGTGCGCGCCTATTCCTCGATGCTGAACTACATCCTGGTGTTCGGCGCGAACATGGTGCTGTTCCACGTCAATCACGCCCGGCGCGCCGCGATCGCGCAGGAGCGGCGCCTCGCCCAGGCCGACAAGGCCGCACAGGCGGCGCAGCTCCAGGCGCTGCGCTACCAGCTCAACCCGCATTTCCTGTTCAACGCGCTCAATTCGATCTCTTCGCTGATCGTCACCCGGCGCAACGACGATGCCGAGGCGATGACCGAGCGGCTGTCGACCTTCCTCAGGAACTCGCTCAACGCCGATCCGGCCGGGCTCACCCGCCTCGACGACGAGCTCGCGCTGACCGAGGAATATCTGCAGATCGAAAGCGTCCGCTTCGGCGACCGGCTCGACGTGACCGTCCATTGCGCGGACGACGCCTGCAACGCCATCATCCCGAGCTTCCTCGTCCAGCCGCTCGTCGAAAATGCGGTGAAGCACGGCGTCGCACGATCGCGCGAGCCGGTGCATATCCAGATCGACGCTGCGATCGAGGAAGGGGGGCTGCGGATCACCGTCGCCAACGAGCTTGGCGAGAAGGATGCCGACATGCTTCGTGGCACCACCGGCGCCGGCTTCGGCATCGCCAATGTGCGGCGGCGGCTGGAGAATATCTACGGGGGGGCGGCGACGCTCAATGCCGGGCCGGAGCACGGCCGCTACATCGCCACCATCCTGATCCCCCGCGATCCGCCGCGCGAATTGACTCAACGCCCGGTGTGACCGAAAGAAATGGCCGGGGAGGGCAAGGGGCGAATGCGGGTTCTGTTGGTCGACGACGAACCACTGGCGCTGGATCGGCTGCGGACGTTTTTCGGCGATATCGACGATGTCGATGTGATCGGCGAGGCGCGCGACGGCAACGAGGCGCTCGACCGGATCCGGGAGCTGACGCCCGACCTTGTCATCATGGATGTGCAGATGCCCGGCCGCAACGGCCTGCGCGCCGCCGCCAGCATCGACATCGAGCCGAGGCCGGAGCTCGTCTTCGTGACCGCGCACGAGCATTATGCGCCGGACGCGTTCGAGGTGGACGCCGCCGATTACCTGCTGAAGCCTGTCCGCTTCGATCGGCTGCGACAGGCGATCGATCGCGCGCGGCGGCGGCAATCCATGCGGTCGAACGCGGCGCTCGCGCAGAAACTGTCCGCCGAGGTCGCGGCGCTCAAGACTGGAGAGGGGGCGGGACTCGACGATGGTTTCTGGGTGCCCGAGCGCAACGGGCAACGGCGCGTGCCGATCGAGGCGATCGACTGGATCGAGGCGGCGCGCGACTATGTGCTGCTCCACACGCAGCTGCGCAGCCATCTGCTCAGGATCACGATGACATCGCTGGAGGAGCGGCTGCGGGGATCGCCGTTGCTTCGGGTTCACCGTTCGGCCTTCGTCCGGCCGGATCGGGTGACGGAGGTCCGCAAGGGGCACCGGTCGATGAGCCTGGTGCTTGCCGACGGCGCCGAGGTGCAGGTCGGGCCGAGCTATGTCGCGGCGGTGAAGGAAGCGCTCAACTTCGATTGAGGCGTGAATCAGAAACGGGGCGCGTTGCTATCGGACAGCGCGCCCCGTTCGGTATTGGCCGCCCATGCGGCTCAGGCCAGCAGGCCGGTGGAGGTGCTCGCGGTCATCAGCATGCCGCTGACGAAGAACGCTGCGACCACGGTGGCCAGCATGCGGAAGTTCTCGGATTTCGTCATCTCGTTCGTCCTTTCCAGCGGCATTGGCGCCGCGGCGCTGCCCCTAGGCCGGCCCGGGGCGAAGCGCATGGCCGATGCGATGGCGATGGCGTGGCGTTCGACGAGGCCGCGCCGGCGCGACCAATGCGCCGCAGAGGCCGACGAATGCGTCAGACGAACACCGACCAGCGTGTCTTTTCGACCAGCATTTCGAGCGCGAGCGCGCCGGTTTCGCTCGTCCCGGCCGCGTTGAGGCCCGGCGACCAGACGGCGATGGCGCCCTCCCCCGGCACGATCGCGAGAATCCCGCCGCCGACGCCCGATTTGCCGGGCAGGCCGACGCGGAAGGCGAATTCGCCCGAATTGTCGTAATGGCCGCACAGCATCATCACGCTGTTAATGCGCCGCGCGCGATGCCATGCGGTCACCTGCCGCCCGGTCTCGGGATCGCGCCCGTCAAAGGCGAGGAACAAGGCGGCGCGGGCAAGCTGGCGACAGCTCATCGCCACCGCGCATTGATGGAAATAGCCCTCCAGCACCGTCTCGACATCGTTCGAAAGCGTGCCGAAGCTCTTCATGAACCAGGCGAGCGCGCGGTTGCGCGATCCCGTCCGCGCCTCGCTGTGCGCGACTTCCTCGTCGATATGGACCCGCTCGTCGCGCGATTCGGCGCGCAGCAGACCGAGCAGGGACTCCAGCGCCTCGCCCATCGTGCCGTCGCCGATCAGGTGATCGGTGACGACCATCGCCCCGGCGTTGATCAGCGGATTGCGCGGGATGCCGCGCTCGCTTTCGAGCTGGACGATCGAGTTGAACGCGCTGCCCGATGGTTCGCGGCCGACCTTGTCCCACAGCTTCGCGCCGACCTTGTCGAGAGCGAGCTGGAGCATGAACACCTTGGAGATGGACTGGATCGAAAAGGGCTCGTCGCAATCGCCGGCGCCGTGGACCATGCCGTCCCTGCCGGCGAAGGCGATGCCGAACCTGTTCGGATCGACCCGGGCGAGCGCGGGGATGTAATCGGCGACGCGTCCGCGTCCGCGATGCGGCTCGATCTCGGCAAGCACCTCGGCAAGCAGCTCGTCCATTCGCGCCCCCTGCGCCTGTTGCGCCCGCCCTTTTCAGCCACCGGCCGCTGGAAGGAAAGCCGGATTCCCGCTTGCGGGGAAATGACGCGCTAGGGCTGTTCGCCCGCCGGCCCGGGCGTCTGCCGGGAATAAGGCGCGACATCCGTCAGCGCATCGCCGCCGAGGCTGGTGTAGAGATCGACGAGATTGCCGGCGCGCGCGAGGCGGGTCGCGATCAGCGTCCGCTGCGCGCCATAGAGCGTGCGCTGGGCGTCGAGGCTGTCGAGGAAGGTGTCGATGCCGCCGCGATAGCGCGCGTCGGTGAGCCGCGCATTGTCTGCCGCCGCCGCGACCAGGCGGCGCTGGGCGCCAAGCTGCGCATCGATCGTGCCCCGCCGGGCGAGGGCATCCGATACCTCGCGGAAGGCGGTCTGGATCGTCTGCTCATATTGGGCGAGCGCAGCGTCACGCTGCGCCTCGGACAGCCGCAAATTGCCGCGATTGGCCCCGGCATCGAAGATCGGCAGCGAGGCGCTGGCGCCGGCATTCCAGGTGAAGGCGCCGCCGGTGAAGAGCGACGAGAGCGCATCGCTGGCGACGCCGAGCAGGCCGGTCAGGCTGATCCTCGGGAAGAAGGCCGCTCGCGCCGCGCCGATCCGGGCATTGGCCGAACGGAGCCGATATTCGGCCTCCACCACGTCGGGGCGGCGAAGCAGGATTTCGGAGCTGAGGCCCGCCGGCAGCTCGCCGAGCTGGCCATCCACCGCATCGAGGCTCGCCGGGAGCAGGGCATCGTCGATCGGCGCGCCGACGAGGAGCTGGAGGAGGTTTCGATCCTGCGCGACCGCGGTGGTCTGGCTGGCGACGTCGCTCTGCGCGGTCTCGAGGATGGTCTGCGCCTGCCTGAGGTCGATCCGCGACGCGATGCCGCCGCGCAGCCGCTGATCGGTGAGCTGCACCGAACGCTGGGCATTGTCGCGCGTCGCGACGGCGATCGCGAGCAGGCTCCGGTCGGCGGCGTAGGCCAGATAGGCGTTGGCGATCTCGCCGATCAGCGCGAGGCGGGTCGCCCGCTGCGCGGCTTCGGTCGCGAAATAATCCTGGAGCGCGGCGTGGCTCAGGCTGCGGACGCGGCCGAACAGGTCGAGCTCGAACGCGCTGACGCCGAGATCGGCGGAATAGGACTCCTGCGTCCCGCCGCCATTGCCGTTGCCCGCGACATTGCCACGGTCGCCGATCGAGGCCCCCGCGCCGGCATCGACATGGGGGAAGAGATCGGCGCGCTGGACGCGGAACTGCGCCCGCGCCGCGGCGACATTGGCGGCGGCGACGCGAAGATCGCGATTGTTGGCGAGCGCGGAATCGATCAGCGCCTGCAGGTTCGGATCGCGGAAGATGTCGCGCCGGGACAGGCTGGGCAGCGCCGCTTCGCTCTGCCTGAGATAGGCGTCGCCGGCCGGCCAGCTCGGCGGCACCGGCGCTTCGGGCCGCTGGTAATGCGGCTCCATCGTGCAGCCAGCGAGCGCGAGCGCCGCGATCGAGGCGAGGCGGCGGCTCATTGGGCGGGCTCCGGCGCCGGCGTCGCGGGCGGCGCATCGTCGTCATGATGGTGGAGGTGGCTCAACACGTTGCGGGTCGAACGGCGGACCAGCACGAAGAAGAGCGGGATGTAGAAGATGGCGAGGATCGTCGCGGTCAGCATCCCGCCGATCACCGACGTGCCGATCGCGATGCGGCTATTGGCCCCCGCGCCTGACGCGACCGCGAGGGGGAAGACGCCGGCCATGAACGACATCGAGGTCATCAGGATCGGCCGCAGACGGATCCGGGCCGCCTCCAGCGCCGCGTCGATGATGCGGGCGCCGCGCTTTTCCGCCTGTTCGGCAAATTCGATCATGAGGATCGCGTTCTTGGAGGCGAGGCCCATGGTGGTGAGCAGGCCGATCTGGAGGAAAACGTCGTTCTGCAGCCCGCGCAAGGTCACCGCGAAGATCGCGCCGACCAGCCCGAGCGGGATCACCAGCAGCACCGCGACGGGGATCGACCAGCTTTCGTAAAGCGCCGCGAGGCACAGGAAGACGACCAGCAGCGAGATGCCGTAGAGATAGGGCGCCTGGCCCGAGGACAGCCGCTCCTGGTAGGAAAGGCCGCTCCACGCGACCGAGGTGCCCGGGATCTGCGCGGCGAGCTGCGCCATCCGGTTCATCGCATCTCCCGAGGAATAGCCGGGCGCCGCCTGGCCCTGGAATTCATAGTTGGAGATGCCGTTGAACCGGCTCAGCGTCGTCGGCGCCTGCGACCAGGAGGTGCGCGCGAAGGAGGAAAATGGCGCCATCGTCCCGCTCGACGTGCGAACATACCATTTGCCGAGATCGGACGGATCGGCGCGGAAGGGCGCATCGCCCATGACATAGACGCGCTTGACGCGGCCGCGATCGACGAAGTCGTTGACGTAGCGCCCGCCCCAGGCGGTCGAGAGCGTGTCGTTGACGTCGGCCTGGCTGAGCCCGAGCGTGTGCATCGCCGCCTCGTCCCAGGCGACATGGAGCGTCGGCACGTCCTCAAGCCCCGACAGGCGGACATTGGCGAGGCTCGGATCGTTGCGCGCGGCCTGAAGCAACCGATCGCGCGCGGCCTTGAACTCCTGGTAGCTCAGCGCGCCGGTGTTCTGGAGCTCCATCGTGAAGCCGTTCGACTGGCCGAGGCCGCGGATCGCCGGCGGCACGGTCGCGTAGAATTCGACATCGCGCATTCCCGACAACGCCCGGGTCGCCCGCCGGGTGATCGCATCGGCGCTGTTCTCGCGGCCATGACGCTGGTCCCAAGGCTGGAGATTGAGGAAGCCGCGCCCGACATTCTGGCCGCCGCCCTGCCCGCCGCCGGCCGAGCCGCTGACCGTGAACACCGCCGCGACGTTGCGCTGCTCCTGGTTCAGGAAATAGCGCTCGACCGCCTGCTGCACGGCAAGCGTGCGGCCCTGCGTCGCGCCGGGCGGAAGCGTGTACTGGATCTGCGCGCTTCCCTGATCCTCGACCGGAAGGAAGCTGGTCGGCAGCCGGAAGAACATGATGACGAGCAGCAGCGTGATCGCGCCGTAGATGGCGAGGAAAAGCCACTTGCGATCGGTGACGTAGCGCGTCGCGTTCTGATGCTTTTCGACCAGCGATGCGAAGCCGCGGTTGAAGCCGGACGCGGCGGCGGCGAGCCGCGCCGAGACCGCCGGGAAGCGACGCGACAACATGCTTTCGTGCGTCGCTTCATATTGCTTGCTCTTGAGCAGGTTGGCGGTGATCGCGGGGCTCAGGATGAGGGCGACGATCACGGAGAGCACCATCGCCGACACGATCGTGATCGAGAACTGGCGGTAGATGACGCCGGTCGATCCGCCGAAAAAGGCCATGGGAAGAAACACCGCCGACAGCACCATCGCGATCGCGATCAGCGCCATCTGGATCTCGCCCATCGATTTGATCGTCGCCTCGCGCGGGCTCATCCCGGGATTTTCCTCGAGCAGACGCTCGACATTCTCGACCACCACGATCGCATCGTCGACGAGCAGGCCGACGACGAGGACGAGCCCGAACAGCGTCAGCGTGTTGATCGAGAAGCCGGCGATGCCGAGCACCGCGAAGGTGCCGAGCAGGACGACCGGCACCGCGATCGCCGGAACCAGCGTCGGCCGCCATCCCTGGAGGAAGACGAAGATGACGAGGACGACGAGCACAATCGCCTCGACCAGCGTCTTGGCGACCTCCTCCACCGACAGCTTGATGAAGCCGGTGGTGTCCGACGGGAAGGTATATTCCAGCCCCGGCGGGAAATCGTGCGCGCGCCGCTCGATCTCCGTCTTGACCAGCTCCGCGGTGGTGAGCGCGTCGGCGCCCGGCGCCAGGCTGACGGCGATGCCAGCGCCCGGATGGCCGTTGATACGGCTGATGACCTGGTAATTCTCGGCGCCGAGCTCGACCCTCGCGACATCGGACAGGCGCACCATCGACCCGTCGGCCTGGGTCTTGAGGATGATGTCGCGGAATTGCTGCGGGGTCTGGAGCCGCGACTGGGCGGTGACCGTCGCGTCGAGCATCTGACCCTGCGGCATCGGCTGCGCGCCGACCTCGCCGGCCGCGACCTCGGTATTCTGCGACTGGATCGCCGCGGTGACGTCGCTCGGCATCAGCTGGTAGCTCGCCAGCTTCTGCGGATCGAGCCAGATGCGCATCGCATATTGCGCGCCGAACACGTTGGTATCGCCGACGCCGGGAATCCGGCCCAGGGCATCCTGGAAATTGGAGATGAGATAATCGGAGACGTCCTGGTTCGTCATCCGGTCGGTCGAATCATAGACCGCGGCGATCAGCAGGAAATCCGGATTGGACTTGGTGACGACCAGCCCCTGCTGCTGCACCTGCTGGGGAAGACGGGGCAGCGCCTGCTGGACCTTGTTCTGGACCTGGACCTGGGCGGTGTCGGGATCGACGCCCTTGTCGAAGGTCGCGGTGATCGTGACCTGCCCGCGCGATGTCGAATTGGAGGTGAAATAGAGGAGTCCGTCGATCCCGGTCAGCTGCTGCTCGATCACCTGGGTGACGCTGTTTTCCAGCGTCTGCGCCGAGGCGCCGGGGAAGTTCGCGCGGATGTTGACGTTGGGCGGGGCGATATCGGGATATTGCTCGACCGGCAGCGTGTAGATCGAGCCGAGGCCGGCGAGCATGATGATGATCGCGATGACCCAGGCGAAGATCGGCCGGTCGATGAAAATCCGCGAGAGCATTTCGGGATCAGCCTCCGCGGCGGCCCGTCGGCGGCGCGACCCGCTGGGAAGAGCCCGCCGGGACCGGCTGGACCAGCTGCCCCGGCCGGACGCGCGCGGTGCCTTCCGTCACCACTCGATCGCCCGGGTTCAGCCCCGCCGTGACCACCCAGTTCGTCCCCTGCGTTCGATCCGCGGTCACGGTGCGCTGGACGATCCGGTTGTCGCGGCCGACGACGAACACCGTCGCATTGCCCCTTGGATCGCGCGAGACGCCGGCCTCCGGCACCAGGATCGCGCGCGTATCGATGGCCTGGGCGAAGATGGCCTGAACGAACATGCCGGGAAGCAGCAGTCCCTGCGGATTGGGAAATTGCGCCCGGAGCGTGACCGTGCCGGTGCTCGGATCGACCGTCACCTCGGAAAACTGGACGGTCCCGGCATAGCCATAGTCGCTGCCGTCCTGGAGCTTGAGCCGCACCGCGGCGCTCGCCGGAACCGCGCCGCCGCTCGCCAGCGCGCGGCGCAAGGCGAGCAGATCGGTGCTCGATTGCTGGATGTCGACATAGATCGGATCGAGACGTTGGATCGTCGCGATCGCCTCGGTCTGGTTGGCGGTGACGAGCGCGCCAACGGTGACCAGCGAGCGGCTGATCCGGCCGCTGATCGGGGCCGGAACGCGGGTGTAGCGCAGGTTGATTTCCGCCGTTTCCAGCGCGGCGCGCGCCTGCTGGACGGCGGCGTCGCCCTGTCGCGCCGCCGATTCGGCGTCGGTCAGGTCCTGCTGGCTCACCGCCTCCATCCGCGCCAACGGCGCGTAGCGCTGGGCGCGGGTGCGGGCGGCGTCACGATTGGCGAGCGCGGCGGCAAGATTGGCGCGCGCCTGCGCCACCGCCGCCTGGAACGGCGCGGGATCGATCTGGTAGAGCGTCTGCCCGGCGCGGACCATTCCGCCTTCGGTGAACAGGCGGGCGCGGATCACGCCGGAAACCTGCGGCCGCACGTCCGACACCTCATAGGCCGAGGTGCGGCCGTTCAGTTCGGAAACGATCGGGACCTGGCTTTGCTGGACGACGACGAAGCCGACCTGCGGCGTTCCCTCGTCGCCCCGGCCGCGCCCGCCACGGCCATTGCCGTCGCCGCCCGAACAGCCGGCGAGCGCAAGCGTCGCGATCGTGGCACCGGCGAAGACCGCTCTGCTGAACCGACGCGCGATGGAGAGGCTGCTGCTTGATCGGCCGGCCATATCCGTCCTGTCGCCACCGTTCAAACCGGCCTCCGTCCCTTACTCAATGTGCATCGAACGCGATCGCGAACCCGACGATCCGCGACCTCAGGATCCGGGCCGGCACGAGACCGGCAGCCCTTGCGCCCCGGAACGTCCGCCCGAACGGCAGACCCCCGATCCCGGAGCGTCGGCCTGCCCGGCGCAGGCCGAGCGCGGCATGAGGCCCGGGGCTCGCGAACGTCAACTTAAAAAGCCGACAGATAGGCGAGGGCAACGGCGAACATCCTCCGAGCGCGCCGAACGTCGCGCCCTCCCAGAGACCGGCGCTTGGCCTTGACGCAAGGGGAAAGGTGGATGCCCGACGTGGATTCGAACCACGATTGACGGAGTCAGAGTCCGTAGTCTTACCATTAGACGATCGGGCAACGAGGCGGGCGAGATAGGCGCGGGCGCGCCCGCTGTCAACGCGGCGCGGCGCCCGCCGCCTTGCTCCCGAAAAGCCGTTCATGTAGAAGGAGGGCAAGTCAAAGGGCAGCCCCGGCCGCCCGTAACGATAAGATAAGAGACGCCCTGAAATGCCGCAGCAAGCCGCCTCGGCGCCCCAGGCGCCGGCCCCGGACCCGGCGGAGGCCGACCGACCCGAAACGGACCTGCCCGCCGCGCGACCCTGGCGACGTCCGCCCCCCCGATACACTTATGGCGCGATCGATCTCGGCACCAACAATTGCCGGCTGCTCGTCGCGCGGCCGAGCGACAACGGCTTCACCGTGGTCGATGCCTTTTCGAGGGTGGTTCGCCTCGGCGAGGGTATGGCGACGAGCGGCAAGCTCTCCGAAGGGGCGATGGACCGCGCGGTCGCGGCGCTCGGCGTGTGCGCCGAGAAGCTGAAGCGCCGCCGCGTCGGGCTGGTCCGTTCGGTGGCGACCGAGGCGTGCCGCCGCGCCGTCAACGGCCGCCAGTTCATCGAGCGCGTACGCCGCGAGACCGGCATCCGCCTGGAGATCATCGCGCCGGAGGAAGAGGCACGGCTGGCGATGCTCGGCTGCCACCGCCTGCTCGAGCCGGGCGACGGTCCGGCCCTGATCTTCGATATCGGCGGCGGATCGACCGAACTCGTCCTCATCGACACCGACGCCGGCGAGCCGCGGATCAAATGCTGGTGGAGCGCGCCCTGGGGCGTCTATTCGCTGACCGAGAGCGAGGGGCGCGGATTCGCGACCGAAGCGGAACGGCTGGCCGCCTATTCGCGGATGCGCGAGCGGGTCCGCCACGCCTTCGCACGGTTCGTCGACCTGCTGCCCAAGGCGCGCGACGACATCCGCCTGATGGGCACCAGCGGCACGGTGACGACGCTGGCGAGCGTCCACCTCGCGCTGCCGAGCTACGATCGGCGGGCGATCGACGGTCTGATGGTGCCGACCGAATCGATGCGCGAGATCAGCGCCACTTTGTCGCGGCTCAGCCAGGAGGAGCGCGCGCGCTTCCCCTGCATCGGCCACGAGCGCGCCGACCTGGTCGTCGCCGGCTGCGCGATCCTTGAGGCGATCATGGACATCTGGCCGGCGAAGACGCTTGGCGTCGCCGATCGGGGAATCCGCGAGGGGATATTGCGCTCGCTGATGGCCCGTGACGGCCACGCAATATGAGCCGCGCCGGCGGCGGGCCGCGCACCCGCGTCAGGACCGCGAAGGGGCGACGGGTGAGCTCGACCCGCTGGCTCGAACGCCAGCTCAACGATCCTTATGTGAAGCGCGCCAAGGCCGAGGGCTATCGATCGCGCGCGGCCTACAAGCTGATCGAGCTCGACGAACGGTTCGGCTTCCTGAAGGGGGTCGAGCGGGTCGTCGATCTCGGCGTCGCGCCGGGCGGGTGGACGCAGGTGGTGCGGCTCAAGGCGCCGAAGGCGGCGGTGGTCGGGATCGATCTCTTGCCGACCGATCCGATCGACGGCGCGGTGCTGCTGCAGCTCGATTTCCTCGACGAGTCCGCGCCGGACCGCCTTCGGGAGGCGCTCGGCGGGCCGGCCGACCTCGTCCTGTCGGACATGGCCGCCAACACCGTCGGCCACCCCCAGACCGATCACCTGCGCACGATGGCGCTGGTCGAGGCAGGCCTCGAATTCGCCGGGGAGGTGCTTCGGCCGGGCGGCGCGTTCGTCGCCAAGGTCCTGGCCGGCGGCGCGGATTCAGGCCTGGTGGCCGAACTCAAGCGGCGCTTTTCCAGCGTGAAGCACGCCAAGCCGCCGGCGAGCCGCAAGGGATCGTCCGAATGGTATGTCGTCGCACAGGGGTTCAAGGGAGAGAATAGCGGCGGCTGAGCCCCCGCGCGCCCGAACGCCGCCTCAGCGCGCGCTGCGCGCCTCGGCGATGGCGGCCTTGAGCGCGTCATAGCCGACCGCGCCCTGGAGCACCTGGTTGCCGATCACGAAGGTCGGCGTGCCGGTGGCCCCGATCGCGCGGGCGAGCTCGTAATTGCGCTGCACCTCGCGGCGGATCTCATCGGTGAGCGCCGGCTCCGGAAGCCCGGCCGCCTGGCGCGCGGCGGCGATGGTCGAAGCGCTCGGCCGGCCGGCGGCATAAAGCGCATCGTGGAACTGCCGATAACGCCCCGCCCCTGCGGCGGCGAGGCTGGCGACGGCGGCCTGCTCGCTGTCCGGACCGAGGACCGGATAATCGCGCCACACGACCTTGAGCCGGCGGTCCTCGCGGAGCAGCCGGGCGACGTCCGGGTTCGACGCGCGGCAATAGGGGCAGGCGTAATCGAAAAATTCGACCAGCGTGACATCGCCGTCGGCCGCACCGGCCCAGGCGCCGCGGAACGGGGTCTCGATCGCGGCGCGGTTCGCGGAGACGGCGGCGCTCGCCTCGCGATCGCGCAGCCGGTCCATCGCCTCCGGCAGGACCTCGGGATGCGCGAGCAGGTAGGAGCGCACGAAATAGCCATTGGCCGCGAGCATCGCGCCGCCACCGATCACGATTCCGAGCAGCAGGGCAGCAAGGCCGGTGAGCCAGGTGCCGGCGGGCCGGCGGGACGAAGGCTCCATCAGTCGTTCCGGCGCCGGCGCTGCTGGGCGGTGCGCGAGACCATCGCGATGTCCTGCGCGCGCAGCCAATCAGGCGTGTTGGCGGGGATGCCCATCATCGCCCGCTCGGCATTGACGAGCGCCAGGCGCGGCTGGTTCTCGAGATTGTAGCGCTCCGCCGTGGCCAGCGCGGCGCGCGCCTCGTCGCCCTCGCGATCGTAGATGATGCCGAGCTGATACCAGGCGAACGGGTTGGAATTGTCGCGCTGCACGGCGAGCTTGAGCACCTGTTCGGCCTCGTGGAAATTGGCCGGATCCTCGGTCGCGATCAGCGCGTGGCCGAAGAGCGCGCCGATCAGCGGCTGATCGGGCGCTGCCGTCACGGCCTGCCGGAGCACCGCCACCGCCTCGCGCGGGCGGCCCGATTCAAGCAGGATCTGGCCCTTGAGCTCAAGGAAGAAAGGATCGTTCGGCCGGTCGCGCAGCAGGCTGTCGGCCTCGGCGAGCGCGCGATCGGGATGGGCGGCGCGATGCCAGGCATAGGCGCGGGCATAGCGCGCCGGGATCGATTGATCGCTCTCCGGATATTGCGTGAAGACGCGCTGCGGATCCTGGACGTAGCCGATCAGCTTCGCGCGCACGCGCTGGAAGCGCGCCTCGAGCGCCGGATCGGTCTGGTGGTTCCAGGCAGGATCGGCCTGCAGCGTCTGCTGGAGCAATGCGATACGATCGCCGGTCAACGGGTGATCGCTCGCGAAGCTGCCGTCGTCGGACGCCAGGCTCATCCGATATTCCATGTTCTGCAGCCGTCCGAAGAAGGCGAGCAGGCCCTGGCCGCTGATGCCCGAGCCACGCAGATAGGCGACCGCCGCCTGATCCGCCGACGCCTCCTGCGTGCGGCTGAAGGCGAGGAAGCTGCCCATCGCGGCCTGCTGGCCGGCAAGGACCGCGCCGATCCCCGCGTCGCCGGCGCCCGCCGCGACCGCGGCCGCGCCGATCAGCAGCGACAGGATCGAGATTCCCGTCGCCTGCCGCGCGCCATCGGCGGTCCGGATGATGTGCCCCCCGGTGATATGGCCGAGCTCGTGCGCGACGACACCCTGCACCTCGTTGAGATTGTGCGCATCGACGATGAGGCCGGTCTGCAGATAGACGATCTGCCCGCCGGCGACGAAAGCGTTGATCGAAGGATCCTGGAGCAGGACCACCTGGACGTTGTCCGGCCTGAGGCCGGCCGCTTCCACCAGCGGCCGCGACATATCGCGGAACAGCGCCTCCGTCTCGGCGTCGCGGAGTATCTGCTGGGCGAAGGCAGGGCGCGCCATCGCCACGAAGCTGAGCGCGATCAGCATCCCGAGCCGCGCGAGAAAACGCCCCGCGCGCCGCGACGAATCGATCGATCCAGCCATGCCGGCCCGTTTCCGCCCGCCCGCCTGAACGGCCGATGAGCGGCGTTGGCGGCGGTGCGTGGCGTCCACGGGGCTACGCCTCAGGCGCCGAACGTGCGCTGCCACCAGCCGCGCCGGGCCGGACCTTCCGGCTCGGCCTGTGCGGCAGGCGCCGTATCGGCCTCGCCTTCGGCGGCCGGCGCTGGCTCGGGAGCCGGCTCCGCCGCGGCCTTGGCGCGACTTGTTCGCCGGCGGCGCGGCGCGGGGCCGGCATCGTTGGCCGCCTCCGTCGCTGGCTCTGGCGCGGCCTGCGGCTCGGCGGGCGCCTGTTCGGCGGCGGCTTCGGCAACCGGCTCGGCAGCCTTGCGCCGACGCGTGCGCTTCGGCGCCGGGGCCGGCTCGGCGGCGGCCGGCTCGGGCGTCGCCTCGGCAACGGCTTCGGGCGCTTCGGGGGCAGCCTCCGGTGACGGCTCCGAGCCCTCGGCGCTCACCGGAGCGGCATCGGATTCCTCGCGCTTGCGCGCCCGCGGACGCCGGCGACCCTTGCGGGCCGGTTCGGCCTCCTCCTCCGCCTCGGGCTCCGGCGCAGGCGCGTCGGCCTCCTGAGGCTCCTCCGCGCTCGCCGTGTCCGCGGGCTCGCCATCCTCGCTCGCGCCTTCGGGGCGATCGCGACGGCGGCCGCCGCGGCGGCCACGACGACGGCGACGGCGACGACCGTCGCCCCGCTCTTCGCCACCACGCTCCGGGCGATCCTCGGCGGCCTGCGCCTCGTCCTCCTCGCCCTCGGCGTCGTCCTCGGCTTCTTCCTCGGCCTCGGCGACGTCATCGCCATCGTCGACGATCGCCGGCGCCGCGAACCGGGGCCGCTCGGCCGGCGGCGGACCAAAGGCCTCGACGCTCATCCGCGCGCCTTCCAGCCCCTCGTCGATCACCACCTCGATCGCGACATGGTAACGCTTCTCGACGTCGATGATCTCGTCGCGCTTGCGGTTGAGCAGATAGATCGCCGCCTCGCGACCGGCGCGAAGCACGATCCGGCTGCCGCGCCCCCGCGCCGCCTCGTCCTCGAGCATCCGCAGCGCCGACAGGCCCGCCGATGAAGCGGTCCGCATCAGGCCGGTGCCCTCGCAATGCGGGCAGGGCTTGGTCGAGGCTTCGAGCACGCCGGTGCGCAGCCGCTGCCGGCTCATCTCCATCAGGCCGAACGAGCTGATCCGGCCGACCTGGATGCGGGCGCGATCGTTCTTCAGCGCCTCCTTCATCGCCTTCTCGACTTTCCGGACATGGCTGGACTGCTCCATGTCGATGAAGTCGATCACGACCAGCCCGGCCATGTCGCGCAGGCGGAGCTGCCGGGCGATTTCGTGCGCCGCCTCGATATTGGTCGAAAAGGCGGTCTGCTCGATATTGTGCTCGCGCGTCGAGCGCCCCGAGTTGATGTCGATCGAGACCAAGGCCTCGGTCGGGTTGATGACGATATAGCCGCCCGACTTCAGCTGGACGACCGGCTGGTACATGGCCGAAAGCTGATCCTCCGCGCCATAGCGCTGGAACAGCGGCACCGCGTCGGCATATTGCTTCACCCGCCGCACATGGCTCGGCATCAGCAGCTTCATGAAGGTGCGCGCGTCGCGATAGCCGTCCTCGCCCTCGACGATCACCTCGTCGATGTCGCGATTGTAGAGATCGCGGATCGCCCGCTTCACCAGATCGCTGTCCTGGTAGATCAGGGCCGGCGCCGAGGAATGGAGCGTCTTGTCGCGAATCTCGTCCCACAGGCGGGCGAGATAATCGAAATCGCGCTTGATCTCGGTCCGGGTCCTCTCGAGCCCCGCCGTCCGCACGATGAGGCCCATCGTGCGCGGCAGGCTGAGATCGGCCATGATCTGCTTCAGCCGCTTGCGATCCGAGCCGTTGGAGATCTTGCGGCTGATGCCGCCGCCATGGCTGGTGTTCGGCATCAGCACGCAATAGCGGCCGGCAAGGCTGAGATAGGTGGTGAGCGCCGCGCCCTTGTTGCCGCGCTCTTCCTTCACGACCTGGACGAGCAGCACCTGGCGGCGCTTGATGACGTCCTGGATCTTGTAGCGGCGGCGCAGCGCCTGACGCTTCTTGCGAAGGGTTTCGGCGGCGCTTTCCTCGGAACCGTTCTCCGCCTCCTCGGCCGGCGGCGGCGCGCCTTCCTCATCGTCGCCCTCGGCGTCGACCGGCGAGTCCTCGTCGGCCTCGACGACCTCGTCCTCATGCCCCTCTTCGCGCTCCATCTCGGCGGCGCGAAGCCGCGCCTCCTCCTCGGCATGCTCCGCTTCCTCGCGCAGCAGCGCCTCGCGGTCCTCGCGCGGGATCTGGTAATAATCCGGATGGATTTCGGAGAAGGCGAGGAAGCCGTGACGGTTCCCGCCATAATCGACGAAGGCGGCCTGGAGCGACGGCTCCACGCGGGTCACCTTGGCGAGATAGATATTCCCCTTGAGCTGCTTGTGCTCGGCGGATTCGAAGTCAAATTCCTCGATCCGGCTTCCCTTGATCACCGCCACCCTGGTCTCTTCCTGGTGGCGCGCATCGATCAGCATACGCATTGTCATTAAGATGTCTCCACGCGCGGGCCGCAAGGCTTACGCCGCTGCGGCGCGCGCGCTCGAATAAGGACGCAGGCGCGGCGACAGGCGCACGCGCTTCGAATGTCCGGGTTGAAAACTTGGCTGACATTCCCGCTGCGAGCGGCGTGCCGGCCACCGGGGCCGGCCGTCCGCCAGACGTGCCGCTTCCCGACAGGAAACGGTCAGGCCTGGGGATAAATTGCCTCATGCAGCGAAACCTCATGCCGGCACGGCCGGCAAAAATCCAAAATCCCGCGCGAAACGACCGGATTTCCGGCCGTTTTTGCGCGACACACGGCTGCTAGCACCACAGTGAAGCAGCGGCAACCATCGTGCGCGCACCCATGCATTTTTGCTGGACCGCGGCGCGGCGGGGACGGCACAACGCGGCCATGACATGGGTGCTGACGCTGCTCATCGCAATATTCGGCCCCTGGCCGCAGCAAAGCCCCGCGGCGGCGGGCGGATCCGTCACCATTCCGATCACGACCGCCCATATCGCCGCCGACGGCCGGCTCCCCGCCGTCACCGCCGCGCGCGGCGTCGATCCGCCGCTGGTGGTGATCGACGCCGGCCATGGCGGGCGCGACCCTGGATCGAGCTCGCCCGCCTCGCCGGTGCCGGAAAAGGACATCACGCTCGCACTCGCCCGCGCGGTCCGCGACGAGCTGGCGCGCTCGGGCCGGGTGCGGGCCGCCCTCACCCGCGACGATGACACCTATCTCGTGCTGCAGGACCGCTACGCCATCGCGCGGCGGCTCGGCGCGGACCTGTTCATCTCGATCCACGCCGATTCCGCGCCAGCCAACGACGCGGCGCGCGGCGCGACGATCTACACCTTGTCCGAGGTCGCCTCGGACCGGCAGGCGGCGCTGCTCGCGAACCGGGAAAACGCCTCCGACACGCTCGCCGGCGCGCCGATGAGCCGCAATCCCGAGGTGAACCTGGTCCTCATCGACCTCGCCCAGCGCGAGAGCATGGACCGATCCGCCGATTTCGCGCGGCTGCTTTATCGCGAGGCCGCGCCGGTCTTCCCCTTCCGCCCCGAATGGCACAAGTTCGCCGCCTTCGTCGTATTGAAGGCGCCGGACATCCCGTCGATCCTGTTCGAAAGCGGCTACATCACCAACGCAACCGACGCGGCCTACATCAATTCGGCCGAAGGCCGGCAGCAGATCGCCACCGGCATGCGCCGCGCGATCGAGGCCCATTTCGCGCGGCGGTTCCTGCGCACGGCCGGCTGAGGCCGCGGCGGCTTCACGCTTCGATCCGGTTGGGCTAGACGCTCTTCGCGATGAACGATCAAGTTGCCGAGCGTATCACCCTCCGCCGCGCGCCGGGGCGGTTTGCGGACGTGAGATCCGCCCTCGCCAATGCCTGGCGCAAGCGCTGGGTGAAGATTCTCTCGGTGATCGTCGCGCTTCCGTTCATCGCCTATTTCATCCTGTGGCTGCTGTTCGCGCGCGGCCTTCCATCGGCCGATTCGCTGCTTCATTACGAGCCGGCGCTGCCGACCTATGTCCGCGACGTCAACGGCACCCCGGTGCAGAGCTTCGCGCGCGAGCGGCGGGTGCAGCTTGCCTATGCCGAATTCCCGCCGCAGCTGATCGACGCCTTCCTCGCCGCCGAGGATCGCACCTTCTTCAGCCATGGCGGCATCGACTATCCGGGCCTGCTCGGCGCGGTGTGGGATTATGTCTCCAAGGCCGGGAGCGGCGAGCGCGCCCATGGCGGCTCCACGATCACCCAGCAGGTCGCCAAGATCTTCTTCACCGGCAACGAATATTCGGTGACCCGCAAGATCCGCGAGGCCTTCCTGGCCCGGCGGATCGAGGCGACGCTTTCCAAGCAGCAGATCCTCGAACTCTATCTCAACCAGATCTTCCTCGGCCGGAACGCCTATGGCGTGGCGGCGGCGGCGCGCGCCTATTTCAACAAGGACGTGAACCAGCTCACCATCGCCGAATCGGCGATGCTGGCGAGCCTGCCGCGATCGCCGACGAACTATGATCCGGTCGCGCACCATGATCGCGCGCTTTCGCGGCGAAACTGGGTGCTCGGCGAGATGCGGCGCAACGGCTTCATCACCCCCGCGCAATATCAGGAGGCCGTCGCCCAGCCGCTCGCGACGGTGCGCGGCGGGGCCGCCGATGCGACCCGCAATGTCGGCGGCTATTTCATGGAGGAGGTTCGCCGCGACCTGATCCAGCGTTACGGCGCCAGCGCCGAATCGGGCCCGAACAGCGTCTATGCCGGCGGGCTTTGGGTCCGCTCCTCCTACGATCCGGTCATGCAGCAGGCGGCTGAGACCGCGCTTCGCGACGGCCTGATCCGCTACGATCGCGGCCGCGGCGGCTGGCGCGATCCGGGCCTCACCGTCGATCTGTCGCGCGACTGGCGCAGCCAGCTCGCCGTCGCCCAGTTCGGCCCGGGGCCCTGGCGGGCCGCGGTGGTGCTCTCAAAGGAAGGCGGCAGCGCGACGATCGGCTTCGTCGACGGGACGACCGGCACGCTCCCTGCGTCCGGCGCGTCGATGCCGGTGCGCGGATCGGGGCAATCGGCGTTCAGCGCGCTTCGGCCCGGGGCGATCATCGCGGTCGCGCAGGACAATGGCGGAAGCTGGGGCCTGCGCTCCATCCCCGAAGTCCAGGGCGGCATGGTGGTCGAGGAGGTGGCGAGCGGCCGCGTCCTCGCCATGCAGGGCGGATTCGATCTTCGCGGCGGCGCGTTCAACCGGGCCACCCAGGCGATGCGTCAGCCGGGATCGACCTTCAAGCCGGTGGTCTATTCGGCAGCGCTCGATGCCGGCATGACCCCGGCGACGCTGATCGTCGACGGGCCCTTCTGCGTGAACCAGGGAAGTCCCGGCCAGAAATGCTTCCGCAATTTCGGCGGCGCCGCCGGTGCCGGGCCACAGACCATGCGCTGGGGGGTCGAGCAATCGCGCAACCTGATGACGGTGCGCACCGCCAACCAGATCGGCATGAACCTCGTCGTTCGCCGCGCCCATGAACTCGGCGTCGGCGATTATCCGCCCTATCTCGCGATTTCGCTCGGCGCCGGCGAGACGACTGTCCAGCGGATGACCAACATGGTCGCGACGCTCGCCAATCAGGGGCGGGCGATGACGCCGACCCTGATCGATTATATCCAGGACCGGCACGGGCGCGTGATCTGGCGCGCCGACACACGGCCCTGCGACCGCTGCAACGCGCCCGACTGGGACGGCCGCCCGATGCCGCGCCCGCCGCTTCGCACCCGCCAGGTGATCGATCCGATGACCGCCTATCAGATGGTCCACATCATGGAAGGCGTCGTCCAGCGCGGCACAGCGACCGTGCTTCGCGATCTCGGCCGCCCCTTGTTCGGCAAGACCGGCACCACCACCGGGCCGACCAACGTCTGGTTCGTCGGCGGATCGCAGCAGGTCGTCGCCGGCATCTATCTCGGGTTCGATAATCCGCGGCCGATGGGCGGCTATGCCCAGGGCGGCACGATTGCGGCGCCGGTCTTCCGCCAGTTCGCGCAGACCGCGTTCCAGGGCATGCCGGTGATCCCCTTCCGCGCCCCGCCGGGCATCCGCATGGTCGCGATCGACCGGCGCACCGGCAACCGCGCCTTCGGCGTCTGGCCGGGCAGCGACCCGCGCGCCGCCGTGATCTGGGAGGCGTTCAAGCCGGAGAGCGAGCCGCGCCGCACCGCGACCCGCGAGGAGCTCGCCGCGCCGCCGCCGCAGACCCGATCGGCCGAGCACGCGGCGGACCGGCGCGACAGCGATTTCTTGCAAAGTCAGGGCGGGATTTACTAACGCCCCCGCGAGCCCGACATTTTTTAGGAACATGAGATGCGCGCCGAAGCGCAAGCCTCGATCGATCAGATCAATGCCGCCCTCGCTTTGCTGCGCCGCTTCCTCGACTGGGACCGCGCGCTGAAGCGGCTCGACGAGCTCAATGCGCGCGTCGAGGACCCCAAGCTGTGGGACGACGCCAAGGCCGCGCAGGACGTGATGCGCGAGCGTCGCCGGCTCGACGAGGCGATCGGCGCGACCCGGGCGATCGAGAAGGAGCTCGCCGACACCACCGAGCTCATGGAAATGGCCGAGGCGGAGGGCGACGAGTCGCTGGTCGACGACGCCGTCACCGCGCTCGCCGACCTCGCCCGGCGGGCCGAGAGCGACAAGGTGAAGGCGCTCCTCGCCGGCGAGGCCGACGCCAACGACACCTATATCGAGATCAATGCCGGCGCGGGCGGCACCGAGAGCCAGGATTGGGCCGAGATGCTCCAGCGCATGTACACGCGCTGGGCCGAGCGCCATGGCATGAAGGTGGAGCTGATCGATCACCATGCCGGCGAGCAGGCCGGGATCAAATCGGCGACCCTGCTGATCAAGGGCGAGAACGCCTATGGCTATGCCAAGACCGAGAGCGGGGTTCACCGGCTGGTGCGGATCAGCCCCTATGACAGCTCGGCGCGGCGGCACACCAGCTTCTCGTCGGTCTGGGTCTATCCGGTGATCGACGACAATATCGACATCGAGATCAACGAATCCGATCTGCGCATCGACACCTATCGCGCGAGCGGCGCGGGCGGGCAGCATATCAACACCACCGATTCGGCGGTGCGGATCACCCATTTGCCGACCGGAATCGTCGTCCAGTGCCAGAACCAGCGTTCGCAGCACAAGAACCGCGCGGAGGCCTATAACCAGCTGCGCGCCCGCCTTTACGAGCGCGAGCTGGCCGAGCGCGAGGCCGCCGCCAATGCCCAGAACGCGACCAAGACCGATATCGGCTGGGGCCACCAGATCCGATCCTATGTCCTCCAGCCCTATCAGCTGGTGAAGGACCTGCGGACCGGCGTGACGTCGACCGCGCCGTCCGACGTTCTCGACGGGGATCTTGATCGTTTCATGGCCGCCGCGCTGTCGCAGCGCGTGACGGGCGAAAAGGTGGACGTCGAGGATGTGGACTAAGCGGGCGGTCCTTCTCGCCGCGCTCGTCCTGGCCGGCTGTCACGAGGCGCAGCCGCAAGCCTCGCCCTTTCCGGAGCCGCGCCGCCCGGTCGCGCCGATCGTCTCGTCGCGCTACCTCAACGAAGACGCCCGCGACGATGTCGGCGAATTCGCGACGGTGGTCCGCCTCGCCGAGGTCGCGCCCGGCATGTCGGTCGCCGATATCGGCGCGGGCGAGGGCTATTATACGGTGCGCCTGTCGCCGATGGTCGGCGCGCGCGGCCGCGTGCTCGCCGAGGATATCGTGCCCGAGACGATCCGCGCGCTCGCCCAGCGCGTCCAGCGCGAGCGGCTCGACAATGTCGCGATCAAGCTCGGCCAGCCCAACGATCCGCAGCTCCCCGCCGTCTCGTTCGACCGCATCTTCATGATCCACATGTATCACGAGATCGCACGGCCGAGCGAATTCCTGTGGCACCTGCGCGACGCCCTGAAGCCCAATGGCAGCATCGTCATCGTCGACGGCGATCGGCCCACCAACCGCCACGGCACCCCGCCGCGGCTGCTGGTCTGCGAGCTCAACGCCGTCGGCTACGACCTGAAAAGGTTCGAGCGGCTGCCCGATTCCGAATCCTATTTCGCCTGGTTCGAGGCGCGCGGCCCCAAGCCCGCGCCGCGGGACATCCCGGTCTGCGGACCCTAGAGCAGCCCGAGCTCGCGAAAGCTGCGGCAATCGCCGCCGGCGAAGATCAGATGGTCGTGGAGACGGATGCCGAGGCTGGCCGCGGCGCGCGCGAGACTGCGCGTGGCGGCGACGTCGGCCGCGCTCGGCCGCGGATCCCCGCCCGGATGATTGTGCGCGAGGATGAGGCCTCGGGAGTCACGCTTCAGCGCGGCGGCGAGGATGTCGCGGATCGGCAGCGGCGCCGAATCGCCCGGCGTCACCGCGCTCTCGTCGCAGCCGAGCACGCGTCGCTCCGGCCCGAGATGGAGCACCGCGATCCGCTCGCCGGCGACATGGCGGAAATGATCCGCGAGGAGATTGGCCGCATCGCGCGCGCTTCCGACGATCATGGGCATTCAATGCCATGCGCGCGAGCGCAGTTGCGCCGAACCGACTCCGAACTGGCGCCATTTTGGATTGGAAACGCCGCGTCCGAGCGGTCATAAACGGGCGATGCAGGCCTATCTCGATCTCCTGAAACTGATCCTCGACGAAGGCGTGCCGCAACAGGATCGCACCGGGGTCGGGACGCGATCGGTGTTCGGCCACCAGATGCGATTCGATCTTTCGAGCGGGTTTCCGCTCGTCACGACGAAGAAGCTCCATCTTCGCTCGATCATCATCGAATTGCTCTGGTTCCTGAGGGGCGACACCAATGTGCGCTGGCTGCAGGAGCAAAAAGTCAGCATCTGGGATGAATGGGCCGACGCGAACGGCGATCTCGGCCCCGTCTACGGCAAGCAATGGCGGCATTGGGAGACGCCCGACGGGCGCGAGATCGACCAGATCGCCGGGCTCGTCGATCTCATCAAGCGCGATCCCGCCTCGCGGCGCCAGATCGTCACCGCATGGAACCCGGCGGACCTGCACAGGATGGCGCTCGCCCCCTGCCACTGCCTGTTCCAGACCCAGGTCGCGAACGGCCGGCTCAATCTCCAGCTTTACCAGCGCAGCGCCGACGTGTTCCTGGGCGTGCCGTTCAACATCGCCAGCTACGCGCTGCTGACCCATATGCTGGCGCAGCAATGCGGGCTTGAGCCGGGCGTGTTCGTGTGGACCGGCGGCGATTGCCACCTTTATTCGAACCATCTCGATCAGGCGCGCGAGCAGCTGACCCGCGATCCGCGGCCGCTGCCAAAGCTCACCATCCTTCGCCGCCCGCACGCGATCGACGATTATCGTTACGAGGATTTCGAGATCAGCGGTTACGACCCGCACCCGCACATCAGGGCCGAGGTGGCGGTGTGACCCGTCCGCCGATCGCGCTGGTAGTGGCGCGCGCGGACAATGGCGTGATCGGGCGCGACGGCCGGCTTCCCTGGCATCTCCCCGACGATCTGAGGCGCTTCAAACGGCTGACCATGGGCACGGCGATGATCATGGGCCGCAAGACCTTCGAAAGCCTCCCCGGATTGCTCCCGGGCCGGCGCCACATCGTCCTGACCCGCGATCGCGGATGGCGGGCCGAGGGGGCCGAGGTGGTCCACGACGTCGGCGGCGCGGTCGCGGCGGCCGGGGACGACGCAGCCGTCTCCGTCATCGGCGGCGCCGACATCTTCCAGCTGTTCCTGCCGATCGCCGACCGGATCGAGCTCACCGAGGTCCATGGCGACATCGCCGGCGACGTGACGCTGCCCCCCTTCGATCCCGCGCGCTGGCGCGAGGTTTCACGCGAGGATCATCCGGCGGCGGAGGGTCGTCCGTCGTTCAGCTTCGTGACACTCGCGCCGCACGCCGTTGTTTGATCACCGGCACTTTCCTATAGCCCGATCCATGGAGCGCCTCGACGGGGGCTCGGCGGTTCCGGAGCGGCTTCGCGGGGGCATCGTCGCGCTCGGCAATTTCGACGGTTTTCACGAGGGCCACCAGGCGGTGGTCGGTCGCGCCGTCTCGCGCGCCCGCGCCGAGGGGCGGCCGGCGCTGGTCGCGACCTTCGACCCGCATCCGGTCCATTATTTCAGGCCGGACCTGCCGCCCTTTCGCCTCACCAGCCTCGACCAGCGCCAGCGCCTCTTCGCCGAGGCGGGGGCCGATGCGATGCTGGTGTTCCGCTTCGACGCGGAGCTCGCGGGCGTCACCGCTCCCGATTTCGTCACCGATCATCTCGCCAGCCGGATCGGCGCCGCCGGCGTCGTCACCGGCGAGGATTTCACCTTCGGCAAGGGGCGCGGCGGCAATGTCGACGTGCTGAAGCTGCTCGGCCAGGCGAACCGCATCTCGGTCGATGCGGTGGCGCCGGTGGTGGAGGATGGCGAGGCCGTCTCGTCGAGCCGCATCCGCGATGCGCTGCGGGCCGGCGATTGCCCCCTCGCCGCGCGTCTCCTTACCCGGCCCTTCGCGATCGAGGGGGTTGTGGAGCATGGCGACAAGCGCGGCCGCGAACTCGGCTTTCCGACCGCCAATCTGGCGATGGGCGATTATCTGCGCCCGCGATTCGGCGTCTATGCGGTGCGCGGCCGCCAGCCCGACGGACGCATGGTGGACGGCGTCGCCAATCTCGGCACCCGGCCGATGTTTGATCCGCCCAAAGAGCTGCTCGAGCCGTGGTTCTTCGATTTCGACGGCGATCTCTACGGGCAGACGATCGAGGTCGCGCTGATCGCCTTCCTGCGCGACGAGACGACCTTCGACGGGCTCGACGCACTGAAGGCGCAGATCATGCGCGATGCCGAGGCGGCGAAGGCGGCGCTTGCCGCGACGCCGCCACAACCTTAAGTCCCGCGCTTCATGTCCGACAAACCAGATTATAGAGACACCGTCTTCCTGCCGAAGACGGATTTCCCGATGAAGGCCGGCCTCGCGAGCAAGGAGCCGGTCATGCTCGCGCGCTGGGCGGAGGAGAAGCTGTACCAGCAGCTCCGCCAGGCCCGCGCGGGCCGCAAGCGCTTCATCCTTCACGATGGCCCGCCCTACGCCAATGGCGACATCCACATGGGCCACGCGATGAACAAGATCCTGAAGGACATCGTCGTGCGCTCGCGCTCGCTGATGGGCCTCGACGCGCCCTATGTTCCGGGCTGGGATTGCCACGGCCTTCCGATCGAATGGAAGGTCGAGGAAGCCTATCGCAAGAAGAAGCAGGACAAGGACGAGGTCCCGGTCGACCAGTTCCGCGCCGAATGCCGCGCCTATGCGGAAAAATGGGTCGCGGTGCAGTCCGAGCAGTTCCAGCGGCTCGGCGTCATGGGCGAGTGGGACGATCCCTATCTCACCATGAAATATGAGTCCGAGGCGATCATCTGCGCGGAGCTGCTGAAGTTCGCGGAAAGCGGCCAGCTCTATCGCGGCGCCAAGCCGGTGATGTGGAGCCCGGTCGAAAAGACCGCCCTCGCCGACGCCGAGGTGGAGTATGAGGACATCACGTCGACCCAGATCGACGTGGCGTTCGAGATCGTCGAGAGCCCGATCCCGGAGCTGGTCGGCGCTTATGCGGTGATCTGGACGACGACGCCGTGGACGATCCCGGTGAACCAGGCTTTGGCTTATGGGCCGGACGTTGAATATCGCCTCTACGAGATTGGCGTTGCTGTCGACGCCGCCCCCGGCGTGGACGTTTTTGAAGATCCAACGGTGAAGGCGCTCCAAGGGCGCAAAATCCTGATCGCCGATAACAATGTCCTGAAATCCGAATTCGAGTACCGCCTGAGGCGCCTTTGGCCAGGTGCTGTGCTGGTGGACCACGGTGACTGGTCGGGGGAGGGTAGGCTGCTGGACGGCACCGTCGCCCGCCACCCGATGCACCATCTGGGCGGCTTCTTCGCGAAGCCCCGCCCCTTCCTGCCCGGCGACTTCGTCACCACCGATGCGGGCACCGGCCTCGTCCACATGGCGCCGGATCATGGCGAGGACGATTTCCTGCTCTGCAAGGCGCACGGCATCGATCCGGTCTTCGCGGTCGAGGGCGACGGGCGATATCGGGCGGACTGGGCGTGGCTCGGCGGCAATCCGCTGTCGGTCATCAACAAGAAGCTGAACGCGCCCGACGGGCCGATCTGTACGGATTTGCGCGAGGCGGGGGCATTGCTCGCGGCGTCGGACGATTTCCAGCACAGCTATCCGCACAGCTGGCGATCCAAGGCCAAGGTGATCTTCCGCTGCACGCCGCAATGGTTCATCCCGATGGATACTCCCTCTCCCCGGCGGGGAGAGGGTCGGGGTGAGGGGGAGCGAGCCGCAGGCGAGCGTCCAGCCTCCGAAGCAAATCTCAACCCGCAGAGCCCCCTCACCCAACCCTCTCCCCCCGGGGGAGAGGGCTATGGAAGCAACGCTCCCACCCTGCGCGAGATCGCGCTCGACGCGATCGAGCGGACGCGCTGGGTGCCGGAGCGGTCGATCAACCGCATCCGATCGATGGTGGAAGGCCGCCCCGACTGGGTGATCAGCCGCCAGCGCGCCTGGGGCGTGCCGATCGCGCTCTATGTGAACCGCGCGACCGGGGCCTATCTCAACGATCCGGCGGTCAATGCGCGGATCGTCGAGGCGTTCAGGGCGGGCGGCGCGGATGCCTGGTTCACCGCCGATCATCAGGCGCTGCTCGGGCCCGACCACAAGCTCGCCGATTACGAGCCGCAGAACGACATTCTCGACGTCTGGTTCGACAGCGGCTCCACCCATGCCTTCGTGATCGAGCAGCGTTACGGCGATGGCGTTCGCGCCGATCTCTATGTCGAGGGATCGGATCAGCATCGCGGCTGGTTCCAGTCCTCGCTGCTCGAAAGCTCGGGCACGCGCGGGCGCGCGCCCTATGATGCGGTGCTGACCCACGGCTTCGCGCTCGACAGCCAGGGCCGCAAGATGTCCAAATCGGTCGGCAATGTCGTCGATCCGCTGGCGATCATCCGCGACAATGGCGCGGACATCCTTCGCCTGTGGGTCGCCTCGACCGACTATTTCGAGGACGTGCGGATCGGCAAGGAGGTGCTTGCGGGCACGTCCGACGCCTATCGCAAGCTCAGGAACACCTTCCGCTATCTGCTCGGCGCGCTCGACGGGTTCAGCGAGGCCGAGCGGGTCGCGCCGTCCGAAATGCCCGAGCTGGAACGCTGGGTGCTTCACCGGCTGGCCGCACTGGACGCGGAGCTGAAGGCGGCGAACGAGGCCTATGATTTCAACCGCTACACGCGGGCGATCATGGCCTTCGCGAACGACGATCTTTCGGCCTTCTTCTTCGATATCCGCAAGGACAGCCTCTATTGCGACGCGCCGTCGAGCCCGAAGCGGCGCGCCTATCGCACCGTGCTCGACATCACGTTCGAGGCGCTGGTGCGCTGGCTGACGCCGGTGCTGTGCTTCACCTGCGAGGAAGTGTGGGGCACGCGCTATCCGGAGGGCGGATCGGTCCACCTGCTCGAATGGCCAGAGATCGACGCCGGCTGGCGCGACGAGACGCTGGCGGCCCGCTGGGCGCGTCTCAGGACGCTTCGCGCGCTCGTCACCGAAGCGGTCGAGCCGATGCGGCGCGAGAAGAAGATCGGCTCCAGCCTGGAGGCGGAGATCGCGCTCGGCCTCGCAAGCGAGACGGATCGCGCGCTGGTGGCCAGCGTCCCGTTCGAGGAAATCTGCATCGTTTCCCGGGTTTCCGTCGCGCCGGAAGACGGGCAGACCGAGAGCGTGACGGTGACGCCGACGGAGCGCCACAAATGCGGGCGCTGCTGGCGGCACCTGCCCGAGGTCGAGGAGGACGGTGATTTGTGCGATCGCTGTGACGAGGTGGTGAATGGCTGAGGCCGAGGTCGCGAACGCCGAAGCGCCGCGCGCCACCGCGCCGGCCGACTGGCGCCTGAAGCGCAACCGCGCGGTCGCCATGGTGATCGCCTTGCTCGTCTTCGCGCTCGATCAGGCGACGAAATGGGTGGTGACCTATCCGCTCGGGCTCGAGAACCAGCCGGGGCAGAACATCCGCATCACCAGTTTCTTCAACCTGCACTGGGTGGAGAATAACGGCGTGTCGCTCGGCCTGCTTTCCGCCGATGGGCCGATGGGCCGCTGGCTGCTGGTGGCGATGACGGCGGCGATCGCGGTCTTCGTCTCCGTCTGGCTGTGGCGCGAGAAGCGGCGGGACGATTCGGCGGCGCTGGCGCTGGTGCTCGGCGGCGCGCTCGGCAACATCCTCGATCGGGTGCGCTTCGGCCATGTCGTCGATTTCGCCGATCTGCATTTCGGCACGTGGCGGCCGTTTTTGGTCTTCAATGTCGGCGATGCCGCGATTACCATCGGCGTGCTGCTTTTGCTTGTGCGCGCGTTGCTCATGCGCGATGGCAAGGGCGCGAAGAAGGAATCCTGATCGATGCGTTTGACCCATATCGTCCTGGCCGGATCGGCCGCACTGGTTCTGGCCGGATGCGCCGGGGGCGGGCCGTTCCATCGCCAGCGCCCGGACGAATTCGCCGTCGCGCGCAACGCGCCCCTGGTCGTGCCGCCCGATTTCGCGCTGGCCCCGCCGCGCCCGGGCCAGCCTGACGCCGGCTCCGATCCACATGCCCAGGCGCTGCAGGCACTGTTCGGCGGCCCCGCGCCGCGCGCCGAGGTCGAACGCAACATGCTCCAGGTCGCTGGCGGCGATCAGGCCGTGCTCGGCGCACGTTCGGTGGCCGGCGACTCGCAGACGACGGTCGTCAACCGCGGCACGCTTGTGCAGACGATCATGCAGCTGCCCGAGGGCGACGGCCGCGAGGCATCGGTGACGACGCCGCAGCCGTCGGCGCAATAGCGACCCCGCCCGGCGTCAGAACCTCAACGCCGCCGACAGCAGCAGGCCCGCATCCTGCCCTCGTGTCGAGGGCAGGTCCGTGTCGACATAGCGAAGGCCGATTTCGGCCGCGGTGCGCCGGGCGATCGCGATCCGATAGCGTGCGCCCAGCGACCAGTTCCAATAGCTTCCGAACCGGCCCCAATCCTGCCGTCCCGCCTCGGCCGTGAAGGCGATCGGGCGGCCCGGCAGATCGACGCTCGCCTGACCGAAGAGATAGAGCCGGTCCTCGTCGCCCGTGCCCCGCTGCGACGGCGCGTAGCGGGCGCCGGCGGCGAACTGGGCGGGGCCGATCAGATAGCCGATCGAGGCATAGGGCTCCGCGAGATCGGCATGCCCCGCCGCCCCCGCGAAGGCATAATAAGTGAGGCCGGCGTCAAGATCGAAGCCGCGCCCGAGCGCGCCGCGCCAGCCGGCATAGAGATCGAACTCGCCGTCGCCGAAATCCGGCCCGCCGCCGGTCCTCAGCGTCGTCGCGGTGACGCCGGTGTAAAGACCGCTGGTATGGCTTAGCGTCAGATTGCCCTGGAGCGCGGGGTCTTCGTCGGAGCGGGAAACACCCCGAAAACGGTAATCGGACATCGCGACGATGCCGCCCGACAGGTCGAAATCCTGGAGCGGCGCGCTCGCCTGCTGCGCGTGCAGCGGTGCGGCGGCGAGGAGGACGAGGAGCGGTGGAAGCAAGCGGCGCATCGCCACGGCCTGCCCCAGCCCGGCGGCGCGCGCAACCGGTGTTAGGCCTTCCTTAGCGCCGGGCCGCTAGCTTCGCGCGCCATGACGCATCAGGCGCCACCGCCCCCGCCTTCGCCGGGCGATCCCGGCCGCCAGGTCGCGCAGCTTCGCGAGCTGCTCCGGCTCGTCGACGGCTTTGCCGGCAATGGCGGCGGCGCGCACGATTCGGCGCTCGACGAAGCGGCCCGGGTCAGCGCCGCTTATGAACGCGCCCTTCCCATCGTCCAGCGGCGGTTCGACACGCGCGCCGCGGAGGCGGCGATCTGGGCCGCCGCCGGCGTCGAGGCGCTGCTCGCGAGCGGAGAGGTGCCGCCTCCGGCTGCGGCGGCACGGCTCGCCGGCCAGGTCGCCCGGGCGCTGGACGGCCTCGCGAAAATCCTCGACTAAAGTCGCGCCAGGCCGGCCGCCAGATCGGCGATGAGATCTTCCGGATGCTCGAGCCCGATGTGCAGCCGCACGATCGGCCCTTCCCAGTCCTGGTGCGTCGCGGTGCGGGTCGGCTCGGCGGGAACGGCGAGGCTTTCGAAGCCGCCCCAGCTATAGCCGATGCCGAACAGCTCCAGCGAATCGATCAGCCGCGCGGCCGCCGCCGCATCGCCACCGTCCAGCACGAAGGCGAACAGGCCGCTCGCGCCCTTGAAGTCGCGCGACCAATATTCGTGGCCCGGGCAATCGGGCAGAGCGGGGTGGAGGACGCGCGCGACCTGCGGCTGATCCTTGAGCCAGCGTGCGACCCTCAGTCCATTCTCCTCGTGCCGCCGAAGCCGAACGTCGAGCGTCCTCAGGCCCCGCAGTGCGAGCCAGCAATCGTCCGGCCCCGCCGTTTGCCCGAGCGCCCGCGTCGCCAGATCGAGCTTCTTCGCAAGCGCTGCGGTCGCCGTCACCGATCCCAGCATCACGTCGGCATGGCCGCCGATATATTTGGTGCAGGCGAGGATCGACATGTCGCATCCGGCCGCAATCGCCGGGAAGAGGAGCGGCGTCGCCCAGGTATTGTCGATCATGGTGACGATCCCGCGCGCCTTCGCGACCGCGCAGATCGCCGGCACGTCCTGCACCTCGAAGGTCAGCGAGCAGGGGCTTTCGAGGAAGATCGCCTTGGTCTTGTCGCCGATGAGATCGGCGATGCCGGGGCCGATCAGCGGATCGTAATAGCGGGTTGCGACTCCCAGGCGACGCAGCATCCCGTCGCAGAAGGCGCGCGTCGGCCCATAGACCGAATCGACCATCAGGACCTCGTCGCCGGCCGCAAGGACCGAGAGCAGCGCCGCCGCGCAGGCCGCTGCGCCCGACGGGAACAGCCTGGTCGTTTGCGCGCCCGGCTCGAGGCTGGTCAGCGCCTCGCTCAGCGCCCAATGGGTCGGCGTCCCGCTGCGGCCATATTGGAACTTGCCCGTCTCGGGCGGCCAGGATGCGTGCATCGTCGCGACGTCGTCGAACAGGACGGTCGAGGCGCGCCACACACCGGGGCTCACGATGCCGCCCTTCGCCGCGTCCACATGGGTCCATTCGCGGCGGCGGCCGGCCTCGACGAGCCGCGTTTCGGACCTGTGTTCGCTCATGCTTCCCCCGTTGCCTTGGGCGTCGCCGGATCGGCGCCCCACTCGCTCCAGCTGCCGTCGTAGAGCCGGACGTCATCCTTGCCGAGCAGGTGCGCGGCGAACAGGACGACCGCGGCGGTGACGCCCGATCCGCAGGTCGTGATCATCGGCCTTTCAAGATCGATCCCGGCGTCGGCGAAGGCGGCACGCAGATCATCGCCCCGCCTGAAGCTGTTGTCGGCGTTGAACAGCCGATCCTGCGGCAGGTTGCGCGCGCCGGGAATGTGGCCGGCGGCGAGGCCCTTGCGCGGCTCCGGCTCGGCGCCGGCGAAGCGGGACGCGCCGCGCGCGTCGACGATTTCGTGGCTCCCAGCGCCGACCAGTGCCAGCAGCTCGGCCTTGTCGACGATCCGGTCGGCATCGAGCTGCGGCGTGAAATGGCCGGGCCGGGCCGCAGGCACGCCGCTTTCAACCGGGCGCCCCTCGGCGCGCCATTTCTGGAAGCCACCGTCGAGGATCGCGACATCATGCGCGCCGAAGGCGCGGAGCATCCACCAGGCGCGCGCCGCGCTGTGATGCGGGCTGTTGTCGTAGACGACGAGGCGCTCGTGATCGCCAAGCCCGATCGCCCGCATCCGGCTGGCGAAGCGCGCCGCATCCGGCATCATGTGCGGCAGCGGATCTTCGGGGTCCGAAACGTCATCGAGGTCGAAAAACACGGCGCCGGGGATATGCGCGGCTTCATATTCCGCGCGCGCATCGCGGCCCAAAGCGGGGAGGAACCAGCTCGCGTCGATCACGCTGAGGTCCGCCGCGCCGAGATGAGTGGCGAGCCAGTCGGTGGAAACGAGCGAGTCCATCTCCGCCTGTTAGCGGCACCTCAGCCGAAGGTGAAGGAGAAGGCCTGGATGCCGGGATCGAGGAAGCTGATCTCGAACGTGCGGTCCTCGATCGCCCCCGACTGGCGGACGAGCTGGTAGAGCCGCTGGCCGGTCACCGTGCCGTTGCCGGCCGCATCCACGTCCATACCGGCGGACGCGCCCGGGGCATGGCCGTCGATCGTGATCCGGAACCGCACCGGCCGCCCGCTCGCGCTGCCGAGCACGAGGTGGAGATCGCGGGCGTGGAACCGGAAAGCGATCCGCGATCCGGCCGCACCGTCCGCCTGTTGCGGGCGCACCGTCCACTGGCCGGCGAGCGCCCATTGGTTGAGCTGCAGTGACGCCGGCGCCGCATAGGTGCTCGCGACGTCCTGCTTCTGCCCGCCGGGCGAGGCGAAATTCTGCGCGCGGGCATAGCCGATATAGGTTTCCGGGGAGCGCAGCTCGGCCCCGTTCGCCTGCGCGCCGGTGCCGCTCCCGTCCACCTGGACCATGTCGCCCCGCGGCGGATGGCCGGCCTCGGTCAGGAGAGCGCGGATCACCCGCTCGGACTGTGCGTAATCGCCTTCGCCGAAATGATGGTAGCGCACGCGCCCCTCGGCATCGACGAAGTAATGCGCCGGCCAGTAGTGATTGTCGAAGGCGCGCCACACGGCGTAATCATTGTCGAGCGCGACCGGATAGGGGATGCCGAGCTGCTGGATCGCGCGCTGCACGTTGGCGGGATCGCGCTCGAACGCGAATTCGGGGGCATGGACGCCGATGACGACCAGCCCGTCCGGCCCGTAGCGCTCCGCCCAGGCCTTCACATAAGGGAGCGAGCGCAGGCAGTTGATGCAGCTGTAGGTCCAGAAATCGATCACCACGACCTTGCCGCGAAGCTGCTCGCGGGTGAGCGGCGGCGTGTTGAACCACTGGACGATGCCGTCGAGGGAGGGCAGCTCGCCTTCGACCGGGAGAACCAGGCGTCCGTCCGCCCCCTGCCGAAGCGCGGTGTCGCCACGCGGCATGTCCATGCCGAGGCGCGCGGCGAGGCCGCTTTCGATCCGGTCGGTCTGGGTCGAGGAGAGGCGCGAGAGATAATTGGTGTCGACGCCGAGCGCGATCGCGCCGACGCCGATGAGGACGAGCAGCCCGAGGCCGCGGCGGACCCATTCGCCGGCGCCGAGCGAGCGCTTCATCATCGTGAAGACCTTGCCGCCGATCAGCAGGGCGAGCGCGAGCGACGTCGCCGCGCCAAGCGCATAGGCGAGCAGGAGAACGGTGGTGCCCGCGCTTGCGCCCTGGAGCGCGGCGCCGGTCAGGATGAGGCCGAGGATCGGGCCGGCGCAGGGCGCCCAGAGCAGCCCGGTGGCGACGCCAAGCAGCAGCGAGGAGCCGATCCGTTCGCGCCCCTTCTCCTCCGCCGAATTGGAGAGACGCGAGCCCAGGCGGACCAGCGGCTGCATCGCCCGGTCGGCAAGGTGCGGGAAGAGCAGGGTCAGCCCGAAAAAGGCGAGCAGGATGAGCGCGACCCAACGCCCCGCCTGGTTCGCCTGCACCGCCCAGCCGCCGCCGACCGCCGCAAGCGTCGCGACCAGTGCGAAGGTCGCCGCCATGCCGGCGAGGAGCGGCAGGCCCGAGCGCAGAAACGAGCGGTTGGCGCGCGCGAACACGAAGGGCAGCACCGGCAAGATGCAGGGGCTGAGGATGGTGAGGACGCCGCCGAGATAGGCGAGGAGGAAGAGAAGCATCTTTGGGTGCCTTTCGTCGCGGGCTGGCCCGCCGCGTACCTCCTGTTCGCGCGGCGTGCGCGAATCGTTACGTCCGCCGGCTCAAAGCACGCCTGGAAAGGCGCCGCCGTCGATCAACAGGCTCTGCCCGGTGATGTAGCCAGCCTGCACAGAACAGAGGAAGGCGCAGGCGGCGCCGAACTCGGCCGGATCGCCGAGCCGCCTCGCCGGAATGCCGGCCTCGCGCTCACGCAGAACCTCGGCGGGATCGCGGCCGCTCTTCCTTGCCTGGCCGGCGACCATCGAGGCGATCCGGTCGGTGTCGAACGAGCCCGGCAGCAGGCTGTTGATCGTGACATTGGCGTGCGCGACCGATCGAGCGACACCGGCGACGAAGGCGGTAAGCCCGGCCCGGGCGCCGCTCGACAGGTCGAGGCCGGCGAGCGGCATCTTCACCGAACCCGACGTGATGTTGACGATGCGGCCGAACCGCCTGTCGATCATCCCGTCGATCACCGCCTGGGTGAGGCGGATCGGCGCGATCATGTTCGCCTCCAGGCCAGCGATCATCGCGGCCTCGTCAATCTGGCGGAAGTCGCGCGGTGGCGGGCCGCCATTGTTGTTGACGAGGATGTCGACCCGGGGAAGCGCGCCGATCAGCGCGGCGCGGCCCTCTTCGGTCGAAATGTCGGCGGCGACCGCGATCACCTCTGCCCCGGTTTGCGCGGCGATCTCGGCACGGGTCTCCTCCAGGCGATCCGCGTCGCGGCCGTTGACGACGACCCGGCAGCCGGCCCTGGCGAGTTCGAGGGCGCAGGCGCGGCCAAGCCCCTTGCTCGAGGCGCAGACGATCGCGTTCTTGCCGGCGAGTCCGAGATCCATCAGGCAGGCCTCTTCAGGTAGAATTCGCTGTAATAAGCGGAAAAGAAGGCGGCGGCGGGCGTCGCGACGATCGCGCCGAGCAGCCCGAAGGCGAGCGCGAAGGCGAGCGTGAAGAAGATGATGAGCACCGGATGGAGCTGCATCGTCGTGCCGCGAATCTTGGGCGCGACGACGCTCCCCAGTATCTCGCCGCTGACGATGTAGAACAGGATCACCCATATGGCCGTCATCGGGCTGATCGCGATCGCGAGCAGGACCGGCGGAAAGGCCATGATGTAGCCGCCGATGCGGGGGATGAAATCCGCGAAGAAGGCGAGCGCCGCCCAGACGAGCGCACCGGGCACGTCCATGATCGTGAGGAAGATCATCACCGCCACCGCCTGGATCGCGCCGACCGCGAGGCTCGCCTTGCTCCAGCCGATCACGGCATGGGCGGAGCGGCGCAGGGCGCGCATCCCGGCGCCGCGATAGGCGACGGGAAGGCTGGCCCGATAGGCGCGGACGATCGGGCGCGGATCGAGCAGGATATAGGCGACGATGCTGAAGAAGATGATGAGCAAGGCGAGGAAGCCGAGCAGCGACAGCGACACGCCGCCGAGCCCACGGAACAGATCCACCGCGCTCGGCGCCGCGCCGGAAAAGGCCCCGCGCGCGTTCACGTAGGGCGCCAGATCGGGATAGCGCGTGACGAGCGCCTGTCCCTGTTCCTGGATGCGCCCGACGAACTGCGGGACCGAATTGGTAAGGGCGATGATCTGCGTGATGAGGCGCGGGATCACCAGCGCGGCGAGCAGCAGGATCGTCGCGAAGAACAGGAGCAGGGTCAGCGCTCCGGCCCAGCGCCGGGACAGGCCACGGCGCATGAACCAGCCGACCGGCGCCGACAGCGCGATCGCCACCACCATCGCGAAGAACAGGAGCAGGATCGCCGCGATCGCCTGGTAGAAGAACCATAGCAGCGCGACCGCGACGCCGCCCACAAGGATAACGGCGGTCGCGGTCGCGATCGGGCTCGGCCGAGCCGGCGGGACGGGCGATCGGGCCATGCGCGACGCTTAGCGCAAGCGCACCGCCTTCGCCCATCCCCCATGCGCGGATTGTTCCCACGCCGGCCGCTCGTTAAGAGGACCGGCATGTCGCTCACCCACCTTGGCCAGCCAAGCGCGCTGCCGGCCTCGCCCGAAGCAGCGCGGCTCGATTACGTGCCGAACCCGCGCCCCGGCGCGCTCTACCTGGTGCGCTTCGCCGCGCCCGAGTTCACGTCGCTGTGCCCGGTCACCGGACAGCCGGATTTCGCGCATCTCGTCATCGATTATGCGCCGGGCGAGACGATCGTCGAATCCAAGTCGCTGAAGCTGTTCCTCGCCGCCTTCCGCAACCACGGCGCCTTTCACGAGGACGTGACGGTGGGCATCGGCCAGCGGCTCGCCGCGGAGATGAAGCCCCTGTGGCTGCGGATCGGCGGCTATTGGTATCCCCGCGGCGGGATTCCGATCGACGTTTTCTGGCAGACCGGCGACGCCCCGGCGGACCTGTGGGTGCCGGATCAGGGCGTGGCCTCCTATCGGGGCCGGGGCTAGGCCTTGGCGAGCGCCGACAATCCGAGAATCCTGGTCTTCGGCGCCGGCGCGGTCGGCTGCTTCATCGGCGGCGCGTGGAAGGCGGCGGGGCTCGACGTCCACTTCGCCGGGCGCGAGCGGCTGCAGCGCGAGATCGGCGAATATGGCCTGACGCTGACCGACCAGAACGGATGGAAGGCCGTGTTCGCGGCGGCCGACATCGATTACCAGACGAAGCCCCAGGCGTTGCGCCAGGCCGACATCGTCCTCCTCACCGTGAAGACCGTCGGGATCGAGGCGGCGGCGAAGGAGATCGCGAAACATGCCCGGCCCGGCACGCGGGTGCTGAGCTTCCAGAACGGCGTCACCGCGGCGGAGCGTCTGAAGAAGCTGCTGCCGCGCCAGCAGGTGCTCCACGGCATGGTGCCCTTCAACGTCGTCCGCCTGGGCCCCGGCCGCTGGCATCGCGCGACGTTCGGCGAGCTCGTCGCCGAGGCGAGCGAAACGACGCGCGCGCTGGCGGCACGGATCGGCGACCAGCCCGGCAAGCTCCTCCTTGCCGACGACATGCGCGGCGTCGCCTGGGGCAAGCTGCTCTACAATCTCAACAATGCGATCAACGCACTGTCGCGCGAGACCATCCTCGCCGAGCTCAGGCAGCGCGACTATCGCCGCGTCTTCGCCGCCGCGATCGTCGAGGCGCTAAGCCTGCTCGACGCCGCCGGGATCGAGCCGGCGAAGATCGGTCTCGTGCCGCCGCGCCTGCTGCCCCATGTCATCGGATCGCCCGATCTCGTCTTCCGCTCGATGTTCCTCAAGGTGCAGAAGATCGATCCCAAGGCGCGGGGATCGATGTCCGACGATTTCGAAGCGGGCCGGCGGACCGAGATCGACGACCTCAACGGCGAGGTCGTCCGCCTCGCGGCCACGCTCGGGCGCAGCGCGCCGGTCAACAAGGCGATCGTCGATCTGGTCAAGATGGCGGAAGCGGGCGTGGAGCGGCGCTGGACGGCCCGCGAGCTCGCCGACCATGTGCTCCAGCGCCACAAATCGGCCCGCGGCTTCGGTTACTGAGGCGCGGGTGCCTTAAGCATTTGACACACTCTGCGCGGCGGCGCATCCGGTGGCCACGATCCCGAAATGAAAGGCTTTTCCAGGATGCGTCTTACCGCCTTCGCCTCCACCCTCGCCCTTGCCGCCAGCCTTGCCGTCGCACCGCCGGCCTACGCCCAGCCGGCCGCCGCGCAGGTGCCGCCGATCCGCACCGACGTGCCGAGCCAGCTGCCGCGCACCTCGCGCCCGATCCACTATACGCTGCGGATCACGCCGGACGCCGAGCATCTCACCTTCGCCGGCAACGAGCGGGTCGACCTGGCGGTGCTGGAGGCGACCGACAGCCTGACGCTGAACGCGATCGACATGGAGTTCGGCGCGGTGACGCTGACCGGCGCGGACGGCGCGGCGCTCCATCCGGCCTCGACCACGCAGGACGAGGAAAACCAGACCGTCACCTTCCATTTCGACCGCCAGCTGGCGCCGGGCCGCTACCAGCTCACCATCGACTATCACGGCAAGATCTACACCCAGGCCGCGGGCTTCTTCGCGCTCGATTACGAGGCGGACGGGGCGCACAAGCGCGCGCTCTTCACCCAGTTCGAGGCGAGCGACGCGCGCCGCCTCTTCCCCGGCTGGGACGAGCCGCAGTTCCGCACCCCCTATGATCTCAGCGTCGTCGTGCCGCGCGGCGAGCAGACGATCGGCAACATGCCGACCGCGACGCGGACGCCGCAGGCCGACGGCACCGACCTCGTCACCTTCCAGACCACGCCGGCCATGTCCTCCTACCTGCTGTTCCTGGGCACCGGCGAGTTCGATCGGATCACGACGCGCGCCGGCAACACCGAAATCGGCGTGGTCAGCCGTCGCGGCGCCGGCGAGCAGGGCCGCTGGGCGCTCGAGAGCGCGGCGCGGATCCTGCCTTATTACAACGACTATTTCGGCACGCCCTTCCCGCTGCCGAAGCTCGACAACGTCGCCGGCCCGGGCTCCAGCCAGTTTTTCGGCGCGATGGAGAATTGGGGCGCGATCTTCACGTTCGAAAATGTGCTGCTCAACGATCCGGCGATCACCAGCGAGGGGCGGCGGCAGGACATCTTCGTCGTCGCCGCGCACGAAATGGCGCACCAGTGGTTCGGCGATCTGGTCACCATGGCCTGGTGGAACGACATCTGGCTGAACGAGGGCTTCGCCTCGTGGATGGAGACCAAGTCCACCGCCGCGATCCACCCGGAGTGGGAGCCGCTGCTCGGCCGCATCGACGGGCGCGAGGGCGCGATGGGGCTCGATTCGCTTCGCACCACCCATCCGATCGTGCAGGACATCCGCACCCCCGACCAGATGAGCCAGGCGTTCGACGCGATCACCTACAACAAGGGTGAAGCGGTCATCACGATGCTGGAGGATTATGTCGGCGAGGCCGGATGGCGCGATGGCGTGCGCGCCTATATCCGCGCGCACCGGCTCGGCAACACGGTGACGGACGATCTTTGGCACGCGATCGAAGGCGCGAGCCATCGCGAGATTTCCGCGATCGCGCATGATTTCACGCTCCAGCCCGGCGTGCCGATGATCGAGGTGACCGCCACCCAGTGCACCGCCGGCAGCACCCGCGTGACCCTGCGCCAGAGCCAGTTCAGCCGCGACAATCGCGAGGGCCAGCCGCTGCGCTGGCGGGTGCCGGTGATCGCCTCGGCCGGCGGCGCGGAGGCGCGCACCGTCGTCGAAAATGGCGAAGGCACGCTCACCGTCCCCGGCTGCGGCCCGCTCGTCGTCAATTACGGCCAGACCGGCTATTACCGCACGCTCTATGCGGCGCCGGCGCTCGCCCAGCTGACCCGGAATTTCGCGACGCTGCGGCCGGTGGACCAGATCGGCCTGCTCGCCGACAATTGGGCGCTCGGCCTTGCCGGCTACCAGAATGCCTCGCTGGCGCTCGACATGGCCAATGCCGCGGCTCCCGATGCGAACAACCGCGTCTGGGAGCGGATTGCCGGCATGCTCGATTCGATCCACGGCATGTATGACGGGGACGAGGCGCACCAGGCGATGGTCGCGCGCCTCGCCTCGGGGAAGCTTACGCCGCTGCTCCAGCGGGTCGGCTGGTCCGTCCGCGCGGACGAATCGCCGACCGATGCGATCCTCCGCACGGACCTGATCGGCACGCTCGGCGACCTTGGCGACCGCGCGGTCGTCGATGAGGCCAACCGCCGCTTCGCCGCCAACGACGCCTCGGTCCGCGAAGGCCCGCTGCGCACGACGATCCTCGCCATCGTCGCCGCCAATGCCGATGCCGCGACCTGGGATCGGCTGCACCAGATGGCGCGCGCCGAGACCAACCCGCTGGTCAAGCAGCAGCTCTATCGCCTGCTCGGCGCGGCGCGCGATCCGGCGCTTGCCCAGCGCGCGCTGGATCTGGCGCTCACCGATGAGCCGGGCGCGACCAATTCGAGCGCGCTCATCTCCGCGGTTTCGGGCGAGCATCCCGACATGGCCTTCGATTTCGCTCTTGCGCATCGCGAGCAGGTCGAAGGGCTCGTCGATGCCTCCTCGCGCTCGCGCTATCTCGCCGGGCTCGGCGGGCGCTCGCACGATCCGGCGATGATCGAGAAGCTCCGCCAATATGCCGAGCAGCACATGACGCCGCAGTCGCGCGGCTCGGTGGACCGGGCGATCGCCTCGATCCAGGATCGCATCCGGGTGCGGCAGGAGCGGCTTCCGGACATCACCCGCTGGCTGGACGCGCACGCGGCCGGCTGAGCGTCGATCGGCGCCCTCTCCCCCTCAGGGGGAGGGGGCAGCGCGATCAGCCGACAATCTTCATCGTGCGGCGATAGAGCCACCAGGCGAGGGCGAAGAACAGGATCGTCCCGCCCGCCAGCGCGACCGGGCCATAGCCGTCGCCGAGGCCGAGCAGGCCGGTGACCTCGATCGGCGCATCGCTGCCGGCGCCGGCGACCAGCCCGGCGAAGGCGACGCCCCACAGGCTCTCCCCGACGATCAGGCCGGTCGCGGTCAGCGTGCCGAGCCGGATCGCGAATTCGGGGTTGGAGCGCTTGGCCGCCCAGCGATCGTAGAACCAGCCGATGATCGATCCGGTGACGGTCGGCAGGATCACCGCCATCGGCAGGTAGATGCCGATACCGACACCGAGTGGTGGCAGGCGCAGCAGCTTCGCCTTGCCGAGTGCCTCGTCGAGGATGACGAGGGCGACGCCGGCGGCGGCGCCATAGCCGATCATCGTCCAGTTGAGATCGCCGCCGAGCACGCCCCGGGCGAGCGCGGAGATCAGCGCGGCCTGCGGCGCGGCGAGCGCGTTCGGGCCGGCGCCCGGCATTCCGGCGAAGCCGAGCTGGCTGCCGAGCAGGTTCAGCACCGGCGGAACGACGATCGAGCCGAAGACAACGCCGAACAGCAGCGCCACCTGCTGCCGCCAGGGCGTCGCTCCGACCAGCTGTCCGGTCTTGAGGTCCTGGAGATTGTCGTTGGAGATGGTCGCGACGCCGAACACGATCCCGGTGACGATGAGCGCATAGGCGACCAGGGCCTGCGTCGTCGCCCCGCCGCTCTCCCGACCGAACAGGCCGACGAGCATCAGCGAGGCGGCGACGACGGCGAGGATGCCGACGCCCGAAATCGGGCTGTTCGATGCTCCGATCAGCCCCGCCATGTAGCCGCAGACCGCGGCGATCATCAGGCCGATCACCAGCACGAAGACGAGCGCGCCGCCGATCAGCAGCACCGCCGAGCCCTGGAGCGGCCCGCCCGCGATCGTGCTCCACAGGATGAGCGCGATCGGCACCAGCAGCGCGAGGGTTCCCAGCGCGACCGCGGCGATCGGCATGTCGCGCTCGCCGATCGCCAGAAGCTCGCCGCGATCGCGCGCCCGGCTCGCCGCCATTGCCGAGCGGATGCCGCCGAGCACCGGGCCGGCGATCTTGAGGAGGGTCCAGACCGCGGCGACGCCGATCACGCCGGCGCCGAAGAAGCGGACATTGGCGGTGAAGACGCTTTGCGCCCAGGTCGCCGCGTCGGCCGCCATCGGCTGCTGCGCGGTGAGGATCGGGAGCAATATCCACCAGCCGATGACGAGGCCCAGCGCCATCGCCATGCCGACCGAGATGCCGACGAGATGGCCGACGCCCATCAGCGCATAGGAGAGCCCACCGGATATGCCCGTCGCGCCGCCGCCGACCCGAAACCAGGTCGCGGCCTCGGCGACGACCAGCTTGGTCTGGGTGAGCGCTGCGAAGGCGGCCGATGCGATGGAGTTGACCACCAGCACCTTGAGCCCGAGCGCGCTTTCCTCGGCGCCCTCGCGCGATTCCGAGCCGACCCGGAGCACCTCGGCCGCCGCCTTGCCTTCGGGATAGGGAAGATCGGGCGTGTCGACGATCAGCGCGCGCCGCAGAGGCACCGAGAAGAGGACGCCGAGCAATCCGCCGGTCAGGGTGATGAGGGCGGTCGTCCAATAGGGAAAGCCCTGCCACCAGCCGATCATCACCAGGCCCGGCAGCACGAAGATGATCGCCGCCAGCGTGCCCGCAGCGGAGGCGACCGTCTGGACGATATTGTTCTCGAGGATCGAGCTGTTCTTGAACATCCGCAGCACCGCCATCGAGATCACCGCGGCGGGGATCGAGGTGGCGAAGGTCAGCCCGACCTTGAGGCCGAGATAGACGTTGGCGGCGGTGAAGACGAGGGTGATCGCGCCGCCGAGCAGGATCGCGCGAAGCGTGAGCTCGGGAACGGACGGGGCGGGAGCGGAGGCGTCCGCGGCGTTCCGCGCCATGCTCAGCGACCCCGGAACAGGCTGCCGAGGACGCCGCGGACCAGTCCGCTCACCAGGCCGCCGCCGCCGGACGATGACGAGGAGCGGCGCGCCGGCCGGCCGAATATCTCGCGCCCGATCTCATTGGCGACCTGACGCGCGATCGCGGAGCTGGCCGAGCGCGCGGCGGAGGTGGCCGCGGACGTCGCGACCTTGCCCCAGGTGCTGCCCTGCGCGGCCGTGCGGCCGGTCGGCGGCGCCGGCGCCTGCGCGGCCTCCTGTGCCGCCTGGTCCGCGCGCGCCTTCAGCATCTCGAACGCGCTCTCGCGGTTGACCGGCGTGTCGTATTTCGTGCCGATCGCATCGGTTTCGATCATCGTCCGTCGCTCGTCGGGAGTGATCGGCCCGACGCGGCTCGACGGCGGCCTGATAAGCGTGCGCTCGACGGGTTCGGGCGATCCGTCCGGCTGGAGCAACGAGACCAGCGCCTCGCCGACCGCGAGTTCGGTGATGACCGTTGCGACATCGACGCCGGGATTGGCCCGGAAGGTCGTCGCCGCCGCCCGAACGGCCTGCTGGTCGCGCGGCGTATAGGCGTTGAGCTTGTGCTGCACGCGGTTGTTGAGCTGCCCGGCAACCGTCTCGGGAATGTCGATCGGGTTCTGGGTGATGAAATAAATGCCGATCCCCTTGGAGCGGATCAGCCGGACGACCTGCTCGATCTTGTCCTCCAGTGCCTTGGGGATGTCGTCGAACAGCAGGTGCGCCTCGTCGAAGAAGAAGCAGAGGACCGGCTTGTCCGGGTCGCCCACCTCCGGCATCGTCTCGAACAGCTCGCTCATCAGCCACAGCAGGAAGGTGGAATAAAGCTGCGGGCTCTGCATCAGCTTGTCGGCGGCGAGGATGTTGACGACCCCGCGGCCGCTGTCGTCCGTCTTCAGGAAATCGCGAAGCTCGAGCGCCGGCTCGCCGAAGAAATGATCGCCGCCCTGGCTGCGCAGCTGCAGCAAACTGCGCTGGATCGATCCGATCGATTGCTTGGTGACGTTGCCATAGGTGGTCGTGAGCTCGCTCGCGCGGTTCGCGCAATCGGCGAGCATCGCCTGGAGATCGTCGAGATCCAGGAGCAGCATCCCGTCCTTGTCGGCGACGGTGAAAGCGATCGTCAGCACGCCTTCCTGAACGTCGTTGAGGCCCATCAGCCGCGCGAGCAGCAGCGGGCCCATCTCGCTCACCGTCGTGCGGATCGGGTGCCCCTGCTCGCCGAACAGGTCCCAGAACTGGACCGGCGTGTCGGCATAATGCCAATCGGTATCGCCGATCTGCTGCGCGCGGGCGGCGAAGCTTTCATGCGTTTTCGACTGGGGCGATCCGGCCATGGCGAGGCCGGAAAGGTCCCCCTTCACGTCGGCGACGAAACAGGGGGTGCCGATGGCCGAGAAGCCCTCGATCATCCCCTGCAGCGTCACCGTCTTGCCGGTGCCGGTGGCGCCGGCGATCAGGCCGTGGCGATTGGCGCGCTTGAGCTCGAGTTCCTGGCGCTTCGACGTGTCGTTGGTGCTCGCGCCGATGAAGATACTCGTCCCGCCCACGCTCGCCTCCGTGCTTTCCTGCCGCACCTATCCCCCAGCGGGGACGGCGCGGCAAGATCGCTTCTTACTGGCGACGCTGTGGTGTCGACGGCCGCGCTGAGGGCCGGGCCAGTTCGAGCCCGACATAGCGGGGCGGATTGGCGCCGCGCGCGACGAGCGCCAGCACGCTGGTCCGGCCCGCCCGACGCGCGGCCTCGATCACCGACTGGACCGCCTCGGGCGTCGTGGTCGGCGTCTGGTTGAGCGACAGGATCACGTCGCCCGTCTGCAGGCCTTTCTGCCCGGCGTCGCTGTTCGGATCGACATCGTCGACGACGACGCCGCGCAGGGTCGTGTCGCGAAGGCCGATGCGGCGGGCGATGTCCGCCGTCAGCGGCTCGACCGTGACTCCCAGCCCGTCGCGGACGGCCCGCTGGCCGCTCGACGGCTCGGGCGCGCGCGGCTTGCCGGGCACGTTGCCATCCTCGCCATTGTCGTTGCCGGTATCGATGCCGTTGAGCCGCGCGAGCTCCTCGTCGCTCGGCCGTTCCGCAATCGAGATCGTGACGGTGCGATGCTGGCCTTGACGGATGAACTCGATCGGCACCCGCGCGCCGACCTGCTGCTGGGCGATGAGATAGCCGAGCGTCTGATCCTGGGTCACCGGCTGGCCGGCGACCGAGACGATCACGTCGCCCTGCTGGATGCCGGCGCGGGCGGCCGGCCCGCCGGGCGTGACCGACTGGATCAGCGTACCGCGATTGCGCTGGATGCCCAGCGCGGCCGCGATGCTTTCGTCCACATCCTGCATCGCGATGCCGATATAGCCGCGCCGGACGCGCTGGCCGCGGCGCAGCGTTTCGACGACCGGCTGGATCTGCTCGGCCGGGATCGCGAAGCCGATGCCGACATTGCCGCCGGTCGGCGAGATGAGCGCCGTGTTGATGCCGATCACATTGCCGTTGAGATCGAACATCGGGCCGCCCGAATTGCCCGAATTGATCGATGCGTCGGTCTGGATGTAGCGATCATAGGGGCCGGCGTTGATGTTGCGGTGGAGCGCGGAGACGATGCCCGCGGTCACCGTGCCGCCGAGACCGAAGGGATTGCCGATCGCGAGCACCCAATCGCCGACGCGCACCCGCGTCGAATCGCCGAAGCGGACGAACGGCAGCGGCCGGGTCGGGTTGATCTTCAGCACCGCGATGTCGGCGGTCGGATCGCGCCCCACGACCTCCGCGTCATATTCGGTGCGATCGGACAGCGTCACCGTGATCTGCTCGACCACCGCGTCCGGCCGGGCCGGGGCGACGACGTGATTGTTGGTGACGACATAGCCGTCCGGCGAGATGATGAAGCCGGAGCCGAGCGAGCCGCCGCGCTGCGTCACGGTTCCGCCGTCGCCGCCGCCGTTCGGCACCGGCGCGCCGAAGCGCCGGAAGAATTCCTCGAAGCCCGGCGGCAGCTGCTGCTGGCGCACCTGGATGCTCTGGCGGGTGGAGATGTTGACCACGGCCGGCTGGAGCCGCTCGACGAGATCGGCGAAGGTCGGCGGGGCGCCGGGGCGCGGCGCGCTGGCCATCGTGCCCGGATCGTTCTGGGCCGTCTGCGCGCCGAGCGGATTGAGGGTCAGCGTCGTCGCCGCGCCGCCGAGCAGCAGGGCAGCGGTGACTCCATAGACATAACGCACGATTTCTTCCTCCTGACTTGCCGACGGCCGCCTTTGGTTCGTCCCCTCGCGGGCGCACGCTAGAATCGGCGGCTGAACGGAAATTGAATGACCTCGACCATTTCCCGATCTCCTAACGCGGCGCCGCGCCCTGGCCCCGGAACTGGCGCAGATAATCGTTGTTCGGCGACAGGATGATGCTGGCGCGGCCGCGCGGATTATCGGCCGTGCCGGGCGTCAGGAAGCTGGTCCGGTAGGACTGCATCGCGCGATAGAAATCGTAGAATTGCGGATCGCGGTTGAAGGCGCTCGCATAGGTCGCGGAGGCCTCCGCATCGGCCTCGGCCCGGATGATCTGCGCCTGCTTGAGGCCCTGCGCCTGGATCGCCCGCGCCTCCTGCTCGCGAGCCGAGCGCATCCGCGCATAGGCGGATTCGAGCGGCGTGCCGTCCGGCAGATCGGCGCGCTTGATCCTGACGTCGACGATCTCGGCGCCATATTGGCGCGCGACCCGATTGAGCGCGTTCTGGATATTGTCCATCATCTGACTGCGTTCAGGACTGAGCAGCGAGGCGAACGGGCTGCGTCCCAATTCGTTCCGGAGCGCCGAGGCGAGGATCGGCTGCAGCTGCGCCGTCACATTGTCCTCGGTCCGCGCGGAGATATACATCCGCAACGGATCGACGATGCGGTAGCGGGCGAAGGCATCGACCTGGAGCCGCAGCTGATCGGCGGAGAGCACCTGCTGGTTCTCCATGTCGATCGACTGGATGCGCTTGTCGATCCACACGATGCCGTCGACGAACGGAACCCGGGCGGCGAGCCCGGCGCCGCTCGCCCCGAACTGCTCGTTCGGGCGATAGCGGTTCAGAATACGTTCCGGCTGGCCGAAACGGACGACCACCGCCTGCTTCGTTTCGGGAATGATCGAGAAGGTGCTGCCGACGACGATCAGCAGCACGATCGTCACGAACAGGAGCACGATCGGATTGGAGAGCGTGCGGTTCATTGGCGCTGGCCCTCCTGCGGCTGGCTCGGTGCCGGTTGGGCCCGGCGCTGGAGCTCGGGAAGCGCAAGATAGGGCGTCACGCCAGGCGCCTCGACGATCGTGGTGTCGACATGCTGGAGGACCGATTCCATCGTCTCGTAATACATGCGCCGCCGGGTGACTTCGGGCGCCGCGCGGTACTGGGTGTAGATCTTCTCGAACGAAGCCGCCTCGCCCTGCGCCTGGGCGGTCACCTGGAGTGCGTAGGCCCGGGCATCGTTGATGTTGCTCTGCGCCTCCTGCTGGGCGGCCGAGACGCGAAGGAAGGATTCGTTGACCGCGGCGGGCGGCACCGACTGGTTGATCGCGACGCCCTGGATCCGAACGCCGGCGCCGTAATCGTCGAGCAGCTGCTGCATGTTCTGTTCGACGGTCTGGGCGATCTGGGCGCGGCCAGCCCCGATCGCATCGTCGAGAGAGACGCGCGAGACGGCAGCGCGCATGGCGCTTTCCGCGACCTCCCTGATCGTTCCTTCCGGGTCGCGGATCTGGAACAGGTAGCGTTGCGGATCGCGGATGTTCCAGCGCACCGAATAGGCAAGGTCGATCACGTTCTGGTCACCGGTCAGGATCAGATTCTCCGTATTGTTGCCCGGGATCGAAATGGTCCGAATCTGTTCGACGTCGACGACCTGGACGGAGCTGATCGGCGCCGGGAAAGTGAAGCCGATGCCGGGCTGGAGCGTGCCCGAAAAGGAGCCGAGCGTGGTGATGACGCCGCGTTCCTGCGGCCCGACGCGGTGGATCGAGGTGAAACCGATCCACAGGACCAGGAAGACGGCAAGGCCGTACAGCCAGTAGGGTCGCCCGCTGCCCGGCTGCGGGAAGCGGTTGCCGAACCGTTCGCGGCTCTTCTTCAGGAATTCGTCGAAGCCGCCGCCTTCGAGGCCCCGGCCCGGCTTTCTCGACGGGCGATCCCAGGGATTGCGCGGCCCATCGCCGCCGCCGGAACCTCCAGCGCCGCCGCCCTCGCCATCACGGCTCCCGCCGCCGTCGCTGCCGCCGGCGCCCCACGGGCCGCGATTGTCGCTGAGGACCGCGCCGGCCGGAGCGCGGCGTCCGAAAAACCATCTCATGCCTCCCCTATATAAAGCGCCTGTGCGGAAAAACAGTGCCAAGCGGCGCGGCTTTGCCTATCGCGAGAATCGCATGAGCGAGATCGAAAGCCTGGACCACGTGCTCGCCCGGATCGCCGACCCGGGCGGCAAGGGCAATCTGGTCGCCGCCGGCCGCGTGGCGATGACCCGCGTTCGCGACGGCACGGCGACGATCGTGATCGACGCGACCGGCCTGTCCGCCGAACAGCGCGCCATGCTCGAACGGCAGGTGCGCGCCCAGATGGTCGCCGTGCCCGGCATCGCCGACACGCGCATCGCGATGACCGCCGAGCGGCTCGAGCGCACCATCGTCGCGGTCGGCAGCGGCAAGGGCGGCGTCGGGAAATCCACGGTCTCCGCCAATCTCGCGGTCGCGCTGGCGCGGCTCGGCAAGCGCGTCGGCCTGGTCGATGCCGACATTTACGGCCCCTCGCAGCCCAGGATCATGGGGCAGCCGAACCGGCCCGAGCTGGCGGGTGAGCAGATCGTCCCGCTCCCCGCCCATGGCGTCCGGATGCTCTCGATCGGCCAACTGATCGAGCCGGGGACGGCGGTCGCCTGGCGCGGGCCGATGACGGCGAGCGCGCTTTCCAACCTGATGGAGGGCGATTGGGGCGATTGCGAGATCCTGATCGTCGACATGCCGCCCGGCACCGGCGACGTGCAGATGACGCTCACCCAGAAATGGAAGCCGGCCGGCGCCGTGATCGTCTCGACGCCGCAGGACGTGGCGCTGATCGACGCGACGCGGGCGATCGACATGTTCCGCAAGATGGACGTGCCGGTGATCGGCTTCGTCGAGAACATGGCCGGCTATGCCTGCCCGCATTGCGGAGAAGTGAGCGACCCGTTCGGCAGCGGCGGCGCCGAGGCTGCGGCCGGCGTGATGGGCATCCCCTTCCTCGGCCGGATCCCGCTGAGGCTTTCGATCCGCACCGCCTCCGATGCCGGCACGCCGCCCGCGGCCGGACAGGGCGAGGAGGCAGCGCTGTTCAAACGCCTTGCCGAGCGACTGGTCGAGGAGCTCGCCCGCGCGGAAACCGGAGGACACCATGCCGCTGACGACTGACGATGAAATCCGCGACCTGCTGACGAACGTTCGGACGATCGCGATGATCGGCGCCTCGGATCGGCCCGACCGGCCGAGCTATGGGGTGATGGCCTTCCTCCAGGACCACGGCTATCGCGTGCTGCCGGTCAACCCGCAGATCACCGGCGAGCATGTGCACGGCGAGTTCGTGTGGCGCGAGCTCTCCCAGATCGGCGAGCCGATCGACATGGTCGACATCTTCCGCAATTCGGAAGCGGCCGGCGAGGCCGTGGACGAGGCGATCGCGGCCGGCGCCAAGGCGGTGTGGATGCAGCTTGGCGTCATCAACGAGGCAGCCGCGGCGCGCGCCGAAGCGGCGGGTCTCAAGGTCGTGATGAATCACTGCCCGAAAATCGAAATCTCGCGACTTGGGATTCCGAAGATCGCTTAGTTCAGCGGCTCGCCGCCGCCATCTGCACCGCGGGCGTCAGCGCCGAGGAACGGATCAGGAAGCGCACCCGCCGGTTGGCGAAATCGAACGACACCCGCTCGAACAGGTGAAGCGCATCCATCCCGAGCAGGAGCGCCGGGCGATCGGTGAGGTCGAGCTGGCGGAACGGATCGACGTCCGCGAAGGCGACGGGAAGGTTCCGGACGCCTGCATCGCCGACCATGATCCGGTGCGCGATCGTGTAGCCGGCATCGACCCGCCCGCCGGTCACGCTGATGAGCTGGATCGGTCGCATCGGGCCGAGCCTCCCGCGCCGGGCGAGCCGGTCGCGCAGCGCGGTATTGCCGACCGTCACCTGCGATCCGGTGTCCACGATCACATAGACCCGCTCGCCCTCGAACGAGGCGTTGACGAGCATCAGGTGACCGTGTCGCTTGCGCGCCGTCACCACGATAGTGCCATCGGGCCAACGCTCCTCCGGACGGCTCGACGGCGTCACCGTCATCTCTCCGCGCACGAAGTCCATGTCGACCCGCTGAAGCTGAAGCGAATCGACGCCGAGCAGCCCGTCGCCGCCGAGATCGCTGCGCGACAAGGCGGGCGCCTGGATGTGGTTCACGCTGCGGTGCCCGACGCCGAGCTGGCCGATGATCACCGTGTCGATGTCGCTGACCTCGCTCATGCTCGACAACCGCGCCGCCTCGCCGGGGCGCAACGCCAGCCGCTGGGCGAGTTCGCGCGAAATCACCGTCCGCTCGGCGCCCGTGTCGACGATGAAGGCATAGGGCCCACGCCCGTCGATACTGACCGGTACCGTCATGCGCGTCGACGTGTCGACGGCGAGATTGATCGTCTCGCTCGGCGGCGGCGGCGCGAGGGACACCGGCGGCGGCAGATCGACCGGGACTTGCGCGCCAGCGGACGCGGCGAAGGCGAGTAGGGGCAGCGCGAACAGGCGCATCATCTTGGCCTCCCGCCCACCGGGTTTGGCGATCCTAGCCCAGAAACAGGAAAAATCCAGTGCGGTCGATCAGACCACCGCCATCGCCCGGTCGCGCAGGCGATCGACCGCGGCGGCGTGGATGCCCGGGGTGGCGACGAGCACGCCGAAGGCCTCGCCCGATGCGGTGTTGAAGGCCAGCGGCTGCCCGAGCGCGCCGGTCACGGTCGCGCCGGCCTCCTCCGCGATCAGCGCGGCGGCGGCGATGTCCCATTCATAGCCCCAGCGAAGCGTCGCCACGAGATCGGCCTCGCCGGCGGCGACCATCGCGATCCGGAGCGCGATCGAATTGGGCCGCGCCACCGCGACGAGATCGCGGTCCACCGCGGGAAGCTGGTCCGCCGGCACGCGGGCGCCGGCGAGCGTCGCGCGCGGGCTCACATGGAGCCGCACGCCGTTGCGCCAGCTCCCCTGACCGCGAGAGCCGGTCCACACTTCCCCGCGCAACGGCGCGGCGAGCACGCCGAGCACCGGCACACGATCCTCGACCAGCGCGATCGACACGCACCATCCGGTGCGTTCGCGCACATAATCGCGCGTGCCATCGATCGGATCGACGACCCAGAGCCGCCGGCGCTCGATCCGGTCCGACAGGTCCACGGTTTCTTCCGAAAGCCACCCCGCCTGCGGATCGATCGCCGCGAGCTCGCGGCGCAGGAAGCGATCGACCTCGAGATCGATCTCGCACACGGGCGATCCGGCGCCGCGCTCGCCTGCGGCTTTCTCCCAGCGGCGGAAGTCCCCGCCAAAGCGGGCGGCGGCGATCCGTCCCGCCGCCTCGGCAATCTTCACGACCTCATCAAGCACCGGCGATCGTCATCCCTTCGATTCTGAGCGTAGGAACGTCGATCGCGCGCCGATGCTCCAGATCGTTCGCGGCGACCAGCGTCGCGAACATATCGATGAGATTGCCGGCAACGGTGATCTCGTCCACCGGCCCGGCGATTTCGCCATTTTCGATCAGGAAGCCCGAGGCGCCGCGGCTGTAATCGCCGGTCACGGGGTTCAGCCCCTGCCCGATCAGCTCGGTGACATAGAGCCCGCGCGTGATATCGGCCATGAGCTCGGCGGGAGAGAGCGGGCCGGGCGCGAGATGGACATTGGTCGCGCCGACGCCCGGCGCCGCGATGCCCGAGCGGGTGGCATGACCGGTCGTTTCGAGGCCGAGCTGCCGGGCGGCGGCCGAATCGAGCAGCCAGCCGGTGATCCGCCCCTCCTCGACCAGAACACGCGGCGCGGTCGCGACACCCTCCCCGTCGAACGGCTTGGATCGAAGACCGCGCGGGCGATGGGGATCGTCATGAATCCGGATCGCGGCGGGAAACAGTCGATCCGCCTCGCGCCCCAGCAGGAAGCTGGTGCGCCGCGCGATCGCCGGGCCGCTCATCGCGCCGATCAGGTGGCCGATCAGGCTTCCGCCGACCCGCGGATCGAACAGGACCGGCATCGTTCCGGACGACAGCTTGCCGGGGCCGAGCCGCCGCACCGCGCGGGTGCCGGCAAGCGTGCCGAGGGTCTCCGGTGCATCGAGGTCGGCCAAGTGGCGGACATTGTGGCTGGCGCTGTCGCGCTGCATCGCGCCGCCTTCGCCGGCGATGACACCGACGCCCGAACCATAGACACTGGTCGAATAGCCGCGCGCGAAGCCGTGGCTCGTGGCGAGCGCGAAGACGGTGCGGCCGGCCGAAACGCTGGCGCCGTCGCTGTTGGTGACGCCGCGAACCGCGCGCGCCGCCGCCTCGGCCTCCAGCGCGCGGGCCTTGAGCTCGGCCGGGGCGGGGTTGCCGCCGTCGTCTGCGTCGAGCGGCGCGGCGCCGTCGCGATACAGCCGATCCTCCGGCGCGAGACCGGCATAGGGGTCTTCCGGCGCCTCGCGGGCCATCGCGACGGCGCGTTCGACAAGCGCCGCCAGCGCATCGCGCGAGAGATCGGACGAGGAAACGCTCGCCGACCGCTGGCCGATGAACACGCGCAGCCCGATTCCCTCGCCCTCGGCCCGGGTCACGTCCTCGAGCGCGCCGAGCCGCACCTGGACCTCGGTCGAAGCGTCGCCGTAATAGAGCGCGTCGGCGGCATCGACGCCCGCCTTGCGCGCGGCCTCGACCAGAGCGGCGGCGCGCGCCTCGGCAGTCTCGATTGAAAGCATCGTGGCCGCTTAAGCCCGACGCGCGCAAAAGCAAGTTTTTCAGGCCGTCCCGACGACCAGGCAGGCGAGGAACATCAGCAACCCGGCCACCCGGTTCGACCGGAATCGCATCAGCGCGTCGGCCCCGTCCCCGGTTCTGAGGCCGCCGACCTGCCAGGCGAGGTGCATTGCCATCGGCGCGAGACCGGCAAGCGCGAACCATTCACGCCGCACGTCATGGATCGCCACGGCCCACAGGAACAGCGCAAGGCCGTAGCAGACGGCGATGCCGAGCCGAGCATGACGGCCAAGCGCGCGGGCCGAGGACCTGACGCCGACGAGCGCGTCATCCTCGATATCCTGGATGGCGTAGATCGTGTCGTAGCCGATCACCCAGAAGATCGACCCGGCGTAAAGAAGCAGCATTGGCGGCTCCACCCGCCCGGCGGCCGCCGGCCAGCCGACCAGCGCGGCCCAGGAGAAGACCAGGCCGAGCCAGGCCTGCGGCCACCAGGTGATCCGCTTCATGAAGGGATAGGCGGCGACCGGAAGCAGGCTTGCCAGCGCGATCGCCTGCGCCAACCGATCGAGCTGGAGCAGAACGACAAGGCCGATCAGGCTCATCGCCACGAGCAGCGCCCAAGCGCCTTTCAGCGACACCCGGCCGCTTGCCAGCGGCCTCAGGCGCGTGCGCGCGACCTTGCGATCGAGATCGCGGTCGACGATGTCGTTATAGACGCACCCGGCGCTGCGCATCGCCCAGGCGCCGAGCGCGAGCCAGGCGATCAGCGCCCAGCCACGCGGGCTCGCAACGCCGCCCGCATTGCCCGCCAGCGCGACGCTCCACGCGCCGGGCCAGAACAGCAGCCAGGCGCCGATCGGCCGGTCGAGCCGGATCAGCGAGGCATAGGGGCGCGCCGCGGCGGGCAGGGCCCCGATCAGGCCGCGCCGCTCGCTGTCCGGGACGATCTCGGTCTCCGCCTCCGCCATTCCCGTCCAATGCCGATCGTGCCGGGCGAAGTCGAGGGCCGAGCGCGTCGCGGCCGTGGGCCACTCGACTTCGCTCGGGGCGAACGCATAAGGAATGAAGATGCCCGCAACCCCCGCCTGGCCGCCGCGAAGCCTCCCGCGCCTGTTCGTCGAGAGCTCTCTGGCCGAGGGCGCGACGCTCACCCTCGACGGCGCGGCCGCCAATTATCTCGGCGCGGTCCTTCGGCTGCGGGCCGGCGAACGGGTGCTTCTGTTCGACGATTCAAATGGCGAGTTCGTCGCGACGATCGCGGACGCCGGCAAGCGGCGCGTCGCACTGACCGTCGGCCCGCGCACCCGGGAACGCGAGACGGTCCCCGATCTGTGGCTGCTGTTCGCGCCGGTGAAGCGCGGCCGGATCGACTGGCTGGTCGAAAAGGCGACCGAACTCGGTGTCGCGCGGCTGAGGCCGGTCGTGACGGAACGGACGATCGTCGATCGGCTCAACCTCGATCGCCTTCGCGCCCATGCGGTCGAGGCCGCCGAGCAGTGCGGCCGGACGGCCCTTCCCCTGCTCGATCCACCGGCGAGGCTTGCCGCGGTGCTGAAGGGCTGGCCGGACGATCGCACCCTCCATTTCGCCGACGAGACGGGCGGGGCGCCGCTGGCCGGGGTCGCCGCGCCGGCCCCCGCCGCAATCCTGATCGGCCCCGAAGGCGGCTTCACGGATGCCGAGCGCGGGGCGATCCGCGCCTTGCCGCAGGCCCGCGCCGTCGCGCTCGGCCCGCGCATCCTTCGTGCCGAGACGGCGGCGCTCGCCGCGGTCAGCCTGTGGATGGCCGCGGCCGGGGACTGGTAGACTCTCGCCGACGATCCCGTTTGCCCGGCGGCCAAAGCGGCGATATTTCAGCATCACAGGCGCTTCGGCCGCGAACGGGATGAAGGCGCCGTCGCGCGGGTCCGGCCGCGCGGAGGGAGGATGTGATGATGCGTAAGCCTTCGCCTTTCGTGCTTGGACTCAGCGCCTTCCTGGCCGCCTGCGGCGGCGGCGGGAGCGGCGGCGGCTTTTCGGGAAGCACGCCCCCGGGCGCCGGCAATGGCGGAACGCCGCCATCGACCGGAACCTGCGCGCTGCGCAGCCGGCAGCAATGGGCCCTGGCCCAGCTCAGGGAATGGTATCTTTTCCCCGAAACCCTGCCCGCGAACCTCGATCCAGCGGGTTATTCGACGCTGGAAGACTATGTCGATGCGCTGACCGCCAACGCCCGTTCGCAGGGCAAGGACCGATTCTTCACCTACGTGACCTCGCGGTCCGCGGAGGACGCGTTCAACAATCAGGGGGCGAGCGCCGGCTTCGGCATCCAGCTCGGCTTCGATTCCGCGGCCAATCGGGTGTTCGTGATCGACGCCTATGAAGGCGCGCCGGCGCTTGCCGCGGGCATCGATCGGGGCACGGAAATCCTCGCAGTGGGCACGAGCAGCGGCAATCTCCAGAATGTGAGCACGCTCCTTGCCAGCGGGGGCTCGCAGGCATTTATCGATGCGCTCGGCCCGAGCACCGCGGGGACGACCCGCGTGCTGCGTGTCAACGACGCCGCGAACGGCACCCGCGAGGTGACGATCACCAAGGCCGATTATTCTCTTCAGCCGGTCTCGCCACGCTTCGGCGCGCAGATCATCAACGATAACGGCCACCGCGTCGGCTACGTCAATCTTCGCACCTTCATCAGCACCGCGGACCAACAGTTGAGCGCGGCCTTCGCCTCGTTCCGAGCGCAGGGCATCACCGAGATCATCGTCGACCTGCGCTACAATGGCGGCGGACTGATCGATACGGCGGATCATTTCGGCGATCTGCTCGGCGGAAACCGCGCCTCGACGGACGTGTTCGAAACGATGGCCTTCCGCCCCGAAAAATCCTCCTACAACACGACCCATTTCTTCCGGGCGCAACCTCAATCGGTGTCGCCGACCCGGATCGCCTTCATCGGCACCGGCGGCACCGCATCGGCCAGCGAGCTGGTGATCAACGGAATGGTGCCCTTCCTCCACGCCAATGCGGCGCTGATCGGCACCAACACCTATGGCAAGCCGGTCGGGCAGATCGCGATCGATCAGACGGAATGCGACGATCGGTTCAGGATCATTGCCTTCTCGCTTCAAAACGCCGCGCATAACGGCAATTATTTCAACGGCCTGGCGAGCACGGTCGAGGCGAGTTGCCGGGCCAGCGACGATATCGGCCACCAGATGGGCGATCCCGCCGAGGCCTCGACGCGGCAGGCGCTCGACTTCATCGAAGGCCGCGGCACCTGCACGCCGATAACGGCCGCGACCACTCAGGGCCTCCGCCAGACCCAGGCGCCGCGCGAACTGATCATGCCGCGGCGGCCGAGCGCGGCGCAGTTCCAGGTGCCGGGTATGTTTTAGGGGAGGAGGGACGGTGCGCGCGCTGCCGATGGTCACTGCCTGTGTCCTCGCTCTCGCCGGATGCGGCGGGGACGAGGTCGCCCGAAACGCGCCCGCCGTGAATCTCGTGCTGCCGACGCATCGTGCCGACCCGCCGGTCCCGACCAACCTTCCCGACATCGTCCCGGTCCGCATCGAGACCGAGCTTGGCGGCATCACCGTCGCGCTCGATCACAAGCACGCGCCGGTCACGGTCACCAACTTCATCCGCTATGTCGACGACCATCGCTTTGATGGCACCATCTTCTACCGCGCGTCGCGGACGCCGGGCGCGCCCAATCACGGCTTCGTGCAGGGCGGCATCCAGCACAGCTACCGGCTGATGCTGCCGCCGATCCGGCTCGAGCCGACGACCGAGACCGGGCTGCTCCACCGCGACGGGACCATCTCGATGGCGCGATCGACGCCCGACACGGCGATGGGCGATTTCACCATCTCTGTGGGGCCCAATCCCGGCCTCGACGCCCATCCGGACCGGCCCGGCGACAATCGCGGCTATGCGAGCTTCGGCCAGGTCACCGAGGGCATGGACGTGGTCCGGCGAATCCTTGCCCGGCCCACCGTGGCGCAGGAGGGACGCGGGCCGATGGCGGGCCAGCGCATCGAGGCGCCGGTGCGCATCATCTCGATCCGCCGGGCCGTGGATCGGCGCGGCGGCGGGCCACGTCATCGCTAATCCGCCGTTCACCCCTTCGACCTACATTGCGCTCGGCGCCGGAAATCCTATCTTGGGCGTCGAAGGGAAGCTCGAAATGGCCGACGACAACCGCAATCCGCAGGGCGACAAGGACCCCGGCAGCAACAACTGGATGAAGAGTCTCTTCATCTGGGCCGGCATCATCCTTGCGCTCGTGCTGTTCGTGCAGGTCGTCGGCGGCGCATCGGCTCCGGTGCGCGATTCCATCCCCTATTCGGAGTTCCTGAACAAGGTCGAGGACGGTTCGGTCCGCCAGGTCGTGATCGGCAAGGACGTCATTTCCGGGCGCATGACCGACAATTCCACCTTCCGCACCAACGCGCCAGCGCAGGATCCGCAGCTGATCGAGCGGCTGCGCGCCCGCGGCGTCTCGTTCGAGGCGCAGCCCGAGCAGCAGACGAGCCTGTGGATGTACGTCCTCGTCCAGGCGCTGCCCTTCCTGCTGATCCTCGGCATCGCCTTCTTCGTGATGCGCCAGATGCAGAAGAACGCCGGCTCCGGCGCGATGGGCTTCGGCCGCTCCAAGGCCAAGCTCCTCACCGAAAAACACGGCCGCGTGACCTTCGACGACGTCGCCGGCATCGACGAGGCGCGCGAGGAACTTCAGGAGATCGTCGAGTTCCTGAAGGACCCGACCAAGTTCGCCAGGCTCGGCGGCAAGATCCCGAAGGGCGCTTTGCTCGTCGGCTCTCCGGGCACCGGCAAGACCCTGCTCGCCCGCGCCATTGCCGGCGAGGCGAACGTTCCGTTCTTCACCATTTCGGGCTCCGACTTCGTCGAGATGTTCGTCGGCGTCGGCGCGAGCCGCGTGCGCGACATGTTCGAGCAGGCGAAGAAGAACGCGCCGTGCATCGTCTTCATCGACGAGATCGACGCGGTCGGCCGCCATCGCGGCGCGGGCCTGGGCAACGGCAATGACGAGCGCGAGCAGACGCTGAACCAGCTGCTCGTCGAGATGGACGGCTTCGAGGCGAACGAGGGCATCATCATCATCGCCGCGACCAACCGGCCCGACGTGCTCGATCCGGCGCTGCTGCGGCCGGGCCGCTTCGACCGACAGGTCGTGGTGCCGCGCCCGGACATCGAGGGCCGCCAGAAGATTCTGGAAGTCCATATGAAGAAGGTGCCGCTGGCGCCGGACGTCGATGCGCGCACGATCGCGCGCGGCACGCCCGGCTTCTCTGGCGCCGACCTCGCCAATCTCGTCAACGAGGCGGCGCTGCTCGCCGCGCGGATGGGCAAGCGGCTCGTCGCGATGAAGGAGTTCGAGCTCGCCAAGGACAAGGTGATGATGGGCGCCGAGCGCAAGTCCATGGTGATGACGGAGGACGAGAAGAAGGCGACCGCCTATCACGAAAGCGGCCATGCGCTGGTGTCGCTCCATGTCGATGGCTGCGATCCGCTGCACAAGGTCACGATCATCCCGCGCGGCCGGGCGCTCGGCGTCACCTGGAACCTGCCGGAGCGCGACCGTTATTCGATGAGCATGAAGCAGATGAAGGCGCGGCTCGCGCTCTGCTTCGGCGGCCGCATCGCGGAGCAGCTCATCTACGGTGCCGATGCCCTCAACACCGGCGCGTCGAACGACATCCAGCAGGCGACCGACATGGCCCGATCGATGGTCATGGAATATGGCATGAGCGAAAAGCTGGGCTGGCTTCGCTATCGCGACAATCAGGAGGAGGTTTTCCTCGGCCACAGCGTCGCGCGTTCGCAGAGCGTCTCGGAGGAGACGGCGCGACTGATCGACCAGGAGGTGCGCCTGCTGATCGAGGAGGCGGAAGCCACGGCGCGCAAGGTGCTGACCGACAATCTCGACGAGCTTCACCGGCTCGCCGCGGCCTTGCTGGAATATGAGACGCTGACCGGCGAAGAAGCGAAGAAGGCGATCGCCGGCGAGGATATCGGACGCGAGGACCCCTCCGCGCGGCGGCCCGCGCTGCCGACGGTCGGCTCCTCGATCCCGAGCACCCGGCGCCCGCGTGGCGGCATCGGCGGTCCGGCCCCCCAGGGCGCCTGACCGCCCTCGCTTCGGCCGCGTTCCTAGTGGAGCGCGCCGAGCGTCATCACCAGGCTGAAGAAGATCGACAGGGTGATCGTCGCGATGATCAGCAGCGCGACGGTGCGCCACAGCGCGCTGAACACCGACAGCTGGTAGGCGCCGCGAAGCTGGCGGAAGATGTGGACCGGCGGGACGATCGCAATGGCGAGGCCGACCGCGAGTCCCGGGAGGCCGATCTTCCTGAGCAGGCTGAGCGCCACCAGGCCGAGGCTCATGAAGGCCAGCGAATAAGTGACGAACACGGTGTGGTCGTAGGCCTTGTACCGCCAGTAGCGCGGGCGGTGGAGGAACAGGATCCACACGAACGGCACCGAGATCGGGATCAGCATCCACGAGAATTTGTAGGCGTTGGTTTCGACCTTGTAGAAGAGCAGCTCCGGATTCTGCGTGGCATGCCTGAAGACATTGTCCAGGAAGAGGATGTCGGAATGGATGTTGTTGGTGCTTTCGCTGCCGCCATGAGCCGCGGCCGACTGGTTTCCGGCATGGCCGCTCGTCATGGAGACGATGTTTCTCAGATTCTGCTCCTCCGCGCGCAGCTCGCCCTGTTTCGCGCGGATCTGGCCGTCGATGTCGGCAGTGTTCCGGCCGGCGCGCCGGGCGGCCTCGCGCTGCGCCTGAAGGCCCGCAAGCTCCGCCTGCCCTTCGGCGCGGGCCTGCCGCAGCGCCTGTTCGGGCGAGGTGTAGATCCGGTTCTCGTGCGTCTCTCCGTCGGTGACCGTCGCCTCGCGCGAGCTGAACGGGCCGCCGACGAATGAGAAGATCGCGAACATCATGAAAACGGAGAACAGGAAGATCGCCATCGGCGAAACAAACCGCGCGCGCTCGCCCTCGACATAGCGACGGGTGAGCTCACCCGGCCGCCAGGCGAGCATCGGCAGGGTGCGCCAGATCTTGCCCTCGAAATGAAGCACCCCATGAGCAAGATCGTGCCAGAAGGCGGCGAGCGTGCGATGAACGTGAGCCGATTGGCCGCACTGGCTGCAATAATTCCCGGCGAGCTCGGCGCCGCAGTTCAGGCAGGCGCCACGGCCCGCCTCGTGCGCTTCGCCCGCCTCCGGCTCGACCGCGCGGGCCACGAGCCCGCCGCTGATCGCCTCGCCAATCCCCTCGATCCCGCTCATGAGCCTATATTGGCGAAAGCTGAACCGGCCGTCGAGGCCGTTCGCAGTGCGTGCCGGCCATGCTAGGGCGCGGCGATGATCCTCACCGGCCTTCTTGGCGGCTCCTTCAATCCGGCCCATGCCGGCCATCGCCGCGCAAGCCTCGCCGCGCTCGACCTGCTCGGCCTGGACGAGGTCTGGTGGCTGGTCTCCCCAGGCAATCCGCTGAAGGCCGAGGCAGGGATGGCGCCGCTGGCCGCGCGCTTCGCCTCGGCGCGACGCGTGGCCCGCCGCAGCCGGATCAAGGTCACCGCGATCGAGGCGGAACTGGGGACGCGCTACACCGCCGACACGCTCGCCGCCCTCGTCCGCCGCTATCCGCGCCGGCGATTCATCTGGCTGATGGGCGCGGACAATCTCGCCCAGTTCCACCGCTGGCGCGACTGGCGGAGGATCGCGCGGCTCGTCCCGATTGCCGTCGTCGGCCGTCCGGGTTATGATGGCGCTGCCCTGGCGGCTCCCGCCATGGCTTGGCTTCGGCGCTTCGTCCGGCCCGCAGCCGATGCGCAGAGCTGGACCGACTGGAGCTTGCCGTCGCTGGTGCTGCTTGCAACGCCGCCCGATCCGACCAGCGCCACCGGCCTGCGCGCCGTCCACCCGAAGTGGCATGAAAACGTCATGGAATCGATCCATCCCGAAGCTGTCCGCGACGGCGTGACGCGGCGGCTTTTGCAGCAAAGGAGGCAGTTTGCCCGCGAACGCACCCGCTCCTGAAACCAATGGAGCAGACCAGGCCGAGGCTCTTCACGAACTCGTTCTTCGGTCCCTCGACGACGACAAGGCGATCGACGTCGTCTCGATCCCGCTCAAGGGAAAATCCAACATCGCCGATCATATGGTGATCGCCAGCGGCAACTCGACCCGGCAGGTCGCCTCGATGGCGCAAAAGCTGGTCGAGCGGATCAAGCGCGAGCTTGGCCGCAACGCCCGGGTCGAGGGCCTCTCGGTCGCCGATTGGGTGCTGATCGATGCCGACGACGTGATCGTCCACCTCTTCCGGCCCGAAGTGCGCAGCTTCTACAATCTCGAGCGGATGTGGGCGTTCGAGGAGCATGGCCCCGGCGATCGCGCCGCGGCCGCGCGCTAGTTGCGGCTGCACATCGTCGCGCGCGGCAAGATCGGCCGCTCTCCCGAGGCCGATCTCGTCGATCGCTATATGAAGCGCATCTCCTGGCCGGTGCAGGTCACCGAACTGCCCGACACCGGCGGCCGGATGCCGCCCCCGCCCGATCATGGCGTGACCATCCTGCTCGACGAGAAGGGCGAGCAGCTTTCGTCCATGGATCTCGCCCGCCGGCTGGAACGCTGGCGCGACGAGGGGCGGCGCGAGGCGCGCTTCCTGATCGGCGCGGCCGACGGCTTCGACGATGCCGAGCGCGCCTCGGCCGACCTGCTGATCGCCTTCGGACGGGCGACCTGGCCACACCTGCTCGCCCGCGCGATGCTGGCCGAGCAATTGTTCCGGGCGACGAGCATCCTTGCGAACCATCCCTATCATCGCGAAGGGTGAGGCGATGCGGTTCGTGATCCTCGGCCTGGTCGCGCTGATCCTCGCCGGCGCCGGCGCGGCGGCATCGATCGCGCCTGAGAATTTCGCCGAGGCCCGCCGCGAAGCTGCCGCCGCCGAAGCCCGCTACCGGGCGCTCGACGCCCGCGCCCGACGCGCCACCGACGCCGCCGAGCGAGCGCGCGCCCAGAGCGAGGCGCTCGCCGCGCGGATCGAGGCCGCCGAGGCGGGCCTCACTCTCTCCGAACGCAGGATCGCCGCGGTCGCCCAGCTCCAGGCGGCGCAGCGCGCCCGGCTCGCCGAGCGTCAGCGGCCGCTTGCCCAGCTCACCGCCGCACTGGAGACGATGGCGCGGCGCCCGGCGGCGCTCGCCCTGATCCAGCCGGGCACGGTCGGCGATGCCGCCCATGTCCGCGCGCTGCTCGCCGCGACGCTGCCGGAAATCCGCCGGCGCACCGCCGATCTTCGCGCCGAGGTCGCGCGTAGCGAGGCGCTTCGCCGCCAGTTCGAATCGGCCCGCGCCGCGCTCGCCGGGAGCCGCGCCGACCTGGCCGAGCGCCGGGGCGCGCTGGCGCGCTTCGAGGCCGATCAGCGGGCCCGATCCTCCGCGCTCAGCGGCCTCGCCACGGTCGAGGCTGATCGCGCGCTCGCCTTCGGCGAGGAGGCCCGCGCCCTCGCCGCCACGATCGGCACCCGTCGCTACCAGGAGGCGCTCGCCGCAAGCCTCGCCCAGCTCCCCGGCCCGTCGCCCCGCCCCGGCAGCGGCGCGGCGCGGCCCGCGCGGCCGCGCGTCCCCTATCTGCTTCCGGTCGAAGGGCGGCTCGTCACCGGCGTCGGCGAGATTTCCGATGGCGGCGTCCATGCGCGCGGCCTGACCTTCGAGACCGCGCCCAACGCGCCGGTCGTCGCGCCCGCCAACGGCCGCATCCTCTATGCGGCCCGCTTCGGCGGCTATGCCAATGTCGTCATTCTCGATCACGGCCGCGGCTGGGCGAGCGTCGTCACAAACCTCGCATCGATCGACGTCGCCGCCGGCCAGATGGTGCGGCGCGGAGACCCGCTCGGCAATGCCGGCGCCGGCGCTCCGCGCGTCTCGATCGAATTGCGCCATCAAGGCCAGCCGGTCCCGATCGCCGGCCTGCTGGCGCCCTAGCCATTCATCGTCGGTTGCTTTTCGCCCGCCTAAAATGGCTGTAGAAGCCGCAATCCACCTTCGCGCAGGATCCCGAATGGCCAATAATTTCCTTCCGTCGCTCGCCCTCGTTTCGGCACTTGCCTTCGTGCCGGCGGCGAGCGCGGCGCTCGCGCCTGTGGACGTCAATTCCTATCGCGAGCTCGACCAGTTCATGACCGTGCTCGATCAGGTGAAGGCCAATTATGTCGATCGGGTGGACGATCAGACGCTGATCCGCGGCGCGATCGACGGGATGCTGGCCAGCCTCGATCCCCATTCCTCCTACATGGATGCGCGCGAATATCGGAACCTGATGACCACGACCGACGGCAATTATGGCGGCCTCGGCCTCACGGTCACGATGGACGACGGCGCGGTGAAGGTGATGGCGGCGACGCGCGGCACGCCTGCGGATCGCGCCGGGATCAAGCCGGGCGACTTCATCACCCATATCGACGGGCAGCTCTTCTACGGCGGAACGCTCGACGAGGCGGTCGATCGGATGCGCGGCAATCCGGGGACGAGCGTCCGGCTTACCATCGTGCGCCCAGGCCGCGAGCGCCCGTTCGACGTGAACATCACCCGCGCGATCATCGATATCCCGGCGGTGACCTCGTCGGTGCGCGACGGCGTCGGCATCCTTACCGTCAACACCTTCAGCCGGGTGACCACCGAAGGCACGCAGCGTGCGATCGCCGACATTCGCCGCCAGCTGGGCCACGATCCCTCGGGCTGGGTCCTCGATCTTCGCTCCAATCCGGGCGGGCTGCTCGATCAGGCGGTGAGCCTGTCGGACCTGTTCCTCGACAATGGCGAGATCGTGTCGCAGCGCGGCCGCAGGCCGACCGACATCGAGCGTTATTATGCCCATCCGGGCGATGCGACCAACGGCGCCCCGATCATCGTTCTCGTCGATGCCGGAACCGCGTCGGCAGCCGAGATCGTCGCCGGCGCGCTCCAGGACCATCGCCGCGCGCTCGTCATGGGCGAACGCAGCTTCGGCAAGGGATCGGTGCAGACGCTGATTCCGCTCGGCGACGGCACGACCGCGCTTCGCCTCACCACAGCGCGCTATTACACGCCCTCGGGCCGATCGGTGCAGGAAGGCGGGATCGCGCCGGACGTGCCGGTGCCGCAGCTCTCCGACCCCGATTATCGCAGCCGCACCTCGGTCCGCGAATCCGATCTGCGACGCCACCTCATCAACGAGAGCGGGATTCGGGACGACGTCCTCCAGTCTGATGACCGGCCGGATCCGCGCTTCGCCGCGACCGCCGAGCAGCTGCGCGAGCGTCATGTCGACGATTACCAGCTCGATTATGCGGTGCGAACGCTCGCCCGGCTCGCGCCGCAGGCGGCCCGCCCGGCCCAGACCGCGGCAGCGGCCGCCGCCCCGCGCGGCGGCCGGCACTAGGGCGGGCCATGATCGACGGCAGCGGCCCCGGCGGACTTCGGCTCGCCAAGACCCTGAGCCTCGTCGTCCCGGCCTGTCTTCTCGCCGGGGCCTATGGCTTTCAATATGTCTGGGCGCATCTCTACCCGTGCGAGATGTGCTGGTGGCAGCGTTATGCCCATTTCGCGGCGGTCGCCTTCGCGCTCGCGGCGATCCTCGGCGGATCAGCGCTGCCCGATCGCGGCCGGTCGCTGGTCTGGCTGGCCGCACTCGCGATCCTGACGAGCGGCGGCATCGCCATCTATCATGCCGGCGTCGAGGCGCGGATCTTCACCGGCTTCACCCAGTGCACGTCGGTTTCGACCGCGCGCAACCCGGCCGATCTCTTGAACGACATCATGAACGCCCCGCTGGTGCGCTGCGACGAGATCCAGTGGTCGCTTTGGGGCGTGACGATGGCCGGGTGGAACGCGATCTTTTCCTGCCTTTCGGCGTTGGCGATCCTGTGGCTGAGCCTCAGACGATCCGCGCGCCTGATCGCGGCATGACCGCCCCCGGCTGGCGGCCGGCCGGCGCGCGCGCCGACGCCGAGGCGATGCTTCGCGTCGACCAGGCCGGCGAATATGGCGCGACGCGCATCTATGCCGGGCAGCTCAACGTGCTCGCCGGTCGCCCGGCGGGGCGCGCGATCGCCCATATGGCCGAGCAGGAAAAGCGCCATCTCGACCATTTCGACAAGATGGTCGCGGCGCGCGGCGTCCGCCCGACCGCGCTTCAGCCGATCTGGTCGATCGCCGGCTATGCGCTCGGCGCGGCGACGGCGCTGATGGGCCCGAAGGCGGCGATGGCCTGCACCGCGGCGATCGAGGACGAGATCGACCAGCATTATTCCGAGCAGCTCGAAGCGCTCGGCGACAGCGATCCGCCGCTCGCCGCCGCGATCGCCGATTTCCAGGCGGACGAGCGCGCCCATCGCGACGCCGCGATCGCCGCCGGCGCCGAGGAGACGATCGGCTATCCCGTGCTATATTCGGCCATCCGTGCGGGCTGCCGACTCGCGATCGAACTTTCGAAGAGGATCTGATCCATGCGTCTCGCGTCCCTTGCCATCGCCGCTCTGCTTCTCGTCCCGGCCGTCGCCTCGGCGCAGGACCGGCGGGAGCCGTCGCGCCCGGCGCCCGGGGCGGCCGGACCGGTCGAGCCGCGGATCAACCAGCTCATCATCTATGGCGACGATCCGTGCCCGCCGAGCACGGATAACGAGATCAACGTGTGCGCGCGCCTGCCCGAGGGAGACCGTTACCGGATTCCGCCCAACCTCAGGGACGATCCCAACGATGCGCGCCGCACCGCCTGGGCCAACGAGGCGATCGAGCTTTCCTATGTCGGACGCACCGGGACGGACAGCTGCTCGACGGTCGGCGGCGGCGGCTTCACCGGCTGCATGATGCAGATGATCAACGCCGCCCGCGCCGAACGCCGGAACAACGACCAGATCAACTGGGACGCATTGATCCAGCAGGCCCGGGAGCAGCGGCTGGGTCGGATCGACGCGGCGGCGCGCGACGACGAGGGCGATGAGCATCCCAATTCGCGGGTGATCCACGAATCGGACCCGAACGCGCCGCAGCCCTAGGCGTCAGGCGGTTTCCAGCTCCGCGGCGACGGTTTCCTCGATCCAGCCGCCGCCGAGCAGGCGGGTGCCCTCGTAGAGCACCGCCGCCTGCCCCGGCGCGACACCATATTCCGGCGATTCGAACAGCAACCGCTCGCCGTCGAATCGTGCCGGTGCCGGCCGGGCGAGCGAGCGGACTTTCGCCGCGAGCCCTTCGCGCTGGTCCTCGCCGAGCCAGTTCACCCCGGAAAGCCGCGCCGCGCGGACGGCGAGCGCGCGCTTCGGCCCGACGACGACGCGCTGACTCTCCGGCTCGAGCCTCAGCACATAGAGCGGCTCCGGCTGGCCGCCGATCTCCAGCCCGCGACGCTGGCCGACCGTGAAGTGGATCAGGCCGCGATGCCGCCCGAGCACCCGGCCGGCGCGGTCGACGATCTCGCCGGGGCGCACGGCATCGGGGCGGACCTTTTCGACGACACGGGCATAATCGCCGTCCGGCACGAAGCAGATATCCTGGCTGTCGGGCTTGGCGGCGACCGGCAGGCCGATTTCGCGGGCGATGTCGCGCACCCTGTCCTTCGGCAAATGGCCGAGCGGGAAGCGGAGGAATTCGAGCTGTTCGCGGGTCGTGGCGAACAGGAAGTAGCTCTGGTCGCGGGCGGGATCGGCGGCGCGATGGAGCTGCGGGCCGTCCGTCGTCGCGACGCGCCGCACATAATGGCCGGTCGCCAGGCAATCGGCGCCGAGATCGCGGGCGAAGCGCAAAAGATCGGTGAACTTCACCCCTTGGTTGCACGAGATGCAGGGCACGGGGGTGCGGCCGCGCGCATAATCGTCGGCGAAACGATCGATCACGCTCGTGCGGAACCGGCTTTCATAATCGAAGACATGGTGGGCGATGCCGATCCGCTCGGCGACGGCGCGCGCATCATGGATGTCGCGACCGGCGCAGCAACTCTTCGCGCGCTCCACCGCGACGCCCTGGTCGTAAAGCTGGAGGGTGACGCCGATCACCTCTGCCCCCGTCCTCGCGGCAAGCGCGGCCACCACCGAGCTGTCGACGCCGCCCGACATGGCGACGACGATGCGCGCGCCCCTTGCGGGCCGGCCGAGCTGGAAATCCGCGTCCATAGGTCCTGCCAGATAGGGGCTGATGCGACCCACGGCCACCCCGGGGCCGAGGCTTTACCCCGCGTTCACCCTCTTTCGCTACTCCTGTCGCGCATGGACATGGCTTTCCTCCGCCGGGCCGAACGGATGCTCGACGAACGCCGCGCCGCGCCGCTGGATCATTCGATCCTGCTTGCGGCCATGGCGGCGGGGCAGAGCATTCGCGCCGGCTGCCCGCTGCCACAAGCGGCCGCGGAGGGCGCGATGGCGGAAGGAGACTCGATCGCGGAGATCGTCCTCGCCGGCCCCGGGTGGCGCCGGGCGGTTTCCGCACAGCGGGGGAGTTTCAGCCGTGCCGAAGCGGGACGCCGGGTCAATGGCCTGTAAACCCCCTTCACCGCGTTGTTTACCTTGGCGTTTCAGCCTTCCTTCAACGCTCGGCCGCTACGGACGTGCACATGAAGGCGCGAGCAAGTGAGGCGTAGAGAGCAGTAGTAATGATCGAGAACCAGAAAATCCGCCCCGCCCAGGTCATCGGACCCCTTGGCGAGCCGCTGACCATCGAGTCGCTGCCGCCGGCATCGACGACTCGCTGGGTCGTGCGCCGCAAGGCGGAGGTCGTCTCGGCCGTCAATGGCGGACTGCTCAGCGTCGACGAGGCATGCGAACGCTATGGCCTCAGCCTCGAGGAATTCGCAAGCTGGCAGCGCGCGGTGGATCGCTCCGGAATGCCGGGACTTCGCGTCACGCGTATCCAGCATTATCGCACGCTCTACGAGCGCCAGCAGAAATACTGAGCCGAGGAGGCTCGATCCCCCAATTCCTTTCCGCCCCGGAACAAAGCGCGCCACTGATGCGTCTTTGACCGAGTATGCGGCGCAGGCGCGCCCCAACGGTGAAGGAGGGAATCATGGGACTCATCATCTGGCTGATCATCGGCGGCGTCGTTGGCTGGCTGGCAAGCCTCGTCATGCGCACCGACGCGCAGCAGGGCATCTTTCTCAACATCATCGTGGGAATCGTCGGCGCGTTCATCGGCGGCCTGATCATGAACCGCGGCACGATCAACAATGCTGGTCTCAGCATCGAATCGTTCCTGGTCTCGCTGCTCGGCGCGATCGTGCTCCTCGCGATCGTCAACCTGTTCCGGCGCGGCTCGCTGCGCTAGGCGCCGCGCGGCCTCAGCGCCGCCCGGCGAACAGCCGGTATACCAGAAGGATGATGACCGCCCCGATCACCGCGGCCACGAAGCCGACGGCCTGACCGGGGCGGTACCAGCCGATCTGCTCGCCCAGATAGCCGGCGACGATCGCCCCGCCCACGCCCAGGAGGACGGTGACGATGCAGCCGCTTGGCCCCTTGCCGGGGGTCAGCGCGCGGGCGACCAGGCCTGCGAAAAAGCCGACGAAAATCCATCCAAGCCAGCTGTGATTCGCGAGATAGGCGGTCATCGGCGACATTCTCCCCGGCGACCCCGGGGCGGCGCCGCTTCCATTCAGCATTGGTAAAGCGACGCGGAAGCTTGTAAAGGCCGGCGCGCGGCGGGCGGCCTCGGGGGAGGTACGCCCGCTAATTTCACTTGGCGCAAGTGATTTATTCATGTAATACAGCACTGGTTCAGGCTGCGGCTTGCCGCGTTGCAGAGTGGGGACGATGAAAGCGATGAACTTCGAAACGACCAAGTGGCGGCGCGATGCGCTCGACGACGTCATGGTCGACGACGAGACGCAGGCGCGGCGCAAGCGGCGGCGCAACATCATCATTGCGGCGATCGTCCTCGTCCTTGTCGCCATCGTTGCGGTCATGGCGCTCGGCGGACGCGGCGAAAAGGCCGCGGCGCCCCAGGCGCAGGCGGGCGACACCCTGCAGGCGGTTACCGTCGTCGCGCCGGGACGCCGCGAGATCGATCGGGTCATCACCGCCACCGGTTCGCTCGGCGCGCGCCGCGACATGCCGGTCGGCGTTCCGGGCAGCGGCGGCCAGATCGTCCGCGTGCTGGTGGAGCCGGGCCAGTGGGTCCGGGCCGGCCAGGTGCTTGCGGTCATCGATCGCAGCGTCCAGGCGCAGCAGGCGGCCCAGCAGGCGGCCTCGATCCAGGTCGCGCAGGCCGATCTCAGCCTCGCGCAGAACGAGCTCGATCGCGCCCAGGCCCTGGTGTCGCGCGGCTTCATCAGCCGCGCCGAGATCGATCAGAAGAGGTCGGCCCGCGACGCCGCCGCGGCGCGCGTCCGCGTCGCCCAGGCGCAGCTCGCCCAGACCCGCGCACAGATCGGCCAGCTCGACGTGCGTGCGCCCACCGCAGGTCTCGTCCTCACCCGCAATGTCGAGGCCGGCCAGGTCGTCGGGGCCGGTTCGCCCGCCCTGTTCCGGATCGCCAGCCAGGGCGAGATGGAGCTGCTCGCCCAGCTTTCGCAGGACGATCTGGCGCGGATCAGCGTCGGCACGCCGGCGCAGGTCACGCCGGTCGGCTCCACGCAGAGCTATGCCGGCCGCGTGTGGCAGGTGTCGCCGACCATCGATCCACAGACCCGGCAGGGCATGGCGCGGATCGCCATTCCCTATAATCGCGATCTTCGGCCGGGCGGCTTTGCCTCGGTCCAGATTCGCGCGGGCACGACCACTGCGCCCTTGCTTCCGCAATCGGCGATCCAGAGCGACGATCACGGCAATTTCGTCTTCATCGTCGACGCGAGCGGCACCGTCGTGCGCCGCAACGTCACGCTGGGCGAGGTGAGCGACCGGGGCGTTGCGATCCTCACCGGCCTCAACGGTGACGAGCATGTCGTCGCGATGGCGGGCGCCTTCCTCAATCCGGGCCAGAAGGTCCGGCCCGAGCTGGCGCGCGCATCGAGCGTGATGAACAGCGCCAACGCGAACTAGGGAGCGGTTTCGATGACGTTCCCCACCGCTGCGAGTGACAGGCCATGAGCTTTCGCAACATCTCCTCCTGGGCGATCCGCAACCCGGTGACCCCGATCGTCCTGTTCATGTTCCTGACGCTGGCCGGGCTGATCTCGTTCATGCGGATGCCGGTTTCGCTTCAGCCGGACATCGATTTCCCGATCGTGTGGGTCAACGTCTCGCAGCCCGGCGCCTCGCCGATCGAGATGGAGACGCAGGTCGCCCAGAAGATCGAGGCCGCTGCGCGCTCGATCCAGGGCGTCGAGGAGATCAACTCCACGGTCAGAGAGGGCAGCTCGACGACGGTCGTGCAGCTCGCCATCGGCACGCCGATCGATCGCGCGGTCGAGGACATGCGCGGCCAGATCGCGCAGATCCGTGGCGACCTTCCCGAGGGCATCCTGGAGCCCCAGGTCGGCCGCGCCGATACGACGAGCGACAACGACCTCGCCAATTTTGCGGCCGTCTCGACCGGCATGTCGCTGGAGCAGCTCAGCTGGTACGTCGACAACACCGTGTCGCGCGCCCTGCTCTCCGTGCCGGGCCTCGCCACGGTCGAGCGGACCGGCGGCGTGACTCGCGAGATCCGGGTCAATCTCGATCCGGTTCGCATGCAATCCTACGGGCTCACCGCGAGCCAGGTGAACCAGCAGCTGCGCGCCGCCAACCTCAACGCGGCCGGCGGTCGCGCCGAGATCGCCGGCAGCGAGCAGACCGTGCGCGTGCTCGGCAACGCGGCGAGCGCCTACCAGCTCAGCCAGACCCAGATCGCCGCGGGCGGCGGCCGCTCCATCAAGCTCGCCGACATCGCCGACGTGCGCGATCTTTATGCCGAGCAGCGCAGCTATGCGACGCAGGATGGCCAGCAGATCCTGAGCTTCAATTTCTCGCGCGCCAAGAACGAATCGGACGTCACCGTTTATGACGGCGCGGTCGCTGCCCTGCGGCAGATCGAGCACAACGATCCCCGCGTCCACTTCGTCGAGCTCAACAATTCGGTTCACTACGCCAAGGCGCAGTACAAGGCCGCGATGGAAGCGATGGTCGAGGGCGCGGTGCTCGCCGTCATCGTCGTCTTCATCTTCCTCCGCGATTGGCGGGCGACGGTCATTTCGGCGCTCGCGATCCCGCTCTCCGCGATCCCGACCTTCTGGTTCATGAGCCTGATGGGCTTCACGCTCAACCAGATGACGCTGCTCGCGCTGAGCCTCGTCGCCGGCGTGCTCGTCGACGATGCGATCGTGGAGATCGAGAATATCGTGCGCCACATGCGGATGGGCAAAACCGCCTATCAGGCCGCGATCGACGCGGCCGACGAGATCGGCCTCGCCGTGCTGGCGACCACCATGTCGATCGTCGCGGTCTTCTTCCCGGTCGGCCTGATGCCCGGCATCGCGGGCCAGTTCTTCAAGAATTTCGGCTTCACCGTGGTCGTCTCGGTGCTGCTCAGCCTCGCCGTCGCGCGTCTGATCACGCCGATGATCGCGGCCTATTTCCTGAAGGCCAAGGGCCAGGAGGCCCATGGCGAAGGCTGGCTCATGGACCGCTACATGGCGCTCCTCCAATGGACGTTGCGCTATCGCTGGGTCACGGTGGTCGCCGGAACGCTGTCCCTGGTCGCCACCGTATTCCTTCTGGCGATGCTGCCCCAGACCTTCCAGCCGCAGACCAATGCGGAACGAAGCGTCGTCAACATCACCATGCCGCCCGGCACGACGCTGGCCCAGACCGGCCGTGTCGCCCAGGAGGTCGAGCAGATCCTGCGCACGCAGCCCGAGGTCGATTCGATCACCCAGCGGGTTCGGGTCGGGACCGCCTATGTGGCCGCGCGCCTCAAGGCCGACCGCACCCGGACCAGCGTCGAGTTCGAGCGCGCGCTGGCGCCGCGGCTGGCCCGGATTCCTGACGCCCGCGTCTCGTTCCGCTCGCAATTCGGCGGTCGCGACGTCGAAGTCACCCTTGGCGGCGAGGATCCGGCAGAGCTCCAGCAGGTCGCGAACCAGCTCGTCGCGCAAATGGGCTCGATCCGCGAGCTCACCGCGCCGCGGATCAGCGGCAACCTGCCGACGCCTGAGATCGTGATCCGGCCGCGGCTCGACCTTGCGGCAACGATGGGCGTCACCACGGCCGCGCTCAGCAACGCGATCCGCATCGCGACGCTCGGCGAGATCGACCAGAATACCGCCAAATTCTCGCTTTCGGACCGGCAGATCCCGATCCGCAGCGCGCTGGATCAGGATGCGCGTCAGCAGATGGCGACCATCCGCAACCTCCCGGTCCAGACCGCGACCGGCGGATCGGTGCCGCTACATGTGGTGGCGGATATCGGCTTCGGCTCGGGCCCGAGCCAGATCGATCGCACCAACCAGATGCGCCAGATCACGATCGGTGCCGATCTGGCGCCGGGCGCGGTCACCAGCCAGGCCCGCGAGAAGATTCGCCAGCTGCCGATCATGCAGCACCTGCCGCCGGGCGTTCAGGAACTCGTCCTGGGCGAAGCGAAGTGGCAGGGCGAGCTGATCCAGAGCTTCATCATCGCGGTGCTCTCGGGCATCTTCCTGGTGTTCGCGGTGCTGGTGCTGCTCTACCGCCGCTTCCTGCCGCCGTTCGTGAACATGGGCTCCCTCCTGCTCGCGCCCCTGGGCGGCCTGCTCGCGCTGTGGATCGCCGGATGGCCGATCTCGCTGCCGGTCTATATCGGCCTGCTGATGCTGCTCGGCATCGTCGCGAAGAATTCGATCCTGCTGATCGATTTCGCGCTCGAGGAGATGGAGAAGGGCGTCGACAAGTTCACCGCGATCATGGACGCCGGGCACAAGCGGGCCCAGCCGATCGTGATGACCACCGTCGCCATGACCGCCGGCATGATCCCGACCGCCGCCTCGCTTTCGGGGGACTCGGCGTGGACCGCGCCGATGGGCCTCACGGTGATCGGCGGCCTGCTGTTGTCGACGCTCCTCACCCTCGTCCTCGTCCCGGGCACGTTCAGCCTGGCGCTCGGGGTCGAACAAAGGCTCGGGCCGAAGCTTCGCAAATGGTTCACCACCGGGGGCGCTCACGCCGAGCTTCCCGCGCTCCAGCCGGCGGAATAGCCGCGGATTTTGAACCTGCGCGCGCGCCGGCTATTGATCCGGCATGAGCGCGCGCACGGTTCCCTCCCCCCGTCCCGCCGGCAATGGCGGGCGGGGGATGCGCGCCTTCGCGACGTCGATGCTGGTCGCCTGTGCCGGCTTGTTCGCCTTGGCGAGCTATTTCATCGACGCCCATCCGGCCTGGGGCTTCGTCCGCGCCTTCGCCGAAGCGGGCCTGGTCGGCGGCATCGCCGACTGGTTCGCGGTGACGGCGCTGTTCCGCCATCCGCTCGGCCTGCCGATCCCGCACACGGCGATCATCCCCCGCAACAAGGACCGGATCGGCGACACGCTCGCCGCATTCCTGCGGACCAACTTCCTGACGCCGGCCGTCATCGCGCGACGGATGCAGGGCCTCGACGTCGCCGGCGCGATCGGCCGCTTCCTCTCCCGCCCGGCCGGCGAAGGGCGGCTTCGCGAGGGCGCATCCCGATTGCTCGCCGACATTCTCGAGGCGCTGGACGAGGAACAGCTCGGCGGGATGGTGAAGGGTGCAGTGGTCGCGCGGATGCGCAGCGTCGAAATCGCGCCATTGCTCGGCCAGACGCTCGAGGCCGCGATGACCGAGGATCGCCACGTCCCGATGGTCGACGCGATCGTCACCTGGACGGGGCGCACGCTCGACGCGAACGAAGACCTGATCCGCAAGATGGTCCATCAGCGCGCGGGCTGGATCCTCAGGATGGCGGGGCTCGACGAACGGCTTGCCGATGCGATCATGGAGGGGCTTCGCAAGCTCACCATCGACATGGCGATCGATCCCGATCACCCGCTGCGCGCCAAGGCCGAGGAGGGGCTGGCCCGGCTCGCAATCAATCTTCGCGACGATCCCGACACGCGCGCGCGCGTCGAGGAGTGGAAGAACGAGATGATCGGGAACAAGGCCGTCGGCGATTGGCTCGGTGGCCTGTGGGAGAAGAGCCGCGCCAGCCTGCTCAGGAGCGCGCGCGATCCCGACGCCGCGCTCGCCGGCAAGTTCGGCGATGCGTTGCGCCAGCTTGGGGAAACGCTGCAGACCGAACCGCGGCTCAAGTCGGCCATCAACCAGTTCGCCCGCCGCGCCGCAGCCGGGATCGCCGCTTCCTATGGCGACGGCATCGTCAAGCTCGTGTCGGAAACGGTCCGCGGCTGGGATACGGGGACGGTGACGGCGCGACTTGAAAATGCCGTCGGCCGCGATCTCCAATATATCCGGATCAACGGCACGCTGGTCGGCGGCCTCGTCGGCCTCGCCATCCACAGCGTCGAGCTGCTGGCATGAGCCCGGACGATGAATCGCTTCGCGAGATGGCGCGCAACCGTGGCTGCACGCTCGTCAAGTCGCGAGTCCGAACGCCTGGCCGCAAGGATTATGGGCGTTTCGGCCTCAAGGACGCGGCGACGGGCAAGGCGCTGTTCGGTTTCGGCAAGCGCGGCCTGACGGCGACGCCCGAGGATATCGAGACATTCCTTCGCGGTGGCGCAGCCGCGAGCTGGAAGGGCTCGATCCGCGCCGTTCCGCCCGGCCGCAGAACGCGGCGCGAGGCGGAGCCGGAAGCCGCGCCCAAATCCAAACCCAAACCCAAGCCCAAGGCCAAGGCCAAGCCGGCGCCCGCGCCAAAGCGCGCGATTCGGGAGGCGAGGCCGAAGGACAGCGCTGCGCTCGCCGGCCTCATCGCCGCGCTCGGCTATGAGGTCACCGAAGCCGACGTCCGTCGCCGGCTCGCCAGGCTGCGCAACGCAGGGCGGCCGACGCTCGTCGCGACGCTCGGGGAGGCGGTCGTCGGCTGCCTCACGCTCAGCATGATGGAGGTCCTTCACCGCCCCCGCCCCGTCGGCCGCATCTCGATGCTGGTGGTGAGTGAAGAGCAGCGTGGCGCCGGCATCGGCACGGACCTGGTCGCCGCGGCCGAGGCCTGGTTCGCCCGGGCGGGCTGCGGCCTTGTCGAGGTCACGAGCAATGTGAAGCGAAGCCGCGCCCACGCCTTCTACGAACGGCTCGGCTACGAGCGCACGAGCTACCGCTTCGCAAAGGCGGTGGCTTGACCGACGCGGCCGAGCGGAACGGCCTGCCGATCCGCACCTTCGCGGACGCGGAATCGTGGGAGGCCTGGCTTGCCGGCCAGCCACCGACGTCGCCCGGTCTCTGGCTCAAGCTCGCCAAAAAATCCGCCGGCCGGCCTTCGGTCACCAAGACTGAGGCGATCGATGGCGCGCTGATCCACGGTTGGATCGACGGCCAGATTCATCCCTTCGATGAGCATTGGTGGCTGATTCGCTTCACACCGCGCACGCGGCGCAGCAAATGGTCGGCGAAGAATTGCAGGCGCGCGATCGAGCTGATCGCCCAGGGCCGAATGGCGCCGACGGGCCGCGCTGCGATCGACGCGGCCAGGGCCGATGGTCGCTGGGACCGGGCCTATGAATCGCAGGGCAATGCGGAGGTCCCCGACGATCTCGCCGCCGCCCTTGCGGCCGAGCCCGCGGCACGCGCTTTCTTCGAAACGCTGACCGGCGCCAATCGCTACGCGATCCTCTATCGCATCCAGGACGCGAAGAGGCCGGAGACCCGGGCGGCGCGAATCGAGAAGTTCGTCGCAATGTGCGCCCGCGGCGAGACGCTGCACCCGAAGCGCTAGCCGTCGCCGACGCGCTCGATATCGGCCCCGACGGCGCTCAATTTCTCCTCAAGGCGCTCATAGCCGCGATCGAGATGGTAGACGCGGTTGACCTGGGTCTCGCCGCGCGCTGCGAGGCCGGCGAGCACCAGGCTCATCGAGGCGCGAAGATCGGTCGCCATCACCGGCGCGCCGACCAGATGATCGACCCCGCGCACCACCGCGGACCGGCCGCGAACCTCGATATCGGCGCCCATCCGGCTAAGCTCCGGCACATGCATGTAGCGATTTTCGAAGATCGTCTCGGTGAGCAGGCTGGTGCCGTCGGCGAGCGCGAGCATCGCCATGAACTGCGCCTGCATGTCGGTCGGAAAGGCGGGAAAGGGCGCGGTCGACAGCGACAACGGCTTCGTTGCGCCATTGGCCGTCACCCTGATTCCGTCGCCCAGCTGCTCGACCGTGCCGCCGGCGTCGCGCAGGCCGGCCAGGATGGCGTGCATCGAATCGCCGTCGGCGCCGACCAGCTCGAGCGAACCGCCGGTGATCATCGCCGCGCAGGCATAGCTCCCCGCCTCGATCCGGTCGGGCATGACCCGATAGGTCGCGCCGTGCAGCTTCTCGACCCCCTCGATCGTCAGCGTGTCGCTCCTGAGGCCGGTGATCCGGGCGCCCATGGCGTTGAGGCACATGGCGAGATCGGTAATCTCCGGCTCGCGCGCCGCATTTTCGATGACGGTCGTACCCTTCGCGAGCACCGCGGCCATCAACGCATTTTCGGTCGCGCCGACCGAGACGACGGGGAAGCTGATCGTGCCGCCGACAAGGCCGCCCTTCGGTGCCGTCGCCTTCACGTAGCCCGCAGCGAGCTCGATCTCCGCGCCGAGCGCCTGGAGCGCCTTCAAATGAAGATCGATCGGCCGGTTGCCGATCGCGCATCCGCCGGGCAGCGACACCGTCGCCTCGCCCGCCCGCGCGAGGATCGGGCCGAGCACCAGGATCGAGGCGCGCATCTTGCGGACCATGTCATAGGGCGCGACCGTGGAGACGAGGTTCGCGGCCTTCATCGTCATCACCCGGCCGGCCACCGAATCGGTCTTCGCCCCCTTCACCATCGTCGACACGCCGAGCTGGTTCAAAAGGTGCATGAAGCTGTCGACGTCGGCGAGGCGCGGCAGGTTCTGCAGCTCCAGGATCTCGTCGGTCAGCAAGGCGCAGGGCATCAGCGTCAACGCCGCATTCTTCGCGCCGGAGATGGGGATGCGGCCGTTCAGCGGCGTCCCGCCGCGAATGAGGATCTTGTCCATGGTTGGTTCTTAGGAGGTTCCGTGGGCCAGGCAATCCTCCCTGTCGCCGAAGGCGATGGGGAGGCGGACCGCTCGAAGACCGGTGGAGGGGTTTCGGCGCGTAGAGCCCCCACCATGCTTCGCATGGTCCCCCTCCCGATGAGCTGCGCTCACAGGAAGGGTCAGAAGTAAAGCATCACGCCTTTTCGAGCGTGCACTGCAGCGGGTGCTGATTCTGCCGCGCGAAATCGATCACCTGCGCGACCTTGGTCTCGGCCACTTCATAGGGGAAGATGCCGCACACGCCGACGCCACGCTGGTGGACATGGAGCATCACCCGCGTCGCATCCTCGATGTTCATCTTGAAGAAGGACTGGAGCACCTGAACGACGAACTCCATCGGCGTGTAATCGTCGTTCAGCATCAGCACCTTGTACGGCGACGGGGTGCGGGTTCGCGTGCGGGTCTTGGTGGCGACGCCGAGGCCGGTATCGCCCCCGTCGCCACGATCCGCATCGCCCGCGTGAATTGGTCTCACCATTTCGTCCATGTCCGCGATAAATATGGCAAGGGCCGGGCGCGCCGCAAGAGGCGAGCGGCCGACGGGTAGGGCGGACCGCCCGGCCCGGCGCAGATACGCAAAGGCGGCCCGCCGTCGCCGACGAGCCGCCTTGTCCGACAGGCGAACGGGCGACCGGCCCGTCCGCAAAATATCAGGCCGCGAGCGTCTTCACGCGCTCGGCGGCGACCGCGTAGCGGCTGGTGATCGGCTCGACGACCTCGCCGGCAATCTTCAGCATCGCCTCGCTGACGCGGGCCGTCTCGGCGACCGCGGCGTCGAAGGCGCTACGGGCATAGTCGCCCTGCAGCTTGAAGAAGTCGGCGGGCGACTTCACTTCCGAGAAGTTGCGAAGCGCGGCCGAGGCTTCCTCGAAGCTCTTGCGGCCATATTCCGCGGCGTCCTGGCTCAGCGTCTCGGCGCCCTTGGCTGCGACCTTCGAGGACGCGACGAGCGCCTCGACATTGCCGCGGGTCAGGTCGGCGAATTCCTCGACGAGCTTGCTGCCCTTTTCGAAAGCGGCCTTGGCGCGCTCGCTGACGTCGCCAAAGGCATTCTTGATCTGATCGGCGTTGAACGCCGACGCGGTGTTGGTCTTGGTGGCCATTTCAACTGCTCCTTGAATTTCCTGAATCACCTGATCCGCGCCGGCCGTGGCCGGCGGCTCGATCTGCTGCGCAACCGCCGCTGCGGGGGCCGGCTTCGCGGCTCCGGTCTTGGCACCTGGAACGGCGGCTTTTGGCTCCGACATGGCGAAACTCCAATGTTGCAGTGCAGCAAATAGGCGCGACCGATGCGGATTGCAAGCAGAATTTGTGCAGTGCAACAAGAGCGCCGTCGGCGCGCCTCGCGGCGGCAACGGCTCGTCGCCGGAAAGCCTGTCAGCGCGTCTTCACATAGGTGCCGGGCGCGTCCTCGATCGCCTTCAGCTTCCCCTTGCCGGGGACGCGCGCGCCCCTTGCCGGGACCTGCCGGCCGCCATGGCCCTGGATCCAGGCGCGCCAGTCGGGCCACCAGCTGCCTTTCGTCTCCTTCGCGCCGGCGACGAACTCCTCGAGCGTCCCCACCTTCGCCTCGTTGGTCCAATACTGGTATTTGCCGGCCTCGGGCGGGTTGACGACGCCGGCGATATGGCCGGAGCCGGCGAGAACGAAGCGCAGCGGCCCGGCGAAATGGTGGGTGATCTTCCACACGCTCTGCGGCGGCGCGATATGATCCTCGCGGCCCGCCTGGACATAAGCCGGCGTGCGGACCTGGCCGAGATCGATCGGCGTCCCGTCGATCGTCAGCCCGCCGGGCCGGGCAAGCCGGTTCTCCCGATAGAATTGCTGCAGATAGGCGCGGTGCCACACCGCCGGCAGGTTGGTCGTGTCGCCATTCCAGTGGAGCAGGTCGAACTGCGGATATTCCTCGCCCAGCAGATAGTTGCTGGTGACATAGTTCCAGATGAGATCGCGGCCGCGCAGCAGGTTGAAGGTCGCGGCCATGTAGCGCCCGTCGAGATAGCCCTTGTCGGCGGAAAGCTGGCGGATCACCTCCATCTGCTCGTCGCCCAGGAAGAAGCGCAGGTCCCCGGCCTCGGTGAAATCGACCTGGGCGGTGAAGAAGGTCGCGCTCGCCACCTTGTCCGCCTCCCCGCGCGCGGCGAGCAGCGCGAGCGTCGCCGCCAGCATCGTCCCGGCCACGCAATAGCCGATCGCATGGACGCTCTCGACGCCAAGCCCCTCGCGGATCGCGTCGATCGCCTCGATCTGGGCGAGCACATAATCGTCGATGGTCGCGTCGGCGATGCTTTCGTCGGCCGATTTCCACGACACGACGAAGACGGTCAGCCCCTGCCCCACCGCCCAGCGGATGAAGCTTTTCTTCGGGTTGAGATCGAGGATGTAATAGCGGTTGATCCAGGGCGGGAAGATGACGAGCGGGGTCTCAAGCACCGTCTCGGTCGTCGGTGCATATTGGATGAGCTGCCAGAGCTTCGTCTGCGCGACGACCTTGCCCGGTGTGGTGGCGATGTTGCGGCCGACCTCGAACGCCTCCGGGTCGCTGTGGGTGAGCTGTCCCCTGGTGAGGTCGTGGAGCATATGCTCCAGCCCGGCGAGCAGGCTTTCGCCACGGGTCTCGATCGCGCGTTCGATCACCTGCGGGTTGGTGAGCGCGAAATTGGAGGGCGCCATCGCGTCGACGAAGGCGCGGGTCATGAAGCGCAGCTTGCTCCGCGTCGCCTCGTCGATCCCCTCGATCGCATCGACCGAGCCGAGCAGGCGGTCCGAAACCAGGAGGTAGGTCTGCCGGATCGTGTCGAACAGCGGATTGTCGCGCCACTCCTTCGCCGCGAAGCGCCGGTCGCGGTCCGCCTTTTCTGCGAGCGCGGCGACATCGGGCGCCGCCTCGCCGCCAAGCGCGCGCTGCCAGACGGCGAGCCCGTCGGTCCACAGCCTTGTCTGCTGGCGGATCAGCTCGCCGGGATCGGCAACCGGCGCGGCCCATCCGAACAGCGTTCTGGCGAGCTCGTCCGGCGCGCGCGTCGCCTGCTCCATGCCCTGGGCCGCGAAATGTTCGAGCATCATCTGCTGGGCGCGGCCCATCACCCAGGTCCAGTGCTGGAGATCCTCCAGGCTGGGCGTCGGGATCGGCGCGGCGGGCGTGTCCTCGTGCGGCGAGTCGGGCATGAATCTCTCCTGCCGCCAGACTAGGGGGGGAATGCCCGGAATGAAACGGCGTCAGTCGACCAGCGCGAAGGCCCGGACGGGAAAGGTGCCCATGCCGATGATTTTCGGCGGCGCGGCGGTGAACGAAAAGTCGGCCTCGGGAAGCGCGGCGAGATTGGTCATATGCTCGCAGATCGGCACGCCGGCGCCGAGCAGGATCGTGTGGACGGGACGGGCGCGGCGCGTCGTGTCGTCGATATTGTGGCTGTCGATGCCGACGAGCGCGGCGCCGCGTTCGACAAGGAGCCGCGCCGCCGCCTCGGTGAGAAAGGGATGGCCGCTCTGATAGGCCTCGGTGCGCCAGTGGCGGTCCCAGCCGGTGTGGATCAGCACCGCCTTGCCGGCGACGTCGAGCGGGTCGAGCAAATCGGCGTCGATCGCGGTCGCCTCCGCGCGGACGACGAGGCCGGGGAGCACGGCGATCCGCTCAAGCGCGAGGCCGGCGAGATCGTCTCCGTCCGCGAAGCGGTGGAACGGCGCGTCGAGATAGGTGCCGGTGTTGGCGACCATGTCGATCCGGCCGATCTGGAAGGTCGAGCCGTCGTCATAATGCGCGGCGCTCGCCTCGCGCGACCAATAGTCGCAGATATGTGGCCCCGGCAGACCCTTGTAGGTGGTCATGCCGTCCTCGATCACATGGCTGAGCTCGATGAGCCTGCGGGTCATGCGGCGTCCTAGCTCGCTTCGCGCCGCCGGCCGATCCGCCACAGGGCGAAGGCGGCGATCAGGAACCAGATCACGTTGAGCGAGGCCGACGGCAGGGCGCCGTGCCACCACCCGTTGACGACGAACCCCGCCGCGCCGGCGAGGTTCATCGCCTGGAACGTCGCCGACTGGCCGGTCACCCGGCCGATCGTGACGAGAAGGTAGGCCGCCAGGATCAGCGCCGCCCCGGCCCAGCCGGCGACCTCGACCAGGATCTGGACGGCGCTCAGGCGGCGAGGCTCCTCAGCACGTAATGCAGGATGCCGCCATTGGTGAAATATTCGAGCTCCTTGGCGGTGTCGATGCGGACGCGCGCGGGGAAGCTGAAGCTGGTGCCGTCGGCGCGCGTGACCTTGACCGCGATTTCCTGGCGCGGGCGGAGGTCCGCGACCCCCGTGATGGTGAAGGTCTCGCTGCCGTCGAGCTCGGGCGGGGCTTCGACGAACTGGAGCGGGATCACGCCCATGCCGACCAGGTTCGAACGGTGGATGCGCTCGAAGCTTTCGGCGACGACGGCCCGGACGCCCAGCAGGTTGGTGCCCTTGGCCGCCCAGTCGCGGCTCGATCCGGTGCCATATTCCTTGCCGGCGATGATGACGAGCGGCGTGCCTTCCGCCTTGTACTTCATCGCCGCGTCGTAGATCGGCATCGCCTCGCCGGTCGGCACATATCTGGTGATGCCGCCCTCGATCCCCGGGACCATTTTGTTCTTGATCCGGATGTTGGCGAAGGTGCCGCGCATCATCACCTCATGGTTGCCGCGGCGCGCGCCATAGGAGTTGAAGTCGGCGCGGCTCACCTGATGCTCGGTGAGATATTTGCCGGCCGGGCTGTCGAGCTTGATCGATCCGGCGGGCGAGATGTGATCGGTGGTGATCGAATCGCCGAGGATCGCGAGCGGGCGGGCCGAGACGATGTCCGAGGTCGGCGCCGGAGTCATCGTCATGCCCTCGAAATAGGGCGGATTGGCGATGTAGGTGGAGCCGGCCGGCCAGCCATAGGTGTCGCCGCCGGTCACGCGGATGGCCTGCCAGCGCGAATCGCCCTTGTAGACGTCGGCATAACGGGCGCGGAACATGTCGCCGTTGACATAGGAATCGATCATCGCGCGGACCTCGCCGTTCGATGGCCAGATGTCCCTCAGATAGACGTCCTCGCCGTCCTTCCCCTTGCCGATCGGGTCGTTGACCATGTCGCCGCGCACCGTGCCCTTGACGGCATAGGCGACGACGAGCGGCGGCGAGGCGAGATAATTGGCGCGCACGTCGGGGCTGACGCGCCCCTCGAAATTGCGGTTGCCGGAAAGGACGCTGGCGGCGACGAGGTCATTGGCGTTGATCGCCTTGGAAATGGGTTCCGGCAGCGGGCCGGAATTGCCGATGCAGGTGGTGCAGCCATAGCCCACCAGCTCGAAGCCGAGCGCGTTGAGATCGTCCTGCAGCCCCGATTTCTCGAGATAGTCGGTGACGACCTGCGATCCCGGCGCGAGGCTGGTCTTGACCCAGGGCTGCGACTTCAGCCCCTTCTCGCGGGCCTTGCGCGCGACCAGGCCCGCGGCGACCAGCACCGCCGGGTTCGACGTGTTGGTGCAGCTGGTGATCGCCGCGATCACCACGTCGCCATGGCCGAGATCGTGAGCCTGCCCCTCGACCGCGCAGCGCTTGTCGGGCGTCTTGCAGGCATATTCGCCTTCCAGCGCCTCGGCGAATTCCTTGTGGAGGTTCGAGAGCAGGACCTTGTCCTGCGGCCGCTTCGGCCCCGCAAGGCTCGGTTCGACCGTGGACATGTCGAGCGCGAGCGTCTCGGTGAAGACGGGATCGGCCGCCTCCGGATCGAGCCACAGGCCCTGCGCCTTGCAATAGGCTTCGACCAGCGCGATCTGCTCGTCGCTGCGGCCGGAGAGGCGCATATAGTCGATCGTCTTGCGATCGATCGGGAAGAAGCCGCAGGTCGCCCCATATTCCGGCGCCATGTTGCCGATCGTCGCGCGGTCGGCGAGGCTCAGCGTGCCGACGCCGGGGCCGAAGAATTCGACGAAGCGGCCGACCACGCCCTTGGCGCGCAGCATCTGGGTGACGGTGAGCACCAGATCGGTCGCGGTGATCCCTTCCTTGAGCTCGCCGGTCAGGCGGAAGCCGACGACCTCCGGGATGATCATCGACACCGGCTGGCCGAGCATCGCCGCTTCGGCCTCGATTCCTCCGACGCCCCAGCCGAGCACGCCGAGGCCATTCACCATCGTGGTGTGGCTGTCGGTGCCGACCAGCGTGTCCGGATAGGCGATCTCGCTGCCGTCCGGCCCCTTCGAGCTCCAGACGCCGCGCGCGATATATTCGAGGTTCACCTGGTGGCAGATGCCGGTCCCCGGCGGGACGACCTCGAAATTGTTGAACGCGCTCTGGCCCCATTTCAGGAATTCATAGCGTTCCGAATTGCGCTGATATTCGAGCGCGACATTCTCCTCGAACGCCTGCGGCGTGCCGAAGGCGTCGACCATCACCGAGTGATCGATGACGAGGTGAACGGGGACGAGCGGGTTGATCTTCTGCGGATCGCCGCCGAGCTTCGCCATCGCGTCGCGCATCGCGGCAAGATCGACGACGGCGGGGACGCCGGTGAAATCCTGCATGAGGACGCGGGCCGGGCGATACTGGATCTCGCGCTCGGAGGTACGCGTCTGCTGCCAATCGACCAGCGCCTGGACGTCGTCGGTCGTCACCGTGTCGCCATCCTCGAAGCGCAGCAGATTCTCCAGCAGCACCTTCATGGAGAAGGGAAGCCGCGAGACATCGCCGAGCTTCGCGCCCGCCTTGGCGAGCGAATAATAGCTATAGGCCTTGCCGCCGACATCGAACGTGTCGCGCGTGCCGAGTGTGTCCTTGCCGACGGAGGTCATGCGCCGCTCCCTTGCCGCTGAGTGCCATAATGAATCGGGCGCGCTGCCCGAAGCCCCGATTGACGCCGCACTAGCAAGGCGGGGCCGAGGGGGGAAGACCGGCGCGGCGATCCGGCGCCTTGAACGCGCGCTATCCCGGAAGGCGGACCAGCATCTTTCCGATATTGCCCCCGCTGAACAGGTCGAGGAAGGCCGCCGGCGCGGATTCGATCCCGTCATGGATGGTCTCGCGCGATCGGACGGCGCCGCTCGCGATCCATCCGGTCATGTCGCGATGGAAATCGGCCATCCGGTCCATGAAGTCGAAATAGAGGAAGCCCTGGATGCGGATGCGCGCGGCGATGATCCGGGTGACGTAGCGGAAGACGTGGTTGGACCCGCTGTTATAATCCTCGATCATGCCGCAGATCGCGAAGCGGGCGTTGAGCCGCGCGGCGGCCAGCGCGGCATCGAGATGATCGCCGCCGACATTGTCGAAATAGACGTCGATCCCGTCCGGCGCGGCCTCGGCCAGCAGGCGATCGATCCGCCCCGCTTTGTAGTCGATCGCCGCGTCGGCCCCGAGTTCCCGCACGAAGGCGCATTTTTCCGCGCCGCCGGCCGAGCCGATCACGGTCATGCCCTTCGCCTTGGCGATTTGCACCACCGCGGACCCGACCGCCCCGGCGGCCGCCGACACGAACACCGTCTCGCCCGGCTTGGCGGCGGCGACGTCGAGCAGTCCGAAATAGGCGGTTGCACCGGTCAGGCCGAGATTGCCGAGCCATTGCTCGGCGCCGACATCGATCGCTGGAAGCCTGGTGAACGCCTTGGCCGGCGCGACCGCCTCCTCGCGCCAGCCGAGCATGTGCAGGACGAGGTCGCCCTCGGCAAAGCCTTCGGCGCGGCTTTCGACGACCCGGCCGACCGCGCCGCCCTGCATCGGCTCGCCGAGCGCGAAGGGCGCGGCATAGCTCTTGGCATCGTTCATCCGGCCGCGCATGTAGGGATCGACCGACAGCCACAGGTTGCGCACGCGCACCTCGCCATCGGCAAGCGGCTCGCGCGCAAGCTCGCGAAGCGCGAAATTTTCCATCGTCGGCAACCCCGTCGGGCGTGCCACCAGGTGCCAGGCGCGATTGCTCATCAAATCCTCCCGCCGCCCGGTGTCGCGCGGGCGGCGGAAAGAGTCAAAGGTCGCTCAGTCCTCATCCTCGACCGGCGTGCCGGAAAAGGCGCGGCCGAGAATGTGGGGACGCCGATGGCCGGTCCGCTCGGGCTCGAAGAGCGCGCGGCTGCGGCCCTCGACGCGCCAGCGCTCGAACGCATCCTCGGCAGCAAGGTTGAGGCGGACCTTGTCGTCGACCTCGTCGATCCATCCGCAGGGAATGGCATGATGCACGCCGCCTGCCGCGGGATCGCTCTTGGTGAGGACGATATGCTCGCCGCGCACCTTGTCCACGGTGCCGACATGGGCGCCGTCCGATCCGATCACCTCCATATGTTCGGTCACACGATCGAGCGCCGAGCGCTGGCGGCCGCGCGTCTCGCGCCAGGCGCCGAATTCGCGGTCGAACCGGTCCTGGTGCTCGCGGCGATAGTCCTCATAGTCGCGGTCGAGCTCGGCGATCCGCCGGCGCCGCCATTCGGCATAATGCGGATCGTGGCGGACGATCGCATAATCGCGCGCGGAGCTGATATAGCCTCCGCTCGCACCATAAGCGGGGTTGAACACGGACGAGACGGGATGAACGCCCTGCGTGCCCGTGCTGCCGATGTCGATCCGGTCGAAGCGCGGGCCGCTCTGGGGATCATAGCCGATCCCGCCGGCCCCCGAATCGCCCCAATAGGGTCGCGGGCCATAATCGCCGCCATAACCCTGCGGCATGCCGCCGCCGCCATAGCGCTCGGTCCCGTAATAGGGATCGTCGCTCGGCCGCGCCCCGCGGTCGCCGAGTCGCTGCGGCCGGGCGGTCTGGTTGCCGAAGCCGCCGCCGAACCGGTCGTCGCCGCGCCAGGCGGTCGGCGGGCCGTTGTCCTCATGCCGGTCGCGCCGGCGCCGCTCGCGGCCTTCGTCGCGTTCATCATAAGCCATGATCCTGCTCCTTCGCCTTCAGTGGGATGGCGAAAGAACGAGCCGCGCGACGGCGCCGTTCCCCGGATCCGGACAGTCCGGGGCGGGTTGGCGACGCAGGCCGGAAACAGCGTGCGGAGAGGCCATTGCATCGGGCCGGCGCGCTCGCTATGGGGGCCGTCCCGAAAGGCGCGGGGCTGTAGCTCAGATGGGAGAGCGCTGCAATCGCACTGCAGAGGTCAGGGGTTCGATTCCCCTCAGCTCCACCATTCCCGACCATCATCGCATTGATTTTAAAGGATAATCCGGAACACCGGATATCCTTGGCCCACTTTTGGGCCCTCAAAAAGTCGGGACTTTTCGGGCTGCTATGGGGTCTATTGATCGCTCAGTTCGATCAATGAGCGCTCTTTCCTTGTCGTTTCAGGCTAGGTTCGTCTAATCATCGACGAAGATGTGATGGATGGATTTGTGCGTCGATAAGGGCATCGAACAGCTCTTCATCGATGTGCAGTGGCCGTCCGAGCCGCTCCCAGGCGTTGATCATCCGCTGATAGAGTTCGACAGTTGGCATGTGAGAATTGAAGTCTCGCGACAGGCGTTCGACGGATTCGAAGCGGCCCTCCTGCTCCACTACGTGCCGAGCATAGGTCATGAGCTTGGTTTCGTTGTTCCCGTCGAAACCAGGAAATTTGGTCGTCGCGTGTTCACGCTTGGGCTTAAACTGGCGCTTCTCGCCATCCTGCAGCAACTCGAACACGTTGAGAGCGTCGAGCACGAACAGCTGATCCTCGCGGGTCAGGGCATCGCGAGCATAGCTCTTTATGATTTCGACATCCGGTAGGTCTTCGACCGGCCATCCCTGCACTGCTCGCTCTGCAGCGCGTCGCCAAAAATCCTCCTGGTCGACGTCGAGATACGAGAGGATGCGATACTGGTTTGCCAGCACCATCCGTTTGAACAATGCGTCGGGAATCTCGTTGGTCATATCGCCTCGTGGCCGCTTCGCGATTGTCCGCGCTTTGCCATCGCGATTCAACTTTAAGTTGATATTCACTCGTGAGTCGCTATCTGAGTGACACCACGGTCGCCCCCACTGGAAGCTAGGAAACTGGCTACAAGGGGCGGCCTTCTTTATATCTGGGGCCATGCTGCCGCCCTACGCAAAGCCCCATCTGAGTTTTGCTCAACAGGTCGCGTTGCTTCAGCAACGTGGGTTGGCTGTCACCAATCAATGGCAAGCCGAGCGACACCTAGCGCGCATCGGCTATTATCGCCTGAAGGATTACTGGTATCCGCTTAGGCAATCGAGGACTGCGATCCGGCCCGATGGCAGCCGCTATGCGGACGTTCTTGAGGATTTCCGGCCCGGTACGAGCTTCACCCAAGCAGTCGATCTCTACGTTTTCGACAAGCAGCTTCGGATGCTGATGGCCGATGCCATCGAACGAATCGAGGTCGCGTTGCGCGTAGACGTCGCTCACACGTTGGGAAAGCGCGACGCTTTCGCTCATCGGGATACCAACTTCTTGGATCCGAAGCGCTCGATCGCGCCGCGCGGGCCGCAAACACGCCACCAAAAATGGCTCGCGCGCGCAGACGAAGCCGAACAACGATCACGAGCAGATTGGGTCGAAGAGTTCCGAAAAAACTATAGCCCGCCTATGCCAATCTGGATGGCGGTCGAAACTTGGGATTTTGGCGCTCTTTCCCATCTTATCGAGATGGCGCATCCCTCGGATCGTGTAGCGATCAGCAGGAAGTACGGCCTTTCGAACTCAGAGGTTCTATCGAGTTGGGTCAAGACGCTATCCTATGTCCGCAATGTATGCGCGCACCATAGCCGTCTGTGGAATCATCCCCTGGTTGCGCAGCCCAAGCTCCCCAAGGGGAATGATGCCCCATTGGTGGCGCATATCGCGACCTATGGGCCTTCGGCGACCCGTGTGTACGCCGCCGCGGCCATCGCGCAGCACTTCCTGCGTATCGTTCAACCCAACAGCGGGTGGAAGGGACGTCTTATGACCCTTTGGACCGGCTTTCCGACAATCCCGGGTGTAAACCCTTCTCAGGCTGGATTCATGCCGAGCTGGCGGACTCAGGCGCTTTGGCACTGACCTCGACCCGATAGAAGATCGGGTTCTTCATCCACTCGTTGACCTGGGACTCGCGCCATCCGGCGCAGCGGGTGCTGATCGCGATCTGGCGTGGGAAGCTGCCCTCGTTGACCTTGCGGTACAGGGTGGAGCGCGAGAGCCCGGTGCGGTCGAGCACCATTTTCAGTCTCAGGATACGATCGGTCGTGTCGATCATGTTGGCATGCTCCTGCATGAGGTGATGCCCCTCGGGAATGGATCGGCGGGAGAGAGGCGCGCGCGCAAGGGATGCGCGCGCGAGCTGCATCGTGCTGCATCACAAACGTAGCTAGGCGCATCATGAAGTTGGGGCGGGCACGAGCTGGCGAGCCATTGGGGCGCTGATTTTCCAATGAAGTGATTCGGGTCGGGCGTCTCCCGCGCGTGATGCGGGACCGCGCTCTCACGGGTGCCGCCGGGCCGCGTTCGCGTCCCGGCCCTGCGGGTATCGATCGCATGACGCATGGGCGGCCGCCAGCGGGCTTGCCCGCTGGCGAGGGTCTTGCCGTCCGGCCGGCGGGGTGGGCGTCGCTCCCCGCTAGGCGCGCCGCGGTGGGCCGCAACCCCTCTCGGGGTCCTTCGCTTCGCTGCGGCCCTTACGGGTGCCGCCCGCCTTGTCCGGCGCGCCTGGCTGTCCGCTCCTGTCGCCCACCCCGCCCTGCGGCCGGGTTACGGCGATGCAGAAGGAGTGCAGGGAGCATGACGAGGCTGGAGCGATTGCGTCGGGCGGTGGAGAAGCTGCCGGGTCCGGCGCGGGAGGTCTATTGGCTGAGCGCGGTGGAGGGGCTGGACTATGCCGTAATCAGCGCGCGGCTCGGCATCGGCATGGCCGAGGTCGAGGCGGCACTCGCCGAAGCGATCGTGGCGCTGGACAGGCTGCTGGACGAGGCCGGGTCATGAGCCGCCGCCGGTTTGGCAAGGCGGGTCGCACGGACTAGGATCATTGCCGATGCGCACCGATCTCGATCATCTGCCGCCGGCCAAGCAGCGCGAGCTGGAGCGCGTGGTGGCGATCCTGTTCGAGGAGTTCGGCGAGGCGACGGCGATCGCCACGTCCGAGTGGAAGCGCAAGGGCCGCATCCTCAAGATCATCCTCTACGGCTCCTATGCCAGAGGCGGCTGGGTCGATGAGCCGCACACCGCCAAGGGTTATCAGTCGGACTATGACCTGCTCATCATCGTCAACGACAAGCGCCTGACCGACCGGGCCGCCTACTGGTCGAAGGCCGAGGAGCGGCTGATCCGGGAACTGTCGATCACGAAGACGCTTCGCACCCCGGTCAACTTCATCGTCCACTCGCTCCAGGAGGTGAATGACGGCCTCGCCCATGGCCGCTACTTCTTCATGGACGTCGCCAGCGACGGCATCGCGCTCTACCAGAGCGACGATACAGAGCTGCACACGCCGAAGCCGAAGACGCCTAGCCAGGCGCTGGCGATGGCGAGGGAGTATTTTGAGGAGTGGTTTCCGGCTGCGGCCGGGCGTCTCGAAACCGCTCGCTTTGTTCAGGCTCAAGGGCGCCTCAAGGAAGCTGCCTTCGACCTCCATCAGAGCACTGAGTTCCTATACCATTGCGTCCTGCTGGTGGTGACCTTCTACACGCCGCACGTCCACAACCTCGCCTTCCTTCGGACCCAGGCCGAGCGGCTCGACCGGCGGCTTGTCTATGTGTGGCCGCGCGATAGCCGCAGGGAACGCGCGATGTTCGAGAAGCTCAAGGACGCCTATGTGAAGGCGCGCTACTCGAAGCACTATCGCATCAGCGCCGAGGAGCTGGCCTGGCTTGGCGAGCGGGTCGAGGAGCTGGGACGGGTCGTGCATGAGGTGTGCAGCGAGCGGATCGCGGAGCTGGAGAAGGTTGCGGCTGGATAGCGGGCGAGTCCGGTTGGCGCCCATACCCGCCGTCTAGCAAAGGGTGGGTTTCACCCGAAATCAGTCCTTATTTCGGCGTCGCCTCAGCCGAGATTTCGGTAATAATGTCCGCTATTATCTTAGTGGAATAGCGCAGGCCAGAACGCCGTCCAAGGCCGTCCTCCCTCACTTCGACCAGATCACGCTGAACTCGGCGCCGAGGCCGTTGCAACTCCGCCATGCGCTAGCAAGCAGGGTATTCAGCTGGTCGAGACGCAGCCGATTCACACCAGCTTTCGCCGCGTCCGCTTTCTTTCGGGCGTCTTCGGTCACGTGCGGCTGCACGATGACGACTTTCCGGGTGTAGTTGTCGTCAAGCGCCTCGATGGCAGCGACGAAATCGTCTTTGGACGCTGGCACACCGTCCTTCCAGAAGTGATTGCTCGCGCGTGCCGCTTCGGCGAGGCCCTTGGCCAGGGTCTGTTTGTCCAGCCATTGGACGTTCTTGACCGCCTGGCCAGTCACGACCTCATAAGCCGACACTGAGAGGCGACGGCCAGCCTTTTCACTCTTGGCGCCTTTCACATGAATGAGCGACAGGACCGGCGGCATGGCGTCGTCATCTAGGTGGATAAAGTCGGCCTTCTCGTTCGCGCCGTCATCGCAGCCAAGCCAGCCCCTGTAGCCCTGCTGCACCCAGCAGAAGAGGGACTTCTCCTCGCCGATTTTCGACAGGTCGGAAGGCTTTTCCTGTTTCACCTTGAACGTACCGAAGTCACGCGGCTCGAACTGGGTGAATGGTATACGGGACGGCCTAAGCCTGTAGACTTGGCGATCGGAGATACTGTGCCCGCTATCGTAGCGGATGTTCACGCCGGCTCCACGAACGAGCAGGGCCTTGAGACGATTGAATCCTTCGTCGTCGACGCCGGCCGGCATGACGTCCTTCGCCTTGTACCGCACCCCTCCGTCACGACTGATCGTGACCTCCAAGGTGAGCGAGCCGATGGCTGTTCCATTCTTTTCGATCACGAGCTGCACATCTGCGCCGGTGCTGGGTTCGGCGAGGAGAGCGGCGGAGAGGATCGACGCTGCGTCGGCATTGGTAGTGTCGGCATCGTCTTCCTCGTCCGCGACCATGTCCGGCGGCAAGATGGAAAGGTCGTAGGCGTCCTTCACCGTCGCGGGGTCAAGCGTATCCATCGGCACTGCCAGGAAACGGAAGGGCTCGGCGGAAGCACCTCTGGCCGCAGCTACGGCATCAACTAGGACCACCACTGAAGACGCGAAATCAGTTAAAGAGCGGGCCTTGCCGACCCAGACACGCGAGGCCCTCGGAGAGACACCGATCGTTATTTCAAGCGCTGTGCTGCGCGAACGCGCGGAGGACCAGTAGAAACTCTGGTCGTCAAACGGATCCAGGGAGTAGTCGAGATCCTGGCCAGCCAGGATCTTGGCGTCCGCCTTCGCGGCGCTGCGCCGATGAATGCCAGAAAGCCAAAGGGTCTTCGCCTTGCCGTCCTCAAGGAAGGCCGCAGACATGACTGCGCGCGCGACCGGCGACAGCCAAGTCAACGGCGTTGTCCCGTCCGCATCGCCGATAAGCGCCGCCCGCAGCGCACCCTTGAGCTTCGGATCGCTCAAATGGAGAGCAAGGTGGTTCTTGCGCGCGCAAACAACGACGAGGTGGTGCTCGACATCAACGATACTGTCGCTGGACGTCCACGCCGGTTTGGTTTTTCGCGTGTACCACATCGCGCGCAGGCGCATACCGCTGACCCGCCGCTCGGGAAGTCGCGTGAACGAAGAGGTGGGTTGGCTCTGTCCTTTCTTCGGTTCCGCCACGCAGATAGCCTCGATGTCGTTTAGGCACTTGGTAAGTTGATCAGCGACCACGACATTGCTGACCCTAGCCAAAGTCAAAGAAACGAACGGTGAGAGTGCGTCGTAAAACTGCTCGTCCGTTGAAAACGGCGGTGTCTCATTTGCCTCTGGCATGCCCCCTACCCTCCCTTTCTCCCGGTCTGATAGGGAGATAATCTATCGAGTTATTCCACGTAATGGACCTGGCAAGTCTCGCTTTCAAGCACTGGTCTATTCTTCCGGCTTTGTTCCTCAAGCCGAATTACGTGTATCGTTGCTGCTTGGAGCGCCGCGAGACCGACGACAGGCATGAATCGAACCGAACAGGCAAAGAACGCCCAGCAACTTCGTTGCAGGGCCGGCGCGCGCGCTTCGCCGGGCGGTATGAAGTCAGCTCGGAGCATCGCCAAAATCATCCCGAATGAATGTCATCGCGGGACGGTTGGTGAAAAGTCGCTCAGGGTCGATTGTACGCGGGTTGACTGGCGCCGAAGATGATTGAAGACGTTCCGAACAGCGGCATTTCCTCCGAGTCTGGGACGAAACGGGAATAAGCGGCGCCGATGACGGGAAGGATATGGTTCGTTTGTCAGAAGGTACCGTTAGCGACCTGCAATACGGACTGCCGGCATGACACCGGGCCTTCTCACGGCTGTGCAGCAAGTGCTTCTCGCATGCGGTAAACCTTTGACCGCGAGGGCGATCGTCAAGGAGCTTAACGATCGCGGCCAAGCATCGCCGGGAGGTGCTACGCCTTGGAAAACAATCGGCGCCCGTCTTGCGGTCGATATCAGGTCCAATCCAGCCAGCCCATTCATCCGCGTTGGCAGAGGAATGTATGCCTTGGGTGCTTGGAATGATCTGGTTGCAGTCGATGTGCCGCGTCGGCGGATCAACCCGCTCGATGAAGACATCCTCGTCCTCGATCGCAATGTCTTCGAGGCTCTCAAGAGCGGGAAGAGCGTCGGGCGCCTATTCGACATTCACTACCGCGATCTGCTGAGTGCCGCACGTCCGCTTCACCGCGTCAAGGCAGAGGCAGATATAAGCTTGGTGCAGCTCATTCCCAGCTTCATCGTGTTCCAAGGCGACAGGGTTCTTTCGTTCAAACGGACGAGAAAGACACCGGAGCAGCGACTTCACGACACCTATTCGATCGTCTTTGGGGGGCATTTGCAGGCGGAGGACTCCCCTGCCTTGTTTGCCGATGACGACGCGGAGGTCGAGCGCTTCCTCTTCCGCGAATTGCATGAGGAACTGGCATTTGATCCGCCACTCCGCCAATCGAGCTATGTCGGGGTGCTTCATCTCGAGGGAACAGCCTTCGAACAGCAGCACGCCGGCGTTGTGTTTGCTGTAGACCTTGAACCGAAGACTGACGTGAGGAGCCTGGAGCCCGGCTATCAATCGACACTTCGGTTTGTCTCCTGGGACGGTATCTCGGAGTCGCCCGTGATGGAGGATCGCTGGTCGGCGGCTTGCATCGCTCATTTGCTGGAGGCCGAGTGAATATCCAGGATTTCACGGGTAGGCCTTTGCCGGACTTTCTTCGGGATCGTGGCTTTGCACTTTTCGATGCACTATTTGCCGCGGTGGTAATGGGGGTGCTAATCTTCGCTGCCAAGAGATTCTCCCGTGCGAAATTTCTCGTCCAATACTCGTTGCGCGCGAAGCTGTTGTTTGGCGTGCTTCTCCTCGCAGTCGTCTGCGGCATCAGCGTCCTTTTGAAAATGAACGCGCTTGTCCTGCTTGGCTTAACCTTTTTGGCGTTCGCGTTACTCGTTTACTGGCTCCTGAACGACCTGTCCGGCGTGGGCATCGCGAACGCCTTTGAGACCACGAGGAATGGCGTTTCGGCTGCGGATTCGCTGAAGCTGGTGAAGCACGAGCTGATCTTTCTCGGCATTGGCGCAAAGAAGCTCACGGAAACGTCTGAGTTCGATGCGATGCTGGCCCGGTGTAAGGCCGCGAAAGGCCGAGTAAAGTTCCTCTTGTCGAGCCCCGGAAATGAAGCGCTTGAAGAGTTAGCAAGGCAAAATGGCAGGAACGATCTAGCTTATCGCAGCCGGGTCAAGGAAAGCATCAGAGAGATATTTACGCGTGCGACAGGCTCGGAGGTCGATTTCGAGGTTCGCCTTTACGACTTGAAGCAGAAGGTCTCGCTGCCGCGTTTTCGTCTCGTCTTTATCGATAGCCAGATCTGCGTTTTCAGCCAATTGCGATGGAGCGAAGGGGAGGGGCTCGATAATCCGCAGTTGATACTTCGCGACGGTGGCAGCAGCGCCGGAAGCTCACTCTACAAGGGCTACCGAGACTATTTCGACGATCTTTGGCAGCTGGATACGACGGTTCAGGTCACACAGGAGATGATCGACTCTTGGCCGGTTTGATCTGTCCCGACTATTTCGGATGCTCCGGGAAGCTGTCGTTCGGCGAGACGCGGCGGCTCGCTCTGGCGGTAGGACATGACGAGGCCGGGGATGACTTCTCCAGCATCTCGGCGGTTGGAGAAATTGTGTCCTCAATCGACCGTGTCCACCGATGTGCCAAGGAATGGGACCGCTTCGCGCGCATTGCTTTTAACCATGCGTTTGGCGACGTGATTTGCGCGGGCGCAACGCCGGTTCAAGCGATGTTGTCGTTCGAATTCGGTGTCGACACGTCTGCAGAGGAACGCGCCTCGTGCTCGCAGGCCTTCGTACAAGAACTGGCTGAGCGTGGCGTAGCCCTTGGCAAGTGTCATTCGAGCCTAACCGACGGAGTGACAGCAGTCACCATTGCGACACTCGCGAGCCAACCATCCCGGCTGACGTCGAACCTAGGTAGCGGTAGTATCTATTTGAGCCGTCCGATAGGGGCGCTCAAGATTCACTATCTCGCAGAACTCGGTGCTCTGCCGGACGAAAATGGCGTGTCGAAGCTGCTGGAATATCCCGAAAATGGGCCCTTCCTCAGCGTCCCCTGGACTCTGTTGACAGATGTCAGCGGGCACGGACTTCTTGGCGCTGCCGCGCAAGTTGCTGAAAGGTGCCAGCTCGCAATCAAGCTTGAACTCTCGCCGGCGTTGGCCATCGCGCCCGAAGTACTGAGCCTGTCGGTCGAATGCCTCCAGAATGCCATGCCGTCCTATGGAATTCCGGTCGAGGCCCTGCCGCCGGAAGCCGAAATAATCGCGACGCTACGCGAGACCGCCGGTCCCTTTCTCGGTTTCGTCGAGGAGGGCGCCATCATAGATTTGAGTGCAGTCGCCGGGCTGCGGGTAGGCCGCTATTCCTGCGGGGAGGTGAGGGTGGCTGTATCGTGGAACGAGTAAAGGAAGGCTCCGTACATGGCCGCTTCCAGCCGTTTCACAACGGGCATCTCGATTATGTGCTTCAAGCCTTCGACCGAGCCGACTTCATCTGGGTCGGCTTGACGCAGGTCTACCAGCCGAAATCCGACCCCTCGAGCGAGGCGAGCCGCGAGCGGGCGACATCCAATCCGCTGACATTCCGAGACCGCTCAGACTTGGTCGATGCGGCTTTGGTCAGCGCGGGCATTGGTCGCGACCGATTTCGGATTACGCCCTTTCCGATCGAGACACCGGAACGCTTGCAAGAGTTCATCCCTCCTGGATGCCTCTGCTTCACCACGCGAGTCAACGAATGGAATGACGTGAAGGTAGAACGACTCAACGCTAATGGATTCCCGGCTGAAATCCTCAGCTTGTCCGTGCCTGACAATATGCGGGTCACCTCCGGGACCGAAATACGTAGGCTCATTCGTTCAGGCGACCCTTCTTGGGCCAGGTTTGTGCCGGCGGCGGTGGCCGAACTGCTAGTTGACCAAATGTGGCAACGCTTCAAAGCGGCATAGTCGAGACGGTCTTCACGGCGTGAAACGGCCGGCCACCAGACCTATCGACAACCTCCGCCCACTGGTAGTTGCAATGCGCTCGACTGTAACATCGTCGCACACGTTATGGGGACTGCTTTGCTCAGTTCCGCTCTCGCAGCTGCCAGTCCCCTGACAGCCAGTCCACGTCGAAAATGCTCTCTTCATCATAAATGCTGACATCCCCTCGCGCCGTTATGGAACCACCCACCAGCGCGCCGTCATCCCGCCGCGAGCCTCACCGAGCGACCCCTCCGATTGGCCCTCTGACGATGTGCGTCCCTTCGCCCGCAACGGCGTCGCCAGCCTTCACCGTGCCGATCTCGGCAGAGATCTATGGACAGGGTACACGGCGGGGCGGATGCGCCGTTTCCGCATCCGATCGATCGTCGGCGACCGCGTCCATGTCGAGATGTCGGCCTACGATCTCAGCAAGGGGCGCGTCGTCTATCGCGAGAAGCTGGCGAGTCAGACGCCCGGCCAGCGCCGCAGGAATTTCAGAAGGTGACGGAAATGAACACCGACGAGAAGGGCATCGCTCCGCCGAGATCGGCGCGGCCGAATCCCAGGTCCGATGATTCCCGGCCGAGCAAACGACGGCCGAAACTCGGCCTGTTCGGCCCTAAGCCGGATCAGGCCGGGATGCTTGGCGCGGGTGAGCTCCCGCATCCTGCGCCAAATGGCGCAAGCAGAAGGCCTTCGCGATGCGAAGGCCCGACCTCGATAGATTGTGCCCATTCGTCCCTGGTCCGAAACAGGCCAGCCCACCTATCACGTCATCTAAGGAGCAAGACATGGCCAAAGGTCAGCAGCGCGGGAACAAGGAAGCGCGAAAGCCGAAGAAAGTCGCCCCGAAGACGAATGTGTCGAAGCCGTCAACGAAGGGGAGCCTGTCGAATTTGATGAAGAGCTGAGAATTCGCCGGCGCCTGGAAAGCCCCGCCCCGTTGTTGAAAGGACACAGCATGTTTCCCTCCTCCGCTCTTTGTCGAACCCAGGAAGCCTATCATCGCGACCATGCCGCCTGTGCGTCGCTCGCGAATGTGCGCCTCATCAATGCGAAGGCAGCCTCGGCGTGGGGCGAAGAAGCGCTTCTCGCCGAACGGCGCGAAGCGCGGCACGATCAGGTCCGCGCAGTCGCCGATCTCGCGGCCGCCCGAAGGCAACGTTCCCGCGAAGAACAGGATCGTCTGACGAGCGAAAATCCCGACCGCGGATTCGAAAGCGCCTGAACGTTCGAAGCGCGCCAATCACCCGCGTTCCCACGCGCAAAAAGAGAGCCGCCCGATGTGAATCGGGCGGCTCTTTCATTGCCGGCATGGCGCTGGCTTAGCGCTGCTGGTCTTCCTTCGGCGAGCTCCCCCCACCCTGCTGCCGCTGATCGCCGCCCTGATCCTGCTGCTGCTGACGCTTGTCGCCGCCATTTTCCTGGTTGTCGCCCTGCTGGGTCTGCGGGTTGCGGTCGTTGCTCTTCTGGTCCGTCATCGATCGATCCTTTCGAAAATCCCCTTGCCCACCCAACCTTCCGCGCGCACGCATCGTTCCGATAAGTCATTGCATAAAAATATATTTTCTGGCCGTTGACAAAGAGCGAGCAGCGGAGATCGCAATTCAGTCGTCGTTGCCGGAATGTCGGCGAAGCTCGGGCGCTTCGCGCTCCGGGATATCCGGCCGTCGTTCGAACGCGCCGCCAGCTCCGGAGATGCGTTCCTTCTGGATCATCGCGTTCGCCCGCTTCTCCGAAATGCCGAAGCTGCGCAGCGCGTAGCGGGCCAGCCCGAACGAGAGTTCGCGCGCACCGACGATCGCGAGGCCGATGCCCTGGTCCTCCAGATAGGCGACTTCCGCATCGCTCTGTGTTCGGACCGCCGTGTCGATCTTCGGATTGATGAGGCGGGCCAGTTCGATGATACGCCGCGTCCGCAAGCCTTCCGGCGTCGCGATGACGAGAAGGCGGGCATGTTCGATGCCGGCCGCTTCCAGGATTCCGGGTGTCGAAGCGTCGCCATAAATGGCGGCAAGGCCATCTTCGCGGAGCGCTTCGACACGGCGGCGATCCTTGTCGACGATCACGATCGGCAGTCCCTGCGCGGTCAGCGCTTTCCCGACGACGCGGCCGACACGCCCGTAACCGACGATCACCGCGTGATTGACTGGTCCCTCCCGCGCCTCATCGGGCAGGCGCGACAGGCTCTCGCTGCCGCGGTCGAGCCTGGCACGCAGTGCGGGCCGGCGTTGCAGCCAGCGGTCGAGCCGATCGAGGCCGCGGAAGACGAGCGGGTTCAACGCGATGGAGAGCAGGGCGCCGGCCAGGATAAGATCGCGCCCCTCGGTCGGGACGATGCCCAGTCCGACGCCCAGGCCGATCAGGATGAAGGAGAACTCGCCAATCTGGGCGAGGCTGGCCGACACCGTAAGCGCGGTTCGCACCGGATAGCCGAACGAGAGCACGATCCCGAACGCCGCAGCGGATTTACCCAGCAAAATGATGGCCAGGACTGCCAATATCGCAAGCGGTTCGCGAACAAGGATGCCAGGATCGAACAACATGCCGATCGAGACGAAGAAGAGGACGGCGAATGCATCCTGCAGCGGCAGGGAATCGGCCGCCGCCTGGTAGCTGAAGTCGCTTTCGGCGAGCACGACGCCGGCAAAGAACGCGCCCAGTGCGAACGAGACGCCAAACAGCGCCGCCGACCCGTAGGCGATGCCGAGCGCGGTCGCGAGCACGGACAGGGTGAACAGTTCGCGCGATCCGGTCCGGGCCACGCGCTCGAGCAGCCAGGGCACCGCGCGCGTGCCGACGACAAAAACGAGCGCCAGGAACAGCGCGACTTTCGAGAGAGTGAGCGCGAGCGTCCAGGCAAGGCTGCTCCCGGCCGCCTCGCCTTGTCCGCCACCGAGCGAACCGGCCAATGCGGGCAGCAGGACCAGCGCGAGCACCATCGCCAAGTCCTCGACGACCAGCCAGCCGGTGGCGATGCGGCCGTTGATCGAGTCGAGCGTGCCTCGTTCCTCAAGCGCGCGCAGCAGGACGACCGTGGAGGCGACCGAAAGCGCCAGGCCGAAAACGAAACCAGCACCCGGCGACCAGCCCCAGAAGCGTGCCAGCAAAGCCCCGAGCAGGGTCGCGACGGCGATCTGAACGATCGCGCCGGGAATGGCGATCCGCCGCACCGCCATCAGGTCCTTGACCGAGAAATGCAGGCCGATGCCGAACATCAGCAGGATGACGCCGATCTCGGCGAGCTGGCCGGCCAGCGCCGCATCCCCGACGAATCCAGGCGTGAACGGCCCGACCGCGACGCCAGCAACGAGATAGCCGACCAGCGGCGGCAGTCTCAGCTTGCTGGCGATCAACCCGCCTGCGAATGCGAGCACCAGGCCGAAGACGATCGTCGCGATAAGGGAGGTGTCGTGCGGCATCCCATCTTTCCGGCCTGAGGGTCGCAGAAGGCGCGATCGATATCATGCGTCGGAGCTGTCCCGATCTTCGAACGACCGGGAGCGGACATTGCTCATTGCGGACCAGGCGGGGGAATCTCGGCCTGCGACACGGAGACGCTGACCTCCATCCCGATGAAGTCCTCCGGGGCGCCGATATATCCGCCGTCCACGGGCGTCGTTTGCGCGTTGCAGCGCGCCACCGCCACCGGAACCAATCCGGCGGATCCCATCCTGCGATGCGTCGGATCGAACGGGATCCACCCCGCGCCGGGGAGATAGACCTCGGCCCAGGCGTGAGTGGAGCCGTGGTCGTCGATCGCCGCGTCCGGATCGTAAAGATAGCCCGACACGGCGCGCGCGCCGAAGCCGAGCCGCCGGGCCGCGTCGATGAACAGCGCCGCGATATCGCGGCATGTGCCGCTCGCCTTCGCCATCGTCTCGAGCGGAGCCTGGGTGCCTTGCTCGTCGCGGGTGCGATAGCTCACGACGTCCAGGATGCCGGCATTGAGGTCTTGCAGCAGCGAGAGGGTATCGGTCGGCGTCGCATGGACAAACCCCCGAGCCCATGCTTCGAGCTTACCGGCACAATCCTCGTATTCCGGCGCGAGCAGGGCGCCCAGGTCGGTCAGGTCGTCCGGCGTGTAGGCAAAGGGATAGGAATGGGCTTCGGGCGCGATCCGGAATACGGGCCATTGGGCGGCCGATTGCTCCACGATCAAGTCGCTCGCGATGATGAGCCGGGCGGCCGCCTCGGCGAATTCGGCCGTGACGATCAGATTGCCGAAGACGTCCAGGGTTCTTTCGAGGCGTGCGGGCGGCGTGCAGGCCAGACTGCTGTCCAGGACGCGGATGACATGGCTGCTCCTCGGGAACAGCATCAGGCGATGGGGCCTGAGCTCGACCGGCCGCACGTAGCGATAGGTCGTGCGATGTCGGATCAGGTAACGGATATCTGTCTCCACACCGGCGAGGCGGCTTGCCGGTCCTCAGGTCGACGCTCTCTCCATCAGTCGCCAGGTCAGGCCGGGCAGCTTGACCATCTCGCGGCCGCAATGGGTGCAGCGGCTCATGAAATAGCCGTCTTCCCAACGGCTGTTGTCGAGATCGGCGATGTGGCGGCCGAACCAGTCATGGAGGCTCATCTGCGTCTCTCCCGATCCCGCGCGCCGCGGTTCACCTGCGCGATCGCATCGGCAAGGCTGGTGTAGCGATAGCCGTCCACATGATAATGGCTGGACGTCGTGCGGGTGATGCCGTTGCGCATCATCAGGGCCGCCTCGGGATCGCGTCTCGCGGCCGCATCGTCGGGATGCTCGTGCAGAAGGGACGCCTTTCCAGGTTTCTGGCCGTGGTCATCCGTCATCACCATCCTCCTTGTCACCGGAAACCGGCAATGAAGCTTCGAAGCCGCGCTGTGCCACGCGGAGCGCCTCTTCCGTCGCCACCAGTCCGGCGGCGCTCGCAATGGCGAGGTCCAGCGGACGAGCGCGAAGCCCGACATGATAGGCGTTGAGGAAGGCCCGGGCGCCGTTGCCGCCCAGTGCGTTCGTCGCGGCCTTGACCGCCTCGCTTTGACGCGCCCGCTCGTCGCGCGAGAGCAACTCGCCAACCCGGGGCTTCCTGAAGGGGGCGCTCATTGCGCCGTGCCGCCCGGTTCGGGGGCGGCGATATGCGTCAACGACCGAAAGAGGGAGCCGGAATGGGGCGATGCCGGCTCGGCGGCCGCCACATCCTCGAATTCGTCGGCGGCCTCCGTTGTCGCGTCATCGACGGGTGAATGGGACGCCATCGTCATGCCATAACGACGCGCGAGCTCGAGATGGATGAGGCGCGCCCGCGGTGACGCCGCCGCATGCGCCGCCGCCAACTCGGCTTGTTCGCGTGCGGCCCAATATGCCTTGTCCATATGAAATCACCTTGGTTGTGCAAGCGAGAGCACGGCCGTCTCTCTGTCACGGGGAGGCTTGCGAATGGCGCAGGTGATCAATCGGATATGGTGGTTCGGAGAAAGATATCAATCGGCTCAGCGGTCTATTTTGCGCATCGTCATCAGGCCGCCCAGCGGTGTCATGAACTTCGTGCCGGGACGCATCCTCATGCCGATGCTGAATAAAAGGCCGGCCCTCCCCGATCCATGCTACAAGGCACTCGCGCGTCCTTGCTCCATTACGGGCAGCGACCACCCGGACAGGCTTTCATTTCCGCAAGTCCCCGGTTTCCCCGAAAGGGGCCATGACCATGAACCGAGCCACCCACCCCGACGTCGCGCACAACCTGGCGCTGGCGATCCTCGCTTCTTCCGCCGCGCCAGCCTTGCTGCTCGACGGAGACCTGAACGTGGTTGCCGCCAGCACCTCCTTCCATCGCGCGTTCGCGCTCAATCCCGAGGATGTGACCGGACGGCCCCTGTTCAAGCTCGGCGCTGGCGAGTGGAACGTGCCGCAGCTTCGGTCCCTGCTCGGCGCGACCCTCTCCGACATCGCCAGGATCGAGGCCTATGAGATGGACCTCAAGGGCGACGCCGCGCCGCGCCGCCTTGTCCTCAATGCCCGGAAGCTAGACTATGGCGATGCCGAGCAGATCCGCCTGCTTCTGACGATATCCGACGTCACCGAGGCGCGGATCAGCGAGAAGCTCAAGGACGACCTGCTGCGCGAGAAGGCGATCCTGCTCCAGGAGCTCCAGCATCGCGTCGCCAACAGCCTGCAGATCATCGCCAGCGTGCTGCTGCAAAGCGCACGGCGGGTGCAATCCGACGAAACCCGCAGCCACCTTCGCGATGCACACCACCGGGTCATGTCGATCGCCACCCTTCAGCAGCAGCTCGCGGCCTCAAGGCTGGGCGACGTGGAGTTGCGCGGCTATTTCGTCCAGCTCTGCCGAAGCCTCGGCGCCTCGATGATCCAGGATCACGATCGCCTGTCGCTCGAGGTGACCGTCGACGGCAGCATCGTGAAGGCGGACATCTCCGTCAGCCTCGGGCTGATCGTCACCGAACTGGTGATCAATGCTCTCAAGCACGCCTTTCCGGGCGATCGCGGCGGCACGATTCTGGTCGACTATCAAGCGCGTGGCGCGGGCTGGAAGCTGTCGGTCAGCGACGACGGCGTCGGCACGCCCGAAAAGATGGCCGAGGCCAAGCCGGGCCTCGGCACCGGCATCGTCGAGGCGCTGGCCAACCAGCTCGACGCGACCGTCGCAACCCAGGGCGGACATCCTGGCACCATCGTCTTGATCACGCACCCGGATGGGGCCGCCTGATCGGCTGGCGCCGAGCCGGAATCAGGAAACGGCCGCATGGCAGACGGCGCTGTCGGACGCTGATTCTCCCGCTCCGGCAAATGGGAGACGCCCGCGGCTTGAGGAATCGCGGGCCCGGGCGCGGAGGCCCGCACGGCCGCGCGCGCTATCCCGATATGAACTCCGATGAAGGCGGTTTCGAACCATTGGCCGATGGAATCGTTGCGATCGCTGATGCGCCGGCGTTGCGTGGCGACCCGGCGCTCCTTTCGAGGAACGAAGGAGGATTTCATGAAGCTCGTCCAATTCTCGCGGCCCGATGGAAACAAGGTCGCGATCAACCCGCATGCCGTGGTCTTCATCCACGAGAATGATGAGGATGCGGACACGACATTCGTTTATTTCAGGCACGACGATCGACTAACAGTACAGGGAAGGTTCGACCGGACGCTGAACGAGCTGATTCCGGGCTTTTGACGATGCACGCCAACATGAATGCACGGCAGCCTTCAGGACCAGCGACCGCGCCGCTCGACGACCGGGATGGGCGCGAAGCGGTCGCTCAAACGCTGCTACGTCGCGGATATGGAATCCATTGAACGCACTGACGGGGTCCGTCGAACCCTTCCGTCACGCAGGGCGCAGAGCGATAGTAGCGTGTCGCCTTCACCCTTGGCACTGGGATACAAAACTGGTATACACGGCGTATCAGAAACAAGGCTAAGTTACTGAAATAACAAGGGATGGGTGAGCCTATATTTTTCTCCCCTCAGCTCCACCAGCCTTGTCCGGCCCGATCAGCCCTGCGCGGCCTGCCCGACCACATAATCGGCCGCCGCCAGATCCTGGACGATGCTGCCCAACGATTTGTAGAGCGTGACCTCGTCCGGCCCGGTGCGTCCGGGGATGCTTCCCGTCATCACCTCGCCGATCTCGCCGAGGACATGGTCGTCGCCGACGAGCCCGGCTTCGCGCGCGCGCATGAACTCGGCGCCCTGGGCGAGAACGCCCTCGCGGTGATCGGCGAAAAATCGGGCGCGCACGACCAGATCGCTGGCGATCTCCGCCGGGCCGGCGCGGCTCGATCCGACCGCGTTGACATGGGCGCCGTCGGCGACGTCGCGGCTGAAAAGGATCGGGTCGGCCGCGCCGCTGACGGTGCAGATGATGTCGGCGCCGGTCGTCGCCTCGGCGACGCTCGCCGCCGCCGTGCCGCCGGTCCTTGCCGCGAGCGCCTCCGCCTTGGCCGGATCGCGGCCCCAGATCGTCACCCGATCGATCGGGCGGACGTGCCGTATCGCCTCGATATGGCGCAGCGCCTGTTCGCCGGTGCCGATGATCGCCAGATGGCGCGAATCCGGCCGGGCCAGCGCATCCGTCGCCGCGGCAGACGCGGCGGCGGTGCGGATGGCGGTCAGCACGCCCGCGTCGACGAAGGCGCGCGGCGCCCCCGTCTCGCCGTCGAACAGCGCGACGACGCCCTGGTGCGACAGGCCGCCGCGCGCGAGATTGCCTGGAAAGATGCTGATCAGCTTCGCCCCGAAGCTGCCGCCCAGCATCGCGCCCGGCATCACGCCGAAGGCGTTGCCGCCGTCGATGTCGAGGATCCCGCGCAGGAGTTGGCGCGTGCGTCCCCGGGACAGCGCGATCATCGCATCGCGCATCAGCGGAATGCACGCTTCGTAAGTGAGGAGCCGCTCGACCTCCTGCGCCGAAATCACCCGCGGTCCGCTCATTCGCCCCACACCTCCCGTGCATAGTTGAAAAAGTTGAGGCCCATGATCTTCTCGATCCGCGCCGTCGAATAGCCGCGCGCGTCGAGCAGGGCGACGAGGCGGCGGAACTGTCCCGGGCCGGTCAGGTCCGCGACGAACGGCACCGTATCCGGATTCTCGCCCGTTGCGCCGATGCCGGCGGCGTGGCGCGCCGCCACTTCTGCCCGCATCGCCGCGCGATAAGCCTCCATGTCGTCTATGCCGGTGGTCCCGCCGTCGGTGCCGATGCCGACATGGTCCTCGCCGCACACGTTGATCGCATGGTCGATATGGGCGACGACGTCGGCGGCGGTCGCGACGCTGGTCGGATTGAGGAAGGGCATGAAATAGATGCCGACGAACCCGCCCCGTTCGGCCACCAGCCGAAGCTCCGCATCGGTCTTGTTGCGCGGCACGTCGACCAGGGCGCGGCAGCCGGTGTGATTGATCGAAATCGGCTGCGTCGATGCCCGCGCCGCATCGAGGCAGGTCTGTTCGCCGCTGTGGGAAAGATCGACCATGACGCGCATTTCGTTCAAACGCGCGACCACTTCGCGGCCGAAGGGGGTCAGCCCGCGATTGCCCGGCGCCATCGATCCGTCGCCGATCTGGTTGGCGGGATTGTAGGTGAGCTGGATGACGCGCACGCCCATGTTGGCGAAGATGTCGATCCGGGTCGCATCGTCCCCCACCATCGCCGCGTTCTGGAAGCCGAGGATGACGCCGATCCGCCCCTCCCGCTTCGCGCGCAGCATGTCGGCGGCGGTCAGCACCTTGAGCAGATCGCGCGGCATCGCGGCGAAGCGCGCTTCCCAGGTCGCGATCTCGCGCATCGTATCCTCGAACGGATCGCCGTCGCCCGCGACATAGCCGATCGTCTGGTTGACGACATTCATGCCCGAGGCGCGCGCATCGGCGACCAGCCGGGGCGACAGGACGGGCGCGCGCGGCGGCGTCGCTGGCGCGGCCGGCGGATTGGGATCCTCGAACCCGCCGAGCGCATTGACGACGAGCATCGAGGAAAGCGCCGGCGGCGCCGCGCGAAGCGCCGAGGGCATGAGCGGCAGCGTCGCCGCCCCCGCGGCCAGCCCCAGAAAGGCGCGCCGGTCGGGCCGGTCAATCGTCATCGGGAACCTCCGCGGCGGTGATCGGGACATAATCGGAGCGCGCGAACGGCCGGCCGTGCTTCACCGTGAGGACGACGCTTCGCATGTTCGCGATGTCCGCCGTCGGATCGCGATCGAGCACGACGAGATCGGCGATCCGGCCCGGCTGGATCGTGCCGCGCCGATCGCCCTCGCCCATCGCCTGCGCACCCACCTGCGTCGCCGAATGGATCGCCTGGAGCGGCGTCATCCCGGCGCGAAGGACGAGCAGCTCGAGCTCGTCGAACAAGGCCGGCCAGGCGGCGGTTGCCGGCGTGTCGCCGTCGGTCCCGGCCGAGATTTCGACGCCCTGCCGCCGCGCCTGATCGGTGAGCCGGCCGGCGAGATCGAGGGTGCAATGATAGGGACGCCCGCCGGGCGCGGCCGCCCGCCGATCCGCCCCCGCATAGACGTTGAGCGTCGCATCGAGGATGATATGCCGCCGCCGCATCTCTTCGAACAGCCGGGTCATCACCGGATTGTCGCCCTGCGCGAAGGCGGAATAATCGACCGGGAAGCGATCCTGATAGCTTTGCGGCGGCGGGCTGGAGAGCTGGTAGGCGAGATAGCAGCTGTGGGACATCGTGTCCGGCCCGGCCGCGATCACCTCGGCCGGGGTCGTCGGAAAGACCATCGCGTGGGTCCACACCCGCATCCCCTGACGATGCGCCTCCGCGGCGATCGCGCGCACCAGCCGCGCCGGAAGATTGGCGTAGATCTTGATCGCCGTCGCGCCCGTCCCCTTCGCCCGGGCGACGGCGAGCCGAAGATCGGTCGAATCGGCGATCGACTGCGCCCAGGGCGTCTCGCCCGGCGTCCAGCCGGCGCTGATCGCATGGGTGCGCGGATCGGCGAAGAAGCTCGGCCCGGCCATCACCGCCGCAAAGGCGAGATCCGGCCCGGCAATCTCTCCCGTGCGCGCCTCGCGATCGAGCTCGGCGATCGAGCGCAGATCATCGGCCATGATCCGGGTGGCGGTGATGCCGCTGTAAATGTCGCGGCGAAGCCAGGCGCGGGCGCGGACCGGATCGGGCGGCGTCGCCATATGCTGGTGCGAATCGATGAGGCCGGGAAGGAGCCAGCGTCCGGTGAGATCGACGATCCGCGCGCCCTGGAGCTGCGCCGGGGCCAGTGCGGCATCCGCGACCACCGCTTCGATCCGATCGCCGTCGGTCACCACGGCCATGTCGGGCCGTGGCGGCGCGCCGGTTCCGTCGATCAGGGTCGCATGGCGATAGATCGTGCGCGTGCCCGCGTCGGGCGGCGCGAACGGAGCCGCGGCCGCCAGCAGCACCGCGCCCGCAACAGCCAGAATGATCCGTGCGCCCCGCATGGCCTTTGCGCCTAGCATCCTGATCGCGCATGACAAATGGCTTTTCGGCGCAGCCCGCGACGCCTAGCAGGGGGCCATGGCCGACGACCTGCCCGAGCCGATCCCGGCCGCGACCCTGGTGCTGATGCGCTCCGCCGGATCGGGGCCGCCCGAGCTGCTGACGATCGAGCGCGGCGCGGGCATGGCCTTCGCCGCCGGCGCGCTCGCCTTTCCGGGCGGGCGAATCGACGATGAAGATCGCGCGGCCGCGGCCGCCTATCCGGCGCTGTCCGACGCCGCCGCGCGGATCGCGGCGATCCGCGAGACGATCGAGGAGACCGGGCTCGGCGGATCGCTTGCACCCGGCGATCTCACCCCCTTCGCGCGCTGGTGCCCCAATTTCCGCGAGACGAGGCGGTTCGATACGCTCTTCTATCTCGCCGAGGCCGGGTCGGACTGGCCGGCGCCGGTGGCGGCCGCGCACGAAGTGGGCCGCGTCTTCTGGGCGAGCGCCGCGGCGACGCTGGCCGAGATCGCGGCCGGCCGCGCCCATGCGATCTTTCCGACCCGCCGCAACCTCGAGCGGCTCGCCCGCTTCGGATCGATCGAGGAGGCCCGCGCCGACGCCGCGTGCCATCCGGTCCGCAAGATCACGCCGTGGATCGAGGACCGCGATGGCGAGGCTTTCCTGCGAATCCCGGACGATGCCGGTTATCCGGTGACGAGCGAGCCGCTGGCGACGGCGCGGCGGCGCTAGGTCGTATCGACACCTAAAATCCCCCTCCCTGACAGGGAGGGGTTAGGGGTGGGTTTAGCAGCGGGCGAGGCTCGATGCCTCGGCCGGTGCTGCTGCTGAGTCCGAGCAGAGTCTCTTGGGCGCGCGGACGCGCGCACCCACCCCCCACGCCTCCCTGCCAGCAGGGAGGGGAGGTGTCTTCGTTGGATGTCGATACAACCTAGCGCAGTGGCGCGTAGGTCAGGCCGAGCGTCCGGGTCCGCAGCCTTAGGATCATGTGGCCGGCGGTCATGAACAAGGTCCGCCCATCCTCGCCAAAGGCGCAGTTGGAGATGGCCGTCCCCGCGTCGATCCGGCCGAGCAGCGCGCCGGCGGGCGAGAAGATCATCAACCCGCCCGGCCCCGAAGCGAAGAGATTGCCGCGCGCGTCCACCTTCATCCCATCGGGGAGGCCCGGCCGGTCCGGACCGACCGAAGCGGTCATGTCGGCGAAGACGCGGCGGCTGGCGACATTGCCCTGCGCGTCGAGCGCATAGGCGATCCAGACGGCGCGGGCCGGATCGCTGTTCGAGACGTAGAGCGTCCGCCCGCCGGGCGAGAGGGCGACGCCGTTGGGAAAACTGAGGCTGCCGTCGATCAGCGTCACCCGGCCATCGGGGTCGAGGCGATAAACGCCGTTCGCCGGCTGCTCCTTCAGCGGCGAGGCATCGAGCCCGTCGAGCCCGTAGGGCGGATCGGTGAAATAGATTGCGCCATTGGCGGCGCGGACCAGATCGTTGGGCGAATTGAAGCGGCGGCCGTCATAGCGGGTCGCGAGCATCGTGCGCCGCCCGGTCGCGAGATCGAGCCGGACGATGGCGCGGTCGCCCGAATCGGCGATCAGCAGCGTGCCGCCCGGCCCGGCGATCATCCCGTTCGATCCCGGCTCGCGAAAGCCGGCGGTGTCGCCTTCGAGGCCGGCGGGCTCGCGAAAGACCGAAAGGCCATCGGCCGGGCGCCAGCGATACATGCGGTTGCGCGGCGGATCGCTGAAGACGAGGCTTCCAAGTGCGGCGATCCAGACCGGCCCTTCCGCCCAGTCCGGCCCCTCGGCGACCCGCTCCACCACCGCGTCCGGCGCGATGAGCGCGTCGAGCGCGGCGGCGCCGCGATGGATCCGGGCGGCGGGCTGCGGCTGCGCGGCAGCCGTTAGCGCTACCATGACGAGCCCCGAAAACAGCCTGCCGATCATCCCGCCCTCCGATGTCGATGATGGTCGCTCAATAGCGCGTTGCGGCGCGACTGGAAACATGCCGGGCCGGTATCGGGCGGCCTGACGCAACGCGAAGCAGGCGGGTGGGCTTCAATCCTCCGGAAGCGGATCGAGGGCAACGCTGGCGATCGTAGCGGCGGGTTCGGGCCTGCCATCGAGCGCGCGCCCGAGCGCGGCCCGATCGAGCGCATTATCCCAACGCGCGACGACGACCGTCGCGACCGCATTGCCGATGAAATTGGTGAGGCTGCGGCATTCGCTCATGAAGCGATCGATGCCGAGGATCAGCGCGAGGCCGGCGACCGGCACGGTCGGCACGACCGAGAGCGTGGCGGCGAGCGTGATGAAGCCCGCGCCGGTCACGCCCGCGGCTCCCTTCGAGCTGATCATCGCGATGAGCAGCAGGCCGATCTGGTCGCCGATCGAGAGATGGATCCCCGTCGCCTGCGCGATGAACAGGACGGCGAGGGTCATGTAGATATTGGTCCCGTCCAGGTTGAACGAATAGCCGGTCGGCACGACCAGTCCGACGACGCTGCGCGCGCAGCCCGCGCGCTCCATCTTGTCGATCAGGCTCGGCAGCGCCGCTTCGGAGGAGGATGTGCCGAGCACGAGGAGCAATTCCGCCTTGAGATAGCGGATCAGCTTGAGGATCGAGAAACCGGCCAGCCGCGCCATCGCGCCGAGCACGACCAGCACGAACAGCAGCGACGTCAGGTAGAATGTCGCGACAAGCGCTCCGAGATTGACGACCGATTCGATGCCGTATCGGCCGATCGTGAAGGCGATCGCCCCGAAGGCGCCGATCGGTGCGAGCCGCATCAGGAGGGCAACGAGGCGGAAGACGACCAGCGACAGCCGATCGAGAAAGTCGAGCACCGGATCGGCCGGATCGCCGACCAGCGACAAGGCGATCCCGAACAGGATCGCGACCAGCAGCACCTGGAGGATCGAGCCGCCGGTCAATGCCGAGACCATCGTGTCGGGAATGATATCGAGCAGGAATCCGGTGACGCTCGCCGCGTGCGCTTCCTGGTTGTAGGTCGCGACGCTGCCGGCATCGAGCGTCGCCGGATCGACGTTCATGCCCGCGCCCGGCTGGAGGAGATTGCCGACGATCAGGCCGACGATCAGCGCCAGTGTCGAGAAGAACAGGAAATAGGCGAAGGCCTTCGCGGCGACCCGGCCGACGGAGCGAAGCTCGCGCATCCCGGCGATCCCGGTGACGATGGTGAGGAAGATGACGGGCGAGATCACCATCTTCACCAGCTTGATGAAGCCGTCGCCGAGTGGCTTCAGCGCCGCCCCCTGCGCGGGCCAGAAATGGCCGACGATCACGCCGAGCACGATCGCGGCGAGCACCTGGGCATAGAGGAGCCGGGCGATCGACGCGCGGCGCGGCACCGTCGGGATCGCCCGGTCCGCTGCAGCAGGCAAACTCATCCGCCCCCTCCTCCTCCCGCCGGCCGCGGGCCGGGCTCAGCCCGGCATCGAACGCGCCGCGCCGCCGCGTTATGCCCGGCTCCGCGCCCCAGGCCAACGCGCCGATCCGGCCCCATGCGCTGCGGGGGTCTTTGAACGGAGCTGTCATACGGATCACTTGCACGCATCCCTTGAACGCAAGGGCGGCAAAGCGATCGTGAAAGCGGCAGAATTCCGCGATTCCGCCATTTCCGGCGGAGATGGTGACCCCTACGGGACTCGAACCCGTGTTTCAGCCGTGAAAGGGCCGCGTCCTAACCACTAGACGAAGGGGCCGCGAGGCGACGCGCGGCTTAGGGGGTGGCGGCGGGCGGGTCAAGGCGGTCGGCGCGGCGCCCATCGACGGCCGGCGTCTCGATCGCGGCCGCCGGCACGTCGCTTTCGCCCGCCGAGGCGATCGCGAAGCGGCCGCGCGCGCGGATGTCGGCGGACGAGGCGCCGACCATCAGCTCGATCTCGCCCGGCTCGATCCGCCAATGGCCGCCGGGGCTCCAGATCGCGAACTGGGCGGGCGCCAGGGTGAAGGTGACGCGCTTCATCTCGCCGGGCGCGAGCGCGATCCGGCGAAAGCCGCGAAGCTCCATCACCGCGCGCGAGACGCTGGCCACCGGATCGCGGGCGTAGAGCTGGACCACCTCGTCGCCGGCGCGCGCGCCGACATTGCGGACCGTGACCGAGGCGGTCACGGCGCCGCCCGCCGCCGGCGCGATCTCCAGGGCGCCATAGGCGAAGCGGGTGTAGGAAAGGCCGTGGCCGAAGGGGAAGACGGGGCCGACGGGAAGATCGCGATAGCGCGACGTGTCCGAGGCCAGATCGGCGCTCGCCGGACGACCGGTGGGAAGCGCGGCATAGCTTTCGGGAAGCGCGCCGGCGGATCGCGGGAAGGCGATCGGCAGGCGGCCGGCGGGCGAGACCCGCCCGGTCAGCACATCGGCGATCGCCGGGCCGGCCTCGACGCCGAGGAACCAGGTTTCGAGGATCGCCGGCGCCCGCGCGGCGAGTCGATCGATCGCGAGCGGCCGCCCGCTCATCAACAGCACGACCACCGGCCGGCCGGTATCGAGCAGCGCATCGGCCAACGCCTGCTGCGCGCCGGGCAGGCCGAGATCGGCGCGGCTGCGCGCCTCGCCGCTCATGTCGAAAGTCTCGCCGACGACGAGAAGGACGAGATCGGCGCGGCGCGCGGCGGCGACGGCGGCGGGAATTCCCGATTCATCGTCGCTCGATGGCGCGGCGCCAGGGACATAATCGATCGCCACGCCGGGCAGCGCCGCGCGGAGCGCCGGCAGCAGGGGCCGCACATCCTCCACCCGTCCGGCGGAGCGCCAGGGGCCGAGCTGCGAGCCGGCATCGTCGGCAAGCGCGCCGATCACCGCGATGCGCCGCGCCGAGGCGGCGATCGGGAGCAGACCGCCGTCATTCCTGAGCAGCACGATCGATCGCGCCGCGGCATTGCGGGCCGCCGCTCGGCTGGCCGGGGTGAGCATCGTCGCCGCCTCCAGCGCCGCGTCGCCGCGATATGGGTTGTCGAACAGGCCGAGCCGCTCCTTGACCGAGAGCACGCGGCGGACGGCGCGGTCGAGCGCCTCCATCACCGCCGGATCGGCCTGCGCGCGCCGCTCGAGCTCGGCGTAGAGGCCGCTGTTCATGTCCATGTCGACCCCGGCGCCGAGCGCGAGCGCCGCCGCGTCGGCATCGCTGCCCGCGACGCCATGGGCGCGAAGCTCGGCAACGCCGTTCCAGTCGCTGACCACGAGGCCCGGCCAGTGCCAGGCATCGCGAAGGGTGCCGGTCAAGAGATCATGATCGGCATGGGCGGGGACGCCCCCGATCGTGTTGAAGGCCGCCATGAATGATCCGGCACCGGCCCGTGCGGCGGCGTGGAATGGCGGGAGATAGATTTCGTTCAGCGCGCGATCGGACAGGTCCGCACCGGCATAATCGCGCCCGCCGGTGGCCGCCCCATAAGCGGCGAAATGCTTGGCCGTGGCGAGGATCGAATCGGGCGCGGCGAGCGTGGCGCCCTGGAAGCCGCGCACCTGCGCCTCGGCCATCCGGCTGCCGAGATAGGGATCCTCGCCCGCGCCCTCGACGACGCGGCCCCAGCGCGGATCGCGGGCAACGTCGATCATCGGCGCGAAGGTCCAGTTGAGCCCGGCGGCGCTTGCCTCGATGGCGGCAATGCGGGCGGCGCCTGCTTCGACCGCCGGATCCCAGCTCGCCGCCATAGCCAGCGGCACCGGGAAGATCGTGCGATAGCCGTGGATCACGTCGGCGCCGAGCAGGAGCGGGATGCCGAGCCGCGATTCTTCCACCGCGATCCGCTGCACCTCGCGCGTTTCGGCGGCGCCGGCGACATTGAGATAGGAACCGACGCGCCCCTGGCGGATGCGCGCGCGCTCGCCATCGTCGATCAGGCTGTTCGGCGCGCGCTGGCGCCCGCCGGCGACCTGGACGAGCTGGCCCACCTTCTCGGCGACCGTCATCCGCGACAGCAGCGCCTCGACCCGCGGCGACGCGGCCTCCTGCGCCGATCCTGCCACCCCGGTGACGGCCAGCAGCACGGCGAGCAACGACCGCTTCAACCCCATCGACCCCCTCCTCAATCGGCCCAGGCGGCATCCTCCAGATGGAGCTCGGCGGCGCCGTTGCCGTGATAGTCGTCGCGCTTGACCCGGCCGGCGAGCCATAGCTTGCGGTGCGGCGGCGCGGCGAGCAGCGCCTCGCCCAGCGGGCCATCCGCCATGCGGAAGGCGATCGCCTTGATCCGCCGCCCGTCCGCGCCCGCGGCGATCACCCGCAGGTGGCCGCTGCCGACAATGTCCGCCTTCACGAGGTTCACCGGGCCGGCGACCACCGCCGGGCCGGGCCAGCCGGCGCCATAGGGGCCGCCGGCGTCGAGCGCGTCGCACAGATGCGCGGTGACCCCGCCGGGCGCGACCACCGCGTCGATCAGCAGGGCGCGCCCGTCGCGGCTCGCGGCGATCGCTGCGCCAAGCCGGTCGTCGAGGAAATCGGCGAGCGCCTCGATCCGGTCGCCGGCCACGGTGAGGCCGGCCGCCATGGCGTGGCCGCCGCCGGCGACGAGCAGGCCGCTGTCCTTGGCGGCGAGCACCGCGGCGCCGAGATCGACCCCGGAGATCGACCGGCCCGAGCCCTTGCCCGGGCCCTCCGGCTCGAGCGCGACCACGATTGCCGGCTTGTGCAGCTTTTCCTTCAATCGCCCGGCGACGATGCCGATGACGCCGGGGTGCCAGCCCTGGCCGGCGACGAGCGCAACCGCGCGATTGCCCTGCGCGGCGGCGAGCGCCTCCGCCTCCTCGGTCACCGCCGCCTCGATCGCGCGCCGCTCCTCGTTCAGCCGATCGAGCTCGGCGGCGATCGCCTGCGCCTCGGCCGGATCCTCGGTCGTGAGCAGCCGGACGCCGAGATCGGATTTGCCGACCCGGCCGCCGGCGTTGATCCGGGGGCCGAGCGCGAAACCGAGATCGCGGCACTCGACCGCGCGGGTGAGCCTCGCGGCATCGGCGAGGGCGGCAAGGCCGATATTGCGCCGGCCCGCCATGACCTTCAGCCCCTGCGTCACGAAGGCGCGATTGAGGCCCCTCAGCTGCGCCACGTCCGCGACCGTGCCGAGCGCGACGAGATCGAGCAGCTCGATCAGCTTCGGCTCCTCGCGGCCGGCGAAGAAGCCGCGCGCGCGCAATTCGCGAAGCAGCGCCGCGCCGAGCAGGAAGGCGACGCCGACCGCGGCGAGATGGCCGTGCGCCGCCGCCTCCGCCGCTTCGTCTAGCCGGTTCGGATTGACGATGGCGAAGGCGTCGGGGAGCGTGCTCGCGCATTTGTGGTGATCGACGACGATCACGTCGAGGCCGGCTTCCTTCGCCATCGCCAGCGCCTCGAACGCCTGCGCCCCGCAATCGACCGTGACGACGAGCTGCGCCCCGTCCCCGGCAAGGCGGACCAGCGCCTCGCCCGAGGGCCCATAGCCCTCCATCAGACGATCCGGGATATAGGCGCCCGCGTCGAGCCCGAGCATGGCGAGCAGCCGGATCAGCAGCGCCGCGGACGTGGCGCCGTCCACGTCATAGTCGCCGAACACGATCACCCGTTCGCCACGCTCGACCGCATCGGCAAGCCGCGAGGCCGCCTTGTCCATGTCGGCGAAGAGCGAGGGATCGGGCATGAAGCCGCGCAGGGTGGGCGCGCGGTGACGATCCAGCTCATCGCGCGCGACGCCGCGGGCCATCAGCAACTGATCGACGAGATCGTCGGGGGCGAAGCCGGGATCGAGCCCTTCGGTGCCGCCGCGCCAGCGCCACGGCTGGCCGAGGATCGAGCGCGAAACGCCATAGACATGGGGAGAAACCGTCAACACGCGCACATCCTAGGGCAGCCGCGCGTCCGCGTGAATCCCGAACTGGCGAAAGCCGCGTTCACCATGCCCTTTCGCCGGTTCTTCACCTGTTCGGCATTACACCGACGCTGCCGGAATTCGGCCGTGAGGAGATGTAACATGCGACGCATCGTCACCCTCGCCTTCCTCGCCACGCTGGCGTCCGGCGCGGCCCTGGCTCAGCCGCCGGCGGCCTCGCCCGATCAGCCCCGCACCGTCCAGCTCGAGCTTCGCCAGGGCGGCCGCCTGCTCGGCACGCCAAGCGTAACCCTTGCCCCCGGCCGTTCGGCCGCGGTCAGCGTCGGCGGAGTCTATTCGCTGCGCCTCAGGCTCGATCACGCCGCCGATGCGGCGAGCGCCGCCTATCTCGTCCGATCGACGCTGTACCGGTCGGACGGCAGCGGTGGCCCTGTCGCCTCACCCGCCGTGACGCTCGCCGAGGGCGAGCAGGCGCGGCTCAGGATCGCGGCCGGCGATGGCGGGCCGCTCCTGTTCGCGGTGCTGATCCACTAGGGCGATTCGTCAGTCGTGCTGGCCCGGCTCGCGCCGGTGCTCGCCGCGCACCCAGCGCACCGTGCCGGTCGACGCGCGCATGACCACGCTTTCGGTGGTGATGCAGCTCTTGCGGCGCTTCACGCCTTCCAGAAGCGTGCCGTCGGTGACGCCGGTGGCGGCGAAGATGACGTCGCCCTGCGCCAGATCCTCCAGGTGATAGATCCGGTTGAGATCGGTGACGCCCCAGCGCGCGGCGCGGCTTCGCTCGTCATCGTTGCGGAAGACGAGCCGGCCCTGGAACTGGCCGCCGACGCAGCGCAGCGCCGCCGCCGCGAGCACGCCCTCGGGCGCGCCGCCCTGGCCCATATAGACGTCGATCGTCGTATCGGGATCGGTGACGGCGATCACGCCCGCGACATCGCCGTCGGGGATCAAGGCGACGCCGCAGCCGAGGCTCCGCAGCTCGGCGATCAGCGCGGCATGGCGCGGGCGATCGAGCACGCAGGCGATGATCTCGCCCGGCGGCACGCCCTTGGCCTCGGCGATCGCGCGGATATTGTCGCTGGGCGATTTCGCGAGGTCGATCACGCCCTCGGGATAGCCGGGGCCGATCGCGAGCTTGTCCATATAGACGTCCGGCGCGTTGAGCAGGCAGCCTTCCTCGGCGATCGCGAGGACGGCGAGCGCATTGGCGCCCGCCTTGGCGGTGATCGTCGTGCCTTCGAGCGGATCGAGCGCGATGTCGATCTTCGGCCCGCTTCCCTGCGCGGCGCCCACCTTCTCGCCGATATAGAGCATCGGCGCCTCGTCGCGCTCGCCCTCGCCGATGACGACCGTGCCGTCCATTTCGAGCTCGTTGAGCGCCGCGCGCATCGCCTCGACCGCCGCGCGATCCGCCGCCTTCTCGTCGCCACGACCGACCAGTTTCGACGCGGCGACCGCCGCCGCCTCGGTCACCCGCACCATCTCCATCACCAGCAGCCGATCGAGAACGTGGCTCGCGCTTACCATGATATTCGTCATCCTCTCTTGGTTTGCCGGGCGGATAGGCGAGGCCTGTCACAAAGTCGAGACGCGCGCCGGGGTTCCGCCGGCTAGCCGCGGCGGCGCGACCGGCGCTCGCCGCGCCGTTCCTTGCGCCTTGCCTTGGCGGCGGCGGAGGCGGCCTTGCGCTTGCCTTCGGGCGTGTCGCCGAACCTCACTTCGTCGAGCGGGAGGGCATCGCCCGCCGCCGGATCGAAGCCGAGGCTCGCCAGCGTCGCGGCGAAATGTTCGGGCAGCGCCGCGGTCGCGTCGATCCGCCCGCCGTCCGGGTGATCGATCCGGAGCCGCCGCGCGTGGAGGTGCAGCTTGCGGCTGATCGCCCCGGTGAGGAAGGCGTCCTGCCCGCCATATTTGCCATCGCCGACGATCGGATGACCGATGGCGAGCATGTGGACGCGCAGCTGGTGAGTGCGCCCCGTCAGCGGCTGCAGCTCGACGAAGGCGGCGCGATTGCCGGCGCGTTCGATCACGCGGTAGCGGGTGCGCGACGGCTGGCCCTCCTCCTCGTCGACATGCATCTTCTCGCCGCCCGTGCCGGGCTGCTTGGCGAGCGGCAGATCGATCAGCCCCTCCTCCACCGAGGGCACGCCCGCGACGACCGCCCAATAGACCTTGCGCGCGGTGCGACCGGAAAAGGCGCGCGAGAAAAAGGCGGCGGCGCGCGGCGTGCGGGCGACAAGCAGCGCCCCGGACGTGTCCTTGTCGAGCCGGTGGACGAGCTTGGGCCGCGGCGCGCCTTCATCGACCAGGCCGTCGAGCAGCCGATCGAGATGGTCCTTCGTCTTCGTGCCGCCCTGGGTGGCGAGGCCCGGCGGCTTGTTCAGCACGAAAGCGGCGGGATCGGATTCGATCACCATCGCGCGGACGAACTCGATCTCGTCCTCGCTCAGCACTTCGCGGCGGCGCTGCGGCCTTGCCGGCGCGGCCTTCGCGCTCTGGGGCGGCACGCGGATCACCTGCCCCGCCTCGATCCGATCGCCCGGAGTCGCGCGCTTCCCGTCGATTCGCAGCTGACCCGTGCGCGCCCAACGCGAAACCTCGCCAAACCCCGCCTCCGGCAGATGGCGCTTGAACCAGCGATCGAGCCGGATGCCATCATCCTCGGCATCGACGGTGAACTGGCGGACCTGATCGCTGCTCATCCCGCCGCCCGCACGATCCACAGGCCCGCGAAGAGCAATGCCACCGCGCCGAGCACCGAGGCGAGGACGTAAGCGAGCGCGGTGCCGATCTCGCCCCGCTCGATCATCAGCGCGACCTCGAGGCTGAAGGCCGAGAAGGTGGTGAAGCCGCCGAGCAGCCCGACGCCGAGGAGCAGCCGTGTCTGCTCGCTGCCGCCGGCCCTGACCAGCCAGCCGGCCAGCAGGCCCATGAGGAGCCCGCCGGCAAGGTTCACGCTCAAGGTTCCCCAGGGAAAGCCGGGGCCGAGCCCGCGCAGCGCGACGAGCCCGACGAGATGCCGCAGGCCCGCGCCGAACGCGCCGCCGAGCATGACGATGAGCAGGTTGGGCATGGCCGGCCTGTACCCGGCCGGGCGTCGGTGCGCCAGCCTCAGCGCCCGTTATTGACGATCAGCGCGACTTCGGACCCGTTCGCCTGCGGCGTGACGATGAGGTAATAGGCGCCATCGGTGCGCGGATTGACCCCGCCGAGCACATGATCCTGCCCACGCACCTGATGCTCCGCATCATAGCCGCCGCGCTGCGCGACGCCCTGGTAGAACTGGATCACCCGCTGCCAGCTGTCGCTGGTCGTGAAGCTGACGACGCGCATCGAGCAGCCGCCATTGTTGTTCCCCGCCGCCTCGGTGATGCGGCCGCCCGGATAGGCCGGAAACTCGGCCGGCAGACGCTGCGCCCAGGAGAGGTTGTTGTCGAAGGGCTGGGCGCAGCCGGCGGGCGCGTGATCGCCACCCGCCGCCGCGACCCGCTGGCCGCCGGCGGACGATCCGGCGGGATATTGCGCCTGCACCGGGGTTTCGGGCGGGCGCGCCTGATTGGGATGCGCCTGCTGGTTGAGATTGGGATCGACCATGATCTGGTCGGCGAGCGCGCTGGTCAGCGCCGGATCGGCATCGTTGCCGGCGAGGCTGTTGTCGAGCGCGGCGAGATTGTTCGCCTCCCCGCCGCCGCACGCGGCGAGGGCAAGCAGGCCGGCAAGGCCGAACGAACGAAGAATCATGGCGCGAGCGATCATGAAAGGCGTCTCCCTGACGCCCTATATGCCGCAAGCCGGGCCGCGATGGGTGATCGGAATCGGTTAATGCGGGGGCCGGGCGGCATCTGTGCCGGAACGGGACTGCCAGTAGGCAAAGGTTTCCGCCTGAACCGAGGCGATGAAGCGCGCCGCCTCGGGCCCCTCCCACGGTCCATCATAGCCGCGGTCGCGGCCGCCGCCGGCGACCCACCAGCCCTGGCCGGGAATGCCGTCGCTGGCGCGAACGACAAGCACCGCGAGCTCCGGCTCGCCGTTGGCGGCGGCGGCGCGGTCGATCTCGCCAAGCATCGCGCACAGCGCCCGCATCTTCGGCCGGGAAAAGCGGTACCCCAGATGCTCGAGCAGCGTGCCATAGGAGAGGGCGGTGCCGGCCCGCGCTGCCGCGACCAGATGGGCGCGCACCTCGTGCGGGTCGGCGATCGGGATCATTCGGTCTCCTCATGCCTCCCCGTGCGGCGCAGCCTCGTCGGGAGGATCCATGGGAGGATTTAGTGTTCCGAGCCGGTCAGCACCAGCCGGCCATCGACGCCGCCGCCGTTGCGGGGCGTCAGGCGCACCTCGAAATGCTGATCGCCGCGCCGGGTGCCGGAGATGACGAAGCCACCGCCGCTGGGCGCGGCCGAGGCGACATGCACGTCCGGTCCGCGCGCCGGATCGCGATACCAGTCGGCGATGCGCGCGCTGTCGTCGGGACTCGAAAAGGCGATGTCGACCACGCCATCGCCTTCATTGGCGTTGACGTGGACGCCACCGACCCGCGAGCCCGGATAGAGGAATCCGTCGGTGCTGTCGGCGCGCATTTCGGCGCGGACGCTTTCAGGCACGCTCACCGACATGTTGAACCCGGGCGCCTGGATCGACACGCGGCCGTCCTGGCCGTTTCCGGCGGCATTGATGTCGATATTGGCGTCCTCACCCGCGTCGTTGCCGATGTGGACATCGCAGGCGCCGAGCACGAGCGCACCGGCGAACAGGGGAGCGAGCTTCAGCAAGGTCATGGCGATCCTCCTCGGCGCGGGTATAAGTGTATTATGTAGGCAACACAATCCGTCACCGCACTTGCATCGGCCCGGCGGACGGGGAATGATCCGCGTCCATGAAGACCGACCCCAGGATCGACGCCTATATCGAGCGCCAGGCGGACTTCGCCCGGCCGATCCTGACCCATCTTCGCGCGACGATCCACGAGGCGTGCCCCGACGCGGAGGAAGCGGTGAAGTGGCGGATGCCGAACTTCCTCTACAAGGGGAAGATCCTCGCCAACATGGCTGCGTTCAAGGCCCATGCGAGCTTCGGTTACTGGAACGATGCGATGCTCCGGCAGGATGAGCGCAATTCCGAGGCGATGGGGCAGTTCGGGCGGATCGGATCGATCGACGATCTGCCCCCGCGCGAGCGCCTGATCGAGCTGACGCGCCAGTCGATGGCGCTGATCGATTCGGGCGCGAAGCCGCCGCGCCCGCCGGCGAACAAGGCGCCGCCCGAGGTTCCGAATGACATGCGCGCCGCGATCGACGCCAATGCACCGGCAAAGGCGACGTTCGATGCCTTCCCGCCCAGCGCTCAGCGCGACTATGTCGAATGGATCACCGAGGCGAAGCGCGAGGAGACGCGCACGAAGCGGATCGCGCAGGCGGTGGAATGGCTCGCCGAGGGCAAGCGCCGGAACTGGAAATACGAAAACTGCTGAACGCTCAGAGCTGCCCGTTCGGGATCGGCTCGGCTGGCGGCGCGACCGGGTGGCAGACCGGCAGGTGGAGCCGCTCCGCGTCGGAGCAGTTTCGCACCTGCGTATCGCCGGTCGGCGCGATGAAGATCGCCCAATGCCGGCCATCGTCGCACAGTGCCACCCACATGGCGAGATTGCCGTGATCCTGTTGCTGCGCGACCGCCTGCACCTTGTGGCAACGATTGCCGTTGTCGCGGATCGCCCGCATCAACCCGAGCCGCTGCATCGGCGGCGAGAGCGCCTTGAGCTGATCGTTGTAGGGATTGGCGATGGTGATGTGCTGGACATTGGCGGGCGGCGAATCGTCGCCGCACGCCGCCAGCGCCGCCAGGGCGGCGGCACATCCGGCGGTGAGGAGGGCGACGCGGATCATTGCGTGTTCGCGGCTGCGCCCGGCGCCGGCGCCACGGCGCCGTTGACCACCGTCGCGCCGCCATTGCCGGTCAGGACGATCGTATAGGTCGCGCCATTGTCGCAATGCGCGGTCCAGGCCGGATTGCCCCGTTGCGGCGCGGCCGGCTCCGATGAATCGACATGCTGGCAATCCTGATTGGCGTCACGGATCGCCCGGATGAAGACGGCGTTGCGGCTGCCCTCTGGAAGCGCCGCGATCTGGTTCCCGCTCGCGGCGGCGCTGTCGGCCTCATTGACCGGCGCGACGGGCGGCGGGCTTGAATTGCACGCGGCAAGCACGAGAGCGGCAGCGGCGGCGGCGACGGTCCGGATCATCGCGGGTTCTCCTTCCCCGTGGTTGGGCCAAGGTCGATCGGCGAAACCGCGGCTTCAGCCGACCTGGGCGGCGTCGCGATAGTGCGCGCGAAGCGCCCCTTTGTCGATCTTGCCGGTGCCGAGCTTGGGCAGCGGCCGATCGGCGATCCAGATGACCGCCGGCAGCTTGAACGCAGCCAGCCGCTCCGAAAGAAAGGCGAGCACGGACGCGGAATCGAGCCCGCCTTTCTCGCCATAGATGACGGCGGCCGGCGCCTCGCCAAGCCGTTCGTCGGGAATTCCGAACACGGCCGCCTCGGTCACGAGCGGGTCGCCATAGAGGGCGGCCTCGACCTCCTGGGCGCTGATATTCTCGCCGCCCCGAATGATGATGTCCTTCTTGCGATCGACGATGAAGAGATAGCCGTCCTCGTCGAGATAGCCGATGTCGCCGGTGCGGAAATAGCCGTCGGCGGTGATCGCCGCGCGGGTCGCGGCCTCGTCGTTCCAATAGCCGCGGATATTGGCGGCCGAGCGGATCGCGATCTCCCCGCGCTCTCCGGCGGGCAGGTGAGCGTCGCCATCGCCGAGGATGGCGAGCTCGACCAGCGGCTGCATCACCCGTCCGGTCGAGGCCGGCTTGTCATGGTAGTTGGACCAGAAGTTCGAGCAGCCGACCGCATTGGTCTCGGTGAGGCCGTAGCCGAGCGCCGGCTGCGCGCCGGTGAAGGTCTTTTCAAGCCGCTCGACATGCGCGACCGGCCGCGCCGCGCCGCCGGCGGCGATGTCGGTGAGCGACGACAGGTCATATTTCGTGCGGGACGGCGACTGGGCGAGCTCCATGCTCATCGTCGGAACCCCGACGAAATAGGTGATCTTCTCCTTCTCGATCAGCCGCAGCGCCTCTTCCGGGTCCCATTTCGGCATCAGCACCATCGTGCGCCCGATGACGAAGCTGTTGAGCAGCACCGGCACCTCGCCGGTCACATGGAAAAGCGGCACGTTGATGAGGGTACGCGGCGGCGCCGGCGGGTTGCCCGACGCCTGGCGGATGCCGAGCAGGGCGGCGAGCCCCATCGCATAGGTATAGACGGCGGTCGTGACGGCGCGATGGGTCGATACCGCGCCCTTGGCGAGGCCGGTCGAGCCGGACGTGAAGAGGATGGTCGCATCGTCGGTCGGCAGCACGATCGGCAGATCGGCCTCGCCGGCATCCATCAGCGGCGCGATCGCCGACTCGATCGGCCCCTCGATGGGGAGGATGACGAGCGGGATCGGGCAGCCCGCGGCCTGGAGCCGCTCGCCGCGCGGCGCATCGGCGATCATCAGCTTCGGCCGGGTCAGCGTCAGCGCGTGCATCATCTCCTCGCCGCGCCACCAGCCGTTGAGCAGGGTCGCGACCCCGCCGGCCTTGAGCACCGCCATCCAGGTGACGATCCACGCCGGGCAGTTGCGCATCACGATGCCGATCCGGTCCCCCTTGCCGACGCCGCGCGCGACGAGGGCGCGGGCGAGTGATGTGGCCTGGCGGTTGAGATCGGAGAAGCTCAGCCTCTCATCCCCGGCGACCACGGCCTCCATGTCGGCGTGAAGACCGCAGAAGATGTCGAACAGGGTGGGGAGCGTCGGCGGGAGATTGGTCACGATGGCGAGGCCGCTGTCGGGATCGCGGCCGACCTGGATCCGTCCGCCCTCGCCGGTGACCTCGGCGATCGCTGCGTCATAAATGCGATCCAGCTCGCTCGGCATCCAGTCCTGCTCCGTCTTTGCCTTTTCTTATGCCCCCACTATGAAGGCGCGAACCCGGAGGGGGAAGCCTTGATTGACGCACTGACGACATCGGCGGCGGCGGCGAACGCGGTTTCCGCGATCCGATACACCGACCTGCATTTGAGCCCGATCGTGTTCCAGATCGGCGCCTTCTCGCTGCGCTGGTACAGCCTCGCCTATCTCGCCGGGATCGTCGCCGGCTGGTGGTATCTGATGAAGCTGCTCGGGCAGCCGGGCGCGCCGATGGCGAAACGCCATGCCGACGACATGGTCTTCTATGCGACGCTCGGCATCATCCTCGGCGGGCGGCTCGGCTATGTCCTGTTCTACAAGCCGCTCGACTATCTCCAGCATCCGGTGGAGATCGTGCGCCTGTGGGACGGCGGAATGTCGTTCCACGGCGGCGTCATCGGCGTCAGCCTCGGCATCATGTGGATGGCGCGAAAGCACCGGCTCGATTGGCTGCGGATCCACGATTATGTGGCGTGCTGCGTGCCGTTCGGGCTGTTCTTCGGCCGGCTCGCCAATTTCGTGAACAGCGAATTGTGGGGCGGCATCACGACCGTGCCCTGGGCGGTGCGCTTCTGCGAATCCTTCGATGCGGCGGGCGTCTGCACCGCGCTCGGCCCGCCGCGCCATCCAAGCCAGCTCTACGAGGCGGCGCTGGAGGGCATCGTGCTGTTCGCGATCCTCGCCTTCGCCTTCTGGAAGACTCGGGCGCGCTACAAGCCGGGGCTCCTCGTCGGCCTCTTCATCCTGGGCTATGGGCTGATCCGCTTTGGGCTCGAATTCATCCGCGAGCCGGACGCGCATCTCGTCCATTTCGCGCAGGAGACCGGGCTGCACATGGGACAGTGGCTGTCGCTGCCGATGATTCTCGGCGGGCTCTATCTCGTCTTCACCGCGAACAAGCGCACGGAGCGCGTCCGGCCGGTCCCCGCCGATGAGCCGGCCGCCACCTGAAGACGATCTGCGCCGGCGGATCGAGGCAGAGGGCGCGGTGAGCGTCGCCGATTATATGGCGGCGGCGAACGCCTATTATTACGCCACCCGCGATCCGCTTGGCGCGGCCGGCGACTTCACGACCGCGCCCGAGATCAGCCAGATGTTCGGCGAGCTGATCGGCATCTGGTGCGCCGATCTGTGGCGGCGCGCGGGCCGGCCCGACGGCATCGCCTATGTCGAGCTCGGGCCCGGGCGCGGCACGCTCGCCGCCGATGCGCTGCGCGCCATGCGCGGCGCCGGGCTGGTGCCGCAGGTCCATTTCGTCGAGACCAGCCCGGTGCTCCGCGCGGCCCAGGCCGAACGGGTGCCGGACGCGCGCTGGCACGACGATCCGGCCGCGCTGCCCGAAGGCCCGCTGCTGATCGTCGCCAACGAATTTTTCGATGCGCTTCCGGTCGCGCAGTTCGATGCGGCGGGGCGCGAGCTCATGGTGACGATCGAGGGCGGTCGCTTCGTCCGCGAGGGCAGTGTCGCGACCGAAGCGTCGCCGGCCGGGATCGCGCTCGCCCGCTTGCTCGCGTGCCGGATCGTCACCCAGGGCGGCGCGCTGCTCGCGATCGACTATGGCCCGGCGCGGCCCGGCGCGGGCGACACGCTCCAGGCGGTCAAGGGCCATGCTTTCGCCGATCCCTGGGAGGCGCCGGGGAGCCGCGACCTCACCGCCCATGTCCAGTTCCCGGCGCTCGCCGCAGCGATTCGCGGCGAGGGCGCAAGCGTCCACGGACCGCGCCCCCAGGGCGACTGGCTGGAGGCGATGGGGATCGCGCTTCGCGCCGCCGCGCTGGCCCGGTCCGCGCCGGAGCGGACCGAGGAGATCGAGGGCGCGCGGCTGCGCCTCACCGCGCCGGCGCAGATGGGGCGATTGTTCAAGACCATGGCGGCGACCGCGCCGGGCTGGCCCGATCCGGCGGGGTTCTGAGATGAGCGAGATCACCTATCGCGACGCGACCGCCGCCGACGTCGAGGCGATCGACGCGCTGTTCCGGCGCGTCTTCACCGAGATTTTCGGCCATCTCTACGATCCGGCAGACCTCGCCGCCTTCTATGCCGCCTTCACCCGCGAGGCATGGCTGGCCGAGCTCGCCCAGCCGGACCTCCGCATCCGCCTTGCCGAAGCGGATGGCGCGGTCGCCGGTTTCGCCAAGGTCAGCGACCCGACCCTGCCGGTGACGCCCGCGGGCCCGGCGATGGAGCTGCGCCAGCTCTATCTCGATCCGGACCAGCGCGGCGCGGGCGTGGCGGACGCGCTCATGGCCTGGGCGCTTGGCGAGGCGGAGGCGCGCGGCGCTGGCGAAATCTTCCTCTCCGTCTACATCGACAATCACCGCGCCCGCCGGTTCTACGAACGATATGGATTCGAGACGGTCGGGCGTTACGACTTCATGGTCGGCACCCATGCCGACGAGGATTTGCTGATGCGGCGGACATTGTGAGCGTCGAGACCATCCGATCGCGCCTGATCGGCGTGCCGCACGGCTTTCTCGGCCGGCGCGGCGGCGTCTCGCAAGGGGTGTGCGCGGGCCTGAACGTCGGCCTCGGGTCCGGCGACGAGCGCGCCGCCATCGCCGAAAACCGCCGCCGCGCCGTGGCCGCCGTGGCGCCGGGCGCCGCGCTGGTGACCGTCCATCAGGTCCATTCCGCGATCGCGGTCCATGCGGCCGCCCCCTGGCCGGACGATGCGCGGCCCCATGCCGACGCCATGGTGACGGATCGGCCAGGCCTCGCCCTCGGCATCCTGACCGCCGATTGCGCGCCGGCCCTGCTCGCCGATGCCGAAGCGGGGGTCATCGGCGCCGCCCACGCGGGCTGGAAGGGCGCGCTTGGCGGCGTGATCGAGGCGACGATCGTCGCGATGGAAAAGATCGGCGCGGCGCGCGAACGGATCGCGGCGGCGATCGGCCCGGCCATCGCGCGGCGAAGCTATGAGGTGGACGAGGCCTTTGCCCGCCGCTTCGCCGAGGCCGACCCGGACAATGAGCGATTCTTCGCGCCCGGACGCGCGGGCCGTCACCAGTTCGACCTCGAAGCCTATGTCGCCGCCCGGCTCGCCGCCGCCGGCGTGACCCGGGTGGAGGCGATGGGGCTCGACACCTATGCCGATCCCGACCGCTTCTTCTCCTATCGCCGCGCCACCCATTCGGGCGAAGCCGATTACGGCCGCCAAATTTCGCTGATCGCGCTTCCGGGCTAGATCGTCGCCGTCGATTTCGGTTAAAGGCGCGTCCGGGCAACGGACCTCACCCCTGGGCCGCTCCGCCGGAGCCGGCCTTGAGCCTGTCCCGAAGCGACAGGCTCGGTCTCCACGCATCGTTCGCGATTCGCCGAAGGGAGACGAGACATGGCAGACGAAAACGAACTGACCGGCGCGACCGCGCGCCGCCGACCCAAGCCCGACGTGCTGGAGATCGGCGGGCGCAAATTGAAGCCGTCCACGCTGATGATGGGCCACGGCTTCGATCCGGCGCTTTCCGAAGGCGCGCTGAAGCCGCCCATCTTCCTCACCTCGACCTTCGTCTTCGAGAACGCGGCCGCCGGCAAGCGCTTCTTCGAAGGCGTGACCGGCAAGCGGCCGGGCGGGGCGGAGGGCCTCATCTATTCGCGCTTCAACGGCCCCAACCAGGAGATATTGGAGGACCGGCTCGGCCTGTGGGAGGATGCCGAGGACGCGCTCAGCTTCTCCAGCGGCATGTCGGCGATCGCGACGCTGCTGCTCGCCTTCCTCCAGCCGGGCGACGTCGTCGTCCAGTCCGGCCCGCTCTATGCGGCGACGGAGACGCTGATCGGCCGCATCCTCGGCCGGTTCGGAATCCAATGGGTGGATTTCCCGGCCGGCGCGACCGAGGACGAGATCGCGGCAACGGTCGAGCGCGCGAAGGGGATGGGTCGGGTCGGCCTGGTCTACCTCGAAAGCCCGGCCAACCCGACCAACGCGCTGGTCGATGTCGAGGCGGTGCGGCGCGTGTGCGACGCGGCCTTCGATGCCGATGTCCGGCCGCCGATCGCGATCGACAACACCTTCCTCGGACCTCTGTGGCAGCAGCCGCTGCGCCACGGGGCGGACCTGTCGCTCTACAGCCTGACCAAATATGCCGGCGGGCACAGCGACCTCGTCGCCGGCGGCATCACCGGATCGAGGGAGCTGATCAACCAGATCCGGATGATCCGCAACACGATCGGCACGATCACCGATCCCAACACCGCCTGGATGCTGCTGCGAAGCCTTGAGACGCTGGAGCTGAGGATGAGCCGGGCCGGCGAGAATGCCGCCAAGGTGTGCGCCTTCCTGCGCGATCATCCGAAGGTCGAGAGCGTCGGCTATCTCGGCTTCCTGACCGAGGGCCGCCAGGCCGACATCTACCGCCGCCACTGCACCGGCGCCGGATCGACCTTCTCGCTCTATCTGAAGGGTGGCGAGAAGGAGAGCTTCGCCTTTCTCGATGCGCTCAAGATCGCCCATCTCGCGGTCAGCCTCGGCGGCACCGAGACGCTGGCCAGCCACCCGGCGGCGATGACCCACCTGTCGGTGCCGGAGGATCGCAAGGCGGCGCTCGGCATCACCGACAATCTGGTGCGCGTGTCGATCGGCGTCGAGGATCCCGACGACCTGATCGCCGATTTCGATCAGGCGCTGAAGGCGGTGTAACGCCGCCTCGGCATTCGCCGGTCGTGAATGCCCGCTCCACCGTTCTTTGTACGCACCGCCCTCCCCATCCCGGCTCCGCCGGGGCGGGGAGGCCTATTGGCGTTGCCGGATTGCCTTTCGCCGGTCCCGCCATTCGAGCACTTCCCATCCTTCCGCTTCGGCGAGGCGGATGAGGCGGGCGTCGGCGTTGGTGGCGAAGGCCTCGTTCGCCCAGCGGTGAACCGGCGAATCGGAGATGTGATCCGAATAGAAGCGGATGTGGAGCGCGCCGCGATCGAGCCCCTCGCGCTGGAGCCAGGCCTCGATCATGTCGAGCTTGCCAAGGCCGTAGCAATTGGCGCCGTCGATCGTCGCGGTGATCCGGCCGTGCCGATCGGAGAGGGTGTCGGTCGCGATCACGTCGTCGAACCCGAGCCGCCGCGCGATCGCCGCCGCGTAGAGCCGGTAGGAGGCGGTGGCGAGGACGAGCCGGCGCCCGGCCGCCTTGTCCGCCGCGATCTGCATCCGCGCGCCGGGCAGGATATTGGTCCGAAGCTGGCGATCGGCGAACCGCTCCACCACCCGTGCGAGCGCATCCGGGGACGGCCGGCCCAGCAGCAGCTCGAAATTCATCTCCTTGAGCCGCCCGCGATCGATCAGGCGAAGGCCGTAGGCGAGCGTCGTCAGCGCCACGAGCGGGGCCAGCAGCAGCCGCCACGGCGACAGCCGCAGCGCCGCATAGCGCAGGAACGGCGGATAGGTCGGCCGCCGCGTGACCGTCCGGTCCATGTCGTAGATCGCCAATCCTTCGGTCATGGCACCCGCGCAAGCATGAAAGCGTTGCCCTTGTCCATGTTCCATGTGCTTGCCGGGGAGCGGGAATTGAAGCAGACACCCAAGCCATGAGCGTCGACTTCAGCCAGACCGACGAGGACGGGCGCTGCGTGCTTCGCTTCGAAGGCGCGCTCACCATGCTGAGGGCGCGGCGACTGAGCGACGAGCTGGCAGCCGTGCGGGCGGACGACATCGTCGTCGATCTCTCCGGCGTCGAGCGGATGGACACGGTCGGCGCCTGGCTGATCCACAAGCTTGAGCGTGACCGGGGCGCGACCGTCACCGGCGCGAGCGATGAGCAGCGCACGCTGATCGAGCATGTCGCGCAGGCCGACAAGCCGATCACGGTGCGCCGCCAGCCCGAGCCGCTGATCTACCAGTTCGTCGGGCAAGTCGGCGCGGCATCGGTCACCGCCGTGACCACGCTCGTCGGGCTGCTCGGCTTTTTCGGGTCGCTTTGCCTTTCGGTCGCGCAGATCTTCCGCCACCCGCGCCGCTTCCGCTTCAACGCGGTGGTGCAGCAGTTCGACATGGTCGGCATCCACGCGCTCGGCATCATCGGGCTGATGAGCGTGCTGGTCGGCATCGTCATCGCCCAGCAGGGCGCGGTGCAGCTGCGCCAGTTCGGCGCGGAGATCTACACCGTGAACCTGATCGGCCGCGCCGCGATGCGCGAGCTCGGCGTGCTGATGACCGCGATCATGGTGGCCGGCCGGTCCGGCTCCGCCTTTGCCGCCGAGCTCGGCTCGATGAAGCTCAACGAGGAGGTGGACGCGATGCGGATCATCGGCATCTCGCCGATGGAATCGCTGGTCTTCCCCCGCGTGCTCGCGACCCTGCTGATGATGCCGCTGCTCGGCTTCTACGCCGCGATCCTGGCCATCGTCGGCGGCGGCATCTTCACCTGGGCCTCGCTCGACATGCCGCCGATCACCTATGTCCAGCGAATCCGCGAGGTCATCCCGATGACCGACCTGTGGCAGACGCTCATCAAGGCGCCGACCTTCGGCTTCATCATCGCGATGGCGGGCTGTTTCCAAGGTCTTCTCGTCGAGGGCAATGCCGAGGAGGTGGGCCGCCGGACGACCACCGCCGTGGTCCAGGGCATCTTCCTCGTCATCGTGCTCGACGCCTTCTTCGCCGTCTTCTTCACCCAGATCGGATGGCCGTGAGCGACGCCGCCGAACCGATCATCCGCGTGCGCGGGCTCAAGAACATGTTCGGCGACCAGATCGTCCATGAGGATCTGGACCTCGACGTGCGCGCCGGCGAGATATTGGGCGTCGTCGGAGGATCGGGAACCGGCAAGTCGGTGCTGATGCGATCGATCATCGGCCTGCAGACGCCGGTCGAGGGCGACATCACCGTGTTCGGCGAGGAGATGATCGGCCGCGACGAGGAACATGCCAAGCATATCCGCCGCCGCTGGGGCGTGCTGTTCCAGGGCGCGGCGCTGTTCTCGACGCTGACCGTGGCCGAGAATATCCAGGTGCCGATCCGCGAATATTATCCCGGCCTTTCCGATACGCTGCTCGACGAGATCGCAGCCTACAAGATCGCGATGAGCGGCCTGTTCGCGGACGCAGGCAGCAAATATCCGGCCGAGCTTTCGGGCGGCATGAAGAAGCGTGCCGGCATCGCACGCGCGCTCGCCCTCGACCCCGAGCTGCTGTTCCTCGACGAACCGACGGCGGGGCTCGACCCGATCGGCGCCGCCGGTTTCGACCAGCTGATCGGCGAGCTTCGGGATTCGCTCGGCCTCACCGTCTTCCTCATCACCCACGATCTCGATACGCTCTATGCGATCTGCGATCGGGTCGCGGTGCTTGCGGACAGGAAGGTGATCGCGGTCGGAACGATTCCGGAATTGCTGGCATTGGACCATCCGTGGATACAGGAATATTTCAAGGGACCGCGCGGACGCGCCGCCGCGGCCATTAGCGAGCGCGAAAAGGCCGGGACCTGATGGAAACCAGATCCAACCAAATCCTCGTCGGCAGCATCGTGCTCGGCATGCTCGTCGCGCTCGTCGTGTTCATCGTCTGGCTGAGCCAGTTCGGCGAGGGCGGCGAAAAGACCTACGACATCTTCTTCCAGCAATCGATCGACGGGCTGGAAAAGGGATCGGGCGTGACCTTCCGCGGCGTCCCGGTGGGCCAGATCAAGGCGATCCACCTTGAACCCAGAAGCCCGCAATTCATCCGCGTGCGCATTTCCGTCAACGATACGACGCCGGTGCTCCAGGGCACGACGGCGACGATCCGCAGCGTCGGCTTCACCGGTCCGACCCAGATCCAGCTTGACCCGCCGCCGCCCCCGCCGCCGGGCCGGACGGCGGCGCCGCAGGTCGAAATCCAGTGCCCGCGCGTCAATCCGGAGGCGGAGTGCCCCTATGGCTATCCTGTCATCCCGGTCCGGCCGGGCGCGCTCGGGCAACTGCTCAACAGCGCGCCGGAACTGCTCGAGCGGGTGAACACGCTGACGGAGCGGCTCACCGAGCTGCTGGGCGACCGCAACCAGCGGTCCTTCTCCTCGATCCTCGACAATCTCGACGAGGTCACCCGCAACCTCGCGCGCAACGGTCCCGAAATCACGCAAACCATCGCGCAGGCACGCGAGACGCTGCGCCAGGCCGGGGATGCGGCCGAGCAGATTTCGCGGCTCGCTGGAACGACGAACAACCTGCTCGACGAAAACGGACGCCCGCTTATGGCCGAGCTGCAGCGCACCATCCATTCGGCCGACCAGAGCATGCAGAATCTGAATGCGGCGGTGAGCGATGCGCGGCCGGGCATCCAGACCTTCTCGAACCGGACGCTGCCGGAGGTCGGGCAATTGGTGCGCGACCTGCGCGCGACGAGCGAATCGCTGCGCTCGATCTCCCAGCGGCTCGACCAGGAAGGCGTGCGCGGAGTGCTCGGCGGCCAGCGGCTCCCCGATTATCGACCCGGTCGTGGCGCGCCGCGGCGACAGGAAAGGTGAAGGCAATGGGCAAGAAGTTGACGCCGTTCGCGGCCGCGGCGCTGGCAAGCCTGGCTTTGGCGGGATGTTTCGGCGGCGGCCGCCCGCCGGCGGCGCTGATGACGCTCACCGCCGCACAGGCCCCGGCGGCGGCCGAACCGCGCACGGTGACGGAGGGCGAGGCGATCACCGTCGCCACCCCTGATGCGCCGCGCGCGATCACCGCGAGCCGGGTGCCGGTCTATGTCGATGCGACGACGATCCAGTATCTTCGCGGCGCGCAATGGGTCGAATCGCCGACCGATCTGTTCCGGAACCTCCTGTCTGAAACGATCGCCGCGCGCACGCATCGCGCAGTCGTCGATCCGGCGCTCTACACGCAGGCGCGCAGTGCGGTGTTGAACGGCCGGCTGCTTCGATTCGGGCTCGATCCGGACGCGCATGAGGCGGTGGTGGAATATGAAGGTGCGCTGACCCGGCCGGACGCCGGCGTCGTCACCAACCGTTTCGCCGCCCGCGTGCCGGTGGCCGGAAACGACGCGACGACGGTCGGCGCCGCGCTCAACGAAGCAGCCAATCAGGTTGCGGTGGCGGTGGCCGCCTGGATCGGCGGCTGAAGCCGGCGCGCCGGCTCCGGGCGCGGCGCGCGACAAGACAATTGTCGGAAAACCGACCGGGGAGGCGCAGGCGCTACCCCCGCCCCTCCCCGGACGCGGATTTACATGCCGTTGGCGTCGGGCAGATTCTCGACCGCATCGGCGGCATTGGCACCGGCGTCGCGGACGGCGTCGGCGGTGTTGGAGAGATTGTCCGCCACCATGTCGTTGCTGCTGTTGCTCGCCATGTCGTCGAGCACGTCGGCCTGATTGTCCGCCGCCTGCTCGAGATTGTCGGCCGCATTCTCCTGCGGCGTGTTGTTGTGACAGGCCGCAAGCCCGATCAGGCCGGCGGCGATCGCCCCCAGGGTCACAATCCTCATTTCATTCCCCTTTGCAATTGCATCGCGAAGAGGCGCCCGAGCCGATGCCCAGGCGCCTCGGAAGCTGCGTGACAGTCAGCCGTCCGGCGGTTCAATCGCTGAGCCGCCGCTTCGGTTCCCTGAAAGCGCGCCGCGACCCTATCCGCGATGTCGGCGTTGGGCGGCATGCCACTCGCGCACCGCGTTCAGCGTGTTGGTGACATGGTGCTGCCAGTCCATGTCGGAGAAGGAATAGATGATCCGCCCATCGGGGGCGATCACATAGGAGGTCCGGCTGGTCATGTCCTGCCGTCCGGGCGTGAGAGACACGTCATAGGCGCGGATCGTGTCCGCCGTGGCGGTGGCGACCGGAAAGGCGTTGCGGCAAGCCTCGACCGAGAAGCGGGTCAGCGCCTCCTGCCCATCCGCCGACATGCCGATCACCCGCGCGCCGGCGGCGCGGAACTGCGCGGCGGCTTCCGAAAAGGCATGGGCTTCCAGCGTGCATCCCGTGGTGAAGGCCCGCGGGAAGAAATAGAGGACGACCGGCCCATGGCGGAGCTGCTCGGCCAGGTGCAGTCGGAACGGGCGACCCGCAAGTGCGCCGGTGGTGGTGAAATCGGGCGCGCGCACCCCGGTCTGGAGCGCCGGGACGGCGGCGCTGGGCGCCATCGCGAGCGCGGCGACGACGGCAAGATAGCGGATCATTCGCATCTGGAGACTCCTCGGCTGAAATGGCCTGGAACAAGGCCCGCACTAGCGTCGTATGTGGAATCCTGCCAGTCCGGTGGAACATTACGCATCCAACCCATGTTATTGTCTGGGAGAGGGTGCGTCCGGCAGTTGAAAATCTATATGACCAATGGAGAGCCGGAAACCGATATCGGCGACGCAAGGGCGTTCGACGAAGGCGAACAATTCCGCGCGCTCGTGCAGAGCGTCCACGATTATGCGATCTTCATGCTCGACGCCGACGGCTATGTCGCCAGCTGGAACCCGGGGGCCGAGCGGATCAAGGGCTATAAGGCCGGCGAGATCATCGGCCAGCATTTCTCCCGCTTCTACACCGAAGAGGATCGCGCGAACGGCGAGCCCGCGCGGGCGCTCGCGACCGCGGGCAACGAAGGCAAGTTCGAAAAGGAAGTCTGGCGCTGCCGCAAGGATGGCAGCCGTTTCTGGGCCAGCGTCGTCATCGATCCGATCCGCGACGATGACGGGACGGTGATCGGGTTCGCCAAGATCACCCGGGACATCACCGAACGCCGCGACGCGCAGCAGGAGCTGGAGCGGGCGCGCGAGGCGCTCGCGCAGGCGCAGAAGATGGAGGCGGTCGGCCGGCTGACCGGCGGCGTCGCCCATGATTTCAACAATCTGCTGACCGTGATCCGCGCATCGGTGGACATGTTGCGACGGCCCGGCCTCGCCGCCGAGAAGCGCGAGCGCTATCTGTCGGCGATTTCGGACACCGCCGACCGGGCGTCGCTGCTCACCGGGCAGCTCCTCGTCTTCGCCAGGCGCCAGCCGCTGCACAATGAGCGGTTCGCGATCGCGCCCCGGGTCGAGCGGATGCGGCAGATCCTCGCGACGACACTCGGCTCGCCGATCCGGCTGATCCTCGACCTGGCCGAGGATTCGGGCACTGTCTTTTCCGATCCGACGCAGTTCGAAACCGCGATCCTCAACATGGCGATCAACGCGCGCGACGCGATGCCGAGCGGGGGTCAACTGAGGATTTCGGCGCGCCGCGTCGAAGGGGCGCCGACCGCCGCCGGCCAGGTCCGCGAGGGGCCGTTCGTGGCGGTCGCCGTCGAGGACAATGGAATCGGAATCGACGACGAGACCCAGGCACGGATGTTCGAGCCATTCTTCACGACCAAGGCCATCGGCAAGGGCACCGGGCTGGGGCTCAGCCAGGTCTATGGCTTCGTCAAGACATCGGAAGGCGAGGTGACCGTCCAGAGCAGCCTCGGCGAGGGCGCGCGGTTCACCCTCTATCTCCCCCTCGTCGGGGAGGAAGCAGGCCCGGACGCCGGGAGCGACGAGGAGGCCGATCGAGCCGCCACGCCGATCGCCCGGCAGCGAATCCTGCTCGTCGAAGACAATGAGGAGGTGGGCACCTTCGCCAGCGGCCTGCTTGGCGAGCTTGGCCAGGACGTCGTGTGGGCGCACAACGCGGTCGAGGCGCTTGCCGCGCTCGATGCCGACGAGGGCGCGTTCGACCTGGTCTTTTCCGACGTGGTGATGCCGGGCGACAATGGCGTCCTCCTTGCCCAGGAGGTGCGTCGCCGCTGGCCGGCGCTCAGGGTCGTGCTCACCAGCGGCTACAGCCACGTCCTTGCCGAGGAGGGCAGCCACGGCTTCGAACTGCTCCGCAAGCCCTATTCGGTGGACTCGCTCGTCGCGATGATCGCCGGCCGATCCCGCCGCTCCGCCTAGCCCCGCGCGCGTCCTGCGCCGCGTCCCCGTGCGCCCGCGTTTCGCCGCCGCGGGGGTGCAATCGATTGCGGCCGCTGATAACGGCATCGCGGATGAAACGCGCGCTTCGATCCGCCTTGGCCCTCTCGCTCGGCCTGATCGCCGGCTGCGACGGCCATGCCGTCGATTTCGTGCATCCTCGCCCGTCCATCGTCGCGCCCGAGTTGGCACGCTTCGGCTATGACGACAATCAGGTGGGATGCGTCGCCGCGCGGCTTGGCGCGAGCCTCAGCGTCCATCGCCTGCGCGATCTCGCCACCGCCGCCGGCGCGGTGCGGCAGGGCTATTACGATCCGGCGCGCCTGACGCCGCGCGATTTCCGCTGGGTCGCCGCGACGATGCCGGCCGCCGCGATCCGCGCCGCTGTGGACGACGCCAACCAGGCCTGCGGGGTCTCCGCGGCGGTCGCGCCGCCGCCGATCGTCGCGCTCGCGCCGCCCTCCCCGGCCGAGCCCGAGCCCGCCTGGCTCAACCTCGGCCGCGCCGATTCGGGCCAATCGATCGCGGTCGATGCCGCATCGATCGAGCGATCGGGGACGACCGGCACCGCCTGGTTCCGGATGACGGATCCGGGCGCCGATCCGAGCCCCGACATCTTCCACCTCGTGATCGATTGCCAGGCGCACACGATCAACGCGACCGAGCGGCGGCGGCTGGACGCCCAGGGCCGCGTCGTCGAGACGCGGACCTATCCCGACAATCCGCTGCCGGTGGAGAACGGGACGGTGATGCAGATCGCCTGGCTGTCGATGTGCACCTAGGCGAAGGCTAGGCTGAGCGCCGCTCCAGCGCGTGGGCGGCCTCGTCGGTGAGCTGGCCCAGGATGTCAGCGACGCTCGCTTCTTCCTTCACCATCCCGACCGACTGGCCGGCCATCACCGATCCGGTCTCGACATCGCCGTCGATCACCGCGCGGCGCAGCGCGCCGGCCCAATAATGCTCGATCTGGAGCTGCGCCTCGGCCATCTCGACCTTCTCCTCGTCGAGAAGCTGCGCGACCTCGCGCTGCTTGGCGGCAAAGCTCTCCATCTCGCGATTCTTGAGCGCGCGGACCGGGATCACCGGCAGGCGCGGGTCGATCTGCACGCTCGTCACGGCATCGCGGGCCGAGGCGCGGATGAACGCCTTCTTGAAATTCGGATGGGCGATGCATTCGTGCGCGCAGACGAAGCGGGTGCCGAGCTGCACGCCCGCCGCCCCCATTTCGAGATAGCCGGCGATCGCGCCGCCATGGCCGATGCCGCCGGCGACGAAGATCGGCACCTCGTGGGCGAGCGGCGGCAGGATTTCCTGCGCGAGCACCGAGGTCGAGACCGGGCCGATATGGCCGCCGGCCTCCATGCCTTCGATCACCAGCGCATCGACGCCGGAGCGGATCAGCTTCTTCGCCAGCGCCAGCGCCGGGGCGAAGCAGATCAGCCTGGCGCCATTGCCCTTGATCCGCTCGATCGCGCCCGGCGGCGGCAGGCCGCCGGCGAGCACGACGTGGGAGACCCCATGCTTCGCGCACACGTCGATCAGCTCGCTGAGCTGCGGATGCATGGTGATGAGGTTGACGCCGAAGGGACGGTCCGTCAGCGCCTTCGTCCCCGCGATCTCGGCATCGAGCAGGTCCGGCGTCATCGCACCGCAGGCGATCACCCCGAACGCCCCTGCATTGGAGAGCGCGGAGACCAGATGGCGCTCCGAAATCCAGCTCATCGCGCCGCCGAGGATCGCGGTCTCGCAACCGAGAAATCCGGCGCCGCGCGCCATCAGGCGAGCGAGGCGATCGTGGCCGATCCGCTCGCTCACGCGGCGTCCTCCGCATCGAGGCCGTAGGCAGTGTGGAGGACGCGCACCGCAAGCTCGGTATATTCCTCGGGAATCAGCACGCTCACCTTGATCTCCGAGGTCGTGATCGCGACGATGTTGATGCCGCGATCGGCGAGCGTCCTGAACATGGTCGCGGCGATGCCGGCATTGGAGCGCATGCCGACGCCGACCGCGCTCACCTTCACGACATTGGTGTCGGTGAGGATTTCGGTGAAGCCGATCTCTCCCCTAATCTGTTCCAGCTCGGCGGCGGCATGGGCGAGCGAGGCGGTCGGCACGGTGAAGGTGAGGTCGCTCGCCTCGCCGGGGCGCGGGATATTCTGGACGATCATGTCGACATTGATGTTCGCCTCGGCGAGCGGCCCGAAGACCGCGGCGACGACGCCGGGGCGATCGGGGATGCCGGTCAGGGTGACGCGCGCCTCGTTCTTGTCATAGGCGATGCCGGTGATGACGTTGCGTTCCATATCATTGTCCTCAAGCGCCTCGTCCCCGACGATCATCGTCCCGGGCCGGTCCTCGAAGGAAGAGAGGACCTGGAGAGGCATGTTGGTGCGCATGGCGAGGCCGACAGAGCGGGTCTGGAGCACCTTGGCGCCGACACTGGCGAGCTCCAGCATCTCCTCATAGGTGACGGTGGAAAGCTTGCGCGCGCGCGGCACGATGCGCGGATCGGTGGTGTAGACGCCGTCGACATCGGTGTAGATGTCGCAGCGATCGGCCTTCATCGCGGCGGCGAGCGCGACCGCCGACGTGTCCGAGCCGCCACGCCCCAGGGTCGCGACGTCGCCGTCGGCGGTGACGCCCTGGAATCCGGGGATGACCGCGATGCCGCCCTGCGCGAACACGCCCTCCAGCACCGCGGCATCGATTCCCTCGATCAGGGCGGCGGCGTGGCCGGAGGCGCGGATCGGGAGCTGCCAGCCCATGTAGGAACGGGCATTGGTTCCCATGCCTTGCAGCGTGATCGCGAGCAGGCCCGACGTGACCTGCTCCCCGCTCGCCACCACCACGTCATATTCGCGCGGATCGTAGAGCGAGGCGGCCTCGCGGCAGAACTGGATCAGCCGGTCGGTCTCCCCCGCCATCGCCGAGACGACGACCGCGACCTGGTTCCCGCGCTCCGCCTCGCGCTTCACAAGGCCGGCGACATGGCGGATCCGCTCGATGCCGGCCATCGAGGTGCCGCCGAATTTCATAACGATGCGGGCCATGCGCGCTGCCGAAAGACGTGGGAAAGAAGTGGCGGCCCTGATAGGGAGCGGCCATGGCTCATGCAAGCGAGGCAAGCGTCACCGTCGATCCACGGGAAGCCGCGCATTTCGGCGCGCTCGCCGCGGAATGGTGGGACCCCAGGGGGTCGTCGGCGATGCTCCACAAGCTCGGCCCGGCGCGGCTGTCCTATATCCGCGCGCGGATCGACCAGCATTGGGGCGGCGACGAGCATGGCCTGAGGCCGCTCGCCGGCAAGCGCGCGGCGGATGTCGGCTGCGGCGCCGGCTTGATCGCGGAGCCGCTGGCACGGCTTGGGGCCGAGGTCACCGGGATCGACGCGGCCGCGGAGAATGTCGCCGCGGCGAAGGCCCATGCGGCGGGACAGGGCCTCGCGATCGATTATCGCGCTGGCGGGATCGAGGCGCTGGATGGCCCCTACGACCTCGTCACCTGCCTTGAGGTGGTTGAGCATGTGGCGGACGTCGACGCTTTCCTGGCGGGCCTTGCCAGCGCGCTGGCGCCGGGCGGCCTGCTGATCCTTTCCACCCCGAACCGCACGACCTTGTCGAAGCTCGCGCTGATCACGATCGGCGAAGGCACCGGGCAGATCCCGAAGGGCACGCACGACTGGACCAGGTTCTTGACCCCCGATGAGCTGACCGCCCGACTTGCCGCCCTGGGCCTGGACGTGACGGATGTGACCGGCCTCGGCTGGTCCCCGACACGGGGATTCCAGCTGAGCGTCGATACGTCGCTCAACTACCTGATCGCGGCGAAGCGGGCCTAGCGCGCCTCGCGGCTCAGCCGCGTCATCAGGATCGCGGCGCGCGTCGCCTGTCGGGGCAGGCTGGAGAGGGCGATCCATTCACCCTCGGCGTGGCTTGCGCCGCCGGCCGCGCCCATGCCGGCGAGGGTGTCGGCGTCGGCGGCGACGAAGCTCGAATCCGCGGCGCCGCGCCTGGCGGGATCATATTCGGGCATTTCGGGAAGGCCGAGATCGCGGTTGACGGCGTTCAGCCGTGCGAGAAGCGCGCGGTTGCCGGCGGTCGGCGCCATGGGGGGATAGCCGTCCCCGGCGAAGACCAGCTCGGCATCGGTCAGCGGCAGATGTCGCGCGACGATCGCCTGCATATGGGCGCGCACGCGGGCTTCCTGCCCGGCCGAGAGGGTGCGGATGTCGCCGCGGGCAATCGCAGTCTCGGCGACGATATTGGTCTTGCCCGACGCGGTGACCGCGAACCCGGCATCGTCGATCGAGGCCGGCGTGCCACCGGCAATGACGCCGACATTGTAGGTAAGATTGGGCTCCGGCAGCTCGCGGCGGAAACTGTCGAGGATCCGGGCGATCTCGTAGATCGCGCCGCAGCCAAGGCCGGGGCCGCACACGCCCGAGCTGTGGCCGGTGCGGCCGTGGGCGGTCAGCGTCCAGCTCGTCGAGCTGCGCCGCGCGACGGTGCCGTAATCGCGGCCGTCCTCGCGCGCGAGATTCTCGAACTCGAGCGCGACATCGGCCCATCGGCCGGCCTCGATCAGGTCGCGGCGCGCGGTCGCGATCGGCGCGCCGGGCCGTTCCTCGTCGCCGGTCATCACGACCATGATGTCCGCATCGTCGAGCGTGCCGGCCTGCTGCATCGCCCGAAGCGCCGCGATCGCGACGACATCGCCGCCCTTGCAATCGCCGACGCCGGGGCCGGTGGCGCGATCGCCGTCGCGGGTGAATCGCTGGAACGGCGAGGAGGGCTCGAACACCGTGTCGAGATGGCCGATGAGGAGGATGCGCTTGCCGCGGCCGTTGCCCCGGTGGGTGGCGACGAGATGACCGGCGCGTCCCGTGGCGCTCATATCGACCCAGCGGACCTCGAAGCCGAGCGGCTCCAGCTCGGCGCGGACCATCTCGCCGACCGCGCGGACGCCATCGAGGTTCAGCGTGCCGCTGTTGCGGTTCACCAGCCGCTCGAGCAGGGCGACGTTGCGGTCCGCGTCCTGCGTCACGGCGGCTGCGATGCGCCGTTCCTGGGGGCTGAGCTGTGCGGTCGCCGGCGCGGCCGCGGCGAGAAAGGCGAGGGCGGCGAGCATCTTCATGCCCGCCACCCTAAAGGCTCACTCCCGCCCGGGTCAAAGCCCGACGTGGAACTCGTAGAACAGGCCGATGCCGCCGGAGAACTGATCGCGCGAGCCGAGATCGCGCACGATGGGCGAGCGCGCCGCATCGCCGATCAACCGATCATAGCCGGCATAGCCGTAAAGGCCCCAGTTGCGGCCGGTCCGCCAGGTGAGGCCCGACTGGACGCCGATGGCATGGGCGCCGCCGCCCGGCGGATCATAGGCTGGAAGTCCGCTCGCCAGCGCCGCCGCGGGGGTGACCCGGAAATAGGCGTCCTGATAGCGCCCGTTCGACAGGCGCACGCGCGGCCCGATCGAGAAGATGTAGCGATCCCGATCGCGAAGCACGAGATCGGCGCCGATATCGCCGATCAGACCCTTGTGCCCGCCGATCCCACGCCTCAGATCGCCGCGGATGCGGACATTGGGTCCGATCCACACCTGCGCGAAGCCGCCGACCTCGGCGGTGAAGCCGACATCGCCCACCGGCGCGCCGACATCCTGCTCCTCACGCTTGGACTGGAAACTCACGACGGGGCCGATGTCGATCGGGCTGTCGCTGCCGAGCAGGCCGAAGCCGAACCCCTGATCGGGGGCCGAAAAGGGCATTGGCTGGCCCGGCCGGCGGATGCCGCCGATGAACATCGGATAGAGGCCGTAGCTGTCGGCGCCCGGATATTTGGGATAGACCTGCGGCCCGGCGCCGATGGTGACGATATGGCCGCTGCCGGCGTCCTGGGCGGAAACCGGCGCGGCGGCGAGGCCGAAAAAGGCGGCCGCGAGGGCCGCTGCGGCGAAACCGTTGGGGCGGATATATCTGGTCATGGTCGGCTCAACGGCCATCCTCGCGGTTCGTTGCGGGGGCGGTCAAGTTGTGGCTGCGCCGTGGCCTGGACGCAACGCCCGCCCTCACGCGAATTCCAGGATCACCGCATCGACGGCAAGGCTTTCGCCGGGCTTGGCGGCGATCGACTTCACGGTCCCGGCCTTCTCGGCGCGAAGGATGTTTTCCATCTTCATCGCCTCGACCACCGCGAGCGGCTGCCCGGCCTCGACCATGTCGCCTTCCTTCACATCGAGCCGGGTCAGCAGCCCCGGCATCGGGCAGATCAGGAATTTCGACAGATCGGGCGGCACCTTCTCGATCATGTAGCGCGACAGTTCGGCGACATGGACGGGAAGGACATCGGCGACATGGCTCGCCCCGCGCGTCGTGAGGCGCCACTGGCGCCCCTGCCGCGCCACCTGGACGATGCGCATCCGACCATCGATCGTGCCCTTGAACAGGCCCTGGCCCGGGGGCAGCCGCCCGATCAGCTCGTGCGGGCCGCTGTCGTCCAGATAGGCGAGCAAGCCGCCTTCGGTGGCTGCGATCCGCACGCGATGCTCGGCGCCGGCGAGCCGGACGACGCGCGTCTCGCCCGCCGGCGTCGCGGCGGCGGTGCCCGAAAGCTGGCCGCTGACCGCCCCGGCCCGCGCCTCGGCCTCACGGCCCGCGAGCGCCGCGACGATGGCGAGATCGGCGATCAGCGAATCGTCGGCGGGCGCGCCCTGGAAGCCATCAGGATATTCTTCGGCGATGAAGCCTGTGGTGATGTTGCCCTCGCGGAACCGGGGGTGCTGCATCAACGCGGAGAGGAAATCGACATTGTGGCCGATCCCCTCGATCCGGAAGGCGTCGAGCGCCTCGATCTGGGCATCGATCGCGGCGAGCCTGGTCGGCGCCCAGGTGATGAGCTTGGCGATCATCGGATCGTAGAACATCGAGACCTCACCGCCCTCGGCGACGCCATCGTCGACACGAACGACCACCCCGCCCTCGCCGCGGGACGAAGCGCGGGCCGGCGGCTGGTAGCGTACGAGCCGGCCGGTGCTCGGAAGGAAGCCGCGATAGGGATCCTCGGCATAGACGCGGGTTTCGACCGACCAGCCGTCGATGCCGATATCGGCCTGCGTGAAGCCGAGCTTTTCGCCATAGGCGACGCGGATCATCTGCTCGACGAGATCGAGGCCGGTAATTTCCTCCGTCACCGGATGCTCGACCTGGAGACGGGTGTTCATCTCGAGGAAATAGAAGCTCTCGCCGGTTGGATCGGCGCCGGAGACGATGAGCTCGACCGTGCCCGCGCTATAATAGCCGACGGCGCGGGCAAGGGCGACCGCCTGCTCCCCCATCTTCTTGCGCATCGCGGGCGTGACGAAGGGCGACGGCGCTTCCTCGATCACCTTCTGATGGCGGCGCTGGATCGAACATTCGCGCTCGTTCAGATAGACGATATTGCCGTGCTGGTCGCCGAGCACCTGGATCTCGATATGGCGCGGGTCCTCGACGAACTTCTCGATGAAGACGCGATCGTCGCCGAAGGAGGCGAGGCCCTCGCGCTTGGTGGCCTCGAAGCCCTCGCGAACATCCGTCTCGCTCCAGGCGAGGCGCATCCCCTTGCCGCCGCCGCCGGCCGAGGCCTTCATCATCACCGGATAGCCGATTTCCCCGGCGATCCGGACGGCATGGTCGGTGTCGTCGATCTCGCCGACATAGCCGGGGACGACGTTGACGCCGGCCGCCTTGGCGAGCTTCTTCGATTCGATCTTGTCGCCCATCGCGGCGATCGCATTCGGCGGCGGCCCGATGAAGGCGATCCCGGCCTCGGCCAGCGCGCGCGCGAAACTCTCCCGCTCGGACAGGAAGCCGTAGCCCGGGTGGACCGCCTCGGCGCCCGTCGCCTTGCAGGCATCGATGATGAGATCGGCCTTGAGATAGGATTCACCCGCGGGCGGCGGGCCCAGGCGTACCGCCTCGTCCGCCAGCTTCACGTGCGGCGCGCGGGCATCGGCGTCCGAATAGACGGCGACGGTCGCGATCCCCATTCGGCGCGCGGTGCGGATGACGCGGCAGGCGATCTCGCCGCGATTGGCGATCAGGATTTTCTTGAACATCGGCGACGGGTTTCCCTTCGCGGCTCCTTCAAGCGGCGCGATCCGGCGACGTCAAGCGCGCGCGGCCCGACTCATTGCGGCGCGGTGCTGTTGCCCCAGCGACTGCTGCCCGGCGCGGATGGCGGCGGCGGCGCGACCACCGGTGCCTGATCCGGGGTCGCAACGGGGGCCGGGCGAACGACATTCGCTCCCGGATCTACCCCCGTGTCGGTCGTCGTGGGCGGGGGGGACTGCAGCGTATATTCGCTGCTGCTGACGTGGATCTTGATGCCCGGACGAGCGCCAGCGGTGGCGGGCGCCGTGGCCGAGAGCGAGACTTCGCGATCCTGGTCCGGCGCCGGCTGCCAGCGCCACACGGTTTCGCCGGGCCGGCCTTCGACCGTCCGCAATCCCGGCCCGCGCAAGAGGGCCGGAAGCGCCGCGCGGAGCCGATCCAGGCTCGGCGCGACCGTCCCGTCGAGCTCGAGCTGGCAATCGCCGAAGCGGCCCCCGGCCACCTCAATCGGGAGCGCCGAATAAGCGATCCGGCCATGTTCAAGCTCGCGCACCGTGACCGGCTGGCCGGCGCTTGCCGCGACCTCGTCTGCGGGCCAGCGCTGCGCCTCGATCGCGCCGGCGATCTCAGCAGGCGTCGCGACGTCGGCAAGGCAGGTCGCCCGCACGAAGCGGAGCACCGCCGCAAGATTGCGCTCGGGATCGGTGGTTGAAAGATGGACGCGCGGGCCGTTGTCGATCGGCGCATGGCTGCGCGAGCAGCCGGCGGCGGCGATCGCCGCGAGGATCAGGAGAGGCGCGCCCCTCCTCATCCGGCGCCCTGGCGAAGCCCGGCCGGCGGCGCCGGATCGGCCGCGGCCATCGGGGCGAGGCCGAACTTCGCGAACATCGCCGCGTCGCTATCGTCGCCGGCATTGGGCGCGGTGAGCAGCTTGTCGCCGGTGAAGATCGAGTTGGCGCCGGCCATGAAGCACAGGGCCTGGGTCGATTCGCTCATGCTCTCGCGGCCCGCCGAGAGGCGGACCATGCTTTGCGGCATGGCGATGCGCGCGACCGCGACGGTGCGGACGAACTCGATATCGTCGATCTTCGCCAGCGGCGTATCGGCCAGCATGTCGCCGAGCACCGTGCCCTTGACCGGGACGAGCGCATTGATCGGGACGCTTTCAGGGTGGTCGGGTAAGGTCGCCAGAGCATGGATGAAGCCGATTCGGTCCTCGCGCGTCTCCCCCATGCCGACGATGCCGCCGCAGCACACGTTCATGCCCGACTGGCGGACATGGTTCAGCGTCTCCAGCCGGTCCTCGAAGCTGCGGGTCGAGATCACCTCGCCATAACGTTCGGGCGAGGTATCGATATTGTGGTTGTAATAATCGAGGCCGGCGTCGGCGAGCATCTGCGCCTGGCGCTCGCTCAGCATCCCGAGCGTCATGCAGGTTTCCATGCCCATGGCGCGAACGCCCTTCACCATCTCGACGATGGCCGGCATGTCGCGGTCCTTGGGATTGCGCCAGGCCGCGCCCATGCAGAAGCGGGTCGAGCCGTGATCGCGCGCCTGTGCGGCGGCCTGGAGAACGGCGCGCACGTCCATCAGCTTCGTCGCCTTGAGCCCGGTCTCGGCATGGACCGACTGCGCGCAATAGCCGCAATCCTCCGGGCAGCCGCCGGTCTTGATCGAGAGCAGGGTGGAGAGCTGGACTTCGTTCGGCGCGTGATGGGCGCGGTGGACCTGCTGCGCCTCGTAGAGCAGGTCGAGCAGCGGCCGATCGAACAGCGCGGCGATCTCGGCGCGGGTCCAGTCGGTGCGCAACGCCCCTCTCGCCTGCGGGAGGGGCCGGGGGTCGACGTGTCCAAGGCTCATGGAGGCTCCTCTTGCCCACCCCTGCCCTCTCCCGCAAGCGGGAGGGGGATTATTCGGCGGCTTCTTCCACCGGCGGCATGTTGTGCCCCAGCAATTTCAACACCTCGCCCGCCGCCTCGACCAGGTTGGTGCCGGGGCCGAAGATCGCCTGGACGCCGGCATCGCGGAGGAACTGATAATCCTGCGCGGGGATGACGCCGCCGGCGACGACCTTGATGTCCCCGCGCCCCGCGTCGCGCAGATGGGCGATCAGCTCGGGGATCAACGTCTTGTGCCCGGCGGCAAGGCTGGAGGCCCCGACCACGTCGACGTCCGACTTGATCGCCAGCTCGGCCGCTTCTCGCGGCGTCTGGAAGAGCGGCCCGGCGACGACGTCGAAACCGAGATCGCCGAAGACGGAGGAGACCAGGTTGGCGCCACGATCATGCCCGTCCTGCCCCATCTTGGCGGTGAGCATCCGCGGCTTGCGGCCCTTCGACCGCGCCACCGATTCGACGCCTTCGACCAATCTGTCCCAGCGCGCATCCTCCGCATAAGCGGCTCCATAGACGCCCTTTACCGGCGTCGGATTGGTGCCGAAGCGGCCGAACACATCTTCCATCGCGAGGCTGATCTCGCCCAGCGTCGCGCGCTTGCGGGCGGCATCGACGGCGAGCGCCAACAGGTTCGCCTTGCCTCTCGCTCCTTCGCGCAGAGCATCGAGCGCGGCCTGGCAGGCGGCTTCGTCGCGGCCCGCCTTCACCTTGTTGATGCGGGCGATCTGGGCGTCGCGGACCGCATGGTTGTCGACATCGAGGATGTCGAGCTCCGCCTGGTCGGCGAGACGATATTTGTTGACCCCGACGATCACGTCCTCGCCGCGATCGACGCGGGCGGCGCGCGCGGCGCTCGCTTCCTCGATCATCGCCTTGGGCCAGCCATGGGCGACCGCCCTGGCCATGCCGCCATCCGCCTCGACTCGCTCGACGATCTCCCACGCCTTTTCGTAGAGCTCCTGGGTCAGCGCCTCGACATAATAGGAGCCGCCGAGGGGATCGACGACCCTGGTCATCCCGGTCTCCTCCTGGAGGACGATCTGGGTGTTGCGGGCGATCCGCGCCGAGAAATCGGTCGGCAGCGCCACCGCCTCGTCGAGGCTGTTGGTGTGGAGCGACTGGGTGCCGCCGAGCATCGCCGCCATCGCCTCGATCGTGGTGCGGATGACGTTGTTGTACGGATCCTGCTCGGTGAGCGAGACGCCAGACGTCTGGCAATGCGTGCGGAGCATCTTCGAGCGCTCATCCCGCGCGCCGAGGTCGGTCATCACCCGGTGCCACAGCTTACGCGCGGCGCGCAGCTTGGCGACCTCCATGAAGAAGTTCATGCCGATCGCGAAGAAGAAGCTCAGGCGGCCGGCGAAGGCGTCGATGTCGAGGCCCGTCGCCATCGCCGCCTTCACATATTCGCGCCCATCCGCGATGGTGAAGGCCAGCTCCTGAAGCTGCGTCGCCCCCGCCTCCTGCATGTGGTAACCGGAAATGGAGATCGAGTTGAACTTCGGCATGTGGGCAGAGGTGTAGCCGATGATGTCCGAGATGATCCGCATGCTCGGCTCGGGCGGATAGATATAGGTGTTGCGGACCATGAACTCCTTCAGGATGTCGTTCTGGATCGTGCCGTCCAGCCTCTCCTGAGAAACGCCCTGCTCCTCGCCGGCGACGATGAAGAAAGCGAGGATCGGGATGACCGCGCCGTTCATCGTCATCGACACCGACATCTCGCCAAGGGGGATGCCGTCGAAGAGGATCTTCATGTCCTCGACCGTGTCGATCGCGACGCCCGCCTTGCCGACATCGCCGACGACGCGGGGGTGATCGCTGTCATAGCCGCGATGGGTGGCGAGATCGAAGGCGACCGAAAGCCCCTTCTGCCCGGCGGCGAGGTTGCGCCGATAGAAGGCGTTGGATTCCTCGGCGGTCGAGAAGCCCGCATATTGGCGGATCGTCCACGGCCGCCCGGCATACATCGAGGCGCGAACGCCGCGGGTGAACGGCGCGAAGCCGGGGAGGCCGGGATCGATGTCGGCCACATCTTCCGCCGTATAGAGCGGCTTCACGTCGATCCCTTCCGGCGTGTGCCAGGTGAGATCGCGGCCCTTCACCTCCTTGGCGGCAAGGGTGTCCCAATCGGCAAGGGTGGGTTTGTCGTTAGACATGGCAATCACCCCCCTCTCCCCGGCGGGGAGAGGATACGAAGGCTTGGCGGCTTTGCCGTCTAGCCGGAGTTGGTGAGGGGGTCGGGCGTATCCGGGAAGGCCGAGCCCCCTCACCCCACCCCTCTCCCCGCCGGGGAGAGGGAGCTTTAATGCGCATCCTTTGGCGTCTCCATGATCTCGGTCAGCACCCCGCCCATATCCTTGGGATGGAGGAAGAAGATCGGCGTCCCGTGCGCGCCGATCCGGGTGGGGCCGAGGATGCGGGCGCCCTTGCCCTCGAACCAGGCGCGCGCCGCTACGATGTCCGGCACCTCGAAGCAGACATGATGCTGCCCGCCCTGCGGGTTCTTGGCGAGGAAGCCGACGATCGGCGAATCCGGCCCGAGCGGCTCGATCAGCTCGATCTGGCTGTTCGGCGTGTCGATGAAGCAGACCTTCACCCCCTGCTCGGGCAGGTCGAAGGGCGCACGAATCACGTCCGCGCCCATCAGGTCGCGATAGATGGCGATCGATTGCTCGATCGATGGCGTGGCGACACCGATATGGTTTAGCCTTCCCAGCTTCACCTCAACACCCCGTCATTGCGAGCGCAGCGCCCGAGTGGTCATAGCGGGATATTGTCATGCTTCTTCCACGGGTTTTCGAGCTGCTTGTCCCTGAGCTTGCGTAGGCCCAGCGCGATCCGGCGGCGGGTGGAGTGCGGCATGATCACTTCGTCGATGAAGCCCTTGCTCGCCGCGACGAAGGGGTTGGCGAAGCGCTGTTCATATTCGGCGGTGCGCTCGGCGATCTTGGCGGGGTCGCCGATGTCCTTGCGGAAGATGATCTCGACCGCACCCTTCGCGCCCATCACCGCGATCTCGGCGGTCGGCCAGGCGTAATTGAGGTCGCCGCGCAGATGCTTGGAGGCCATCACGTCGTAGGCGCCGCCATAGGCCTTGCGGGTGATGACGGTGATCTTGGGGACCGTGGCCTCGGCATAAGCGAAGAGCAGCTTCGCGCCGTGCTTGATGATGCCGTTATGCTCCTGCGCGGTGCCGGGGAGGAAGCCGGGGACGTCGACGAAGGTGACGATCGGAATATCGAAGGCGTCGCAGAAGCGCACGAAGCGGCCGGCCTTCTTGGCGCTGTTGATGTCGAGCACGCCGGCCAGCACCATCGGCTGGTTTGCGACGATGCCGACGGTGCGGCCCTCGATCCGGCCGAATCCGGTGATGATATTGCCGGCATGGGCGGGCTGGAGCTCGAAGAAGTCGCCGTCGTCGACGACCTTCCGGATCAGCTCGTGCATGTCATAGGGCTTGTTGGCGCTGTCCGGGATCAGCGTGTCGAGGCTGTCCTCCTGCCGGTCCCACGGATCCTCCGACGGCCGCTCGGGCAAATCGTGGCGGTTGGAGAGCGGCAGGAAATCGAAGAAGTCGCGGGTCGCAAGCAAGGCGTCGATGTCGTTCTCGAAGGCGACGTCGGCGACGCCGGACTTGGTCGTATGGGTGATGGCCCCGCCCAGTTCCTCCTGAGTCACGACCTCGTTGGTGACGGTCTTCACCACGTCCGGGCCGGTGACGAACATGTAGGAGGAGTCCTTCACCATGAAGATGAAGTCGGTCATCGCCGGCGAATAGACCGCGCCGCCGGCGCAGGGGCCCATGATCAGGCTGATCTGCGGCACCACGCCGGAGGCGAGCACGTTGCGCTGGAACACCTCGGCATAGCCGCCGAGGCTGGCGACCCCCTCCTGGATGCGCGCGCCGCCCGAATCGTTGAGGCCGATCACGGGCGCGCCGACCTTCATCGCCATGTCCATGATCTTGCAGATCTTCTGCGCGTGCCGTTCGGAGAGCGAGCCGCCGAAGACGGTGAAATCCTGGGCGAAGACATAGACGAGGCGGCCGTTGATCGTGCCCGATCCGGTGACGACCCCGTCGCCGGGCACCTTCTGCGCCTCCATGCCGAAATCCGAGCAATTATGCTCGACGAACATGTCATATTCCTCGAAGCTGCCCTCATCGAGCAGCACGGAGAGGCGTTCGCGGGCGGTCAGCCGGCCCTTGGCATGCTGTGCCTCGATCCGCGCGGCGCCCCCGCCAAGGCGCGCCTGCTCGCGGCGCTGTTCGAGCTCTTCGATCGTCGTGGCCATGCGCGCGCTCTTATGCGCCAGATTAAGCGGAGGCAATCTTGGAGCCCGGCGGCGATCGCGGGGGAGCGGCGGTCAGCGGCCTTCGAACGTCGGCGGCTGCCGGGTGATGAACGCCGCGACGCCCGCCTTGAAATCGCCTGTCCGGCCGGCCTCGCTCTGGCCGATTCGCTCCGCGGCGAGCGCCTCGCTGAGCGACGCCTGCCCCGCGTCCCTCGCGAGCCGGCGAATGATGGCATAGGCCACGGTCGGCCCGGCGGCGAGCCGCGCCGCCAGCGCCGAGGCCTCAGCCATCAGATCGGCATCATCGACCACGCGGGCGATCATGCCCCATTCGGCCGCCTGCTCCGCGGGGATCCGCTCGCCGAGCATCATCATCTCTATCGCCCGGGCGCGGCCGACGAGGCGCGGCAGCAGCCAGGTCGCGCCGGCATCGGGAATGAGGCCGAGATTGACGAAGGCCTGGAGGAAATAGGCCGATCGGGCCGCGATCACGATGTCGGCGGCGAGCGCGATCGAGCAACCGGCACCGGCGCACGGCCCGTTGACCGCCGCGACCACCGGCATCGGCAGGGCGAACAGCGCCTCGACCAGCGGATTGAAATGACGTTCCAGCGCCTCGCCCGCATCCTCGGGAATGCCGCCGCCGGTGACAAGATCGGCGCCGCTCGAAAAGGCGCGCCCCGCCCCGGTCATCAACAGGCAGCGCGCGCCCGTCCGTGGAAGCCCCTCGATCGCGACGCGCATCTCATCCAGCGTCTCGGCGCTGAGCGCGTTCAGGCGCTCCGGGCGATCGATCACGAGGGCCGCGACCCCCGCTTCGTCGCTCGTCAGGCGGATATGCCGGTGCGTCATTCGACCGGCGCCGGTTCGGCCGGCGCGTGGAGGCGAAGGCGTGTCACCCGGCGGGCGTCCCCCTCCGTCACTTCGAGACGCCAGCCGCTCGGGTGCGCGAGCATCTCGCCCGGCTGCGGGATATGGCCGGCCAGCACGAAGGCGAGGCCGCCAAGCGTGTCGACATCCTCCTCGACCTCGCCAAGTCGCTCGTCCACCGCTTCGGCGACGTCCTCAAGCTCGGCGCGCGCATCTGCATCCCAGATGCCGTCCTCAAGCGGAATGAGCAGCCCCTGCGGCTCCTCGTCATGCTCGTCCTCGATCTCGCCGACGATCTCCTCGACGACATCCTCGATGGTGATGAGTCCTTCGGTGCCGCCGAACTCGTCGACGACGATGGCGAGGTGGACCCGGCCGGCGCGCATCTGCGCGAGCAGATCGAGCATCCCCATCGATTCGGGCACGAAGAGCGGCGTTCGCATCAGGCTGCGTATGTCCGCCGGCGCCGGCTTGCCGGAGACCTGGTGGAGGAACACGTCCTTGATGTGGATCATGCCGACGACCCGATCGAGGCTCTCCTCATAGACCGGGAGGCGGCTATGCTCGGCTTCCTTCAGCGTCGCGACAAGGTCGTCGAAGCCGATCGTCGCCGGGACGGCAATGATGTCGCCGCGCGGAACGGCGACATCGCCGGCGGTCTTTTCCCCGAAATGCAGGATGTTGCGGAGCATCTGCCGCTCGGCCGCGCTGAGATCGCCGACCCGCGGCGCCTCGCCCTCGCGGCTTTCGAGCGCCTCCTCGATCTCGTCACGAAGGCTTGCCTCGCCATCGTCACCGAACAGGAAGGCGCGCAGCCCTCCCCAGAATGTGCGTCCTTCTTCCCGGCCGCCGGGACTGTCCTCTTCCATGGGGGTTAAGGGTGCACCTCAGTCTGTTGATAGGGATCGGCGATGCCGAGCGTGGCAAGCGCACGCCGTTCGATGTCCTCCATCTCCTCCGCGTCCGCCTCGCTCGTTTCGTGGTCGTATCCTAGCAGATGGAGCATGCCGTGCACCACCAGATGCGCGGCGTGGCTTTCCACCGCAATCCGCTTGTCCGCCGCCTCGGCTTCGCAGACGCCCCGGGCCAGCACGATATCGCCGAGCATCGGCGCGGCGGCGAGATCCTCGGGCTCCGCCATCGGGAAGGAAAGGACGTTGGTCGGCTTGTCCTTGCCGCGCCATTCGGCGTTGAGTGCTTGCACCTCGGCGTCCGAGGTGAACTTGATGGAGACCTCGGCGTGGCTGGGCACCGTCGCGGCGAACCGGCTTCCCGCGAGTGCTGCGCGGGCCGAGCGATCGGCGAGATCCGACCAGTCGGTGCGACTGTCCCAGTCGTCCGAGACATCGGCGTCGACGAGGATCACGACCCCGGCCCTTCATAGGCCTCGACGATCCGGCCGACGAGAGGATGGCGCACGACATCGCCGGCGCCGAAGCGAACCATCGCGATCTTGTCGATGCCCTCCAGCTTGGAAACGGCATCCGCGAGGCCGGAGGTCACGCCGTTGGGGAGATCGGTCTGGTTGGGATCGCCGCAGATCACCATGCGGCTTCGCATGCCGAAGCGCGTCAGGAACATCTTCATCTGCTGCGGCGTCGTGTTCTGAGCCTCGTCGAGGATGATGAAGGCATCGGAAAGCGTGCGCCCGCGCATGAAGGCGATCGGCGCGATCTCGATCTCGCCCGATGCGATCCGCCGCTCGACCTGCTCCAGCGGCAGCATGTCGTAGAGCGCGTCGTAGAGCGGCCGCAGATAGGGATCGACCTTTTCCTTCATGTCGCCGGGAAGGAAGCCGAGCCGCTCGCCCGCCTCGACGGCGGGGCGCGAGAGGATCAGCCGGTCGACGCTGCCGCCGATCAGCTGCTGCACCGCTTGCGCGACGGCGAGATAGGTCTTGCCGGTGCCTGCGGGGCCAAGCGCGAAGATCATCTCGTCGCGGGCCAGCGCCTCCATATAGGTGGCCTGGGTGCGCGAGCGCGGCACGATCGTCTTCTTGCGCGTGCGGATCATCACCCGTGGCGGCTCGATCACCTCGGGCGCGACGATCCCGTCGAGCGTCGGCTGGCCGGACATGGCGATGATCGCGTTGACCGTCTCGGCATCGATGTCGTGGCCTTCGTCGAGCCGGTTGTAGAGACCGATCAGCACCTCGCGGGCGCGCGCCGCATCTTCCGCCTCGCCCTCGATCTGCACCTTGGCCCCGCGCGCGGCGATATAGACGCCGAGCCGGTCCTCGATGGCGACAAGGTTGCGATCGAACTCCCCGAACAGGGGGCCGAGGAGATGCGGCTGCTCGAACTCGATTTCGAGGCGGGCGCGCGACGATCCCGGCTGGGCGACGGGCTTGCGGCTCATTGGGTCCTTTCGCGTGGGCGAGTCACGTCGCCAAGGTGGGGCCGCGCGCGCCGAAATGCCAGCGAGAAAGTCAGGCGGCGGCCCTGACCAGCGCGACGCCGGCGAGCGAATTGGGGCCGGCGTCGACGATCTCGACCGGAACAATGTCGCCGATCTTCGCTGCGCTCTCGAAATGGACCGATTGCAGCCACGGAGACTTGCCGAGCATCTGGCCGGGCTTGCGGCCCTGCCGTTCGACCAGCACCTCGGTGCGCCGGCCGATGCTGGCGCAGTTGAACGCGGTCTGGTGCGCGTTCAGCAGCGCCTGGAGCCGCTGGAGGCGTTCGTCGGCGACGGCGGGCGCGATCTGCTCCGCCATGTCGGCGGCCGGCGTGCCCGGGCGCGGGGAATATTTGAACGAGAAGGCCTGGGCGTAGCGAACCTCATCGACCAGCTTCAGCGTCTCCTCGAACTCGGCATCTGTCTCGCCGGGAAAGCCGACGATGAAATCGCCCGAAAGCGCGATATCGGGCCGCGCGGCGCGGACCTTTTCGAGAATCCGCAGGTATGACGATGCAGTGTGGCTGCGGTTCATCGCCTTCAGCACGCGGTCGCTGCCCGCCTGAACGGGCAGGTGCAGATAGGGCATCAGCTTGTCGACGTCGCGATGCACCGCGATCAGGCCGTCGGTCATGTCGTTGGGATGGCTGGTGGTGTAGCGGATGCGGGCGATCGCGGGGATCGTCGCAATCGCCTCGATGAGGTCGTGCAGGCCCCTGCCTTCGTCCGCCCAGCCGTTGACGTTCTGGCCGAGCAAAGTGAGTTCGCGCGCGCCGGCGTCGGCGAGCGCCTTTGCCTCGTCGAAAATCGCCGCGAACGGCCGGCTCACCTCGGCCCCGCGTGTATAGGGGACCACGCAATAGGTGCAGAATTTGTCGCAGCCTTCCTGGACGGTGAGGAAGGCCGAGGGTGCGACCTTGCGCCGCGCCGGCAGCGCGCCGAATTTCGACGCCGCCGGCATGTCGGTGTCGAGCGCGACCGTGCCGCTGGCGGCCTTTGCGACCAGGGCCGGGAGGTTGTGATAGGCCTGCGGGCCGACGACGACGTCCACTTTTGCCCGGCGCGCGATCTCCGCGCCCTCGGCCTGGGCGACGCAGCCGGCGACGGCGACCATCGGGCGGCTGCCGTCGGGCCGCTTCAACCGGCCGATTTCCGAATAGACCTTCTCGGTCGCCTTCTCGCGAATATGGCAGGTGTTGAGGACGACGAGATCGGCGGCCTCGCTGTCGCCGGCCGCGCGCATGCCTTCGGCGGCGAGCAATTCGCCCATCCGCTCGCCATCATAGACGTTCATCTGGCAGCCGAAGGACTGGACCTTGAAGGTACGGGGGGAAGTCATGGGCCGGCGCCTATAGGCGATCGCACGGTTCAGCGGAAGCGCCGAGCGCCGCGACGATGGCATCGCGGGCACAGGCGGCGAGCGCCTTGCGGTCCCCCGCCGCATGCGGATCGATCGGATCGAGGAAGCGGACGGTGACGGGGATCCGGCGATAATCGCGCATGACGCGCCTGGCATTGGCCCCGGTGCTTTCCTCGCCCACCCACGCGATGTCATGGGTGAGCTCGCCATAATCGAGGGCGACCGGTTGCACCAGCACGCCCTCCATCGGCGGGTAGAGCGAACCGAACAGGCTGGCGCGGAAGGGCAGGACCTGGTGGCCGCCCTCGGTCGTCCCCTCGGGAAAGAAGGAGACCGAGCGCCCGGCATCGAGAGCCGCGCGCAGGCGATCGGCCTGATGCCGCGCCTGGCGCCGCGCGGTGCGAGCGACATAGATCGTGTCGTTGAGATCGGCGAGCCAGCCGATGACGGGCCAGCGTTCAACCTCGTTCTTGGCGATGAAGGCGGTGGGGGCGGCACCGCCGATCGCAAGGATATCGAGCCAGCTCACGTGATTGGCGGCGAAGAGCACGCGGCCGCCGAGCGGCGTGCCCTCGACACGGACGCGAAGGCCGCAGCAACGGCCGGCATAAGCGAGGAAGCGCCGCGCCCAGGGCGAGCGGCCGCGCAGCGCCTTCGAGGCATAATGGAGCGGAAAGTAGACGAGGAGCCCGCCGGCGATCGCCAATGCGCGCCAGTAGAACCGCATCACGCGGCCCGCTTATTTCGCGCGGCCGACCGCGACGCCATAAAGCTCCATGCGGTGGTCGACGAGCCGGAAGCCAAGCTTCTCCGCGATCCGCCGCTGGAGCTGCTCGAGCTCCTCATCGACGAATTCGATCACGTTGCCGGTCTCGACGTCGATCAGATGGTCGTGATGGGTTTCCGCCGCAGCCTCGTAACGGGCGCGGCCATCGCCGAAATCGTGGCGCTCAAGGATGCCCGCCTCTTCGAACAGGCGCACGGTGCGATAGACGGTGGCGATCGAAATGCCGGGATCCACGGCGGAGGCGCGGGCATGAAGCGCCTCGACATCGGGATGATCCTCCGCCTCGGAAAGGACGCGGGCGATCACCTTGCGCTGCTCGGTAATCCGCAGCCCCTTTTCGGCGCACAGGGCCTCAATGTCGATCGCGCGGGTCATCCACCTTATCTAAGGCCGGATCGGCGAAGCGTCAAAGCACGGTTGAAACGCCGCCCCGCGCCAGGCACGGGACGGCGAATCCGGCACGGCGCCCTTATTTGCGCGACGCGCGACCCCGCTTGGTGCCGAGGCCGATCTTCTTCGCAAGCGAACGACGCTGCTCCGCGTAATTCGGCGCGACCATCGGATAGTCGGCGGAAAGCCCCCATTTCTGCCGATATTCGTCCGGCGTCATATTGTAATGGGTCATCAGATGCCGCTTCAGCATCTTGAGCTTCTTCCCGTCTTCAAGACAGACGATATAATCCGGCTTGATCGAGGCGCGGATCGAAACCGCCGGCTCGGGCTTCGCCGCCGGCTCTTCCTGGCGCCCGCCGAGACCGCTGAGCGCGTTGAAGACATTGCCGATCAGCAACGGGAGATCGGAAACGGCGACGCTGTTGTTGCTGACATGGGCCGATACGATGTCGGCCGTGAGGGTGATCAAAGTCTCCCCGAATTCGTCCTGATTATCCATGTGTCGATACCTGTAAATCGTGATCAGAGGACACCCGCCATTGGCCGTGACGAGCGCAAGCCGGAATAGGTTGCTTCAGCGCAATTTGACAAGTCGAAACAGCAGCGAATAGCTATCTATTTTGTATATGGCTCAATGTTCCGGGTTGTGTCGCCACGCGAATTTCGCGGCGGCAACACCAAAATCCGACATGAAAACAGAGATCAGCGCCGTGGCGGCTCGAATTTCGCGAGGGTCAGCGCATCGAATGTCCGGCCAGCATCGCCGCTGTAATAGTCGCGGCGCCGGCCCGCGAGCGTGAATCCGGCCGACTCATAGAGATGAATCGCGGGATTGCCGTCGCGGACCTCGAGATGGAAATGTTCCGCCCCGCGCAACCGGGCGCCGGACAGGAAGGCGTCCAGCAAGCGCCGCCCGATCCCGTGCCGCTGCGCGTCCTTGCGTACCGCCAGGAGCAGCAGTTCCGCCTCGTCGGCGACGATCCGCGCGAGCGCGAAGCCGCAGACGGCATCGCCCACGCGCGCCAGCGTCAGCCAGACTCCCGGCATCGGCAGCAGCCCGGCGCACTGGGCGAAGGTCCAGCGCTCGCCGTAGCGCGGATCGAAGCTCTCGTTCATCACCGCCATCACCGCCGGAAGATCGACCGCGCCGCCTTCGACCAGTTCGGGGACGCTCTTCACCTTATCGGCCCTGCGGCGCCGGAGGCGGGCTTCGCATCGGGCGCGCGGCCATAAATCGGCCGCGGAACCAGGGCGCGGAGCGCCGGCGGCAGGAGCCGCACATCCGCCGCCCTCGGCAACAGATCGCGCGCGTCGCCCCAGCCGCGCGCCGCGACGAGCGCTTCGGCGCCGGATCCGACGACAAGGTCGGCCTGCGCGGCCCGTGCGGCCTCGTCGGGCGGAAGCGATCGAAGGTCACCGAGCGGGACGAGCGGGTCACCGCCATAATCTTGCACGAAAAGCTCGCCATGTCCCGCCTGAAGCGCCGCGCTCGCCGAGCCGGCTCCGGCCGCCGCCGCCAGCAGCGCCAGCGAGGAATAGCCGGCCAGTTCCGCGCCCCAGCCGATCGCCAGGCCGTGCGCGAGGGCAAGGCCGACGCGAACCCCCGTAAAGCTCCCCGGACCGCAATCGACCAGGATCGCGTCCGGCCGGCGCGTGCCAACCAACTCGGCGACCATCGGCGCCAGCCGCTCGGCATGGCCGCGCCCGACGATCTCGTGCCGCTCGTCCAGAACCGAGCCGTCCGCGCCGAGCAGCGCGGCCGAGCAGGCGGCGGTGGCGCTTTCGATGACCAGCAGCAAGAACCAGCTCCCCTCGTCACCCCCGCGAAGGCGGGGGGCCAGCTTTCCTGTGCGAAAGCGGTCGCAACCATAGCTGGAGTCCCGCTTTCGCGGGAATGACGGAAGCAGGCAAGCTAGACGGCCTCGACCGTCACGACCTCCGGCACATAATGTTTGAGGAGGCTTTCGATCCCGTTCTTGAGTGTCATCGTCGAGGACGGGCAGCCGGAACAGGCGCCGTGCATGGCGAGAAAGACCGTGCCTTCCCTAAAGCCGCGATAGACGATGTCGCCGCCGTCCTTCGCGACCGCCGGCCGCACACGGGTCTCGATCAGCGCACGAATCTGCTCGACGATCTCGGCATCGGCCGGATCGTCGGCCACATCGTCGTCGAGCGGCACGACGATGTCGGCCGCGCTCGGCGCGTTGAAGAGGGGGGCGCCGCTGGCGAAATGATCGAGCAGCACTTCGAGCACCTGCGGCTTGAGCCCGCGCCAGTCGACGCCGGGGCCCGCCGTCACCGAGATGAAATCCCGCCCGAAGAAGACGCCGGTCACGTCGCCCGTCGAAAAGAGCGCGGCGGCGAGCGGCGAGACATCGGCGTCTTCGGGCGACGCGAAATCGCGCGTGCCCATGTCCATCACCTGACGGCCGGGCATGAATTTCAGCGTCGCCGGATTGGGCGTGGTCTCGGTCTGGATCAGCATGGCCGCGATGTGGCGCTTCGCGGGGCAGCGATCAAGGTCAGAAATCGACCTTGTCGTAATGCGCCGGCGGCTGGATCACTTCCATCCGCTCGGCGAGCAACGGGCGGAAGGCGGGGCGGGATTTCATCACCGCATACCAATCGGCGGTCTGCTTGTGCCCGCGCCAGTCGACGCCGCCCAGATAATCGGCGACCGAAAGCTGCGCCGCGGCGGCGAGATCGGCGAGCGTCAGCGCCGGCCCGGCGAGCCAGCGCCGGTGATCGAGCAGGTAATCGATATAGTCGAGATGGCCGTTGGCGGCCGTCATCGCCTTCCTGAGCTCGGTCGTGTCGGGCGGCGCGCGGCTGATGAGCCGCTTCTTCATCCGCTCCTCCATCAGCGGCGCCACGACCTCGTGGTGCATCCGCCCGTCGAACCAGGAGACGAGCCGGCGCACCTCGGCGCGGTTGCTCGCGGTGCCGGGGATCAGCGGCGCCTTGTCCAGCGTCTCTTCGAAATATTCGCAGATGGCGAGCGAATCGATGAGGACGACGCCCTTCGATTCCTCGACCAGCACCGGGGTTTCGCCGGCCGGGTTCAGATCAGCGAAATCATCGTCCTGCAGCCAGGGCGAGACCCGCCTCAGCTCATGCGCGACGCCCTTTTCGGCGAGCATGAGCCTCACCTTGCGCGAAAAGGGGCAGAGCGGAAATTGATAGAGATGCCACATCGGTGACGCGACCTTTAGCGGCCGCGTCGCGCCAGTAAACCGGGCAAATCGTCCCGATCAATCGTCGTCGGGTATGCCGCCCGGCGTGCCGTGATCCGGCGCACGGGGCGACGTCCCCCGATAGGCGTCGCGATAGGCGCGCATGACCTGATGGAGCGACTGGCGCAGCTGCTGCGCCTGCTGGGCGAGAACGGGGGCCGCCGCCGATAGCGCGGCGGACATGCGGCCGAGCTTGTCGGCGCCACCGTAGATCGATTCGTGGACACGTTGCTCGAAATAAGGGTCGTCTCGCCCGGCCATCGCGCCAACGGTGCGTCCCGGCTGGCCGTAATGACGACTGCGGCGGAGCGGGTCCGCCGAATCGAGCAGCGGGCCGATATCGGTGTCGAGCATCGCGCCGACCATGCGGTCGATCGCGGGCGCCATCTCTTCGATCTGGCGCTGGCTCGGCAGCGGTCCCAGAGCCTCATCGTCGGGCGCGGGCGGCTGGGCCGCGGCTGGAACGGCGGCAAAAGCGATCAAGGCAAAGAGAGGAAGCGTGCGCATCACAGGCTCCTTCGCGGCACAAGCGAGTCGGCGGCCCTTATACACCAACGGCTGAGCGAAGGCTGAACGCTCAGCGCAGGCTCATCAGCCACACCAGGGCCGCGGCGCCGGCGACGATCCGATACCAGGCGAAGGGCGCGAAGCCGCGCTTCGAGACGATGCCGATGAACCAGCGGATCACGACCAGCGCGACGACGAAGGAGACGACGAAGCCGAGCGCGATCCCGCCGGCGCCGACCTCGCCCAGATCGCTGCGATTCTTCCACAGCTCGAGCGTGGTCGCACCGAGCATGGTGGGGATGGCAAGGAAGAAGCTGAACTCGGCGGCGGTGCGCCGCTCCACGCCCATCGCAAGCGCGCCCATGATCGTCGCGCCCGAGCGGCTGACGCCGGGGATCATCGCGAGACACTGGACGAAGCCGATCGCGATCGCCTTGCCAAGGCCGATATCGGCGACGCCCTTTTCGCTTCCCTGCGGCGCCGCGCGCTCGATGCCGAGGATCGCGACACCGCCGACGATCAAGGCGACCGCGACGATGGTCGGGCTGCCGAGCATCCCCTCGATCTGCTTGTGCAGCGCGAGGCCGATCACCGCGGCGGGCAGGAAGGCGACGAGGATGTTGCGCACGAACCGCCAGGATTCGGGCTGGCGTTTCGCGAGCCCCGACAGCACCGCCATGAAGGTGCGCCAGTACAACACGACGACCGCAAGGATCGCGCCGAGCTGGATGACGATGTTGAACACCGTCCAGTGATGCTCGTCATAGCCAAGCAGCGCGCCGGCGAGGATCAGGTGACCGGTCGAGGAGACCGGCAGGAATTCCGTAACCCCCTCGACGATGCCGAGCAGGATGATGGTGAGGAGGCTGTCCATCGTCGTTCCCTAGCGGGCTTGGGCATCGCCGGTCCAGCCGGGCGACCGGCAAAGACTAACGCACCACCGGCAGCAGGATCGCGCTCGCATTCGCGCCGCCGCGCAGCACCGTCTGCGTCGCGGCGCGATAATCCTGCGGGCGGGCGAAGAAGATGTTGGGGACGAAGGTCTGCGGATTGCGGTCGTAGAGCGGGAACAGGCTGGACTGGATCTGCACCATGATCCGGTGGCCCGGCAGGAAGACGTGGTTGGTCGGCGGCAGGCGGAAGCGATAGGCCTGGGGCCGGCCGGCCGGAATCGCGGAGGGATGTTCGAAACTGTCGCGATAGCGGCCGCGGAAAATGTCGAGGCTGAGCGCGAGCTGGTAGCCGCCCTTGGTCGGATCGGACGGCACCTCGTCGGGATAGACGTCGATCAGCTTCACGACCCAATCGGCGTCGGTCCCGGTGGTCGCCGCGCGCAGATCGACGATCGGCGCCCCGGAGATTCGGAGCGGTTCGGTGAGCGGCTCGGTCTGGTAGACGAGCACGTCGGGGCGAACCGCGGCGAAGCGCTGATCCTGTACCAGCCAGGTCCGCCAGCGAGCGCCGTCGGCGAAGCTGATCGGCGGCGCGAGATAGGGCACGGGCCTGGCGGGATCGGAAACGTAGGAATCGGATCCGTCGCCCGACGGCCGATCGAAGCCGAGGGCGAAGCCCGGTTCGAGATAGAGCGGCGTGAGCGGGCGGCCGCAGCCATCGGCGCAGGCGAGCGGCCAGGTGGGCAGGCGATCCCAGTGATTCTCGCCGCTATTGTAGATGAGCGCGCGCGGCGGATCGGCGGCCGGCCTGTCCTTGAGATAGCGGTTGAAGAAGGGCAGGAGCACGTCGCGGCGGAATTCGGCCGCCGTGTCGCCGTTCCAGTTGAACGGCCCGAGCGAGGAGCCGTTGTAATTGACCTGGCTGTGCCGCCACGGGCCCATCACCAGCCAGTTGTTCGCCTCGTGCCCGGCCGTCTTCAGCGCCTCGAACGTGTGGACCGCGCCATACATGTCCTCCTGGTCCCAAAGGCCCTGGATCCACATGGTCGGCACGCTCGAGGGATGCGCCGCGAGCAGCCGGTCGAGCGCCTGGCCCTGCCAGAAGGCGTCATAGGCCGGGTGCTGCGTCATCCGGTTCCAGTAGGGCAGGCGATCGAATCCCGACTGCGCGGCCCAGGCGCCCGCCGATCCCGCGCGAAGGAAGGTCTGGTAATCGTCATAGGCGCCGGAGACGGGGGATTCCCCGCGCCCCTGCCAGCCGGTCTGCGATCCGATCCAGCCGATATTGGCCTGACGGAAGGCGCCGTAATGGAACCAGTCGTCACCCATCCAGCCATCGATCATCGGGCTTTCGGGCGCGGCAACCCGCAGCGCGGGATGCGGATCGAGCAGGGCCATCGCGACCGTGAAGCCTTCATAGGACGAGCCGATCATGCCGACCCGGCCGTTGCTTTCGCGGACGTTCTTCACGAGCCAGTCGATCGTGTCCCAGGCATCGGTGACGTGATCGACATCGGTCGGGTTGAGCGGCCCGCGCACCGGGCGGGTGACGACATAATCGCCCTCCGAGCCGTATTTGCCGCGGATATCCTGGAAGACGCGGATATAGCCGTCGCGGACGAACACCTCGTCCCCTTCGGGGAGTGCCGCGAGCATGTGCGGGCTGTTCGCGCGGCTCGCGCGGGCCGATGCGTTATAGGGGGTGCGCGTGAGCAGGATCGGGAGATCGTGCGCGCCCCTGGGCACGATGATGACGGTGTGCAGCCTCACGCCGTCGCGCATCGGGATCATCACCTCGCGGCGCTCGTAATCCCAGCCATCCCGGTTGTAGGCGAAATGGGGCGGAATATCCCCGGCGAGCGGCGGCGCCCCTGCCTGCCGGCTCGGCTGGGCGATCGCGACGAGCGGGGGAAGAAGGAGGAGAAGGAGGGCGGCCGCGGCCAGGATCGGGTTCAGACGCTTCATTGCTTGTCCCCAGTTCCCGCGCAACCGGCGCCTCAATAGGCCTGCGGTGGCGCGAACCGGCCGCGCCGGCGATAGATGGTGAGCCATTCGTCGGCGACCGCGGCGAGCGGCGCCGGCCGGAACCCAAAGGATTCGAAGCCCGGGCCCGCGGCGACATTGTCCTTCGCCATCATCAGCCATTGCTCCCAGGAGAGCGGGGCGAAGGGGAGCCAGCCGGTGAGGCGTGCGCCGAGCCGCGCGATCGCATCCGGAATCTCGATCACCGGCTTGCCGCCATGGCCGATGGCGCGGGCGATCCAGCTTTCCACCTCGCGCATCGTCATCACCTGCGGCCCGCCAAGCTCATAGACCTGGCCGGAATGGGCTTCCGGGGCCATGGCTGCGGCGGCGATGGCGCGACCGAGATCGGCGCAATGGACTGGCTGGATCTTCCAGCCGCCGCGCACCACCGGCAGGACCGGCGCAAGCCGTGCAAGCCGGGCGAAGCGGTTCACGAATTCATCCTCCGGCCCGAAGGCGATCGAGGGGCGGATGATCGTCGCGCCCGGGAAGGCGGCACGCACCGCCGCCTCGCCGCCCCCCTTGGTGCGGGCATAGGCGCTGTCGCTGTCCCCATCGGCGCCGATCGCGGAGACCTGGACGAGCGCGTCCGCGCCCGCCGCGGCGGCCGCCGCGGCGACGTTGCGCGCTCCATCGACGTGGATCGCCTCGAACCGGCCCTTGAGCGTCCCGACCAGGTTCACCACCGCATCGGCGCCCACGACGGCGGCGGCGGCGGAGTCCGCATCGGTGACGTCGCCGCGCACGAACTGGACCTGGCCGAGTCCGCCGAGCGGACGGATGAAATAAGCGTGGCGCGGCTCGCGCTGCGCGATCCTGACGCGCGCGCCGGCGGCGAGCAGCGACTGCGCGACATAGCGGCCGATGAAGCCGCCGCCGCCGAACAGCGTGACCAGACGCTCCGTCTTCAACGCCATTGCTTCAAGCCCTTGCCGATCATTTCGCCGCGTCCTTGCCGCGCGGATGCCGGCTTGGCAAGCCGCGCGTTGACAAGGCCGCTCACGCCCCTTAACGCGCCCGGCCTACCCCGTGCCCAGGTGGCGGAATTGGTAGACGCACCAGCTTCAGGTGCTGGCGCTCGCAAGGGCGTGGAGGTTCGAGTCCTCTCCTGGGCACCATTTGTTCTTCCGGCACCGTCCGGGGACATCAGAAAAATGGCTGAAATCCGCCATTTCTTGTGCTATAATCGTCCGGCGAAATCCGGGCGAATACGGCGCCAATCGAGAACAAATCGGGTATCTCGGAAGGTATCGTTCTCCCCCATTTTCGGAGGCGATACCTCACATGGGCACCCTTTTTGCCACCACCGTCGTCAATGCCAAACCGGCGGAGAAAGACTATAAGCTGACCGACGGCGCGGGGCTATACCTGCTCGTTCGGCCGAACGGCTCGAAGCTGTGGCGCTTCAATTACGTCCATTGCGGCAAGCACCGGACGCTGGCTTTTGGTCTCTGGCCGGACGTTGGCCTGGCCGACGCGCGTGGCAAGCGCGACGAGGCGCGGCGGATGATCGCGGCGGGCCTCGACCCCTCGCACGAGCAGAAGATCGCGCGGGCTAAGGCGCGCGTCGAGGAGAACGACACGTTCAAGACTGTCGCTAAGGAGTGGATCGCCAAGAACGAGCGCGAAGGCATGGCCGAGATCACGCTGGCCAAGATCCGCTGGCTGCTCGACATGGCTTATCCGAAGATCGGCAATCGTCCGATCGGCAAGATCACCACCCATGAGGTACTCGCCGTTCTCCGGTCGGTCGAGGCGACCGGACGCTATGAAAGCGCGCGCCGGATGCGCAGCGTCCTCGGCCGCGTCTTCCGCTATGCGGTCTCGACGGCCGGACAGCTTTCGCTCGCCGCGCAGAAAGAGGGCCTGAAGAAGGCGCGCGAGGAGTTCCGCAAGCTCAAGAAGGCGAAATTCGCCAATGTCGATCGGACGGTCGCGTTGACGCGCCAGGGCTCGCCGCTCGATCCGAACCTCAACGCCGCTCCGGCGGTCCCGCTGACCCCCGAAAGGAACGCTCAATGATCCGCCTCGTCCTCACCATGTCCTCTCTCGCGCTCATCGCCGCGACCACGGCGGATGCCGGCGCGGCCTCTTCGCCGGCGCCCGAACGCCACTCCGGACCGCCGGATGCCGCGACAGCCCATGCCAATCGGGCGCCGTCTGTGCGCGCGCATATCGGGCCGGGCGGACGGGTGGCCGCTGCGAACCGTGCGGCGCTGCGCGAACCGTCCAGTGCCGGCTATGTGGGCGCGGTACAGATCTATCCCTGGTCGGAAGGGTCGCTCTATCGGCTCTATGCCGCCCCGGAGCGGGTCACCGATATCGCGCTCCAGCCCGGTGAGGCCGTGACCTCGGTCGCGGCCGGCGATACGGCGAGGTGGACGGTCGGGGACACCACCAGCGGCAGCGGCGAGAGCCGGCGCACGCACATCCTCGTGAAGCCCTATTCAGTGGGGCTGCGGACGAATCTCATCATCGCCACCGACCGTCGCGTCTATCATATCGAACTGGAGAGCAGGCTGGCCGCTGCGATGGCGGCATTGTCCTGGACCTACCCACAGGACGAGCTGATCGCGCTCAGGCGAAACCGCGAGGCGGCCGAAGCAGCAGCGCCGGTGGCATCCGGTCTCGCGGTCGAGGCGCTCAACTTCAACTATGCCATCTCGGGTGATCGGCCGGCCTGGCGGCCGATCCGGCCGTTCGATGACGGCCGGCAGACGTTCGTGGAGTTCCCGGCCAGCATCGCCGTCGGAGAGGCGCCGCCCATGTTCATCGTCGGCGACAACAATGAAGCTCAGCTCGTCAACTACCGCGTCGCCGGCCGCTACTATGTGGTCGATCGCCTGTTCAGCGCGGTCGAGCTGCGCCTTCCTCGCCTCGCCGACCTACAAGCCCTGCGCGCTCGACTTCCGCCGGTGTTGGTGGGAGCCAGACACCGGACGATCCGCCTCCGCTACGGCCTGACGATCCTCGTGGCTCGATTTCGGTGCCCGTGGTCGAAGCGACGGTAAGCGAGACATCATCGAGGTTCGGCAGCACAAAAGGCGGGGCCGCCGGCGGAGGAGGCGACGGCGGGTTAGTGGGAGGCGACGCTGTCGGCTCGACGGGTTCAACCGGATCCGGACTGGTCGAGCCATCCGTGTCGAGACTATCGAAGACCTGGCGCAATGCCAATTCTTCGGCGTCATCGGCGTCATCTTCGATTTCGGGCTCGACCTCGTCTTCATCATCGATATCCCGCTGGCGGCTGTGCGGGATGCCCATTCTATCGAGATAATCGATGAGTTCTTCGTGGGTGCTGCAAAGCACGAGCGGCAAGAAAGCGTTGGCGATGCTTCGCATCGTCGCCACACTGGTGGCGCCGGCTATCTCTGCGAACGCTTCGGCAAGGAGCAGTTGGAAGCTGTTCTTGGTCTTCGGAGCGATGACTCCGATCCGCTCCCCGGTGACGGCGACCTGTGCCGGGACGAGGACGCTAGCGCCGCCTACGCTGTAACGCCGCCCCATCGTCTGAAAGAACGCGATCTCGCGCATTGCGGAAAGGCGCGCCTCAATCGCCGCAAGGTCCGAAGGGACGAAACCGGGATGACCATGCCGGTACCGATAGGCGACTTCATACAGCGCGCGCGCGAAGGTCGGCCGGCGCAGCATGGCGAGGACGCGTTCGCTATGTTTGGGCTTATACCAGAGCTGCGGCCGACCCGGAGGGCCGAGCACCGTCTCGCTCGTGCCGGCGATCGCCGACAACGGTCTGATGCCGAGAATGCTGAAAAAGGCCCGCGAGCGCTCGGACCGCTCGATGATCCCAATCTTGCTGTTGGCTGCGCGGAGCGCCTCTTCGAGCGCCTGGAAGTCGGGCTCGACCAGTTGGCCTGAACGCAGTTCCGCAAGTGTGAAGAGCCGCGCCCGGTCGTCGAGTAGGCAGTGAACGCTCTCGAGCCCCTGCGGCAGCCCGGACGTCCCGCGCACGCTATAGGCTTCGAGCAGAATGCGCCGGCGACGTGCATCGAGCGGCGTGTCCGACGCCCAATCGGTCCCGACGTGCCGAAAAAAGCGGATCCAATGACTGTCATTGGCTTGGCTGGGCGCGCCGAGCTCTTGGTAGGCCCGGCCAACGTCATCGGAATGGCGATAGAGTGGGATCGCCTCGGTCAGCGGGGCGGCAATCCGAGATCCAACGAGGATATCCGACGGCGCGTGATAGCCGTTCTGCACCCAGCAGATCGGCATATCCGCGATCTCGGATTTGGCCCGCCGCTCGCGCCCGAACGCTTCCACGAGGGCGGGATAAAGAAGATCCGGTCGTGTCGGCGCGTTACCTTCTTCTCGGCAGGATTCGATGATGTCGAGTAGGGTATCGGAATGAGGCGCGGCCTTAAGCTTCAGCTTGCGATGGAGGAGATCGTTGGTTCCGCCGACAATTTGACCGTCGTCGCCGATACACAGCCGATTGGTCGGGCTGTCGAGGTGTAGCATAGCCGGAGCCACAAGCTCGCCCGATCGCGCCCTAAGAAAGGGGATTGCGCGCAATTCCTCGACAATGGCGGCACTCAGCAACTGGAGATTATCGACCAGCAGCTTCTCAAATCGTTCTGCCATCTCTGGCCGGTCGACCAAGCCTCGGGCGTACTCTACGAGATCCGATCCGTTCAGCGTGTCCCGGATGCGGAGACGCCCGATTAGACCAGGCGCATTCAGCAATTCCTTCGATGGCGCGTCGATCACCGGATCGAGCAGCCGAGCGAGCGGCTTTTTCAGATGCACCATCGCGACCGGGGCGACCCATTGGCCTCGCTGATTCTTGACCACGGGATTGTTGCGCAGGGCCGTAAGCGCAGGCCGACTAATCGGCGCCTCGCGGGTAAGCAGCTTGCGATAAAGGGTTTCCCGCTCCCGGTCATCGGCCGCAGCCGTGGCCGCACGTTCGGCAGCGTCTATCAGCCACTGCTCCTCATTGAATTTGCTGCAATGGCTTGAAATCGCCTTGAAGGGGATGAGATCTGGATGGAGCCGGTTTGCCTGCGGCTCAGGACAATCGGCCCAGAGATCGGAATCCACGATCATGAGCTCGACGGCTGGCCTCAGCTTACCGGATGCATTCAGCGTGGAATGCGTATTGGCGAGATCAAGCTTATTCTGCTTGGTCAGGCGTCGTGGATAAGCCGAAAGCGCCGAGGCTTGGCGAACCTGCATATCAATCCCGGCGATGGCAGCGGGGTAATTCGTGAAGTGGAAGTTGGCGTCGTTGCCGACCTTGGTTGCGAGCCCTTTTTCGTCTTTCCCCGCACAACGTAGCCGGACCAGCGAGGCAATGGTGAACCGCTTTGCGCCGCAATCGGCGACCAGATCGCATATTGCCTTGTCGGCGGCGAGCGCTCGGTCGAGATAGCGCTTGCCGGTAAGAAAGCCGGTGAGTTCCTCCGCCGCCGGCAATACGAGCTCGCCCGCCGCGGCAAAATGGTCCTCCCCCGTCCCAAGAGTTGGCCAGCAGGCGTCCTTAGCCAGTCGTTCCGCAATCTTGGTTGCAAAGCGATCAGGGCTGGCATGGCCGTTGCCAACCAGCGCCTTAAAGGCGTCCGCACCATAGCGGCCGAACCAATCTGCCCTAAGCAGATCGATGGTCAGTTCGACGGCTTGATCGATAAGCCAGTCGTTCCAAACATGGTCGGTGATCTCGCTGCGATCCGTGTTGAGATCAAACGGCGCGCTGACGCTGATCGCGCAGCCGGTGCGCGAGGATGGCGCCTTCAAGGGATAATAAAAGTGGCCATGTTGTTCGAGGTCGATCCGCCGACGTGCGATCGAGACCGAGACTGCAATCTTCAACCGCCCGCCCGGCATCTTGTAATAGGCGGGGAAACGGCGTGCCGCATGCTCAGCGGGAATCGCGACCGATCGGGAGAATTCCTCTTCTTGAAAAGGTGCACCCTTGTCGCCGCCGTCGATGAGTCTTCCATTTCGCGCCACCATTGAAACGCCTGCGGCCCGGCAGCGCCCGATCTTGGCCTCTTGCTTCCAACGCAGCATTCGACCCGTGCGGATCGAACGAACGTTCACCTCGCGGAGGCCTCGCTTCTTGCCGCTGTGGGCTAGCTTGACCAAAGTGTCCGGCATGCTCGCCGCCATCAAACCGAGGGCATGCTGTTCGCGTTCGACAGTGAAGGCTTCAAGCCTCTCGGTCGATTCCTGCCGATAGGGCAGGTGGATGCGGACCCCTTTTTCGCCCCGCCATGCCGGATCTCGCTCGCGTCCTGTTTCCTGGGTTTGAAGATCAAGGAGCGCGACTTGCCCGTTGGAGCGCACATGAATCTCATTCCCGAAGCGAAAGAGTGAGCGCAGGCCGAAATTCTTCGATCCGATGCCGTTCTCCTTCTCGGCTACGACTTCGCCATCGCGGCTGCCCATGACGTTGCCAGTGCCGACAATGACCGACAGGCGCTCCCAACCACTGCGGTCGATATTTTTGCCGGTCCCGCAGATCTCCAGTGAGCGACTGCCGAAGGTGAGCGTCAGCCTCTCGCCGCCGCCGTCATATTCGTTCTGGATGAGCTCGCGCAGCACATCGCCTGCATCGTGTCCGGCGACGAATTGCTCGATGACGCTCGAACCGATCCGGGTTCGTCGGCTGCCGCTGAAATCGGGCCGCTGGTAGTCAGGTTCATCGAAGGGGCGGGGTTCGGTGGGAGTTACGCCGCGCTTCCTAGGCGATCGGCTTGCAGGCATGGGCGCAGATGCCGATCCTGAACTCTCCAGCTCTTCTATCGTCGTCGCCAACTGCCGCCCCCGTTCTTGCATCCCGTCCCCGGAGAACCGATCAGCATCCGAATTGCCACAGCGGTCAACTCACGGGCATCGGCCGCTCCACCCTCTACGAATTGATCGCCTCGGATGATATCGAGACGGTCAAGGTGGGTCGGTCCAACTTCATCTTGTATCGCAGCCTTCGGTGTCTGTTTGAAAGGCACTAGCCTCTGCTAGTCTCGCCACATTTGGCGGAGCAACAGCATTGGCGGAACTATTGCCCGGCATCGACATCGCCGTCCGGATCGAACCTCGGGAATTTCTTGAGCGCATGGCCGACATTGCCGAGAAGGACGAACGGTTCTCCGTCGAACGGCACTACGATTCCGCGCTGCTGCGCAACAGGCTCGACATCGTGAATTTCCGATATCATGGCAGCAGTCCACACACGGGGGTGGGCGGGCAATTGATCGCGCGCGACGATATCCCTGGCCGGATATTGGTCGAGATGCGAGCGGAATGCTGGGCTCCCGATCCGCCTACGCGTGCAATCTATTGCGCCGCCGCAAACGGGCTGATGCTGCCGTTGTTGAAGGCCTACAATCGCACCTACTCAACGCGACATCGCTTCAGGATTCAGAAGGCGGTCCTGAAAGGGACCAAGCTTTCACCACGGACCAAGATCTTGTTCGAGCGGTTTGCCGTCTTAGCCAACACGGCGTCTCTTCATCCCCTCGATTGGGGGCGCTTCTACGCGTTGGTGCGCGAAGGTCGGCAGGAACTCCCGGGGCACGAGCTCCGCGCCATGTTGGTCGCCCGCGGCTTTTCGAACCAGAAGGCCGAGCATCTGTCCGAAGTTTACGGCCACCTCTGGAACTTCAAGCGCCACAAGTGGTGACAGCGTGCGGGCAGCGGGGTTCAGGCCGTTCGTCCGAGTTCTGGGCCCGCAGTTTCCAACCTGCGCAATCGCTCGCGTGCGCCTGCGGCAAACCACCGACTCACCCTCTCCATGTAGCGCGCAACGGGCTATCGGGACTCGAACCTCTCTAGCAGAAATTCCCGAGGTATCGATCAGGGTATCGAGCGGATGGCTTTGAAAAACTACATCTAATATCAACTAGATAGATGTGTTTTCGAGTCCTCTCCTGGCACCATTTCCCGACGAACGATGATCCCGCTGGCGGCCTCCGGGCTTGCCGGCCGGCGCGAAGGCGCCGGCCGTGGGGTCGCTATTGGGCGGACAGGGTCTGGCGATACCAGGCGACGAGATCGTCGTGCATCTGGTGGAGCGTCGCCGGGTTCATGTAGACCATGTGCCCCGATTGATAATAACGGAAGCCGACGTTGCGCTGCAGATTGTCGTCGAGCAGCATGTGGTTGACGTCGAACTCGGTTCCGAAAAACGGCGTCGCGAGATCGAAATAGCCGTTGAGAAACAGCACCTTTAGATAGGGATTGGTGCGCATCGTATAGGCCAGATCGACGGCCGTGTTGGGCGAGGTCTGGCCGCCGAAGGCGCCGCCGCGAGTTCCGGGCGGACGATGGTTCCAGTCCCAGCGGAAATCGGGCGTCCGGGCGGAGACGTTATAGGGAAGCTCGGTCCGGTAGCCGAGCGTGTGGCGCGCATAATCCTGGAAGCTCGCGACGAACGCACCGGTGGTCGCGGTCGAGGCCGGATCGTCGGTCGGGCTGTCGGCATTGGCGTCGGTCGGGTTGAGCAGATAGCGCGAATCGAGCCGCCCGACGACCTGCCGCCGATCGCGCAGCAGCTCGGTTTCGAAATGGCGCAGATCGACACGAAGGTTCGCGCGCAGGATATAGTCCGGGCTGATGCCGATATATTGCGACATCTGCTGCGCGATCTGCTGCGCCTCCGCCGCGGGAAGGGTCGAGCCCTTGGCGAGCGCTGCGGCATAGGGGCCGCTGGCGAAGGCGCGGACCTGGTCCAGGAAGGCCGGGAGATCCGCCGGCCGGTTCGGCAGGTGGTTGTGATACCAGGCCGTCGCGGCATAGCTCGGCAGCAGCACGAGATAGTCCTGGTCATAGCCCGGCTGGCGGACCCCGTAATTGAGGATCGAGGACAGGAACACGATGCCGTTGAGGCTGAGGCCGCCTTCCTCCAGCTTCGCGGCGACGGCGCCATTGCGCAGCGTGCCATAGCTTTCGCCGAACAGGAATTTGGGGCTCGACCAGCGGCCGTTGATCGTGACGTAGCGTTCGATCGCGCGGGCGAAGGCGTCGGCATCCTGGTCGACGCCCCAGAAATCCCGGCCCGTCTTCTCGCCGAGCGGGCGCGACCAGCCGGCGCCGACGGCATCGATGAACACCATGTCCGTGGCGTCGATCAGCGAATCGGGATTCGGCCCGAAGGCATAGGGCGCGGGATGGATGTAGACGGGCTCGCCCGTCTGCACGCGGACCGGCGCGAAGCTGCCCATGTGCAGCCAGACCGTCGCCGAGCCGGGCCCGCCATTGTAGAAGAAGGTTACAGGCCGGTCGCGCGCCGGGACGCCGTCGCGCGTATAAGCCGTGTAGAAGATCGAGGCGGTCGGCTTGCCGTCGCCGTCCCGGATGGTGAGCGTGCCCGCGGTCGCCGTATAGGCGATGCGCTGACCGCCGACCGTGACCGAACCGTGGCTGACGGACGTATGCTCATCGACCGCCGGCCGCGCCCAGGCGTCCTCGACCTCGGCGATCATCGCATCGCGATGGGTGCGCTGCGCCTGGGCGTGGGCCGCCGCGCGTTCCTGCTGGTCGGGCTGGTCGGAAGCGCCGGGCCGGGCCTGCGCAACGGCGGCGCCGGCGGTCGTGGCGAGCATCAGGACAATGATAGAAGCGAGCCGCATCGTATTGATTCCCTCCCGTTTTTTGTGTGTCGCCCTAGTGGACCCGGAGATCGAGTCGCGCAAGCGTCTCACGCCGAACGGGGAGGAAATCCGAAGCGCCGGTGCAGCGCCGGCTTATTCCGCGGCCTGGCCGTAGGCCCCTTCGCGCAGCAGCCCGAAACAGTCAGGATAGCCGTAATCGACCACCGCGCGCAGGTTGTAGGAAGCGCTGACCGGCGGGCGTGGGGGGGGCGGCTCCGCCGCCGGGATCAGCCTCGGCCGCGCCTGCGGCCGTCGGACCACCATGTCGCGGAACCATTCGCCGACATAGGTGCCATCGAAGCGATGGACCCGGCAGCCGACAATGCGGCCGAGCGGCGTTCCATCAAGATCGTAGATTGTCGTTTCAAACACATAGCCGACCGGCTCGCCGCCGGTGCTGTAGACATACATCGCCAAGGAAACTTACCCCACCAGTCGCGCCGCCAGATCGCGACGCCCGCCGCCGACGATCCGTGCATGTTTCGCCGCGGCGGACGAGGCGCGCTGCGGCGGGTTGTTTTCGCGTGGCGACGAGCGGATGATGGCGCACGGCCATTACCGTATTAACAACATAAGGTCTTGGGCTCGCTTTGGAAAAACGAAAGGGAATCGGATGCGCCACAGCCTGATCGCGATCGCAATCGCCGGCCTTGCCGCGAGCGCTGGATCGGCCCAGAACAATGTGACGCCAGCGCCCGCCGGCCAGCCCGCACCGGCGCCGAAGGCGGAAGCCCCCGCACCCGTGGTCATCGCGCCGCCGCCCCCGGTCGTCACCAGCAACGAGGCGACCGCGCCGGCTGCGGCCGAAACGACGCCCGCCCCGGCGCAGTCGCAAGTGCCCTCCGAACCGGTGACGATCTCTCCCGACGCGGAATATCCGAACGGCTTCGCCGATCCGGAGGACCCGTTCGCCAACGATGCCGCGACCGCCGCGCGCGAGGAAAGCGGGTTCGACTGGGGGCTGCTCGGCCTCATCGGCCTGCTCGGCCTGATCCCGCTGTTTCGAAAGGGCGGCCGCACCCGCACCATCTATGTCGACCGCGACGATCCTCGCCGCGTGATCCGCGAAGAGGAACAGTAGGAAGCCCCCGCCCGGCGAGGGGCGGGGGCGAGCGCCGTTATCGCGCGTCGACGAGGACGATCTCCGCATCCTCCAGCGCTTCGATCGTCACCCTCGCCTCGCCGGTGATGGCGACGCCGTCCCGGGCCTCCGCGCGCACGCCGTTGACCTCGATCGGTCCCTGCGTGGCGACGAGATAGGCATGGCGCGACGGATCGAGGCTGAGCTCGGCCCGTTCGCCCTTCGCCAGCGTCGCGCCCATGACGCGCGCGGCGGAGTTGATCTTCAGCGCATCGGCATCCTCGGCGAAACCGCTGGCGAGGGTGACGAACCGGCCTGAGCGATCCGACTTCGGAAATTTCGCCGCGCCCCATGAGGGCGTCGCGCCGGGCCTGTCGGTCAGCACCCAGATCTGGAAGAGCGTGGTCGTCTCGTCCTCGAGATTATATTCCGCGTGCTGCACGCCTGTCCCCGCGCTCATCACCTGGACATCGCCGGCGGCGGTCCGGCCCTTGTTTCCCATGGAATCCTGATGGGTAATCGCGCCGGTGCGGACATAGGTGATGATCTCCATGTCCCTATGCGGATGCGGCGGAAAGCCGGAACGCGCGCCGATCTCGTCGTCATTCCACACCCGGATCGCGCCCCAGCCCATGCGGGCCGGATCGTAATAATCGGCGAAGGAGAAATGGTGGCGCGCGTTCAGCCAGCCATGGTCGGCATGGCCGAGCGAACCGAATTTGCGAACGTCGATCATCTTGAGTCTCCGAATGAGGATATAGCAAGCCACTCCCGCTCGGGGGAGGGGTGGAGCCGGACGCCGGCCGCTCAGGCCGCCTGCTTGAGCTCGGCCGCGGCGAAGCTGTCGAGCGCCTCGCTCGCCGCCGCGACCGCGGCCTCGACCGCATCGGGGCCAAAGCCCAGCTTCTCGGCGCGCACGAAGGTCACGTCGGCGATGCCCATGAAGCCGAGCATATTGCGAAGATGCGCTTCCTGGCCATCCATCGCCGCCGCCGGGCCCTCGCTGTAGAATCCGCCGCGGCTCTCGATCACCACCGCCTTCTTTCCGGTCATCAGGCCTTCGGGGCCGTTCTCGGAATAGCGGAAGGTGACGCGCGGGCGCAGGACATGGTCGAACCAGCTCTTCAGCGTCGAGCTGATCCCGAAATTGTACATCGGCGAGGCGATGACCAGCAGATCGGCCGCGTCCAGCTCGGCGATCAGTGCATCGGACAGGTCGCGCGCGGCAAGCTCCGCGTCGGTCCGCGCCTCGCCACGCACGCCCGCGACATTCTCGGGCGCGAGGTGCGGCAGCGGATGGGCGCCGACATCCCGCTCGACGATGTGGATCGCCGGATCGATCGCACGCAGCCGGTCCGTGAAGGCGGAAGCGATGCGGTTCGAGACCGAGGCCTCGCCATTGGCGCTGCTGGTGACGATCAGGGCGGTGGACATGATGTTTCTCCCCTTGGAACGTGTTGCGGGGAGCGATGTAAGCGCCTAGATCCGTTGCCGGAAGGCAAGCAGAAGGCATCTTGGTGTTGCGATAAATGGAACGATCATCCACCGATCTCGTCGATGTTCTCGCCTTCGTGCGGGTGGCCGAAACCGGCTCCTTCGCCCGCGCCGCGGAGCGGATGGGCCTCAGCAAGCCGGCCCTGTCCCGCCGCGTCGCCCGCCTCGAGGAGCAATTGGGCGCGCGCCTCCTCACCCGAAGCGCGCGCGGCGCCCAGCCGACCGACATCGGCCAGGCTTATTATGCGCGCGCCGCCAATATCCTCGCCGAGCTCGACGCCGCGGAAGAGGTTGTGGCCGAAGCGGTCACCCAGATCGCCGGCCCGATCCGCCTCACCGCGCCGCTCACCTTCGGCGTCACCCATCTTGCCCCAGCGCTGGCCGAATTCGCGCTCGCGCATCCCAAGGTGGAGCTCGATATCGAATTCGAGGACCGTCACGTCGATCTCGCCGGTGGCGGATATGATCTTGCGGTGAGGATCGGGCGGCTTGCCGATTCGGCACTGATCGCCCGACGGATCGCGCCGGTGCGCAAATCGGTCGTCGCGAGCCCGGCCTATCTGGCCGCGCGCGGGCGGCCCGCCAGCCCCGCCGAACTTACCGATCATTCGATCCTGCTTTACGCCAACGAAAGCTGGCGCTTTCGCGTCGGCCCGCGCTGGCAGACCATCCGCGTGACGCCGGCCTTGCGATCGAACAATGGCGACATGCTGCTTGCCGCGGCGAAGGCGGGGCTCGGCCTGTGCCTGCTCCCCAATTTCATCGCGGCGCCCGCGCTGGCCGCCGGCGAGGTCGAGCCGGTGCTCGGCGATTTCCCGGCGGAGGAGGGCGCGCTCCACGCCGTGATGCCGCCGGGCCGGGCGACGACGGCGCGGCTGCGCGCGCTCGTCGATTTCCTGGTCAGGCGCTTCGGCCCGGAGCCGGCCTGGGACCCGTGCTGGGAGACGGCCCAGGCGCGGGAGGCTGGACGGCGCGCGCCGGCGGAGTAAGAAGCCGCCTGATCCGCAATCGAAGGACCTTTCAATGGCCGATACGCCCCCCGACCGCCTTTCCAACGATCCGAGCAGCGAATTTTTCGACATGGCCGCGCTTCAGCGCGGCGTCGGCGTGCGCTTCAAGGAGCGCGAGCGCACCGATGTCGAGGAATATTGCGCCTCCGAGGGCTGGATCCGCGTCGCCGCCGGCAAGGCGGTGGACCGTCGCGGCATGCCGGTGACGGTGAAGCTGTCGGGGCCGGTCGAGATCTGGTGGCGCGATGCGGCCGATGGCACCGAGGAGGCCGACTCCGCGGCCTGAACGGCCTAGAGCGCGATCATGTGCCTGTGGTGCCAGGCGAAGATCGCCGCGGCGCCGCGATGCGGGCGCCAGGCTTCGGCCAGCGCGCGCACCTGTTTCTCGCTCGGCGGCGTTTCGTGGCCGAGCAGCCGGCCGATCTCCTGGCGCACGGCGAGGTCGCCGGCCGGAAAGACGTCGCCGCGCCCCTCGGCGAACAGCAGATAGACTTCGGCGGTCCAGCGGCCGATGCCGTGGGCGCGGGTGAGCGCGGCAATCGCCTCCTCGTCGTCCGCCGGCAGATGCGCGAAATCGAGCCGGCCGGAGAGCACTTCTTCGGCGAGGCTCTTCGCATAGGCGATCTTCTGCCTGGAGAGGCCCGCGGCGCGCAGCGCCTCGTCGCTCGCCGCGGCGACCTTCGCCGGATCGCCGGCGCCGCCGGTCGCAACCTCCACCTTGTCCCAGATCGCGTTGGCGGCCTTGACGCTGACCTGCTGGCCGACGATCGCGCGGAGCAGCGTTTCGAAGCCGCGCGCGCGGATGCGCGGCGGGGGATCGCCGATTTCGGCCCGCGCCCGCGCGAAGGCCGGCTCGATCGCCGCCAGCGCATCGAGCGATGCCTTCAACCGCTCCGCCGTAATACCCACGCTCGCTCCCGCGCTTGATCCATCGGCGCGGGCCTAGCATAGGCGATCGCCAACGCCTCTCATTTCTTCGCATCAAAGGACATCATGCCACAGCTCATCGTCACGACGCGCGACGGCGCCGAACATGCGCTGGACGCCAAGGCCGGCTGGAGCGTCATGGAGAATATCCGGGACAATGGGATCGATGAGGTGCTGGCATTGTGCGGCGGCTGCTGTTCGTGCGCGACCTGCCACGTCCATGTCGATCCGGACTGGTTCGCGAAGACCGGCGGACCCAAGGCGGACGAGGACGACCTGCTCGACACCTCCGATCACCGCTCGGAAACCAGCCGCCTGTCCTGCCAGATCCTGATGACGGCGGAGCTGGACGGCCTCAAGGTGACGATCGCGCCCGAGGATTGACGTTCAATCGCGGGCGACGCTCGCGGCATAGAGCGCGATCGCGGCGGCGTTCGACACGTTGAGGCTTTCGATCGCGCTGCTGATCGGCAGTCGCGCGAGCGTATCGCAATGGGCGCCGACATTGGCGCGCAGCCCCTCGCCCTCCGCGCCCAGCACCAAGGCGACGCGCGGCGGCCCGAGCGCTTCGGCGATCGTTGCCTCCGCCTCTCCGGCAAGCCCGATTCTCCAGAAGCCGGCCTCGGCGATCTCGTCGAGCGCGCGGGCGAGATTGACGACGCGCGCCCACGGCACCGTCTCCAGCGCTCCGCTCGCAGCCTTGGCGAGCGCGCCCGATTCGCCCGGCGCGTGCCGGTCCTGCGTCACGATGCCGAGCGCATCGAAGGCGGCGGCCGAACGCAGGATGGCGCCGACATTGTGCGGATCGGTGACCTGGTCGAGCACAAGCAGCGGCCGCCCGTCCTCGGCCCGATCCAGCAAATCGGCGAGGAGGATATCGTCCAGCCGCTCGACCTCGGCGACCAGCCCCTGGTGCGGCGCGTCCCTGGGCACCAGCCGGCCGAGATCAGCGACATCGGCGAAGGTGACCGGAATCTCCCTCGGGATTTCCAGCATGTCCGCCGCCTCGCGCGTCGCCCAGATGCGCACGAACCTGCGCTCAGGATTGGCGAGGGCGGCGGCGATGACGTGGCGGCCCCACAGCCGGGGGCGGTTTTCGGGCTTGGAAGCCTGGCGGGCCTTGCGTCGCATCGCCCCGCATTGGCGCGCCGGCGCAAGACTGGCAAGCCGCGCCGCGTTGACAGGCCGCCCTGCTTTCGCCAATAGCGCGCGCTTCCCATATCGGAAGCCCTCTGGACAGGTGGCCGAGTGGTTAAAGGCAGCAGACTGTAAATCTGCCCGGGTTTCCCGTACGCTGGTTCGAATCCAGCCCTGTCCACCATCCTTCGAGCCGATATGTGCGTCCTCGCCTTCGCCTGGCAGGCCCATCCCGAGTGGCGGCTCGTGGTCGCCGGCAATCGCGACGAGCTTCACGCCCGTCCCGCCGCCGCGCTCGCGCGATGGAGCGAGCGTCCCGACATCCTTGCCGGCCGCGACCTGCGCTCCGGCGGCACCTGGCTCGGCGTCTCGGAAAGCGGCCGCTTTGCCGTCGTCACCAATTTGCGCGGCTTCGGGCCGCCCGTGGCCGATCGGGAATCGCGCGGCGCGCTGGTGACCGACATGCTGGACGACCATGAGCCCGAACGGCTCGATTCCTTCAATCCGTTCAACCTGATCGCCGCAACCCGCGAGGAGGCGCTGTTCCTCACCAACCGGCCGGAGCCGGTCCGCGCGTCGCTCCCTCCCGGCCTCTACGGCCTTTCCAACGGCAGGCTCGACGAGCCATGGCCCAAGACCGTCCGGCTGAAGCAACGCCTGCTCGACTGGATCGTCGATGGCGCATCGGCGCCGGAGGCGCTGCTCGACGCGCTCGGCGAGGATCGGCTGCCGACGGCAGGGCTTGCGCCCGCGGCGGCGTCGGAGGTGCCGCAGGAGCCGGCGAACTCGCCCATCTTCATCCGCAACCCGGTCTACGGAACCCGGTGCAGCACCGTCGTCGCAATCGCGATGGACGGACGCGGAACGATCATCGAGCGCCGCTTCGACGCCGACGGCGCGACGACCGGGGACACCACGCTCGCCTTTGCCTGGCCGTCCTAGCGCTCGTTCAGGAAGGCGAGGATCGCGTTCACCGTCGCATCAGGCTGCTCCTCCATCAGCCAGTGGCCCGAATTGGCGATGACGAGCGGGCGCACGTTGCTGGCGACGAAGCCGATCTCGGTCGCGAGGACGGCTCCGTAGGAGTGATCGCCCCCGATGGCGAGCACCGGCATTGCGAGCGGTCCCTGGGCAAGGAACGCCTGGTTGTCGGCCCCGTCCCGGTTGAAGGCCGCGAACTGCTCGAACGCGTCGTGAATCGCATGGGGCCGGGCATAGAGCGCGGCGTAATGCTGCCGGGTCGCATCATCGATGCGGGACGGATCGGCCGAAAGATCGTTATAGAAGCGATCGAGCAGGATCCGCTCGCGCCCGGCGACCAGGCGCTCGACATCCGGGCCGCGAAAATTGAAATGCCAGGTCTTCGGATTGCGATACTGGTCGTCCCAATGGCCGATGCCGGGCAAGGGCGCGTCCATCACCACCCAGCGCGTCACCCGGTCGCGATTTTCCGCGATGAAGGCATAGCCGACCATGTTGCCGATATCGTGGGTGACGACCGCCAGGGGCCCGTCCTGTCCGAGCGCGTGGAGCATGCGCGCCATGCCTTCGGCCTGGCTCTTCTTGTCATAGCCGTCGTCCGGATGGGAGGAGAGGCCCATGCCGCGCAGGTCCGGGACGATCACCGTGTGATCCGCCATCAGCCGGACGGCGAGCGGCTGCCACATGTCGCCGGTGTCGCCGAAACCGTGAAGAAGCAGGACGGCGGGTCCATGGCCGCCGACGCGCACGTGCAGGGTCGCGCCACCGACGTCCACGTCGCGGACCGAGAAGGCGGCTGGAAACGGGGCGACGCGGGCGGTGCAAGGCGCGGCGAAGGCGATCAGCATGGCGGCAAGGAGCAGACGAAGCATCGCGAAAGTCTCCCGGATCCTGAGCGCGGCGATTTAGCACGGACGCGCAACGACGTCGCGCGCCTTCTGGTCAATCGACAAAGGCGACGGATCGGCGCAGAGGGGGACGAGTGAACAGGCCCGACGATATCGACTCGCGCCCTTCGCCCGACGCCCGTCCGCGCGCGGCCGCGCAGCAGGGCCGCGGCCGCCTCAAGGTGTTTCTCGGCGCCGCGCCGGGGGTCGGCAAGACCTATGAGATGCTCCGCGAGGGCGCGAGCCGCCGCGCGGCCGGCGTGGACGCCGTCATCGGCATCGTCGAGACCCATGGCCAGGCCGAGACCGAGGCGCTGATCGGCGATCAGGAGATCGTCCCGCGCCGGGAAATCACCTATGAAGGCCGGGCGCTGACCGAGATGGACCTCGACGCCGTGCTCGCGCGTCGCCCCGCCCTGGTTCTCATCGACGATCTCGCCCACACCAATATCCCCGGCAGCCGCCATCCGAGGCGCTGGCAGGATGTCGACGAGTTGCTCGCGGCCGGGATCGACGTCTACGCGACGCTCAACATCCAGCATCTGGAAAGCCTGAACGACGTCATCACGAGCTTCACCAAGGTGCGTGTCGGCGAAACCGTCCCGGACACGGTGCTCGATCAGGCGGAGATCGAGGTCGTCGACATCCCGCCCGACGAACTGATCGAGCGGCTGAAGGACGGCAAGGTCTATGTGCCGCACGAGGCCAGCCGCGCGCTCGCCCATTTCTTCTCCAGGTCGACCCTTTCGGCGCTGCGCGAACTGGCGCTGCGCCGCGCCGCACAGGCCGCCGACGAACAGATGCTGGATGATGTCGAGGCCAATGCGCTGGCGGGCACCTGGGCCGCGGGGGAGCGGGTGCTGGTGGCGGTCAGCGAGCTGCCCGGCGCGGACGGGCTGGTCCGCGCGACGAAGCGCCTCGCGGATGCGCTCCGCGCGCCCTGGACGGCCGTCCATATCGAGACGCCGCGCGCGCGCGCGTTCACCGACGAGGAGCGCCAGCGAGTCGCCGCCGTTCTTCAGCTCGCCCGCCAGCTCGGCGGACGGGTCTCCTCGCTGTCCGCGCCCTCGGTGATCGAAGGCGTGAAAAGGTTTGCCGAAGACAATCGCACGACCCAGATCGTGGTCGGCAAATCGGCGCGCTCGCGCTGGTTCGAGCTTCGCCACGGCTCCGTGGTCGATCGCCTGGTCCGCGAGACCCCGGGTGTCGCCGTCCACGTCCTGCCGCTCGACGAGCCGGCGGACCGCGAACCGCGGCCGGCGGGGCCGAGGCGCGGCAGCGGCTGGGGCCGCCCCGCCGGCTATCTCGTCTCCGCGCTCGCCGTGGCGCTGATCACCTTGCTCGGCACGACGATCTACGCGCTCGGCCACATCACCAATATCGGGATGCTTTATCTGATTCCGGTGATGCTCGCCGCGACCCGCTATGGCGTGCGGACCGGGATCGCGACCGGCCTGCTCTCATCGCTCTTCTACAATTTCTTCTTCATCCCGCCGCTGCACACCTTCACCATCCGGGATCCGGCGAACCTCATCACGGTGCTCGTGCTGATCGGCGTCGCGGTGGTCGCGAGCCAGCTGGCCGAACGGGTGCGCGCGCAGGCCGATCTTTCACGCAAGAGCGCGCGCCAGAATTCGGCGCTTGCCGGCTTTGCGCGCACCCTGACCGGCATCAGCTCGGGGACGGAGCTTGGCCAGACTCTGTGCGGCGAAGTGTCGCGTCTGCTCGATGTCGATACGGTTCTCCTGCTCCCCGGCGCGGACGGCCTGAAGCTCGCCGCAGCCGTGCCGCCGGAAGACCGGCTCGGCACGATCGAGGAGGCCGCCTCGCAATGGGCGTTCGATCACGGACAGCCGGCCGGCCTCGGCTCCGACACGCTGACCGCGTCGGACTGGCTGTTCCATCCGCTGCGGGCGGGCGGGAAATCGCTCGGCGTCTTCGGCCTGGCGCGCGCGGAGGGCGGCGCGGCGATTCGCTCCGATCAGCTCCCCTTGCTGCTCAGCCTGCTCGACCAGGCGGCGCTGGCGCTGGAGCGGATCGGGCTCGAGGGAGAGATGGCCAGCGTCGCCCGGCTGAAGGAGCGCGACCGGCTGCGCGCCGCGCTGCTCGCCTCGGTCAGCCACGATCTCAAATCACCGCTCGCGAAGATCGTGAGCGTGACGGGCGCGCTGAAGGAGAAGGAGGCCGATCCGGCGCTGGTCGCCGCGCTCCAGGCGCAAAGCGCGCGGCTCGACCGCTTTGTCGCGAACCTGCGCGACATGGCTCGAATGGAAAGCGGCGCGCTGACGCTGGCGCGCGCGCCGGTCGACCTCGCCGACGCCGTGGCGAGCGCCGCGCACACGCTGAAGAAAGCGCTCGCGGGCCACAAGATCACCCTCGATCTGTCGCCCGAGCTGCCGCTCGTCGCCGTCGATCCGCCATTGTTCCAGCGCTGCCTCATCAATCTGATCGAAAATGCCGCCCGAAATGCCGATCCGGACACGCCGATCGCGATCGTCGCGAGCCGCCACAGCGACGGGCTCGACCTGTCGGTGATCGATCAGGGCCCGGGACTGCCGCCGGGCGGCGGGGCGGCGCTGTTCGAGCCGCTTGGCCGCGCCGGATCGGGCCGCAAGGGTAGCGGGGGCCTCGGCCTCGCCATCGTCAAGGGCTTCGCCGAGGAAATGGGCCTTTCCGTCGCTGCGAGCGAGCGCGAGGATCCGCGCGGGACGATCGTCACCATCGGCTTTCCCGAAGCCGCGCTCGTCAGGCGGACGGGCGGGGCCGCGGCGCCAGGCGAAGCACCAGAAAGCCTGTAACCGCCGAGAGCAGGGAACCGGCAAGGATGCCGATCTTGGCGGTCTCGGCGAGGTCGGGCCGATCCGGAAAGGCGAGGGCGCCGATGAACAGGCTCATCGTGAAGCCGATGCCGCACAGCAAGGCGACGCCATAGACCTGGAGCCACGACGCCTCCGACGGCCGCGGGGCGATGCGAAGGGCGACCGCCGCGCGCACCGCGCCGAAAATCCCGACCTGCTTGCCCAGGAACAGGCCCGCGGCGATGGCGAGCGGCAGTGGCGCGAACAGGCTGCCAAGGCCGAGCCCCGTGAGCGACACGCCGGCATTGGCGAAGCCGAACAGGGGAACGATCCCGAAGGCGACCCAGGGTGCCAGCTGATGTTCGAGCCGGTGGAGCGGCGAGCTTTCCTCGTCGGTCGCGATCGGCACGGTGGCGGCCGCGATCACCCCGGCGACGGTCGCATGAACGCCGGAAACCAGCATCGCGTACCACAGGAGGACCGCGCCGATCGCGAACGGCCACAGCCGCCTGACGCCCGCGCGCCCCATCGCATACATCGCCGCCGCGATGACCGCCGCCGCGGCGAGCGCGGCCCAATCGAGCCGTGCGGTATAGGCGATCGCGATGATCGCGACGGCGCCGAGATCGTCGGCGATCGACACGCTCGTCAGGAACAGCTTGAGGCTCGCCGGCGCGCGGCGGCCGAGCAGCGCGAGGACTCCGATCGCGAAGGCGATATCGGTCGCCGCCGGGATCGCCCAGCCGCGAATGAGATCGCCGGAACCCGCGACCGCGATATAGACGATGGCCGGCAGCGCCATGCCGACGGCGGCAGCGATCAGCGGCAGACGACGGCTCGCCGGATCGCGCAGATTGCCTTCCAGCCACTCGCGCTTGATCTCCAGCCCGACGAGCAGGAAGAAGACCGCCATCAGGCCGTCATTCACCCAGAAGTGCAGATCGGTCGGCCCATGGATGGGAAGCGTTCCGGCTGGAAGATGCAGGAGGTGGCGATAGGCATCGCCCCACCCGCCATTGGCGACGATCAGCGCCAGCGCCGCCGCGCCGATCAGCAGCAATCCCCCCGCCGCCTCGCTGGCGAAGAAGTGACGCAGGGCCGAGGCGTGTCCTGTATCGTCCATCTCGGCGTCATGCCGGCCGCGGTGGGCTGCCGCAAGCCCGGCCCTTCCCTAGGCGGCCGCCGCCGCCCATATCGGGCGCGACCAATGAGGAGATGGCCATGTCGCGCCCGATGCGGATCGATTTCGTCTCAGACGTTTCCTGCCCCTGGTGCGTGATCGGGTTGAAAGGCCTGGAACAAGCCCTGGCGCGGACCGGGGACCTGATCGAGGCCGACATCCATTTCCAGCCGTTCGAGCTCAATCCCGACATGGCGCCGGAAGGCGAGAACGGCGCCGAGCATATCGCCCGCAAATACGGCGCCACGCCCGAGCAGATGGCCGCAAACCGCGAGGTGATCCGCGAGCGCGCCGCCTCCGTCGGCTTCGTGATGGCGCGCGGGCCGGAGAGTCGCATCTACAACACGTTCGATGCCCACCGGCTGCTCCACTGGGCGGAGACGCAAGGCAGGCAGGCCGCGCTCAAGCACGCCTTGTTCGAGGCCTATTTCACCAATGACGAAAATCCGTCCGACCGCGCGGTGCTGGTCAAAGCGGCCGAAAAGGCCGGGCTCGACCCGAAAGCCGCCGGCGAGGTGCTCGACCAGGGCCTCTATGCCGCCGAGGTCCGCGCGGCCGAGCAGCTCTGGCGATCGCGCGGGATCAACGCGGTTCCGGCGGTGATCATCGATGGGCGCTATCTCATCTCCGGGGGGCAACCGCCCGAGGCATTCGAACAGGCGCTTCGACAGATTGCGAGCGAGCCAGTCGCCTAAGCCATTCTGCCAATTCGACTCTTCCAAACCAGGCAGGCGATGCTAGGACAGCCGCCATGCCGGATGACGAGGAGGATCGCATGAAGGCCCTGGCCGCGTGGATATTCGCTTTGGCTGGACTGGCCGCATCGGCCACGGCCAATGCCCAGCCCCGGCCCGCTTACGATCCGGCCGCCTTGTTCGCGCCCTTCGACATGGGCCAGGCGGTGAACCAGTATCGTTCGTCCAACGGCCTTCCCGGCCCCGCTTACTGGCAGAACCGCGCGGATTACGAGATCCATGCGAGCATCGACGAGCATGGCAACGGCCACGGCCCTGTGCTCACCGGCAGCGAGATCGTCACCTACACCAACAACAGCCCGGATGCGCTCGATTCGCTCTGGGTCCAGCTCGACCAGAATCTCTACCGCGAGAACAGCCGCGGCGCCTTTGCGAACGGCCGGCCGCAGCTAGGGACGAGCGAAGGCTATGTTCTCGATTCGGTGGAGATCGAGCAGGATGGCCATTTCGTCGCCGCGAACCACGTCGTCACCGATACGCGGATGCGCGTCGATCTCCCCGCCTTGCTCGCCGGGCATGGCCAGAAAGTGCGGATGCGCATCGCCTGGCACTTCACGATCCCCGGCGAATGGGGCGGGCGCATGGCCTGGGGCAATGCACAGGCCGGGCCGATCTACGATCTTGCCCAATGGTATCCGCGCATGGCCGTCTATGACAACATTCGCGGCTGGGACACGCTCCCCTACCTCGCCCAGGAATTCTATCTGGAATATGGCGATTTCGACTATTTCGTGACGGTGCCAGCCGACATGCTCGTCGCCGGATCGGGCGAACTGGTGAACGAGGCGGAGGTGCTGACCGCCGAGCAGCGCCGCCGGCTCGAACAGGCCCGCCACAGCGACGCGACGGTGATGATCCGGTCCCCGCAGGAGATCGGCGATCCCGCATCGCGGCCCCGCCAGGGCGGCCAGCTCACCTGGCATTTCCGGATGCATAACACGCGCGACGTCGCGTTCAGCGCGAGCCGCGTCTTCGCCTGGGACGCGGCACGGATCAACCTCCCCGGCGGGCGCAGCTCGCTCGCCATGTCCTTCTATCCGGCCGAAAGCCAGGGCAATGATCGCTGGGGCCGATCGACCGAATATATGAAGGATGCGGTCGAGCAATTCTCGCGCCGCTGGTTCCCCTATCCCTGGCCGGCGGCGATCAACATCGCGGGCCCGGCGACCGGCATGGAATATCCCGGCATCGTCTTCGACGGCATCGACGATGCCGGCAAGACCCTGTTCTGGATCAGCGCGCACGAGATCGGGCACAGCTGGTTCCCGATGATCGTCGGCTTCGACGAGCGCCGCCATGCCTGGATGGACGAAGGCTTCAACACCTTCATCGACGTCTATGAGAGCGACGATTTCAACCATGGCGAATATGCGCCCAAGCGTGACGGCGAATACGCGCCGCACGGGGGCAATCCGGTGGACGAGATCCTGCCCATCCTCGCCGATCCCTCAGCGCCCCCGATCCTCTCGCGCGCCGACACGGTGATCGAGCGCTGGCGCCATCCGGTCACCTATTTCAAGTCGGCGCTCGGCCTCGTGCTGCTTCGCGAAGAAATCCTCGGACCGGATCGGTTCGATCGCGCCTTCCGCCGCTTCATCGCCGAATGGGCGTTCAAGCATCCCAAGCCGGCCGATTTCTTCCGCGCGATGGAAAGCGGCGCGGGCGAGGATCTGAGCTGGTGGTGGCGCGGCTGGTACGCGAACAACTGGCAGCTCGATCTCGCGGTGGACCGGATCGCGCCGGCCGAGGGCGGCGGCACCGAGATCGTGGTCGCAAGCCACGACCGGCTGGTGATGCCGGCGACGCTTCGGGTCAGCTTCGCCGACGGCAGCCGCCGCGACTATCGACTGCCGGCCGAAAGCTGGATCCGCAACGTCTCGACCAGCCTGTTCATTCCCGCCGGCCAGACCGTGACGCGGGCCGAGATCGATCCGGACCACCGGCTCCCCGATCGCGACCGCGCGAACAATGCACGGACGGCCTCCGCCGCGGCCGGCTGAGCTTGCCCCCATGGTCGCTGCGCCTAGATTGGGCGCATGGAGGCGTCCCGCTTGTGGGATCGTGACCGCGTCCGGTCCGCCATTGCCGCGGCCCTGCTTCAGGGATTGCTGGCTTACGGCCTGATCGTCGGCCTTGCCGGCGGGCCGATCCGGAGCGGGATGCGCGAGCAGCTGACCGTCTTCGGCGTCCTGCCGCCACCGCCCCCGCCGCCCGAGGTCCGGCCGCCGCGCCGCCGCATCGTCCCGCCGCCGCGCCCGGCGGAGCGCCAGGCCGGGGGCGGATCGGCGCCGAACGTCCGATCGACCCCAACCGAAATCCAGGCGCCGCCACCACTCCTCCCCCGACCGACGCCAGTGGTGGCGACGCCGGCGCCGGCCCAGGGCACCGACCCCACCGCCGGCCTTGCGCCCGTCCGCGGGCCGGGCAACGGCGCTGGCGGCTTCGGCAACGGCACGGGCGGCGGGATCGGCAATGGCGCCGGGCCGGGCGAAGGCGGAGGCGCGGGCGGCGGCACCCCGCCGCGTCGCCTCAGCGGACGGCTGCGCGATTCGGATTATCCGCGCGGGCTTGGCGAAGCCGGGATCGAAGGCACGGTCTCGGTCGAATATCGGGTCGAGCTGGACGGCCGCGTCACCGACTGCGTCATCACCCGATCGAGCGGCAGCCGGCTTCTCGACGAGACCACCTGCGACCTGATCGAGCGGCGTTTCCGCTATCGGCCCGCGCGCGACCGCGCCGGTCGCCCGGTCGTCTCCTACATCGTCGAGAACCACAGCTGGATCGTCCATGACGAACCGCCGGAGCGCGGCGACTAGGGCTTGCCTCCGTGCGCATCGGGGCGTCAGTCTCCGCGCCGCCGAGACCGAGTCGATGCCAGCCAAGGGGGCCGCCGATGATCCGCAAGATTCTTCCGCTTTTCGTCTGTCTCCTGTGCGCCCTTCCGGGCCGTGCCCAGCCGCCGCAACAACCGGATTTCGTACGCGAGCGCGGGCCGCTGGTCGCGATCGAGCATGTGACGGTGATCGACGGCACCGGCGCCGCGCCGCGCGCGGACCAGACCCTGCTGATCGATCATGACCGGATCGCGGCCATCGGTGCCGACGGCATGGTCCGCCTGCCCGAGGGCACGCGCGCGATCGACGGCACCGGCAAGACGGTGATCCCGGGGCTCGTCGGGATGCACGAACATATGTTCCGCCCGGCGTCGATCGACGGCCCGTTCATCGCCAACGAGATGTTCGTGACCTTCCCGCAGCTCTATCTCGCCAGCGGCGTCACCACCGCGCGGACCGGTGGCTCGACCGATCCTTATGGCGACCTCGGCATCAGGCGGGAAATCGAGGCGGGGCGCATGGTCGGGCCCGATCTCGATCTCACGACGCCCTATCTCGAGGGGGCCCCGCCGGCGATTCCCCAGCTCTATCCGCTGCGCGACCCGGAGGATGCGCGCGCCCTGGTCCGCTACTGGGCCTCGCTCGGCTTCACCTCGGCCAAGGCCTATATGAACATCTCGCCCGCCGAGCTCGCGGCCGCGATCGACGAGGCGCATCGGCACAATATGAAGATCACCGGCCATATCTGCTCGGTCGGCTATGAAGAGGCGGCGCGGCTCGGCATCGACAATCTCGAGCACGGTCCGTTCGGCGCGCCGGACGGAGAACTGGACGCCGAACGCGCGCCGGGGCTGTGCGCGCACGGCCCGGGCCAGAGCGCCGGCCCGGTGATCCGCAACATCGTCCAGAATGTCGCGCCCGATTCACCCGAAGTGACGCGGATGATCCGCACCCTGGTTGAGCACCATGTCGCGATCACCTCGACGCTGGCGGTGTTCGAAGGCGGCGATCGGCCGAACCTCGAGGCGACTCCGCATCTTCGCGAGCTGCTCCATCCGGCCGTTTGGGACTGGGAGGTCTCCCGTCACGCCGCCCAGGCGCCGGCGGCCGCCTTCCTCGATCTGCGTCTCAGGAAGGAAATGGCGTTCGAGCGCGCGTTCGTCGCCGCCGGCGGCCTGCTGATGGCGGGGGCCGACCCGACCGGAGACGGCCATGTCATCGCGGGCCTGGGCGACCAGCGCAATATCGAGCTGCTGCACGAAGCCGGCTTCAGCGTCGCCGAGGCGATCCGCATCGCGACGCTCAACGGCGCGACCTATCTCGGCATCGCGAACGAGACCGGCAGCCTGGAAGCCGGCAAGCGCGCCGACCTCGTCCTGCTCGACGGCGACCTTGCGAGCGACATCACCGCGATCACCCGCCCCATCATCGTGTTCAAGCACGGCCTCGGCTACGATTCACAGGCGATCTACGCGAGCCTCGCCGGACAGGTTGGGCTGCATTGACGGTGCGATCGCCCCACCCGGCCGAGCCGGTTGACGCGGGGGCGTCCGCTCTGGCACTGGAGCGCGCCGGCGCGGGTGTAGCTCAATGGTAGAGCAGAAGCCTTCCAAGCTTACGACGGGGGTTCGATTCCCCTCACCCGCTCCACCGATTTCCACGCCCATCGCCGCGATGCCCCGTCCGCGAGACGGGCCAGCCGTGAGTCGGCGCTGGTCTAGCGCCTCTTGAGCCAGGCGATCAGCTCGGCCAGCGGCACGAGCTGGTTGAACGAGATGCCGCAGGCCCCGCCCTGCTGCCACCGCACGGTGCCGGCAACGGGACGGAAATCCTCGGGCGTCACCATGACCTGCGTATCCGACCCGATCGGCCGGTCGAACTCGATCTTGATACCGCTCTGGGAAATGTCGCGGGTGCGCACGCGATAGGTGCGCGCGCCGACGCGGAGCACGCAGGCTCGATCGACCTCGACGCGTGGCGCCCGCGCCTTCCAGCCATTGTCGAGCTGCGCCGGATTGGCGAGCAGCTCCTCAATATCGACTTCGTGATCGAAGGCGATGCCGGCATTGGCCTCGCGCACCCAGACGACCCGGCCCTCGACCTGCTGATTGGTCTTGAGCTCGACGGTCACGTGCTGGCCAGGCCGGACGCTGGAGTAGACATGCGCCATCAGGCCGCCCGCGGAGATGTTGCGGATCAGGCAAAGCTCGCGACGGCCGTCGACGAAGATCGCGCCGACGCGAAGAATCTTGATGTGACGATCCTGGTGCCGCCGGTCCGGCGGCAACGGCACATCGGCTGAGAAGGAGAAGCTGGTCTCCTCGACCCGGTCCTGGGCCAGCATCGGCTTTCCCCACACTTATGATTTGGCTTTCGCCTTCATTGTCTCAGGAAATGAGTTGATGAATGCTTATCGCCCGGACCGCTTTTCCCGCAGATCGGCGCCTTCACGGCTTGCTTACTTCTTCGCGCTAGGGCGCGGGGCGATGAACGCCGAAACCAAGTTCGCGCCGGACACGCGCTACGATCCCCGCCCCGCCTCCGCGGTCAGCACCGGGGTTGGCCTCATCGGGCTTGCCGGCCTCATCGCCTGGACCTGCGTCGCGCGCGCCTATGGCATGGAAGGGCCGCTTGCCGCGTTGACCGCGCTGCTCGCCTGCGGCGTACCCATGATCCTCTGGTCGCTGCTCGTCGACAAGGTGCATCGGCGCCCGTCCACCGGGATCGACTGGGATTCGCCGCCGCGCCCGCTCAGGGAAACGCTCGACATCTCGATCGCGAAGATCGCCGGCCTCTGGGGCATCTGGGCGATCATTGGCGCGGCCTATTGCATCGCGCGCTGGTATTGGGACGGCGCCTGGCTGTTCGCCATGTACGTCCTGGGCGTCGCCTCGATCGCGATGCTCGTCTTCTCGATCCCCTACGTGATCTGGCTCGACCGACGGCTGAAGGAGCCGAAGGACGGCGCCTGGCATTTCGGCCAGCTCCTCATCGGGCGCGGCGACCGAGCGGACCGCCAGGCGCTCCACGATTTCTGGCGTGCCTGGGCGGTCAAGGCCTTCTTCCTCGCCTTCATGATCTCGATCGTGCCGGGCAACTGGGTCGAGGCGATCCACCCCGAATCGGCCTGGGTCAGCGAGAATCCGGTCAATCTGGCGCGCTGGCTGATCAGCGTCATGTTCATGATCGACGTGAGCTTCGCGACGGTCGGCTATGTGCTGACCTTCCGGCCGCTCGACGCGCATATCCGCACCGCCAATCCCTATGCGGCGGGATGGGCGGCGGCGCTGATCTGCTATCCGCCATTCATCATGATGAACCCGGGCGGGCCGCTCGATTACCATATCGGCACGGCGGACTGGATCTACTGGCTCGGCGACGATCCGCTGATCATGGCGCTGGTCGGCCTGTGGCTCGCCTTCCTGACCGGCATCTATGCCTGGGCGACAGTGGCCTTCGGCATCCGCTTTTCGAACCTTACCGATCGCGGCATCCTGACGCACGGGCCTTATGCATTTTCCAAGCATCCGGCCTATCTGTCGAAGAACCTGTTCTGGTGGTTCGCGACCCTGCCCTTCCTCGCGACCACGGACAATGTCGTCGACGCGATCCGCAACACCGTCGTCCTCGGGCTCGTCAGCGGCGTCTATTACTGGCGGGCGCGCACCGAGGAACGGCACCTGATGGCCGATCCCGCCTATCGCGAATATGCGGCGTGGATGGAGCGCAACGGCCCCATTCCACGCCTGATCTCAAAGCTTACTCCGCGTCGCTTGCGTCATCGTACGACGGTTCGGATCGCGCCGGAACCGGGCTCGTCATGACACGCAGCCGGTAGGCGCCGGTGCCGCCCGATCCATAGGAGGTCGCGCGGACGATGAACGTGCCGCCATGTTCCGGCGCGAAGGTCAGGAAGGAATTGAGCCCGCCGCCGCCATCGTCGTCGCTCGCGGCCGGCTCGGCCCCGCGCTCATTGGCGGCATAGACCTTGAGCACCGTGTCGAACGCCGCCGATTCGAGGCTGATGATCGCCCGGTGGCCATCGGGAATCTGGATCTGGTAGTCGTCGAACGGCGCGCCGTCGTCCGTCGGATCGTTCGAGTTCAGCGTGCCGTCATAGACCTGCCAGGTCGCGCTCTCGGTGCTGGTCGGGCGGGTCGCCGGCGGCGGCAGCGGCGGCGCGTTCTCGACGGTCAACGTATAGGCCCCGCTGCCGCTCGAGGCATAGGCAGTCACGCAGGCGATATAGGTGCCGGTCTCGGTCGGCGCGAAGGTGAGCCGCGAATTGGTCCCGTCGCCGCCATCGTCATCCTGGGCGAGCACGTCGCTGGCGCCGGAGCGCAGGATCCGCAGGACGGTGTCGAAATCGGCCGAGGCGGAGATGATGTAACGCTGGCCGGCACGAAGCTGGAGCCGCTGGCCGTCGCCGCATTGCGCCAGCGTCCCGCGATAGGTGCCGGTCTGCGCCACGGCGGGCGCAGCGAAGGTCAAGGCCGCGGCAAGCGCCGCAAAGGAAATGGCTGTTCGCATTGAATTCTCCCCTCTTCGAGGCGGCGAGTCGCCCCGTACGCACGACAGACCGTGCAAAACCAGCGCTAGACCGTGCCAGCTTGCGCGGGCATGAACGCGCCTCGTTTCAGCGCGCGAACGCGTCCGTCGCGCGGATCAGCGCGTCGGTGATGCCCGGCTCGCTGAACAGGTGGCCGCCATCGGCGATCATGTGAAGCTCCACCTCCGGCCAGGCCTGTTTGAGATCCCAGGCGGTAACCGGCGGCGTGCAGCAATCATAGCGGCCCTGGACGATCACGCCCGGAATGCCCTTCAGCTTCGTCGCGCCGGCGATGAGCTGGCCTTCTTCCAGCCACCCCTTGTGGATCATGTAGTGATTTTCGATCCGCGCGATCGCGACGGCGAATTCGTCGTCGGTGAATTCCTCGATGACATGGGGGTTGGGGAGCAAGGTGACGGTCTCCGCCTCCCACTTGCTCCACGCCTTCGCGGCCTCGACCTGGGCGGCTCGATCGCTGCCGGTCAGCCTTCGCTGATAGGCCGCGACGATGTCGCCGCGCTCCTCCGGCGGGATCGGCGCGAGGAAATCCGGCCATTTGTCCGGAAAGATTTCCGAGGCGCCCTTGACGTAGAGCCAGTCGAGCTCGCTCTGGCGGAAGGTGAAGATGCCGCGAAGCACCAGCTCGGTGACGCGCTCCGGATGGGTCTGGGCGTAGGCGAGCGACAGCGTCGATCCCCAGGAGCCGCCATAGACCATCCACCTTTCATGGCCCGCCATCTCGCGCAGCCGCTCCATGTCCGCGACGAGATGCCAGGTGGTGTTCGCATCGAGGCTTGCATGGGGCGTCGATCGCCCGCAGCCGCGCTGGTCAAACAGAAGGATGTCGTAGCGCGCCGGATCGAACTGGCGGCGATGATCGGGGCTGCACCCGGCTCCCGGCCCGCCGTGCAGGAAGACGACCGGCTTCGCGCCCCTCGTGCCGCATCGCTCCCAATAGAGGCTGTGACCGTCGCCGACCTCCAGCCGCCCGGTCTCAAAAGGTTCGATCGGCGGATAGAGGGTGCGGCGCTCGGCCATCGATGACTCCGGTTCGAATTCCTCAGGCCGTGCGCTTCTCGCTGGAATGACGACGAAGAGTCAAATGGCCGGACCGGCTAGAAACTCTCTTCTTCGTAGATCCGGCTGATATCGCCGCCCCATTCGCCCCGATAGCGCTCCAGGAGTCGATCAGCCGGCGTACGGCCGCTGGCGACGATTTCGCGCAGCGGATCGAGGAAGCCCGATTCATTGTCGCCCGACGCATTGAGCCCGGCGCGCGCGTTGAGCCCCGCCTCGGCGATGGCGAGCACGCGCCGGCCGAGGTCGAGCAGGGTTTCGCCATCGGGCGTTTTCGCGGCGAGGCCCAGCTTCGGCACCGAATCGCGCAGCTCCTGCCGCCCGGAGAGGCCCCAATGCTTCACCTCGTCCCACGCGGCATCGAGCGCGCCCGAATCGTAGAGCAGGCCGACCCAGAGCGCCGGCAGCGCGCAGATCCGGCTCCACGGCCCGCCATCGGCGCCGCGCATCTCAAGGAAGCTCTTGAGCCGCACCTCCGGGAAGATGGTGGAGAGGTGATCGGTGAAATCCGACACCAGCGGCTTCTCGCCGGGGAGCGCGGGCAGCCGGCCGTCAAGGAAGTCGCGGAAGGACTGGCCGGCGACGTCGAGATATTTGCCGTCGCGGTAGACGAAGTACATCGGCACATCGAGCGCGTAATCGAGATAGCGTTCGTAGCCGAACCCATCCTCGAACACGAACGGCAGCATCCCGGTGCGGTCGGGATCGGTGTCCGACCAGATATGGCTGCGGAAGGAGAGGAAACCGTTGGGCTTTCCTTCGGTGAATGGCGAATTGGCGAAGAGCGCGGTCGCCAGCGGCTGAAGCGCGAGCCCGACGCGAAACTTGCGGACCATGTCCGCTTCCGACGCATAGTCGAGATTGACCTGGATCGTCGACGTGCGGAGCATCATGTCCAGCCCCAGCGTGCCGACCTTCGGCATATAGTTGAGCATGATCGCATAGCGGCCTTTCGGCATGCGAGGCAGCTCTTCGCGAGTCTTGTCCGGCCACATGCCGAGGCCGAGGAAGCCGACGCCGAGCTCGTCGCCGATCGTCTTCACCTGCATCAGGTGGCGACCGGCCTCGGTACAGGTCTCGTGGATGTTGCTGCGCGGCGCACCGGACAGCTCGAACTGGCCGGCGGGCTCCAGGCTGATCGCGCCGTCCGGACCGGAGAGCGCGATGATCTTGTCGCCTTCCATCACCGGACTCCACCCGAAGCGGGTGAGCGCGTTCAGCAGGTCCCGGATGCCGCCCGGCTCGTCATAGGAGGGCGCGCGATGATCGGCGTGGCGATAGACGAACTTCTCATGCTCCGTGCCGATCCGCCATTCGGCGGCCGGCTTCTCGCCCTTGGCAAAGACGGCGAGGAGATCGTCGCGGCTTTCGATGCGGCGATCGGACTTGGGCTGGCCGATATGCGTGGTCATCGGGCGCGCTCTAGCGGCGCCCGCGCGCGCCCGCCAGCCGGTTTCGATCCGCCACCCGTCGCCCCACAGCCAACATTACAAGTTTTTCCGGGCTTTGCGCCCGCGTCGCGGGGGAGATAGGGGCGGGACATGAGATTCGTCCTGCTGCGCCTCGCCGCGCTCCTCACCTTCGCTTTTGCTTCGACACCGGCGCTCGCCTGGTGGGATTACGGCCACCGGACGGTGGCTCGGATCGCCTGGATCGAGGTGTCGCCCCACACCAGGGCGGAAATGTCGCGGCTGATGGCGCAATCGCGGCTGCTCGAAACGCCCGAATGTCCCGCCGCCAATGTCGCGGATCTCAGCGTCTGGCCCGATTGCATCAAGCGATATCGCGACCGGTTCAGCTATGCCTATTCGTGGCATTTCGCCGATGTCGACATCTGCCGCCCGTTCGACCTGCGCGCCGCATGCCGCGACCATGATTGCGTGACCGACCAGATCGCCCGCAACCTGCGCCTCATCAGGGATCACAGCGTTCCGGTGCGCGAGCGGCTGATGGCGCTCGCCTTCCTCGTCCATTTCGTCGGCGACCTGCACCAGCCGCTCCATGCCAGCGACCATGACGATCGCGGCGGCAATGACGAGACGGTCGCTTATGGCGCGATCGGCGGCCGGACCAATCTGCACAGCATCTGGGACGGCCTGCTCGCCGATCGGGCGATTTCGACCCCTCCGGGCGAGGCGCGCGGTCTCCTGTCCGAATTCACGCCGGACCAGCGTGCGGCGATGCGCGGCGGCAGTGTCGAGGATTGGGCGCGCGAGAATTGGGAGATCAGCCGCCAATCGGTCTACGGCACGCTGGTCGCCGATCCGTGCACGACCCCGATCCCGCGCGGCACGGTGATGGACGAGGCTCTGGTGCGTCGGCTGATCCCGGTCCTGAGGCTCCAGGTCGTCCGCGGCGGCGAACGCCTCGCCCGGATGCTGGACGAGGCGTTTTCGGCCTGAACATTCCTCCCCGTCGCCGAGGCGACGGGGAGGCAAGCAGACTTATTCCGGCACCACCGTCACGGCGCGGCGGTTCTGGGCCCAGGCGCTCTCGTCATGGCCGTCGACGGCCGGGCGCTCCTTGCCCCAGCTGATCGTCTGCATCCGCGCGGGCGAGACGCCCCGCGACTGGAGATAGTCGCGCACCGCATTGGCGCGGCGATCGCCGAGCGCGAGATTGTATTCGCGCGTGCCGCGCTCGTCGGCATGGCCCTCGATGGTGACGCGCACATTCGGGTTGCGATTGAGCCATTGCGCCTGCGCGTCGAGAACCGCGCGGGCACGATCGTCGACCGAATAGCTGTCGGTATCGAAGAAGACACGGTCGGAGGTCACGCTCTGCAGGAAATCGGCGCGCGAGCCGGGGACCGCGGCATTGCCGACATTCCCCTGATCCATCCCATTGCCCTGGTCGCCCGGATTCATGTCGCTCGGCGGCGCCGGCGGCAGCTGGTCGCGCCGCTGATGCGCGCAGCCCGCGGTCAGCGCCACGGCAGCGATCAGCGCCAGGCTCGTCATCTTCATGGTCATAATGTTCCCTCCTCTTGGAAAGCCCGTATTCAAACGCTCAGTCGCGCAAAGGGGACCAGGATGGGTCCGATGCGCCCAAAGGTGTCGGCACGCGCCGCATCGCCATGCCGGTAATGTCGACCGACCAGATCTGGCCGTTGGCGCGGCTGAACATGATGACGCGGCCGTTCGGCGCCCAGGTCGGCCCCTCGTCGAGCGGCCCGCCGGTCAGAATCCGCTCGCCGCTGCCGTCGGGGTTCATCACCCCGATCCGGAACGAGCCGACCTGAGTGAAGGCGATGAGATCGCCGCGTGGGCTCCAGACCGGCGTTCCGTAGCGGCCGCCGCCGAAGCTGATTCGATGCTGGTTCGATCCGTCCGCGTTCATCACATAGAGTTGCTGGGTGCCCCCCCGGTCGCTTTCGAAGACGATCCTTCTTCCGTCGGGCGAAAAGGAGCCGCCGTCGTCGATGCCCGGCGAATTGGTCAGCCGCTGCGGAGTCCCACCGGACGAGGAGACCCGGTAGATGTCGGTATTGCCGTTCACCGACATCGAGAAGATGATCGAATGGCCGTCCGGCGAGAAACGCGGCGCGAACGTCATGTAGGGCTGCGACACGAGCGGCCGGCTGCGGCCCGACCCGACATCGTAGACATAGACGCGCGGCTGGTTGTTCTCGTAGCTCATATAGGCGACGGTCTGCTGGTTCGGCGCGAAGCGCGGGGTCAGCACGGTCGCCTGGCCGTTGGTCAGGAAACGGTGGTTCGCCCCGTCCTGGTCCATGATCGCGAGCCGCTTGATCCGGTGCCGCGCCGGTCCTGTTTCAGACACGTAGATGACCCGGGTGTCGAAATAGGGACCTTCGCCGGTCAGCCGCGTGTAGATCGTGTCCGAACATTTGTGCGCGGCGCGGCGCCACTGGGCCGGCTGGACGACGAATCCCTGACGGGCGAGCTCGCTGTGCGAGGCGACGTCGTAGAGGTAGCAGCCGACGGTCAGCGTGCCGTCGCCATTCGCCTGGACGAATCCCTGGACAAGCGCCTGGGCGCCGGTTGCACCGAAAGCGCCGAAATCGGGCGCGGTCACCTGGGCGAAGGCGACGTTCGGCAGCCCCTGCGGCCCGATCGGCGAAAACAGGCCGGAATTGCGCAGGTTGTTGGCGATGATGTCCGACACCTGGTGGCCGAGTTCGGCGGTGTTGCCCGCCGCGGTGCCGGTCGCCGCCGGGGTCGGCATGTAGGGGATGGCGATCGGCATCGGCGCACGACGGCCCCCGGTCACATCGACGACGAGCTGGCCGGAATCATCCCCCGCCTGGGCGGGCTGCTGCTGGCCGGGCGGCGGCGCCTGGACGGTCGGGGCCGGCGGCCGGGGTGTCTGGCTCGAAGCAACGACGCCAACGAGGGCGGTCGCGGCGGCGGCGATGGTCAGGGCGATACGCACGTTTCTCATCCTCATCCCGGAAGGCTGTAGTTCATGGTGAAGTTCGCCCAGCCGCGCGGAACGTCATAGAGCTCCTGCGGCAGGCCGCGCAGCGGCGAACAGCCGACGAAGGTGGCGATGGCGAGATCGGCGACACGGGCGGCATAGCGGCGGTTCTCGTCGTCGATCCCGGTCTGCCCCGTCACGCGCGGCCGCGCGGCGAGCGATCCGTCGCGGTTGAGCCGGAGGTTGATCGTCGTGCGGATGCGCTCGGCGCCAGGGCCCGGATTGACCTGCTGGTCGGCGCAGGGCTGGACCTGGCGCGCGATCGCCGAAGCGATGCTCGCCGCCGCCTGCGCGCTCATCGTCGCGGCCTGCTGACGATTGTCGCGCGATGGCGAGCGATCGCGGCCGATTCCGCGCAGCAGATCGGGGCCGAGCAGCGAGCGCCGGGTCTGTTGCGCGCTGCCCTCGGTGCCGGGACGGGTCCGCGGCGGGGTTTCCTGGGGGCGCGGCGGGGACGGCCGGGTTTCGGCGGGCTGCGGCCGAGCACGCTCGGGGCTCGGCGCGACATCGGCCTGGCGCGGCGCGGGGGGCGCCGGCGCCGGCGTCGGCGCGGGCGTCGGAGCGGCACTTTCGGTCGGGCCGGTTTCGGGCGCGCGCCCCTGTTCGGGCGGCGCTGGCGCCGGCGACGGTGCGGCGGATTGGAGCGCGACGCGATCGACGAACGACACCTCGATCGAATCAGCGGGGGGCGGCGGCAGCGCGGCGCGGGCGAGCGCGAGCGACAGCACCGCGAGAAGCGCAAGATGCGCCGCCAGCGATATGCCGAAGCCCGTCTTTTCCGCGCGATCCATCAGCGCGCCTCGCCCTGCGGGTTGCCGACCAGAGCCATGCGGCGAAGGCCGGCATGGTTGATCTCGCCCATCACCTCCATCACCCGGCCGTAATCGAGGCCGCTGTCGGCGCGCAGATAGATACGCGGGCCGCCCTCGTCGTTCGATCCGGAGGCGATCGCCTGGAGCCGTGGGCCGAGCGCCCCTTCCGGCACCCGAGTGTTGTCGATGAAAATCGCGCCGGTGCGGTCGATCGAGATCGACACCGGCCGCTGGTCCTGGTCGAGCGCGGCCGCCTTGGTCTTGGGCAGATCGACCTGGACGCCGGCGGTGAGCAGCGGCGCCGTCACCATGAAGATGATGAGCAGCACGAGCATCACGTCGACCATCGGCGTGACGTTGATCTCCGCCATCGGCGCCCTGCGGCCGCGGCGGCCGGCGCCCTTGATCGGCCCCATCGCCATCAGGCTTCCGCCTCAAGCTCGCGCGAAAGGGTGCCGTGGAATCCGTCGGCGAACCGCTGCAGCCGCGCCTCGAACCGCTCGATGCCGAAGCTGAAGCGATTATAGGCGATCACGGCCGGAATCGCTGCGAACAGGCCAAGGGCGGTGGCGAAGAGCGCCTCGGCGATGCCCGGCGCGACGACGGCCAGGCTGGTATTCTGCTGCCCCGCAATGTCGGTGAAGCTGCGCATGATGCCCCAGACCGTGCCGAACAGGCCGACGAAGGGCGCCACCGCGCCGACGGTGGCGAGGATGTTGAGCCGCGCCGCAAGCCGGTCGATCTCGGCGCCCACCGCCGCGTTCAGCGCCACGGCGAGCCGCGCGCGCGTGCCTTCGCGGTCGATCGCGCGCCCGGCGGTCGAGCGGCGCCACTCGGCGATGCCGGCCGCGAGCACCTTGGCGGAGGGCAGATCGCTGCGGCCACGCGCCTCGTGGAACGCGTCGATATCCTGCGCCTTCCAGAAATCACGCTCGAACCGGTCGCTTTCGCGCCGCGCCCGGCCCATCTTCAGCAGCTGGCCGATGATGATCGTCCAGGTCCAGACGCTGGCGAGCAACAGCCCGATCATCACCGCCTTCACGACGATGTCGGCCTGCAGGAACAGCGCGACCGGCGACATCGCTCCATGGACGAGAGTAAGACTTGTCAATCAGCTTCCCCTTTCAAACGCTCGAACCGTTCGATCCAATCGCGCGGCTGGCGCTTCGGCCGCCCGTCCAGCGACAGGAAGGCGGCCGTGACCGATGCTTCGGCCACAATCTCCGGCCCGCGCATGACTCGCTGATGAATGAGGGCGCTCGCGGCGCGGACCTCTTTCAGTTCGCTGAGGATGACGAGTTCGTCGTCCAGCCTTGCCGGCGTGCGGTAGCGGATCTGCACCTCGGCGACGGCATAGACTCCCTCGCCCGCCTCGATCGCCGCGCGCTGATCGATCCCCGCGGCGCGCAGCATGTCCGATCGCGCGCGCTCCATGAACTTGAGGTAATTGGCATAATAGACGATGCCGGCGACGTCCGTATCCTCGAAATAGACGCGCAGCGCGAAATGATGGGTCCTGCCCACGAAAGCGCCCGCATAGGCTTTGTCGATCGCGTCACCCACAGCCCGTCGCGCTTAACCGTGGCGGGCAGGCCGGCCAAGCCCCCGCATCGGCCGCGGGACGAATCGAGGCGATTTCGCGTCGACATCCTTCGCGTCCGGGCGCGGCACGCCTTGACCTGAGGGGGGAGCGGGCGCTCCGCCTCCCCTCGCCGCCGTCACCGATTGGCCGCGAGGAACGCTGCGCTCTGCGCCGCGACCGCCCGGACGAGATCGCCCTGCGCCTCGCTGACGTCGACCAGGTGGATGCCCCAGCCGGGGAGCGGCACGTCGCCGGGGATATTATCGGTCCGCGCGTCGTTCGGGTCGGCGTTCACGCTGATGGCGAAATAGCCGATCCTGCCGTCATGCCGGCACTGGCCGGAGACGAGCCCCTGGGTGTGGAGGAAAGTCGCGGGCGGCGCCCCGGTGGTCGACCAGGTGATCCCGGGCGAGCCGGCGGGCGTCGCGATCCAGTAGCTGTCGAGCGGCGCGGCGGCATCGCTGCCGAGCGCGGCGGGATTGGTGCAGCCGACCGTCCAGCCGTCACGGCTGGCATAGGAGAACAGGCCCGGCCCGGTCGGCGGCGCTTCGGCGCGGAAGGATTGATAGGTGATGACGCAGCCCGTCTGGCCGGCGCGCGTGCACAGCGGCGTGTGCTGGAAGGTGCCGCCGACGTCGCGGCCTTCCGGCACCTCGACATTGAAGCCGAGGAGGACCGCCGAGACCATGCGCCGCGCGAGCGGGCGTCCCTCGATCTCGCGCTGGATCAGCGTGATGCCGTGGATCGAGCCCTGGCTGTGGCCGACGATCACGAACGGCCGGCCCCGATTGTAATGATCGAGATAGTAGCGAAAGGCGGCGGCGACGTCGGCATAGGCCATTCCGAGGATCGGGGCCGGGTCCTGACCTTGCATCATCGCGGGGATGCTTCCCATCGTCGCCTGACGATAGAGCGGCGCATAGGGTTTGCACACGCTTGCGAAGCGGGCGAACTGGACCATGGCCGCCGCCATTTCCTCCCGGCCCGGGATCATGTCGCTGTTCAGGCCCGGATCGCGCGAGACCGTGGGATAGATGTAGAAGCAGTCGATCGGCGGATCGGCCGCCGGCGCGTCCTGATGCACCGGCCCATAGCCGTCGGGGTTGAGATCGGCGGTGGCGAGCGGTCGATCGCAGGAATCGCCGTCGCGGCCGGGCAGGCAGAGCCACGCCGCCTGATCGGAATAATCGGGCGCCGCGGCGGCCGCCGCCTCCTGCGCCGGAGCAGGCGCCGCGGCGAGCGCGAACGCGGCAGCGATCACGGGGGCGAGGGCGAGAGATTTCATGCGGCGCTCCTTCATTTGCCGTCGAACAGGCCGGCCTGGCCTTTCGGTTGCGGCAGGCCGAGATGCGTCCAGCCCGGCCCGTTGAGGCAGCGGCCGCGCGCGGTGCGGGCGATGAGGCCCAATTGGATGAGATAAGGCTCGATCACCTCCTCGATCGTGTCGCGCGGCTCGGAAAGGCCTGCGGCGAGCGTTTCGACGCCGACCGGGCCGCCGCGATAGATGTCGGCGATCATGTGGAGATAGCGCCGGTCCATCGCGTCGAGGCCGAGATGATCGACCTCCATGCGGTTGAGCGCCGCATCGGCGACCTTCGCATCCACGCTCTCGTCGCCTGCCGCCTGGGCGAAATCGCGGACCCTTCTCAGCAGCCGCCCGGCGATGCGCGGCGTGCCGCGCGAGCGGCGCGCGACCTCGCGGGCGCCGTCTTGCGTGAGCGTCAGGCCGAGCAAACGGGCGGCGCGGCGGACGACCTGCTCAAGCTCGTCCACCGCATAGAATTGCAACCGCACCGGGATGCCGAACCGGTCGCGCAGCGGCGTGGTGATCAGCCCCTGCCGCGTCGTCGCGCCGACCAGGGTGAATTTTGGCAGATCGATCCGCACCGAGCGCGCCGACGGCCCCTCGCCGATCATCAGGTCCAGCACCCTATCCTCCATCGCCGGATAGAGGATTTCCTCCACCGCCGGCTGGAGCCGGTGGATCTCGTCGATGAACAGGACGTCGCCGTCCTCCAGGTTAGTGAGCAGGGCGGCGAGATCGCCCGACTTGGCGATGACCGGCCCGGACGTGGCGCGAAAGGCGACGCCGAGCTCGCGCGCGACGATCTGCGCCAGCGTCGTCTTGCCCAGCCCCGGCGGCCCGAAGAACAGCACATGATCGAGCGCATCGCCCCGCGCCTTGGCGGCGGCGATGAACACCCGCAAATTCTCCCGCGCCGCCTGTTGGCCCACGAATTCGTCGAGCGACTTGGGGCGCAGGGCGGCGTCGAGATCCTCGGGGCGGCGCTCCGGGGTGGTGAGGCGGTCAGGGTCGGTCATGCCGCGCGGAGCCTAGCCCCAGCCGTCACACCCGCGAAAGCGGGAAGGTCGGGGAGGGAAGTCATTTCGCGGCCTTTTTTAGCGCCAGCCGCACCAGCGCATCCAGCGTGGCTTCCGGCCCAAGCTCCGCCTCGGCCTTCGCCACAGCCGCTGCCGCTTCGGCGGGGCGGAAGCCGAGATTGGCGAGGGCGGAGATGGCGTCCTGGGCCTTGCCGCCCGCCGGGGCAGGCGCGGCCGTGCCGGCGGGGCCGAGGGCGACGCTGCCGGCCTTGTCCTTCAGCTCGTTGACGATGCGCTGCGCGAGCTTGGGGCCGACGCCCTGGGCGCGGGCGATCATCGCATGGTCGCCGCTTGCCACCGCGCGGTGGACCTCGTCGGCGGACAGGGCGGAGAGGATGGCCAGCGCCACGCGGGCCCCGACGCCCTGGACCGACACGAGCAGCCGGAACCAGTCGCGCTCCTCGGCCGAGGCGAAGCCGACCAGGCGAATGAAATCCTCGCCGACCAGCATTTCGGTGTGGAGCACCACCTCGTCCCCGATCGCGCCGAGGCCGGAAAGGGTGCGGGTGGAGGCGGAGACGAGGTAGCCGACGCCGTTCACGTCGATCACCGCATGATCGGCGCCAAACTCCGTCAATGTTCCCCGCAGCCTCGCGATCATGTTTGCTGCCTACCCGGTCCAGCTCGTCATTGCGAGCGCGGCGAAGCAATCCAGTGCAGCATCCGAGTCCCGCTGGATTGCTTCGTCGCTATGCTCCTCGCAATGACGGGGGCATCACCTCACCCTTCGCGCGCTGGCGAGATGGTGCGCATGGGTGATCGCGACGGCCAGCGCATCCGCCGCGTCGGCGCCGGCGATCTTCGCCGAGGGCAAGAGCCGCTGGACCATGGCGTGGACCTGCGCCTTGTCCGCGCCGCCGGTGCCGACCACCGCCTTCTTGACCAGCCGCGGTGCATATTCGCCGACCGCGATCCCCTGCCGCGCGGCGACCAGCAGGACCACGCCGCGCGCCTGGCCGAGCTTCAGCGTCGATTGCGGATTGTCGTTGAGGAACACCTCCTCGACCGCGGCCTCGGTCGGCCCGTGCGCCGCGATCACGGCCGCCAGCGCCTCCTCCAGCCGCACCAGCCGCGCCGGCAGCGGCTGCTTCGCATCGGTTCGCACCTGGCCGTTGGCGACATGCGAAAGCCGGTTGCCGTCGGCCGCGATCACCCCCCAGCCTGTGCAGGCAAGACCGGGATCGAGGCCGATGACGACATCCATTAGCCCCTCCCCTTCAGGGGAGGGGTTGGGGTGGGGTATGTCGAAGCGCCCCAGCACCGATCGGGAAGATCTTCGAGAGTCTGGCGGATGACAGTCAGTACGCCGTCGACATTGCTCATCACGTCGCGATTGGAACAGCGGATCGTTGGGAACCCACGGGCCGCAAGCATGGCGTCTCGCCTGGCGTCCGCCTCTGCGATATGGGTCTCGCCATCCACTTCCACGATCAGCCCTTTCGCGGGGCAGAAGAAGTCGGCGACAAAGGGTGGGATCGCTGCCTGACGCCGGAACTTGAAGCCGCCGAGCTGCGAGCCCGAAAGATGCCGCCAAAGTCGCTTTTCAGGCTCGGTCGGTTCCCGACGCATGGATCGAGCATGTTCTCCAAGCTTCGGGTCGGCCCGCACGTTGTCCCCACCCCTTGATCCCCCCCCTAAAGGGGAGGGGTCCGATCCTCGCTAACCCAGCTTCTCCATCACCTCGTCGGGCACTTCGTAATTGCCCCACACGGTCTGGACGTCGTCATCTTCCTCAAGCGCGTCGACGAGCTTCAGGAGCTGCTGCGCGTCGTCCTCGCCGACGGTGACCGAGGTTTGCGGCCGCCAGGCGAGCTTCACCGCCTCGGCTTCGCCGAGCGCGCTCTCGAGCGCGCGCGAGACGCTGTGGAGATCGTCGATCGTCGTCCAGACGCGGTGCCCGTCCTCGTCGGATTCGACGTCCTCGGCCCCTGCATCGATCGCCGCCTCCAGCACCTTGTCGGCATCGCCGACGCTTGCCGGATATTCGATCAGTCCAAGCCGGTCGAAGCCGTGCGTCACCGATCCCGAGGCGCCCAGATTGCCGCCATTCTTCGAGAAAGCGGTGCGGACATTGGTCGCGGTTCGGTTGCGATTGTCGGTGAGCGCATCGACGACGATCGAGACACCGCCCGGCCCAAAGCCTTCGTAGCGGATTTCCTCGTAATTCTCGGCTTCGCCGCCTGACGCCTTGTCGATCGCGCGCTGGATATTGTCCTTGGGCATCGACTGCGCCCGCGCGGCGAGCACAGCGGCCCTGAGGCGCGGGTTCGCATCGGGATCGGGCAGCCCGGCCTTGGCCGCGACCGTGATCTCACGCGAGAGCTTGGAGAACATCGCCGAGCGCTTCTTGTCCTGCGCGCCCTTGCGATACATGATGTTCTTGAATTTGCTGTGGCCGGCCATCGGCTCACCCTTTCACATTCCTGGGGCTCAGGCGAGCCCGAGCGCTGCCTTGTAGGTATCGAGAAGCGCCTCGGATTCCTCGCGGACGTGCTTTTCCATCTTGCGAAGCCGCACCACCGTGCGCATCGTCTTGGGATCATAGCCGCGCGCCTTGGCTTCGGCATAGACGTCCTTGATGTCGTCCTGCATCGCCTTCTTCTCTTCCTCGAGCCGCTCGATCCGCTCGATCAGCAGCCGCAATTCGTCGGCCGCAATGCTTCCTTCCGCCAAGTGACGCTCCATCGGATTCGTGGTTGAGCGCACGCCCCTACGGTTTGGGGCCGCCGGGCTCAAGCGCCTTGCACTGTCACTATGAGCGGCTATGCCTTCGCCATGCCGCGAAAAGAGCCCAGCCACGCCCCTTATTCCCCGCGCTCCCGCAAGGTGCGCATCCTCGCGACGCTTGGACCGGCGAGCGACACGCCGGAGATGATCCGCGCGCTCGCGGAGGCGGGGGCCGATGCCTTCCGCATCAACATGAGCCACGGCAATCATGACGATCACCGGCGAAGGATCGCCGCGATCCGGCGGCTGGAGACGGAAACCGGCCGGCCGACGACGATCCTCGCCGATCTGCAGGGGCCCAAGCTGCGCGTCGGCCGCTTCAAGGACGACAAGGCGGAGCTCAGGAACGGCCAGCGGTTCGTTTTCGATCGCCGCAAGGAGCCGGGCGACGCGACAAGGGTCGCACTGCCGCACACGGAGATTTTCGAGGCGGTGCGGGCGGGCGCGCGCCTGCTGGTCGACGACGGCAAGCTGGTCCTTCGCGTCACCGCGCATGATGCGGAGACGATCGAGACCGAGGTCGAGGTCGGCGGCACGATCTCGAACAACAAGGGGCTGAACCTCCCCGATGTGGTGCTCCCGCTGGCGGCGCTGACCGACAAGGACCGGGCCGATCTCACGTTCGCGCTCGAAGAGGGGGTGGATTGGATTGCGCTGTCCTTCGTCCAGCGGCCCGAGGACGTGGCCGAGGCGCGACGGCTGATCGGCGGCAAGGCGGCGCTGCTCGCCAAGATCGAGAAGCCGTCGGCGATCGACCGGCTCGAGGGGATATTGGAGCTTGCCGACGCGGTGATGGTGGCGCGCGGCGATCTTGGCGTCGAGCTGCCGCCCGAGGCGGTGCCGCCGCTCCAGAAGCGGATCGTCGAGGCGGCGCGGCGGCTGGGCCGCCCGGTCGTCGTCGCCACCCAGATGCTCGAATCGATGATCACCGCCCCGTCGCCGACCCGGGCGGAGGTGTCGGACGTCGCGACCGCGGTCTATGACGGCGCCGACGCGATCATGCTGTCCGCCGAAAGCGCGTCCGGCCGGTTCCCGCGCGAGGCGGTGGCGATGATGAACCGGATCGCGACCAGCGCCGAATCCGATCCAACCCACTATGCCCGCGTCCATTTCACCGAGACCCTGCCCGACGCCACCACGAACGACGCGATCGCGCGGGCGGCGAGCGAAATGGCGCGCACCATCACCGCATCGGCCATCGTCTGCTTCACCAGTTCGGGATCGACTGCCCGGCGGGTGGCGCGCGAGCGGCCGATCGTGCCGCTGCTGGTGCTCACCCCGTCGATGCGAACCGCGCGTCAGCTCGGCCTTTTGTGGGGCGCCCATGCCGTGCGCACCCGCGACGTCCACAGTTTCGAGGAGATGGTCGGCAAATCCAAGCGAATGGCGCTGCGCCACGCGATCGCGAAGGGTGGCGACCGGCTGATCGTCACCGCCGGCGTCCCCTTCGGCGTGCCCGGATCGACCAATGTGGTGCATGTCGCCCGCCTGATCGGCGACGAGCTCGATCGGCACAGGACAAGCTGAAAGCGCGCCCGCCACATCGGCGCGCGCGCTTCGTGATATCGCATTCGCTGGGAACCGGCGCGAGCCGGCCGGTCGTCAGCCCTGGCGCGCCTTGAAGCGGCGGTTCGTCTTGTTGATGACGTAGGTCCGGCCGCGGCGGCGGATCACGCGACAATCGCGGTGACGCGACTTCAGGGACTTCAGGGAATTGCGGATCTTCATGGCGCGCGCTGCCTGCCTGTTCTTCAAGCTTCTGGGTTGTCTGAAAAGCGAGGCGCTCACCTAGTGGGGCGTGGCGAGGAAGTCAACCGCCACGGCAGACAACAAATCGGCCGCGATCTCCGCTTTTGAATGGAAATTTGTGCTCCCGGCAGGCTATAGAGAGGCGCCAATCGCAAAAATATTCCAGGGGCAGATATGGACCGCACCGACCTTCGCATCCTCGCCATCCTCCAGCAGGATTCGTCGCTTCCCGTCGCCGAGATCGCGAGCCGCGTGAACCTCTCGCAGACGCCCTGCTGGCGGCGGATCCAGAAGCTCGAGGCGCAGGGGATTATCGAGCGGCGCGTGGCGCTGGTCGATCCCAAGGCGATCGGGCTCGGCATTTCCGTCTTCGTCGAGATCGAGGCGCCGGACCACACACCCGACTGGCTCGGCGCCTTCGCCGACGCGGTCGCCGCCATGCCCGAGGTGATGGAGGTTTACCGCATGGCCGGCGAGATCGATTATCTGCTGCGCGTCGCGGTCGGATCGATGGCCGATTATGACGATTTCTATCGTCGGCTGATCGCCCGCGTGCCGCTCAAGAACGTCACGTCGCGATTCGCGATGGAGCGGGTCAAGCACACCACCGCCTATCCGCTCGGCGATGATGGTACGCGCGCATGAAAAAGCCCCCGGCGCATTGCCGGGGGCGAGGCTTACCGCTTCAACCTAGGGAGACCTCAGCGGATCAGGAGCGCTTACTGCGTGTTGGCAGTGTTCGCGTCGACCGCGTTCGCGTCGACCGCGGCGGCATCGGTCGCGTTCGCGTCCACCGCATTGGCGTCGGCGACATTGTCCGAAAGATTGCCGAGATCGTCGGCCGGAATCGCGAGATTCTCGTCCGCCGCATTGACATCGGCCGCATTGTTGGCGGTGCCGCCACCGCACGCGGCGAGCGTCATCAGGCCAGCCGCGAGGAGGGCCGTGGATACCAGTTTCATAATCAAAATTCCCCCTGTTACGAATCGTGGGCGGCCGGAAAACAACATGATCGAGCCACCCGCCGCAATGCGCGATCGGCGGTCGTCATCAATTCGCATTGTTGCGCCCGCGCTTGGCCTTCCTGTGCAACCACGTGCCAATCCGCGCCGCACGATTGGAAGATGCTTCCGCCCGAAAAGCGGCTAAGATGGCTTGAGCCTGAAAACCCGTCCGGGAGGTTGAGATGCGCATGTCGTTGCTTCGTTCGGGCCTGGCGCTCGCCGCCGCCGCGGCGCTCCTTGGCGGATGTGCCACCGATCAGGGTTCCGGCGCCCGCGCCGGGGCCAGCGTCACCCGATTCCATCTCGGCGAGCCGATCGCGCGCGGCTCGATCCTGATCGAGCCCGGCAATTCGGGCGACGCGGGAAGCCTCGAATTCGCGCAGCTTTCGGGCCCGGTCGCCCGCGAGCTTACCCGGCTCGGCTGGACGATCGTCCCGCCCGGCGCGACATCGGAACAGGTGGCGACGATGCGCGTGGTCCAGACGATGCGCGAGGGGCCGGCGCGCCGGTCCGGGCTCAGCATCGGCCTTGGCGGCGCGACGGGCGGCTATCGCAGCGGCGTGGGCGTCGGCGTCGGCGGGACGATCCCGATCGGCGGCGCGCGCCGCGGCGGGATCCTCGTCACCAGTCTCGCGATCCGCATCCAGCGCCGATCGGATGCAACGGTCGCCTGGGAAGGTCGCGCGGAGATCGAGGCCGCGGCCGGATCGCCGCTGGCCGATCAGCGGGTGGCGGTGGATAGGCTGGCGACCGCCCTGTTTCAAGACTTCCCTGGAGAGTCTGGTCGCACTATCACAGTGCGCTGACCCCCCATTTCATCATCCAGGGAAGCAATGACTCTCTCCGTTTCCAGCGCCTTCGACGGCGGCAATATCCGTTTGGTCGCAATCGACGGCGACCGTGTCGATCTCGAGATCGTCAAGGACCATCAATCCGATTTCTACCAGTGGTTCTATTTCCGCCTGACCGGGGGCGCCGGCCGCGATCTCCAGCTTCGCATCACCAATTGCGCCGGCTCCGCCTATCCGCATGGCTGGGACAATTACCGCGCCTGCATGTCCTATGATCGCGAGGAATGGACGCGGGTCGACAGCAACTATGAAGCCGGCGCGCTGACGGTTCGCCTGACCCCGGCGTCGGACAGCGTGTGGATCGCCTATTTCGCGCCCTATACGATGGAGCGGCACCACGATCTCGTCGCCTCGGTCGCGGCCCAGCCCGGCGTCGAATATCGCTCGCTCGGCCAGACGCTCGACGGGCAGGAGCTTGATTATTTCAGGCTTCCCGGCGGCCCGCTCCAGGCCTGGCTCTACGCGCGCCAGCATCCCGGCGAGACGATGGCCGAATGGTGGATGGAAGGGGCGCTTGAGCGGTTGCTCGACGAGGCCGACCCGGTCGTCCGCAAGCTGCGCGAGCGCTTCACCTTCCACGTCGTTCCGAACATGAACCCGGACGGATCGAAGCGCGGACACCTTCGCACCAACGCGGTCGGCGTCAATCTCAACCGCGAATGGCACGCGCCAAGCGCCGAGAGGAGCCCGGAAGTGCTCTACGTGCGCGACGAGATGGACAAGACCGGCGTCGATTTTGCGATGGACGTCCATGGCGACGAGGCGATCGCCGCCAATTTCCTCGCGGGCTTCGAGGGCATCCCGTCTTTCAAGCAGTCGCAACAGGACCTGTTCGAGGCCTTTTCGACCGCGCTGGTCGCCGCGACCCCCGATTTCCAGACCGAGAAGGGTTATGAAGTGCCGGCGCCGGGCCAGGCGAACCTTTCCATGTCCACCGCCCAGCTCGCCGAGCGCTATGGCGCCGTCTCGATGACGCTGGAAATGCCGTTCAAGGACAATGAGACGCTTCCGGACGAGACCTATGGCTGGTCGCCGGATCGCTGCCGCCTGCTCGCCCGCGCCTGCCTCGACGCGCTCCACGCGGTGTCGGGCCGGATCGCCGATTACCGGAAAGCCTGATGCCGCGCCTCGTCCTCGTCCGCCACGGCCAGTCGGCCTGGAACCTCGAAAACCGCTTCACCGGCTGGTGGGATGTCGATCTGACGCCGCAGGGAGAGGCCGAAGCGCAGGCGGCGGGCGCGCTGCTCGCCGCCAAGGGCCTCGATTTCGATCTTTGCTTCACCAGCCTCCAGACCCGCGCGATCCGCACGCTCCACATCGCGCTCAGGGCGATGGGCCGGCTGTGGCTGCCCGAGGAGAAGGACTGGCGGCTGAACGAGCGGCACTATGGCGGGCTCACCGGGCTGAACAAGGCGGAGACCGCGGCCAGGCATGGCGACGAGCAGGTGAAGATCTGGCGGCGCAGCTTCGACATCCCGCCGCCGCCGCTCCCGCCGGGCAGCGAATATGACCTCGCCCGGGACCGCCGCTATGCCGGGATCGAGGTGCCGGCGACCGAGAGCCTCAAGGACACGATCGCGCGGGTGCTTCCTTACTGGGACACCCGGATCGCGCCGGCGCTGAAGTCGGGGGAGCGCGTGCTGATCTCCGCGCATGGCAATTCGCTGCGGGCGCTGGTCAAGCATCTGTCGCGCATTCCGGACGACGAGATTACCAGCCTCGAAATCCCGACTGGCCAGCCGATCGTCTATGAACTCGACGATGATCTGAACGCGATCGAGCGTTACTATCTCAAGGACCGCTAGGCGCTGAATTCCTTGACCCGCGCCAGATTGCGGTGGGCGCGGTGAAGGACGTCGTCGGCGCCGTCGCCTGGCAGGATCGCAGCGACTCCGACGGTGAGGTCGAGCACGAGGTCGGCGCCGCCGATGTCGAGCGGCTGGCCGGCCACGAAGCGCGCGATCCGCTCGCCCGTCTCGATCGCCGATTCGCTGTCGAGATGGTCGAGGATCAGGGCGAAGCCGCCGTTCATGCGCGCAACCACGTCGCTCGCCCGAATGAGCCCCTTGAGCAGCCGGCCGAGATGGCGGAGCGCGGCATCGCCGGCGACCCGTCCGTGTCGGGCGTTGATCTCGCGCAGCGACCGGATGTCGATGGCAAGGAAGGCCGCGGGGGTGCCGTGCCGCCCACTTTGGCTCACGACCCTGTCGAGATGGCGGGCGAGCTCGCGCTCGTTGGGAAGGCCCGTCAGTGGATCGCAGTCGGCGCTCGCCTCGAGCTCGGCGACGCGCGCGCGCACGTCGGCGAGCGCCGCGCGCAGCAGCGCATTCTCGTCAGCGAGGCGATCGAGTGCGGCGCGCGCCGCACCATCCAGCTCATCGTTGCGTTCCACGTCAGCCATCCGCAAATCCCTCGCACGCCGCATAGCGCGGACTGGTTAACAAGCCGCGAAGCAGCCGGCGCATTGCCGGGCGGGCGCGCCGCCGTTAAGGACTGCGCTTCGCCGTTCAGGGGGTCGAGAAATGGCCGAAGCCGCGCCGCTCGTCGGAATCATCATGGGCAGCCGCTCCGATTGGGAGACGATGCGCCATGCCGCCGAGATGCTCGACGCTCTCGGCATCGCTTATGAGACGCGCGTCGTCTCCGCCCATCGCACGCCGCAGCGTCTCTACGATTATGCGACCAGCGCCGTTGGACGCGGGCTCAAGGCGATCATCGCCGGGGCCGGCGGGGCAGCCCATCTGCCCGGCATGGCGGCGTCGATGACGCGGCTGCCCGTGCTCGGCGTTCCGGTCGAATCCAAAGCCCTGAGCGGTCTCGACAGCCTGCTGTCGATCGTCCAGATGCCCGCCGGCGTGCCGGTCGCGACCTATGCGATCGGTCGGGCGGGGGCCGCCAATGCCGGGCTCGCCGCCGCCGCCATCCTCGCGCTTGGCGACGATGCGCTTGCAGCGCGGCTCGATGCCTGGCGCGCGGCGCAGACCGACGCGGTCGACGAACGCCCGGAATGATCCCGCCGGGCGCGACCATCGGCATTGTCGGGGGCGGACAGCTCGGGCGGATGCTCGCGCTCGCCGCCGCGCCTCTGGGCTATCGCTGCCATATCTACGCGCCCGGCGAGGCACCGCCCGCGGCCGAGGTCGCCGCGCGCTTCACCCGCGGAGCGTTCGACGATGCCGCGGCGCTGGCGCGCTTCGCGGACCAGGTCGACATCGTCACCTATGAGTTCGAGAATATCGCCGCCGGCCCGCTCAAGGCGCTCGGCGAGCATTCCGAGCTTCACCCCCCGCCGCGCGCGCTGGAGATCGCGCAGGACCGGCTGGCCGAAAAGCGCTTCGTCCTTGAGCTTGGCGGGCGCCCTGCGCCGTTCGCTGCGGTCGACGATCGCGCCGGCCTCGACGCGGCCATGGCCGGGATCGGCACGCCCGCGATCCTGAAGACGCGGAGGCTCGGCTATGATGGAAAGGGCCAGGCGCGGCTCATGGCGCCGGGAGATGCCGATGCGGCCTGGGCCGCGGTGAACGGCGCGCCGTCGGTTCTGGAAGGCTTCGTCGCCTTTGACGGCGAGTTTTCGATCCTGCTGTGCCGGGGAGGGGATGGCCGGATCGTGCTGTGGGATGCGCCGCGCAATGTGCATGAAGGCGGCATCCTTCGTCGTTCGACGGTTCCCGCGCCCGCCACGTTCGCGCCGGCGATCGAAAAGGGTGCGCGGCTCGCCAGCGCCATTGCCGAGGCGCTCGACTATGTCGGGGTTCTGGCCGTCGAATTCTTTGCCGTTGGCGGCGAGGCCTTGTTCAACGAAATGGCCCCGCGCGTCCACAATAGCGGCCACTGGACGATCGAGGGTGCGACGACCTCGCAGTTCGAAAATCACGTCCGCGCGATCTGCGGCCTGCCGCTCGGCGCGACGGCGCTCACCGCTGCGGGGGCCGAGATGCGCAACCTGATCGGCGCCGAGGCGGATGAGTGGCCGGCGATCCTCGCCGATCCCGCGGCCCACCTCCACCTCTACGGCAAAGGCGAGGCCCGACCCGGGCGCAAGATGGGCCATGTCACGACATTGAGCTGATCGCACCGGGCGGCACGCCCGCGCGGTTCGGCCGATTCCGGAACGGAAACGGACGGGCGGGAGCCGTTGCCCCCGCCCGATCCGGGATCAGTGCGCGGCCGGCGCCGCGGCGGCCGCGGGCGCGCCCACGGTTTCGATCGGCAGACCAAGCGGCTCAAGCTGGCTGCGGACCCGCGAGGCATCGCCGACCACCACCCAGATGAACTTGGACGGATCGATCGTGCGGCGCGCCACGGCGTCGAGCTGGCTCGGGGTCATCGCGCGATAGCGGCTGGCGAGCGTGTCATAATAATTGTCCGGCCGGCCATAGAGCGCGTTCTGCTGCAGCGCGCCGAGCACGGCGGCCGACGTCTCGAAGCTGCCGGGCAGCTCGCGAATGCCGCCGTTGACGGTGCGCTCCAGCTCGTCGGCGGTGACGCCGCGCGACCCCAGGAACTCCGTCATCTGCGTGCGCAGCGCCCCGAGCGCATCGCCCGTATGGTCCGCCTGGACCGGGGCGAAGACGATATAGGGCACCCGGTGCTGGACCTGGTTTACGATGCCGAAGACACCGTAAGACCAGTGCCGCGTCTCCCGCAGCTCGGTATTGAGCCGCGACAGGAAGCTCCCGCCGAGCACGTCATTGGCCGCGGTGAGATCGAGCAGGTCGTCGGTCCCGTTCACGCCGAGCACGGCGCCGCCAAGGATCAGCGACTGCGGCGATTGCGGACGATCGACCAGGATGATCCGCGGACGCGGGTCCGGAATCGCGGTGGCGAAGCTCTTCGTCCCGCGCGCAACGGACGGCGCGCGCCAGTTTCCGAAGCGGGCTTCGAGCATCGGCACGATCTCGGCCAGGGTGGTGTCGCCGACCACGAAGATCTGCGCCGTATCCGGGCGGATCCATGCGTCATGCGCGGCGACGATCTGGTCGCGGGTGAAGCCGCGCACCGCCTCCGGCGAGCCCGATCCGGTGAACGGCGTCCCGTAGGGATAGCCGGTGCCGTAGAGCAACGGCGGCAAGGTCCGCAGCGCGATGCCCTGCGGCTGCGACATTTCCGCCGCGATCTGCGCCAGGCGCTGCCCGCGCAGGCGATCGATCTCATTCTGGGCAAAGGCCGGATTCTTGATGATGTCGGCCATGAGATCGAGCGACTGGCCGAGCATCGGCTTCAGCGCCGCCAGCGTGACCGAGGTGCGATCGAGGCCCGCCCCTGCGGTGATCTGGGCGCCGAGCCGCTCGCGCGCCTCCGCGACTTGGATCGAGTTCAGCGATGCGGTGCCCTCGTCGAGCAGCGCGGCCATGAAGCTCTGGAGGCCGGACGTTTCCGGCCGATCGGCGGCATAACCGGCATCGAACTGGACGGAGACGCGGACCACCGGGACGGCCGTGCGGCGCGCGAAGGTCACCTCGATGCCGTTGGACAGGCGGGCATGCTCGATCCGCGGGAACTGGAGATCGGCGATCTCCCCAACCGGCGGGAGCTGCGAGCGATCGACGTCGTAAGAGAGCGGACGGCGGGCCGCGGCCGAGCCGTCGCCGGTCGCCGACGGGTTCGGCGCGAGCGGATGCTCGTCGGCGCGGGGCGTGCGATAGTAACGCGGCATGTGCGACGACGCGGCGCCGCCCGAACCTGCTGCCTCCTCATAGGGTTCGCGCTCGCCCGGATCGACGCGCAGGGCATAGACCGGGCGGGTCAGCCAATGCTGCATCGCCGCGCGCGCGCTTTCCGGAGTGACGGCGGCGAGGGCCGCGAGCTGACGGCGGTAGAAATTGGCGTCATTGGCGTAGAGCGCGCCCTCCGCGAGGGCGACCGCCTTGCCGCCGAAGCCGCCGACCTGCTCGAGCCCGCGGATGCGGCTGGCCACCGAGCTGGTGACGTAGCGCTGCACTTCGTCCGCGGTCGGGCCATGGGCGATGTAATCGGCGATGATCTGGTCCAGCCGGCGCGACACCGCATCGGCGTCGGCGCCCGGCTTCAGGTCCACCTGGACCTTGAAGAAGCTGACGCGGTGGAAGGTCTCGACATCGGCGCTCACGCTGACCGCGGTCTGATCGCCGCGGACGAGGGCATTGTCGAGGCGCGAACTGGCAAGTCCGCCCAGGACGCCGGCGGCGACATCGAGGGGCGCCTGCGATTCATCAAGGATGCCGGGGACGACCCACTCGCGATAAAGGCGGGTGGCGGGCACGTGATCGTGCATCGTCTCGTCGATCCGGGCCTCAAGCGTCGGCACGCTGGCCTCGGCCGGATGGTTTTGCGGCCCGCGCGGAATATCGCCGAAATAGCGCGCGACAAGCTGGCGGGCATCGGCGAGCGTGATGTCGCCGGCGAGCACGAGCACGGCATTGTTCGGGCCATAATGGTCGCGGAACCACTGTTGCACCGTCTGGAGCGAGGCCTGGTCGAGATCGGCCATCGAGCCGATCGTCGAGTGATGATAGGGGTGGCCTTCCGGGAACAGCGCGTTGAGCTCGTGATATTCGACGAGGCCGAAGGGCTGGTTGTCGCCCTGGCGCTTCTCGTTCTGGACGACACCGCGCTGGATATCGAGCTTCTGCTGCGTCACCGCGCCGAGCAGGTGGCCCATGCGATCCGATTCGAGGAACAGGGCGCGATCGAGCGCGCCGCGCGGGACGGTCTCGAAATAATTGGTGCGGTCGAACCAGGTCGTGCCGTTCATGTCGGTCGCGCCGATCTGCTGCATCGGCTCGAAATAGCTCGTGTTGCTGTTCTCCGATCCACCGAACATGAGATGTTCGAACAGGTGGGCGAAGCCGGTGCGCCCCTGGGGCTCGTCCTTGGAGCCGATCGAATACCAGACGGAAACGGCGACGATCGGCGCCTTGTGATCCTCATGGACGATCACGCGCAGGCCGTTGGGCAGGGTGAATTCCTCATGCGGGATGTTCACCGCCGACACCAGCTGCTGGATCGATCCGCCCGATGTCGACGCCGGCTGCGCGATCGCGGCTGGGCCGGACGAAACGAGGCCGGCGACCGACAGGCCGGCCGCAAGGGCGAATGAGGTCAACAACTTGCGCATGGAATACCCCCGGGAAATCACAAGCCGCGGACCTTAGCGCGGTGTGCGGTCAATGCAATACGGCCGCCGAAAAAACCAGGAAACGCAAGTGCAACGACGAATGCACATGCCCCGGCGGCCACATCGCGACCGGCCCGTGTCACGATGACGCTTGCCCCGCCACCCAACTGTTCTAGGATGCGCTTGCGTGGCAAAAATGCAACACTACATCGGGCGCTGAACCGGAACAGGGACCGACATGAACCTCGAGAAATTCACCGAACGCGCACGCGGCTTCCTCCAGGCGGCGCAGACCGTCGCGTTGAGGATGAACCACCAGCGGATTGCGCCCGCGCACCTGTTGAAGGCGCTGCTTGAGGACGATCAGGGCATGGCCTCGGGCCTCATCGCAAGGGCCGGCGGTGATGCCGCGGCGGCGCGGCGCGAAACCGATGCGGCGCTGGCGAAAATTCCGGCCGTGTCGGGCAGCGGCGCCAATGCCGCCCCGGCGCTGGACGGCGAGACGATCCGCCTGCTCGACCAGGCCGAACAGATCGCCCAGAAGGCGGGCGATTCCTATGTGACGGTCGAGCGGCTGCTGCTCGCCCTCACCCTCGCCTCCACCACCGATGCGGGCAAGGCGCTGGCCGCGGCCGGCCTCAAGGCCGACGCGCTCAACGCCGCGATCAACGAATTGCGCGGCGGGCGCACCGCCGACACGGCCTCGGCCGAGGATCGCTATGACGCGCTCAAGAAATTCGCGCGCGATCTCACCCAGGCCGCCAGGGACGGCAAGCTCGATCCGGTCATCGGCCGCGACGAGGAAATCCGCCGCACCGTCCAGATCCTCGCCCGGCGGACCAAGAACAATCCGGTGCTGATCGGCGATCCCGGCGTCGGCAAGACGGCGATCGCCGAAGGCTTGGCGCTGCGAATCGCGAATGGGGATGTCCCCGACAGCCTCAAGGATCGTCGGCTGATGGCGCTCGATCTCGGCGCGCTGATCGCCGGCGCGAAATATCGGGGCGAATTCGAGGAGCGACTGAAAGGGGTGCTCGACGAGGTCAAGCAGGCCGAGGGCGACATCATCCTGTTCATCGACGAGATGCACACGCTGATCGGCGCCGGGAAAAGCGAAGGCGCGATGGACGCCGGCAATCTGCTGAAGCCGGCCCTTGCCCGCGGCGAGCTCCACTGCATCGGCGCGACGACGCTCGACGAATATCGCAAATATGTCGAAAAGGACCCGGCGCTGCAGCGGCGCTTCCAGCCGGTCTTCATCGGCGAGCCGACCGTCGAGGACACGATCTCGATCCTGCGCGGGCTCAAGGAGAAATACGAACTCCACCACGGCGTGCGGATCACCGATTCCGCGCTCGTCTCCGCGGCCACGCTGTCCAACCGCTACATCACCGATCGTTTCCTCCCGGACAAGGCGATCGACCTGATGGACGAGGCGGCGAGCCGGATCCGCATGGAAGTCGAATCCAAGCCGGAGGAGATCGAGACGCTCGATCGCCGCATCATCCAGCTCAAGATCGAGCGCGAGGCGCTCCGCAAGGAAAGCGACGCGGCGTCCAAGGACCGCCTGAAGACTCTGGAGGGCGATCTCGCCGCTCTCGAGGAGCAGTCGGCCGAGCTGACCGCGCGCTGGCAGGCGGAAAAGGAGAAGATCCACGCCGAGGCGAAGATCAAGGAGCAGCTCGACGCGGCGAAGCTCCAGCTCGAGCAGGCCCAGCGCTCCGGCGATCTCGCGAAAGCGGGCGAGCTGTCCTACGGCGTCATCCCCGGCCTCGAGCGCCAGCTCGAGGAGGCGCAGGCGGCGAGCTCCAGCGCGATGCTTCGCGAGGAGGTGACGAGCGAGGATATCGCCGCCGTCGTCTCGCGCTGGACCGGCATTCCGGTCGACAAGATGCTGGAGGGAGAGCGCGAGAAGCTCCTCGCCATGGAAGAGGCGCTCGGCAAGCGCGTGATCGGCCAGAAGGAGGCGGTCGAGGCGGTCAGCCGGGCCATCCGCCGCGCCCGAGCCGGCCTTCAGGACCCGAACCGGCCGCTTGGCAGCTTCCTGTTCCTCGGCCCCACCGGCGTCGGCAAGACCGAGCTCACCCGCGCGCTCGCCGGATTCCTGTTCGACGACGATTCGGCGATGGTCCGCATCGACATGTCGGAATTCATGGAAAAGCACAGCGTCGCGCGGTTGATCGGCGCGCCGCCGGGCTATGTCGGCTATGAGGAAGGCGGCGTGCTGACCGAGGCGGTCCGCCGCCGGCCCTATCAGGTCGTCCTGTTCGACGAGGTGGAAAAGGCGCATGGCGACGTGTTCAACGTCCTGCTCCAGGTGCTCGACGATGGGCGGCTTACCGACGGGCAGGGCCGCACGGTCGATTTCACCAACACGATCATCATCCTGACCTCCAACCTCGGCAGCCAGTTCCTGACCGGCCTGGCCGACGATCAGAGCGTCGAGAGCGTCGAGCCCCAGGTGATGGAGATCGTGCGCGGCCATTTCCGGCCCGAATTCCTCAACCGGCTGGACGAGATCATCCTCTTCCACCGGCTCGGGCCGTCGCACATGGGGCCGATCGTCGACATCCAGGTCGCCCGCGTCCAGAAGCTGCTCCAGGATCGCAAGATCGCGCTGGAACTCACCGACGGCGCGCGCGCCTGGCTCGGCCGGGTCGGCTACGATCCGGTCTATGGCGCAAGGCCGCTCAAGCGCGCGGTGCAGAAATATCTGCAGGACCCGCTCGCCGATGCGATCCTCAAAGGCGAGGTGAAGGACGGCCAGACGGTCAAGGTCGACGAAGGCGACGGCGCGCTGAAGCTGGCGGTCGCCTAGATCTCGTATCCCATGCGCTCGGCCCAGGGGGCGAGGATCGGCAGCACCGGCTCCATGAACTTACGGTAGCGATGCCAGCGCCCGGCCGAGCGGTTGTAGATCGGCTGCGTCACCTGCGAATAGCTGGGCGTGCGGATATGCGCGCGGCGCGCCGCGCTGCCCTGATTGTCGAGGACCTTGGGATCCCAAGGCAGGCCGAGAAAATCGAGCAGGCCACGCATTTCGCTCTCGGCGTCGACCACCATCCGCTCGTAGCGGACATGATGCACGTCGATCGGCAAGAGATCGCGCGCGCGGGTCCAAGCATCGAATACCGTGTCGTACAGCCTTGCGGCTCCTTCCAGCGTCACGAAATTGACCATCGCGTGGTTGAGATTGAAATTGGAGGTGAAGCAGCTCAACACGCAGTCGCACGGATGGCGCTCGGCGAAGATCACCTTGGCATCCGGGAAGATGCGGTGAATGAGCGGCATGCGCACCATGTGCAGCGGATATTTGTCGACGACCGTCTGGCCCGGCGCCGCCGGCTCGATTTGATCCAGCACTTCGAAATAGCGCCGCCGCAACACGTTCGCCTCGGCATCCGTCAAAGACGCGATCCGCTCGTCCCCGCCGAGCGCCTCCTCCACGCGCGAGACGATCTCGACCTCCTCGAGAACGTGGAGATTCGGAAGATTCATCAGCAACGTGTCGAGCAGCGTCGTGCCCGACCTTGGGAAGCCAATCAGGAAGATCGGCGCCGGGGGATCATGGTCGACCGAGACGGGCGGCCAGGCGGTAACCCGCTCGGGCGTCAGCAGCGCGGCGCTTCCCTCCACTTTCTCGACAAACGTCGGCCCGTCGGGAAGCCGCCGCTCGACAAGCGCGGCCTCGTTCATCTCCACATAGGCCGCATAGGCGCTGTCGAAATCGCCGACGCTGTCGTAGAGTTGGGCGAGCAGATGCGCGCGCCGATTGCGGTTGATGGTCGGGGGCGTTGATTCGGCAAGCGCCAGCGCTTCCTCGCTGCGGCCCTGGCGACGCAGGCCCAGCGCGCGGACGAAATCGATCTCGGGACCGGCGGCGCCGCGGCTGCGCGCCTCCTCGATCAACGCCTCGATCTCGTCGAACCGGTTCAGCCGCTCGAGCAGGAGGCCCAGTTCGAGATAAGCGGGGGTGAAACCGGTGCTGTTCCTGATCGCGGCACGATAGGCCCGCTCCGCCGCCGCGAAATCGCGCACCACCGAAAGCGCGAGTCCGAGCTCAAGCTGAACCTCCGCATTGTCAGGCGCGATCCTGGCGGCCTCGATCATCGTTCGCAACCGCGCCTCGTCGCGATCGACGTTCGTCAGAACCCTCGCGAGATTGACGTAGATGGGAATCGCGTCGCGCCGGAGGTTGATCGCACGTTCGAACGCGAGAATCGCGCCGTCGATGTCGCCTCTGGCCCCCCGGACATTTCCGAGATTGTTCCACGCTTCATAATCGCTGGGGATCGCGGCGACGACGTCGCGATAGGCCGCCTCCGCCTCATCCATCCGGCCCAGCTGCTGGCAGATATAGCCGACGAGGCGGCGGACCTTGATGTCGCTTTCGCCAGCGCGCGCCGTGACAAGGGCTTCATCGAGATCGCCTCTGGCGATCAGCGCGGTGGCAAGGTTGATGCGAGCGCCGCGATCATGGGGCTCGAGATCGAGCAATCGTCGAAAGTATCCGATGGCCGCGCCCGTGTCGCCGAGCTGGCCTGTGACAATGCCTGCGAAGCCGAGCAACGCCTTGTCGGTGGGCGCTTCGACGAGCGCCGCTTCGAGCAGCGCCCGCCCGCCGACGAGATCGCCACCCTTGATAAGGGTCATGGCGGCGGAGAGCTGGGAATTGGACTCGAGCATCGGATCAGTCATTCGGTCGGGCGACGTCGAAGGCGACGGTGAGCCGCTCGCCGGCGGCGAACGGGCGGGTGCCATGCCACATCGTGGAAGGAAAGAGAACCAGCCGGCCCGGTTTCGGCTCGATGAGGCGGATCGGCGGCAAATCGAGCCCGAGTTCGGTGGCCTCGCCGAGCGTCAGCCAGCCGTCGTGCCGATCGCCGCCGATCGCGCCGTCCGGCAGCGCCACGTAGAAAGCCGAGCTCAGCCAGCCAGCGGGGTGGACATGGTTCACGTGAAAGCCGGCGTCGCTCAACCGCACGGACCAGGAGCCAGCGAAGCGGACCGGCCCGCGCGGCGCGGCGAGCAGCGGGTGGCGCGGATCGTGCGCCGGAAGCTGGGCGACATGGGCTTCGACCGCTTCGACGATCGCCTCCCGCAGCGCCCGGATCTCGGGCTCGGCCCGGGCAAACAGGGGTCCGTCCGTCTGCGTCCCCCCGCGCACGGTCTGGTCGAGCGGCTGGCGCGTCGCGAGGTGGAGCGTCCGAAGGCGAGCGGCGAGGGCGTCCAGCGCGCCGATCCGCGCGCCGATATCGTAGACACCGATGAGCCGCGGATCGCCTTCGAGCCATTGCCAGCGCGCATCGCCGGTCAGCCGCCATGCCACGGCGAGATAGGGCGTCATCAGGAAATCGGGGTCGGCGTCGATCCAGCGCTCCGCAAAAGCCGCCGCCTCCAGCGCGCGCCCGGCCCGCAACAGATGCCGCGCATAGCGGACGGCCATCGACACATGTCTGATTGGGCCCAGCCGCGCGAAGCCACGGTCGGCCGCCTCGATGTCGCCCCTTTCGGCGACACATACCGTATCGAGGCCATCGAGGATCGGCTGCGGCCCCAAAGCGGCCCGGGCCCGCGCGATCACGGTAAGCGCCTCGTCAAACCGCTCCCCTTGGAGCAGGAGGCTTATCAGCGATTGCCACAGGTCCTGGCGGCCCGGCTCCGCGGCGAGCGCGCGCTCGTAAGTGACGGTCGAGCCGTTGCCATCGCCGCGCATCCAGCGCAGTCGCGTCGCCGTCTCGTGTCCGGCGGTCCAGGCGGGCGAACGCGCCAGCGCCGCGTCGAGCATCGCAATCGCCTCGTCCATCCGCGATTCGGCGAACAATGCGGCGGCATAGCCCTGGCGCACCGCGCCATCGTCCGGCGCCATGGCGACGGCGCGGGCGAAGAGATCCGCGGCCGGGAAGCCAGCCTCCATCGTCACCCTGGCGAGTGAATGAGCGATCAGCGGGTCGCCCGGAGCCAACTGCGCCGCCTTTGCAAAGGCATCGCGCGCGGCGACCGAATCCTCGCGGCCGCGATGGGCGAGGCCGAGCATCTGCCAGATGCGCGCATCGCGCGAATGGCGCTTCGCCGCACTCTCGAGCGGAGCGAGTGCCTCGTCGTACAGGCCATGCTTCACGGCCGTGGCAGTGGCGCGAAACACGGAATTGGCGTCGGCCGGCGCAAGTGCGGCAAGAAGCGCGCGCGCCTGCGTCTTCACAATGCCTCCGGCCCGTCGTCGAAGCCGCTCGCCGCGATCATCGCCGAGACCGCTCCCCGTTCCCCGGGCGACAGATCCGGATGCCAGGTGTCGACGATCAGAAGGACGCGCAAAGCGTCGCTGCCGTTCATCGCCTCATGCTCGATCGTGTCGTCGAACACCCACGCCTCGCCGACCTTCCACTCGCGGGTTTCGGCACCGACGCGGAACCAGCAACGGGGCGGCACGATCAGCGGGAGGTGGCAGACGAGCCGCGCATTCGACACGCCGTTGTGGGGCGGAATATGCGCACCCGGCGCGAGCAACGAGAACATCGCATTGGGTCCACGCCCTGGGATGACCGGCTGCTCAAGGTGCTCGAGGAGGGCCATCGTCGTCGGGCAATGGCGGGCATTGGCCTCGACCGGGACGCCGCCGCGAACCAAATGGATCGCCGTCCAGTCGCGGTTCCGGTTGAGTGCGGCCCATTGCCGCAGGGGGGCACTTTCGGGATATTGGATATAGGGCTCAAGCTCCGCGCGCTCGGCCGTCAGCACCCGGTTGAAATCGGCGAGGATCGGGTCGGTCGCCGCCTCGAGCTCTGCGAGCCAGGGGAAATCCTCGCGGTCGTGAAACTCGCGCTCGCGAAGCCCGGGATAGTGGAAATGGGTCGGCTCTGAGTGGAATGGCCGGGTCCGGCGGACGATATTGTCGCGAAAGCGCTCGGCGCGCCGGCGCTCGCATCCGTCCAGCTTCGCGGCCGCGGCATCGAGCGCGCCGTCGAGCCGCGCAGCCATCCGCTCGACATGGGCGGCGTGCATGCGTTTGGCATGCTCGGTCATCTGGCGGAGGTGGGAGGCGACGGATTGCGGCTGCTGTGCCAGCGCGTGGCCATAAGCCTCGCCCGCCTCCGCTTCGCGGCCGAGCTTTTCAAGGATGTTTGCCTTGAGGAGCAAGGGCACGAAGCCGAGCGGCTCGACCGCCAACGCGCCGGAAACGCCGACGAGCGCGGCCTGGAGATCGCCGAGCCCGCGGCATATCGCGCTCAGCTTCAACCAGGAATCGGCGCGGCTCCGGTCGAGCGCCACCGTCCGTTCGAGCAGCGCGCGCGCGGCGGCGAGGTCGCCGCGCGCGGCCGCGCGATCGGCCTCGGCCTCGAGTGCCGCCGGATCCTGGCTATCCATGAGACTGGTCACCGCGACCTTTTAGCCCATCGTCCGGATAAGAAAAATGGCGGGCCCGAAGGCCCGCCATCCAAGGCTGTCGTCGTCTGTGCGACTTAGAAGTCGAGCGTGACGCCGGCGTAGATGTAGCGCCCGAGGGCATCGTACACCTGCGCATAGGTGTTGCCCGAGCAGATGACCGCAGGGCAGGCCTGCGAGCCGACCAGCGGGGGCTCACGATCGAAGATGTTGTTCGCGCCGAGGCGGAACGAATAGTGGTTGTTCATCCGGAAGGTCAGCGACAGATCGAAATAGTTCTGCGCCGGAATCTTCAGGTTGTTCGGCTGCAACGCGGTGCCATCGATATCCACCGGGCCGAAATAGCGCCAGCGGAGCGAGGCGCCGATACCGTGCGGGCCAGTCCAGGTCACACGGGCCTGGTGGCGCCACTCGGGGCTCGGCGTGCCGCAGATGTTGCCGTAGAGACCGGCGCACTCCTGCGGAGCACCGACGCCGGCGTCCGTGACAAGACGGTCAAGCCACGTGCCGACGAAGTTGAAGCCGAGCGAGCCCATCGCCCCGATCGAATGGCTGTAGCTGGCATTGACGTCGATGCCACGGGTGCTGAGGCCACCGATATTTTGGATGGTGTCGACGATGTAGCCATTCGTGCTCCGCCACAGCGTACCGAACTGGTCGCGGTGGATGAGGCCGCAGAAGAACGGGTCCTGCGTGTCGACGCACTGCTGGATGATCGTGTCGGCGCCGATCCCCTGGATCGCCTGCTTCAGCTTGATGTTGAACCAGTCGACGCTGATCGCCAGGCGCGGGATGAAGCGCGGCTGGAAGATCACGCCCGCGGTCCACGTGTCGGCGACTTCCGGCCCGAGGTCCGGGTTACCGCCCGTGAGGCCGTTATACTGCGCTGCCGGATTGGCTTGAACGATCTGGCCCACCGTCAGACCCTGCGCAAGGCAGCCCGTATCCTGCGCGGTGATCGCGACCGGATTGCCGTCGCTATCGACCTTCGCGCACGGATCGGTGGTGCCGTCCAGAGCGACCGACTGCGGCGAGAACAGGTCCTGGACGGTCGGGGCGCGAACCGCTCGGTTGTAGCCGCCACGGAAGGTGATGTCCCGAACGGGGGCCAGGGTGGCCTCGATCTTGTAGGTGTTGGTGCTGAAGCTCGCGCCGGTCGGATTCTTGTAATCCGAATAACGATAGCCGCCGCTGATCGTGAACTCATGCAGGAAGTTGTCACTCACGATCGGGATGCGGACTTCGGCGAACGCCTCGCGGACATCGAACTGGCCCTGCACCGGGAGCGTGGCGCCGCCCTGACCGGCAAGGTCGCCAGTCTGGAATTCGAGGTCCGAATTGAAGTCGAGCGCTTCCTTGCGATACTCGACGCCGGCCGCGATGCCGATGCCTTCGTCGGTCCAGGGGAAGCGAAGCCCGTAATCGCCAAGCTGGCCCGTGATGCTGGCCGACGCGACGGTCTCTTCGACCGTGGCGCGCTGGAAGCCCGGCGTCTGGAGATAGGTCAGCGCCGCAGGAGTGACGCCGCCCGGCGCGAAGATGTCGTAGGGCACGCAGTTCGGATCCGAACCGCCGGTCTGCGCAGAGCGGCAGATCGGGGTGCCATCCGGCCCGGTGATGACGTCGAGCGCATTGGTCAGACGATTGACCGAGAAGTCGTTGCGATAGGTCTCGGAGAAGTTCGTCCGGCCATACTGATAGTAGACGTCATACGACCAGGCCGAGCTGATGTCGCCGCGGACGCCGACCACCGTGCGATATTCGATATGCTGGCGATCGTCCTGACGGCCACCGCCTTCGACGTTGCGGCGAAGGATCTGGAGCAGGCCGCGTTGGTATTGCAATCCGCTCACCGGATCGGTGAACTGAAACGGCGTGCGGATCGCCGGAACCGGACCGTCGTTGGTCGGATCGTTATCGTTGTTCAACGCAATCTGCGCATTTGCGGCGCGGGTATCGCTCGCGACAGTCGACCCGTCGGGCGAAACGAGCAGGTTGACCGGGTTGCAGGCGATGGCCAGTTGCTGCGCCGACAGGAGCGGGTTGTCGCAGTTGATGCTGATCGTGTTGCCGAAATCGCCCGAGCCGGCGATCTGCGCCACCGTCCGGTCGTCCATGAACATGAACTCGACATAGGGACGCACGCCCTCGGTCACTTCATAGTCGGCGAACAGGCCGGCCGTGTAGCGCTCGTCCGGACGCTGATAATAGTTCAGCGGACCAAAATTGTATGGCGTCGAACCCGGCGTGAACACGCGGCCGTTGCCGATCTGGTAGGTGTTGGTGGTGGTGAAGAAGGTACCGTTCGCCGAGGTCGCGGAGCCGCCGCAGTTGAATCCGGTATCGGCAGCATGCGCGCTCAGCGTGCAGGCGCTGTAGTCGCGACGGCCCTGGAGCACCGCGTTGATCTTGCGATAGCCGACATAAGCGGTGACATGGCCGCGGCCGTCGTCGAAGCTCGCACCGAAGGCGAGGTTGGCGTCATAGGTGCCGCCGTCGGCGACATGGCCGGTCGGGAAACCGAAGCCCGAATTGTTCAGCGCGTCGGTCACCGAACGACGGGTATCGTTGTTGTGCTGATAGAAGGAATATTGCGCGTCGGCGCGGAAGCCTTCGAAATTGGTGTTGAGGATGAAGTTCACGACGCCGGCGACGGCGTCGGAGCCGTACACCGAGGAGGCGCCGCCGGTCAGCACGTCGACACGGTCGATCAGCGCGGCGGGGATCATGTTGATGTCAGCCGCGGACGACGACGGATCACCCGGAACAAGGCGACGGCCGTTGACGAGGACCAGGGTACGCTGCGAGCCGAGGTTACGCAGGTCGAGCGTGGCGGTGCCGGTCGCGCCGTTGGCGATGTTCGCGCCCTGCGAGGCGAAGACCTGCGGCAGCGAGTTGACGAGGTCCTCGGCGCGGGTCGTGCCGGTCAGGCGGATATCCTGGCTGTTGACCACCGTGATCGGGCTGGCGCTCTCGAGGTTCGGCTGCGGAATGCGCGAGCCGGTAACGACGATCGCCGGACCCTCATCGGACTGCGCGCCATTGGCGGGCTGGGCCGGCTGACTGTCCTGGGCGAAGGCAGGCGCGCCGACTACGGCCGCACCGCAAAATACGGTCGTCGCCAGCAGCTTCGTCAAAATCTGCGTCTTGGTCATTTCCATCCCCTTGGTACGGCCACGGCCGCATTTGAAAATTACGCCCCGCGTGCAGCCCGGACAGGCCGCGCAAGCCTCGCCTGTTTAAGAAAACCGGCGTCGGGTGCAATTCTCCTGTGGGTTCGCGCCGCCCTATTTTGCCCTCCGTGACAAAATTGCCACAATCGATTCCCGCCCCTGGCGCGGCGGCGGGAGAGGAATTTGTTGCCTTGGCCGGCGCGCTTGCGCACAATTTCCGCGCACAACCGATGGGAGCCAGACCATGACCTCGCGCCACCTGCTCGCCGCCGCCCTGCTCGTCCTGCCGGCCGCCGCGCTGGGCCAGGCGCGCCCGCCACAGGGCGTCGCGCAGGAGCCGGGATCGGCCGACCAGGTCGATGCGGTCATTGCCTGCCGGGCGATCGCCGACGGGCCCCAGCGGCTGCAATGCTTCGACGCGGCGGCCGCGCGACTTGCCGATGCGACGGAGCGCCGGGACATCGTCGTCGTCGATCGCAACCAGGTGCGCGAGACGAGGCGGCGGCTGTTCGGCTTCGCGTTGCCCGATATCAGACTGTTCGGCGGCGGCGGGCGCGACCACGGGGGACGGGACGAGGACGCCGAAGAGGTGCGCGAACTGCGCGGCACGGTCGCGAGCGCCTCCAACGGGCAGGGCGGCCGCTGGGTGGTCACGCTCGAGGACGGCGGCACCTGGACGCAGGTCGACAATCAGCCCCTCGCGATCTGGCCGCGGCGGGGCACGGCGGTGCTGATCCGCCGGGGCCTCGTCGGCAACTACATGATGGAAGTCGCAGGCCAGCCCGCCATCCGGGTCCGGCGAACGGGCTAGGGCGTCCCGCCCACGAACGCCGCGGCATCCACCCTGGCGCCGTTCCACATGAGGCTCCAGTGGAGATGCGGCCCGGTCGCGCGGCCGGTGGCGCCGACGGCGCCGATCGGCTGGCCCTGGCGGACATGATCGCCCGTCCGCACGCTGACGCGCGACAGATGGAGGAAGGCGCTCGTCAGCCCCATGCCGTGGTCGAGGATGACGAGATTGCCCTCCAGGCTGAACATCGGCGGCGGCGCGAGGGTCACCACGGCGTCGGCCGGGGCGACCACGGCGGCGCCCGCCCCTGCCGCGATATCGGTCCCGCTGTGATAGGCGGCGGGCACCCCGCCGGCGTAGATTCGCTGCGATCCGAACTGGCCCGACAGGCGGCCGCGCGCCGGCCAGATGAAATGCTGGGTCCAGCCGATGCTGTCGGACGCGGCCGTCCGCGCCGCCCCGATCCGGGCCAGCTCGCCCTCGCGCAGGCGCTGGAACGCCGGCGTCGGCCCGCCGCTCGGGCGCGCCATGCCCACATGCTCGATCCGCCAGGCGCGCGGTGCGACGCGCAAGGTCTGGACCTGCTCGCCGCCGGCGCGACGGATCACGAGCCGCGCTTCTGGCCCGGCATCGCGATCGAAGCCGATCAGGAAGCGCCCGTCACCCGCAAGCGGAACCGGCCTGCCATCAAGCGTCAGGGACAGCGTCCCCGCCGGCGCGGCGCCGCGGAGCAGCGCGCCCTGCATCGGCGGGCCGTCGAGCGTGACGCCGGGATCCGCCGCCGCCGAGCCGAGGATCAACGCGGCGGCGGCAAGGAGCGCCTTCATCCGCGTCCTTCGGCCTTCAGCGAGCTGGCGGCATCGACATAGGCCTCCTGCCGCTCGGCGCTCCAGTAGCGAAGCTCGCTGAGCGGGATCGGCTGGTGGGTTACGGCGCAGATTACGTGATCGCCGGGGACGAGCACGCGATAGGTGCCCTGGAGATAGTGAATGCGGGCCGGGCGGCCCTTGTGCGACATCAGCATCGGATCATCCTCATGTCACAGCAATTTGGGCTGATCGGGCCGGCCGGGCAAGGGGCTGCGGCGCGGCGCGGGTGCCTCGCCGCCCACGCCCGCCTCGACATCGCCGTCGTGGAACTTGAGATCGAGACGGCGCGCTGCGCGGGCTGCCGCCGCCGAGGTCAGGACGCGACCGTCGCGATCGCGCACCAGGGCATAGCCGCGTGCCAGCGGCCGCTCGGGATGCGCCGCCTCGGCGATCCGCCACAACGCGGCGAGCCGCTCGGCCGCCCGCGCCTGGGCGTGGATGAGCAGGCCCGGCCGAAGCGCCCCGGCGGCGTGCCCCAATTCGCCGCGCGCGCGATCGAGGCGGGCGCGAAGGCCGCGCGGCAGGCGATCGCCAAGCTCGTCGAGCCGCTGGCGCTGCGGCGCGAGCAGGTCGGCCTCGGCCGGCCAGTGGCGGAGCAGCGCTTCGAGCCGCTCGCCAAGCCGCTCATGCGTGCGCCGCGCGCACCGCTCCGCGCGGGCGCCCAGACTCTGCACCTGCGCCATCAGCTCGGCACGGACCGGCACGGCCAGTTCCGCCGCGGCGGTCGGCGTCGGCGCGCGGCGGTCGGCGGCGAAATCGCATAAGGTCGTATCGGTCTCGTGCCCGACCGCCGAGATGACGGGGATCGCCGAGCCGGCCACCGCGCGGACCACGATTTCCTCGTTGAACGCCCACAGATCCTCGATCGAACCGCCGCCGCGCGCGACGATGATCAGGTCGGGGGGCATGGAGAGCGCGTTGAACCCGGCGACCGCCGCCGCGACCTTTTCGGCCGCGCCGTCGCCCTGGACGGGGACCGGCCAGAGCTGGACATGGGTTGGGAACCTGTCCTCGAGCCGGTGGAGAATGTCGCGGATCACCGCCCCGGTCGGGGAGGTGACCACGCCGATCCGCGCCGGCGCGAATGGCAGCGGCCGCTTGCGCGCCTCGTCGAACAACCCCTCTGCCGCGAGCTTGCGCCGACGCTGGTCGAGCAGCGCCATCAGCGCGCCCTGTCCGGCAAGCTCGAGCCGGTCGACGACGATCTGGTAGCGCGAGCGCGCCGGATAGGTGGTGAGCCGCCCGGTCGCGATCACCTCCACGCCGTCCTCGGGCTGGAACCGAAGCGCGCCCGCCTGCCCGCGCCAGATCACCGCATCGACGCAGGCGCTCTCGTCCTTGAGCGTGAAATAGCAATGGCCGGAAGCGACCCGCTTGAAGCCGGAAATCTCGCCGCGCACCCGGACATGATCGAACGCGCTTTCGACCGTGCGCTTCAGCGCCGACGAAAGCTCGGAGACCGAAATGGCGCGCGCGTTGTCGCCCGGCCCCTCGCTTGCTAGGAGCCCGGGATCGCCCGCTGGAAAATCGTCGCTCATGCCAAGGCTCTGCTCGTGAATCTGCTGCTCATCGGTTCGGGTGGACGCGAACATGCGCTGGCATGGAAGCTCGCGCAATCGCCGCGCCTCGATAGATTGTATGCCGCGCCCGGAAATCCAGGCATCGCCCAATGCGCCGAGCTGGCCGCGATCGACGCCGCCGATCATCGCGCCGTCATCGATTTCTGCCGCCGCCATTCGATCGGCCTGGTCGTGATCGGCCCCGAAGCGCCGCTGGTCGACGGCCTCGCCGACAATCTGCGCGCGATGGGGATTGCCGTCTTCGGTCCCGACCGGATCCCGGCGCAGCTCGAAGGATCGAAGGGCTTCACCAAGGATCTGTGCGCGCGCGCGAACATCCCCACGGCGCGGTACGTCCGCGCATCCGACATCGCCGCCGCCGAAGCCGCGCTGGCCGATTTCGGGCTTCCGGTCGTGATCAAGGCGGATGGCCTTGCCGCAGGGAAAGGCGTCGTCATCGCCGAGACCCTCGAGGACGCGAAGGCCGCGCTCGCGGCGATGTTCGACGGGGGTTTCGGTGGCGCTGGCGCGAGCGTGGTGATCGAGGAGTTCATGACCGGCGAGGAGGTGAGCTTCTTCGCGCTGGTCGACGGGGAAACCGTCGTTCCGTTCGGTTCGGCGCAGGACCACAAGCGCGTCGGGGACGGCGACACCGGCCCAAACACCGGCGGCATGGGCGCCTACAGCCCGGCCGCGATCCTGACGCCGGAGCTGGAGGCGCGGGCGCTCGATGAGATCGTCCGGCCGACGGCGCGCGCGCTGGCCGAGGCGGGAACGCCCTATTCCGGCGTCCTCTATGCCGGGCTGATGCTGACGCCCGAAGGGCCGAAACTGGTCGAATATAATGCCCGCTTCGGCGACCCGGAGTGCCAGGTGCTGATGATGCGGCTTCAAAGCGACCTGGTCGATCTGATGCTCGCGACCGCGACGGGCCGGCTCGCCGCCCAGGCGCCGCCGGTCTTCTCGGCCGACGCCGCGCTCACTGTCGTGATGGCGGCGCGCGGCTATCCGGGCACGCCCGAAACGGGCGGCGCGATCGGCGGGCTCGCCGAGGCCGAGGCAGGCGGCGCGAAGATCTTCCACGCCGGCACCACGCTGAAGGACGGGACGCTCGTCGCCACTGGCGGGCGCGTGCTCAACGTCACCGCCACCGGCGCGAACGTCGCCGAGGCGCAGCGAAAGGCCTATGCCGCCGTCGACGCGATCGACTTTCCGACCGGCTTTAGCCGGCGGGACATCGGCTGGCGCGAGGTGGCGCGCGGCGTTAGGATCGGCGGCGCATGAAGGCCTGGACCAAGCTCCTGATCTCGTTCGCCGCTCTGCTCGCCTGCGGCTGGATCGTCCACGGCCCGCTCGGCCAGGGCGCCGCCTTCGTCGCCGGTCTCCAGGCTGAGGCCGACGCCGCGGTGCGCGCCTCGATGGCGCCTCCCACCCGCATCGCCTTCGGCCATGATCCGCTGAGTCGCGCGGCAACGCTTTCCGGGAGCGCCAACGATTTCCAGCGCAACGGCATGGGCCTGCTTCCCGGCATCACCGGCACGGTCGCCGCCGTTCCCGGCGTCGGCGCGGTGCACTGGGCGGACGCGGGGAGCGGCGGCTTCGTCCTTCCTCTCCTCGTCGAGACCGAGGCGCTCGCTCTGCTTCCCTGGTTGATCGGCATCGCGCTCGGCTGGCACCTGTTCCGCCCGCGCCGGGAGACCTTCCTGTGAGGCCGGGATCATGCTGACCCTTGCCGAGTTCAACCTGCCGCTGCTTGTCGCCGCGCTGCTGATCGGCCTCGCCACCGGCTGGTGGCTGCGCCGTCGCTCGAACCGAAACTGAAGCCTCGAAAAAGGACCAATGCCGCCCATGTCGTCCACGACCATCTATATCATCGTCGCCGTCCTCGCCGTGCTCGTCGTCGGCTTCCTCGTCATGCGCCCGCGCGGCGGCGGCCGGATCGAATCGAAGCGTCCGGCCGAGCCCTATGTCGCCAGCACCGATCGCCCTTATGTGAAGGCGTCGCCGGCGCCGGCCGAGGGCGAGGGCGTGACCGACGAACTTGCGGCGGCCGCGACCGACGTGACCGGCGAGGTGCTCGGCGTCGACGCGCATCGCGCGCTCGCCGGCGGCGAAGGCCCGGCGGACGATCTCCAGAAGCTCAAGGGCGTCGGCCCGAAGATGGCCGCCAGGCTCAACGAGCTCGGTGTCATGCGCTACGATCAGCTCGCGAGCCTCAACGAAACCGAGCTTGCCCATCTCGACGAGCGGATGGGCCCGTTCAAGGGCCGCATCGCGCGCGACCGCATCGCCGAACAGGCCGACTATCTCGCGCGCGGCGACACCGATGGCTTCGAGGAGACCTTCGGCAAGCTCGGCGGCTAGCCGATCCGCTCCGCTGCCAACCGTCCCTGGAGCAGACGATCCGGGGCCTCGACGAAGCTCGGCCTGCCGGGCGAGACCTAGGAGGCCAGTGACAGGGGCTGGCGGGCGTCGCCGAAATCGAGCCCGCTCGTCCGCATGGCATCGCAGATCGTGCGATAATCGGATGTGAGCTCGGTCCCCGCCGGTAAATCGCAGGCGGCGACATCATCGCCGAACGCGATTCCCCGCGAGAGGGTGTTGGGGCGATCCGAATGATTGAAATGCCGGCCATTGTCGCCGCATAGGACCCAGAGCCCGGCGTCCCGGTGCAGCGTCGAATAGGTCCGCAGGAAACGCTGGATATGGGCGGGAAGGGTCTCGATCTCGCTGTCGCCATAGACACGGTCGATCCGGGAATCGAAGCGCCAGATCGTGCGGCCGGCCGCGACGGGCTCGATCAGAAAGACGCCGATGCCGTGAATGGCGCTTGGCCGCAATTCGGTTTCGACCATCATCATGGCGACGCTTCTCCTTCGAAGCGCACAAAGGAAATCGGGGTGGATTGTTCCTTGCCGGCCGCTCCCTTTGACCTGGATCAAACCGAATCTTCCGCGTCGCGGCGATCGCGCCGATCGGCGGCTCAGTTCGAGGTCAAGGTCGTCAGCATCTCACAAGTCGCGCGGATTTCGTCGCGCAGGAGGGTCCGTTCCTCCTTGACCAGGATCACGGAGCTGTCCCGCCACGCATTGATGATCGTGGACCGCAACGCGCGAAGATCGGCCAGGATATGATCGATCTCCCGCTGTTGCGAATGATGGGACCGGTGGCTGCCGTCCGAATCTCTGAATTCAGCTTGGCTCATCTTGTAACGGCCTCCGAATCGTCGTGACCGATACATGTCCCGACCTGGACTCTTCTGCATTCAATCGTGTGAAGGGCGAAACGACGCAGGTTAATGCGCCGCCCGCTCACATTCCGTCTCGCACGGCATTTTTGAGCTGCAGATAGGATGGATCGAAATCGCCGAGCGCGCTGAGCCGGTCCCAGTCGTGGATCTGGAAGTCACGGCCGGTCATCGAGATGAGGCCTTCTCCGCGCAGGCCTTTCAGGGTGCGATTGATGTGGACAGGCGTCAGGCCGAGCGCATCGCCAAGCTGCTGCTGGGTGAGCGGCAGGCTGAAGGCTCGCCTTTCGCCGCGCCCCGCCTGCTCGACCCGCAATCCGATCTCGCACAGCAGGTGCGCCATGCGCTGCGTCGCCGCGCGCCGGCCCAGATTGGCCGCCCATCGCTCGAGCACCGCGATATCGACGGCGCAATAGGCCCAGAAGGCTTCCGTCAGCGAAGGCATGGTGCGCGCGAGCGCGGCCATATCCTGGATGGGCACCCTGATCAGGGTGGTCGTCACAAGGGCCTGCAGCGATGGAGCGGTGCCGGGGCGGACGACCGCATAGAGATCGGCGGCGTCGCCCGGAATGTGGAGCGCGGTGATCTGGCGGACACCGTCGCTGAACGCGGCGAAGCGGCCGATCACGCCTTCGACGACGAAATGGACATGGGCGCCCTGCCGGCCCGGCGGGACAAGATCGATGCCGGCGCCGACCTGGACGATCATTCCGCCCAGGCCGAGGATCGCCGCCCGTTCCTCAGCGCCGATCGCCGCGAGGCTCTCCAGCCGGCTCGCGAATCGCCGGAAGGGGGATGTATCGGCTTGTGGCATTGTGTCTCCCTGCTTTGGCGGGAGCACCAAATCTCTCAGCCACCGACCCACCACGGTTTTAATCGGTGATAATGACGGTGTAACATAAGATAATCCACGAGTCGAGGCCGTGACCCCGCCGAGCCCCCGCGGGATCGCATTCATGCTGGACGGGAACCCCACCCCTGCCCCGAGGCCTTGATCCGCACAGGTCGCGAGCCAGTTCAGGGTCGCCGGCGCTTGGGTGCGCCGCCGCTGCCTGCCAGCTTCGCCGTGATATCCTCAATGCCCCTTGGGCGATGGGTCCGATCGGGGCGGGGCGATGCCGCCGGCTTCAAGGTCGGTGTCGTAATCCTCGCGGCCGTCATGGACGTCGCCGGCTTCCGAGCCGCTGCCGGTCGCGGCGCCGGTGCGGCGATCGAAGCCGGCGCGCTTGCCGCGCTCGCTCCCGCCTTGCCGCCCGGCCGTCATGCGCGCGCCACCGCCCGCGCGACGAGCAGGTCGACCGCGAGCGCGCCCACGACGAAGGCCAGCGTTCCGGTGGCGATCGCGCGCGACCGGCCCCGCGCGCCGCTCAGCGCGAGCCCGGCAGCGCCGATGTCGAGCACGTCTCCGGCCGCCCGTGCCCACAGGCCGGCCGAGCGCTGCGGCGCGGCAAGGATGCCGATGCCCGCGGCGATCTCGCGCGCGCCGAACGCGCCGACGAGCGGCGCCGCCTCTGCCTTGCCGTGCGCGGCGGCAAGCCGTCGCGGTGCGATGAGCTCCGCCGCGCCCAGCGCGATCGAGAACCAGCCAAGCGGCCGGGCGAGCGATTTCAGGTCCATGTCCTTCTCCATTCTACCTGCGTTAGGTCAGCCGGCCGCGAGCGCGCCGCTCTGCGGATCGACAGGATCATGCCCGACCGCCGCCTGCCACGCCTTGCGGGCGCCATATTGGACGGCCCAGCCGAGCGCCCAGGTGGCGGCGATCGGGAGCGCCGCGCGGATCGCGCTTTCGGCGATCGTGCCCACGATCGCGCCCTTGATTCCGCTGTCGCCGTCGCCACGATCGATTGCCGCCCCGATCAGGGCTCCAAGAAGATTGGCCACGATCGTCTCCCTCAGGCGGTCGCGAGGAGATCGGCGCCGGCATAGCGATCGAATTCCTCGCGATAGCGCAGGGCGAGGCGGCTCTGGTCGCCGGCGGGCGCGCTTTCCTTGAGCTCGGGGAACCAGGTCTTTTCCTCGGTATAGACATGGTGCGCGACCGCGCCTTCGATATGTTCGAGCTTGTCGATGAAGTCCTGGCTCATCGGCTCCATCGTCTCGAGCTGCGCCATCTGCACCTTGACCATCGACTGCTCTTCATAAGCCAGCGCGGCGTGGCCCTTCTGCCCGGCCTCGGTCATCTCGGGATAGATGACCGCTTCCTCCGCGGCGGAATGGCCGTTGAGAAGAATGGCGAGCGCCTTGAAGGCCTCGCGGCGCGACGACGCCTCGTTGGCCGATTTCACGCTCGCAAAGGCCTGCTCGATCCGCTCGTGATGGTCGATGATGATGCTCAGCCAGTCGCCCGGCGTCGCGAGTTCGCGCGCCTTGCGCCGCGCCTGTGCGCGATCCTCCGCGCTTTCGGGTGGGGTCACCGCGGCGATCGCCTTGTCGAGAATGGACATGATTTCCTCCTTCAGGGTTGAAGGGAGAAGCGCATGTCGCCACGCCGCGGTTCCGGGCGCGCCGTGAGATTGACCGGATTCCTGAAAATGAGCGGGAATCAAGCCGCGCCGCGGTCGTCGGTCCCCGGCACCCCCGGGCCGAACCTCAGCCGCCTATCGCGCGGCCACGCTGCGAAAGGCTGCGGAAGGTGATCGACCATCGCGTCGTTTCCATCGGCACGATGCTGTGCTCCCATCCGTGGCGCACCTCGCCGGCAAGATGGTAGATCGATCGCGGCGCCAGCGGCTGGGATGCCCGGGCGAACCCGCCCCCGGCCCGTCGCCGGCGCAGCCTCAGCACCGCCTCGGCGCCGAGCGACAGGCCGACGACATGTTCGAAGACGGGCCGGTCGCGATGCCAGCCGATGCCGGCACCGGGATCGTAGCGGATCAGCAGCGCCTGGACGAGCGCATCGGGATCGAGGCCGGCAAAGGCGGCCGCCCGCGCGCGGACGGGAAGCAGCGCGGCCGGGATGGGGTCTGCGGGCGCGAAGGCGGCGGTGTCGAAATCATAATGCCATCCGAACGACGCGGTCAGCCGCTTGCCGGTCCAGCCGTGAAATCGAAACGGCGCCAGCGCCTCATGGTCTATCGCGGCGATCAGCGCCCGCTCCTCTTCGGAAGTGAGGAAGCCGTCCGCATAGGCAAGGCCGGGCACGAGCGGGAACGCAAAGAGATCGTCCATCACCTGTTGCAACGCGCCAGCCGTGAAATCGCCGCCGCCCATCTGGCTCTTCGCCGCCGAATGTCCGCCCCGGCCGGGCGAGGGATCAGGCGCGTCGCCGATAGCCGTGACGGGTCCGGTTGTGGGTGCGCCGCCGCGCCGCCGCATGCTTGGCATCCTCGTCGAGCCACTCACAGACCCGAGCGCCGCAGCGTCGCGCCGCGCTCCGGGCTCCTTCGGCATTGCGCGCCACGACGGCGCGGATCATCCGGTTACGCAGGCTCCGCCATTCGAGATAGCGCGCCCTCGGCCCGAGCAGGGCATCTTCCGGCGGACGACGCGTCCACACCAGTTCGATCAGGATCTGGAGAAACAGGTGGAGGACGACGTTGCCCGAAGCCTCGCCAACCATCTGGTTATGACTGCGCTCAGCCTCCACGAAATGCGCGAAATCATAGTCGGCCTCGGCAATCGCCTCGTCGCTCGCGACGAAGGCGGCGAGGCGCTCGAGCACCTCATCCTCCGCGGTCGTCGCCGCGAGCGCGATCAGCTCGAGGCGGATTCCCTCGATGGCGCGCAGCATGTCCTCGATCCGGGCGCCCTGGAGCTCGAGCAGGATCGCGGACATGTGGACGATGCCGGACACGTCCGGGCGCAGCGCGAAATAGCCGCCACCGGCGCCGCGACGGACCGTCACGAGTTGCTCCTGACCAACCAACGCGGCGGCCTGCCGCAACGTCGGCCGGCTGACCCGGTAACGAAGGATCAGCTCATCTTCGGAACCGAGGAAGCCGCCGGGCTCGGCCGCGAGCGAATCCGCGCGCAGCGCCATTGCCGCCTTGCGGACGGCCGGCTGGGCCCTGGCCACGACCTTAATTTCCGCGAGCCTTCCGCCCGAGACGCGATTCACGACGATATCCCCCATCTCCCTAGTCATCACACTCGATGAACCTCCGCAAGGGATAACTCGGCCACCCGAAGCGCAATTAAAATAATTCATGTGGATATGCCGCCTTGCCGGCCGCGTGCCCCGCCATCTCTATTTCGCGCAATTCGTCGCCTTATTGCCGACGTCTCAATTCAAATTGTCCGGTCCATATGTTTACTTGGAAGATGTTTTTGGAGCCGGATGAATTCTTGCACGCAGGCGCAGGGCCGTCGCTTCGCGGCCGCGCCGCCCCTTCACTTGTGATTCTTTCGATCGCGTTCGAAGCGATCATCGCGGCCGGCGGCGCATTGCCGATACCGAAAAATCCGCAGGTTGATGCCGCGAATCCAGTGGCTTAGGTGTAAGGGTACGAAACGGGTCTCTTCCCCATTTCGTACCGGGCGGACGGACGCGACGGGCCGTCTCCAAACCTGCTCCCGCGATCGCCGCCCGGATTGTCCCCCTTCGGGGGAGGGGGGAAGGCGCTGGATCACAGCCGGAACGGGCTGATCCTGCTGAACAATTCCTCGCGCGAGGACACGCGCAGCTTCGAATAGATGTGGCGGATGTGCGATCGCACCGTCTCGATCGACAATTTCATCAGACGGGCGATCGCATCCGCGGTGCGGCCGTCGATCATCTCGCCGAGCACGCGATATTCGGCCGGGGTCAGTTGGTAGACCTTGTCGAGATCGGCGTAGAGCGCGCGAAAACCGCTGCCGGTCGGATGGAAGGCGATCCCGAGATAGCGCGACTCGCTGTCGCCACCGATCTGCCGACCCCGCAGCAGCAGGTGACCATCGCCGTCCGGGAAGGGCAGCGCGACCGATCCGGGCAGCGGGCCGAGTTCGGCGACGAATCGCGCAAAGAGATACTGGCCGTTGCGGTCGCCCGCCTGGAGCAGCCCGTCGCGAAGCTCGAGCGCGCCGCCGCGGGCGAGGGCGTCCTGGCCGGCGCCATTGGTCCAGAGCAGCGAACAGCATTGCGTGCAGATCAGGCGCGGCGTCGCATCGACGCCGAGCCAGGTAAGCGCGAGCCGGGCCGCCAGCGGATCGGCGGCCGGCCCATCCGGCTGGGCGTTCAGCGCGACATCCATCCCCGTCCCCCGCACCGCCCGACCATGGGCGATCGGGCGACTTTATACGGTAATTTTACTCGGGGTCGACTCCCGCACGCGCCCCCGCGCGCGCCAAGTCCTTCCGATAGCGAAACTATCTGCGCCGCGGCGGCGCGGATGCGAAGCGCCACCGATCGCCGCCCTGCGCCTTGACGCCGGCGAGAGTCGCCGTCCGGCCGGCCTCCAGGTCGGCGATGAGACGCATGAGTTCCGCGCCGCGCGGCGCCGCGCCCGGCGCGACCTCGCCAAGCGCGCGCAGCACCAGCCGGCGAACAATCTCCACCGGCAGCCCGCTTGTATCGACGACCAGACCGTCATTGTCGGGCGCGGCGCGCTCGGCCCAGAGGCGGTCTGCTGACCATTCCAATGCCTCTCCGGCCGCGGCGAGGGCGCCAGCGCTGCGGGCGAGCGCGGCGGGATCGAGCCAGCCGGCCGCCCCGAGATGGGCACGAAGCCGGGCCCGATCGAAGCGTGGATCGGCATTGCTCGGGTCCTCGATCCAGGTCAGCCCCGCCGCGGCGACCACGGCGGCAAGCTCCGCGCGGCGCCAGCCGAGCAGCGGTCGCGCGACATGGCCGTTGGTCGCCCGGATGGAAGACAGGCCGGCAAGGCCCGAGCCACGGTTGAGCCGCATCAGGAGCGTCTCGGCCTGATCGTCGGCATGATGGGCGGTGAGCACATAATGCAGCCCTCGCGCGGCGCGCCACTCTTCGAGCAAAGCGTAGCGCGCGGCGCGCGCGGCCGACTGGAGATTGCCCCGGATCGGCGACGGCGGGCGCAGGATCGTGTGGGGAATGGCGAGGCGCGCGGAGGTTTCCGCGACAAACCGCGCTTCCCCCGCGCTTTCCTCGCGCAATCCGTGATCGACCGTGGCCGCCTCGAGCCGCCCGGGGCGCGCCGCGGCAGTCAGCAGGAGCAAAGCGAGGCTATCCGGCCCGCCCGAGATCGCGACGCCGACGCGTCCGCCGGCGCCGATCAGCGCGTCGAGATCATCGGCGAAGCGCCGAACGAGGGCGGGATCGGGCATGACGCCCGTTTAGGCGCTCGCCGCGCGCGAGCAAACCGGGTCAGCGGGCGTTGCCGCCGCCGGCGCCGCAGCGCGCGTCGGTGCGCGCCTGGGGAAGCCGGGTGCGGATATAGTCGCGCATATTGGGATAGACCTGCGCCAGCTCGTCATAGACCCGGCACGCCTCGGGGCGGCGATTGAGCCGGGTGAGCGCCTGGCCGAGGAAATAAAGGCTGTCCGCGGCCCGCTCGCCGCGCGGATTGTTCTGGTAATTGTCGAGGAAGATGCGCGCGGCCGTCGCCGGCTTGTCGTCGTCGAGATAGGCGCGCCCCTGGAGATTGCGCATCCAGCTGGTCCAGCGGCTGTTCGGATAGCGGGTGGCCGCGGTGTTGAGCGCGCGCTGGGCCTCGGCGAAATTCTGCGCGGCCCACAGGCGATAGCCGGCATTATAGGCTTCCTCGGCCGGATCGGTGGCGCCGGAGGGTGCCGCGGCCGGATCATCGGCCGCCGGGGCCGCCGGTGCAGGCCCCGCCGGGATCGGCGGCGCCGGGTTCACCGCCGGCGCATTCTGCTGCTCCAGCCGATCGAGCCGGCCGCCGAGATCGGCGCGCAACTGCGTCAGCTGCGCCTCGAGCTGGCGGGTGCGGTGGCCCTGTTCCTCCACCTGTCCGGTGATCGACCGCAGCTGCGCCTCGAGCGCATCGACCCGCTCGGCAAGGCTCGCCAATGCATCGCCCGATACGTCGCTCGTCGGCCCGGCCGGCGCGACCGGGCGGATTTCCGGCTCGACCACCCCCGGCTGGCCGCCCGGAAAGACGCGGCGCTGCACGGCCCGCATCTCCTGCTCCAGCCGCCCGACGCGCCGCTCGATCGGCTGCGGCCCGCTCTGGGCGATCGCGCCGGTGGCGGCGCTGGCGGCAAGGGCGAAGGCGATAAGCAATTTACGCATGTGGGATCCCCGTGGGTGACGGCTTCGACGACATGTTAGGAAAGGACGGCACCGCCCGCCACCCCCGACCGATCGCCTCGGCCTAGAAAGCGGTCGCGGCGTTCAACGGTTCGGCGCCCGGCGCCACGGGCACGGGCGCGGGCGACGACGGCGCCGCCGCCGGGGTGGCGGAAGGGGGCGCCGACGAGGCGCGGGCGGCGATGTCCTGGGCCAGCAGGCTCACATTGGCGACCGTGTGCTCGCTGGTATCGAGCATGCCGAGATCGCGCGTGCCCGCGCTGGCGCGAAGCAGCTGGGGCCGGCCGGTCCGCAGCAGCGGATGCTGGGAAGTCGCGGGCACGGTGAAGGTCTGACCGGGCTGGAGCGTTCCCTGGAACAGCGACGGGCCGCTCGCGCCCTCGGTGATCTTGAGCCACACCTCCCCGGTCGCGGTCAGCGTGACCGGCTGCCCGGCGAGCGCAGCCGGCGCGGGCGCCGCCGGCTGCGGCGTCCCGGGCGCGGGCGTGACGGGAAGCTGCGCCTGCGGGGCTTCCGCCGTGCTCGTTGTCCCGTCGCCGAGCGAGCTGCGCCACAGCGCATAGCCGACGACGAGCAGGATCGCGATCAAGGCGGCGGCGATCGCCAGCGCCCGCGGCGGCACCCGCGCGGGATCCGCCGGCTCATAATATTCCGGGGCCGGCGCGCGTCGGACCGAGCCGCCGAGCTGATGGCGAAGCTCGCGGCCGAGCTCGGCGCCGTCGAGCCCGACCGCTTCGGCGTAGGAGCGAACGAAGCCGACGGCATAGGTCGCCGCCGGCAGCGCATCCCACTCCCCGGCCTCGATATGCTGGAGATGACGGATCGGGATTCGCGTCTGGGCGGCGATCTCGGCGAGCGATAGCGAGGCGGCCTCGCGCGCATGGGCGAGGCGCTCGCCAATGGTCACCGGTCCACGCGACTCCTCGTGGGCGTCGTCTGCCGTCATGCGATCCGCTCTCCGCTATGGCCGTTGCTTGGTCGCAGAGCGGCCGGCCTGTCAACAGGGACGCCTTGAAAAGTTCGCGCCGCCAAGACGTTCAGCCGACCGCGACGCCCTGGCGCTCGGCAAAGTCGGCGAGCGCGGCGCGAAGGTTCGGCGGCGGGGCGGCGAGCAGCCGATCGAGCTCCGCCATCGCGGCGCCGCGATCCAGCGATCGGATCATCGCCTTCACCGGGCCAACCGCGGCGGGCGTGATGGAAAGCCGCTTGAGGCCGATGCCGATCAGCGCCAGCGCCTCGAGCGTCCGCCCGCCCATCTCCCCGCACACCCCGACCCGGACGCCGGCCGCGTCGCATTGAGCGACGACGCGCCGCAGGAAGCGGAGGATCGCCGGCGACAACCAGTCATAGCGCTCGGCGAGGCGCGGGTTGGAGCGATCGGCGGCGAACAGGAACTGGGTGAGATCGTTGGTGCCGATCGAGACGAAATCGAGTTTCGGCAGCAGCAGGTCGAGCGTCTCCGCGAGCGCCGGGACCTCGAGCATACAGCCGTAACGCACCGCGCGGGGGACCATTTTCTTGCGCTCGGCAAGCCAGGCGCGCTGCGCCTCGACCAAGGCCTTCGCCTCGTCGAACTCCCAGGGCTCGGAGACCATCGGGAACATGATATCGAGCTCGCGCCCCGCGGCCGCCTCCACCAGCGCGCGCGCCTGCGCCTTCATCAGCGCGCCGCGATCGAGCGCCAGCCGGAGCGCGCGCCAGCCCATCGCCGGATTTTCCTCCCGCTCGTCGCCGCCGTCGAGATAGGGCAGCTGCTTGTCGCCGCCGACGTCGACGGTGCGGAAGACGACCGGCTTGTCGCCCGCCGCTTCGAGCACCGAGCGATAGAGCCGCGTCTGGCTCTCGCGGCGGGGCAGGGTGGCGGAGACGAGGAACTGGAATTCCGTGCGGAACAGGCCGATCCCGTCCGCCCCGGTGGCCGCGAGCGCCGCGACATCGTCGCGCAGGCCGGCATTCACCATCACCATGATCCGCTCGCCGTCCTTCGTCACCGGCGGCAGGTTGCGCTGCGCGGCATAATGGGCGCGAAGCCGCTGGCTCGCGCTGAGCTTCGTATCGAACGCCTCGGCGACGGCCGGCGTCGGCCGCGCCCAGGCGACCGCTGCGGTGCCGTCGAGCAGGACGAGATCGCCCTCGGCGATCTGCTGGCGAACGCTTCGGATGCGGCCCAGCATCGGCACCCCCATCGCCCGCGCGACGATGGTGACATGCGCGGTGAGCGACCCCTCCTCGAGGATCACGCCCTTCAGTTTGCGCCGATCATATTCGAGCAGCTCGGCCGGCCCCAGGTTGCGCGCGATCAGGATCGCATCCTGCGGCAGGCTCATCTGCGCCGCCGTGCCGAGCTGGCCGGACACGATGCGAAGCAGCCGGTTCGACAGATCGTCGAGATCGTGCATCCGATCGGCGAGCAGCGGATCGTCGATCTGGCGCATGCGCTGCTGCATCCGCTGGCGGACGCGCTCGATCGCCGCCTCGGCGGTGAGGCCGGAATCGATGCCCTCGTTGATCCGCCGCGCCCAGCCTTCGTCATAGGCGAACATCTTGTAGGTCTCGAGCACCTCCTGATGTTCGCCGACCGTGCCGAATTCGGCCTGGCCGGTCATCGCGTCGATCTGTTCGCGCATCCGCGAGAAGGCCGAAAGGACGCGATGACGCTCGACCTCGATATCCTCGGCGACCGTATGCTCGATCAGGATTCGCGGCTGATGATAGACGGCGTGGCCGCGCGCCATGCCGACCACGAGCCTGAGGCCCATCAGCCGCGCGGTCCCGGCGTCGCGCGCCGGATCCGACGCCTGGACCGCGCGATCGGCCAGCCCGGCATTGGCGATCAGTTCGGACAGGACCATCGCCACCGTCTGCAACGCTTCGATCTCGATCTCGTCATAGGCCCTCGGATCGGCATGCTGGACCGCCAGCACGCCGATCGCCCGCTCCTTGCGCACGATCGGGACACCCGCGAAGCTATGGAAAAGTTCCTCGTCCGTTTCGGGGCGGTAGGCGAATTCGGGATGACCCGCCGCTTCCGCGAGATTGAGCACCGCGACATCGCGCGCGATCGATCCGACCAGGCCTTCGCCGAGCGCGAGCTTGGTGACGTGGACGGCGCTCTGGTTGAGGCCGACGGTCGCATAAAGTTCGAGCAGGCCGTCGCGCAGCAGGTAGATCGAGCAGACCTCGCTCGCCATCGCATCGGCGATGATCTTCACCACCTTGTTGAGCTTTGCCTGCGCGCTCGCCTTCGAGGCCATGACCTCGTGCAGGCCGGTCAGGATCTCGCGCGCGGAGGCGGCGGAGGTGGTGGGCATGACACGCGGCTATCAGAAAGCGCGGCCGCTTCCAATGCCGGGAACGACGGCTCAGCCGGCCTCGCAGGGGGCGCAGCCGGCGTCGCCGAGCTCGATCTGGATGGTGACGTGGCCGATGCCGAAGCGGTCGTGCATCAGCCGCTGCGCGTCGGCGAGGAAGGCATCGCCCGGATGGCCGCCGGCGACGACGAGATGCGTCGTCATCACCGCGGCCGCCGTGCCCATCGGCCAGATGTGGAGATCGTGCACCGCCGCGACGCCGGGCAGGCCGGCGAGCGCCGCGCGCACCTCCTCCGGCTCGATCCCGTCGGGCACCGCGCCCATCGACAGGAAGACCGACTGGCGCAGCAGTCCCCAGCTGTTCCAGAAGATCACCGCCGCGATCAGCAGCGAGAGCGCCGGATCGACCCACGCGGCGCCGGTCATGAGGATGATGCCGCCCGCGACGACGACGCCGGCGGAGACCCCGGCATCCGCCGCCATGTGAAGATAGGCGCCGCGGATGTTGAGATCGCGCTTGCGCCCGCGGACGAAAAGCAGCGCGGTGGCAAGGTTGATGACGACGCCAACGGCCGCCACGGCGATCATCGGGCCGCCCGAAACCGGCTCGGGCGCCAGCAGCCGCTGCACCGCCTCGGCCGCGATCGCCCCCAACGCGATGAGCAACAGCACCGCATTGCCGAGCGAGGCGAGGATCGAGGCCCCGTGATAGCCCCAGGTGAAGCGGCTCGACGGAGGTCGCCGGGCAAGGCCGGCGCCGACCCAGGCGATCGCAAGGCTCACGACGTCGGAGAAATTGTGCCCGGCATCGGCGAGGAGCGCCATCGACTCGGTGATGAGGCCGGCCCCGGCTTCGACCAGCACGAAACCCGTGTTGAGGGCGATGCCGATCGCGAAGGCGCGGCCGAAATCGACCGGGCCGTGGCTGTGGCCGTTGTGGCTGTGTCCATGATGATGCCCGGCCACATTCGCCTCCGCTGCCCCGAGGGATGACTAGCGCGAGGCGCCGATGTGATACTAGCCCAGCGTTTCGACGAGCCAGTCGTGGAACAGGCGCACCGGCCGCCGATCGAGCGCCGCGCGGCGGCAGGCGAAGCGATAGGCGTGGGCGCTGGTGGCGACCACGTCGAACAGGCGCACCAGCCGGGGATCGCTGGCGCCGTCCAGATGCGCCTCGAACATGAAGGCGATGCCGAGGCCCTGCGCGGCCGAGCCGAGCATCACCTGGCCGGAATCGAATTCGTCCAGTTCCGCCGGCGCGAGCCCCGGCACCCCCGCCGCCCGCCGCCACGAATCGAAGGCGTCGGGGAGGTCGCGGTGGACGAGCACGGTCGCGCGGGCCAGATCGGCGGGGGG